>Ga0222632_1000001_pt1 | contig 578390 bp, 461 predicted proteins | sample AntAcemetageno46_FD_179828 | JGI IMG/M metagenome (GOLD analysis project Ga0222632, IMG submission 179828) | Saline water microbial communities from Ace Lake, Antarctica - #46 | ecosystem: Environmental > Aquatic > Non-marine Saline and Alkaline > Saline | place: Antarctica: Ace Lake...
CTCGCTCCACTCATCCGGTCACGCCAGCCGAAGCCCGCCGGAGATGGTCCAGCGGACGAGGCGCTTCGAAAGTCGGACGCTGCATAAATCGCGCCAGCGTCCGGGGGAGGATTTATTGACGCTTACATCGCGCGAGGGACTCTCCGTTCTCTGATTCGCGCAGCAGGGTTGACGGTTGATGAGTTTATAGCTCTTCTCTGATCCATCGGGAATCCGCGCAAATAAGAATCTTCACGACCGCAGGGCTTCCAACTGGAGGAGACGGGGTTTTAACCCTATGCTCGACTTTTCGCCTCCTTTCCCATGCCCCGCGACCGTTCGCTGCCCATCTTTGATCTCGAAATCGACCTTGCTTCGGCAGTGGCGAAGGCAAACGCACGGGTCGTGATCGAAGCTCCGACCGGCTCGGGTAAATCGACTCAAGTCCCGCAGTTTCTTGCGGATTCAGGACTCTGCGCCGACGGGGAAATCTACGTCCTCCAACCGCGCCGACTCGCCGCCCGAATGCTCGCGACCCGCGTCGCCAGCGAGCGCGACAGTCGACTCGGCGACGAAGTCGGGTATCAGGTCCGGTTTGAAAATGCCGTTTCCGACAAGACCCGAATCCGCTTTGTCACCGAAGGCATCCTCATTCGAAAGCTGATCGATCAGCCCGACCTCGCCGGAGTCGCGGCGGTCGTCCTTGACGAATTTCACGAGCGGCATTTCTTCGGCGATATCAGCCTCGCCCGTTGTCTCGAGGTTCAGAAGACAAGCCGCCCCGACCTGAAACTCGTTGTCATGTCCGCGACCCTCGAAGCGGGGTCGCTCAAAAGCTATCTCGGCGAGGGTTGCGCCCATCTCATTTCAAAAGGCCGCACGTTCCCCGTCACGACGCAGTTCGAGCCGCCCCGCGAACGCCACAAAGGTGAGGTATGGGATCAGACCGCCCGGGTCATCAAAGATCATCTCAAAGCGCATGGTGTTCAGGGACATGTCCTCATCTTTATGCCGGGACGCTACGAAATTCAGAAGACTGTTCAGACGCTGAGAAAGGCAAGCTGGAGCAGTGCCTTCACGATCCACGAACTCTGCGGAGAACTTGCTCCCGACAAGCAGGATGCCGCTGTTTCGCGAAGCGACCGTCCCAAGATCGTCGTCGCGACCAACGTCGCCGAAACCTCGATCACGATCGACGGGATCACTCTCGTCGTTGATTCCGGACTCGAACGGCGTTCTGCCTTCGATCACCGCCGCGCCATCACGACCCTGCACATTGAAAAGATCTCCCGAGCCTCCGCTGATCAGCGCGCAGGTCGTGCCGGACGGACCGGCCCCGGCACTGCGATTCGCCTCTGGAGCGAGCGCGATCACGAATCCCGCATCCCCGCCACTCCCGCCGAGATCCATCGCATGGACCTCACCGAGGCCGTGCTCATTCTCGCCTCCAGCGGAATCGAATCGGTCCGCGACTTTCCCTGGTTTGAAAAACCGGATCCCGCCGGACTTGAAGAAGCGATTCACCGGCTTCAAATCCTCGGTGCCCTCGACGAAGACGAAAAGCTCACCGCCCTCGGAAAACGGATCAGCCACCTCCCCGTTCCTCCCCGCTATGGCAGGATCATCGACGAAGCCGCTCGCTATGGCTGCCTCGAGATCGCCGCACTCATCACCGCCCTGAGTCAGTCGCGCCCTCTCTTTCCGGCCCGCAAGAAGCAACCGGGCCACGTCCTCGCCGAAGACCTCGCCGATCCCGATGACGTCTCCGATTTCGAGGCCCTCATTCGCGCCTGGAGTCAGATGAAACAAAACCGTTTCAGCCGGGACGTCGGGGAGCGCCTTGGGATTCATGCCGGAGCCAGTCGGGATGTGGATCGTATTGCTGAGCAAATCAGCAGGATCGCCTCCCGCTGGCATTCGAACCCGAATCGCGACGCCCATCCCACGGCCGAGACGCTCGCGAAAGTCCTCCTCACCGGCTTCTCGGATCGACTTGCGATTCGTCACAGCGCCGCAACCCTGAGCTGCGCCGTCATCGGAGGGCGAAAGGGCCAACTCGAAAAAGGCAGCCTCGCGAATGACAAAGACGTGAAACTCTTTCTCGCCGGGGAAATGATCGAAGTCGAGGGCCGCGAGGTGAACGTGAAGCTCAACCTCTGCACCCGCATCGACGAAGACTGGCTCCGTGATCTCTTTCCCAACGATTTCGATGAATACGATGGCGCCGTCTGGGAATCAACAAATCGCCGCGTCGAAGCCCGCCGCGAGCGACGCTTCCGGGATCTTGTCCTCGAAACGAGGGCATCCGGCGACGTTCCTCTCGAAATGGCCGCCTCCATGCTCGCGACCCGGGTTCTCTCCGGCGAACTGAATCTCAAGGCCTGGGATGACAAAGTCTCCGCCTGGATCGCCCGCATCAACCTCGCCTCGGAGCATTGCCCCGCTTACGAATTCCCTGCCATCGACGATGACTCACGCCTCCTTATGCTTGAGCAGATCTGCGAGGGTGCCGTGAGCTACAAGCAGATCAAAGACCGCCCCGTCTGGCCCGTGCTGAAGCAATGGCTCCCTCCCCATCAAGCGAAAGCGCTCGATCATCTCACCCCCGAGCGCATTGAGCTTTCGAGCGGCAAAGAAACACGGGTATTTTACCAAGAGAGTGAAAAACCTAAAATATCCGTTCTCATTCAACACCTTTGGGGTTTGAAAGACTCCCCCACCATTTGCGAAGGCAAATTACCGCTCGTCATCGAAATCCTCGCGCCCAATTCCCGGCCCGTGCAGGTCACTGAGAACCTCGCCGGATTCTGGAGCGGAAGCTATCCGGCGGTGAGAGCTCAGTTGCGGGGGCGGTATCCAAAGCACGAGTGGCCGGAGTATTAGAGAAATCCACGGACAAGCAGAGGGCCGCGCCCGCGGAAAGCTCCCTCATGTCCCTCTATTCCGCGACCAATCACCCTCTGGAGGGGCGAGTTCCTGCTCGTCCGTAAAGACTACGCCCGCAGCGAGAGCCTCCGAACCGGAACAGTTTGCCCGTCACCAGGCAAACCCTCTGCGGAATCAACAGGGTTCATTCACTGACTCAACCCTGTTCAGTCAGGCCATCCCCCATTCAACGAGTCCTCTCCATTCATTCCGGCACACACAAGTCGACATATAATTTTATAAAATCTTAAAACATATAAACAAATTTATTAAAATTTTATTTATCTACTTATACTTACCTCTACGAAAAGCCCCGCCCTCCGCTTCTCCGCCAACGACTGAGCTCTGGAGCCAACCATGCGTGAAAACTCAGAAGGCCCGTTCGGGCCATGCCTTTATCCCCTGCTTGGTGGAACAAAGGTGTTTACAGATGCTTAAGAAATCTTAAGTATGTCGGTGGGGCTTTGCCGGAGCCATGGGGGCATCGGGCGGGTTCCCATCCACTCAATCAAGATCTCAGCCACTCATGCTTCATGAACAATCAATCCTACTCACATACGAGTTCGGCTCCTTTCGGACCGGTTAAGCAATTTTTCATCTGGCTCTCCGGAGCTGGATCGCAAACCCTTGAGCAATGCCCTGAATGGGAGCAGCGAAAATACGTCGCCTTTGGAGCAACCGTGCTCGTGCCGGCGGTCTTCGCCTTCATCGCCTGCGCCTATGCCCTCTCGACCCTGACGGATGACTGGCGAATCATTGCCGGCGTTGCCACGGTTTGGGGATTGATCATCATGACGATCGACCGCGCCCTGCTCTCGATCTACCGATCCTATCAGCGCTTCCACCGCAAGGTCAGTCAGTTTTTTCTCCGCATCGTCGTCGCTGCGCTCATGGGAATCACGATCTCCCACCCGCTTACGTTGCTTCTTTTCAATGACACAATTGCCACCGTGATTGATGAAGAACGCCACGAAGAAGTCGAAGCGGTCCGCGTTGCTGCGAACCTTGATAAAGCCGACGTCGAAGAGAAGGTCACCGCTCTCGAAACTCAAATCACCGGGCAACGGACGAAATTCGATGAAACCTTCTCCGCCCAGTTTCTCGTCGAAGACAGTTCGGTCGGCGAAGCCGATCCGCTTTCAGAACTCGATGACGAATTGCGTGCCCAAATGACGGCGCGCCTTGAAAGCGGTACCGCTGACTACCGTGGCAAGCTCACCACTGCCGACGAAGAGTTTGCAGCGATGCAGAGTTCCTACGCGACATTGCAGACGGAGTTGGATCACTGGCAGACTGAATTTGAGCGCGAGGTCAACGGACAACGCAGCGGTATCGTCGGGCTCGGGCCACGCGCCAAGAGCATCCAGGCGGACCAGCTAGCCTGGCGTCGCGATGAGGCGAAGCGCCTTGCCGATGTCCTCGAATATCTCACGGAGCAGCGAAATGATTTCTCCGACCGCATCAAAGCGACCGAAGAAGGCATCAAGAATGAGTTCCTCGGTCTCGCCGCAGCGAAAGCGGATCGCGTCAAAGAAGAGCGTGCCCGTGTTGCTGATCTGAAGCGTCAGGTCCAGCAGTCGCAGGCCGGACAGTTCGTCGAGCAGCAGAATACGATCCGCGCCACGATCGCTGCGCAGATCGATACCCGCCTCAGCGAGCTGACCCGCCTCCAGGGAGAACTCGCCGCGATCGGATCTCAGGAGCAGGAGCGCATCGCGAGCATCAACGCGGAGCCGCGCCAGGACATCCTCACGCAGACCCTCGCCCTGCACCGTCTCTTTGAGGATAATGCTGAAGGCGGCAAGTTTGCGCTGATCGCCTACCTTATTCTCGCGGGTCTCTTCATGCTCATCGACACGATTCCACTGGTCGTGAAATTTTTCTCCCAGCCCGGTCCTTATGATGCCCTCGTTGATCGTGATGAAGTCCGCTATGCCCGCGAGCGTGAGGCCTGGTTGAAGAGCTACAATGAATACATGGACAGTCTCTCCTCGGGGCGCCTCCTCCACCTCACGCAGAACAAGCCACTTGAGAAAGCGGTCATCGAAGGCATCGACAGCTCACGCGCCGCGAAGGAGTTCGTGGAAAACCTCATCGATCTCGAAACCGCTTTTGAAGAGCGAATTGAAACAGAGAAGAGTCGTCTTAAGGAAGAAAAAAATCAGCGGGCCGGGATTCGCGCAAAACGACTCGAACAGTTTTCGGAAACCTTCTACAAAGATCTCAACAAACGCATGGAGTCATTCTTTGACCAGGATGCAGCGCGAGCCGCAGTAGCGAAGGGTGTCGCGTAACGCGTTGCGCGGTGGCTCACGTTTTTTGCTGGAGGGGTCGGTTTTTCTTTCTCTCACAAACAACAAAGCCGCGGTGGCAGTCTGCGTGCACCATTCGGATCAAGATTACGAGTAGGATCAAGAAGCGCGATGGGAACAGTCAACCGTCCGCAACTCGCTGGTCCTTGACCATTGCTACTTTTGCGGCACTTTCCAAGCCATGAGCGTTCGCACCCGTTTTGCCCCCTCTCCCACCGGATTTCTTCACATTGGAGGAGCCCGGACCGCTTTGTACAATTGGCTGTATGCTAAGCGTCATGGGGGTAAATTTATCTTACGAGTGGAAGATACGGATGCAGAACGCAGCACGGAAGCGTCGATGCAGGTCATTCTCGACGGGCTCCAGTGGCTCGGTCTCGACTGGGATGAAGGCCCGGGTATCGGCGGCGAGTTCGGCCCCTATCATCAAAGCGAGCGGGTCGAAATCTATGACCGCTATCTCGCCAAGCTGGAAGCCGGTGGTCATGTCTACGAAGACGAGGGCGCGATCCGGTTTCGAGTTCCGGACAAGATGATCACGGTTCACGATCAGATTTGCGGGGAGGTCTCGACCAACCTCAAAGAGCAGGGTTCACGGCGATACAATACCGAGACTAAGCAGGAAGAGGAGGCCAATCCCGACATCGTCATCAAGCGTCCGAACGGCGGTTATATTTTCCACTTCGTGAATGTCGTCGATGACATTGAAATGGGAATCACTCATGTCATTCGCGGCGAGGATCATCTCTCGAACACGCCGAAACACCTCGCGCTGTTTGAAGCATTCGCCGTCACGCCTCCGATCTTCGCGCATATCCCGCTGAACTTGAATCCCAGTGGCACCAAAATGAGCAAGCGGGACCAGGGAGCACTCATCCATGAGTATCAGGAAAGCGGCTTTCTTCCCGACGCGGTGAACAATTACATGGCCCTTCTCGGTTGGTCAGGCAAAGATGATCAGGAGATTTTCAGCATGGCGGAATTACGCGAGCGTTTTGATCTCGGCGGGGTGAACAACTCGAATTCGAAGTTCGACTACGACAAATGCAAGTGGGTCAATGGCGAGCATCTTCGAAATCTCTCCAGCGGGGAACTTCAGGGATTTGCGGCTCCCTTTCTCACCCGAACCGGGCTTCCCGCAGCGGATGATCGTGTCCCCGCAGCACTCGAATTAAGTCGCGAGCGGGCGCAACTGCTGAGCGAGATTCCTTCTGTGATCGCGACCATCTTTGAAAACGAAGTGAGCTACGACGAGGAGTCCGTCGCGAAAGTGGCGGGACAGGATGAGATCGCGAGCAAGCTTGCTGCCCTCACGGCGGGGCTTGCTGGTTCCGCAGAGTGGGACGAACTCTCGATCAAAGCAGCGATCACCGAAGCTGCCGAAAGCATCGGGGTGAAAATGGGCGCTCTCATGCTCCCCTGCCGTGTCGGCGTCATGGGCAGCACGAGCGGGGCCGATCTCGTTCCCGTGCTCGTCCTTCTCGGAAAGCCCGAAGTGATCCGTCGGCTTCAGGAATTTTCCGTGCAGTTCCGCTGATTACAGAGAAAGCGTAGGGAAATCCGGTGGATAACATTGCAAATGCTAATCGAACCCACAAAACCGATAATCCATCCATTTAAATCCATACAGAAATAGATTCCGCATGGCGAGGAGCATTTCCCGATCCCGCTGTGGTGGTTCGGTCTTCAGTCGCTTAGTTACCAGTTCGGACTGCTTCAAACAATCCAGTTCTTTGGTCATCCAATCCAAGATTTTTATACATCTTCCAACGATACCAGCTCATCTCTTCCCTTGGTTTAAGGTCTTCTCACTTTGGCTATGGACTGGCCTCGAATCATTTCCCCAACTCCCATGGCATTTTCCCAACGCCTCACGAAGAGGTCAAAGAGATAAACGACGAGGAATGCCATGAGAATCCACGGCCAGAGTTCTTCGTGGCGGGAGACATCTGTTCCGGTGAGTTCGAGTCCGTCCTCTGGATTCTCGACGAAGGTTCCTCCGGTAATGGCGCAGACCTGACGGAGAAGTACTTCGTCCACTTGTCCGGTCGCCACTTCCGTCGAGGGGTTGTGAACGTAACCGGCGGAGACAAGTTGGGAGCCGGATCGCGCGCGAACGAGGTAGACGCCCGGTTCGACGGGGCGAAAGGATGAGGCATACCAACCCGGGCCTTTCTGCTCCAACTGAAGGGTTGAGACGGCATTCATTCCCGACCCGAGTGCGTTTGCCGGAACGTGAAAGACATCTGCCTCGACGGTGGCTCCGTTTCGCCGGGTGCCGGCATCCTCTGCGAGGTCGACGGTTATCGCGACATTTTCGCCTTCCTCTTCGAGGCGCAGGTCCATGTTCAGCCCCTGCGGAGCGCGGGCTGTCTCGCGAAGAATCTGAGACCAGAGTTGGCTGTATCCGCTCCAATCAGTGACCCAAAGGGCCGCCCAGCGCGATTTGCAGTCTGAAGTGAAGGCGGTCACCTTGCCGAGGCCGAACCGCCAGTGCGCGAGGAGTGGATCTCCCGTATCGGTCACGAGAGGGACCTGCGCGGTTGCCTTTCGATTGGTTTTCACATAGCCAAGGAGAGGTGGCGCTTCTCCGTCCGCCCAGTCGCGGAGCATGGGGTGTGCTTCGACGAGGCGCGGTTCAAAGGCATCTTCGCGAATCATGCGCCCGGTGTGGGTCATGGTATCCTGAGTGAAAATCCGGGTGATCGCGGTCGGGTCCATTGTCACGTAGCTCTGTCCACCGCCTGCCGCCGCGATCCCCTGCAGCAAGCCGACTTGAGCTCCCGCGCCAACCGCGACGGTGGAAATTGTAATTCCCTCAGCGTGACATTGGCTCGCAAGGGCCTGATATCCCTGCCCCGAAGTTTGTCCATCGGTCAGGACGATCATGTGTTTGATCTTGGTTTTGACGCCGTTCAATTCCTCGCGGGCCATGACCATTCCGGGGTAAATGTTAGTGCCGCCACCGGAACCGAGGAGCGAGATTTGATTCGCGATCGCACTGGTGGAAGTGACTTTAGTCATTGGGACGATCTCATGGACTTGAGAGTCGAAGGCGTAGATACCGATGTAGTCATCGGTCGAAAGCAGTTCGGCGGTCGCAATTGCGGCACTCTTGCAAATCTCTATCTTCTGCCCGGCCATCGAACCGGAGCGGTCAATGACGAGGGCGAGGGCAGAACTTTGCATTTCCTCCTGATCGGGGGCCTTGAGCTTGACCGGAAGAATTTCTTCAATCGGAGTTCGATAGTAGCCGCCGACACCAAAAGAATTCATGCCGCCCGCCATGACGAATCCTCCGCCGAGATTCTCGACATAGTCGCGAATCGCGCTCATGCGGGTCTCACCGATGCGATGAGCGGGAATGTCGGAGAGAATAATTCCGTCGTAGCCCGCCAGTTGCTGCAGAGACTCGGGAAGGCCTTCGGGGGAGCGCACATCGAGCCGGATCCCTTCGCGCTCCATTGCTCCGGCAAGGTAGCGGCTCTCACCTTCCTCTCCCTCCACGTAAAGCCAGAGCGGCTTTCCGCGGACATCAACAATGCTGAGTGCCTCATTGTTTTCGGGGATGCGGTCGCGTCCCTCAAACCCTTCAATGACGACCCGATAGTTGTAAATGTTCCGCTGCTCAGGAACCCGCTTGAAGCGATGTGTCAGGGTTTCGCCCGGAAGAAGGTCCACCGCGACCGCATCAACTTCGACCCCGTTCTCGAACAGACGCAGCCTTCCCGGCCCCCCGAGTGATCCATCGACAGTCGCCTCAAGTTCGAGGCTCGCTCCCTCATTGAGGCGGCTCTGCGAACTTGTGAGCTTGGTGACCCGAACATCCGGCTGAATCTCTCCGGCAATACCGACGGCGTGAATTTTGATCCCCGAAATAGCCGCTTCCTCTGCGGCCGCGAGGAGGCTCCCGCCGGTTTCAACCCCGTCCCCGACGAGGACGATGTGCTTCGAGGTTCCGGTGGGGAAAAGTCCCCGGGCGAGAGTGACCGCCCGCTCGTAGTTGGAAGAAGCGCCGATCTCTTCCGCGAGGCGGGTCCGCTCATCAGGGATAACTTCTATGGAACCGCGATCGGGGTAACTAATCAGTTTCGGCGAGGTGCCCGCCGCGATATAGCCGACGGGTGGATTTGCATTGAGTGAGGATCGGATCGTTCCGGCGGCGGCGTAGACCGAATTGATCCCGGTCTCGCCTTCGCTGCGGCTGTGATCGAGGATAAACATCACTGCCTGCTCGCGGCTTGTTAGGATTCTCGCGGGCGAGGCGATGGCGAAAATCGCGAGAATGACGAGGAGGGCCCGCAGGACAAAGAGAAGACGGCGGCGTTCCGGCCCCATCGGATGAGTTGATTTCAGATCGCACCACCACAACAGCGCAAGCGCCGGGAGGATCAGAAAAAGGGCATGAGGAAACAACCAGTCCATTCAGGAAGGGTAAAAAATCAATTAGTAGACAGCATGGCGATGGAAGAGCCAGCTTTCGAGGAGGAGGATAAAGACGAGCGCGAAAAGAATCCAGAGTTTGAGCTTCCCGCCGACTCCTCCTGCGGCAGTGAAATAGGCTTCATCAGCATCGGCGCTGAGAGTCGGTTGGATCGGGATGTTGCTCTCAGCCGCTGATAAAATATGGGAAGTGCCCTGCTGCTCAAGTTTGCCTTCCGCATCGAACGTTTTCCAAACGCCAATCCGATCCATCTCAATGACATCCGCGTCGAGGGGACGCCGGCGGGTCGCCATCTCGCGACCTTCCCATTGCGACCATTCGATCGTTTCTCCCCGGACTCTCGCGAGGTCTCCGGTCGAGAGCAGCTCCACGCCGGTAGAACTCATGTCCTGGCGATCCACACACCAAAGGAGCGCATTTCCCATGAGAAGCGGAAACGAGGCGGTGAGGGGCAGTCTCTCGGATGCCCCCGGCGAAAACCCCATAATAACCAGTCGCTGCCCCTTGACCTCCCCGGCCGCGAGGATCGGATCCTGCCCCGCAAGCCAAAGCGGCTCGAGCGATCCGGCACTTTGGAAAATCGCAGTTTGCGTCAGCGCAACACGGCTGCTGCTGACGCGGAAGAGAACCGGGTGCGCGTCATTGCCGACGCGGATCGAGTCGTAGGGAATCGGATTGGCGAGGGCACGGGCCAGGACCGGGCCGGAGCTGCCGGGTGGATTGATGACGACGGCGGGAATGTTCCCGGGCCATTCCTCCGGAAGCCAGCCGTCGAAGATCACCGCATCGACTTCTTCGTTGAGAGGCCAGGCAGCGGGCGAACCTTTGAGCAATTCAAATCGGCCCGATTCCTGGATCGAAGACAGCGCGAACCTCGTGTAGGGATCTTCTTTGTCGTCGGGGCGGATCCAAGCGGCGAGAACAGGCTGGACGTCGGGCAGAGGGATCGTGATCGTGTCATCCAGCGGGAAGACGTCGTTCCCGGTTTTCAGATTCAGGCGCAGGATCTGATCGCTCACCCCGTTGAGGCGGAAAGTCAGTCCGAGTCGCTCGCCCGGGCTCAAATCGATTTCGCGATGCTGATTCGGGATCCCGCCGACGCTGACTTCGAGGCGGGAAGTTAACGGCTCCGCGGCGGCTTCATTCATCGAGAGCTGGGCGTAGACTTCGTAGCGCGAATACTCGAGCGGGACGGGACGGATCTGAAACGCGGTGATGCCGGTATTTGTCGCGCTCTCCCGGGCGAGGATGAGTTCGCGGATCGCAATTTCAGAATTGGACTCCGTCTCTTTGAAAGGATGATCTGAAAGATGCCAGATCGCAGCCGGTTTCTCCAGCCCCGCGATAAGTCTTGCGACTTCAAAGGCGGCTTCGGTCTTCTCGACCATGGGGCGCAAGGTGACCAACTCAAGCTGCGAGATGAGTTCGCGGCGTTTGAAAGTGCGAGGCTGCAGAACTTCGGCTCGGACGTCGTAGGCAATCAGCGCCACTCCGACTTCGTCGGGCACTTTCTCAAGACGTTCGCGAACGATTCGCTTCGCGGCATCGAGACGGGACTCGCCTTCCTCGTCCGTCACCGCCATGGAGGCAGATCGGTCAAGGAGGACGACAACGGTACGATATTGATCTGGATCATCCTGCGTTGCGATGAGCCGTGAGAGGACAAAGACGGCAAGGCTCAGCATCAAGATCGTGAGAACAAAAGAAGCCCACTTTTTCAAACGCCTCAGCCAGGCAGATTCCTGATGCTCTTGCGCGAGTGTTTTGAAGAAAACGAGGGTCGCGACATTGACGGTCTTCGACTTTCTCCGAAAGAGATAGAGCATCAACGGGATGATCCCGAGAAGCAGCAACCAGAGAAACTGTGGCGTCAAAAACTGCATGCGTCACGAGGATCAGGAAGTCCCACCAGCCAGAGCGGAGCCGCGGGAAAGAAGGTCGAGAAAGAGTTCGTCAAACGGGTTGTCCGTCTGCCATCTCTGGTAGTCAATTTGCCGGGACTGACATGATTTTTCGATATCGCTTAAGAACGTCTCGTAGCACTCCTCATAGCGTTTGCGATCACGCGGCGTGATCCAGAGCCTCCGGTGCTCCTGTGTTTCGACATCGACCAGCTCGATTTCGCCGTCCAGATCCGGCTTCGCTTCGCCAGGGTGAAAGACTTGAATGAAGTGAACTTCGCCCGGCCATTTCGCCGCATGTTTGATCGCATTTCTCGCTTCATCAACATCCTGTCCGTAGAGATCAGAAATGACGAAGATAATGCCGTAGCGGCGACGACTTGGCTGAAAGTCTTCGAAGCATTTTTCGAGATTGGTGACTCCTCCGAACTCGAGCCCACCGGCAAAGTCGAGGACGCGCTGTAGACTCCCCTGCCCTTTTAATGGCGGCGGTGGATCCCCGACCGTTTCGCCCATGGAATAGAGACTGACGCGGTGATGACCGACCAATCCCATGTAGGCAAGCGCTACCGTCAGCTTCAGCGCGGTGCTGCGTTTTTCGTCGTGAGGGGCCTGCATCGAGGCACTCGTGTCGACTACGACATGGACATGGAACTCCTGGATTTCCTCGTAGAGACGGATAAAGAGCCGATCAAGACGTGCATAGAGGCGCCAGTCGATCGCCCGGTAGTCGTCGCGCGGGGTGTAATGCCGAAAATCTTTAAACTCCCGGGTGAAACCGGTCGCCGGAGTCGATTGGAGACCTTTGCGCCGCAGTTGTTTTCTTTTGCGTAGACGCAGGAAGAGAGCGCGAAGCCGGTCGAGGAAATCAGCGTCAAAAAGGTCGTCCTGCGAATTGGCGGGTGAAGAGGAAGCCATGATCACTCGGGGGCGTTCCCTCCCGTTGCCGTGACCGTTGCTTTTAAAGGCTTAAAACAGACGAGCACGTTGCCACCGAACTGCGTCACGTAACTCCCTTCCGAAATAGAATCTTTAATGGGAAGGCAATACCTTGGCTCGCCGTTTTCGGGTAGAAAAACAGAGCCGCGCCAAAGCGATGCCGCTCGTGCTTCATAGGGGCGCACCTCGGCGACCGCTTTGAGATGAGCAAGAAGTTCAGGGGGGAAAGCATGTGCAGCGACGACACTCCCCGTGAGAGCATTCACTACCTTGGCGGAGGCCTGACCGCGAATCACGAGCTGGTTGCCGGAGAGAACCGCGCGAAGATTAGGGCCGAGATCGCTGAGGTCCACTGTCGAGAGTCTCTCGGTGTTGAAGTCCAAATGAAGGAGCGACTGTCCGTCGAGGAACCAGGCATGATTTTTGACGACTCCGAGGAAAGTTCCACTCGCGGCGAGTTGGCGCGAGGCAACCGGAAGCCTGAGCGAAAGGCGTCGGAGGGACTTGCCCTGCATTAGCCAGAGGAAGCCTTCGGCGATCACCGCATAGGATTCGGTTCCTTCCTGCAGGCGCTCGCGGGTCCAATAGACGGCGGGGCTAACCATGGAAAGCGTTTCGTTTTCGAGCGATGAAAGGAAGCCGGAGGTCAGATCAGAACGGGTGAAGTCAACGAGTCGGTTCAAGGGTTCAATCGCTTCTTTGAGAAGGGCTTCTTCACTGACTTCCACGCCGCGATCTTTACGCAAGGTCACGGGAAAGGTCGAGGCAATCGCGCGGTCGAATCCCCAGAGGGACTGGCCGGTCGCGACATCGAGGACCTCTGATTGCCAGCCATAGGCAAAGACGCGCTCTGCGGTCACGTTGAGCCCGGCATTGAGAGACGAAAGGCGACCTGCGGGCTTCTCTTTCCAGACTCGTGATTCCCATAATTGCTTCCCCGAGTCCGTATCAAAGGCGAAGAGGATGCCTTCATCAGGTCGGAAAACGACGAGTCTTCCATTGGACAGGTCCATCAGCGTGCCGGGACGGGCCCCATCAGCAGGAGGGGCTTCCTCCAGAGCTGCGGCTTTCAATTGGGCCGACCAAAGCAACTCCCCTTCACGACTCGAAAATGCTTTGAGATGGTCTCCGGTAAGAATGAAGAAACGGTCTTCCTCAAGGAGGAAGGGGCGGACATTCTTAACTTCGCTTGAATCCCCTGAAGGCGTCTCAGGTCGGGTAATAAAGAGGTCGGGGCGTTTCGTTCCGGGGCCCTGATCTCGCGAAACAAGACGCTCACGCCAGAGCAGTTTTCCGCTTTTCCGATCGAGTGAGTAAACCGTCCCGCGATTGTCGAGCGCGAGAATCAGCTCGCCACTCTGACCGAACTGTTCAAGGCGCGCACCCGGCTCAACCTCAAAAGCCCAGCCAACTTCTGATTTTGTCAGGAGGCTCGCGGCATTGACTCCCGGGGACTGCGCTGTCCCTGCTGTTGTCTCCGTGACGAGGGTCGCAGCACTCGCGCCGTTTAAAGTCAGCCCGTCAGGAAATTCGATCAGATTGATGTTCTGCTTTACGAGCAAAGTGTTGAGACGCGCAAGCGCTTCGGATGCTTCGTCCTCCCGGCCGAGCGTTCGCAAGACAATGGCTCGCGTCCATTCGGTCCATGCCGCGTGAGTGAGGCTTTGGTCCTCACGGTCGACAGAAGCAAGCAAAGGGAGTGTTTCTTCAAACCTATTCGGGTCACCGGTCGAAATTAACCGGGAAACAGAACGCCAGAAAGAAGACTGCAAATGAGTGTCAAGCAGTGCCAAAGAGTCTTCCTTCAGTTTGATCGGTGCCTCTTCCCCTCGAAGTTGTCTCACGACGGCGCGAAAGTCCGATTCCCGATTCAGAGTCGCTAGCAGCGTAAGCCTCCGTTCCCAGCTGAAGACGTCTTCAGGGAGGAGCTTGTTAACGACGGCGAGCGCCTCCGCCGCCTCACGGAGATAACCGTAGCCGACGAGAATTTCGATCGCTTCCTGAAGAATCTTCGGAGACTGAATTTCTGAAAAATTGATCGTGGTCAAAAGGGACTGGGCGAGGTCGATTCGCTGCGTCCGGTGGTAGAGGAGGGCCCGCTGAAGATCATACTCAGGGCGATTCGGGGCATCTTCTTCAGCGAGAGATTTCAACTGTGCTTCGACCTCAGGGGCGGCGGCAAGGTCGACCTCAAGCATGCCGACAAGAAATTTTCGAAGCCGTGTTTTCAGCGTTGCGTCAAAAGTGCTGCTCTCAAGCTGAGCGCGGACGGCGAGAGCGATTTCTTCAACCTGAAGCTTCAACTTCCCGGCCTCACAGAGGATCACGAATTTTTCGACTTTATCTTTCGCCCATTCATCTTTGTCAAAAGAGAAGCGCGCCTGCTCATTGGCGAAGAAGCGATCCACGGTTTCGAGCTGGGTGTTCGCCTTCACTGCCGCTTCAAGCCAACGGGAGTATCGCTCAGGGCTGTCGGCGAGTCCGCGCATTTTCGGGGCAAGCTCCAAGGTGGCCGCTTCGTCTCCCAGCGCTCCGTGGACTTCAATCAACAGGAGTCCCAGCTCAAAATTCGATGGATCAGCGCCAAGTCTTGTCGCGAGGACTGAGCGGGCTGAGGCAAAGAAGCCTTCACTCATCAGAAAGGCAGCAAGATCAGCCACCGCTTCCGATGCTGCCGAAGAGACATCGAGCGTCGCGATCAGTGGATCGACGGCACGGTGATTTTCCCGCGAGACATAGACTTCAGCAAGCTCCCGGGCGACATCGAGTCGATCGGGATAGTTCCTGACATATCGCTCCAGGTAAATCCCTGCTGCTTCGACACGGTCAATGCTTCGCAGGTAGCGCTGCAACTCAAGAATGCGATCAGAGAGTTCGGATGGTTCAAGCCCGGCGACGACGACTTTGAAGTCTTGCTCTGCTTCGGCATCTTTGCCCAAAGCGTAGCGAACTTGCACGAGTTGAAACCTGAGATCCGCTCTCTCGGGGTCTACCTCAAGACGGCTTTCCAGAAATGATTCAAGCGCGGCGGAATCATTTCCTGAAAGGAGGAGCTCAAGAGCGCGGGCTTCGATGAGATTTGAAGAAGCTTGCGTCGCGGCAGCCCTGAGAATGAGTCGGATCGCTTCGGATTGCTCCTCACCGGCGATTAGTATCTCCGCATAGTCCAAAGCTGCGGTTTCACTTTCCGGCTGGTCATCGTAGGCCTTCTTGAACTTTGCGACAATTTCCTTCCGCTCCGCTTCGGTCGCGACAGCAGAGAGACGCATCGACAATATTTCGCGCCTCCGCCAGTGGTCCCCGCTGAGCTTGCTTAGCAGGGTGTCGAGGATGGCGGCGGCTTCGCCACCCCTCCCTAGCTCGCGGAGGGCGGTAGCCTGCATCACGGAGGCTTCGACTTCCCCGTCCGGGCTCAGTCCGCCGGTCATCGCCCGTGTGATCGCTTCCAGGGAGAGGCTCCAAAAAAGGTAGCGCTGCGTCAGTTTGGCGAGAGCCATGTAGTCGGCGGAAGATTGTCCCTCGACGTTGAAGAGCTTTGCGAGTTGAGCCCCCGCGAGGGTTCGAGCCTCATCCCCCTCGGAAAGTTGCAGTAGCTCTTCGAGCCATTGGTCGCGCCTCGCCAAATTGGGTTCCAAATCAATCGCGCGGGAGAGCGAATCAAGAGCACGCACGTCGCCCTTTCCCTCAAGAAAGCGGAACTGGAGGTATTGGAGTGCGGGGAACTGCGGGTGCAGCGTCACCGCTGAGGTGACGAGTTCTCCTGCGCCCTCGCGCTTCTCACGGGTTAAGAGTTGAATGAGGACCGACTTGGACCCGGCATCGTCGGGATACTGTTCGATGTGGCTTTGATAGAGCCCTACCAGTTCATCAATCCGGTCAGCCTCTCGATAGAGACGAATCAGCCCGTCGACAGATGCCTCAAAGAGCGAATCGTAATGCAAGGCGGTCCGGAACTGGAGAGAAGCATCCTCAAACTGCTCCGCAGAGAGGGTCCGCTCCTGGCCCGCAGCGGGCTGGGGAATCAGAGGAGTGACCACGAACATGAGCGCTAGAATTTGACTTAAGCTCACGGACAGAACTGTCGGATGATGAAGCATTGGGATTGAAAATCAGACAGCAGAGCCTGCGGGAATCGCGGCGATGACACTTTCGACGAGTGAATCGACATCACGGCTTTCTGCTTCGCCCTGGAAGTTAAGAATGACGCGATGTCGAAGGGCCGGCAGGGCGACACGTTTGACGTCCTCGATCGAAACGGCGGTCCGGTCATCGAGCGCACAATGAATCCGTGCCCCGCGAATCAGAGCCTGCATGCCGCGCGGACTCGCGCCATAACTCACGTAAGTGCCGACCTCTTCGATCGACTCGCCGCCTTCCGGATGGGTCGCGAGAATGAGCCGCGCCGCATACTCGGTGACATGGTCCGCGACCGGAATCTGCGCGACGATTTTCTGGAATTCGATCAGTTCATCCCCGCTCACGATTTGCTTCAGCTCTGCCGTTTCAAATCCGGAAGTCCTCTTCGAGATTTCGATGAGCGTCGCCTTGTCCGGGAAAGGCACCCGGAGTTTGAAAAGAAAGCGGTCTGCCTGCGCTTCCGGGAGCGGGTAAGTTCCTTCCATCTCCATGGGGTTCTGAGTCGCCATGACAAAGAACGGTTGCGGCAGCTTCATCGTTTCGCCACCGGCAGTGACGGCACCCTCCTGCATGACCTCGAGGAGCGCCGCCTGCGTCTTCGGCGTCGCGCGGTTGATTTCATCGACGAGGATAAGGTTTGCAAAGACCGGCCCCCGCTCGAAATGCATGACGCGCCTCCCCTCTTCGTTTTCGTTCACGATGTGTGTGCCGAGAATGTCGGCGGGCATGAGATCAGGTGTACACTGAACCCGGCCCGGATTTAATCCCATGACCTTGGAAAGAGTCTGCACGAGAAAGGTCTTCCCTAAGCCGGGAACGCCTTCGAGGAGAATATGGCCACGGGAAAAGACGGCGCTGAGGGTATCGACGAGAAGATCGTCATACCCCACGATGGCCTTCTGGATCTCGGCTTTCATTTCGGCGAAGGTCGCCTGAAAGCGTTTCAGATCGTTTTCTAGATCGTTCGGACTGCTCATGTTTAGAAAATGGGGAAAGAAAAAAAGATTGAGTCAACAGGGTTAGATCAATGACTTAAGAGGGTAAGATCAGGGTGAGGTTTCCGGTTCTTCAAATTGACGACGGATTTCGGAAAAATAGCGAATGACGTGCTCGCGGCGGGAGAGCGGGAGCGCCTGCCCGTCGAGCGCCTGTTCCTCAGCGGCGATGAAGTCGGCCATGATCTCCTGACGGGAGCGATTTGCGTTCTCGGGGCGGGCCTGACCTTCGACGGCGCGGACGGTTGAGTCGCCATCGTCGTTGATCTGCGCGACGACTTCGGAGTCTTTCGCGGCGGTGAGCGCTTCGCTTTCACTGTCTATCATTTCAGCAGTTCCAGTTCCGGCCTGATTCCCACCCTGTCCCGTTTGGTTGCCCGATCCTCCCGCCATTGCAATCTCCCCGCCCTGCCCGCTCTCTTCGGGTTCTTGACCGGGGATCGGCGCGCTGAGCATGCCTCCCTCGCCTTCGCCTTGCTGCGACTGATCAGATTGGCTCAGGCCCTGCCCGGATCCATCGCCGGGTTCCTGTGTCTGCCCCGGCACCGGTGCCTGCATCGCCTGAGAGTCGCCGCTTTGGGGCGCCCCCTCCGGACCCTGTTGAGGTTCTCCGGGGATAGGAGTGTTTGCCTGACCGTCTTCGTTTCCTCCTGCGGTCTGGCCTTGCTTCTGGTTTTGCTGTGGCTGACCGGCCCCACTTTGGGCCATCTGCGGAGCGAGCATTTTCTGGAGGTCCTCGGGCATCGCACCTTCATTGATCGACTGGAGTCCGTCGGGAGTGCCTTCACCGGAACGGGATTCGCTTGCGATCTTCTCCATCTGCTGAAGCTCACTTCCACTGATCTCACTGCCGGCGTCGCGCAGCGAGTTGGCGAGGTTTTCTAATTTTTCCTTAGCCTCCTCACGGGAGCCAAGGAAGCGGAAGTGCTTTGCCAATTCCTCAAACTCACGGGCTGCGGTGATCGGTTGTTGATCGAGCATTTTGGTGGAAGCATTCCCGACCCGCTCCCCGACGGGACGATCAAGGTCCTCCTCGATCGCGGCGGCCATGATCTGATCGAGCGCATCGGTGAGCCGGTCAACCGTCTCGCGCGTGATCTCGGATTGTTCGAGAATTACCTGCAACTTCTCCGCTTCAGCCGCAGCCGCCTCGGCGGCTTTATCTTTGATCGAAAGGGAAAGATCGGCGGTGTCGGGGTGAACGGCCATTTCCTCGAGCATTTCTGCGGACGCCCATGCCTCATCGCTGAGGCCCATTTTTTCAGCGAGTCGTTCCGCCGCGCGCGCCCGCGCCTCGAGCGCGTCGAGCATTTCCCCGGCGGTGAGATCATCCGCATTAGCAAGAGTGTCGGCGACGTCTTCAACTTCGACCCTAAGCCGTTCCAATTCTTCCTTTTCCTCTTCGCTGAGTGCTTCCATCCCTGCGATCTGATCGGCTGATTTCTGTAACCCGGCGGCCTGTTCCTCTGCCGCGGTCTTCATCTCGTCGGTCAGAACAAGGTCACCGGCATCCGGGGCGATCCTCCCAAGGGGACTCAGAGCGAAAACGACGGCGAGAACCGGCAGAATCCAGGCGTAGCGTAGGCTCGGGACCGGAAGAGAGGCCGGGAGATGGGTGATTGCTTCGTTTACCCGACCGAGCGTCTTCGTGAGATGAAGCTCCTCCCCGGTGCTTTTTTGATCCTGATTTAGGAATTCCCAGGCTGAGGAAAATTGATCTTTCCAGCCGCCACGGCGGTCGAGAGTGAGCAGAGCATCCATCACTGCCGGTCGTCGTAGAAGCGCGATTACTCCGCCGATCAAGAGCCAAAGGGCGATCAAAACGACGACGGTCCAGATTTCACCGCTGCGCCACTCTTGAAATCGACGCCCGGCGAGGACGACGACGAGAGCTATCCCACCGGCGATCCAATGACTTTGGCGGAGCCAGTGGGAGAAATTAATCAAACCAACACGCCGCTGCACCTGCTGTGCTGCCTGCTCGAAGAGGGTTGATGTGGCTGGCTTTTCCAAAGGGATGAGATGATACCTGAATACTGATACATTACGAGCCGCTCCGGAGAGTAAGCTCTGGCATGCGAGGCTAATTCAGCCCCGCGAGAATGCGCTCGATCCTTCGTGAAACCTCGGGATCTTCTGTCTCGCGAAGTTGGAGGCGGAGAACTGAACTCGCAAGATACCCGAAAGCGCCGAGTTCCCTTGTCGCCTTCTCACGAACGCTCCATTCGGGAGCGGCCAGTTCGGTGATTAAGTCTGAAATTTGCTTCAACGCATCCGGGGTCAACTCAGGCGAAGGGGCTTCAATCCTGACAATATCACGAAGTGGAATGGCCCAGTCCTCGTCACCGACTTTGAATGAGAGGAAGTCAAGATCGATCAAGCCAATGATAATGCCTCCGTCCCATCGCTGGATTTGAAAGGAGGGAGCGGACTCAGGAAGCCCACCAGAGATGACGCTCAACTCGCTGATCCTTTCGATTCCGCGGATTTTGTCGATCGCGATATCAAGTCTCACGCCTTCGCTCACCATCGGGAGCGAGCTGTTTCCGATATCCCCGGGCAGTCTTTGGGACCCCGCAAGATGGAGCACAGTCTGGATTCCGACTTCTGAATCCCATGGCCGATCGGGGTGATCATTCGGTGTAAAAATACTGCGCAACTGCCTCGCGTCGATATTGATCTTCCCAAGGGTCATCGAATCGAGCGGGATCGTATTCTCATCAAGAAAAATGAGACAACGAGTCCCGTTCTTTAATTCGACAAGATGACCGTTGAACTTTGAGGCGGCGGGTTGGATCCGAATGATTTCGCTCAGGGGAATAGGCAGTCTCCCCCACGGGGTCAGCCCTTCGAGGGACATGGCATCGGAGGCGACGACATTGATCCGATCCCCTCGATAGGTTTCGACGAGAATCAAAGGTGAACCGGCCCCGGCGGGTTTCTCATCGTCGATCGCCATGGCAAGTCGATCAAGAGACTCAAGATTAAGGTCCAAGGTGTCTCCTCCGGTCTGCGTGAACTGAAAATCTGCTATTTCGACCTTGGCGGAAAATACCTGACCATCGGTGAGAAACAGCTTCGTCGAATTGAGCGGATTGCCTTGCTTTCCTTTGATGCCTGAAATGGCATTGAACGGAATCGTGCCCCGACCGTAAGGCGTGACAAACTCTGTGTTTCCTCCTGACGCTTCTCCAACCAGTCTCGTTTTTTCGCCGAGGGCGAGGACATCGCGGGATTCCACCTCGATGCCCAGTGAAGATAGGCCGAAAGGCTCTGGATTCGATGAAATGGATTCATCTTCCTTCGAGCCGACGTTCACGAGATGACGGAGCCACTCTCCGGGAAGTTCTGATTCAGTTTCCTCAAATGAGAGTGGGCGGAAGAGCTTAATCAAGGTGGGCCGGTCAAAATTTTGGGGAATGATGACCTGGGAGACCTGGTGCAAAACGATCTGAGTTTCTCCCGGAGCAAGAGTCAGTGCATACTGAAAGCCGAGCCCGTATCGATTTTGTGCCGAGATCGAAGGTTTCACCGCGCTATTCACCCCGGCAAGCGTGAAGAGAAAGGCACGCGTCGACTGAGCGACGCCGGGAAGCACGACAACTCCGGTTTCTCCTTCTTCGAGGAGGACGGGTTCCGTTCGGCCCCGATTCGTGAGGAAGGTCTCGTAGTTTCCTGAAAAGTTAGTGTTGAGCGATAGGGTGACCGTGACAGGGTCGGTCGAACCGTTGTAGAGCATTTCGGCATAGCGGAGGATTCCCTCATCTTCAAGGAGCCGAATACGCCTTTGCACCTGAAGACCGGGATAATTCGCAAAAGGGCGCCCGGGGATCACGAACTCCTTGCCGTTCGGGGTCATCATCGGCTGATACCCACTGAAAGATTCACTGTCGAGGCTCAAAGCGAGACCGCTGTTGACCATCGTGGTACCGATCCGACCAAGCGTGCCATTAGATTCTACATTCCAGGAGGTGCCCTTTCGGTCTGTGCGAATTCCGAGGGCAGCCGGAACTAGTCGGGCTTCTCCGTCCTCCTGCGCGGTGGCGCTGTCCTGCGAGATCGACGCGAAGACAAGAGCAGCAATAGAACTGGAGAGAAAGCGCAGAAAATGGGGGGTCATGAAGGAGTTCACTGAACGGGTAACTCGAAAGCGATGAGATTTTCGACAGGGACCGGGACGATTTCTCCCTGCCAGAGAAGGGAGATAAAGGGATCGCTCAAGATGCCGCGGAGGATCTCTCCGTTTCTTAATTCAATAACGAGTCGCCCTGACGATGAGTCCCCGGAGGAGAGATCCCTTTTGACCGCCTTCACGGAAGCGGATTCGATCTGTATTTCGGTGCCGGAGCTCTCAATTCTCAAGGTTCCCTCGGCAAGAGAGGCATGCAGAAAAGCGTTCCCCCGGAGGAGAGAACCTCCCGCAGCGCTCGTGGGAACTTCTTCGAGACTGAGCCACTCATCGGACGGAATTGAAACGGTCATCGCGGTGGCTCCGGCCTTCCAAATTCGGTCAATGAGGGCGGCGGAAATTTCAAGAGACCCGCCTGAGGCGAGCGAAAGCTTCAGGCCTCCCTGATCGAGAAAGCCGGAAAAAATCGACCCGTTTTCGGTCAGAAAGCGATGGGTCGGAAAAGGCTTTGAGACGTGAGCGACCTCAAGGAGTGAGGGCAAAGTGAACTCGATTTTCCCGCCGGGAGTCAGGACCGGGAGTTTCGACTCTTGCGCCGTCGCGAGCGCGAACACGCTTTGGTCCATCAGTTGCGCCATGCTGCCGGTTCCGGCGGGAGCTTTACCATCCGCGGCGGAGGTTCGCATCATGAGGAGATTAGCCGCTGCCGGATCGAGCGCCTTGGCCTCGTTTGAGCCTGCTATCTTCATCGTTATTTCGCCGGAAATAACTTCACCGACCCGAACTTCCCCGTTTCTCAAAAAAAAGACCGGCTTCCGCCCGACTCCTCCGCCACCGCGGATCGCCGCAATTTCGGCGAGAGGAAGCGATATTTCACCGACGTTATTTGCCGAGACCTTCAGTGGGCCATCCGCCTCGATCACACCCGAAACCCGGTTGGATGAACTGACCCAGTGAAGGTCTTCGCTCCGCCGGACAATTCCCAATGAGTCGAGAATTTGATTCAGCGGCATGAGTGCCCCGAGCCCTCCCGGCGCTGAAGCTTCCCCCGGGAATGCCGAGGATGGTAAATTGGCCACACCCGCCTGTTCCGTCGAGGTAACGCCGGGAGCAATCAGTTCATCCCGTGAATACCAGGCCTCGAAAATCTCGGGCGCCATTTCCAACTCAGGGAGCGATCGCTGTGAGATCCAATGCAGCAACGACTGCGATCCCCCCGCCGGGATGATGAGTTGGTAGGTTAACGAAAGTTCGCGACGATTGTTGGACGCGGAAAGACGGGGGCGAAGCGACTCCGCCTCACCGCCGACGACGATAAACGTGTCGTGCCTGCCCTCGGCGGCACTGAAGTGAACGACGAGACCGAAGTCGCGATCATCAAGCGTGAGAACCGGATCCTTGGAGAGGAGTTCTCCATCGACTCCATGGAGGCTTTGCCACGCGAAAGGATAGGTCGTCCGCAGGACTACCTCAAGGGTGACTGCGGAACCGCCCCGATTCTGAATCGTATCAAGTGATCTGACGCCCCCGCGCTCGCGGTCTACCCAGAGATCACGCTTCAGGGTGAGCGAATCGCGTACCTCCTCCAGAGTCACTCCTGAATCGTCAGCAAACTCATCGGGTGATCGAACCAGCGCCGAACTTGGCGCGAACGGAACCCCCTCGACGATCCAGTTCAAGCCCGATTGGAGATACTGGGTTTCGCCCGAGGTGATTGCCCCATTCCCCGCCGCCTGCCAGAAAAACCCGTTGGAGTCCTGAATTTGAAAAAAGCGGCTTGGAATCTCCGCAACGCTTTCCCCTTCCGTCTCCTGAGCCAAAACGACACAAGTCATCGTGAGGGAAATGGCACCCGCTAACCCTATGCGCAGGGATGAAGTCGAGATTACGGGGGGCACCATCGGTAAAGGTAACGAATATCAACGGCTTGAAAACCCAATTTTCATGACTTTGCACCGTTTTGATAGCGGTGATACGTCGATCTGGATTCGTTTTTGGCATTGAAAGGAGAGCGGAATCATCCGAGTGGTTGTTGAAGATTTTGATCTCCTCCCCTTTTTCCCTTGAGCGAACCCACCAAGAAGATCCTCTATTGCCGCTGCGCCTTTGCCCAGGCCGTCCCTGAGGGCGTGAAAAATGAGGTCCTGAAGCGGCTCTGTGACTCCGGCGTCAGTTTCGAAACGGTTTCCGATCTTTGCGAAATGTCGGCGCGAAAAGATCCCCGTCTCGAAAAAATGATCGAGGGTGAGGCGCCGGTGCAAATTGCGGCCTGCTACCCGCGCGCCGTGAAGTGGCTCTTTCACCAGGCGGGTGTTCCTTTTCCTGACGACGATAAGATCGAAGTCCTCAACATGCGGGAGGAATCCGCTGAAGAAATCGCTGACAAACTTCTCAACCCATGAAAAACGAGATCCATCCCATCCAGGTCATTCTTTTCGAAGGCAACGGCGCTTCCGCGTGGGAATCGTCCGACCGACTCTCGGTCACAAGCAGCCTTCTCGATCAGGGATTTTCGGTGATGCGCGTCACTGAAGCGGCGCAGGCGTCCGTCTTCACCGATGTTTCGAGCGAGGCACAGGTCATCGTCCTCGGGCGGTTTGAAGGTGGCACGCCGGAAATTTCGGACGCCACCGGTGAGCTGAAAATCGAGACCCGCGACACGAGCGGACTCGATGCGGCTGCGATTGTGAGTCTCGTCGGCGAGGTGAGAACCGGTCTCAGCGCCGATCTCAATCAGCCCGGTCAAACCGGAGCCTGGAAGCCGTGGTTTCCCGTGATCGACTACGATCGCTGCACGAACTGCATGCAATGCCTCAGCTTTTGCCTCTTCGATGTCTATGGCGTCGATGAGGAAAAACGCATCCAGGTGCAGAACAACGACAACTGTAAAACGAACTGCCCCGCCTGCTCCCGCGTCTGTCCTGAGGTCGCGATCATGTTTCCCAAGTACGCAAGCGGCCCCATCAACGGCGAAATGGTGAAGCAGGCCGATATCGAGCGCGAGAGCATGAAGGTGGACATCACCGCGCTCCTCGGTGGCGACATTTACTCCAGCCTCCGCACGCGAAGCGAAAAGGCGAAGTCCCGTTTCTCAAAAGAACGCAGTCCTGACAAAGCACTCGACGAGCGGAAGCGCTGCCTCACGAAGCTTCAGCAATCGGGGATCATTCCCGCCGAAGTCTTGGCCGAGCTGGATCTCGCGTCGCTCCCCTCTCCGGAAGCGATCAAGCAAAAAGCGGCGGAGCTGGCAAAGTTGCGGGCGGAATCGTGAGCTCGCAAAAAGTAGGGCGGGTTGCCTAACCCTCCTTCGCCGGAGCACGAGAAGCGACGGGTTAGGAAACCCATCCTACCCGGCTTCGGCCGCGAGCAACTCGACTTCCGCCTCCGGGAAAACACTTTCCAGCGTCTCCCTCGCCCAGACCTGTGAACCTTCCTGACGCTTCAGCAAGCGCAGCGCGGCCGCCTGCACCGCCGGCACTTCGCTCCACACCGTTTGGGCGAGACAACGCCAGTGATCGCCCGCTGCAAAGCGCTTCGGCTCGCGAATCGCCTCGGCGCAGGCGTCACAAAGCATGACGCACCGCTCGATCTCGGGATCACGAGGCTCGGGCGGTAACTCGACGATGGCCAACTTTTCCCCGGCGGCCTCGCACAGCTCGCATTTCGACTTGGCACGACGGGCCAACTCTTTCCCGAAGGAGCTCAAATGCGCGAGCCGGGCCTGATGGTCTTCCCTTCCTTTGGCCATGCGGATCAGCGGGTGATTTCCGGAATCGGAGCACCTTCGGGAATGTCCATCCCCTCCCAGTTCACTTTGCCATCTTCGTAAATCAGAATCCGGCTCGCACTGTTTGGAGCAGGTGGAAGATCGCCCTGCGGGACCCACTTTTTGTGCTCGGCAATGACGTCGGCATACTGCGAATCTCCCGCGAGATTCGTCCACTCGTTCGGATCATTGACCATGTCATAAAGTTCTTCAGACCCATCAGCGTAAACGATGTAACGCCAATTCTCGGAGCGAATCCCGTGATTCCCCGCGTTGTGCGTCGTGATCGCCGGCCGCTCGCGCTTCGCGTTTGCATCCTTGAGTTGGGGCATCAGTGAAATCCCCTCCAGTCCCTCTTTCTCCGGTAGCCCCGCCAGTTCCGCGAGTGTCGGATAAATGTCGAGAAGTTCTGCGGGCTGACCGCTCACTTGTCCGGCAACCACCCCGGGGCCGGCAAAGATCAAAGGCACACGCGTCCCGTCATCCCAGAGCGTGTTCTTGCCTGTGATTTCCTTTTCGCCAATGTGCCAGCCGTGGTCCGACCAGAGAACTACGATCGTGTTTTCGCGCAGGCCATTGCGATCAACCGCTTCCATGACACGACGGACCTGATCGTCGACGAAAGTCGTGCAGGCGAGGTAAGAACGCGTCAGGTTCATCCACTCGTCTGCGTCTTCGAGAAATTCGAGACGTGGCTCCGGCAGGGTCCAATGCAAATACCAGGAAAAACGAGGAGTGTCCTTTCGGTCGTCGCGCTTGATGAGAGGCAGAGCCGTCGACTCAAGAGGGTGCAGGTCGAACCACTTCTGCGTTGCGAAGCACGGGACATGAGGCAGGAAAAAACCACAAGTAAGAAAGAAAGGTTCGTCCTCGGGCATGTTATCGAGCTTGTCGACCGTCCACGTCGCGACGATGTGATCAGCCTTGTCCTCGTCTTTGTGATCAAAGACGCCCCAATCCATGAGCTTATGACCGGACGGAGAATCTACCATCGGCTTAGGCGGAAAAGGCTTACCGCTCGCGGGAGGTCCTACCTCATCCCATTCCACTGCCTGACGACCGTAACCACCATGGTAAATTTTCCCCGCGGTGTAAGTCCTGTAACCCTGACGACTCAAATACTTCTGAAGAGGCTCGATTTCCGCCAATTCCTCGACCTCTCGAAACCACGGCTTGAGACCGTAAATCCCGGTTGAGCCGGGCCGCTTCGAGAGCATCAGGCTAGTCCGCGACGGATTACAAAGCGGGGACTGACAATGCGCATTCGTGAAAGCAGTCCCGGAAGCCGCGAGCGCATCGATGTGCGGCGTGATCGCATTCGGGTGCCCGCCCATGTAGCCGATCCAGTCGTTCTGATCGTCAATCGCGATCATGAGAATATTCGGCTTTTCCGCAGCGGTGGCGAATGAAAAACAGAATGCGAAAATGGCAAATAAAGCAGTCTTGAGAGATGACATAACAGGGTTGGGTGTTTGACCTAACCCTATTGACTCGGTCGAATCCATCAAGAACCGTATCGCGTAAGTTGTTCGTGCGAATACGGAAGCGAAACGAACGCACTCAGCGTGGCTCAATCCAGGCGAAGCGATGCGGCCCCGCACCGGTCCAGTAGGAAAAGGCTTCCTCGGGGGCTCCCTTATTTGCCTCAAGTGCTTCGCGCAGTTCAGGATCGCGTTCGATCCATTTTAGATCAGTCATGATGGAGCCATCCTTGAGCCGGGCGAAGTTTGCCTCCTGCGTTTCGGGAAGCGACTTGAGTTCACCGTAGCGTTCTTTCCAGTCGGGATAGCCGTTGGCACCGGAATCGCTCATTCGCCACCAGAGCATCCCGCCGTTTTCGTTGACGAAACGAATGCTCTCCCCCTTCACCGATATGTCCCTGACATTCACCGTCGTTCCGCGCCCCATCCGGCACGGACCCGTGGCGCGCCAGGCCGTGGTCATGCCGTCAGAGGTGATCGCAATTCCCAACCAGGGACTCCCAAGCACCCGGTCGATACCGGCCAACCCCGTGGGCGCCGGCAACCACTTTTGGCCATCGAGATCGCCCTCAGTGTAGGCAGGTCCCCACGTGGTGATCGTGCCGTCCTCGTGCAGCGCGATCGAGTGAGTTTCGCAGACAAAGGCGTCGCGAACACTGCGAATCCTCGTCGGTGGCTTGCCTTTTGCGGGGCCAAAGTAGATGAGCTCTCCGTCCTCCTGAATCATCCCAAAGGCATTATCCCATCCTTTTGTGAGGCGAACGATACCCGTTCGATCATGGTCACGATTACTCCCGACGACTTCTCCGTTTTCCCGCAGGGCGACCCACCCGTCCTTGTAAATTCGGACTTGGATGAAATCATCGAATCCACGTCCTCGCGTGATACGCATTGCATCGTCATCGCTGCTTGAACTCCATACCTCAAGACGACCCGGTTTGGTGTCTGGTTTCAAAGCAGGGCGCGAGGAGGATGCCGACGCGGTTGGTGTCGTCGGTGATTTTGTGGCAGCCATTGCCGTTGCCTCACTTCCCGATGGGAAGGCATCTGCAAATCTTTGGGCCAATTCCTCACGCAACTCTCGCGTTTCTTTAGCGGATGCAATCTTGCGATTCTTAACCTGGTTCTGCTGCACGAAATTCAGCGACTGATCGAGCGCTTTGGCGAGTTCGCGTTCTGCGGCGATGAAGTCGGCTTCGAACTGTCCTCGTGCCTCCTCGAGAGAAAGTTCGACGGGCGGCGAAAGTGGAGGCGGGAGAGCAACCGGGGCAATCCCTTGCGAGCCTGAGATCAGATCGAGATGGAGTTGTAACTGTTTTGCATGAGTCACCCCCTCCCTGATCCTGACAAGCGGATCAAGATCGCCGTTTGCTTTCGCGCGAATTTCCGCATTCTTCAAGGCGGTAGCATAAGTGCCGGTGATGGCGAGGAGACGCTTTTGTCGAGCTTTCTGATAAGCTCCGAGTCGCGTCCGGAAGGCGACGGTGTCAGGGATCGAGACCAGAGAACTTGGCTCACTTACCGCTTCGGGCATTTCCGTAACCTCCGGAACCTTCAACAACGTTTCCGAATTGGAAACCACCGGAGTTACCTCGTCATCGAACCACAGCACCTGCGCGTCCCAATTCCCTTCCGCGCGATTTCTGCGGAAAACCGAAACTGCGTCGCTCGACGAGGCACGAATGAGCGAAGCGATTCCGCCGAGTTCGCCGGAGTTCTGACGGAGGGCTCCCGCGAACTCGAGTTCGCCCGCTGCCGATCTCAAAACGATCCCCTCGCCAGCGGTAAAGATTTCCATTGGATCGAAATCCGAGTTGATCTTTGTGCCAGTCCCCTTTCCATCCCGGTAATGCCAATGCATCACGGGATCGGAATTGTCCGAGAGCCGTGCGATGAAATGGGCGCCATGGGCAAAATCGGTGACTCCACCCTCGACAAGATTCACCGGTATGTTCAGAGATCCTAGGGTGAATGACCAGGACCGCAGAACTCCGTCGTCGCCCATCACCGATAGGCCTGGAGCACAACCTGAAAGGGCTGTCGCCCGGACTCCCTCCGGCATCGCCGGCGTTTCAGGCCACTCTCCGTTTCCGGGTTTCCTGACTCCGTCGAATTCCTTTCCCCAAACATGAAGCTCACCGTCCGAATCGATCGCCGCGCACCAACTCTGCCAGAGAAAACAATCCACCACTTTTCTTCCGGTCAGACTTTCAGGAAGCGAGGACGGATCGACCAAGCCGCCGACGTTGAACGCGATCAACTCTCCTGAGTGCGTCACGAGGGCGAACCACCGGTCGAAGCCGGGAAACATTTTGGCGATCCCTTCGCGCTCGGCGGACGGGATGTTCGAGACCGTCGTGCCGTCTGGTCGAAGAACGACCCATCCTCCGCCGTGAACCAGCACCTGCGAGACTTCGGAGACACCTTTGAGTTTGTCGAGTTGGAGGAGCGGATCGTCCGGGATCGAAGACCATGCACGGAATGGACCTTCGCTGCGGCAGTTGGAATTGGTCGGCCAGTCGGCGGCTTCACTGGTGGCTCCGAGGAGGACAAAGGCGCATGCTGTCAGCACCAATCTCCAGCCCGCTTTCAGGACGATATTTCTTACTGGTCGGGACATGGCTCTGGGTTCAAAAGACAAGTTGAATAGCGGTTTCTCGATCCCCTTGTCATGGTTGGATTTCGCGGAAGCGTATCGTGTGGAACGAGTATTGGGTTTTCGGTTCGGAAGATGCGTAGAGCCAAATTCCGACCTGATCAGATTGGTAATCCGGAATGCTTCCGAGTTCTGTCCGGTAATCGCCTTTCCAGTTGATCAAGGTCTCGTCGTTATTCAACAAAGTGATTCCTTTGTCAGAGCCGGTGGCCTTCGCGATGATTTTAAGCGTTGTCCTTCTTCCTGACTCGATCGGAAATTCAATTGCATCGACGCCCTCGCCCTTATTGATGCTCTTGAGCGTTGTTCGCTCGAATTTCCCGTTGGCAGATTTGATCGCGACAACCACCGGAGTGCCGCCGCCTTGGGCGGGAATCTTGACATCAAATCCGTTCACACCTGACTTGCGAGTGAACTCGATTTCCATCTCGAAATTTTCGATCCCTTCGGTTCCGGGAAGAAGAATTTCTCCGGGTGTATTCGAATCTGGAAAAACCAGTTCACCTCCATCGATACTCCAACGATTCGGATAGCGATCCAGTGGATTGCGCGTCGAACGGTCCCGAACCGGATCGATCTGAGCAAGAAGGTCTGTCCAGGAGTTGTCTTTTCCCGCGACATCGGCTCTTCCCACCGGCCGAATCCGGAGATTTCGATATCCCACCGTCCCCCCGGAGCGGAGGCCCTGAAGAACAAGATGTGAATTCACGGGCGAAGGTGAAACGATCGGCAACTCCGCCGTTTTCCGGCCTTCGATCCACGCTTCGATTCGGCCATTCGCGACGACGAGGCGGAAGCCCCCCCACGTGTCGTCCGCCAAGGGACTTTCTGAAGGCGAGACGTTCTTGCTTCCTGCGCCACCACTTCCATAAACACCTCCGGTATAAACATTGCCGAAATTTTTCTTCCCCGATCCTACGATCGCCATTTCGTGCGCTTTTTCCGGGCGTGCTTTTCCCCCGGGGGGAGGAGAAAGGAAAAAGATTCCACCATTTCCGTCCCTGGTAACATAGATCTCCCCTTCGAGTTCGAATTCACGCCAGTCGATGGGAATCGAAATCATGTCCGGTCGTCCTCCGGAACACAGGATCGCTCCATCTTTTACTTCCCATCCCTCAGCGTTCTCAGGGGTCCAGCCTTTGAAATCGCGACCGTTGCCTAAAGATATCCACTCTTCCGCCGACTTCGAAGGGACAGGGACGTCGGCAGGAGTTGTTCCGGAGAGGGAAGAACGATATCGCATAAGCGACTTCGCTTCCTCGACCCTGTCCTGTCTCACCAAGTTGGACTGCAGGGTTTCAAGAGCCGACACAAATTGCGCCATCAAATTGCTTTCAATCTTCTCTACCTCTTTATCGAAGATTCCCCGAAGACGCTTCAACTCATCTGGAGCTTCGCTGCCAAGAGGCGGAAGGGTCGGAAGTGGCTCAACTGTTTCCTTCCCGGAAAGTTCCGCAATAGAGTCTGCAAAGATCCCCGCCCGCTCCGTTGCAGTTTGGATTGCCTCGACCCGGTCGAGTTCGCCGGCGTTGATCGCAGCCTCCCCGGCACGGTCGAGCGCGGACTGGTATTTTTTGAGAAGCTCCGATAGCTGGGATCGGCGTCTGTTCTGATGGGACGAAATTGTGGAGACGAGTTCGACGACTTCAACTGCAGGAGATGCTGCAGAATCGGACGGGGCGGTTGGATTTCCCGGCTCCGCGTTCGAGGCTAGGACATTGGCAGCTCCCGATTCCTCAGCTATTGTCAGGGATGGACCATCGTCCGCTTGGGGACCGTCATACCAGAGAAGACTACCCGTGAGATCCGAAGTCATACTGGCCTTCCCGGTTCGAATCGAGACAAGGTCGGGCCTCGCATTTCGGATATGCTCGAGTGGATTCACTCCGCCGGGCAACTCCGGAATATAAGAATGGAAATTGTCTTGGCCTGCCGTGAATCCGACCGTTCCATCACGGTAGATACAGAATATCGAGTTTGAATTTCTGGTGATAAAGATCGCTTCCGCAGTTGGGGCTTCATGTTCGGCCACCTCCCCGGAATCAATCTTGAACGTCCGGATAGGCCCGCCGCCAACTGGGATCCCGCGAATAGCGTAACGTGCAACTACGTTCCCTCCGGACACCGCGCGTTTAACTTCTTCTGATAGCTGAATTTCGCCATCGACGTCGGTCCACATCCGAATTCCACCGTCCGCGAGAGCTACTGCGACTACGTTGCCTGGGTAAAGCGTAAGCCACTCTGCTTTTTCTCCTTCAGCAAGTTCAGGTCGTTGCTTCCATTGATCCTTGACGCTCCCGTCGAATTTCTTACCCCACGCGAATAGCGAACCTTCACCGTTGATCGCGAAGGTCGCCGCAGGATGATTCAGCCCCTCTCTAGCGAAACCGACTCTATCAAAGTGATCGACGTCAATCTCCTTCCCCCGATCAAATGACAGGACCTCCCCTTTTTCGGTGATCAGCGAAAACCGCGAATCAAACACCGGGGAAATCTTGAGAATGCCTTTTCGATCTGCTTCGCCAGCACTAGAAATGGTCTCTCCATTTTCCCCCAGAACGATCCATCCGTTGCCATGGAAGTAGACCTGCCTGGCAGGCCCGAATCCGCGCAGACGCGAAAGATCGAGCAACGGATCGTTCGGAATCGACGACCAGGCTTTGTAGTGACCTTCCTGAGAAAAATGCGGGCCCGTCGGCCAATCGGTTCCGGTGGAATTATCCCCCAGTTCACGAACAATCGGCTGCTGGGCTGCCGCTTCTTTGCTGCTATCCCGGGTCTCTCCACCCTCTCGAATCGGTCGCACTCGCAGGTTGCGGTAAGCGACGTCTCCTTCTCCTGTGCTTTGCAGTACAATCCCGCGTTGCGCGGGCGGCGAACCTACCGGTATCTCCGAAATCTTCTTCCCGTCGATCCAAGTCTCAATTAGACCGGAAGCAAAGCGGCCTCTGAATTTCACCCACGTGTTGTCCGGGATGGGATTCACTTCGGGTCCCGCTTTTTTTCCAAAATTCTGGCCAACTCCCCAAATTCCTCCTGTAGAAGGGTCCCGATGATGAGTTCGGCTCCCAGTCAGGCAAATTTCGGCGACGTTCTTGACCATGACGCCACCGTTTCCGGTTGGAGATGTCCAGAACTCCCCTTCGATCTCCAACTCGCCGAAATCGATTGGTTTGGACAGTTTATCCAAAAGACCCTTTCGCTTCCAGATCTCGCCATTCTCGAAAGACCATTCGGAATTCGATCCGCTACTCCAATCAGCAAGCCCTTCTTCCGTGATCAATTCGATCCATCCCGCATTATCCTCCGATGCTTCGACCGATGGCTCCGACTCAACAGGGTCAGATACCACATTCAACCCGGTTGGCTCCTCCTCTTTCCCCCCGCCGACAATCAACCAGAAGATCACCGCACCGACTGCAAGCGAACCAATGACCGTCCCCACGATCGGCCCGGCTCCCCCGCTCTTCTTTCGTGGCTTTGGCGGATGTCTCCTCACCGATTGCGAATGCCGCAGACCGGGCTCAGTGAATTCAAACTTTTCCGCCGGTGCCTCGATTGCTTCACTCGGCAAGTCAGTTTCGATTTTCTCCACGGGCGCGCTGGCCAGTTCGTCGAGCTTGAGCCGAAACTCAGTCGCGCTTTGGAACCGTCCGCCCGGGTCGCTTTCCATCGCGAGTGTCAGTATCTCATCGATCCGTGGATCGAGTTCATCGTTTTCCTCACTCGGAAGTCGGAAGAGCCCCCGCGGCACTTTGCCGGTCAACATCTGGTAGAGCATGATTCCCACCGCATACAAATCGGCGCGATGATCGGGAGTGGCATCCGGGTCGAGCGCCTCCGGCGCAATAAAGTCAGGTGTGCCAAGGGCGACATTGCTCATCGTTAAACCAGTCACGGCAGGCTCGTCCTCGCCAGTCAGCTTCTTTGCGAGACCGAAGTCGGCGATCTTCACCTTGCCGTCCCGGTTGATGAGAACGTTTGCGGGCTTAATGTCGCGATGGACAATTCCTTTCGAGTGCGCGTAATCAAGCGCGTCAAGCACATGAGACACAATAGCCACGGCCGTGTCAGCCTCGACTTTGCCTCCGCTCAGTTGGATGTATTTGGACATGTCCATCCCGTCGATGAACTCCATCACGAAATAGAGATGTCCGGCTGATGTTTGACCGAAGTCGTGAACGGAAATGATCGCCGGGTGATCGAGACCCGCCATGGATCGTGCTTCCAATTTGAAACGTTCGACAAAGTTGCTCCCGTCGTCTTGAGCGGCCAGAGTCTCCGGAAGCAATTTGATCGCGACGGGGCGATCAAGAGCGGCCTGGCGGCCCCGGTAGACGGCGCCCATCCCTCCGTGCCCAATCAGACTCTCGATTTCATATTGTGGGAGCAGAGCGTGGAGTTCTTCGGTCGCGGGAGGAGTCCAACCCGCAGACCCGCTCCCGCTTTTCGAATTGGAATCGGGCATAGTGATTCTCTACCGAAAGAATAAGAGCAGTTCAAGAACAGAAGCCGCTCAGGAGTTTTTCATTTTATTAAGATAAGACGTATTCTACTCGTACTATAATTCGAAAATCATCACTAAATGCGATCACTATTCATCATATTATTCAGTGTCTCGTTAGCAGTAGCAGCCCAATCGCAAGACCCCACCGTCGCGACCTTTTCCATCGTCGCGGTCGATCCCGCGACCGGCGAAATCGGCGTCGCGGTGCAGTCAAAGATCGTCGGGGTCGGCTCGGTCGTCCCCTTTGCGAAAGCAGGCGTCGGAGCCGTCGCAACGCAGGCCTACGCTAATGTCGGCTACGGGCCGCTCGGGCTCATGGCGCTGGAGGCGGGGATGAAACCGGATGCGGTCATCGATTTACTTGTCGATGATGACCCTCTGCGCGAGATGCGCCAGGTCGCAGTGATCGCCGCCGACGGCACGAGCGCGAACTTCACCGGTCGCGAATGCATGGACTGGGCCGGAGGGATCACCGGAGAAAACTTCGCGGTGCAGGGAAACATTCTCACCGGAGAGGAAGTCATCACCGCGATAGCCAAAGCGTTTCAGGAAACGGAGGGCGTCCTCGCGGTTCGCTTGCTCGCCGCGCTTCATGCCGGGCAGGAAGCCGGAGGCGATGCCCGCGGAAAACAGTCGGCGGCTCTCCTCATCGTCCGCGGAGGATGGGGCTACGGCGGCCTCAACGACCGCTTTCGCGACATCCGCGTCGATGAGCACGAGACTCCCATCGTCGAGCTGGAGCGGGTTTATTGGAAACACCGCGCTCTTTTTCCGCGACCCGGGTAAGCTCCGTGCCCGATCACAACCTGATAGGGACGAGCTCCTGCTCGACCGCGGAGCCGTTGCTGTCGAGAAAAGCCCACGAATGGACACGAATACTCACGAATTTTTAGCCTACCCATGGCCGCCAATCCATTGCCACCGCAGAAGCCCTGATAAGTGTTCAATTAGTGTCAATCAGTGGTTCAACTCATTTCAGAGCACCAGGCGCGAGCGGTCATCAACACGACCGCGAGGCTTCGCAGCGGGGACGCTGTCCCTCCAGCTCCGCGCTCGAATAGCACTCTGATTATTCTTACTCCCTTGAGTCACGACTGGACCTTGAAAAGGAAAAAGAGTAGGAAAAGGAAAAGGATCTGCCGCCCATGCTCGAGTTCTCCGACGCCCCTTATCAATTCTTCGAAGCGAAACCGTCGAAGCCAATCATCTGGCTCGCGCGCACCGTGAACCGGCATTTTGTCCTGCCGGGGAAGGCGCATCAAATTGCCGAGATCAAGATCGAGGGCGCGCTCGAAGAACTTGCTCAGATCCGCGCGGAGGGTTGCCGCCTCCTTTTTGTGATCAATCACCCGAGCCACAGCGACCCGCAGGTCATCACCGAGGTGCATCGGCAGCTCGGGATTCCTTCGTGTTTCATGGCGGCCTACGATGTCTACCTGCGGAGCAAAGGCGCGGCCTGGACGATGCAACGTCTCGGCAATTTCTCAATCGACCGCGAGGGCAGTGACCGCAAAGCGATGAGCGCCGCAATCGAGACGCTCAAAAACGGAGCACAGGCGCTGAATATTTACCCTGAGGGAAATGTTTACCTCACCAATGATCGCGTCACGCCCTTCCTCGACGGCACCGCGTTCATCGCCGCGAAGGCGCAGGCCGCGTTGAAAGAGACGAAGCTCAAAATCGTCCCGATCAGTTTGAAGTTCACCCACCTCACCGCGCCGCGGCAGTCGGTCACGGATCGGATGCTGCAACTGGGAGCAGACAGCGGCTACATTTTCCCGGAGGGGTCGACGACGGATCCCATGGGGGCCGTTTTCGGACTCGGGCAGCATATTGTGAAAGGCTACCTCAAGGAGCATGGCTATGCTGACGTGCTCGCCCATACCGAGGGATCGCTCTACGAAACGCTCAACGGATTTGCCGATCATCTCGTCGATGAGCTGGAGGCTGCTTTGAGTCTGGAATCCAACGACGCGCAATCACTCGTGGATCGGATTCGGAAGATCCGTTCGAAGATTCATCAGATCCGGACCGATGAAAAGACCGAGACTCCGCCGGAGATTGACGGCCTCGCCGACAAAGCGATCCTCGCCTTTCGGATCAATGGCCATCTCACCCCGTATCTTGGCGAGCACCCGACGATTGATCGCTACGATGAAACCGTCGAGCGGATCGCTGAGGATTTTTACTCCAAAGCGATGCCCCGGACCGGACCGCGTCGTGCTTATGCAAGGTTCGGCGAGCCCATCGATGTCACGAACTGCCTTGAAGCCGCCGGAGGCAAAGCGAGGGACGCCGTCCGCAGCATGACCGTCGCGATGGAAAAAGCGGTGCAGTCAGGAGTCGAGGAGATTAACAGCCGAAACGACGCGCCGGGAGCGGCGGTGGTTGAGGGGTAGACAAAATTGTAGCGTAGACCTCCAGGTCTGCGTCGCGGAGTCTCCGCCAAACCGACCTGGAGGTCGATTCTACGTTAGATGCTCGTTTGTCGTCCTACTTCATCAAATAGGCGAACAGATCGCGGAGTTCATCGTCGCTCATCCCGTTGAGGAGGCCGGGCGGCATGAGCGATACCTTCGACGCTTCGAGAGTTTTGATTTCATCGCGATTCAGGAGCAAGTGCTGACCGGCCATGTCGCGCAGGGTCACCGTATTCGGCGCCTGCTCCTGCATGAAACCGGCGACGACACGCCCGTCATTCATCGTTGCGACATAGTTGATGTAGCCTTCGCGAAGTTCCAGACCGGGATCGACAATTGCGGGGAGCCAGAATTCCAGATTCTGCCGTTCGTAGCCGGTCAAATCGGGGCCGATGATTTGTCCCTCGCCGAAGAGGGCGTGACAACTCGCGCAGCGGGTTTTGAAATGGAGACTCCCCTGCTCGGCATCGCCGGAGGAACCAGTGATCAATTTCCGGAGCCGGGTGATCTCGGCCTCATTTTCTGCCGAAGTGCGCACGGCGAAATCCGGCCAGTGCTTGGCGACTGCCGCATTAAGTTCAGGGTCTTCATGCTGCGCAAGGAGTTGCACGACATCCGGCTCGACGTTTCGAGCTTTGATGTGAGCGATCTCGATTTTCTCCAGAAAAAGCCGTGCCCATTCCAGACGACTCGCGAGAACGCGATGCGCGGTCGAGCGAACTTCGTGCTCGGCGGGCAGGGTCGATCCATGACGGGCGAGAATCGTCGTGGCGATGGACTCGTCGTCGTAGTTTGCCAGGGCAAGGAGCGCGACCCGCTTCAAGGTGCTTTCCTGATCGAGCGCGAGGAGTCGCAGTAAAACAGGCACGACGGCGGGGTCGTTGATTTCACCAAAAAGCTGCGCGAGCTCAACCCGTTCAATCGGATCCGAAGCGCTGCTTGCAACGACGGCGAGTGCATTTTTGAGGGCGTCCGGAGTTCCCTGCTGAAGCTGGAGAACAAGATCGTTCGCCCCGACGGTCGCCGCATAGGTATCCATCTCCGCCTGCAACACTACCGGAAGCTCCGGCGTTGCCGTGCCCTGAAAGGCGAGCTGGAGTCCGGTCATGAGCCGCTTCCTGGCGTCATCATCCGGCGCGGTCTTGAGAAGGTTCGCCGCGCTCAGAAAGTTCGCCTCGCCGCCCGCCATTGCATAGCGACGCATGAGGCGCTCGGCGATGAATTCGCGGAAGAGCGCTGACTTCCAGGATTCCGGATCGGCCGCGAGGGCTTCGATCTGCTCGCGACCGGACTCGGCGTGCGCTTCGATTGCCCACCAAAGGAGGAGCGGGATGTGTGGATCGGTGAGGTCTTCGTCGTGGGTGAGGAGAATTCTAGCGCAGGGAATTGCCATATCGGAGTTAATCCTTTTCATCCACTCAGCAATTTCTGCTCTGGCAGGGGCTCCTTCTTCGAGTGCCACTTTTGGTAAATTCTGAAAAAGAACCCTGAGCGTTTCCTCTGATGGGTCAATTCCCTCCGAATAGTCCATTAGATTTTTCAGTAATCCCAGTGATCGACGGGACGGAAAAATGAGGGAGTGATCAAGTTCCCGCCAATGAAGTTCAAGCCTTGCCCGCTTGCTTCGGTCCCGGTTGGAAGAACTTAATTCCTCAGCGAGCACTTCAAAAACTGCTTTTGACAGATCGACACGAGAGATCTTCGGCGTCGTCCCCTTCGGCTTGATCCGATAAATCCTCCCACTCCCCTTGTGCCAATCGTCCACCGGCCTGACATGGCTCAAACGGCTGTCATACCAATCCGCGATGTAGACGCAGCCATCGGGGCCGACGCCGCAGAAGACGGGGCGAAACCAGCGGTCATCGGTTTCGAGGAGCGGTTCTTTATCGACGGTTCGGAAGCTTGACCCGTCCGGCAGCAGCTCGCTCACCCAGACAATATTGTGGAGTGAATTTGCGGCGATGATTTTACCATCCCACGAGTCCGGAAAGAGACCGCCCTCATAAATGCAAAAGGCCTGCGCGAAGCGTCGGTCATCGCCTTCGTGAGCCATGTGATTGATGTAACCGAAAGCGTAAGGATTCGTGAGCGGTCCATGTTTGCCCCACGATTTCTTTCCGTAGGCACCCTGCGGGTAATACATGCCGCGGGTGTTGCCGTTGTTCGTCCCGGAAAAAACGCGCCCGGCGGAATCGATCTCGAGTGAGAAGGTGTTTCCACCGCCCTCGGCATAGATCTCGAACTGTGTCATCTGCGGATGGTAGCGCCAGACGGCCTGGCCCTGCCACTCGACCAAGTCTCCCGTCGCTGGATTGGTCACCGCTGCAGTCGTCGTGCTCCCGGTGACACCGTAGAGCCAGCCGTCCGGCCCCCACTTGAGACTGTTCGCGACGGCGTGGGTGTCTTCGATTCCGAATCCTGAGAGGATCACCTCCGGGTCACGGTCAGGGTTGGCGTCTCCATCAGCGTCGGGATAAAAAAGGAGGTAGGGCGCGTTCGTCACCCAGATTCCCCCCGCCCCGGTTTCGACCGATGTCGCAATGTTCAGACCGGTGATGACATCGCGGTGGGAGTCATAAATGCCGTCTCCCGTCGTGTCTTCAAAGACGGTGATTTTGTCGGCTCCTTTTGTGCCATGAGGCGGCGGCTCGGGAACTTTGTCGAATTGAGCGCGAAGATGGTTGTCGTATTCGATGATCTTAAGGCCCGCCGGAAACTGATACTGGAGATACTGCGTGACCCACATTCTCCCCTTCGAATCCCAACTGAGATGGAGCGGCTGGCCAATGACCGGCTCGCTCGCGACAAGCTCGATCTCGAATCCCTCGCGGATGCGGAATTGCTTGAGCGCTTCCTCCGCCGGTGTCGGTTCGGAGCCGTCCGCGAGGGCACCACGGCCTTCGTAATTCTCGATGAGATCGGCGACCTGATCCGTGCCCGCGACCGACGCCGTCTCGTCGGCCATGACCCAGGGGGTCATCGCTATCAGCCAGAAGAGGAAAATTCTACGCATGAGCATGAGCGTGACAAAATTCCACGAATCGTGAATCCAAAAATCGACGGATTCAGGGTAGGAAAAGTAGGATGGGTTGCCTAACCCGTCTTTGCAGCGGCCATCGATTGACGGGTTTGGCAACCCGTCCTACTTAGCTCGGCATGGGCACAAAAAAACCGGCGGGATGGAAGTCCTCGCCGGTTTCGCTTTGAAAAAATTCGATCCCAATTAAAACGGAAAGCGCATACCGGCACGGATCTGGGTAAAGTCCGGCTGGGTCTGATCAACCCAGTTGTATGAAAAGTCAGCAAAGACTCCGAGGCAACCCCATGACTCGAAGCGCACGTCAATACCGCCGCCGAGGTTCCAAAGGAACTCAGAAGTGTTAGCGTTCACGACACCAGGCCCGCCGAAGAGGTAAGGGGCAACCGTGCTGCAGCACTCACCGCCAAGAGGAAAACGATAAACCATGTTCATCTTGCCGACATGCTCGGCATCACCGCCGCCATGAAGAGCATAGCTACCCTCGATCCCGAGATTACGACCGAAGAAGTATCCCAGCGCGACGCCGCCGCCAAGTTCATTTGAAAGGATGCTGGGGCTTTCGGGCCAGTAGCCTGACATAAAGACACTGAATTCGAAGCCGGTGTCATAACAGTAGCTCGGGCTCGTCACGACCTGCTCGACCATGGGAGATTTGGCGCTGTGGAACTTTTGCTTATCCCATCCCCAGCCTGCCTGAGCGACAGAACCGAGAAAGAAGGTGGCAAGGAGGAAAACGGAGAGGCTTTTCATGTCACTGAGTGGTTGGGAAAATCCTAGCGGGAATGTTCAGCAAGACAAACCTTTTTTTCAGGTGCTGAAATGAGCGTGCTTTGGAGACATGAAGCCCGGCGCGGAAATGCTGTCGCTATATCGTTACTCGCCCTCGTAACTCTCATCCATCATGATGAGGTCGGTGATGGTGACGAAGCGGTATCCCTGCGCCAGGAGTTGGTCGAGGGTCGAGGGCATCGCATCGACGGTGGAGGCGTGGAGATCATGGACGAGGAGGATTCCCCCCGGTTTTGCTCCATTGACGAGACGACTCGTGACGACGGAGGCTCCGGGTTTCTTCCAGTCCTCGGGGTCAACCGACCAGAGGATCGTCGGGTAGCCAAACTCCTTGAGCATGAGTTTTTTCTGATCGTTCAAGATCGCCCCGCCGGGAGGACGCATCGAGCGGGGCGCGACGCCGGTTTCTTTCACGATCATGTCATGGGCGTCCCGCAATTCTTTGCGAAGCCCGGCATCAGACATTTTGGAAAGCGTGCCGTGGGTCACGGTATGATTTCCGATCTCATGCCCTTCGGCGATCATGCGACGAAGGAGCTGGGGGTTATATTTCACCATGTTACCCACGACGTAAAAAGTCGCCTTAACATTCCTCGCTTTCAACATGTCGAGAAGGCGTGGCGTGTTCACCCCGTGAGGGCCGTCATCGAAAGTGATCGCGATGACCTTTTCGCTGGTCTGAATACTGAAATAGGTCGCGTCAATCTCTCGATCCCAACCAGGGATCGTCGAGGTTCTCGTTTTCACTTCGTCCCAGGTCGGGGCCTCAAGGCCGACAGGAATTCTGATCACAGCGGAAAGATTCGTCTGTTCGAGAGGCAGAGGGTCGCGGGAGATCGCGCCCGGCATCTGGCAGGAGCTGAGAGCAAACAAGGCTGCCACGAGCGGAAGCGCTATTTTTAATGAAATCCCCATGAACTCCGAAACCTTGCGTTTAGGTGCGCGCATTTCAAGCAGCAACTGGTGTGACGATCAGCTTTCCTCGAGCATTGATTTTCGGATCGTTTCTTTGAGCGATGACGGAATCACGAGAGCACCGAGTTCGTCCTCCGGAATCTGAATCAGGAGCGGCTTCGCTTCGAGGTCGAGCCAACCGAGGAGAAGCTTGACCTCGGGTTTTGCCATCGCGGTGCAGCCGATCGTCGATTTCCCGGGGCCAAACCAGGAATGGATAAAGACGGCGCTCCCCCGTCCCGGGATCGTCGGCTGACGGTTGTGGCTCACGACGATGACATAATCGTAGATGCCATCCGTGCGTTTCATCGTTTCAGCGGAGTTCCAGTCTTTTGGGAAACGGGAATCGTTCAGGACAGTCCATTGGTTGTAGAATCGCGAGGCAGGATCATCGACCCAACGGTCGTTTTCCGAGACCTGACGAAACGGGAACGTCTTCTCACGGAACGCCGCCGCCCCGAACCCAAATTCGAGTCGGAAGACGCCCGCAGGAGCGCGTTTGTCCCCTTCCCGCTTTTGCGGTTCGTCTGATCTTTCGCGGTGGAGCCCGACGCCCCAACCGAGTCCTTTGTGACCCACGGTGATCGGAATCGTCGGACCAGCGGGCCGCCATTGACCTTTCTGAGATTCAAAGGTCGCCAAAATCCCTTCGGGAGATTCCCAGTGAGGGGTGATCACAACGATGGCCTGGCGGGAAGCCCCATCCCATTCCGTTCCGGAAGCGGGAGTGGGTGAAAGGGAAAGAAAAAGGGCGACAAAGGCGTTGAAGGCCACCAAAAGTCGGCTCTGGATTTCTTCTTGCGCAGCGTTCATTTTCACGCACTGTAAGCGCTCGCACTTTCGCGCGTAAAGGACAGATGTCTGAGCGGTTTAAGGAGCACGCTTGGAAAGCGTGTGTAGGGGTAACTCTACCGTGGGTTCGAATCCCACTCTGTCCGCCATCCACCAACGGGGACCCCAGCGAAGCGGGGTCCCCGTTGGTGGATTTGGGAGTTGGATTTGAACCCGGGGCGCCGGCGCGGACAGTTCGACTCGGAGCGAAGCGGAGAGATCTCACCAAGCAAAGCGACTGAAATAATCCCACTCTGTCCGCCATTGAAAGAGCCGGGCCCCAGCACAGCGGAGTCCGGCTCTTTCAATTTCCGGAAGCGGGTTCGAACCCGGGGCGCCGGCGCGGTCAGTTCGACTCGGAGCGAAGCGGAGAGATCTCACCAAGCGAAGCGACTGGGATAATCCCACTCTGTCCGCCGTTGAAAGAGCTGGAAACGCATTCTAACCCGACGCTGTCCCTCCATCTCCGCATCCGGACACAACTCACTCTTTCCCGACAAAAATCTGTTTCGCCATTTCGAGACCGACTTGGAGAGATGACTCGCCTTCCCGCTGAATTTCGAGGACTCCGGCGGCACGGTCCCGATTGCTCAAGCGAAAGCCGCCCCCTATTTTCAGCCCCTTTTCGTTCAGCCATTCGAGAAGCGCCGAGTCACCATCGGAAACCCGGACGACTTTGTAGGCACCCTCGCTGGCCTCAGCGAGAGGGATCGAGACGTCGGCGGAGAGCTTGCCATTCGGGTCCGGAATGGGATCGCCGTGAGGGTCATGGGTCGGGCGACCGAGCATTTCATCCATGCGGTCGAGCAAGCGATCCGAGATGACATGTTCCAAATCCTCCGCTTCCTCGTGGACTTCCGACCAGTCTAGCTTCATGACCTCAACGAGAAACAGCTCAATGAGCCGGTGCCGACGCACGACCTGCAAGGCGGCAAGCTTTCCCGCGTCCGTGAGTTTGAGGCCTCTCCTCGGAATGTAGTCAATGAGACCCTTCTCGCTCAACGCGTGCATCATCGTCGTGACCGAACCCGAGGTCAGTTCGAGCGCGTTCGAGATATCGCCCACCGTTGCGGTCCCCTTCCCGGTCTCAAGATGAAGGATCGCTTTTAGATAATTTTCTTCGGTGCTGGTCGCCATTTAAGGAAACTTAAAATCTTTTCTTCCCTTATCAAGAATTTTATCTTGAATACTCAAGATAAAGGTGAAGATTTAAGCATGAATTCTATTAATCCAATTATTCGTTCTGTCGCCAACTGCCCGAATCGTTTGTTCAAAGCTCTGTTCGGCGCGGCCTTAATCTCCGTTTGCGGATTTCTCACTTCCTGTGGTGAAGCGCCTCCTGCCAATGACATCGCGGTTCCGTTTCAGGGAACGGCCACGGTGGCGATGATCGCGGATATCGTCCGCGAAGTCGCGGGTGACCGCGGCAATGTCGATGGCATGATCGGCTCCGGAGTCGATCCGCACCTCTACAAGCCCACGAGCACGGACATCAAGGCGCTCCAGGCAGCCGATGTCATTTTCTACAACGGCCTAAATTTGGAAGGCAAAATGGGCGATGTCCTCGTCCGCATGGCCCGTGCCGGAAAGTCGGTCTACGCGGTGACCGAAGAGATTCAGCAGCGTGGTGATTACGTCATGACTGATGAGGAGAATCATGAAGATCCGCATGTCTGGATGGATGTGCAGGGATGGATCAAGGCAGTTGATGTGGTCGCTGACGGACTCTCGACGCATGATCCTGCCGGCAAAGAGATCTACCGGGAAAACGCCTCCAAATACAAGGCTGAGTTGGTGAAGCTGGATGCCTACGCGAAAGAAGTCATTTCTTCGATTCCGGAGCAGAAGCGGGTTCTCGTGACGGCTCACGACGCGTTCGGTTACATGGCGCGTGCCTATGGGCTTGAGGTAAAAGGGATTCAGGGCCTCAGCACCGAGTCGGAAGCGGGTGTGAAAGACATCGAAGATCTCGTCACTCTGCTCGTCGAGAGAGAAATCCCCGCCATTTTCGTCGAGTCATCGGTTTCGGATAAAAATATCCGCGCTCTCGCTGAAGGTGCGGCGGCGAAAGGCCACGAGGTCAGTATCGGCGGGGAACTTTTCTCCGATGCGATGGGGGCGGAGGGAACCTACGAAGGCACCTACATCGGGATGATCGATCACAATGTGACGACAATCGCCCGCGCTCTCGGGGGAACCGCGCCGGAGAAAGGATTGCACGGGAAGCTTTCCGAGTAGGCGGCGAAAGACCACTTCTCTTAAAGCAATATCAAACAGACGATGAAACACCTCGTTCTTCTTTCCGCCCTCGCCACCCTTGCGGCCCTTTCAGCCAGCGCAGCATCTGCCGGAGAACCCATCGCCTACGGCAAAGCACCACGGAGCGCTGATTTTTCCGACAAATCCGGCTACACGATCTTTAATCCCACGCCGCGCGAACTCTGGCGGGATCTCGCGCCGGATCGTCCGGATGCGACGGAAAGCCCGATCACGGTGGATGCCGGGGTCTGGGCGATTGAGGCGAGTTACTTTGACTGGCGTCAAAATAACAACCTCGACAGTTACACGGTGATGGCGACGAACCTGAAAGTCGGTCTCACCAATGACACCGATCTTCAGTTTGTCTTCGACGCCTTTACTCATGAAAATCTCGGTGGCGGTGCCTCCAATCAAGGCTTCAGCGATGTGCAGTTGCGATTAAAGCACAACCTCTGGGGTAATGACGGCGGAAACACTGCCTTTGCCCTGTTTCCCTACATCAAATTGCCAACCGGCACCGAACTCAGCAACGGCGAGGTCGAAGGCGGACTCATGCTCCCTTTTGGAATGGATCTCGCCGAGGGCCTCAGTCTTGGTCTCATGGGGCAGATTGACGCCGTTTACAATGACGTCACTGACTCCTACGACGCGCAGTTCCTTCACACCGCCGTGCTCGGAATTGACCTCACGGAGAGTATCGGCACTTACCTCGAATACATTGGCATCACCGGCCCGGGATCCTACCAGACCTACTTTGCCGGCGGCTTCACCTATTGGGTGAGCGAAGACCTCGTCTTTGACTGGGGCACTCAGATCGGCTTGAATGATCATTCCGAAGATCTCGGGGTCTTTGGAGGCTTCACGAAGAGATTCTGATTGGCGCGGCCCACAGGTGGCCGTATCTAGACGAAGCATGAGCCAATTGTTTAAACGACTCTCCCCTGCCGGTGACGCCGCCGGGGAGGACCTTTCTTTTCACCCCGACGATGCGCCGCTCGCGATCCACGATCTCACCGTGGCCTACCACCGCAAGCCGGTCCTCTGGGATATCGATCTCGACATTCCGGACGGAAAGCTCGTCGGTGTCGTCGGGCCAAACGGAGCGGGCAAGAGCACTTTGATCAAAGCCTGCCTCGATCTCATCCCACGAGCCTCGGGAGAAATCGGGATCTACGGCAAGCCTTACAAAGAGCAGCGTCATCTCGTCGCCTATGTCCCGCAGCGCGAGAGCGTTGACTGGGATTTCCCCGTGAGCGCCCTCGATGTCGTCGCGATGGGAGCTTATCGCCGTCTCGGCTGGTTCCGTCGCGTCACGAAGGAGGAGTCGGAGAAAGCGCGTGACTGCCTCGACCAGGTCGGGATCGGGCACCTTGCCGACCGGCAGATCAGTCAGCTTTCAGGGGGGCAGCAGCAGCGAGTTTTCCTCGCCCGCGCTCTGATGCAGGACGCCGAGCTTTACCTCATGGATGAACCCTTCGCGGCCGTTGATGCTGCGACCGAGGAGGCGATCGTCTCGCTCCTGCGCACCTTGAGCGAGAAAGGGAAAACCTGTCTCGTGGTGCATCACGATCTAGCGACGGTGACGACTTACTTCGACTGGCTCGTGCTGTTGAATATGCGGGTCGTCGCGGCAGGACCGGCGGAAACGACCTTCACCCGCGAGAATTTGCAGAAGACTTACGGAGGTAAATTGAGCCTCCTTGAGAAAGCCGCCGAAGCGCTGCGTCACACGGTCGACTAGAAAAATGCCGCCGCTTCAGGACATCATCGACGTCGTTCTCCTGCAGAACTACAACACGCGCCTCGTCGTCTTGAGCACGACCCTGCTCGGGATCGCGGCAGGGTTAATCGGGTCTTTTCTCCTCCTCCGGAAGCGCTCGCTCATGGGCGATGCGCTTTCCCACGCGACCCTGCCCGGCGTCGCGATTGCGTTCGCGGTCATGGTCAGCCTCGGCGGGACCGGTAAATTTCTGCCCGGCCTCCTTCTCGGGGCGACGCTCTCAGGCGTCGCGGGGCTTTTCACGATGCTCCTGATCCGGAACACGACGCGGCTTCGCGACGACGTTGCGATGGGCTTTGTTCTCAGCGTTTTCTTTGGCGTCGGGGTCGCGAGTCTGCAAATGGTGCAGAGCATGCCCGGTGCCAGCGCCGCCGGACTGGAGTCCTTCATTTATGGAAAAACGGCCTCAATGGTGCAGTCGGATTTCTTTCTCATCGCCATCGTCGCGGGGGTGGCCTCGCTCGTTTCGATTCTGTTTCTCAAGGAGTTCCTTATCCTCTGTTTTGACGACGCCTACGCCCGTGCGCAAGGCTGGCCAACCTTCTTTCTCGACGTTCTTCTCCTGGGCCTCGTCACGGCGGTGACGGTGATCGGTCTGCAGTCGGTCGGCTTAATTTTGATCATCGCTTTTCTCATCACCCCGGCGACGGCGGCGCGGTTTTGGACGCAGCGACTCCTCCCCATGATGCTCCTTTCCGCCGCGATTGGTGGAGTCAGTGGATGGCTTGGGGCTTCGATCAGTGCTCTCACGCCACAGTTGCCGGCCGGCGCGGTGATCGTCCTCGTCGCGGCGACGCTCTTTCTTTTGAGTATGTTGTTCGCCCCGCCAAGAGGAGTCATCCCGCGACTCGTGCGCCAGTATCGGCTCCGCCGCAAAGTCGACCGTCAGCATTTCCTGCGCGCCGCCTATGAGATCCTCGAAGACAGCCAGAGTTCCGGAACCGTGAGCAACAGCCCCTTCCCCTTCGCGACTCTGCGGGCGAAGCGGACCTGGAGCCTTCGCGAACTGCGCAGCATTTTGAAAATTGCACGTCGCGAAGATCACCTCGAGTCAGCCGAACCGGGGATGCTTCGCCTATCGGAAGCCGGCTATGGCGAAGCCGCCCGCGTCACTCGAAACCACCGCCTTTGGGAAACTTATCTCATTCATTACGCCGACATCGCCCCGAGTCACGTCGATCGAGACGCCGACCTCGTCGAGCACATCCTCGGCCCGGAGTTGGTCCATGAGTTGGAGGAGTTTTTGGAGAAAGAATCGCTCGCGTCCCCCGTTCCTCCCAGCCCGCATCCTGTCACATGAATTGGACATCATTCGATACCTGGATCGTCGTTGTCGGTGCCCTCTGCGCCGTGGCCTGTGCCTTGCCGGGCTGTTTTCTCGTCTTGAGAAAGATGAGCATGATGGGTGATGCGATCAGCCATGCGGTTCTTCCCGGACTGGCGATCGCGTTTCTCATCACCGGAACGCGGGCAAGCGTGCCGATGTTCTTCGGGGCCGCGATAGCCGGAGTTCTCACGGCGCTTTTTACGCAATGGATTGCCCGCTTCGGAAACGTGGATCGCGGTGCTGCGATGGGAATCGTTTTCACGACGCTGTTCGCGATCGGTCTCATCATGATCCGGCAGGCGGCGGACAAAGTAGATCTCGATCCTGGTTGTGTTCTTTATGGAGCGCTTGAATTGACTCCTCTCGACACGGTCGGGCCGCTAGGCATTCCCCGCGCTGCGCTCGTGAATGGCGGGGTTCTTGTTGCTAATCTCGGGATCATTCTTGTGCTCTTCAAAGAATTCCGGCTCGGGGCCTTTGATTCCGCCTTGGCGGATACGCTCGGTTATTCTTCGCAGTTTTTGCATTACCTGCTCATGACCATGGTTGCGGTGACGACGGTGGCCGCCTTTGAGTCGGTCGGGAGCATCATTGTGATTGCGATGCTGATCGTGCCCCCGGCGACAGCGATGCTGCTCACACGCAAGCTTCCGATGATGTTGATCATTGCCTCAGTCACGGCGGCCGCGTCCGCCCTGATCGGCCATGTCGGAGCCCTCGTCGTGCCGGGCTGGTTCGGGATGGATGCCACGACGACCTCCGGCATGATCGCTCTCGCCGCCGGCGTGCTCTTTACCCTCGCGTGGCTTTTCAGCCCGACCGAAGGCCTTGTCACAAAGAGGCTGCGTCGCGGGCAAGTTGAGGAAATCGAGCCCGCTGCGGTTTAGCGGGAATCGAATCTTCTTCCTCTTACTCTCCCGCGAAAAGGCAGAGAGTAAGAAGAAGATTAAGATGAGGAAGAAGAAAGGCCGACCAGACCGTCTCTCGCGCACCGTCGCTACGCAGGCTGCTGCTGGGAAATACAGTGAATCGCTCCGCCTTCTTTGACGATATCGAGGACGTTGATGGGGACGATTTCCCGTCCGCCGAAGAGTTCCCCAAGGACGCCGACGGCTTCACGATCCCGCTTTTCCTGCCCGAAAACGGGAACGAGGACGGCATCGTTGAGGATTAAAAAATTCACGTAGCTCGCAGGGAGCACCGGCAGTCGCCAAGCGGGCGCATGACAGACCTCGGGCATGTCGAGGCGAATGATCTCGGGCCGGGAGCCTCCGGGGAGACGGAAATCCTGGAGTCGTTCGAAATTTTCATCAAGAATCCGTTGGTTTCCACTCTTCGCATCGCGCTCCTGCGAGATCACAATCGTGGTATCATTCACAAAGCGGGCGAGGTCATCGATGTGCCCATCGGTGTCGTCGCCTTCGATCCCCTGACCGAGCCAGAAAATCTCCTTCACCCCGAAGTAGTCCCGGAGACGGGTTTCAATTTCCTCGCGACTGAGATCAGGATTTCGGTTCGGATTGAGCAGGACCGCTTCGGTCGTCAAAAGCTGCCCGAGGCTGTTGATCTCGATGGAGCCGCCTTCGAGAATCATTCCGGCATCGAAGCAGGTTATCCCGAGCGCCTCTGCGGTGCGGGTCGGGATTTGATCATCAAGATCGTAGGGGCCGAATTTGTCACCCCAGCCGTTGAAGCCCCAATTCGTCGCTGCGATCTCCCCCGATTCTGCGTGCTTCACAAAAATCGGCCCGTGGTCGCGACACCAGACATCATTGTTCGGGTGCGGATAAAGTTCGATCCGGTCGAGAGTTGCATCGGCGGCGGCGAGGGCGCGCTCAATCTTCGCGTGGCTCTCCCCCGGCGCATTGATGCGGACGGTTTCGAACCGGCTCGCGGCGGAGGCAATTTCGGCGAAAACCGCCTCGACCTGCTCGACCGTGTCAGGCCAGTTTCCCGGATCATCGGAGGGCCAGGAAAACCAGATTGCCTCCTGCGGTTCCCACTCGGCGGGCATGCGATAGCCCTGCGCGGCGGGGCTGAGACCAGAATCGTTCATGAAAAAATTCGCTTAGGGCTCGTCGAGCCAGCGCTGCGTGACGCCCTCGTAGCTGTCGATGCGGCGGTCACGGAAAAAGGGCCAGATCTGGCGAAACTCTTCGAGCTTTTCGAGGTCGATTTCGGCCGTGAGAATTTCCTCCTCACTTTCGGAGGCCCGCCCCACGACTTCGCCGTAGGGATTGGCAATGAATGACTGCCCCCAGAATTCAGTCTCGCCCTCGCGCCCGATCCGGTTCGCGGCGGCGACGTAGGATCCGTTCGCGACGGCGTGACCGCGCTGCACCGTCTCCCACGCCGTGTGTTGCGCGGCCCCGAGTGTGGGCTTTTCCTCCGGGAGCCATCCTATCGCCGTCGGGTAAAAAAGCACGTTCGCTCCCTGCATCGCAGTGAGTCGTGCCGCTTCCGGATACCACTGATCCCAGCAAATGAGGACGCCGATTTTGCCGAAGGCGGTTTCCCAGACGCGATAACCGAGATCGCCGGGAGTGAAGTAGAATTTCTCGTGAAATCCGGGGTCTTCCGGGATGTGCATTTTCCGATACTTCCCCAGATAGCGCCCGTCGGCATCGATCACGGCGGCGGTGTTGTGATAGAGTCCTGTCGCCCTCTTTTCGAAGAGTGGCAGGACGAGGACGACGCCTAATTCTTTCGCGACGGCGGCAAAACGATCCGTCGTCGCCCCGGGGATGGACTCGGCGAGCGCAAAGTTCGCAGGATCCTCCGAACGACAAAAGTAGAGCGTCGAAACCATTTCCTGGAGGCAAATCACATTCGCGCCCACAGCAGCGGCCTCCCGCACCTGACGCTCGGCGGCATCGAGGTTCGCGGCGACGTTTTCGCTCGCGGCAAACTGGGTGAGGCCAATGGTGAATGATTTCATGAAAGCGTGAAATTGGTCTCAGGCGCGAAAAATCGCAAGAGAAAGGACTGCGCTAATGCCATGTTTGCCGCGATGGCCTTCTGTCGTTTCGTTTTTATCCTCTTCTTCCTCGTTGTGACTTCATCTGTCGCTGACGAGTCCATGAGCGGTGGCGAGACGACGGTCTTTCAGGAAGGTCAAAATGCGTTCTCTCTTCCCCTCGCAAATATCTCCCGCGAGAACCGGCGCGCCCATGTCATCGGGAACTCTTTCTTTAACAAAAACTGGGTCATCGCTCCCGCTTCGACGACGGCGCGGGATGGTCTCGGACCGCTCTTCAATGCGCGGTCCTGCTCCGAGTGTCATCTCCGCGATGGACGCGGCGCGCCTCCTCAGGACGATGAGCCGCTCGTCGGATTGCTTTTCCGACTCAGTCTTCCGGGTGAAAATCCGAATGGTGGACCGCTTCCTGTGCCCGGTTTTGGGACGCAACTCGGGGTTCGCGCGATCCCCGGTGTCACGCCAGAGGGCAGTATCAGGATCACCTACGAGGAAATACCGGGCCGATTCGCCGATAGTTCGACCTACTCCCTGAGAAAGCCGCTTTATGAAATCCTGAGCGACGCACTGCTTCCGGAAAATCTCCTCGTGAGTCCGCGGGTTGCGCTCCCGGTCCACGGACTTGGGCTGCTCGAAGTCATTCCTGAAGCTGATCTCGTTGCCGTGGCGGATCCCGACGATGAAAATGGTGACGGCATCTCCGGGAAAGTGAATCGGGTTTGGAATCCTGAAACGGCCCGTCTGGAGATAGGCCGCTTCGGGTGGAAAGCCAACCAGCCGGATCTCCGCCAGCAGACCGCGAGTGCCTTCCACGGTGATATCGGGATCACGTCCTCGATTCATCCGCAGGAAGCCCTCACCGAAAGCCAACGCGCCGACATGAGTGAGGTCTACTTCGACTCCGAACCGGAGCTCGATGAAAAAACGCTCGACCGCGTTGTCGTTTATCAGCAGACCCTCGCTCCGCCCGGGCGCCGGAGCTGGAGCGATCCGCAGGTCCTCGCGGGGAAGGCTCTCTTTCAACGGGCGAGCTGCACGGCCTGTCATGTTGAGCGGTGGAAAACCGCCGACGAAGTCCCCGGCATTCCCGAACTCGCGGGGCAGACGATTTATCCCTACACCGATTTGCTCCTGCACGACATGGGGCCGGATCTCGCGGACGGACGACCCGATTTTGCAGCAAGCGGCCGTGAGTGGCGCACCCCTCCGCTATGGGGTATCGGCCTGACCGAAGCGGTGAATGGTCACACCTTTTTCCTCCACGACGGACGCGCCAGAAATCTGGAGGAAGCGATCTTGTGGCACGGCGGCGAAGCCGAGGCAGCACGCGAGATGTATCGCGGTATGAACGCCGGGGAGCGGGAGGCCGTGCTGGCGTTTTTGAAGTCGCTTTGATTTTGGGAGGTGGATCTTGGCTTACCGGGCGATAGGAAATCGCCCCTCCTTGAACTCCCCGATTCGACGCTTGCGCCGAGGAGGAACGACACTCCTGTCGTTCGCAGAGCCACGTGCCGGCCGAAGCCCCTTCATCCCTGAGAGTTCAAAGTTGGACGTTGAAAGTTCTCCCCTCTTCTGCCTTACTTTCCTTCGATGGAAAACCAACGCCTTGACGAGCTGTTAGAAGATCGGAGCGACGCTTCGGCTTCTTTGCGCTCGCCCGGGTTCGCAGCCGCGGTCCTCGCTCAGGCGAAGCTGGTGAAAGCGGCGATCCTCCGGCATCGGCGCTTGCTCATGATCTCCTCGCTCATTGCGGTGGCGCTTGCGGTCCTGATTTCGGCTCAGGTCGGGCGGAGCGTCGAGACTATCCCACCTCCGCTCGATGGCTTCCGTGAGCCGTCGTTTTCCACTCCGTAGATCAGGCATGAAACCACTGAACTCACGTCTCTGGAGCGTCGCGACGATTCTTGTCGCCGCTGTCGTCGCGTGGGCGGTCGCGGAATACACGCTCAAGCACGAGCATTCGCATGACCACGCTGAGGGTCATTCGAGCCTGCACGACTGGCTTCACGAGAATCTCGGAATCAGCGACGAGCAGGAGACCTTACTGCTCCCCATCGAACTCGCGTTTGAAAAAGAATCGGCACAGGCTCAGAGCCAAATCGAAGCCGCCGGAGTTGCGCTCGCCGTGGCGATCCGAAACCACCCGGAGGACTCGCGCGAGATTGAAACGGCACGGCTTCGCCTCCACGATGCCAAGGGCCGCCTTGAGGAAATCACCCTTGAACACTTTTTTGCGATGAAGCAGCACCTCACGCCGGAGCAGGGTGAAAAGCTTCTCGAATGGACCCACGACAGTCTTCTCCATGGCCTCGAGCGCTGAATTTTCCGAAGATTTCCCGCTGCCCTTCGCGTTGCGGTCCCGCGACGTCGCGGTGTCATTCACCTCGGAGGAGGATCGTCTCGTCGATGCTGCCGTCAGCGGTGATGACGAGGCTTTTGTCAGACTCGTGGAAAGGCATCAGGACAAAGTGTTCCGCTTTTGCTGTCAGTGGCTGCCCAACGAGGAAGACGCTCGCGAAGCGGCGCAGGACACCTTTGTGAAGGCCTATCTCGCCCTCGATCGCTACCGCAGGCAAGGCCGCTTTTCGACCTGGTTGTTTCAGATTGCCTTGAACCAGTGTCGTGATCGACTGAAGTCAAAAGCCGGTTCACAAAGCCGCCGCACCGATTCTCTCGGGAGTGGCAAAGGGGCCGATTTTGTCTGCCCCTCGCCGGCACCGGATGAAGCGGTCGCGAGGTCCGGCGATCAAGAGCGACTCAGCGAAGCGATCGAACGGCTCCCGATGTCCTTGCGGGCCGTCGTCATTATCTGCGGCGTCGAAGGGATGAGCCAGGAAGCCTGTTCCGAGATTTTAAATATCTCCGTCCGCGCCGTCGAAGGGCGATTTTATCGGGCGAGGCAGCAGCTCGAGGCCTGGCTCGACGAGTCCGGAACGTGAGACCGGCGTCCCGCCGGTGGGCTCCTCCAATCCACTGGCGGGACGCCAGTGTCACATTTTCCCATTTCCCCATTTTTTCCGTGGGGTCGCGGCGGAAATCTCGTTTCACGTCATGAACCGATTTCACTTTCATGCGACGCCCGATTTTTCTTCTCTCTCTCCTGACCACGCTCCCCCTCTTCGCGCAGGACGGCCTCGTCCTCGATGACGCGGCTCCCTCTGCGCTTGAAACCGTCGAAATCGACACCCTCGACGAGACGGTCTTTACGAGCACCCCGATCCCCGCGAGGGCACCGGTCTCCCGCGCCACGACCGGCGTCTCCGCCCCAACCGTGACCACGTTCGACGCGGAGATTGCCCCGGGTAAACCGGAGAACCTCCTTGGCATCGCGCCGAGCGCCTCCTCCGGTCGTGCCAGCGGAATCGAACTCCTCGACCGTCCTTTTCTCCGGCGCGGCGAACTGCTCGAGGTCGTTCCCGGTTTGATCGTGACGCAGCACAGTGGCGGCGGCAAAGCGAACCAGTATTTCCTTCGCGGATTCAACCTCGATCACGGCACCGACTTCGCGATCTTTGTCGACAACATGCCGGTGAACAACCGAACCCATGGTCACGGCCAGGGCTATGCGGACATCAATTTTCTGATCCCCGAAATGGTCGAGGAACTTGAATATGTCAAAGGTCCCTACTTTGCCCGCTTCGGCGACTTCAGCACGGCGGGCGCGGCCCGATTCCGTCTCTACCGGGAGCTTCCGAACACGATCGCCTCCTTCTCGATCGGGACGAACAATTTCTATCGCGGCCTTCTCGCGGATTCGGTCGAGGCCGGTGAGGGCGTCCTCACCTACGCCTTCGAATACAACTACTACGATGGCCCCTGGGCGATGCCTGATCAACTGGACCGCTGGAACGGACTGGTCCGCTATGTCGTCGGTGACGACGAAGACTTCACCTCCTTCACCGTGATGGGTTTCGATTCCTCTTGGAATGCGACCGATCAAGTCCCGCAGCGGCTTATCAACGACGGCTCGATCGACCGGCTCGGCTTTGTTGATCCGACCGTGGGTGGCCAATCCCATCGATACAGCGCCTCGATGGATTTTCGCCGGACGCGCGACAGTGGCGTCACGGTGGGTTCTGTCTACGCAGGCACCTATGAGCTCGACCTTTTTTCAAACTTCACCCTCTTCCTGAACGATCCCGTCAATGGCGATCAGTTCAATCAATTCGACAATCGCTGGTTTGCGGGCGCGACGGTGGATCACACCTTTGATTCGTTGAATTGGTTTGACCGCGACTCGACCTTCGCGGTCGGAGTGCAGACGCATCATGACTGGATTCAAGGGATCGGGCTGCACCAGACCCGCAATCGCGAGCGGATCTCGACGGTGCGCGAGGATGATGTCTACGAGGCGAGCTTCGCCGCGCACGGAACGCTCGAGGTGCCCTGGAATGACTGGATCCGCACCCAGACCGGGATTCGCAGCGACCTCTATCATTTTGATGTGAATTCGAGGTCGAATCCGGCGAACTCCGGCCAGGAATGGGACGGGATCGTCAGTCCGAAGGCGGGAATCATTTTCGGTCCCTGGAATGAGACCGAGTTTTACCTCAACGGCGGATTCGGCTTTCACAGTAACGACGCCCGCGGTGTCACGATCACGGAGGACCCTCTCACGGGCGACCCGCTCAAGCAAATCCCCGGCCTCGTGAGAACGCGCGGCTCGGAATTCGGCGTGCGAAGCCAGATCCTCCCCGAACTGACCACGACCGCCGCGCTCTGGTATCTCCACAGCGACTCAGAGCTCGTCTATGTCGGCGATGCCGGAAATATCGAAGCCGGTGGGGCGAGTGAGCGTTACGGATTTGAATGGTCAAACTACTGGCGTCCCGAGTCATGGCTCACGCTTGATACCGAGCTCGCGATTTCCGAGGCGCGCTTTCTCGACACTGGCGACGAAGTCGAAAACGCGGTCCCGATGAGCTTTTCCGGAGGCATCAACGCCGGTGGTGAGTTTGGCCCCTTCGCGAGCCTCCGCGCCCGCTATTTTTCCCCCCGCCCCCTCAATGGCGACGGCAGTGTGAAGTCGCAGGATTCCTTTCAGCTCAATTCGAGGCTCGGGTATCGGACGAAAGTGAATCTCGAAGTCGCGCTGGAGGTTATTAACCTGCTCGATTCCAACGACAACGACATCGAGTATCTCTATGCGTCGAGGCTCCCCGGCGAGCCGCTCGGAGGCATCGAAGATGTGCATGTTCACCCCTATGAGCCCCGGCAGGTTCGCTTGAGCGTGACGAAGCGTTGGTGAGCGGCTCAAAGGCCATCTACTCTACCCGAGTCTTCCTTCTTCTTGCATGATCGCGCTCTTCGTGCGTCATGAAGGGTATGAATTTGCGACTCCTCCCTGCCTTTCTCTTTCTCCTCGCCACGCCTCTCTTCGCGGAGGAAACCCCCGTCGACCCTACCGAGTTCAACGCGCGCATTGCTGCAGCAACTGCTGCCGGTGAAACGTGGACGAAAGATCCATCTCAAATCGCGGCAACGCTCGTCGGTCCCTGGCTCGCCCCGGGTGAGGAAATGTCATCCCAGCGCCGCGAGGTTTCAGCCTCATCCTCCGGCGAAGACCCCACCACAGGAATCACCGTCGTGGTCAAAGAAGACGGACTTTTCGACGACGCGACCCGCCGTATTGACCACCGCTTTTCCTTCACTCTCATCGGTAATGTCTGGACGATCTCAGACGCTTCAGTGAAGTATCACGATGCGCGCCCTCCCTTTCCTCTGAGGGAAGAAGAGAACACTGAAAAAGCGAAAGCCGGAATCATCATTCTCCAGCAGCAGCCGGTCGCTGCTCTCGAACAAGCGGCGAGTGATGCGGGCATCGCTGACCTTCCCTCGACTATTTTCGCAAGCCTCGAAGGCGACCCTGAATCCTTCAACTCCCTCCTCAAACTCTCAACGACCGTTGAAGGCTTCGCGCGGCAGGACTATGCCCGCCTCCTCTTCGGCCTGAGTTGTTTTTTCGAAAAACCCGGATTTACCCGCTACCTTTACATGAATCTCGACGAGAAAACTTCGACCGCCGTCCTCGAAATTCTTCGGCAGGTTGATGACGGTGAGCTTCCGTAAATCCCGCCTCACTCCACACCCAGTGCCTTGACTCGTTCCGTCACGGGCGGGTGGGTGTAGTTGAGAAACACGTAAAACGGGTGCGGAGTCAGGTTACTCAAGTTGTCCTTGCTGAGCTTCCGCAGGGCATCAGCCATCGCGCCGGCATTGCCCGTGACTTCGGCCGCGTAGGCATCCGCTTCAAACTCGTGTTTCCGACTCAACCAATGACTTCCTAACGAAAGCACTTCGTTCATCGGCGACATGAGGATTCCAAAGAGGACGAGACTGACATAGACGCTGGTTTCCTTAACCCCAAAGGCGTCGTGCAGGGCCCGATTCTCCATCATGAGACCGAGCAGGAAAAAAGTCACGCCGGTCGTGAGGATTCCGATGACGAGTGATTTCACGATGTGCCGTTTTTTGAAGTGACCAATCTCGTGCGCCAAGACCCCCACCAACTCGGGCACGGTGTGATTCTCGACCAGCGTATCGAAGAGAGCGATCCGCTTATTGTTTCCGAAACCGGTGAAAAAGGCATTCGATTTGGCGGAGCGCTTCGATCCATCCATGATGCTGACTTCTTTGAGCGGGAAATCACATTTCTCCGCCATCGCGTGAATCTCTGTTTTCAGCACCCCTTCCTCCAAGGGCTCAAATTTATTGAACAGCGGCATGATCCAGGTCGGGGCGACATACGCGATGAGGAGCGAGAATCCTGTCACGAGTCCCCAGCCCCAAAGCCAGGCCATCGGGACGGCTTGAAAAATCCAAAGCAAGGCCGCAAGGAGCGGAAGCCCGATGATCGCCCCGAGAGTCGCTCCCTTCACGCGGTCCATCAGCCAGGTTCCCACAGTCATGCGGTTGAACCCGAATTTTTCCTCAAGGACAAATGTCGAGTAGAGATCAAATGGGGTTGATAAAATCTGCTGCGCGATCAAGAGCACCCCGATAAACACCATTCCGGTCACGACAGGGCCGTATCCGAAGGCCCTCACCTTTTCGTCCAACCATCCGAACCCGCCAAACCACCAGAAAACAAAAAAGATCACGAGCGAGACGATGCCCTCAGTGATTCCAAAGACCGACTTTTCGCGTGTGTATTCCTGAGATTGCGCGTATGCCTCTTCATCGATGTAATCACGAAAAGTCGCAGGGATCTCCGGGGTGAGCGCTTTGAGATTCAGGAGCGTCGCGAAGAGATCGAGTTTCCAGAGAAGGAAAAGGGCGAGAACAATCCCGAAGAACCAAATGTTTAACTGCATCGCTTAACCTAGCGTGGGTCAGGCAGGTTGGAAAATAAATCGCTCCCCTTTCACTTCAATTGCTCTCGCTTACGCCTCCCTTTCCTCGCGGTCTTTTTGTAACTCCGCTCTCGCGAGACGACGAGCTTCCTCAGCCGCTTCCGTCAGCTCCCCTTCGAGGCCACTGACCCGCTTGCGATGATCTCTCCGTATCCGAATCAGGTCATAAATCGCGAGCAGCAAAACGAAGGCGACAAGGAGAAATACCAAGATCCAGAAGGTCGCGAACCAAACCGGGTCGGCCATCAACAGTTTCCCCAGCGGAACCGCTCCGACGAAAACCAGCACGAGGGTCGCGAGGGTTGTAAAAAAGAGCAAATTTCGCCGATAAGGACGATGCCGAAGGATCAACCATCCCGTCGCGAGTCCCATCGCCACACGATTCATTTTCTGTTCCGGTTCCTCTTCCACCCCAAAAGAAAAACACATTCTCCTTTCCTTGGCCATCTCGATTTTTCCTGTTCTGAGGGCTGTTCAGCGGCTCCTTTTTCCGCTACCGTTTCGACATGTCGCGACAGAGACTCAACGTCCTGAAAACCTACAAACTTTACATCGGCGGGAAGTTTCCCCGGACCGAGAGCGGAAGAACCATGACTGCTGTGGATGCTAATGACGGAACCCACCTTGCCCACTATTGCCACGCCTCGCGCAAGGACCTCCGCGACGCGGTCGTCGCAGCACGCAGCGCTTTTCCCTCCTGGAGAAATTCGACAGCCTACCTGAAAGGGCAGATCCTCTATCGTGCTGCCGAAATGCTCGAAAGCAGATCTGACAGTTTCGTTCACGAGATCACCTCCGCTACCGGCAAGACTAAAAAAGAAGCGACACGCGAAGTGGAAGTTTCCGTGGACCGACTCGTCCATTACGCAGGGTGGACTGACAAATACAGCCAGGTTTTCAGCTCGGTGAACCCCGTTGCTTCCTCACATTTCAATTTCTCGACCCCCGACCCGACCGGCGTCGTCGGCATCTTTGCTCCTGACGCGCCATCACTCCTCGGCCTTGTCACCCTGACGGCCCAAACGATTCTCTCCGGAAACACCGCTGTCGTCCTTGCCTCGGAAACTGACCCGCTTTCCTCCATCTCCCTCGCCGAAGTTTTTGCGACGAGTGATCTTCCCGGCGGGGTCGTTAATATTCTCACCGGTCAACGGGCCGAGCTGGCCCCGTGGCTCGCAAGTCACATGGATGTGAACGCGATTCTCGATGGCGCTGGAGACGACGGGGTTTTAAAGGCACTTCAATCCGGTGCTGGAGACAACCTGAAGCGGATTCACTCACACTCCCTCGAAACAGCTGAAGACTGGTTCTCTGAACTGGCGATAGATCCGTATCGCATCCTTGATACGGTAGAATTCAAAACCGCCTGGCATCCCATTGGAGTCTGACCCGCCGTGAGACGCGCCCTCCTCATCGTCCTCGACTCCGTCGGCATCGGCCACGCGCCCGATGCCTCAGCCTTCGGTGATGAAGGGGCCAATACGGTGGGCCACCTTCGTGACGCAGTCTCCGGCTTTTCCATCCCTACGCTCGACGCCTGCGGCCTCGCGGCTGCTGAGTCGCTTGCCGCCAGAGTGCCCCTCACCTGCGCACCTGCCCTTTCCTATGGTTGCCTCACCGAAGTCTCCGCCGGGAAAGACACCACGACTGGACACTGGGAACTCGCGGGCGCCCCGGTCACGAAAGCCTTTTCGACCTTCGAAACTTTTCCGGCAGAACTCGTCAAGGAAATGGAAAACGCGACCGGGGTCTCCTTTCTCGGCAACTACGCCCAATCCGGCACCGTCATTCTCGATGAGCTCGGAGAAGCCCATCTCAAAACCGGAAAACCGATTCTCTACACCAGCGCTGACTCCGTCATTCAAGTCGCGGCCCACGAGGAAACCTTCGGTCTCGAGCGCCTCTACGAAGTTTGCCGAAAGCTCCGACTCATTGCGGATCGGGAGCGGATCGGGCGGGTCATCGCCCGTCCTTTTCTCGGCTCGCGGGGCGAGTTCAGGCGCACCTCAAACCGTCATGATTTCTCCCTGCAACCTCCTGACACGATCCTGAACCATCTTCAATCCAGCGGGGTCGAAACTATCGGTATCGGAAAAATCAGCGACATCTTTTGCAGATCCGGGATCAGCGAATCCTATCCGACGACGAGCAATGCCGACGGATGCGCGTTGATGGATCGCCTTCTCGCGGCGAACCGGGCAAGGCCACATCTCATCTTCGCCAACCTTGTCGATTTCGACATGCTCTACGGGCATCGCCGCGATCCCGAAGGCTACGCGCAGGCGCTCATGGATTTTGACCAGTGGCTCGCCACGCTTCTTCCGCGCCTCGACGACGAGACGCTTCTTCTCATCACCGCCGATCACGGGAACGACCCGACCTGGAGAGGGACGGACCACACCAGAGAGCGGGTTCCGATTCTGGCCCGGTTCCCCGGAGCACCGGGAAACCTCGGGATTCGCAAAACCTTCGCCGATGTCGCCGCGACTCTTGCCGACTGGTTTGGAGTTGATTCGACAGGGTCCGGTCAGTCATTCAACCCTCTTAGGTCCCGTTCTTGATTTCACCCCTTTTCTTGACCTTGATCCCCACGATTCGCAGCGCGCGGCATTGAGGGAGTAAGATCAAGATTAGGAAGAAGAAGAAGAGTCTTCAGCCCAAACCTTGCTGCTTCGCTCCGTATCAATCCGGAAATCTGAGAACCGCCGCGTGAACATTTCCCGCCCCATATTTTCCGCCGCGACGACGGGATCAGTCGGGTCACGGGTCACTTCATTGCGACTGTTCCCAACCCCACGGACATAGCCCACAAATTCGGAGTGCGTGTAACGCGAATATTCCTGAATCTGATGCACCATTCCCAACGAAGCTCCGGGATAAGTTTCCTCTGAGGCCATGACCAATCCGATCCGCTTCCGCGTCATCGCCGCAACGACTGCGTCCGCCTCCGGATAAGACGCCGCGTAATAACAAAAGGTCCGATCAAAAAACGCCTTCGCCTGAGCCGAGAGACCATACCAGTAGACCGGCGAGGCGATGACGACCCCGTCCGCCGGCAAAAAGGAATCAAAGAACAATTCACGGAAACGATCCTCGATAGAGCACTCCCCATCTTCCCGGCGGCACTTTCGGCAATCGCGAAGAAAGCTGCTGATGTAGTCATCGATGAACGCAAGCGTGACATCTGTGCCAACCGTCTCCGCGCCACGCTTCACTGCTGCGGCAAGGGCCGCAGAGTTTCCTTCGCGGCGCGGACTTCCGACGAGAATGAGTAATTTTTTTGGCGAAGTCATCAATCCTTGATCGTTCAGAAATACGCGGCGCAGTTTCCATTCCGGAACGGCCACCAATCATACCAGTCGGACGATCTATTCCCCCACGCAATACAAATACTCCTGCCTCTCGACGCTCTGCTCCGCAGTCCTGACAAAGACCTCATGCCCAACGAAGACCGGCGTCGCGAAACCTTCGTCACCGAGCTGAAATTCACCCACTTTCTCAAAAGTCTCCGGATTCGGCTTGAAGACAAAAGTGATGCCCCGCTCATTCGTCGCGTAGATGAGCCCCCCGGCCAAAATTGGCGAGGAGCTGACGGGCCCACCAAGCCGGACCTTCCACTTTTCCTCTCCTGTTTCAGCATTCCAACAGAGGGCAATTCCATTGTCGTTCAAGGTGTAAACAAAGCCGTCATGGTAAAGCATTGACTGCTCGTAGCTCTTGTCCCCGTTCTTCCAGACGATTTCCCCGGAGCCGTCCGCTTTCACCGCGAGGGTCTCTTTGTTAGGAAAGCCACCGCTCGCGAAGACGAGATCATCGCTCCAGACCATGGTCCCACAGGTCGCGAGACTGCTCCCGGCGGTCTCCCATAAAATTTTGCCATTATCAGGGTCGTAGCTCACGATTTTGTCCGCGCCGCTGAGAAGAAGTTGATCCTTTCCAGCAACATGGGCGACCACCGGCGAGGAGTATGAAGTCTTGTTTTTCCGGGGCACGCGCCACTGCTCAGATCCGTCCGACTTGTCGAAAGCCGCGAGATAGCCTTCTCCGTATTCCGAGACGACGATCAAGCGGTCACCGTGAAGAAGAGGACTGGGCCCGTAGCCGAAGCGGTAATCACATTGGAACCCGCCGGCATCTTTCTGCCAAACGATTTCTCCCGAACGATCGAGAGCCGTGAGGGTAAGTTGACCTGAGTTGTGAAAGAGAAAGAAAAAATGCTCACCGTCGGAAGCCGGGGTCGCGCTGGCAGCGGTGTTCTTCCGGTGCAGCTCAGTGGGGACACCACCTTCGTGAACACGCTGCCGCCACCTCTCGGAGCCATCATCGCGATCATAAGCAATCGCATATTGGTCATCAGCGGTCGCGGTCGCGATGACCACCAGATCGCCCGAAATGATCGGGCTCGCATGTCCGCGCCCCGGAACCGGCACCTTCCATTTGATCCCTTCCCCGTCATCCCAGCTTGATGGTGGCTTGGCGGTGCTCCCAGCGATTCCGTTTCCATTCGGGCCACGCCACTGAAGCCAGTCTTCACCCACTGAAGGTAACGAAAACGCGGCAAATGAAAAGAGAGCGACAAGTGTCGGAAAACGAGGGAAATCCATTGGTTCACTTTACGCCACGAGCAGTTGAAAAAGCGAATTTTCCGATTCAGATTGGGGTAGGCATTCACGCCACGCTCCCATGTCAGATTCGACCTCCTCAAATCCTTCGCTTTATCAGGAATTCCTCGCTGAGCGCGATGAAATTTTAAGACACAAATGGCTTCTCAGTGAAAATGCCGGAACTGATGTTGGAATTGAGACGGCCCTGATCGACTGGGTCTTGAACTGCCGGACGGAGTGGAAAAAGGAGTTCCTTAGGAAAAAGAAGCAAAAGGATAGTGCATAAATCTGCTCAACTTTTCTTCGAGAAAACAGAACTAGTCAGAGAAAATCTATCTATTCAATCAGTTGTGAACCAATGAGTTGACGGGAACGGTGCCAGCTTCGCTTTTATTGACGGCGGTCGTCAACGTATCTGCATCCTGCACGAGACTGTGGGCATAAGCGAGGATCGGTCCAGTCGCTGGAAAGTGAGCCAGAAAGGCGCGCGCATCAGCGAATTTCTCTTTCGCAATCAGTCCACGGACATCCGTGAGCGCGGTCTCCGCGACGATCCGTCGGACGTTAGGCATCACGACCTTGAGCTCCTCACCGAGGCGGTAGGCGGAGGAATAGTCACCCGTGTGGTAGATGCTCATCGCTAATCCCTCAGCCGCCTCACGGTTTTCCGGATCGGCTTCAAGCGCCGCAACAAATCCGTCAGTTGAGGCATCCCAGTTCTTCGCGTCGAACTGAGCCCAGGCTTCGCGGAGGAAGCTCTTCGCCTTGCTCGCAGAGTCGGCATTCCCGGAAGCGGCGGCTCCGGGGCGGATCTCAATCTGCTTTGCTTCAACAGCGCGAAACTCGCGAGTCGTCGAAGTGACTTCGGCAAAAGCCGCCGTCGAGGAGGAAATCAGGAGAGCAGAAACGAGGAGGAATTCGGAAGTCGACATAAGATTGATCGGGTGAACTTTTAAAAATTTAAGTTCACTTTATGATCTGATCAATCAAATATTTTAAAAATATTAAATAAGCATCTCATTTTTGCGAATTTGAAAACTAGCAGCTCTCCTCAATAATCCTTGTGATCTCAAGCGCGACATCCAATGCTGCCGCGCCCTGCTGCCCGCTCACCTTCGGCTGCTCACCTTTCGCGGCGCAATCGACGAAGGCCGAGAGTTCACATTTGAGCGGCTCGTCCTTTTCGACCAAGACTTCCTCGCGGCCGATTTCCATGCCGTCCTTGCGATAGATCCAGCCGCTCTGATCCTGATAATCGAGCGAGAGATAGGCATCGCTCTGAAAGACGCGGATTTTTCTCATGCGCTCGGGGCTGATCCGGCTCGCAGTGATGTTGGCGACACAGCCGTTTTCAAAACGAATCCGCGCATTGGCAATGTCTTCGCGTCGCGTCAGGACTTGAATCCCGACCGCATCAATCGCAGCGATCGGAGAATTGACGAGGTGCAAAACAATCTCCAAATCATGGATCATGAGATCAAGGACGACACCGATATCGAGGCTGCGCTTGGGAAAAGGCGAAAGGCGGTGGCACTCGATGAACTTGGGAGAATCGAGCCGCTGCTCAAGCTGGCTCATGACTGGATTAAATCGCTCGATGTGTCCGACCTGCAAAATGAGCCCCTTTTCATTCGCCAAATCGATGATCGCGCGGGCGTCATCGACCGAGTCTGAGATCGGCTTTTCAACGAGGACATGTTTCCCGGCGCTAAGCAGCTTCGTCGCGATTTCGCGATGCGTGATCGTCGGCGTGGAAACCGAGGCCGCATCAACGCGGGCAACGAGTTCATCGAGATCCGCGACTGCTTCGGTGCCGAACTCAGCCGCAATCGCCTGCGCGTGCTCGTGGTTCGCATCGTAAATCCCGACGAGATCTGCCGAGGCTAACTCGGAATAAATCCGCGCATGATTTCGACCAATTGCTCCCACTCCGACAACTCCGACTTTAACGCTCATGCTCTCTGCTATGGCCGCATGTGAGGCCAACGGCAACCTCTCTTTTGTATCCAGGGCACCTCCGGAAACCCATGCGAAGAGTGGCGCAGTAAAAATGGTCGCCAATGAGGCGTGAAAAATCCAACTATTTGTAAATAATTGGATTTTTCAGAACGAAATGGGCGATCCTTTTGGCAAGCCCATCGAGCCAAGGGGTTACCGGAGGTGCCCTCTAATCAGTCGCTCCGCGCCGCGATCGTGATCCCATGCGCTTCGCAAAGTCTCACCACTTCATCTTTTCCGAGAAGCAAAGTCGACCGCGCCTCGACGATGATCGCCTTCACCCCGCTTTCGGCGGCCGTCTCGATCGTGGCAGGACCGACGACAGGAACGTCAAAACGGAAATCCTGATTCGGCTTCGAGACTTTCACCATCATTGCCTCCCCTTTCCCAAGCATCCCGCCACGCTTGATTGCTTCGTTCGTTCCTTCAAAAGCCTCGACCGCGAGGACGGTTCCCTTTTTCACGATCACAGTCTGCCCGATGTCGAGCCTGCTCGTTTCCTTCGCGATACGAAACCCGTAGGCCGCATCCTCCTCCTGACGTTCGCTCAGCGCGGGACCGCAGACGTGACCGGTCGTGGGAAGGAGATCATCGAGAAAAGTCGTCGCAGGCAGCAAGGTCACGCCGTCCTTCGCAAGTTCGTCAGCGATCGCGGTGAAGAGCGTCTCGGCGTTGCGCTCCTTCACCTTGCTCAGCATTTTGAGAAGTCGAAGATCGGGACGGAGGTCGAAGAGGTTTTTCGGCGCGATCTGCCCGACCATGACCGCTTCAGTAATGCCGTGGGATTTGAAAAATTTGATCATCTTGCCGAGCTGCCCGACCCGGAGCCAGGCAATCTCATCAACGAGATCGGCGAGATGCGGTTCAGTTTCGTCCGTGAAAGCAGACGCGGCAATCAGCTCAACCCCGGCAGCGCGCGCGGCCCGGGCGAAGGTCTCGGGGTAGATGCCGTTCCCGGCGATCATGCCCATGGTTTTTGAAATCGTGGAATCACTCATCAGGAAATCGCTTTGGCCCGATCCATCACCGCGATCACAATCGCGGCGGTGAGTAGCACCGTGCCGGCGACACGCCAGAGGAAAGCCCTCCCCGTGTCATGATGCTCACTGTTACCCAGCGCTTTGCCGAAGACAACCACGAGGACGATGACCCACAATCCCCGCGAGGCATAGACGACATTGATCCCCGTGGCGTCGTCGAAAAAGCCCAGGCCAATGCCCATGAAAATCGCCTGCAAACCGATGAAAAACGCTCCCCACCACGCCCATTTTCCGACGGCCTTCGGTAGCCTGAGATTGGGCCGCTTTTGACACAACCACAACACTCCTGAAAGCAGTCCGACGACGAAGGAGCCGATCGCGAGAAAAGTCGGCGCGCCGAAAAGCGGCGACCACCACGAAACGAGGACATCGCAAAGCCCGAAGACCGCCGCGCTCGCAAGCGTGATCAAAATCGTGAAAACAAGGTGCTGGCCTTTTCTCATGTCGGCCATCCCCATGACGAGAATCCCGAGCGCGGTCATGATCGCAGCGATCCAGAGCGCGCAACTCGGCATTTTTCCCGTGAGGAGGACCACGCCCAGCGCGACAAAAACGACCTTCGTCCCCATGATCGGCGTGACCATAGAAACATCGCCACGCCTGATCCCGACAAAGGTGAGCCAGGTCCCGACGAAGAAGGTGCATCCCATGATGACAGGCTTCCAAATCAGAGTCCAGTCGATGGCCTGCTTCTCGAAGAGAAAGAGCGGGAGAAACATAATTCCCACCGCGAAGTTCGTGAGATGAAACGACTGATCCATCGTCACGCCCTCTTTGAGAGCGCGCTTGATGACAATCGATCCCAGCGCATAAATAATCGCAGCGGTGAGAGGAAAAAGAAGGTAAAGCGGCACGCGCGCACTGTCGCGAGAGGCAGCGCGTCGTCAAAGGGTATCATGCGGGGCTATGCCAGTGGCGAGGCCCCAGTTTATCGCTTGCGCCAAGGAGGGATGACACTGCAGCAGAACTTACCCGGCGATTGAAAATCGGCCTCCTTGAGAGAATTACACCAGAGGCATCACGAGCGAGAGAATCACGCTCATGACAAACGACGTCAGGCCCAGAATCGCGAGCATCGGCGTCCATGACTTCAGGGCTTCCGTTTCGGTAAGGCCGCTCATTTTCGTGAAAATCCAGAAGCCGCTGTCATTCATCCAGGAGCCAAAAAGGCCGCCGCCACCGATCGCGGTCGCAAGATAAACCGGATGAAATCCCAACTCCACCCCGTCGATCATCGCCGCGATCATTCCCGAAGCCGTGATCACCGCCACTGTGGTCGATCCCTGCGCAAACTTCAGCAGTGCCGAAATGCCAAAGGCAAGGAGGAGGAGCCCGATGCCCACCGAACCACCGGAATCCCCGAAAATGCCTGCAATCGCCGGTCCAATCTGAGCCGCTGCGAGCATCGCTCCAAAGGCGCCCCCCGCAGCCGTGATCAGAATGATGAGTCCACCACTCATGAGCGATGACTCGAGGGAGTCGGAAAATTCCTTCCGCGTCGGGCGGCAGTTCATCACGTAGATCAACACCGCGATCACCGCCGAGAGCAGCAGCGCAAGATTCGCATTTCCATAGAGCTTGCTCAGATTCGCCGCCTTGCGTGCCGGGGTTTCCCAAACCTGGGCCGCAAGCGCTCCCGCAGGAAGCTCCGCCTCAATCGCCTGACGGTTCATGTGCTCGACGAAAGCAAGATTGGATCGCCCGAGGTTTGTCCCCGTGTCGAAAGCGACGCGATTCGCCATCCTTTCATTCATCGAGGCTGCCGCCGTTTCTTTGCTCGAAAGATCAAGCGATGTGCCCAAGGTTTTCAAGGCCCCTTCCTCTGCACCGGTCACAGCGGCCGAGAAAGCCGCGAAATCGGTGAAGTCATCGACCGTGACCTGTGCCGCTCGCTCGCCATCCGCGCGAGTTTCCAGCACCGTATTTGCCCCGATCAGCAGAACCGGCAAAATGATCGGCAAAAGAGAAACAAACAGACCTGGCAGCTTCCGATCATCGCTGACGGCTTCGTCGATTTCCTCTTCACCGGGTAATGCCCGCATCTCGATCGGCATCTTCTTGTCGAGCCAGGCACCGAAGGCGAGTCCGGCAATCGCGGCGACCAAACCGATCAAAGATCCCACCCCGATCATGACCCCGAGATCGACCCCGAGTTGCTGCGCCATCAGCAGCGGCCCCGGCGTCGGCGGCACCATCGTATGGGTGATCGCTCCTCCGGCGGAAATAGCCAAAATGTATTTCAGGTAGTTTTTCTTCGTGCTGCGATAAAGCGAACGGGCCAGCGGCACGAGAAGATAAAAGACCGTGTCGAAAAAGACAGGAATCGCGAGGACAAAACCACTGCCCGTCAACGCCCAGGAGGCCCTCTTTTGCCCCAGCCCACCGACGAAAGCCCTCACAATCCGGTCAGCCGCCCCGCTGTCCATGAGACACTTTCCGATCACCGCCGCCATCGCGATGACAATACCGATGCCTCCAGCAGTTCCTCCAAAGGCCGAAGCAACCCGCGAGACCTTATCCGCGATTTCACCGGGAGCGAGGAAGCTGACGACCAATGCCGCAGAAATCAGAGCAATGAACGCATTGATCCGAAGTCCAATGATCATGCCAATGACCACCGCAATGCCTACAAAGAGAATGAAAAAGGGGTTATCCATGGAAGCGGCGAGACTGACAGGGAGAATCAAAAAGCTCAACCCCAAATTCGACACAATCGAAGAGCACCCGATTAGTGATCGCGTCGAAAGCGCGGTGATATTCCCCGTCACGCAGCGTGACGCTCACGAGCTGTAGGGCAGCAGCATTTGAGAAATACTGAATGGCAGATTGATCCGAATGACCCGTCATTTCCCTGCGACGAGGCTATAATTACCCAGGCAGCCCAACTCCGACCACCTCCTTCTGCGGATCACGCAAATCCCCCCACGGTGCCCCCCGCATCCCGCGAACTCCGCTTTCCCGTTTCGAGCCATAGCTTGATCCGCTGCTTCCGCTCCTTCATGAGGAGCGAAGGATCCCCGCAACGATTTACATTGAGACCGAGGATTTCATCGACCCACTGGTGACGCATCGCTTCACCCTCGAGGGCGTGCACCCGCGTAAGCCCCTCCTCCGACCCTCCGCATCGTGTTGGGCCCGTCAATCCCCCGCAACGCTTACAACAGTTCGTCTTCGGAAAGCGGAGATAGCCCCTCCGCGTCCGGCACCTCAACGAGAACATAGAAATGGTTGAACATCAGGCAGTAAATGACGACTCGAGGCCTCTCATTAGTCTTGCGAATCACATCCTTTTCCACCGTTCCAAACGCAAACCACCGGTCCACAACCCGCGAAACACAATGATGAAGCGATTTCCCCTCGCCCAGTAGCCTCGGCGCTCTCATGCCAGCAAAAATGGGGGGGATAGGGCCGTTTTTCAACTGCTTTTGCTATTGTGGGCCTGTCCCGAATGGCACGGGATTAAGCGCAATCAGGAATCAAGACGCCACGGTCGGAATTGTTCCCGATCCCACTGCATCAAGCACTTGTGGGAATGGGCGCGATTGGGAAGATGGCTGCGAATTGATCGAGCACTCTGCTTAAAAGCGTGCCATTCGGGTCCGTCCCTTTCAATTTTAGATTCTTTAAATTCTATCGCAGCGATCCCGTCGAGTTTGACACCCGATTTGTGCAATTCATCCGGCAAAAAAGAAATAATTTAAAATTAATTTCAAAATCCTCTTGATATTTAATAAAAATTATTTATTTTATGGTGTTTATAACAATAATACTCGTAATGAAATTAATCACAAAACTAATGTTGCTTACCGCCTGCGCAATTCCTTGCGTCGGTTTTGCCGGAACTTGGGACAAGCGCCCAATATTGGAACCAGTCCCATCTTCTATGACGGGATACATCTTCGCATATGGAGGCGTTTTCAGTGGCGTCACCGTGAACGGCAACGAGCCGATCTTCCCCTCGAATGAGATTGTCGATATGGATGGAGGCTATATCGTCGGTGGGGGTGTCGGTGCTTACTCAGGTTTTCTGGGTGGCTCTCGCTTCGAAATCGAAGGATTGTCGGCTCACAATGACATCGGGCGGATCCGTTCCGACATTCTCGACGGCAGGGGCTTTCTTAATTTTGGCTTCCGTGGTCAAATCAACACGCGTGCCATGATGGTGAACTTGCTGAAAGAGATTCCGATTCACAACGGTATCGTCGGCTATGTCGGCGTTGGTATCGGTGCGGCTGAAACAAACATCAACATTGCTGAGCCGTTTCAGCAAAAAGGCTTTGCCCGGGGATTTTCCGAAACGGACCTCGCTCTGGCTTACCAGTTCATCGCCGGCGTGGACTTGCCGATCACTGAAAGAATGGCTCTATTCCTCCAGTACAAGGCGCTCGGTATCGGCCAGACGGAATATCAGTATCTCGATTTCAATATCGATCCCTATTTCACTCACAATCTCATCTTCGGAGCCCGCCTCTCATTCTAGGGTGTTTTCGAAAGTCCAAAAAAGCGATTATACTTTCGCCGTGTAGTGTCAGGGTTTCCAATGCGTAAGATTCACCTCCACAGAGGAGATCTCCGAGTTGCTAAGGAGCTAAAATTAATCTGATCGACCCACTTACTGCGGATGAAACCCCTGCAGGGAAGTCAGGAAAGAAACCAATGGCGTGGAGACGATTCTCCACGCCATTCTGTTTCGGCTTCGCAAAAACCGTAGCTGGCGGCTTAAAAAAAGCCAGTTACGCCTCAGTGAAGAAAGCAGTATGGGGCGCGGAAAGATTGCCTCCTCATCTTGCTGAGATTAGAGAAATCCGAAGTCCTTCAATAAGATTTTTCTTTCAGATTGAAAAATAGAAGTAGGAATTCGATTAATTCCTAACGGACACCAGCAGCGCTGTAAACGGTCAGTGCGTTCCCTCGATCAATGACCGCGTCGAAAGCGCGGCCCAATCATCCTTCGCGGGATCGGGACCATTTTCGCCCTGAGCGCGGCTGAAACTTTCCTCCACCTCCTCGATGATCTCGCGATCTATCGCTTCCGCTTCAGACTCCGAGAGGAATCCTTCCGCAAGAGCACGGGCGCGGGCAACCCTGACGCAGTCTTTTCCAAACTCGCCTGCTTTCACGTCATTAGGGACATAGCTTGCGTCGTCGTGCTCACCATGGCCGGAAAGGCGAAGAAGCTTGCCGACGACCAACTGGGGTCCTCCGCCCGCCCGCGCTGCGGAAACGGCCTTCTGAAAAACGTCGAGGCACTCCATGAGGTCGGTGCCGTTGATCGAGTAACCGGTCACTCCGTAGCCGATAGCGCGATCCACGAGACTGTCGCAGGCATACTGCCGATTCGTCGGCGTCGAGTAGGCGAACTGATTGTCCGCCACGGCAAGCACGATCGGCAATTTTTCGACTGCCGCCTGATTCAATCCTTCGTGAAAGGCACCGGTCGAAGTCGCACCATCTCCGGCGGTAGCTCCGCCGACGAAACCGGATTCGCCCCGGAAACGCTTCGCCATGAGCATTCCGTTGATCACCGAAATGGAAGAACCGAGATGACTGATGATCGCGGGCTGTCCCTCTTTCGGGCGGCCGCGGTGAATGTTGCCATCGCGACCTCTCATCGGACCGAGGACAGATCCGAGATAGGTTCGGGCGGCATCGATCATAGGCTCTCCAAAAGCGGTCCGCCCCGCCTGATCACGAATCAGCGGCGCGTAGACATCGCCTTTTTCCCGTTCCAAATACATCGCCAAACCCACACTGAAAGCCTCCTGCCCACGGCCAAGGTAAACTCCACCCACCACCTTACCGGCACGATACAGAGCCCCCAGCTTATCTTCGAAATAGCGACCTTGCAGCATGAGGCGGTAAGCCTTAACAAAGGTGGTGGTCTCAACGGGTGATGTCGTTTCAGCGCGATTTTCGGAAACAGGCATAGCGGTCAGATTAGACAGTGAGTCTCTCCTCTGACCATATTGCCCGTTGGTCAATTCCCGCAACGAATTTCTTATTTCTCCGCAAGCTGGAATCAAAGAATCGACGCAGGAAATTTTCCAAGGTTTCACATGACATTCCAGTGAATCTCTTTATTTATTACAGATGTATTAATTATTAAATTTTACAGACTTAATCCAGACTGATGAAAGTGACCGATTTCTCCTTCACCGCCCCAACGGCAAAGCGGCCTCGTCTTGAAACACCTTTGTCATATTTCCGATTTCTCTCTGACGCATCTCTCAATCTGAGCTAACGATTCACTCATGAAACTAGGAGTCATCGGATGTGGAAAAATGGGGCGCGCTCTTCTTGAGGGCATCCTTAAAGCGGGGATCGTCTCCCCCGGAGAGACGCGGGTATTCGACACCTACGCCCCCGCCGCCGCGGAAATGGCCCGTGAGTTAGGCGTCAAAGAAGCGGGATCCAATGAAGAGGTGGTCTCCGAATCTGACGTCGTTCTCCTCTGCGTAAAGCCTCAGGGCTTTCTTGAAATGTTGGGAGCCATTGGACCCGGCGAAGGGAAATTGCTAATCTCCATCGCCGCTGGTGTCCAAATTTCTTCGATCGAAGAAGCCACGAGCGGGCGCCATCGCGTCGTCCGCGTGATGCCGAACACCCCTGCCCTCGTCGGCAAGGGCGCCTCCGGATTTGCCCTCGGGACCACTGCGAGCGCCGATGACGCGAATTTGACCCGCTCACTCCTCAGCGCCGTCGGCTACGTCTGCGAAGTGAACGAATCCGATCTCGATGCCGTCACGGCGGTGAGCGGGAGCGGGCCGGCCTACGTTTTCTTAATGATCGAAGCTCTCGTTGCCGGGGGCATTGAGCAGGGCCTCGACCCGGAAATCGCCGGAGCACTCGCCGCTCACACTGTCGCCGGAGCAGCCGAACTACTTCTCCAAAGTAGTGAGTCCCCGACGCAGCTCAGGGAAAATGTGACCAGCCCGAACGGGACCACCTTCGCCGCTCTCGAATCCTTCCGGAGCGATCATTTTGAAGAGATCGTCAAACGCGCGGTAGCCGCCGCCGCCGACCGGTCGAAAGAACTCGGCCAGTCGTAACCCTTTTCCTGGAACTGACCCATCGAACCATGAGTAATCCTCGTAAACATTTTGAAGAAAACGGACAAGATCATGTTTTTACTTTTTTTGATGAATTGAACGCTGCGGAGCAGGAAAACCTCCTGAAGCAGGCTTCCGACATCGATCTCAAAGAACTGAGCGAACTGGTTACTTCTCTGGTTCAAAGCACAGGTTCCAAAAATGAGTCCATCGCCGACTCGCTCGAACCTGCTGATTTCACCCCACTCCCGAAGAGTGAAGGAGGAAACCCCTCGCTCTGGATCAAGGCCCGGGAAAAAGGCGAAGCTGCTCTCCGTGCCGGAAGGGTCGCTGCGTTCACCGTGGCCGGAGGGCAGGGCACCCGCCTCGGGTATGACGGACCGAAAGGCACTTTTGGGGTCACTCCGGTTCTCAAGAAGTCGCTTTTCCAGGTCTTCGCGGAAAAAATTCTCGCTTCAAGCCAGATCTTCGGGCGCCCCGTTCCGTGGTTTATTTTGACCTCGATCATCAACCATGACGAAACCGTGGCCTTTTTCAAAAAGAACGACTTCTTCGGCCTTCCGGAGGACAAGGTCCATTTCTTCAGCCAGGGTCTCATGCCGGCCGTCGATGCTGAGGGTAAGATTCTCATGGCCGACAAAGGGCAGATTGCCCTGAGCCCGGACGGCCACGGAGGAGCCCTCCGCGCCCTCGTACGGTCCGGCGCGGTTCGCCAGATGGAGGCCGACGGCATTGATACGATCAGCTACTTTCAAGTCGACAATCCGCTCGTCCGCTGCATCGACCCGGCGTTCATCGGGTTTCACCTCCTGAATGACTCGGAGCTTTCGAGTAAGATGGTTCCCAAAGCTTATCCGGAGGAAAAAGTCGGCGTCTTTTGTCAGCAGGAAGGCGAGGCTCTCGTCGTCGAATATTCCGACCTCCCGGAGCGACTCGCGCAGGAGCGGGACGAAACCGGCGAGATCCGCTTCCGCGCCGGCAGCATCGCGATTCATATTTTTGACCGGAACTTTGTAGATCGTCTCGGCAGCGGCAGGGATGACTCCGCCAAGCTCCCCTTTCACCTCGCGAACAAGAAGGTCCCTTTCATCGATGAAAACGGGACAAGGCATGATCCAACAGAGCCTAACGCTTACAAGTTTGAAATGTTTGTCTTCGATGCCCTTCCGTTCGCCGCGAATCCGGTGATCATCGAAACGAACCGGGCCGACGACTTTTCGCCGGTGAAAAATGCGAGCGGAGTCGACTCGGTGGAGACCAGTGCCGCCGACCAGCTCCGCCAGTTCGCCCGCTGGGCCAAGGAAGCGGGCCTCCCTTTGGAAACCGATGAAACCGGCCTGCCTTCGGTCACCTTTGAAGTGTCTCCACTTTTTGGGGATACCCCCGGTCGCTTTGCAGCCTCGTGGAGCGCGCTTGAGCACAAACCTGAGTTGACGGACGGTCTTGTTCTGGTGTAAGACGCATCCCATATGAGCGCTGAAGCACGACTGAAAGAACTTGGAATCACCCTCCCGCCTCCGCCGAAAGAGATGGCGGTTTACAAGCTGCTGGTTCAAACCGGCAACCTTGGTTACCTGTCAGGGCACGGACCCTTCCTCGATGATGGCAGTGTCATGACCGGTCGACTCGGGGATGATCTCACGATCGAAGAAGGCCAAAAAGTCGCCCGTCAGGTCGGACTCAATCTTCTCGCGACTCTCCAGAACGAACTGGGATCGCTCGATCGCGTGGGACGTCTCGTCAAATCCCTCGCCCTCGTGAATTGCACGAACGACTTTTTTGATCAGCCCGCCGTCATCAACGGATTCTCGAATCTTTTCGCGGAAGTCTTCGGCGAGGCAGCCGGCATCGGAGCCCGCAGTGCGATGGGAACGAACTCGCTTCCGGGAAATATTCCGGTAGAGATCGAGATCATCGTTGAGATCAAAGACTGATCCCTTCGCTCCCCGATGCGATCCTTCACCGGCCTCGAACGCGTCCCCTCACCGGGCCTGCTCTTTGACGCCGATGCGATTGATCGCAATCTCGGGAAAATGCTTGAGATCGTCGGAAACAATCCCGAGCTTCTCCGACCGCATCTCAAGACGCACAAGTGCGCTGAGATCCTTGATCGACAGCTCGCCCTCGGCATTTCCTCGGTGAAGTGCGCTACCCTCGCCGAAGCAGAATTGGCGGCACAGGTTGGAGTCTCCGACATTCTGATCTCCTACCCGCTTGTCGGGCCGAATCTCGCGGGACTGGGAAAGCTGATTGAAAAGTATCCTCACGCGAAATTTTCGACCGTCACGGATTGTGCCGAAGGCTTAGCCGCCGTCGAAAATGGTCGATTCCAAAACCCACTGAGCGTCTTTCTCGATCTCGACATCGGAATGCACCGGACTGGCATCTCCGCTCCTGACGGGGCGCTTGATTTGGTCAAAAAAGTGGTCGCGGCGGGCTCCCTCCATTTCGCGGGAATTCACGCCTACGATGGCCACATTCACAGTGCTGACCCTGCCACGAGGCGCGCCGAATTTGTGAAAGCCATTTCAGAGCTCGACAAATTTCTCGGCACCCTTTCAGACGAGGGGATCGAGGTCCCGCTCATCATTTCAGGAGGCACCCCGACCTTTGCGTTTCACGCGGAGCGCGCCATGAATTCAAAGACACCCTGGCAGTGCTCGCCGGGAACGCCTGTGCTATGGGATGCGGGCTACGGCGAACACTATCCTGATCTTCCTTTCGAGCCTGCGGCCTTTCTCCTCACGAGGGCGATCAGCCATCCGGGGCCGGATCTCACCTGCCTCGACCTGGGTCACAAGGCGGTCTCGGCCGAAAACCCGATCACAAATCGCGTTCGGTTCCCGGGCTTGGAAATCATCGAATTCGTTTCCCAAAGCGAAGAACACCTCGTGATCCGGACCACCGCTGAAGCACGACCCTCTCTCGGAGAGGAAGTCGTCGGGATCCCCTATCACGTCTGCCCTTGCGTCGCACTTTATGACGAGGCGCGCATCATCAAAAACGAAACGGTCACCGACGAAATCTGGAAAATCCCGGCCCGAAGCCGGATCTCCGGACGATCAGCGTGAGAGCGATTTCCGCTTCACCGTGCCAACACGACCATCAGGGAGACGGACCGTGGCATCGGACCCCCCTGTGTCGAGAACTGAAACCCGGGTGCCCGCATAGAGTTTCACGAGGACGCCTTTAACGATCGCGTCTGCGTCCTTTTCCACCGTTGCGACCTCGCCACTCGGACCAGCAGCCTCTTCGCGGCGCACAAAAATAGGAGCAGGCGCGGAAGGAGTTTCTGCAACCGGTGGGGCCGGTGGGCGCATGATCGGAGCCGGCTCTTCATTCATCGCCGGAACATCGGGGATATCCTGACTCACCACCGGCGCGGGAGGCTCCGGGGGACTGCTGGACATGTCCGGCTCTTCGTAAGGATTCGCGGTCTCATACTCGGCCGCTCCGGCCGGGGGAAGATCGCTCACAGCATCGTCTTCCTTCTTGCCCTTCATCCATTTGAAAAAACTGCGCTCCTTTTCGGGCATTTCAAAACTCGGGGTATTGCCTGAAGGCTCAACGGGAAGCGACGGCACCGACGATGGCGTGGACGGGGTTTCAAATTCCGGCACGTAGGCCTCGGAGCGCTCAATCTCAGGATTCTCTGAGGGCGGCGGCATCGGCGGACGGTTCGCGGCAAGAAACTGGCTCGCCGTCGTAATCGCGGGTGGTGGCGCGAAAGCGGTCGAAGCCATCGCGGCCTTCAGCTCCTTCATTCTGCGCGCTTCCTGAGCAGCGCGCTGTGCTTCAATCTCGTAGACACTTCGGTTCTGTGCCGCGTTGCCTTGAGTTCCATAATTGATCGGAGCGGACACAGGGGCGGATTCCTGTGCATTGCCAGCGACGGCAAAGCATGATAGCAAAGCCGAAAGAATGAGAGTCGGTTTCATGTTTTTACAGGGATTCCTGACACTCTGCCCTTAATTTCACCATTTTTCCAGCCCATAGCCATGAAATTAATCTTCGACGTTCATCTCGATCTCAGTATGAATGCGCTGGAATGGAACCGTGACCTCACGCTTTCACTCGACGAAATCCGCGCTCTCGAAAAAGGAAAGACCGACATGAAAGGGCGTGGAGAGAACACGGTCACTTTCGAGGAAATGCGAAAAGGCGGGATCGGCCTCTGCGTTGCCACCCAGATCGGCGGCTGCATGAAGCCGGCGGGACCCTGCGCGAGCTGGGAATCTCCATCGCAAGCCTGGGCGATGACCCAGGGACAGCGCATCTATTACGAAACGATGGTGGAAATGGGGGAAATGGCCCCGGTCCGGAATATGGCCGAACTCGACTCCCACCTCGCCCAGTGGAAGGCCCCCGTTGCCGCCGCCGCCACGAAAGAACCGATCGGCTACGTTCTCAGCCTCGAAGGAGCCGACTCCATCGTCACGCCAGACTATCTCGAACGCGCCTACGAGACAGGACTGCGCGCGCTCGGCCCCGCGCACTATGGAAAGGGCCGCTACGCCCACGGGCACGACCAAGTCGGCGGACTCCGCGAGGGCGGTGCTGATTTGATTCGCAAAATGGATGAACTCGGGATCATCCTCGACGCCACCCATCTCAGTGACGCCTCCTTTTTTGAGGCCCTCGAAATTTTCAGCGGCACCGTCTGGGCGAGTCACTCCAACTGCCGCTCGCTGGTCAACGATCCCCGTCAGTTCAGCGATGAGCAGATCAAACTTCTCATCGAGCGTGACGCCGTCATCGGCAGCGTCTTCGACGGTTGGATGATGATCCCCGGCTGGGAGCGCGGCGTTTCGACGCCACAATCCACCGGCGTAAAGATCGAGCACATCATTGATCACATCGATCACATCTGCCAGCTCGCGGGGAATGCAAAACATGTCGGGATCGGCAGCGACCTTGATGGCGGCTTCGGACGCGAACAGGGCCCGATGGACCTCGACAGCATCGCCGATCTCCAGACTCTCGATGGGCTTCTCGCCGCGAGAGGCTACTCCGATGAAGACATCACCGGCATCTTTTCCGGCAACTTCCTGAATTTGCTTCGCCGGGCGTGGAGTTAACCCTGTCAGGTGCATGACCTAACCCTCTTAAGTCGAGCGAAATTGTTCCTGAAATCATGCCATGCTCTTGGCTTGACCAAACCCGTCGATCCTGACACGCTCGCGAAATGCCCCGCCCGAGCAATGACGAACTGATCGCCCACTGGAAAGACGAACCTGCCCCGCTTCTTCCACTGCTCCATGCTTTTCACAACCGCGACGGCTGGCTTTCGGAGGAATCGATTCGAGACGTTTCGAAAGGGCTGAAAATCCCACTCGCCGAGCTCTTCGGCACCGTCACTTTCTATCATCACTTCTCGCGCGAGGAACCCGGCAAATCCGTGCCGCGCGTTTGCACCGGCAATGTTTGCTCCCTCCATGGCGGCAACGAACTTTTGGAATCGCTGAAAGACGAGGGTGCGACCCCGATGCCCTGTGCCGGCCGTTGCGACGACATGATCCCGGTGATCATCGGCGACAAGGCACTCGTCGGCTTGACCAAAGAAACGCTCGTTCATCGCGCCACGCCGATGCCGGTGCCGAATCCGGGCGGCATTACCGAATGTGTCTTTTCTAAAATCAGGGAAGAGGGTCGCGCCACGCTCAGCGGCTACCGCGCCACCGGCGGCTATGCCGGACTCGAAAAAGCAGTCTCGGGAACGCCGCAGGATGTCATCGATATCCTCACGGAAAGCAAGCTCGCCGGTCGCGGCGGGGCCGGCTTTCCCACCGGTGTGAAATGGAAAGCGGTCGCTGACGCTCCCGGCGATCCCAAGTGCATCGTTTGCAATGCCGACGAAGGCGAGCCCGGTTGTTTTAAAGATCGCACCCTCATGGATCACGATCCCTTCGCGGTGATCGAAGGGATGACCCTCGCCGCTTTCGCAACCGGAGCTCCCCTCGGTTTCATCTACCTTCGCTATGAGTATCCGGAGACCGAAGCGATCCTCGAAAATGCGATCGAAGACGCCCGCGCCAACGGACTCCTCGGCGAAAACATTCTCGGCTCAGGATTCACTTTTCACCTCTATGTGCGACGCGGGGCCGGTGCCTACATCTGCGGAGAGGAAGGATCACTCCTCAACAGCCTCGAAGGCAAACACCCCTTCCCGCGCAACAAGCCCCCCTTCCCCGTCACCCACGGCTTCAATGACAAACCGACCGCAGTGAACAACGTCGAGACGCTCGCCTCAGTTCCACACATTGTCGCCAACGGCGCTGAGTGGTATCGGGATCTCGGTCTCGGCGATCATCCGGGGACAAAAGTGATCAGCCTCTCCGGTGATGTCCAGCGCCCCGGGAACTACGAAGTGCCTTTTGGCCTTCCTTTGAAAACCCTCATCCACGAATGGGCGGGCGGACCGCCGGAGGGAAGAACGGTGCAAGCCGTGACGATGGCAGGTTTGTCAGGAGGTTTCCTCGGCGGCGAGAATCTAAATGTCACGCTCGATGATCCCTGCATTAAGAGCAAAGGCTCCTTCCTCGGCGCAGGAGGCATCATGGTCTTCGACGACTCGCGGAACATGGTCGACGCCGCTCACGACGCGATGGAATTTTTCGCCCACGAGAGTTGTGGCAAGTGTTTCCCCTGCCGCATCGGCACGCAGCGCATGACGGAACGTCTCAACGGCAGCTCGCCCAAACTGACGCAGGAAGAATGGATGGCCGAAATCAACGACATCGGCAGCACCATGAAATCGACGAGCGCCTGCGGACTCGGCATGGCCGCGCCTCACGTCACTGAATCGCTCATGCGATACTTCCCGGAGCAGGTCGAGGCGCATCTCAGCGGCAAAGTCTGAACCCTGACACTCTTCTATTTTTCAATCCCCCGAACTCTCATGATCTCTGACCTCGACGCCCAAAAAACGGAACAGGCTCTCATGCTCACCCTCGATGGCGAGCAAGTCACTTTCGAACCCGGCGAAACCATCTACGAGGTGGCGGAACGCCATCGCCGCGAGATCCCGACGCTCTGCTACGACGAACGCCTCGAAGCCTTCGGGGCCTGCCGACTCTGCATCGTCGAGGTAGAGGGAATTCGGAACCCGGTTGCCTCCTGCACCACGAAAGCTTCCGCAGGGATGGTCATCAAAACGAAGACTGAGACGATTGAGAAACACCGGAAGACGCTTCTCGAACTCGTCGCTTCGGAAAATCGGAACGTCGATGTGAACAAGCTCAGCGGCTACGCCTCACAGGAACTGACTATTCTCGTGGATCGCTACGACGCACGCACGGGACGCTTTGCGGGGAAGAAATCCGGCACTTCGAATGAGAAGGACAAGAACCCGTTTATCCTCCGCGATTACGATAACTGCATTTCCTGTTATCGCTGTGTCAGGGTCTGCGCAGAGCGCGAAGGCGATTATGCGATCAACGTGATGAATCGTGGTTTCAGCACCCAGATCATCGCGGAGTTCGGCAACGACTTGCGCGATTCCGAGTGCACTTTCTGCGGGCAGTGCGTCCAGACTTGCCCCACCGGTGCCCTCGGCGACAAGAAAGCCCTGCGTGATTCTGACACCGAAGGTGAAATCGAAAAAACGCGCACGATCTGCCCCTACTGCGGCGTCGGTTGCTCCGTCGATATGTTGAGCAAAGGTGATAAGATCGTCGGGATTCAACCGGCGATGGACGGCCCCGCCAATGAAGGCGCACTTTGCATCAAAGGCCAGTTCGCCTTCGACTTCATTCAGAATGCGGATCGTCTCAAGAAGCCGATGATCCGACGGGACGACGGAGAGCTACACGAATGTGAGTGGGACGAAGCGCTCGACTTCGCAGCGGCAGGGTTTGCGAAAGTCCGCGATAAATTCGGACGCCACAGCGTTTACGGCATCGCTTCCGGGCGGGCTCCGCACGAGGCCGCCTACACGATGCAGAAATACATCCGCGCGACCTACGGGACCAACTACATAGATAACTGTTCGCGAGCGTGACACGCTCCGACAGTTGCCGGTCTGGCAGCTACGATAGGACGAGGCGCGATGAGCAACCCTCTCGCGGACATGGAAAAACCCGACGTGATTTTTGCGATCGGAACAAACATGACGGAGTGCCATCCCGTCGCGGCAACGCGATTGAAACGGGCTCTCACGAGCGGCGCAAAAATGATCGTCGCCGATCCGCGGAAAACGAGGCTCGCAAAGATGGCGCATCTCCACCTCCCGATCCGGGTGGGGTCCGATGTCGCCCTTCTCCTCGCAATGGCTCACGTCATCCAGCGCGAAGGCCTCATCGATGCCGACTTCATGGCGGAGCGGACCGCCGGTGGTGAGGAGTTCCTTGAGCATGTCAAAGAGTTCACTCCCGAATGGGCTTCGACGATTTGCGAAGTGCCCGCAGCGGACATTGAAGAGGCAGGTTTAATCTTTGGCCGTGGCAACCCGGCTGCGATCTACTACACCCTCGGGATCACCGAGCACATCTGCGGCGTCGACAATGTGCAGTCGCTCTGCAACCTCGCGCTCATGACCGGGAACCTCGGCGTCGAAGGAGGCGGGATCAATCCGATGCGGGGCCAGAACAATATTCAGGGAGCCGGTGACTGCGGCGCCGTGCCGAACAACTTCCCCGGCTTTCAACCCTGTGACAATCCGGAGAGCACCGAGAAATTCTCGAAGCTCTACCAAACAGAGATCGACGGCACCAGAGGCATCACGAAAGTGACGGCGCTCGACAATTGTGGAAAAGGGATTCATGCCATGATCATTGACGGGGAGAACACTGTCGTGACCGACCCCGACAAGAACCACTGCGAACATGCGCTTAAGAGCCTCGACCACCTCGTCGTGATCGATATTTTCCTAACCGAAACGGCGGAGCTTGCCGACGTCGTTTTTCCCGCGACGGCCTGGGGCGAAACCGATGGCGTCCAAGCCAACACCGAGCGCCGCGTCCAACGCCTCCGCGCCGCGGTTCCTCCGGTTGGCGAGGCGAAGCCGGATTGGTGGATTGTTAGTGAAATCGCAAAGCGCATGGGCACGCCCGGATTTGAGTATGAATCCGCGAAGGAAATCTTTAACGAACTCTGTGAGCTCAGCCCGATCTATGCAGGACTCGACTGGGACCGCATTGAAGACGGCGAGTATCAATGGCCCGTCCCTGACAAAGACCATCCCGGGACCCCGATGCTTCACGAAAAGGAATTCAAAAACGGCCGCGGAAAGTTCACCGTCGTTGGCTATCGCGATCCTGCCGAAGTCATCAGCGAGGACTTTCCTCTCTGGCTCACGACAGGGCGCCGCCTCGAAGCCTATCACTCACGCACCCAGACCGGTCGCAGTGCCGGGATCGAATACCTGCTGTCTCACGAATCGCTCGAGGTTCACCCTGACGATGCCGAGCGCCTTGGCTTGATCCACGGCGGCATGGCGAAAATGGCGAGCGCCCGAGGCGAGATCGAGATTGAAGTCAAAGTGACGGACATGTCTCCTAAAGGAACGGTCTTTACCTCATTCTCCTTTGCGGAAGTACCGGTGAATATTCTGACCGGGTCAGGGTATGATCCCGTCACGCAAACAGCAGAGCTGAAGGTGTGTCCGGTGAAGGTCACGGCGGTTTAGCAAAGATTGAAGAAGCAAGCTTCCCGTTTCTCTTGTCTTACTCTTCTTCCTAATCCTCTTCTTACTCTCCCTCCGCTGCTCCCAAGAGTAGGAAAAAGATGAAGAGTAAAAAGAAGAGATGAGAACTCGTCCTCCTTTTTTGCAAAGCGTCTTAGCCTGTCACCCCGGGTCGGAACGTTTCGTAAATCCCGTTTTCGTCAGGGAAGAATCTCGCCTCTTCGTCGAAGCTGGTTGGATTGAAGGCGATCTCTTCATCGGAGTTCAGCGCCTCGTCCCAGGTCACGACTTTGCCGGTGTAGGCAGCCATGCGTCCCATCAGAGCAAATAGCGTTGAATAGGCACCCCGCTCCGCTTCGTTGAATTCTGTTCCTTCGCGGATCGCGGCAAAGAGCGCATCGTGTTCGAGCTGATAGGAGTTTCCCGTTTCACGACCGCGCCACGCTTGTGCCCCTTCCCCCGTGGGTTTCACGGAGCCGTTCATCTTAAAGGACAACTCGGCGGATCCTTTTGTCCCCATGATCTTCTGCCCGAACCAGCTCCAGACCTTTGGAATCTGTCGGTGTTGTGTCAGGACGCTCGATCCATCAGCGAATTCATAATCGACGCTGTAGTGATCATAGATGTGCCCGTCGGCTGGACCATTGCGAACCGTGCGCCCCCCCTGCCCCTGGCAACTCACGGGAAAGGCCTCGTCCTTGACCCAGCGAACGACGTCGAACTCATGAACGCTTTGCTCGACCATGAAATCTCCACTGAGCCAGGTGAAGTAGTACCAGTTTTTGATCTGAAATTCGAGTTCGCTCTGCCCTTCGACGCGAGTTTTCCGTTTGTTCACATCACCACGGCAGTTCAGCATTTGGATCATCGGAATCTCGCCGATGGCACCATCATGAATCCGGCTCACGACTTCCCGGTGGACTGGTGAGTGTCTCCGATTCAGCCCCACACCGACTTTGAGCCCTTTCGCTTTCGCCTGCTTCGCCGCCTCGAGAACCCGACGAATACCGACGGCATCGACCGCGACCGGCTTTTCCATGAAGACATGCTTTCCCGCTCGCACAGCGGCTTCGAAATGAAAAGGGCGAAAACCGGGCGGTGTCGTGAGGATGACGACATCGACATCACCGAGATCCATGACTCGCTGATAGGCTTCGAGACCGACGAACTCGTTCTCCGGGGAAACGGTGACCTGCTCTGGCTTTGCATTTTTCTTCAGGGTCTCTCGACTCAGGTCGAGCTGCTCGCGCGAAATGTCCGCCATTGCGAAAAGCTCAGTCTGGTCATCAGCCGCGAGGGCTTGCGCAGCAGCACCCGTCCCCCGCCCTCCGCATCCGATCAGGGCGACTTTGATTTTCTCACTTTCAGCACTTTGGCCCTGCACTCCCGCAGGAAAAGCTGATGCCGCAGCCGCAAGAACTGCTGACTGCTTTACAAATTGGCGACGTTGAATGGGGCGATGATCCATGGCGGGGAGTCTGCCCTGATTCGCCTATTCCGGTCAAGACCACCGCTGGCGGGATCAAGGACGCTTTGTTGCCGTGCAAAAACAGTCGCGTTCTCTACACTTTCCCCATGGTAAACCGTCGCCAGTTCCTTTTCACCTCGGCTACCCTCGCCGCCGGGCCTCTTGCCGCAGGCTACCTCTCCGGTCGTGTCAGTCTCGCCGTGAAGTATCACATGATCGAAAAACCCACCTTGAGTGTCGTCGAAAAATTTCGACTCCTCCAGGAAATCGGCTTCGATGGGACTGAGTTAAAGAGCGATGAAAAGATCGATCACGCCGAAGTGGAGAAAGCGATTGAAAGCACCGGCCTTCCTGTCCATGGCATCGTCAACGCAGGCAAACCTGAGATCATTCCCGCGCTCGAGCTGGCGAAGCAATTCGGTTGCAGTTCCGTCCTGACCTTCGCGCAAACAGATCCGAAGAAAGACTACGATCAAAACTTCACCGAGTGGCAGGGGCGGATTCGGAAGGCACTTCCCTATGCCGAGCGTTTCGGGATTCCGCTTTGCGTTGAGAACGTCCGGGCTTCTTTCCTTAATCGAGCTGAGGAGATGGCGCGATTCATCGACTCGTTCGACTCTCCCCTCGTGAAATCATATTTCGACCTGGGCAACACGATCACCTGGTCGGAGCAGCCCGCCGAACACTGGGCGAAGACGCTGGGGTCCCGCATCGGAAAGCTGGATATCAAAGATCGCGGTCACACGGAGTTCGGTGAAGTAAAAACGAAACGCGAAGGAGTCATCGGCACCAACGGAGGCGAAGTGCATTGGGAGCGCGTTCGGAAACATCTCGAGACGATCGAGTTCTCAGGATGGGCAACCGCAGAAGTCGCGGGAGGTGATCGCACTCGACTATTAAGAATGAAGGAGTGGATGGAAGACGTTCTCGATCTCCCGTAGTAGATGGCATCAACTCTGCAACCTGGAGAAACTTTAGATAATGCTCTCCAGGAGAGGACCGTTTATGATGCAAGGTATATAAAACTCGATCAGCGCCTCCTCTCCGTTGTGTGCTAGAATCAAGCAGCGATTGAACCCTTTTAAATGACTAAAGAAACCCTGTTTGCTCAAGCCCTCGCGAAGTCGCCGGAAGAACGATCTGCCTTTCTCGACGAAGCTTGTGATGGAGACCTCGAGCTTCGTGAGCGGATCGAGCAGTTGCTGGACGCTCACGGCGAGCCGCTCGGCTCTCCGCCTCAATCGGCTGCGGAAGACTTCGATGCAACTCTCGCAATGTCGGGATCTCCGTCGAATGCCTCCGAAGCTACTCCTCCCCAAGAATACGACTTCGATGCGACGCTTCCTCAAAATTCTGCTCCCCCATCCTCCGATCCGGTTTCGATCGTGATGAAGGGCGCGGAAGACAGCCTCTCCACCCTCGGCGCCGATCCGGATGCTGCCGTTCCTTTCATCTTCGGTCAGCGAATCGCTCAGGGTGGCATGGGCGCCATCCTCGAAGCCAGCGACCAAAAGCTCGGTCGCACCATTGCGGCGAAGGTGATGCTTTCCACCGGCGTGACGAACACGGACGATCAAAAGCGATTCGTGCAGGAAGCGGCCGTGCTTGGCAAGTTGGAGCATCCGAACATCGTCCCGATTCACGACCTTGGCCGGGATTCCGAGAGTCAGCTCTACTACACCATGAAGATGGTGCAGGGCCGGACCCTGCAGGACATCATAGATGATCTGCAGGCGAAAGATGCCGAAGTTCTGGCTCACTACACCCTCGAACGCCTCCTCACGATCTTCCGCAAGATCTGCGATGCAATGGCGTTTGCGCACAGCCGCAAGATCATCCACCGCGATCTCAAGCCGGAGAACATCATGGTCGGTGAATTCGGTGAGGTGCTGGTGATGGACTGGGGATTGTCGAAAGTCCTCGATGGCAGCGCTGAGATTCCTGTCGCGATGCGAGGCGATGGCAGCGACGCGGGCACCGGATCCTTCACCGCGACGCTCCAGGGATCGGTCATGGGCACGCCCAAGTACATGAGCCCCGAGCAGGCCATGGGGGAGATCGATGAACTGGATGAGCGATCCGACATCTTTTCTCTCGGTGGCGTTCTCTACGCGATCCTCACTTTACATCCACCGGTCGAAGGCAAAACACTCGAGGAGGTTCTTGATAAAGTATCTCGCGCCAGTATTTCTCCGCCGACCAAGTACGGAACGACCGCTCGAAACTCCTCGAAGCAGAAGAAGGGCGCGGTTCTCGAAGCAAAAGCGATCAAGCCACTTCCGCACATCCGTGAAGGCCAGGTTCCCGCAGCCCTCTCCGCCGTGGCGATGAAGGCCTTGTCGCTGAAGAAGAAGGATCGTTATCAGGAGGTGGCCGACGTGAGTTCCGATATTGAAAAGTATCAGAACGGCTTCGCGACCAGTGCCGAAAAGGCCGGGTTGGGTACGCAGCTCAAGCTGCTGATCAAACGGAACAAGGGCATCTTCACGACCGCAGCGGCTGCCTGGCTACTCATCACCGCGCTAGCCGTGTGGTTCGTGCTGAGCGTCCAGTCCAAGGAACGGGAAACGCGCAAGGCTTTTGCTCAGGCATCGGTATCCCTCGCCGATGCAGCTCTGCGGGAAGGCAATGGACCCGCGATGCAGGCGGCGCTGGCAGATGTGCCTGTAACTTTGCGCGACTCGACCTGGCACTATCTGCAGAATCAGTCGGACACCACCATCGCAAAAATTGATATGGGGTATCCGATCTACGGAATCGCGGCGCATCCCCGGCTTCCCCATGTTTTTGCGCTCGCAGGTCAAAATCGTAAAATCTCGATGGTGAACGTAGCCACCGGAGTTCGGCTTCTTGAATTCGAGGTCGACCTGCCCTCAAACCAGGAATTGGTCATTGCCTTCTCACCCGATGGAGAGCGCGTTGCCATCGGTCCGGGCAAAACCGGTGCAGGAATTGCAATCCACAATGCCCGGGACGGAAAGCGACTCCTCGCCTGGGATACAGGGAAATGCTTCGATCTCGAGTTTAGCTCTGATGGAAAATCGCTCGTCCATGCACAAATTGAACCAGGAGTGGTTAATCTTTGGGACGCCACCAGCGGTCAACTACGCTGGGAATATAGTTCGGGCAGGAACGAAGTGACCAAGGTCGCCTTCACTGCCGACGGCAGCGGCGTGATCGCGAAGACACACCCCGCTGGACTTTTCCGAATTAATGCCGACGACGGGTCTATCGCCTGGCAGAACATGTCCGTTTCCGGCAGGAGTTTGGCAGTAAATTCGGACGTAAGTCGTCTCGTGGTAGGTATGGTTGGCGGGATCGCGAGATGTGTTGATCCCGCTAGTGGCGAAATACTCTATGAATTCCGCGTCAACAGTCGCTTCCTACCTCGTTCCGACCATCTTGTCTATTCGGGTGACCGCTTCGGTACTGTTTCCACACGGACTGACGGGCGAATCTCAGTCGAGTTCTGGAATGCTGCGACCGGAAATTTCACCCAGCGACTTCTAGGAGGAAATGGCGCGGCAACGAGGGCGGCGGTTCATTCCCTGTCCGGCGAATTAATCGTGGCCGGCTCGAGGCTGTTTGTATGGGATCTCGCCGGCGATCCTGAATGGATATTTTTGGGCCCTCCGAATTCCAGCCTCGCTTTTTGGGGCGACGATGAAACAATCTTCATGAGCGGAACACACTTAGGAAGGGGACTTCTCTCATTGGAAGAGACCGATGCTACCCACCTTTGGAAACCTTCGCAGAGTTTTTATGGTCCGCCCAGTGTCAGTGCAAACGGAAGTCTAGCCGTCAATTCCGATATAGGTTGCCTACTACTGCGACGGAATGAGGATCAAGTGGAAGAAATCGGAAACGTCCGCGACGAAAGGAAATATAGTAACGCCGAACTGCTGCGCCTGAGCCCTCGAGGTGACACTTTGGCATCTGTTTATAGACGCAGGGGTCAGATCACTGTCATTGACTCTGTCAGTGGTGATGAGCCGGTCCAACTTTACCGCACAGGTATCTTTAGATTTAACGATCTCGGCTGGATTGACGACAAACATCTCCTGGGATTGGTGATCGCTAATGCCGATCGCGGCAGCCCGGAGTCCGAAGAACGAATCGTGAAGTGGGATGTTACTTCAGGTGAAATCATCAAGAGCACCGCAATCCCCACGGCAACGAATGTGCTCGTCGTCGCCCCGGATGGACGGCGCTTCGCTGAGGCCGGGGCGGATAAGAAGGTGCGAATCCGTGATACCGATACGCTGGCTGTGCTTCGGGAATTTCGCGCTCACGACGATGATATCACGGCGATGGCGTGGCATCCCCACCAGCCCGTTTTGGCCACGGGTTCCGCCGACCTCGCGATACGACTCTGGGATCTGGAGACAGGAGAACAGATCGATGAGTTGCGCGGGCCCTACGCTGCACCGCGCTCCCTGGCTTTCAGTCCCGGCGGGAGCCGCCTTGCCTGCACCTCAAACGATAATTTTTCCCGCATCTGGAATCTGAATTCTCCCAGTGGACCGACTTCATCTGTCGATGGCTCCGGCGAATCAGTTGATGAGAAAAACTGGTTCACGGATTCAGAAACCGAGCCCTCCCCGAAGCCCGAGACCGATTCCGAAGGCTGGTCCGATCTCCTTTCCGGACTCACTCCCGAACTGGTAAAGGAATCGGGACAAGGCTGGAGGATGGCAGATGGAATTCTCCATAGCCCGAATCAGCGTAATGCGCTGCAAACGTTTCCAAGTGACTGGTCCAATACCAGCTACCAGCTGAGGGTTACGGTGCGGCAGGAAAAGAGCAAGCCGACTCTTCACCTTGTCCTCCCCGTCGGTGATCGCATGACGGGATTCGAGCTGGACGGCGATCCTGCTAAAGGATTTTATTCGAGTTTACTCATGGTGAAGGGGCAATATGGGGAAAATGTTCCCGGCGCGATACATGGTAAACAGATCACCGACACCGAGCCGCATGTCCTCGAAGTCACCGTTCGACTCGACGGGAAGAACGCGACAATCAACACCACCCTCGACTCGGTTCTGCGCTACGAGTGGGCCGGGCCTGTCGACGATCTGAGCCAGGCAGGAGCTTGGAAAGGATCCTCCCCAGGTTCTATCGCCGTTGGAGCATCAAACGACAGTTGGGAAGTCTCCGAAGTGAAAGTGAAAAGGATCGAGGACGAAGAAGAATGAGTCAGTTGCCTCAGATAAAGATAGTTATTTGCTACAGAACCGCCACTGAACCCTATTAAATGACTGAAGAAACCCTGTTTGCTCAAGCCCTCGCGAAGTCGCCGGAAGAACGATCTGCCTTTCTCGACGAAGCCTGAGCAGGCAGGGACGGGCTTCTGATCTTCCGGCACACCCATACCTGGAGGGCGCTGGCGACGATCCGGGATTCCGCTGCCCTCGGTTACGCCGATGTTATCCTCGACCAATCGGTGCTTGTCACGGCAACCTCCGGAAAGCTCCGCTTCGAACTCCTGCCCGGTTTTGATAAGATTGACGAGACGATTCCTTAGCCCGGGGTGGCAATCGTCGGCGCGATGGGCCGAACCACCCTGAAACGCGAGAAGCCCCGGTCGAGTTCTTCATTTTGTGACTTTTACCGATCAGCTTCAGACGTGCCGATTCCAGTCTCGAGATCCAGAACATGCTCTTGAGTAAAGTTCTCCCACTAGTATTGCATATCTTAACGGTCACCCTTGACGGAGGAACCATCGAATGGACTGGTTGCTACGTCATGATGATCAAGCGGAACCAGCAAATCGCAAGCGCCGCCGTCCGCCGCTTGCTGCAGCCCTTTACCTCAAAGGACCGTTATCACAAAGCGGATGACCTCGGTGAGGGCGGGCTTGCCAAGGTAATCTCACGGTTTGATAGCCGACTGAACCGCATCGTCGCGGTGAAGGAATTGCGAGAAGAGAACCATTCTGATCCTGACTTTCTCAATGCTTTCATCACCGAGGCGAGGATGATCAGCTATCTGGATCATCCGGGTGTGGCCACCGTTTATGATACCCATCTCAACGAGAGCCAGCAGTTGTGTTACTCGATGCAACTGGTCGATGGTCAGACACTGGCTGCCTTTCTCGCCTACAACATGCAACCGGAGGTGGTGAATGAGAACTATCTCTTCGACGTTCTCAATATCTTTACGAAGCTTTGCGAGACCCTCGCTTTCATTCATGACAAGGGTGCGATCCATCTCGATCTCAAGCCGGAGAACATCATGCTCGGCCACTACGGTGAGGTCATGATCATGGACTGGGGTAACGCCCATCTTTATGATAGTTCGCTCTACGAGGACTATGTCCGAAAATATCTACCCGCGGATTCGGACGGGAACACCGAGCTCAAATCGGCCGAGGCGATTGTCGGCACCCCTCTCTATATGTCTCCTGAACAAACGCTGAGTCGCGAAAACCTCGGCCCGTCTTCAGACATCTTCAGTATCGGGGTGGTGGTCTACGAGCTGTTAACCGGACAGCGCCCTTTTGCGGCTCCGGTCGTGGATGACATTGTTGAAAAAGTGAGAACTCTCCTTCCCCCGCCCGTTCATGAGCTGAATCCTGATATCCCGCTGCGCCTCTCCCACATCATCCAGAAGATGATGCAAAAAGCACCGGGTGATCGGCATCAAAGCGCTCACGAACTGCTGAACGACATTCAGGCGGCACAGACCTCGGGCCAGGCTTTTCCGGAATGGGAAATTGCGGCAGGGCATCTCATCTTTCAGGAAGGAGACGTCGGAGATTTCACGATACGGATCAAATCTGGTAAGGTCGAAATTTCAAAGGACGATGAGGGAGCCAAAAAGGTGCTCGCGGAGCTCGGGCCAGGAGACGTTTTGGGAGAGATGTCTGTCTTTTCCAACATTCCCCGCACTGCGACCGCGATCACTCTGGAGGACACGGTTGTTTACCTGATGCGCAGCGCAGAGGTCAATGCGGAAATGGAAAAGCTGAGTCCCTGGGTCTCACAAATGATCAATGCTCTTTCAACCCGTTTTGAAGTGCTCAACCAGAAGGTGATGGAATTAGAAAAAGGGCAATAGGCACGCAAGACGGGCCGCAGAGAAGAGGCGCATTCCTATCCAATTTCAAATCTTTCACGATTCTCGATAGAGTCACCGCAAAACCCCGCTGAATGAAAAAATCGCTGATGCAGCGAAGCTATTTCGAGATCATCACTCAACTGATGGTCCTGAGGGGAATTCGTTCATCTCATCTCCGGCGAAAATTTCACTGTCACGCAACTTAATCGAGCGGATATCCTCTTTAATGAAACATCGATTGGTTTTCGACTGCACCCTTCTCTCACTTCTTGCTTTGCTGACGATACCGGTGGCGGCAGTCGACTATGAGCAAGACATTCTTCCTATTCTGGAAAGCCGATGCGCTAACTGCCACCTCGATGGGAGTTCCAAGGGCGGGATCGCCTTTGATCTCGATAAAGTGGGACGCGACATCGGGGCCGGAAAAAAGATCGTGCCGGGTGATCCCGATGCCAGTGATCTCATCGAAAGAGTGACCCTGCCGGAAGACGACGGCGACGTCATGCCTCCCGAGGGCAAAGGACGCCCCCTCAGTGATGGTGATGTCGCCAAACTGAAAGAATGGATCGAAGCCGGTGCCAAAGTGGGCAATGGCGAAGGCGAGACTGAAATGACTGAAGCGGAGACCCCGGCAGCGGAGCGCGCGAAACGGCCTGAACCAATCGCGGGAGCGTGGACGAACACCAGTGGCAAGACGATTCAGGCGACCCTGCTCCGCGTCGAAGGAAGCAATGCGATCCTCCGCATGGGCACGAAAGATTATCCGTATGCGATCAGCAACCTCGACGCCACCGCGCAGGCGACGATCAAGGAATTCGACGAGCAGTGGAAGAAGTCGGAAGCTCCGTGAGCCGGTAGCGTAGACCTCCAGGTCTGCGTCCCCCATGGCTTCCGCCGAACCGACCGGGAGGTCGATTCTACTTTTCCAGAATCGCCACGACCGGTTCCGACGCCGACCTAACTCTCACTCCGCTTTCAACGGCCCTACTCCGCGCAGCTTGGCGTGAACTTTGGCAGTTCTCCCCATGTAGTGATCCATTGGGTAATCAAAGGCAGCGAGGCGGATGTGCTCCTTCATTTGCTTCTCATCCCCCATCGCTTCGAAGTAGAGCGCGAGGTAGAGATGGGCATAACAGAGATGATTTCGCTCTTCGTCTGAAAGAATGTTGTCATCGTTCGGAGCGGCGGCGGTGAGAACATCCTCGATTGTGCCCCGCCCTGCAAAGAGGTCGTGAACTTCCGCCATGGGGATGCGGGAATCACGCTCGATCGGGATCAATTCTTTTTGCGCCGCTTCGACCGAGCCTCCCGGCGCTCTCACAGCACACAAAAAGTGCCACACGGCGTTCTCGACGTCTTGAGTGTTCACGGTCTGATGGCGCTCAAACTGGGCTTTCCCTTTCCCGTATTCTCCAGCGTAATAGTAGGACAAACCGCGCTGCCAATGATGCGGATCCTGTTCCGGGATGTAGGCAAGAAAAGCATCGAAGTCGGCGATGGACTCGTCGATCTTCGCCCGGAAAAAGCGATCTTCCCCGCGACGTTGCAGCGAAGCCGCCCTCACCCGAATCCACGAGCTGTCGTCCGGGATCCCTTCGGTCAGCGCGATGACCGTCTCAAAGTCATTGGCCTGGTAGGCCTCCATGACCTTGGCTCCGACCTCTTCGGAGAGGCTCTCGTCTTTGGCCACCCCGCAGGAGGTGAAGGTGAGCGCGATGAGAATGGCACTAAGTGTTCGAATCATGCCAGACCCTTCACGAAAAACGGGAGCCCGTAAAGAGCTCCCGTTCGGCGTAAAAACGTTTTAAAGAATAGCGTCCAACTAGACTTCGAGCGCCCATCCTTCGCGATACTCGCGCTTGATGAGTTTCGCAGCCTCGGGCGTGTTTGGAGAACTGAGTGACTCAGAATCCCACTCGACCTTCTTATTGAGGCGGACCGCGAGGTTTCCAAGAAGCACCATCTCCGTGAAGGGACCACTCTGAGAGAACTTCGACTGCGGAAGCTCAGGATCACCGGCGACGATTGCGTCGTAGAATTCGTTGTGTGGGTTTTCGTCGCGAGCCCGTGGGATCGATGGCTCCGGAAAGTCGAAACCGTCCATGAGTCTGCCCGGCTTCACGACCCAGTTGTCATTCGCGCGGTTGAAGAAAACTTTTCCTTCTGTGCCAATGATGACGCTGCCGTAACCATCGTTACTGATCCCGTCCATGCCTTCGAGGACTTCCTCGGGCGGAAGGTTGCGCTCACGGATTTTGCCACCGTCGATGGAGCTTTCGAGCGCCCATTTCTCCGGATTAAAGACCGCATCCTTGTAGCCGTCGTACCAGTGATACTTGACCGGTGCCTTCCCGCCGGGTGACGCGAACTCATACTCAATCGTCGCCCAGGTCGGAGGAGAAAGCTCACTCTGCGCCCCACGTCCATCAGCGCTCACTGCGGAAACGCTCGTCGGCGCTCCCAGGTTGGCCGCCCAGAAAGAACAGTCCATGATGTGGCAGGCCATGTCACCGAGCGCTCCAGTGCCGAAGTCCCAATAACCGCGCCACTTGAACGGGGCGATCTTTGAGCTGTATTCGCGGAACGGTGCAGGGCCAAGCCAGAGATCCCAGTTGATGTGCTCTGGAACTGCCTCTGCTTCGGGCCAGGCGGGAATGCCCTGCGGCCAGATCGGACGATTCGTCCAGGCATGAACTTCAGTGACGTCACCAATGAGTCCGGCACGGATGAGCTCGACCATGCGGCGCATGTGATTCTCGGCGTGGGCCTGATTGCCCATCTGCGTGACGACACCGGTCGTCTTCGCGAGGTCGGCAAGATAGCGGGCCTCCCATATTCCATGAGTAAGCGGCTTTTGAGTGTAGACATTACAGCCCTTCCGCATTGCCGCCGCAGTGGCGTGAGCGTGGACGTGGTCCGGTGTGGAAATCGTGACGGCGTCGATTTTGTCGCCTTCGGCCTCGATCATTTCGCGCCAGTCATCGAAGAACTTCGCGTCCGGGTAATTCTCGCGGCTCTTGACCCAGTTGCCACCCACGTTTGGGTATTTGCTCGAGTCAACGATGTCGCAAAGGTGTGTCACCTGAAATCCGGCGTCTGCCGAACCGCTGATGTCGCTGGCTCCTTTGCCGGAGATGCCGATGCCCGCGAGCGTGATTTTGTCGTTAGCTCCAAAGACGCGGCTCGGGACGACTTGAAAATTAAAGGCAGCCGCTGTTGCAGCAGCACCTTTCACGAAGTTTCGGCGGGAAGTATTTTTTTCCATGTATTCTAATTCAGACATTCACATTGCGTGAAAGGGAATTAAACGGCAAAAGCAAGACCCGTTCAATGCCGTAATGAGGGCAAAAAAGGGCGCAAGGGTGGACGCAACCAAACTCTCGCGCCGTCCAGAAATCCATGCGAGACTGTTACCATGAAGACGATGGTCACCTACTGGAAAGAATCCGACGGACGTTATCTCGGTTACTTGAATTCATTCCCCGATCACTGGACTCAGGGAGATGACCTTGATGACCTGAAGGAACAATTGAAGGATCTTTTTACAGTCTTCAACTCAGAGGAAATCCCGGGGATCATGACGGAAGCGTAGCTCATTTCCGATTAGGCCTCCACCACATCCTTCGTGAGAACATCCTCCCCCTCGGACTTGGCGATGATGACCCCGGCGCAGGAGTCGCTGAAGACATTCACGGCAGTTCGGGTCATGTCGAGGGGGCGATCCACCGCGAGGATCAGGCCGATGACCGCCTCGGCGTTCGGGATTCCGACATTGTAAACGATGATCGTGATCGCGACGAGGCTCGCCGAGGGCACCCCCGCGACACCGATACTGGTAAGGAGCGCGAGCATGACGATCGTAAACTGAACTCCCAGCGTGAGATCAAAGCCGAGAACCTGGGCGACAAACATCACCGCAACACACTCGTAGAGCGCCGTGCCGTCCATGTTCACCGTCGCGCCGAGGGGAAGCACGAAGCTGGTGACGCGGTCAGAGACGCCTGCGTTTTGATGAAGAGCACGCATTGTCACGGGGAGCGTCGCGGAACTGGAGGCGGTGGAAAACGCGGTGAGGAGCGCATTTCTCATCGCATAGAAATGACGCAGCGGGCTGACTCCGGCGACGAACTTCAAGACCAGAGGCATGACGACAAAGGCGTGGATGAGCAGGGCTCCGATGACGACAAAAAAGTATTTCGCAAGCAGCTTCACGATGTCGAAACCTGTCTGGGCGCTCGTTTCCGCGACGAGAGCGAAGACCCCGACCGGCGCGAGCCACATGACCCAGTTGGTGATCAGCAGGGTCAGCTCGTTGAGGCCTTCGAAAAACCGGAGGACCGGGTTTCGCCCCTCGGCACTGATGAAGATCAGACCGACCCCGGTGAGGAGACTCACAAAAATGAGGGCGAGCATTTTGTCATTTGCGCCGAAGGCTTCGAAGACATTCTGCGGCACCATGCGGAGAAAGAGTTCGGTCACGGCGTTCATACCGCCATCCTGACCGACGAGTTTCCCCTCGACCATGCCGGCATATTTATCGCTGTTCGCTTCGATCTGCCTTTTGATCGCTTCGTTCGGCTGACCGTTCTCAAGGCCGGGCTTGAAGGTATTGACCATGAAGAGTCCGACGAGAATCGCGACAAGACTGGAGAGCGAGTAGTAGAGAATCGTTTTTCCCCCGAGCCGGGCGAAACCGTCCGTTTTTCCGAGCCCGGCGATCCCGACAACGATGGACGAAAAGACGAGCGGCACGATGACCATCTTGAGAAGGTTCATGAAAAGCGTGCCGACGTAATCGAAGGCTCCAATAAGGCTGGTTCCGAGGGAATTAAATACCAGCTCAGGTTCCGTCGCGACGACACAGGTTGCGTTGATGACCGCGCCGGTGATGAGCGCGGCGATCATGGAGATGAGAATCCACTGCCAGGGTTTCATGATTTTTGAAGAACGAAAGTCACCATGCCTGAAATCGTCATTCGTGGCGATTCTTTCTCGAATTTTTCCATGGAGAAGTGGTGTTCGATTTCAGAACGCAGGGTTGAGCGTGAGCGAAAACTCCTTCGTAAGCCCGGTGATCTGCTCGCTCACGCTCGCTGCTACACGCTGAAATGTAGGGTTGAGCGTGAGCGAAAACTCCTTCGTAAGCCCGGTGATCTGCTCGTTCACGCTCGCTGCTACACGCTGAAATGTAGGGTTGAGCGTGAGCGAAAACTCCCCCGCAAGCCCGGTGATCTGCTCGCTCACGCTCGCTGCTACACGCTGAAACGCAGGGTTGAGCGTGAGCGAAAACTCCTTCGTAAGCCCGGCGATCTGCTCGCTCAGAGCTCGCTGCTACAATCTGAAACGTAGGTTTAAGCGTGAGCGAAAACTCCCCGGTGCCTCAATGCTCCGCCTGCTTCGCGCGGTTATCGAAACGCATGAATTCTTTGTGGAAGGTCAGCGGGACTTCGCCGGTGGGGCCATTTCGCTGCTTTGCGATGATGAACTCAGCCTCACCCGCTTTCTCCTCACGGTCCTCTTCATCGTCCGCATAGACCTCGGGACGCATGAGAAGACCGACGAGGTCGGCATCCTGCTCGATCGAACCGGACTCACGAAGGTCACTCATTTTCGGCTTACCACCACGACCGTCCGGATTCCGGTTCAACTGCGCGAGGACGATCACGGGAATGTTCAACTCCTTGGCGATCCCTTTGATTCCCCCGGAAATCTGCGCAACTTCTTTCTCACGACCATCACGACCCGCGACATCCGGAGCGCGCAAGAGCTGAAGGTAATCAATCGCGATCAGCTTGATGTCGTGATCCGCCTTGAGTCGGCGCGCCTTCGCCTGCAGTTCGTTGATCGTGATTCCCGGAGTGTCATCGATCCAGATCGGCGCTTCGGCGAGCTGGCCCGCCGTGTTCATGAGCTTCGGCAGATCCTGCTTCGAGAGGAAACCTCCCCGCAGTTTCTGCATCTGCACTTTGGCGCGGGAGCAAAGAAGACGCTGCACGAGTGATTCACAGCTCATCTCCAAACTGAAAACCGCGACCGGGATCGGATTCTCTTTCCGGATCGAGATGTTCTCGACGATGTTCATCACGAACGAGGTCTTACCCATCGAGGGACGGGCCGCAACGACGATCATTTCGCCGCCGTGGAAGCCATTCGTCATTTCATCGAGATCATGAAACCCGGTCTTGAGACCGCCGGCATTGCCTTCGCCGCTATAGGAATCCTGAATCGTCTGAATCGCCTTGAGGACGTGGACTTTCATCTCCTCAATCCCCTTTTCCTGCTCGGTCTCGTTTCGAATTTTGAGAACCCGTTTCTCCACCGTATCGAGGAAATCAGCGACCTTCTCGGGACCGTCATAAGCTCCGGCGACGCATTCGGTGCAGTCCTGAATGACGCGCCGAAGGACAAATTTTTCCTTAAGGAAACCGACATAGGTTTCGAACAGGGCGGTCGTCGGGACGTCGTCGAGAAGGTCGGCGAGTGCTTTCGGACCACCGACGGAATCGAGCTGCCCACGCTGATCCAACTCGGTCGAGAGAACAATGAGATCAAGTGCTCCGCCCGGTCTCGATTTGTAGAGGTGAAGAAGACATTCGTAGATCGTGTGGTGAGCCGGAATGTAGAAAAACCCGGGCGACATCTTCTCGATCGCGATCGGAATAATGTTGCTTGGGTCCATGAGCATGCAGCTCAAAGCGGCGCGCTCAGCGTCGGCGTTAAGCGGCATGGAGCGGAGCGGGTCATCGGATGAGCCCGGTTTGATTTCGCGCTCGTTTCGGTTTCCTTTTCCGGGTCCGGACTTAAGAGAGTCGGAGCCTTTCCCTTTTTGAAAGCCTCCGGAGGACGGGTAGTTGGAATCTGGCATGTGGGAACGGTGTGGGTGTTGAGGAGGTGCGGGGCCCCCACCTTAGTGCATGAAATCCGGAGAGCCGGACACAAAAAAGGCGGGTTGTCAGTAAAGCAACCCGCCTGAAATTCGCAAAGCGATTCGATTAAAATCGCTTTTTCTGATCTTGGGATCAGTCTTCCGATCCCTCAGTCGATTCCTTGCTGTCATCTGCCGCGAGAACACGCACGGTGACGCTTGCCTCAACATCAGCATGAAGCTTGATCGCAATATCGTAACTGCCGGTCGTCTTGATCGCTTTATCGAGATCGATTTGGTTCTTGTCGATGTCGAGCTTGCTTTTCTCGTTGATGAGCGCCGCGATGTCTGCGGAAGTGACTGAACCGAAAGCCTTACCGCCCTGTCCGATCGCCAAAACCGTGGAAAGACGCAGTTTCTTCAGCTTCGTCGCGGCGTTCTCCGCATCGGCACGCTCCTCTGCCTCACGGCGGGAGCGATCCTCTTTGAGCTGGGCGACGTGACGAAGATTTCCCTTCGTCGCCTCGAATGCACGTCCTTTTGGAACGAGGTAGTTTCGCGCGTAACCGCGCTTCACCTTGACCACGTCCGCTTCTGCGCCGAGTCCCTCAATCTTCTCCTTTAAAATCACATCTACAGTTGCCATGGTCAGGTGTATTTCCCGTTCTAAAAAATGAGCGGGACTTGTAGGCGATATCGTTGCCTCTGTCAACCGACACTCCCGAAGATTTATCTTTCCAAACAAAATCTCTGACTCATCTTAACGCACCATGGCAGAAGTTCCCTCCACCTTTCAGCTCCATTCGGGCCAGTCAGCGCCTTATTTCACCCTCCCCGACGGACATGGTAATACCCATTCCCTGTCCAGCCTCCTCGACGGGAAGCGTGGACTCATCGTCGCGTTTGTCTGCAATCACTGCCCTTTCGTGGTGCACTTGGCGGAGTCTTTTGGACAATTTGCGAAAGAGGCGTCTGAAAAAGGCGTTCAAACCGTCGCGATCAGCGCGAACGATGCCGAAAACTACCCTGCCGACGCCCCCGGGAAAATGGTCGAATTCGCTGCCGCCAACGACTGGAATTTCCCCTATCTCCATGACGAGTCTCAGGATATCGCAAAAGCCTATGCCGCCGCCTGCACCCCGGACTTTTACCTCTTCGACGCCGATGGAAAACTGACTTACGCCGGTCAGTATGACGAGACACGCCCGGGACGTGGCGGTGACGCCACCGGCGACGACCTGAGGAATGCCATCAACGATCTCGTTGGCGGCGGGACCACTGCTGAACCGTGGTATCCGAGCACCGGATGCAGCATCAAGTGGAAGCCGGGCGAGGCACCCGATTACTTCGGCTAATGGCGATAGAATTTTTGGCGCATTTGCGATCAATCCGCGCTCGTTAGTTGCGGTGGAATTGTCGATCATGGTTTTATTCCTATGCGCCTCCTGATCAGTCTTTTTGCATTTCTCCTTTCCGCAGGCGTCTCTCACGCCAACCCGAATATCGTGTTCATCATCACCGATGACATGGGGTATGCCGACATCTCCTCTTTTGGCGCTCCTGACCTGACGACGCCTCGAATCGACGAGTTGGCGCGGGGTGGGGTGAAATTCACGAACGCCTACGCGATGGGTCCCGAGTGTACTCCGTCACGGGTTTCCTACCTCACCGGTCGATACCCTCAACGCGTCGGCGGACTCGAGTGTGCGATCGGGACCGGCAACGTCGGCCGCTACGATGACGCGATTCGCCTCGCGGCAGAAAACGATCTCGGCCTCCCTGCCGAGTATGCTGTTTTGGCCCCCGCCTTGAAAAACGCAGGCTACTCCACTGCGATTTTCGGGAAATGGCATCTCGGCTATGAGCCCAAGTTTTCCCCTCTCGAACAGGGCTTCGACGAATTCGTCGGCTTCCTCGGCGGCAACGTCGATTATTTCCGGCACCGCGAACTTTCGGAGATCGACGCCTACCTTTCGGGAACCAAGCCGATCACCCGCGAGGGCTACACCACGGACCTGATTCGGGACGACGCCCTCGCGTTCATCGAGAAACAGGCGGCAACACCGGGGAAGCCTTTCTTCCTCTATCTCCCCCATGCCGCGCCTCACTTCCCCTTTCAAGGACCGGATGACGACGACGGAGGCCTGCCCTCAGAAGAGGAGTGGACGCTCGGAACACGCGAAACCTATATCGAAATGATGAAGAACCTCGACGCTTCTGTCGGTGCCGTCGTCGACGCGCTTGAGGAACACGGGATGACGAAAAACACGCTCATCGTTTTCACAAGCGACCACGGGGCGATGAAACCCGGCCTGAACTCCCCCTGGAGGGATTATAAGGGAACCCTTTTCGATGGCGGCATTCGTGTCCCCCTCATCGCGAAATGGCCGGGAGTGCTCAAGCCCGGAACGGTGAGTGAACAGGTCGGCACCCTCATGGACCTCACCGGCAGCTTTCTCAATGCCGCCGGAGCGAAACTCCCGCAGGGCCTCGCCCTCGACGGAGACGACCTCATCGAACATGCGAGGACCGGCGGCAAGGACTACCCCCGCACGCTCTTCTGGCGGTCCCGGCGCGATGACAAAACCTGGAAGGCGGTTCGACACGGGGACTGGAAATACCTTTACAAAGTCGAAGGCGGGGAAACCGAGGAATGGCTCTTTCACCTGAAGTCAGACCCGGGCGAGGCGAAAAGCCTTTTCGCCGAGGAAAAGCACGCCAAAACCCTCGACACCCTGAAGGCCAAACTCTCCGACTGGGAGAAAAAAGTGACCCCCAAGCGCTGAGGCTGAGACTCAACCCTGTCAGGTCACTGACCTAACCCTCTTGAGTCTATACCGGCGAGGCTTGTATCAGCCATGGCGATCGGGGAAGATTTCAGTCGAAAGTCGCTTTTTCTGATCGAACATAGGCGGGTGAGTGAAAAAACTGAGAATGGCACGGTAACCGAGAGACCCACCTGGGTCATGGGGCATAAGAATCCGGATACGGATGCGATCTGCTCGGCGATTGCCTATGCCGACTTGCTGCAACAAACCCGCATCCCGTCGGCACAGGCAGCCTGTTGCGGGCCGCCCAACAGCAGAACGGAGTGGGTGCTCTCACAAGCGGGTGTCCCCCGGCCCAAGCTGATTAGCGATGTTTACCTGCGCGCGGATGACATCTGCCGCTCCGATATCACGATGGCGAAAGCCACCGACACCGTGATTGAAGCTTATCGCCAGATGACGGCTCACGGGTTTCGAAGCCTCCCTGTTGCGGACGATAACGGGAAGCTGATCGGAATGCTCGCCCTGCAGGACCTGCTCGAGCTTCTCATTCCCTCGACCGGAAAAGGCGAAGACGCCCGCCGCGTCACCACCTCAACTGAAAGCATCGCTCGAATCCTCGATGCAGAGATAGTGCATCTTACCGAGCACTGTCAAGACGAGCAGGATTTCCTCATGATGGTCGCCGGCTCCTCCGAGCCTGTGATGGCAGACAGGATTGCCAAGCTTCCGAAAGACGAACTATTGATTATCACCGGTGACCGGATTGGTGTTCAGCTTCAAGCCGTCGAAGCGGGCGTGCGAGCTCTCGTCATCACCAGTGGATTCATGCCCTCCAGCGCGATCGTGGCGGCAGCGAGAGAGTCGAAAACAGCGATCCTCGTGACAAAGCGGGACACCGCCTCGACGACTCAACTCATCCGAGGAGCACGCTCAATTCAGAATGCGGTTTCTGAAGAGTTTATTTCCTTTTCCCCGGAGGCGAGGCTTCAGGCGATCAAAGACAAAATAAAAAACGTCCGGCGCCAGGCGCTCTTCCCCGTTTGCGAGCCTGAGACAAAAGAACTCATCGGCGTCTTTTCCCGCACCGACCTCGTGAATCCGGACAAGCCAAAACTCGTCCTCGTCGATCATAATGAATTTTCCCAGGCCGTCAGCGGGACTGAAGATGCTCAGATTATTGAAGTGATCGATCACCACCGCCTCAGCGGAAACCTCGTTACGAAGGAGCCGGTCCAGTTCATCAACAAAACGGTCGGCTCAACCTGCACCATCGTCGGCGACTCGTTCCGAACCTATCAAATCACTCCTGAGAAAGGGATTGCGCTCTGCATCTGTGCCGGAATCATTTCCGACACGCTGAATCTCACCTCCCCGACGACGACCGACGAGGACCGCGAAATTCTTCGATGGGCGAGTGAAATTGCGAACATCAATGTCGATCAATTCAAAGAATTTTTCTTCTCGGCAGGCTCGGTTTTGAGAAGTGCCGATCTCACCGACGCCGTGAATTCCGACCGCAAAGAATTTGACGAAAGCGGCTACCGCCTCAGCATCTCTCAGGTCGAAGAAATCGGGTTCGATTACTTTTGGCCGGCGCGGGAGGCACTGCAGGAAACACTCCGGACGACGATTCAGGAAAACAACCTCGACTTCGCCTGTCTCATGATCACGGACATCACCTTGAACGACAGCCTTCTTCTGATCGAGGCGTCACAGGAAATTCGTCAGCTTATTTCCTATCCGAAAAAGGATTCCCATCTCTTCATTCTCAAAGGAGTCGTGAGTCGGAAAAAGCAGCTATTCCCCTACCTCAGTTCAGTGCTCGCCGAGATTCCTAAAGAGGGAGATTAATCGCACACGGCCTCATCGCAGCGCCTCGCGACGCGCGATGCAGGCGAGTTCAAACGCCGTTTCATCCCCGTGCTTGAGGACAGAATAGCGAACCGTTTTCCTGATCCCTTCCGCTGAAGTCCAGCTTGCCTGCCAGAAGAAATATTCGGTGCCATTCGCGCTCCGTTGCAGGATGCGAGTGACTCCAACGACGCCGGATTGGTTTCGTGCCGCAGGACCGGTGTGAGAGCGGGACGAAGCCGTCCGATTCTCCCCGGCCCGTTCCGCCCGGGCAAGAAGACGATCCCGAAACTGCCGGGCACGAATGAGGGCAGTCTCGCGGCTGCCCCAGGCCGAATCCGAAAAAAAGCGCCCGTAGCGGACGCCTTTTCGTTGAAACCTGACCTGCCAGCCGTGAGTGCCCACTGACTCTTGATCAAGTCGGCTGATTCCGAAGCTAGGATCAGAATCGCTCACGGCATTGAGGGGTAGGGAATGAAATTTCTTACTCAGTCAGTGGCACCGCAAGGATGTCACGACGACCGGCAACATAAACCTGAAGGAGCAGGACATCGGACTTGAAACCTTCCACGATCTCGAACGCCTCATCGACGCTGGTGATGTCATTTTGGTCGATCTGAGTGATCACTGTTCCGGGACGAAGACCAGCCTCGGCAGCAGGGACATTGTCCTGAACGCTTTCGACAACGACACCTTTGATATCGTCAGCGAGCTGAAGCGCGGAGCGGGTCTCATCATCGAGATCCTTGATGCGAACGCCTTCGACAAATTCCTGAGGCTTTGCCGCGCCGCCACCTGGTCCGGGTGCTCCGGCGAGATTCTTCGTTCCGTCCTCAAGATCGCCGAGGACGACTTCGATATTCTTATCTTTGCCATTCCGGATGACGTCGAATTTCACGGCAGCACCGGGAGGGCTATTGCTGATGTCGAGACGGAGTCGCTGCATGTCACTGACGTCAGCACCGTTGAAAGCAACGATGAGATCACCGGGCTTCATGCCCGCTTCAGCGGCAGGCGTTTCGCTTCCCACCTCCGTCACGAGAACTCCATTCTGCTCGTCGCGTCCAAGTGCTTTTGCGAAATTTTCATCGAGTTCGCGGAGGTAAACTCCGAGGAAGCCACGCTTTACGACTCCGTCACCCTGGATGAGTCGCTCGACGATGTTGAGCGCCATGTTCGCCGGAATCGCGAAACCAATTCCGATATTGCCGCCGGAAAAGTTTGACTGAATCGCCGTGTTGATCCCGATGAGGCGACCGCTCGCATCGACGAGGGCGCCGCCGGAGTTACCGCGGTTGATCGCCGCATCGGTCTGGATGAAATTTTCATAGCCGCCATTAGTGATATTCAGCTCATTTCGGCCGAGGGCACTGACGATACCGATCGAAGCGCTCTGCTCCAGCGTGAGTGGGTTTCCAACCGCAAGAACGACGTCTCCAATCCTGAGCTTCGAGCTGTCGCCAATCGTGATCTGCTTCAGATCTTTTGCATCAATCTTGAGGAGAGCCACATCCGTGCGGGGATCGCTGCCGATGAGCTCGGCTTTGTATTCTTTTTGATTCTCCGGAAGCGTCACTTTGATCTCATCGGCATCGGCGACGACGTGGTTGTTCGTCAAAATGTAACCGTCCGGCGAGATCACGACACCGGAGCCAAGGCCCTGCTCCTGTCGTTCCGGAGCCTCGTTGCGATATTCTTCGAGAAGCTCGTCTGGAATGTCGAAGAAACGCTTCAGCATTTCCTCCTGCTGCGTGTTGCGGGTCTGATCGACTTTTACCGACTTCGAGGCAAAGATCGTCACGACCGCTGGCATGACTTTTTCGAGAGCAGGCGCATAGCTGCCCACGCCGGGGGCATCGGTTTCGCCCTTGTCGATGAGGAGTTTTTTCTGGAGGTCTTGATACTTCTTCGAATCAGCCTGAGCCGCAGGGGAGAATCCAAGCGTGGCAGCTCCGACGAACGCAACAAGAGCCTGGAGGAGGAATTTTTGTTTCATACAGATTTTGTTTGGTTGAGAAGATGAGGAGGGTGAAGGTCAAGCCGACCTGGCAGGACTGGCTCGACACCAAAGTCTCATTTGCCAAATAGAGCGAACTCTTGTTCTCTTTCCGTCTATTTTTTCTTTCCTCCCCTCCCCATGGAATCTGTCATTCCCTCCGAGCGCCTCGACGCGATCGAGCTCTCTGTCCCCGAAAAGCAACGCTACGCCCGACACCTTACGATACCGGATGTCGGCATCGAAGGTCAAAAGAGGCTCAAGGCAGCTAAAGTTCTCTGCATCGGCGCCGGAGGACTGGGGTCACCGATCGCGATGTATCTCGCCGCCGCCGGGATCGGGGAAATCGGCATCGTCGACTTCGATGCCGTTGATTTCTCGAATCTGCAGCGCCAGTTGCTTCATGACACTGCCGATGTCGGGAAAAAGAAAATCCTCTCCGCGACGGCCCGTCTCTCTGAGATCAACCCTGAGGTCACCGTGAAGACTTTCGACACGCGGCTCGACGCGTCGAACGCCAGGGAGATTGCCGCCCCCTACGATCTCATCATTGACGGCACCGACAACTTCGAGACCCGCTATCTGAGCAACGACCTCGCGGTCCTCACGGGAAAGCCAAACGTCTACGGATCAATCTTCCGCTTTGAGGGACAGGTTTCCGTGTTTGACCCCTCCCGCGGCGGCCCGTGCTATCGATGCCTTTTCCCGAATCCGCCGGAACCGGGCGAGGTCCCGAGCTGCGCCGAGGGAGGCGTCCTCGGGGTTCTCCCCGGGATCGTCGGCTGCCTCCAGGCGAACGAGGCGATCAAGCTTATCCTCGGAATTGGCGAACCTCTTATCGGACGCCTCGTCCATTTTGACGCGCTTGCCTTTCGTTTTCGTGAGATCAAATTGAGAAAAGATCCCGAGTGTGTCATCTGTGGAGAGTCCCCTACCCTGACCGAACTTAAAAATATCGAATTTACCTGTGAGATGAGTGATCGCCCCGCCCTGATTGAAATAGACGTCCACGCTCTGAAAGCCCGCATGGAAAAGCCAGATTCGTTCGTCCTTCTCGACGTTCGCGAACACGCCGAGATCGAGGTCGCAAAGCTTCCGGGATCGATCGTCATTCCGCTCGGAGAACTGCCCGAACGGCTCAGCGAGCTCGACGCCACCGCCGAGACGATCATTCATTGCAAAGCCGGAGGCCGCAGTGCGAAAGCTCTCGCAATCCTGAACGCGGCAGGCTTTGAGAACGCCTCTCACGTGCAGGGTGGAATCAATGCCTGGTCGATCGAGATTGATGCGACGGTGCCACTTTACTAAAACGATGGAATCTTGAACCACATTCGAAACAAAGTGGAGAAAGCCAAAGACAAATGAACGATTCTCTTTCGCCTGAAGTCGCGACGCTCCTCCAATGTCCCGTCACCGGTCAGAAGCTCCGTTTCGCGGAAGCGTCGGGGCTTACCGATCTTCACTGCGATCTTCCCGAAGGCGGCTGGATCACGGAGGACAACGCGCGCGTCTATCCCATCCGTGATGGATTTCCCGTCCTCGTCCCTCATGAGGCGGTCGAAGTTTCCCCGAACGCGTAATTCCTCCTTCAAGGCAAAGTAGAATGGGTTGCCTAACCCGTTTCCGAATCCCGCGACCGGCTCAAATCGACGTCCCCGACCAGCCCAGCTTCTGATTCAGAATCCGGTAAAAATCCTGACCCGGCAGTGAGATGAGCGGCAACTCAAAAGACGCCCGTCGCATGCGAACTTTTGCCGGTTTGGAAATCGAGGCGACAAGATTTCCATCGACCATCAAAGCAAGATCATCGCGTTGCTCCGGCGCATTAAAAACGAGCTGGCTTTGTCCGTCGACGACGAGCGGTCGGTTCGCGAGCGCATGCGGGCAAATCGGGGTGATGATAAACACATCTGCATCCGGATCGACAAGCGGTCCCCCGGCTGAAAGGGAGTAAGCGGTCGAACCTGTAGGGGTCGAAAGAATCAAACCGTCGCCTGAATATCGATTCGCAAACTTTCCATTGATGTGCGCTTCGACATGAATGCCCCGGGCATCGACACCGCGACAAAGCAGGATTTCGTTCAGGGCGAAAAAGGTCTCCTGAACCTCGCCATCCACCTCAAACTCGCCCTGGATGAGGACGCGATGGCTCGACTCATAAGCCCCCGTCGAGATTGCTTCGACGAGGCGGTCGCTTTCCTGGGTCGTCGCGCAGGTCATGAATCCCAGCGTCCCCGTATTGATCGCCGCAATCGGTTTGACCTTTTCCTGCAACTGACGCAAGACCCAGAGAATCGTTCCGTCGCCACCGAGGACGACGAGGAGATCCACTTGATCGCTCAATTGCTCAAAAGACACGCCCTCGACCGTCCCGATTAGCGCTGCTGTTGCCTCTTCGAAAAAGACCGGAACATCGTGCTCACCGAACCTCTCGATGAGGTCGAGGAGCAGGTCCCCAGCCCCTTCTTTCGAAGGATTGGCGATGATTCCTACTCGGGGTGCTTCAGCCATGCCAGAAATTCAATATTACCGTCGGTTCCACTGATAGGCGACTGCGTCAGGCCATGCCAGCTTTTTCCCAAATCGCTGAGCACGAAGGCCCGAATTTTCTCGACCGCTTCCTCGTGAAGCTCCGAATCGCGAACGATCCCCCCTTTTCCAATCTGTTGACGTCTCAGTTCGAACTGGGGCTTGATCAAACAGACGACTGAGCCGCCTCGTTTTAAAACCGAAAAAACAGGACCGAGAATCAAAGTGAGGGAGATGAAAGAGACATCGATGACCGCAAGATCAACCGACTCAGGGATATCCTCAGGAGTCATGTGTCGGATGTTAATGCCTTCTCGCGAAACAACCCTTTCATCGCTCCGGATTTTCCAGGCGAGCTGATTCTTCCCGACGTCATAAGCGTAGACGCGGGTTGCTCCCCGCTGGAGGGCACAGTCGGTGAATCCCCCCGTCGAAGCGCCCGCATCGAGGATGACGAGCCCCTCCACATCGATCTCAAATTCATCGAGCGCTTTTTCGAGTTTGAGTCCACCGCGGCTGACAAACTTCGGCTTGCTCTTGAGAACGATTTCCGCCTCTTCGTCGATCTTCAGGCCCGGCTTCAAGTTTCCCTCGACGCCTTCCACTCTCACCTCACCGGCAAGGATGAGCCGCTTTGCCAATTCCCGCGAATCGCAAAGCCCCCGACGATGCAGCACCAAATCCAATCTTTCTTTTCCCATGCAAATCCACTCAGTCAGGCCGTAGAACTGGCGATGCTGAGACCAAACAGAGCCGCATTTCGTCCGAAGTTCAAGCCGCAGCATTCTCCGGCGCAATCGCAAAAATTAGTCAGAATTGTCAGGTAGTTAAGTTCGACAGAAGCTTTGGAATGAGTAATGTCCCCACCAGAGATGTTTCGCACCCCCCTCCTCGTTTCCCTGGTCTCTCTCATTTTTCTTTCGGCTGCCTATCCGGATGAATCTTCGACACCTGATTTCTGGATCAAATCGCCCGACCAGTGGGCGTCGCTGAAGGCAGGGGAAGTGGTGATCATTGAGTCACCCGATAAATCCGATTCGAAGGACTCCGATCATGCCGCGATGGCCGCAATCCTCATTGATTCGCCAGTGATACCGGTATGGGACATCGTCAATGATCAGGACAAAGCGCCGCATTATTTGAAGACTCTCTTGAGTTCAGAATTGCTGGAGGAGCACGAAGGCTATTCCCTTATCGAGCAACAAGTTAAGGTAGGTTTTCACAAAGTTAAGTATGTCGTCAAACACATGCCAACCCCGCCTTCCGTGATCAATTTCTCCCGGGAGAGTGGCGATTTGAAAGAGATGGCCGGCTTCTGGCGTTTCATCGAGGTCGGCGAAGAATCTGAAGCGAAGACGCTGTTGATCTATCGACTCAGCCTGAAGCCCGACTTTCCCGTCCCTCAATTTCTGATCCGAAAATCACTCTCTGAGAATCTTCCGGACACGCTGATCTCGGTCCGGAATGAGGTTCTTCGGGCACGTAAGGATTCATAGCGAATTCAAGCCGCATCTGCCGGCCCGTAGGCATGGAACGCGCGTTTGTGAAATTTGTAACCGCTTCCGGGGAGATCCCGTCTCTTCTTCACAACTACGATGAAGTCTCCTCGATTCAGGCTGCCCGGTGCCATCATTCTCTTCCTCATCCTTGTGATTTCCCTCACGGCGGGAGTGGCGCATCTCCTTAAAACGAATCCGGTTGAGCCTCTCACGGGGCGGAAAATTCCCGACGAAGCGGTCGGCAAGATCGAGATCGTCAGTGCGGCTTTTCGGAAAGACTGGGCCGCAAAGGAAGTCATCCCCACCCCCGAGGCTGATCCTCTCACCATCATTCGCCGTCTCTCCCTCGCCCTCACCGGCGCGACTCCGTCGCTGGAGGAACTCCGCCGATTCGATACCCTTCCGGAAGGGGCCGACCCCGTTCAGTCCTGGCTCGATCACCTTTTCGCCGACCCGCGCTATCATCACTACTTTGCCGAGCGCCTTACCCGTGCCTTTGTCGGTGTCGGGCCGGGGCCATTTCTGGTCTATCGACGCCGCCGCCTCGTGAACTGGCTCGCGGAGGAACTCGCGACGAATCGCCCTTACGATGCCATGGTCCGCGACCTCATTGCCTCTGATGGCGTCTGGACCACCAACCCCGAAGCGAATTTCATCACCGCCACCGTGATTCAAGACGGCGACAATAAAGGACCCGACGAAGTGAAACTCGCCGCGAGAACTTCCCGCGCCTTTCTCGGGATCAGCCTCGATTGCATGGAGTGCCACGACGACAAGTTCGGCGATTACTGGAAGCAAAGTCACTTTCACGAACTGGCGGCCTTCTACGCTCAGGCGGACATTAACATCACCGGCGTTCGCGAATCGCGGGAAAAAGATTACGAGGTTGCCTACCTCGGACAAGTCGATCCGGAAGTGGTGGAAGCGTCCGTCCCCTTTCAGGCAGATCTTTTGCCCGAATCCGGAAACCGCCGTTCGCGCCTCGCTCACTGGATCACGCATCACGAAAATCGCACCTTCGCGAGAGCCGTCGTGAACCGCACCTGGGCCTTGCTCGCCGGTCGTCCCCTGCACAGCCCGGTCGATGAGATTCCGCTCGACGGCCCCTTCCCCGCCGGGATGGAGGAGCTCACCGATTTCTTCATCGCAGAAAATCACAACTACCAGGCCTTGATCCGCATGATCGCCGCGAGCGAACCTTATCGCCGCGACAGTCGTTCCGCTGATCCGACCGCTCCCGTGACGCAAGCACAGGAGGAGGCCTGGGCTGCCTTTCCGATCACGCCGCTGAGGTCCGAACAGGTCGCCGGGAGCGTCATTCAAGCGTCGTCTCTCCGGGCCCTCGATCAAGACGTGCATGTCATCACCAAACTGCGTCGCTTCGGCGAGACGCAGGATTTCGTGAAACGTTATGGCGACCAGGGTGAAAACGAATTCGCCGAAGAGGCGGGAACGATCCCCCAGCGACTCCTCCTCATGAACGGAAAACTCGTCGCGGAACGAACCGGACCAAATCCGATCATGAACAGTACGACGCGTCTCGCCAATTACTCCCCCTCAGATGAAGAGGCTCTGAACGCTGCTTTTCTCGCGACCCTGACACGACTCCCAAACGAACGTGAGCGCGAGCACTTCATCGCCCGGCTTTCGGAATTTAAGAAAAAAGGAAAAGATCGCGCGATGGCCGATGTTTTCTGGGCCCTGATCAACACGACCGAATTTTCATGGAATCGATGAACACGTCCTTCTCCCCGCCCGGCACCTGCGGAAAAGCTGAACACCTCTCGCGGAGAACCCTGCTTCGCGGGGCAGGCCTTGCCGGCTTGAGCTGGCTTACTCCCCTTTCCCGGCAACTCGCAATCGGAGCGGAAAAATCCCGGAGCCGACCCAAGTCGGTCATCGTGCTCTGGATGCAGGGCGGAGCGAGTCAGCTCGAAACCTTTGATCCGCATCCGGGCAGTAAAATTTCTCACGGAAGCACCTCGATCAAAACAGCGGTGAAAGGGATCGAATTCGGCACCGGACTCGACCGGACTGCCGAGCTTGCAAACGACTTCACCGTCCTGCGATCTGTCACCGGCGACGAGGGCGACCATGCCCGCGCCATCTACCACACCAAGACCGGCTTTCGCCCGTTCCCCGGAATCATTCATCCATCGATCGGAGCCGTCATGTCGCACGAGCTTCCCGTTCCCATCACCGGAGGCAAGCCGCTCGATATTCCAACTCACATTTCGATTCTTCCCTCCGTGTTTCCTGCCCGCGGAGGGTATCTCGGCGCACGATTCGATGCCTTCCAGATTGGCGACCCGATTCGTCAGGTCGCGGACCTGAGTTCATGGGTCGATCAAAAACGCGATGAACACCGCTACGAGTCGTTGCATGTCCTCGAGGAGTCTTTCGCCGGGGGCCGAATTGCCGATCTCGAAGGCAAACGGACCCTACACCAGGCCTCGATCCGTAACGCCCAGTCGATGATGAGTTCCGAGCAGCTCGCCGCTTTTAACGTCAGTGATCGCCCCGCTGCGGAGCGCGACGCCTACGGAGATACTCCCTTTGGGCGGGGCTGCCTCGCGGCGCTTGATCTTGTTCAGGCGGGAGTCCGCTGCGTCGAGGTGACCCTGAACGGCTGGGACACTCACATCAATAATCACGAAGCGCACCTGAAGCTGAACGGGATCCTCGACCCCGCGCTCTCATCGCTCATTCGCGGACTTAAGGATCGCGATCTCTATGATGACACCATCATCCTCGTCGGCACAGAATTCGGTCGCACGCCAAAACTCAACGTCACCGAAGGGCGTGACCACTGGCCCCACGGGTTTAGCGTTTTGCTGGGAGGCGGAGGTCTCCGCGGAGGACTTGCCATTGGCGAGACCGACCCGTCCGGCGAAAAGACCGATCCCGCCCGAAAAATCAAAGTGGATGATGTTCATGCCACCATCCTGAGCTCGCTCGGGATCGACTACGAATCTGAACTTATCACTCCGATCGGACGGCCCCTGCCGCTAAGCGAAGGGCGTCTCATTCGGGAGCTTCTCTGAACGATCAGTCCAGCGACTTGACCTTGATATTGCGGAACGAAACCACATTCCCGTGGTCCTGAAGGTTGATGTGGCCCTTTGTTGGCTTGCCGAAGTTCGCGAATTTCGAAAACTTACTGGCCGCTACTTTTGCGTCCCACTCTTCTGAGCCCTTCACGTATTCCACATACTTCGCGCCGTTCATGTAGTGCTCGCACTTTTCAGGGGTGATCACGACCCGCACCGTGTTCCACTCACCCGGAGGGTTCGTCGTGTCGACTTCAGCTTCGTAAAGCTGGTAAAGCCAACCTGCCTTCTGAGGATCTTTCCCCGCCTCATTGTCCTGGATCTGCATCTCAGGGCCGGTCTGCCATGGCTTGTCCTCGGTTTCGAGAACGTGAAACATGAGTCCGCTGTTTCCGCCGACAGAAATGTTGTAATCAAAGGTGAATTCAAAAGCGCCATACTGCTCCTTGGTGATGATGTCGCCGCCACCCTTCTCAGTCAGCGTAATGACCCCGTCTTTTTCGACCCACTTCTCATTCACGGTCTCTGCTTTGTAATTGCGGAAATCCGCAAGGCTGAGCTCCGTCCACTCCGCTTCGGCAGCAGGAGCTTCCGTGGTTTCAGGAGCAGCGGCTTCTGTCTCGGCCGGTGCTTCCGGCTTCTCGCAGGATGTCAGGGAAAAAAGAGCCACTATTGCGCTGGAAAAAAGAATCGTTCGTTTCATTACCGCGATGTATCACTTCCCGGACCTTCTGACAAGACCCATGAAAGCGCTTTTTCCCGTCCTCGTCCTCGTCCTCGTCCTCGCCCTCACTCTTTCGCTCAGCTATTCCGCCGACACGCCTCATATCGTTCTCGTCATGGCCGACGATCAGGGATGGGGACAGATGAGTTACATGGGCCATCCTGATCTCAAGACACCGAACTTCGATGAGATGGCCGCATGCAGCCTGCGCTTTGACCGCTTCTACGCCGGTGCCTCAAACTGCTCTCCAAGCCGCGCCACCGTTCTTACCGGCCGCTCCAATGATCGCACCGGAGTCTACAACCACGGCTTTCCTCTTCGCCTTCAGGAAAAAACGATCGCTGAGGCCCTGCAGGAGGCCGGCTACGCGACCGCGCACTTTGGAAAATGGCATCTCAACGGACTCCGCGGCCCCGGCGTTCCCGTGCTCGGAGAGGACACCCATTCCCCCGGAGCCTTCGGCTTCGATCATTGGCTCACCGCGACGAATTACTTCGACATGGATCCCCTCCTCGGACGAATGGGTGAATTTGAAGATTTCAAAGGTGACTCCTCCGAAGTCGCCGTCGCCGAAGCCCTGAAATTCATCGGGGAGAAAGCTGCTACACAGTCCACCTTCACCGTGATCTGGTACGGAAGCCCGCACGATCCCATGGTCGCCTCCGACGAAGACCGCGCTCCCTTTGCCCATCTTCCCGAGCAGACCCAACATCAGTATGGGGAAATTCTCGCGATGGATCGCAGCATCGGAACCCTTCGCAAGACCCTGCGCGAACTCGGAATCGCCGACAACACCCTCATCTGGTATTGCAGCGACAATGGCGGACTCAACGGCTACGGCCCCGACACCATGGGAGGATTGCGCGGCGCCAAAAACACGATGTATGAAGGTGGCCTCCGCGTCCCCGGGATCATCGAATGGCCCGCCCGCATCACCGAAGGACGCGTCACCGATTTCCCCGCCGGCACCGTCGATATCTTCCCGACCATCGCCGAGATCGTCGGCCTGCCCGATGAAGCTCGCCTCCAACCTCAGGATGGCCAGAGTATTCTCGACGTCATCGACGGGCAGGACATCGAGCGAGCCGCCCCCCTGCCCTTCCGTCACGACAAGCGCGGCGTCCTCATTGAAAAACAATACAAGCTCCTCTCTCAAAACGGTGCCTTCGAACTCTACGACCTCATCGAAGACCCTGCCGAAACCACCAATCTCATCGAGACCAAGCCCGACATCGCAAAGCGCATGATCGCAACCTGGACCGACTGGAACACCTCCGTCGAAACCTCCGACGCCGGGAAAGACTACCCCGAAGGCATCGTCGCCCCCAACCAACCCGAACGCCGCTTTTGGTATGAGGACGAGGGATACAAAGAATACCTCGACCAATTCAAAACCCGTCCTGATTACAGTGATTGGCTGGAGAAGCAGCAGAAGAAAAGTAAACAGGGTTAAGTCAATGACCTAACCCTGTTGAAACGCATCGCTTTGATTCTACCTCCGTCCCTGGAAGTCTATTCTGATTCAGACTCTTTATCCGGCGCAACCGGGACGGTGCTGGAAAACGGACGAAGACTGTCATTCAAAATATTCTCCACCATTTCCCGGATCGCAGCATACTCCGGCCTCTCGCGGAAAAAATGATAGGTCGCATGACTCCCATTTTCCCAATACCCGTCGAGGTGGTAGGCACGCTCCCCGGCAGCGATATCTCCATTCCCCCGCATAATTTCGTTCGTGCTCTCGTAAGAACCCAGTGAAATCCAACGGTCAGAATTTTGACCGTCCTGTTTCAAAAAAAATTTCCAAACGAGCGCCCTTTCGCCCGCCAGCTCAAAGTACTCGAAGGCGAAAATACGGAAGCCTTCGGCCTCGAACTGATCGCGGATGAAAAACCCCCGCTCGACCAGTTTCTCATGCTCCCCTGAACTCCAATCCTGCCGAAGCACCGCAACCTCTTCAGCGACCCGCTGATCCTGACCGGCACCCGACAACGCCTGGATTAGCTTCTCCCGAGCTTCCCAGTCATCAGGTTCCAGCTCGACAAGTTTGCCGAGCAACTCGATCGCTTCGAAATACTTCTGATCGAGATAACGTTCCAAACCAAGGTTGTAGAGCGCCCATGGATCCGAAGGATTTCTCCCAAGAGCCTCAAGCAACTCCTCCTCCGACGGCTCAGCGATGCAGTTGGATGCGAGGAAAAGAACGCCGAAAACGAAGGCGATGAAACGGGGTGAATTCATGGGGAAAATTGTCCTTCATCGAAAAGACTACGGAAATTTCCACTATCCGTCGAGACATCTGCTACAGGATCGCACCTTTGAAGCCACCTCATCTCCCTCTTAATCCTCTTCTTACTCTCGGCCGTCAGATGGAGAGTAAGAAGAAGATGAGGAGTAAGAAGAAGAGAAACGGAACCACCTTCCCGCTTTCGCTCCCGATCGCCGCGCCACAAGGGACGGGATGGAATTATCACACCGCTTCCTCTTTCGTCTTCGCAGAGCGCCCGGTCGAAAGCCTTTCACCAATCCAAATCTTGATCAGCGACTGTCTCGGTACTCCAAGTCGCTCCGCTTCTCGATCAAGACGCTCGATCATCCATGATGGAAAATCGACATTCACTCGCTTTGCTTTTAAGCCTGGACGCACCGCTTTGCTCAAATCGAGGTAGGGAAGAATGTCTTCCTCACCATGATCAAAAATTTCATCGAGTTTTTCCGCTTTCATATAATTCAACTTCTGCCTTTCTGGCTCGCCTTACTGAGATGATTCGAACCGCCTCGCCGCGGTAAGTGAAAAACGCAGACCAGATCTTCGAACGAGCCTCTCCGAAGATGGCAAATCGATCCTCAGTCTCACTCATCGCCGGGACCTGAATCGCCTCCTCGTCACTCCAAATTTCCTGCGCTTCTTCAAAGCTTATTTCGTGTTTCCCCTGGTTTAACCGGTTCTTCTCTGGATCAAACTCAAATCGCATCGGTATAAAAATTATACCTTTTATTCCACGAAGTCAAGACGGCCTGAAATCGATTGTGGAACGGATGAACTCCAACTTGATCCCCCGCCCTTTCGGTTAATCGTGTCCTCATGCCGACGACTTTGACGCTTCCGAAATGGTATGACCTCCACACCCACTTCCGACAGGGAGAGAATGTGAAGCATTACATCGCCGACCACCTCGCGATGGGATGTGCCGGAGCCCTCGCGATGCCAAACACGAAGCCGCCGGTCTCAGCGATCAAAGGGCCAAAGACGGAGACAGCCTGGTCGATCGAATCCTACCGCGACGATCTCCTCGCCGCCGGGGCCGATGCCTTCGATCAACTCATCACGCCGCTTTATCTGACTCGTGACACGACCCCGACCATGATCGTCGAGGGAGCGACTTCAGGACTTCTCCAGGCGGCGAAATATTACCCTCCCCACGGGACGACGAATTCCGAACACGGCGTTCCCATGGAGGAATGGATCGGCAGCGATGTCCTCCACGCGATGGAGAACCACGAGGTCACCCTCTGCATTCATGGAGAGCAACATGCTTTGAGCGGGCCGGATTACTTCGATCTCGCCCAAACTGCTGAGTCCTATTTTTACTTCAACCGCATGCCGAAACTCCTCGCGGCGCACCCGAAGCTCAAGATCGTCTGCGAACACATCACGACCGAGGCAGCCGCCCGCCTTGTCTCCGAAGCACCTCCACATGTGGGGGCGACGATCACCCCCCAACACCTCCTCTACACCGTGGGGCATCTCGTGCAGGGGCTGAAATATCACCTCTATTGTCTTCCCCTCGTCAAGTTTCAACGAGACCGCGCCGCGCTGCGAGCCGCCGTCACCGAGCCGGGGCAGGACAAATTTTTCGCCGGGACCGACAGCGCTCCTCACACCGACAAAATGACCGAATGCGGATGCGCCGCCGGCTGCTACACCGGCGGATGCGCCCCGCAGCTTTATGCAATGGCCTTCGAAGAGGCGGGAGCCAATCTGGAGTCAGACGGGGGAATCGCGGCCTTCACCCGATTCCTGAGCACAAACGGTCCGGCGTTTTATGGATTCGATGCCTCGGAAGAAACTTTCACGATGACAAAACGGCCCTCGACCACGTCGACTCGTGAAACCGCAGAGGGCCCCGTGACGCCGCTTCCCTCCGGCCTTGGCATTGAACTGACCTGGAGCCTGGAATCCTGAATAATTTCCAGTTGCCTCGCCGCCAATCTCAAATTACCATCCGGCCCTGCCGAAACGACTGAGTCGTTCCGACAATCGAAAACGGGGCATTAGCTCAGTTGGTAGAGCACCTGCATGGCATGCAGGGGGTCAGCGGTTCAAATCCGCTATGCTCCACGTTTTCGTAAGGGTTTCAGGCGATTCCGACAAGACCTGTCTCACTTCAACTGTCTCAGTAACGGCGGTTTTGAGGGTTGCAGGGCGCGATCTTAGCGGGTAAACATCAGGCGTGATGAGAAGCCGAAACCGATCTGTTAAATTGCCGAGTGCGCAGGAGGTAGGGCCGTGATCTACCTAGCTGGACTTGTGGGAATGGCTTTTGGTGCCATTTGTATCTCGTCTGTCTTCACGACTTTCGCCTGTCGTCTCCTGAGGCGGGAAATTTCAGACGATGCGCGCGCACGGTTCATGTTGTTCGGGGCGACGGTTGGCTGCGGACTCTTTATTCTTGGCTACCTCGCAATTTTCGAGCGTTAGAGACTAAGCAACGGCGCAGTGCGCTAGATCCTGCGCGCCCTCTAAAACTTCACTGACTGACTATTTACGGGGAACAGCCATTAAAGCTCGTCCACGCTAATCAGACGCCCCGAGTCCTTGTCGGCTACTCTCTTGCGAATTGTATTCCAATATTCCGGGTCATTCTCTAACCGCAGTTTGGTCAAGTAAACGGACAAATCGTGACGTTCCTGCTCAGACAATTCGTCTATTCGAGTTTTGAGATCTTCCGAAATCATACGGAAGCATCGACACGCTGAGACGGCGAATCAAGAACCTGCTGAGCGTTTTATCGGCACAATACTGGGTCTAAAACTAATTGAAAAAGCCTGTAAAACAGATTGCCGCTCTTTCAGCGAAACTGCGCCCTCACACCCGCGGAGTAATCCGCTGCCTTCGCACGAGGGCACCGTTCCCGGCTTCACCTTCATTCCCCTGTCGGTAGATGTTGATGAGAATCCCCACGGCGAGGAGTCCAATCACGAGCGAAGAACCGCCGTAGCTGACGAAAGGAAGCGTCAGGCCGGTGTTCGGAAGCATGGACGTCGCTACCCCGATGTTGAGGAAAGCCTGGACGCCAATGAAACTCACGAGTCCGACGGCGACGAGGGAGCCGAAGCGGTCCGGCGCATGAAAGGCGATCACAAATCCGGCAACGACGAGGGTGATGAAAGCGAGGACGACGAGAAGCGTGACGATGAGCCCCATTTCCTCACCGATCATCGGAAAGATAAAGTCGGTATGGGCGAAGGGCATGTAGAGCATTTTGAGTCGGCCCTCGCCGACGCCACGGCCGGTGACGCCACCTGAACCCAGCGCCATGAGTGAAATCCATTGCTGGAAACCGGCTCCATGCCGATGCGCTTCGAGGTCGAGGAAGGCCATGATGCGCTGCATCCGGTCGGGAGCATAACTCATCATGCCAATGAATCCGACAACCCCAGTCACGGCGAGGCCGGTGAGGTATTTCCAATGAGTCCCCGCGATAAAAAGAACGAGGAAGGTGGTTCCGGAAAGAACCGCCGTCGTGCCGATATCCACCTCAAAAAGGATGAGCAGAAGAGGTAACCCGACGATCGCGAGCGGATACACGAAGCCACGAAGAAAGTGATTCCCCCCGTCAGGATGACGCGAGAACCAGTAAGCGAGACTGATGACGACCGCGATCTTTCCAAGTTCTGAAGGCTGAATCTGAAACGGACGGATCCCGATCCAGCGGCGCTCGCCGTTGATCTCCATTCCGACGTAGGGAACGAAGCAAAGAACGAGTAGAAAACACACGCCACCGAAGATGAGCCAATGATTTCGTTTCCAAAATCGATAATCCGTCGTCGCCGCCCACCAGCAAACTCCCAGCCCGATGAACAACCACACCGCCTGACGCTTTGCTTCTTTGTAACCATCCGCCGCATCGGCGTGCGCACTGAACAAACAGGTGCTGAACAGCATCACAAAACCGATGATGATAAGGAAGGTCACAGAACCGAGAAGGAGAGGAAGGCTTTTGCGGTGCATGGGTGGAAACGGTAAAATAAGGAGAGAAAACGAAAGAGACTTCGACGTGCTCAGGGAACACGAAGCTTCTGACCGATCTGAAGCGTCTCCGGCTTATCGACCCCGTTGACCTTCATGAGATCGTGATAGGACACGCCAAGCTTCTGGGCAATTCCCCAGGCCGTGTCGCCGGAACGAACTTCGTAAACGGAAGTCTGCGCCGGTGCGGCAATGGCTCCTTGCGGAGCGGCGGCAGGCTTTGGCTGAGCCACCGTCCCGGACGCGGCCGGTGCTGACTGCGCCGCGATTTCTGCAGGGGTCGGAATCTTCAACCAGCGGCCTGGATAGAGCTCGTTGTCCGAAATGATAGAGTTCGCGGTCCGGAGCGCCGCCGGGGCGATCTTTAGAGAAGCGGCGATTTCAGGGAGCGTGTCTCCGGCCTGAACCTTGTATTGATTCTCATTGGCCTGATCACGACGAAGCGGCGCCGGCGGGCGGACACGGGCTTTATCTTCAGCTGGTGCTGCGGCAGCGGGCGCGGCGGCGGCGAGTTCCTTCTTGTCCTGGACGGCCGACTCATAGCTGGGACGGGCTGATGAAATGGTGATCGCGGTGTTTGCAGATGCCTTATCGACCATCTTAAAGGCAAGAATACCGCCGAATGCGACGGCGTGGAGGAGAAGCACGATCGTGAAAATTCGCGTGAGGCGAATGTCGGGGGTATCAAGATACCACTCGTGTTCTTCAGTCACGTTCGCGGCAAGACGCGTGCGTGCTTTGGCTTTGCCCATCGCGGTGTAGCGGGGCCCCTTGGTCGTTCTACGATTTCTTCTTTGGTTGCTCATCCTTGTTGTTGTTGGTTGTTGATCCGTTAGGCCGTCATCCGGTCGGTGACCGCTTTGCGAAAGACATCGCCCCGCTCCTCGTAGCCGCGAAACATGTCGAAGCTCGAAGTGCCGGGTGAAAAAAGAACGACTTCGCCAGTTTCGGCGAGAGTGAGAGATTTGGCGACCGCCTCCTCGACACTGACCGCAGTATCGCAGACCGTGAAGTCAGCCCAGTCCTTTGAAATATTTCCAGCGATCTCACCGATGCAGATCGCCGCCCTGACACGACCCGAAACGAGTTCGTTCAAGGATGAAAAATCGAGCCCCTTCTCTTTACCTCCGACAATAAGAACGACCGGCTTTTCTTCACCGGCGAGAGCACTTTCGAGAGCGTGCAGGTTTGTCGATTTCGAATCGTTGATGAAAGTGACTCCACCAATCATCGCAATTTTCTCACACCGATGAGCCGGTGCCTCAAACGCATTGATGCTCTCCCGGACCTGCTCCCAGGAAAGACCGAGTTGATCAGCGACCGCGAGGGCGACCATGACATTTTCGGCATTATGCTTTCCATGAAGGTTCCCGGAGTGAAAATCAAAAGTTCGACCGGAGGAACGATCCACGATCATTCCATCTTCGAAACCCAGAGCAGCCTCTTCCGCAAAAGCACTGAATGTCGACTGCAGCGGAAACTCGAATCCCTCTTCAAATTTTGAGATGACGAGAGTCTCGTCATTCACCCGCTCAAAAAGGCGGAGCTTGGCTGCCCGATAATCTTCAAGCGTCTTGTAACGGTCCATGTGGTCCGGTGCAAAATTCATCCACACCGCGATTCGGGGAGAAAAATCCACAACCGTTTCCAACTGAAAGGAGCTGACCTCAAGAACAACCCAGTCGAGCGGCTCTCCTTCGAGGACGACCTCACTATAGGCTTTTCCGATATTCCCGGCAGCGATGCTCTTGAGTCCGACACCACGAAGCATGAAATCGATCAGTGCTGTCGTTGTCGTTTTCCCATTCGTCCCCGTGATCGCGATGACCGGAATATTGCTGAGACGATTCGCGAATTCGATCTCGCCAATCAACTCCTCCGCCGCAGCTTCAAAAACCTTCCCAATCGGGGTTCCGGCATCAATCCCCGGACTGATGACCGCGAGGTCGAAACGCCCGGACGGAGCGAGGGCCGCCTCTCCGCAAATCAACGTCACGCCTTTCGCGGCAAACTTCCCGACCGCAGGGAGAAGCTTCTCAGGATTACCTGAGTCAAAAGCAGTCACTGAAGCACCACCATGCAGTGCCAGCGAAACAGCAGCAAGACCGCTCCCCCCTGCACCTAACACAGCCATACTTTTTCCTGCTAAATTCATTTCTATCGAAGCTTCAGGGTCATCAATCCGATCATCGCAGCGATGATAGAGATGATCCAAAAACGGTTAATCACTTTGCTTTCCTCCCACCCCATCAGCTCGAAGTGATGGTGAATCGGAGACATTTTGAAGATTCGCTTTCCGGTCAGCTTGAAGCTCGCGACCTGCAGAATCACGGACATGGCCTCCATCACAAAAACGAAGCCGACGATAATGAGAAGCAGTTCCTGCTTGCAGCAAATCGCAACCATGCCGAGCATTCCGCCAATCGCGAGCGAGCCGGTGTCACCCATGAAGACTTTCGCGGGATAGCAGTTAAACCATAGGAAGCCGAGCGCGGCACCGACGAGGGCGGCACAGAAGATTGCGACTTCACCCGCATACTTGTTGTAGGGAACAAAGAGATACTCCTCTGCCACAATCTGGTGACCGGCCACGTAGGTTAAAATCGCATAAGCAAGCGCGGTCGTGATCGTGCAACCTGTCGCGAGCCCGTCGAGACCGTCAGTGAGGTTGACCGCATTGGAACAACCGACAATGACCAGCGGCAGGAGAAGGAATGTCAGGATCCCCATGTCTTCGATGATGGGATACTTCAATGACGGAAGGTAGAGCTGCCGAATGTAATCTCCTGTCTCAGGATGCTGGTAGAGATAGCCGACCGCGAGAAATGAAACCGCAAACTGCACGAGCAACTTCACTTTCCCCCTGACGCCGACTGAGTTTTTCTTCGCCACCTTGAGGTAGTCATCGACGAAACCGAGAGCACCGGTCGTAAGAGTCACGAAGACAAGCGTCTGAATAAACGGGTTCGAAATCCGGGCCCAGAGAAGAGTGGAGATGAGAACGGCACCCACGATGAGAATACCGCCCATTGTCGGAGTGCCAGATTTTCCACCATGAAGCTCAGCAAGCTGATGCACTTCTTCCTTCGTCCGGATCGGCTGACCGAGCTTCAACGAAATCAGCTTGAGAATCACTTTGTTTCCGAGAAGAACACAGAGAAGGAAAGCCGTGAGACAAGCACCCGCCGCGCGAAAAGTCTGATACTGAAACACGTTCAGAATCTCAAGGGCATCTGCCGAATCTTTTAGTTGATGTAAAAAGTATAACATGACAAAAATTCTTTACTGTAATCCTTCGATCACCTTCTCCATGGTGGCACCACGACTCCCCTTCACGAGGACGAGATCCTCCGAAGTCAGCTCGCCTTTCAGATATCCGGCCGCCTCAGCGTGAGTGGGGAAATTGAGGTTCACGCCAATGCTTTGAGCGCGAGTGTTGATCCGGGAAGCCTTTTCACCCACAGTGATGAGAAGGTCCACCCCGAGAGCAGCAGCTTTTTCACCGAGTGCGAGGTGAGCCTCTTCTTCAATGTGTCCGAGCTCCCCCATGTAGCCTAACACAGCGACACGGCGCCCCTTCAGGGCCGCTTCCTGCAAGGTGAGAAGAGCCGCTTCCATCGAGTCCGGATTGGCGTTGTAGGAATCGTCAAGAATCGAAAAGCCCCCGACTTTTTTCTCTTCGAGCCGACCGCCAGTGAGCGTCACTGAGGAGAGTCCTCCCGCAATCTGAGCCGGAGTGAGCCCTTCCTTCAATCCCACCGCCGCAGCGAGGAGCGCATTGGAAACCATGTGCCGCCCTCTCACGGGGAGACTGATCGGTGTCGCGTCGGCAAATTCGGAAACAAGATCAAAATGGACCCGTCCGGAATCATCGACCCGGAGGGATGCCGCGCGGACATCTCCGCACTCGAATCCAACCGAGATCATTTCTCCAAGAACGCGCTCGGCAACGAATTCAAAAAAATCATCATCGCGTGGCATCACACAATAGCCGTCAGCACTCACCGCGAGAGGCAACTGAGACTTCTCCTCTGCGATAGCCTCCCGCGTTCCCATGTTCTCGATATGAGCGGTGCCGATATTCGTGACCACGGCAATGTCAGGACGGGCGATCTCGGCAAGCACTTCAATCTCGCCGGGGTGATTCATTCCCATTTCCCAAACGCCATACTGATGCGAGTTGTCGCTCGAGAGAACCGTGAGAGGAACACCGATGTGATTATTGAGATTCCCCTTCGTCTTGCTCACCGTGAAGGCGGAGGAAAGCACTCCCCCTAGAAAATCTTTCGTCGAGGTCTTTCCGTTGCTCCCCGTCAATCCCACGACACGGATCCCGGAAAGCGAGTTGCGATAGCCCCTCGCGAGGTTTTGCAGCCCCTTAAGCGTGTCTCGAAGATGAATGATTCCACCTGAAAAAGACTCAGTCGCCGCCGGCAATGAACTCGCGAGAATCGCCGCAGCGCCCTGCTCACCGACTTGCTCGATGAACTCATGAGCATCGAAACGCTCACCTTTGAGAGCAATGAAGAGATCCTCCGCTCCGACGGAACGGCTATCCGTCGACACTGAACTCACCACAGAAGCAGGAGTGCCCTGAATGAGCGCGCCTCCCGACCAGTCGGCAATCTGCTTCAACGTGAGAGGATTCATTGCCCGCCCCTTTCCGCTTTCCGATTGATCCGGCTTGCCGCAACGCTGCGATCGTCAAATTCGTAGCGGACCCCGTTGATCTCCTGGTAAGTTTCATGACCTTTCCCGGCGATGAGGACGATGTCGCGCTCCCCGGCCATGTCGATCGCCCGGGTGATTGCTTCGGCCCGGTCGAGAACCACCTCGTGATTCTGATCACGGAATCCTTTTCTCGCATCCTCGACAATGACCTCGGGATCTTCAGTCCTCGGATTGTCAGAAGTCAGAATGCAGTAATCCCCACCCTGCTCGGCAGCACGGGCCATGAGAGGGCGCTTGAGGACATCCCGGTCGCCCCCGCACCCAAAGACTGTGATGATTCTGTTAGGCTGAAGTCCCTGCAGCGTGTCAAGAACACTAACAAGTGCATCAGGCGTGTGCGCGTAGTCTACAAAAACACGATAGTTGATCTGACGATTACCGATGGCCTCGAGACGACCCGGCACCTGTGGCGAACTCGCCATGGTTGCAACCATCTCGCGAAGGTTAAGCCCAACCGCGTAGCCAGAGGCAATCGCCGCGAGTGCGTTGTAAACATTGAACGAGCCGATCAGCGGAATGCGGACGAGAAAACTGCGCTCACGGAAAGACAACTTAAAGCGGGTCCCATCGAAATCCGATCGAATATCCGACGCCTGAAAATCTGCCCCGGCTCCCCGACCGAACGAGTATTTCTTAATCCGCGTAAGCGGCTCTTTAGTGAGGCGCTCACCAAAGGTGTCATCCGTGTTAATGATCGCGACCCCTTCCTTCGCAGACTCCGTGTCCATCTGCTCGAAGAGACGACGCTTTGCCGCGTAGTAATTATCCATCGTCCCGTGGTAGTCGAGATGATCCTGAGTCAGGTTGGTGAAAACACCGACATCAAAGGCGACTCCTTTGACCCGTCCCTGCGACAAGCCGTGAGAGGAGACCTCCATGGCAACACCACGACAATCGTTCGCCACCATCTCGCCGAGAAGACGCTGGAGATCGGGAGACTCAGGAGTCGTGTGAGGAGACACTTCAAGTTCCCCACCGGTGGAGTAATGAATCGTCCCAATCAATCCGGCGCGGCGCAAAATAGTCTCAAAGAGATGATGAATGAGAAAGGTGGTCGTCGTCTTCCCGTTCGTTCCGGTCACGCCGACGACAGGGAAACGAAGGCTCGGATTCCCCTCAAACTGAGCCGCCGCAGTTCCCATGGCGTCACGCGCGTTCCCGACTTGCAACCAGGTCGCAGGAAATTCCGCCGGATTGGGACGCTCCGAAATGATCGCGACGGCACCATTCTCTATTGCCTGATCGAGATAATCGTGACCGTCACTCCCGAGCCCCTCGAGAGCGCAGAAAACGCCCCCCGGGACAACCTGACGCGAGTCGTAAAAAACCCCGCTCACCTCAACGGCGATCGGGCCAGCCACGGACTTCACATAAATCCCATCAATAATATCTTCGAGCTTCATGCGCGTGCCTTACTCCTCCCCTTCCGAATGTTCAACTGCTGCAAGCCCTTCTTCGACCGCCGGAACGAGCTCCTCGGGACGATCAGGTTCGATTCCCAGAATTTTGACCGCGTCCTCAGCAACCCTCTTAAAAAACGGTGCCGCGACCGAGCCGCCGTAAACCTCGCGATCTTCGAGCCGGGGGTCATCGATCACGATCAGTCCGACGAGCTCAGGATTCTCCGCCGGGAGAAAGCCCATGAAAGACGCAATGTAGCGCCCTGACACATAACCGACATTCTCAACGTGCTTTCTCGCCGTCCCGGTTTTTCCGGCGACCGTGTAACCCCGCATTGCGGCGTTCGTTCCAGTGCCGTTTTCCCCGATCGAAGTGACCATGCAGCGACGAACCTGTGCTGCCGCCTTTTCGCTGATGACGCGACGAGCGGGCGCTCCGAGCCCGCCAACCAACTCGGCGTCACGGCGATTATCTCTAAGTCCTTTCAAAATCGTCGGAGGCCTGAGCACCCCTCCATTCGCGATGGCACTGCAGGCCACCGCCATCTGGAGCGGAGTCACCGCAACCTCGTAGCCCATGACCTGACTGGAGAAGGACGTTGCGGTCCATTTTGAAACCGGAAAAATCCGCCCGTCACTTTCTGCATTCAGCTCGATACCAGTTTTTTTGCCGAATCCGAACTCATGCATGTAGTGATGAAAGACATGCTTGTTGAGCGGTCGGGAAACAAGGTAAGCCCCGATGTTCGAAGACTTGGCAAAGGCCATCTCGGCAGTGAGGCGACCGTAGTCATGATGATCCTTAAGGACAAAACCCTCCTGATCGTAGTTCCCCATGTGGCAGTCAACCTCCATGGACGGGGTCGCGAGTTCGCGATCAAAGGCACCGCCATAGCCAACTATCTTAAAAGTCGAACCCGGCTGATAGAGATCCGTAATCGCAATATTCCGACGAATCGGATCCATCCCCCTAATCCCCTCCCGGGTTGCGAGATCAAAATGCGGCCGGCTCGCCATCGCGAGAATTTCACCACTCCTCGGATCCATCCAGATCGCGGTGACTTTCTCGGGGCGATACTCATCGATCACCGCATCAAGTTCGCGCTCAAGCACCGATTGCAAGGCCATATCGATCGTGAGATAAACATCGCGCCCCGCCTGAGGATTAACCTGAAGGCCCCGATAGGCGTGGATTTCCCGACGGCGACTGTCGCGCTCACAATAGCGATACCCCGGCGTGCCGGTCATCTCCGAATCAAAAGTCTTCTCAACGCCGGAAGCTCCGACCCCGTCTGAATCAACAAACCCAATCACCTGAGTGAGCGAGAGTGGACTCGGATAATACCGGCGCTGCCCCCGCTTGAGGTAAATCCCGGCGAGAGCCCTTTCATCGATCAATTCCTCTAACTGCTCAGCGAAATCATCCTCGATCCCTTTCGCAAGAACAAGAGGCCCGACCTCTTTCTCACGAAGCTTGCGTGCCAACTCCTGCTTCGGTTCACGCAAAACAGCAGAGAGACTCTCCGCGACATACTCGCGGTAACGGCTCTGAATTTCCTGCGGGAGATACCTCTTCCGAATCTCATGCGAACTGACTTTCTCAGCCCTGGCCAGCCCAATCGAGGCAAGCCCCTGGTCGCGCAAATGCTGACTGTCGACGACGAGCGAAAAGACGGTTTGGTTCCGCGCCAGCAACTCGCCGGAGCGATCAAAAATTCGGCCACGCTCAGCGGGAAGCTCCTCTTTGTACTCGTAATGAGCGCGCGCCCTGGCAGCAAGCATCTCCCCATCCAACGCCTCGATAAAAAAGAGCCGGGCACTAAGCAGCGATAAGGCCAGCACCAGCATGCCGCACCCCACCACCAACCGGGTCTTCAGTCTTGAATTTAACACTAACATTAATCGAGGCCGTCAATCGTTTCAGGAATCACTTCAATCACCTTTGTAGCATCAATCTCGCTGAGATCACTCTGCACCCAGCGCAGTCTGCGCGAGAGCTCCTGCCGGTCACGAACACCGGCGATCCGGAGCTCCCACATTTCGATCTCCTGACTCAGCTCAACGATGTTGTCTTCGAGATTCCGGATCTCATGCCCGCGAATCACATGCTCATTCCGAACCATGACAAAACCAACGCCCGTCGCAAGGAGGAGAGCCCCTCCCAGAAAGAACCGGCACAGAGTGAGTCCCCCAATGCGATTGCGGTATCGATTTCGCTTCTCCATGATTCAACTAAACTCTGACTGCGACCCGCAACTTCGCACTTCGGGCCCGCGGGTTTGATGCTATCTCCTCTTCCGACGGGGAAATAGCGCGTCGCGATGGCTGAGTGAATGCGTAGTCAGGATTCTCACGCGGCTCAGGCCACTCAGGACGATCAATAAAAGGATTGCTTCGGCGATGCATGAACTGCTTCACCATGCGGTCTTCAAGCGAATGAAAAGTGATCACCGCAAGGACACCGCCGGGAGCAAGAACCTTGAGAGACTCCTCTAAAGCTGTCTCAAGCACCTCCAATTCGCGATTTACTGCGATCCGGATCGCCTGAAAAACCCTCGTTGCAGGATTTTTCGGACCAGTCTTGGGAATGGCACGGCCGACGACCGCAACTAGCTCCGTCGTGGTCTCGATTGGCTTCTCCTGACGCGCCGCAACAATGACCTTTGCCGCCCGCACCGCGCGACGCTCCTCACCATAATCGCGAAAAATGCGAATCAGCTCCGCCTCAGGCCATTCATTGACCAACTCTTTCGCTGTAAAAGTCGCACGATCATCCATCCGCATATCCAACTCCGCCTCCCCGCGGAATGAGAACCCCCGGGAAATATCATCCAATTGCCGTGAGGAAACCCCGAGATCGAGAAGGATGCCGTCAACCGCATCAACTCCAATTCCGGCAAGAAGGGAATCCATCTCCGAAAAATTCCCGCGTACGGGGAGAAACTGATCCCCGTAGACGGCGAGCCGACTCGCGGCATGCTCAATGGCTCCGCCATCCTGATCGCACCCAATGACATGTGCCCCTTCCCGCAAAAACATCTCAGCATGGCCGCCACCACCCAGCGTCCCGTCAAAAATCTGCTTCCCATCGATGGGCTGGAGGTAACTGAGGATCTCAGCTCCCATGATGGGCTCGTGATAAAATTCCATGCGATCAGTGATTCCCAATTCAGTGTTATTCCCCCATGAGATTGAACCATCCCGAATCAGACTCTCTCTCTCGACATCAGCCGCAAGACAGAGCCCCGATGCAACCATACCGCGCTCGAAGCCGAAGCCTTTCACTCCGCCGGAAGATTCGGCTAGCTCCAACCAGGGCTTAATCGGGATAATCATGTCGAACTGCGGGGCCTCAGTCGGAGGCTAAATTTGAGAAGGAATGGCCGGCTTGCCTTGTCATAATTTTCATAAAAAAGAAAAATACGACAAGTTTACTATATTGTCCGGAATTATTTTAAGGCAAGCCTAAATTCTAAGATTTCCGAAATAAATCGGATTATCTGGAACCATCACTCTCTCAATAAACCTTCAAGAATACCTAAAGGCCGAAGCTGATTACGAAACGACGCTCCGCCGCATCAGGTTCCGTCCGCCCTCATCCAACGCTCACGATGCTTTATCGCGCCTCGCGCCGGAGTCAATTACTCCTCAGCTTCGTCGGGCGCTCCGGATTGCTTCTTCCCGCCGGGACGACCTTTCCCCTTCCCGCCCGGAGTGAATCCGAGTCGTGACTGAAGGCTTTTAAGCTCTGGATCCTCCGCGAACATTGCTTCAAGAACGGCCCGCCTCATCTTAAGATGGGCCTCCATCCGCTGCCGCCGCATTTGATCATCCTGAAGTCGGAGAGCTTCCATCTCTTTTCGCGCGGCCAGAACGTTCTCGGCATCCTGAACTTTCGCCTCAGCGGCCTTAAACCTGGCGCGTTCTTCCGGGGTAAGATTTTCAAGAAAGGCGGGAGCCCCTACCGGCGACTCAAGCCCTCTCGTGGGACCGAAGCGCCCCGGCGCGTCCCCCTTAGATCGCGAATTGCCACTGCCCTCGTTGATGTGTTGAATTTCTTTTAAGAGGTCCGCCACGGAAGGATCCGCACTTCCGACCGCCTTACGAATCGCCGCCTGATAGGCCTCTGACGCCAACTTCACTTCCTCGCGGGCACTCAAGACAGCAGGGTCAGTCCAAACCTCACGCAAGGCCCCGCGTAACTTCTCACGATCTTCTTCAGAAAGTGAATCCCACTTTTCGCGGCCCGGCTTCATCTCTGGAGACCGCATTTCATCCGCTTCAACATGAAATGCAGATGAAACTAGAAAAAGGGTAATCAAAAGGGGAAAAATCCGGGACATGGCAGGCAAGTGATTGGGATAACGGATACAACCGTCCACCTCAAGAAGAGTTGCACTGATTCTTTAAAACTGCCAGCCTATCTATCCTGATGCGGCATCTCCTCCACGATCTGTTTTTCACGTTTATCGCGACTCTTTTAGTCGCCGGTGACGCTGCTTGTGGGAATGAGGGAAAGAGTTTTGACCGCCTTGTCACCAAAGACGGGCGGGAATTCCTCAACGCCGAGGTCAAACGTGCTGACGAGGAGGGGCTGGTGATTCAGCACTCCGGCGGGATGGCAAGGGTCTCCTTTTTCGACCTGAGTCGCGAAATACAGGAGAAGTATGACTTTGATCCCGTGGCCGCGATGCAGGCATATCGGCAAAATCAGGAGAAAGAGCGCGAATTCAGGCAGCAACGCACCCTTGAAGCAGCAAAGCTCAAAGCCGAGGCTGAGCGAAAGCTTGCGGCAGCGGAACTGCAGAAAAGAGCCGAAAAAGAATGGCTTCCAATTGAAGCGCACATTGTCTCAGTCCAGGAAAACGGTGCCTACGCAATCGTTGAAAAGATTCGATTCGAACCGACGACCATCACTTCAAAATTAGGCTTCGAAAACCCCGGTCCGCCCAAACGAATTACCGAACCCCTCGGGGGAGGACTTCTCTTTCTGCGAAGCATCGCCCACGAATTCACGCCTAGTGCCCGATGGAAAGGTTACATGGAACCGTTCCCTACCGCGATGAAACCCCATCCTGACACGGGAGAAAAATCCGTGCCGGTTCACCTTGCCGTGCCCCCTCCCTGAATTACAGTCCCCGTCCGGTGCCCCGATGCCGGACCTGCCAAGTCATGCGGCCTCGACTGAAACACTTTCCCATTCTCTCCACTGCGATTCTGATTGCCCTGATCGCACGTCTCGTCATGAGCGGACTTTCCTGGGTGGGTGTCACCGCTCTTGTCATTACGGTAATCTGGACTGGATTCGAATTCGTTCGCTGGCTCCAGCCTTACCCCGAGAAAAAATTTCTTTCGGGAAAGAAGCCAAAAGAGACGGGAAGCAACGAAGAGGAACCGGAAGAGGACCTCGTTTCACTTGTCTATTTTCTTTCGGAACCGAGAGAAGCCGATGAAGATGCCATCCGTCGATGTGTCGCCGGCGCACTCGACATGACTTTCGATGCCTCCAATCCGGACGCTGAGTTCTTCGTGATGCAGTTCAGTCCACCGAAGTCACCCAGGTCCGGAGACGACAACATCCTCCACTTCATGATCAAGATTCCGCAGGGAGTCTTTGCGGTCCTTGTTTCGGATGAACCCTATATCGATAAACCGGAGGATTTTGCAAAACACTCCATCCGCGACAAGCGCCTCCGACAGGCCGTCGAATCCCACGAAGCCTGGATGTCCGTCGACCTGATGGATGAAGCCCGCACCCCATTTGATCGGGAGGAAGCCTACGGAATCATCGGCAGAATCCTCTCCTATCTTGCCGGACCTGACTGCCTCGCCGTTTACTGCCCGGAGCTTCAACGCTGCAATGAGTTTGACCTCACCTTAATCGAGACCCTCGCTGGCGAATCCCCCCTCGACCTTTTCGATGAGCCGACTTTTGAACCGATTATCGAAATTTCGGACAACAATCCAAAAATGGCTTCTGCCGTTGCGGAGGCGAAGCGGCGCTGGCCTGAATTTGTGCGGGCCTATGAGAAAAAAGACCTCGACGAGAGCGACCGTTACATCGTCAAAGCCGAATTCCGCGAGGCCTCCAAATGCGAATACATGTGGGTCCAGGTCGAAGCGATCGGGAAAGATGAGATCAAAGGCATTCTCATGAACGATCCCCACGAGCTTCTCGACATCCACCGGGGAGCGAGGGTGAATCTTTCCATGGATCGCCTCAACGACTGGATTTTCCCAACTTCGAACGGATCTCACGTCGGCGGATTCACCCTCGATGTGCTTGCCGAGGGCGACGATTGAGGCCGTTAGTCCATCCTTCCCCCGATACCGATCAAACCCTTCAGGAATCGCTGAAAATCATCGTTTGCATTTCGCTTTTTCCAGCCTAAAGTCGCGGCTCACTCAATTGATCCCTTTTCCAGTCATGTCACAGCACGCCAGCCTCAAGAAATCCAGCAATGTCGGAGCCAAGCGCAGCGTTTTGAAGCGTTACGAGCGCGTGAAACTCCTGCAGAAGCGTGAACTGTGGAAAGATGGAAGAAGCCCAATCGGACTTCCTAAGACGACTCCTGACGTCTGAGCTCGCCTCGTCTTCGGCAGCTCTGACAGATTCATCCCTTTATTTCGGCTTCCACAGTGATGGATTCTGCCCCGGAAAAGGGAATTCGCCTGAACAAGTTTCTCGCTTCCTGCGGCATCGGTTCCCGGCGTGGCGTTGAGAAACTGATCCTTGAAGGTCGCGTCGAGATCAACGGGGGAATGATCCTCGACCTCAGCGCGCGCGTGCTCCCAGATGATCACGTCAAGTGTAACGGCAAACTTCTACAAGAGAAGTCACCCCTTACTCTCGTCTTGAACAAGCCGATCGGCTTTCTTTGCACCCGGGACGACCCCGAACGTCGCAAAACGATTTATGAGCTTATCCCGAAGAAGTTTGATTTTCTCACTTACGTCGGGCGGCTCGATTTCAACAGCTCAGGCCTGATACTCATGACCAACTCCGGCGAGTTGACCGAGCATCTTACGCATCCTCGATTTCACGTTGAAAAAGAATACGAAGTGACGCTTGAGCACCCCTTCGACACGGAGCAAACCTTCAAGCTGCTGGAGGGGATTCACATGACCGAAGGCCTCGCCAAGGCTGAATCGGTGAAATTTGAAACGCGGCGGAGACTTCGCATGGTCCTCACCCAGGGATACAATCGCCAGATCCGGCGCATGTTCTCCAAGCTGGGGTATAAGGTGAGGCGCCTCGAGCGAATCCGCATCGGGAATCTCACTCTGCCTGCCCTCTCAACCGGGGAGTATCAAATTCTTAATCACCGTGAAATCGAACTCGCGGCGGCAAGGCTGAAAGATAAATAACGCGTGGTCAGTACGAACCCGTCGCGGACGTCATCAGCCTTCCAACCGCATTGCCCCTGCCGAGCAAAGCGATCATCAATAAATTCGCACGGACCAGCTCGCGACGGGTTGGCGGGAAAGTCGCAGGGTTGAGAGCGACCGGGCATCCTCCTCGGGGAAACCGTGGATGGTCTGGTTCTCAAATGCATAAGTTGGGCTGTGGGTCACATAGCGCTTCAGCACTGGAAACGGATCGGCTGCGTTCAGGTTCTGATCCGCGATCGTAAGTTCCAGTCGAACACCCAAGGTCGATTCCAGCGAGTCCAGCGTCCACTCGTGCTGATGGAGATAGGTTCTCGGCACTCGAATTTCGAGACTCCTTCCCCCCGCAGAACTCGTTTCAAGAACTGAGGTAATCCCCCGCGGGTCGAGGATCATGTTGTAACCGTTACCAAATGATCCGAGTTCGATCGCGGGGGCGAAGCCGGGACCATCAGTCCCCTTCGTGAATATTTCGACCGGCTTGATTGCTCCGAAAGTTCCCACTTCATTCAGAGTCCTCGCATCAAGAAAGAGGCGTGCCTTCAAAGCCGCCCGATCACCTAGATCGGGGATGCTCACTCCATCAAGAGAGGCGATAACATAGAGCGCATTCTCATCGGCATCGAAACGAGCACTGACCCCCGAAGCGGCGCGGCGACGCGCCGCATCGACGAGCGTGGGGGGGGCGTTCACATAGCCTTCCCAGCCGCGCATTTCCATTTCCTCCCCCAGAACAAGGTCTCTCGTCGCTTCCAATTCTCTCGCGAAACGAGTCACTTTTCCATCCACCTCAATCTGAATCCAGACACTTTCCTGAAACGCATGCGAATCCTCCGGAGCAAATTGAAACAGGGAAAAGACCGTTTTGGTTCCCAGCGGGGAGACCGAAAAACTCGTGGGCTCGCCGACCCGATCCCCCATCGCGACCTGAAAGGTGCCGGAGACAGGTTTGTCGGATCCATTGACCAGATCCCACTCGACCCGCATCCGATCTGTCACGTTGACGAATTGCCGCGACTTCCATACTGCCGTGATCGGCCCGATCCTGACCGGTAAATCCACCATCTCGGAGCGGTAGGTATCTTCGAGGAGGAAGCTGAAACGACCGAACTCATCCGACGGCTCCAGCGGAAAAAGAATATCGGAGCCATCCCGCATTTTTCCGATGATAGGACGACGATAGGTAAACTCGACCTGAGTGATCGCATTGGCCGGCACCGAGAACCGTTTTGCCGCGTCGACAGGAATCAGCCCGCTCCCCGCCGCGAGCGCACTCACAGTGCCTCCCTTAACCTCAGGCGTCTGATTCTGGATTGCCATCGCGAGGGTCACCGTCCCGTTCTCATTAAATCGGGCCACTCCCGCATACGTGAAATCGGAGAGTCGGGGGCCCTCCAAAAACTCATCGTAAAGCGACGCGCCGAGGTAGTCATTCACCTTCAGCGCAGGGTGCACTTTTTCACGAACTTCCAACTCCGGACCGTAATTGAAGATGCGTGAGAGCCGGTCCTGAATGATGTCAGCAGCAGCTGCCGCTTCGGTATTGGGATCAACCCCGCCCCCAAATTTAGAGAGATGCTGTCCCGCATCGAGGAAGAGAGTTCCATTGGCCCGGGCCACCTCTTTCGCGGCCATCGCGTAAGGACGAGTGATCCCCCATTCGATCTCACCGGCCCCCATGTTGACAAGTGTGGGCGCAAAAATGATGATGTCGACTTTCTCGCGCCGACCAATGTCGATCATTTCCTGGAGGGCCAGCTTGTAGGTGTCGATAGAAATTCGCCCGAGAGAATCATAGATTCCGTATTGAACGAGAAAGAGATCAGGATTGTGCAGGTAGGCGTCCGTGCCTGAACTCCGCAACCCTGACAAAATCGTACCGTCGATGCGAGTGAGGTTCTCGAGGGTGATTTCATCCCCGAGATACTCCGAAACTTTGGAGGTTCCGTTCGCCGGCGGATTCAAGAGTCGAACTCCGCCGGGATAAAAGAACTCCCGCGCAAGTTGCCCCAGAAAGACTCCGGTGTACGAGAAAAGCGGATTGTTCGCCTCCCAGGCGGAAGGAAGCGGCGTGTAGCCACCCATGACACTGTCACCAATTGCGACAACATGAACCGGGTCCCGAGCCTCCAGCTTGGGAAAGGTCCGCGGCATGTACTGCTTAAACCGCTCCCGCTCTTGAAGCGTGAGGGGATAATCCGCCCGAGCCGGAGTCAAAGCCGCCGTTCCCAGCAGGAAAATGGCTGATAATGCCGCAAAAAATCTCATGTCGTTCAACTGCGGAACCATAAACGCTGAGCCTTCCCAATTCCTTAGTCAAAGAGTGCTGAAAATCAGCACTCTTTGACTGATGGAAAAAGTCAGGAAGCTTTCGAGGACCCTAATTGCTTCTCGCGGAAGGCGGCAATGCCGTCCTCCGAAAGAAAGAATCCGGTCATCTGCAATCTCGCCGGGGTCACCCCGATCTCTTCAAGATACTCATAGTGAGCGAGAGCATCCGCATTCTCCAGCGGTCCCAGCGTTGGCGCCACTGCTTCGCTCAGTCCGGTGAGGAGGCTCACAAGAACACAGCCTGTGATCTCATTTTTATCCCGGCTGCTGAGGAATTTCATAAAACCGAGCTGCACGGCATCCTCCATCTCTTCAACGCCTTCAGGGAGATAGATAGTCTCAGCAACGACATCGGTCATCTTCAGCTCGCCACCGGTGGTGAAAAGGATGTCGCGCTCCGTCGTGAAACGTTGGATTGCTTCATCGACCCGGAAGACCGGCGGAAAGCTGTAGTCAACGACGAGAGCGCCCGGTTTCAACGATTTCACATTGAGGACTCCCGGAAGATTAGTCGAAGCAACCACAAGCGAACCGTCGTAAACCTCAGGAGGAAGGGCACCACCGTTCTTGACGATGTCGATCTGTCCCATGAATCCGGCATCCCTAACCTGGTCACGGATGCGACTCATCTGATCATCCGTCTGATAAGGATCACAAAGGATGAGATGCTTCGGATGATCCATGACATCAAGCATAAGGCGAAGAGTTCCGAATCCAATCGATCCCAAACCGACGACGGAAACAGTCTCAGTCGTGATCTCACGACCGGCTTGTGCGAGAATCCCCTCGACCGATTTCACAATCGTCGCTGAGCGCGTCGCATCTCCTGTCGTGATCGACGGCAGATCCTTCGATCCTTCCATCCACCCTGCGATCTCGCGGCCATGATCTGTCGTTGAAGGAATCACTCCGGTGAGAGATACATTCTTTGCTCCCGCTTTGCCCGCCATCTCAAGAGCAGCGAGGGTCGCCGACTTCACCGACTCGGGGTCTTTGTAGAAATCAGACTCAAAGCAAGGGAGCATGATGACTCCGATCTTACCTTCGCTCAGCGTGTAGGTATTGCTCAGGAGTGGTTTCCCACCAAAGAGACGCTCCGAAATTTCATCCCGTTTCATCCCCGAAATCCCGGCAAGCACGTCCGGAATGTAAGTGAGAGCGACGGCGTCCAATTCAGGAAGCTCGCTGATCGCATCTTCCACGTCGATGTGGGCAAGATCTTCGATATCAATGTCGCCGACGCTGTCGGCGGCCTCGGCTTCCGCAGGAAGTTTGGCGAGCGGCGAATCTCCGTCGAGGTAGGAAGCCAACTGTTCGATCGTGGGATGAGTGAGGAAGGCATCCACCGCAAGGTCACGCTTGAACGCTTCGGAAACATCCACAACGATGCGAAGAGCCATGAGAGAGTCTCCTCCCATTTCGAAAAACTGGTCCGTCACTCCGATGTCTTCTGAGTCGAAGTTCCGGCAGAAGATATCCCAGATCTTCTGCTCAGTTTCAGTGCGGGGCTGAACCCTTTCCCCCACGCTGGCTGAGCCAACTTTCGGCATTGGAAGCTGTTTACGGTCAATTTTCTTATTCGGCGTGAGCGGGAACTCTTCGAGAGCGGCGAAATATGCCGGGATATAACTCGCCGGCAATTTGCCGGCAAGTTGGCTCCGGATCTGAGCGGCATCGAGAGTCGGCCCCTCCGAAAGGAAATAACCGACGAGACCTTCACCCGTCGGAAGATCCTCCCGCTTCGTCACCACCGCTTGTTTGATTCCATCGATCGCTTCCATCTGCGCTTCGATATCACCAAGCTCCATCCGCACTCCGCGAACCTTCACCTGGAAGTCGACACGACCAAGGCACTCAAGCTTCCCGTCACGATTCCAGCGCGCGAGGTCGCCGGTACGATAAAGGCGCTGCTTTCCAACCTCGGGAAGTTCGATCTCCTGAAAGGCCGCCGTCGTTAGATCAGGCTGATTGCGATAACCGCGGGCCAGGCCGTCACCACCGATCCAAAGCTCTCCGGTGAACCCTTGTGGAACCGGCTGATGAGCCGGATCGAGAATGTAAACCTGTGTGTTCGCGATCGGCGTTCCGATCGAAATCGCGACGTCGCTTTCTTCGATCCTCTCGACTGCAGACCACACCGTCGTCTCGGTCGGACCATAAAGGTTCCAAAGTTCATCGGCGGAATTCACGAGCGTGTTCGCCAGCGTTCGGTTGAGCGCCTCACCACCGCAGAAAATGCGGAGGCCGCTGTTCCCTTCCCAACCGCTCTCAAGGAGCATTTGCCAGGTCGCGGGGGTCGCCTGCATCACGGTAATATCCTCATCGTTGATGAGATTCGCAAGGCGTCGACCATCCTTCACATCGTCAGCCCCGGCCACAACCACCGTTGCGCCAGCGAGGAGCGGAAGGAACATTTCGAGAAGAGAAATATCGAAGGACAAGGTCGTCACCGCAAGGAGACGATCTGTGCTCTTCAACCCCGGCGTTTTCTCCATCGAGCGAAGGAAGTTGATCGCGGCCCGATGAGGAATCTCGACCCCCTTCGGAGTCCCGGTCGATCCTGACGTGTAAATGATGTAGGCGAGCGAGTCGGAATTCAGTCCGGTCGGCGGCGCAGCCTTCGATGTGCCTTCGATCGCATCGAGATCGAGAACCTCCCAAGCTCCTTTCGGCAGGGTCGGGAGGAGACGTGAGGAAGCCACGAGCGCTTTCGGCGCGGCATCCTTGAGCATCATGTCGAGACGCTGTTGAGGGAACTCAGGATCGAGTGGAATGTAGGTCGCCCCGGCCTTGAGAGCACCCAGAAGAGCGGTGATCATCTTCGGAGAGCGGTCCGCGAGCACGCCGACATTGTCGCCCGGCTTCACCCCGGCGGCAATGAGATCACGAGCGACGCCATTCGCCTGACGATTCAAAGAACCGTAGGTCATGTGCGTTTCGCCGAAGATCACGGCGGTGTCTTCGTCACGATCCGCGACGACCGCTTCGATCAGCTCATGGAGGAGCGCTTCGTCTTCGTAGTCCGACTTCGTATCGTTGAATTCCACGAGGAGAGCTTTCTCCTCCTCGCGCCCTAGCAGATTCAGCTCCGAAAGACGGGCGTCAGGATTACCGGTGATCTCATTGAGGACCTGCTCGTAAAGACCGCTGAGCTCCTGAATCGTCGCTTCGTCGAACAAGTCACTGTTATACTGCCAACAACCGAAGAGCTGTCCCCCTGCTTCTTCGAGGACCAAAGTAATTTCAAACTGCGACTGTCGTGTCGTGAGATCGATTGTCTCCATCGAGAGATCGCCAACGTGGAAGGTATGACCACCTTGACCGATCAAGAAAACAGCAATCCCGGCTTCATCGATACCGGGAACCTTCTCCATCGAGAAGCTCACCTGGAAGAGCGGAGAACGACCCGGATCGCGCGGAACCTTGAGTCGATCCACGATGCGGGAGAGCGGATACTGCTGATTCTCGAGGGCACCATTCACCTGACGACTGTTACCCGTGAGAAACTCAGAAACGGTGGGGTCGTCCTCGACTGTGCTGCGCACCGGAACCGGGTTAATGTAGTAGCCCACGGTGCTGCGAAGCTCCGGCTGGGTCCTCCCGGCCAGTGGCACTCCCACCACGATATCGTCCTGCTGGCAGTAACGATGCATGAGAATTTCGTAGGCAGAGAGTAGCGTCGTGAAAAGAGTGACACTGTTTGCCTTGGCGAGTCCATCGACAGCTTCGGTGAGTTCCTCCCCATACTGGAAGCCGAGGGTTCCGCCGTTGAAGGTCTGAATCGCGGGACGCGGACGATCTGTCGGGAGATCGATTGCGCTCGGCGCCCCGGCAAGATGTTCCTGCCAGAATTCGAACATTTTCTCACCGGCGTCACTCTCGAGGTGAGCCTTTTCCCAGTTCACAAAATCAGCATAAGTTGCCTCGACCGGCTCCACCTGCGGAGTTCTTCCCCCTTTGGCAGAGAAGTAGTATTCAATGAGATCCTGAATCACCACGGCGACGGACCAGGCGTCCGAAACGATGTGATGCATCGTCAGCAACGCCACGTGAGCTTCATCCGCCGTGCGGAAAAGCTCGAGACGAACAACCGGACCGCGCTCCAGATTAAACGGACGGCTCGCATGCTCACTGATCGTCTTCTTCAACTGCTCGTCATCGAGATTCGTGCAATCATGCTCGCGGAAATCGACAGTTCGACCTTTATGGACGACCTGCATTGGCTCGCCGTCTTTTGTCGCGAAAGTCACGTCCATCAGGGGATGACGCTCGAAGAGAAGCGAGAACGCTGTCTTCATCGCATCGATATCGAGGAGAGGACGGAACTTACCGGAGAAGTTCAGGTTGTATGCGGAGGAGTTCGGAGCAAGACGGTTCAGGAACCAGAGCGCTTTCTGTCCCTCCGAGAGAGGGAAAACGTCCGGCATTTCACCGGTGGCTTCAAATTCGACGAGAGTGCTCGCATCGATCCCTGCAGCATCACCTGCCGCACCGCCCCCGTTTTCGAGAAGTTTCTCAAGAACCGGCTCGGAAAGGTCACGGATGTTGGGACCATTGAGGACGGACCCCATCGGCATTGTCATGCCGAGTTTCTCCTCGATCCGATTCACGAGCTCAATCGCCATGAGCGAATCGAGGCCGAGATTGGTCAGCGGCGTATCCTTATCGAGGCGCGCGGCATCGGTTCCGAGAACCGCACCCACCTGTGCCGCGATGAGGTCTTCGACCATGCCCATGCGCTTATCGGCCGGCGCTTCCAAAATGCGGGCTGCCATCGAGTCCCCGCCGCCCGAGTTCGAACGTGGGACCACAGGGAGAAACATATTTGATCCACCGACCGAAGGACTGAACCGGCCGAGAGCCTGCCAGTCGCATCGTGCGGCCCCGAGTTGATAAATATCCGAAGGAACCCCGAGGCTGAAGAGATACAGCGTTTCCTCGATGTTCGTCGCGCCCAGACCGACGAGTTCGAGATATTGCTGTGTCTTCTCATTTCGAGCGACAAAGCCGGCCCCTTCGATCGCACCCCAGTTGAAGGTCAGCGAAGGCAAACCAAGCGAACGACGATGGTGAGAAAGCTGATCGAGGAAAACGTTTCCGGCGTTGTAATTCGACTGCTTCACCGCGCCAATGACAGCGGAGAAGGAGGAGAAATTAATGAAGTGCTCGAGCGGGATGTCGAGAGTCGCCTCATGCAGATTCCAGGCTCCGAGCATTTTCGGGAGAAGAACCTGATCGAAACGCTCCGTGTCGAGTTCTTTGAGGAACTCATCATCGAGCACCATCGCTCCGTGGATTACCCCGATGAGCGGCGCGTCCGTTTTCTGGACGTCAGCGACGATCCGATCAATGTCGGAGCGGCTTGTGACATCACCCCGGGCGTCCATGACTGAGATCCCGGCGGCAATGAGCTTGTCGATTTTTTCCTGAGCATCTTCCTTCGGACCGGATCGGCTCATGAGCGCAAAATGGCGCGCTCCGTTTTGAGTCATCCACTCCGCGAGTTCGAGGCCGAAACCACCGGCACCACCCGTGATGAGATAGGTTCCATCTCCACGGAAGCGATGTCCCTCTTCGGTCGGCTGACCGATTTCGATCACCGGGACATCGAAGTCGAGGACGTTCTTTCCGATGTGCTTTCCGGCCGCCATGAAACGGAATGCCTCCACCACGTCGGTGACGGGAAAGACTTCATTCGGGAGCGGCACGTATGACTGATCGTAAAAAAGAGTTTCGAGATCAGAGAACATTCTCGCGACATAAGCAGGCTTGCTCTGCAGATGCTGGGCAAGGTCGATCACAAAGAAGCTGATGTTATTACGGAGCGGTTCAAGACCGATTTTCGAGTTCCCGTAAACATCGACCTTACCGATCTCCATGTATCGTCCAAAGGTCTTCAGGACGCTGAAGTTTTTCGCAATGAAATCTCCGGCGAGCGAGTTGAGGACCGCATCGACCCCTTCCCCTTTCGTGATCCGCATGATCTCATCAGCGAACTCAAGCGTCCGTGAATCGAGGACATGATCCACCCCCATATCGACGAGGAGCTGGCGCTTCTCAGGAGTTCCCGCCGTCGAGAAAGTGACGAGGCCAAGGTGCTTCGCGATCTGAATCGCCGCCTGTCCGACTCCACCGGTTCCGGCATGAATGAGGATGCTCTCCCCCTTCTCCATACGCGCGAGCTCATTGATCGCGTAGTGAGTTGTCAGGAAAACGGTCGGCAGCGTTGCCGCCTCGACGTGAGTCATCGTGTCAGGCTTCCGGAAAACCATGTCGCGGTGAACCGTCACATAGCTGCGGAAGCAATAAGGAGCCATCCCGACAACATTGTCGCCGACTTTGATGTCCTTCACTTTCGCTCCGACTTTGACAACAGTTCCTGAGAAATCATCCCCGAACCACTTAAGATCGACCGGGTTACCAGGGTAGATCCCGAGTGCCTTCATGACATCGCGGAAGTTGATTCCTCCGGCTTTGATCTGAATTTCGATCTCTTCGCCCTCAGGGTCCCGACGAGTCGTTTCGTTCAGCGAGAGGTTCGTCAAAATCCCCGGCTTGTCGATCTGGAGGCGATAAGGAAGCACCGTCCCGTCCTCCTGAACCGCGTTGCGTGTGCGCGAAGGAAACTCCTCCGACTTGATGCGATGCACGCGACGCACATAGCGACCGTTTCCACGGAAAGCGATTTCATGCTCGCGATCTGAATCGAGAATCTCAGCGGTGAGATCTTCGAGTTCGAAAGCATTCTTGTTCGGATCGAGATCGATCTGTCCCCAGATGTAATCAGCGGCCTCGTTATTCGCGACACGGAGCAGTCCTGTGACCGGAGCCGATGCCAATCCGGGGAGAGATTCCCCGCGGATCACCGGCATCGTTCCACGAGTGAGAAAAGTCACCAACGGCTTCGTCGGCCACTCCCGTGAAGTCACCAGATTAAACAACTCGTGGGCGAAGCGCACTCCGGTGTCCTGAGCGGCATTCAAGACCTCAAGTGAGAGCTTGTCAGCACGCGGATGATCGAGAGCGAGCGTCGAGATAATCGACTTCACCGTCAACTCCTCTTCGCTGATCGCATCGAGCGCCAACCCAATCGCGGAAATGCTTCCTTCGACGAGACGAGGTTCGACTTCATCAGTCGCGAGGGAAGTGAGCAACTGCGCGCCAAGACCGGATTTGTCTTTGGTGATGAGGATGACCGATTTCGCCACGGTTTCCTCTTCGACGATCCCGGCGTCGATAATTTCGTCTTCACTTTCCTCCTCGACCGGCTCAACCGGATCGGGAGCACGACCAATCAAACAGGCCTGCTGATTCTGTTTCGGATCTTCCGAGCTAATGAAGCTGTCGACCCCACGGTATCCGAGGTCATTGAGAAATGTGATCCACTCTTCGCGGGAGAGAAGCGCCGAATCTTTGCGAAGATCCGTGTCCTTGAAACGCCACCAACCGGGGAGGAGTCCAAAGACGTTGTCGAGAGCGGCACGCCTCCACGTCACCTCGAGAAACATGAGCACTCCGTCCGGAGCGAGGGCACGTTGTAAATTGCGGAAAGTCGTTTTGAGATCCTCGGTCGCGTGAATCACGTTAGACGCGAGAACGATGTCGAAGTGATGCAGGTCAAAGCCCTGAAGCTCAGGATCCTTTTCGCAGTCGAACATCTTGTACTCGACGAAAGGATAATCCTCGCCGAAACGATCTTCAGCGGCCTGGAGGAAAAGCGGACCATTGTCGGTGAAGACATATTCCGTGCGATCCGACGGGAAAAGGGAAAGGAGACTGCTCGTGAGCGATCCCGTTCCGGCACCAACTTCGAGAACGCGGATCGCGCGACGCTCGGGCAGGTTCGCTACTGCGGCGACGAGAGCATCACGAATTTGCTCGTTGATCACGGGAAAGTCAGCCCCTTCGCGATAGAAACGCTCCATGATGCGGGAGGAACCGCCGGGGAAAAGAACTTCAAGCGGATCTGTCTCACCGCTGAGAACTCCGGCCAGGTTCGGTCCCGAAAGACGCTGCAACTCCGCCTCAGAGGCAAACTCCGGCATGTCCAGCGCCAGCTTATCGAGATAGCGTAAAGCATCTTCGTCACCGGGGACTTCGATTACTTCCCACTCGCTCTCGCTGAGCTGCTTCAGGAATCCACCCTCCTCGAGAGAAGTGAACTGCCCGCGGATGAGCTTGGCATGCTGATCCGCAATCGCGAGATCAGCCATGAGCCCGTTGACCGTTACCTTATCACCTTCTTTCGGATTCCATCCGAGCTGAAAGTATGCATTGATGATGAACTGACGCGAAATCTCGTCGAGGGCCGGAAGGAAGGTCGCGTAGTGATTGGCGAGACCGCGCTCCTTGTAATACTTCGGCAGATTCACATTCGCGGCGGCAACGAGATCCTTCGGGTCCGGAATCTTCGCATTACCATCTTCGCGGGTACCCTTGAGGCGAGCCAGCTCCCAGCGAGCCTGATAAAGACATTTCTCGAGATCGTCAGTATTGCTCTGCTCGACCCGGTCCGCGCGGAAACCATAGATCTCAGCAACAAGATCACCGGCATCATTGTAAACGTCGATGTCAGCAATGATGTATTCACGATCGTTGTCAGAGTTCACCTTAGCGTGTCCCCAGAGGCGCCGTGGTGGGCGCTCGACATGGAGACGGATGCTGCGAATCGCGGCAGGCAGGTAAAAATAGTCACGCGCATTGGCTTCGTCAGGGATAACCTGACCGCCCTTCACCGTGTGGAAGCAGGCATCGAGAACTGCAGGATGAAAGTGGTGGTCCGGGATCGTGCTGTAAAGCCCTTCCGGCGCGACGATTTCAGCGAGACATTCCCCATCTTTTCTCCAGACATTCTGCAGGTGCTGAAAGAGCGGGCGGAACTGATACCCGGCTTCTTCATAATCCTCGTAATATTCCTCGTGATCGAAATGACGAGGGAGATCTTTCTTCACCTGATCGAAATCGAGCTGCTGCTTGGTCGGCGCGGGCTGCTTGCGAAGGATGCCTTGAGAGTTCAGATCCCACTCCCCCTTTTCTCCAGTCGCAGAGAAGACCTGAAAAACGCGAGTGACTGGATCAAAGACGACCTCAACCGTCGGCACTTTCTCCTCGGAAACGAAGAGCGCTTTCTTCATTTCAAGGTCTTCAACGACGTAGTTTTCGTCCGGGAAAAGCTTGCGGGCAATCGCGATTCCGATCTCTCCGTAACCGGCCGCCGGGAAGACCACACTGTCCCAGAAACGGTGATCGTCGAGCCAGGTGAAGTAACGAGGATCAAGCTCAAAACGCCAGGTCGGGCGCGGTGCGGACTGCTTAAGGCCGAGAAGCGGATGCTCGAGCGGGGCGCAGCGGAGGTATTCGCCCTCCTTCGATTCCAGCCAGAACACTTCCTTCTGCCACGCGTAGGTGGGAAGACGAACGCCGCGTGGCGATGCCTGATTCACCGATTCCCAGTCGATCTCATACCCGTGATTGTGAAGCCGGGCGAGGCTTGAAAGCATTTCGACTGACTCATCAGTCTTCCGCTTCAAGCTGGAAAAATAGAACCCCTTCCGGCTTTGATCGGAAAGACACTCCATGATCGGATTCTGGAGCGCGGGATGCGGCCCCAGCTCGAGGAAAGAATCTTCGCCGGAACGAATCAGGTTCTGAATCGCCGGGGCGAAAAGGACCGATTCCCGCACATTTCTCCACCAATACTCGCCATCGATTTTCGTTCCCTCGTAGACACCACCGGTGACGGTTGAGATATAAGGAATCGTTGTGGCACGGGGCTTGATGTCTTTGAGAACCTTGAGGAGCTCCTCTTTGATCGGCTCCATCTGATGCGTGTGGAACGCATAGTCAATCCGCAGCCAGCGCACAAATCTGCCCTGCGCTTCGAGCTCGGCAACGACCTCCTCCAGAGGCTCCGTGTCACCGGCGAGGGTGAGCAGTCCGGGGCTGTTCACCACCGCGATCTGGACCTGATTCTCTTTTCCGGCGATTGCCTTTCTCGCCTCGGCCTGAGAAAGACCAACCGCGACCATGCGACCGTTTCCGCCGGTCTCATCCTGAAGGCGTGAACGATGATAAATAACCGTCACCGCGTCTTCCATCGTGTAAGCGCCCGCGACATACGCCGCTGCGACTTCACCGACGGAGTGACCGACGACTTTCGAGGGCACAATGCCCCAGGATTTCCAAAGCTCGGCAAGCGCGATCTGAAGTCCGAAAATGGCAGGCTGCGCAATGTTCGTCCGGTTGATCTGCGACGACTCCTCGTCGCGAGTCATCTCGTCGATGAGAGACCAGCCCGCGAGCGGCTTCAGGTAAGAATCAATCTCCTCAAGGACACCCCGGAAAACAGGCTCGCGCTTGAGCAGTTCCTGTCCCATCGCCCACCACTGAGCGCCCTGTCCCGTGAAAACAAAGACGAGCGGATGTGCTTCGCCACTGGGCTTTCCACCGATCGCTTTTTCACTTCCGCCGGTGGCAAGCCACTCGGTCATCTCGTGAATAAAATCCTCTTTCGACTCTCCGACGAACGCGAGGCGATTGTCGTGGTGCTCACGCTTCAAACCTGCCGCCGAACCAATCGCGGCAATGTTTTCATCGCTCGCGCGGAGGAACCGACGCCAGCGGATCACGGTGTCGCGAAGGGCATCGTCACCCCGGGCTGAGAGCGGCATGAGAACGGGACGCTCAGGCTTGGCCTTCGCCTTTCCGCTGAGGGTCACCGACTCGCGAGCCTCAACCTTTGCCGACGACTCGGGTGGAGCCGCTTCGAGCACGATGTGCGAGTTCGTTCCGCCAAAACCGAAACTGTTCACGCCGACAACCGGGAGCTGGCCCTCGAGGTGCGGCAAAGGCTGCAACTCGGTGCAGACCTTGAACTTAAATTCTTCGAACGGAATGTTCGGATTCGGGTTTTTGAAGTTCAGGTTCGCCGGAACCTGATCGTGGTGCAAGACCAGCGCCGCCTTGGCAAGACCGGCGACACCCGAGCCGGACTCGAGGTGTCCGACGTTGGTCTTCACCGAGCCGATGAGACAGTAATCGTCCTTGTCCCGGCCCTGGGAAAGAATCTGGCCGAGGGCACGGGTTTCGATCGGATCACCGACCGGGGTTCCCGTTCCGTGAGCTTCCATGTAGCGAACCGCCTTCGGCTCAAGACCAGCCTGAGCGTAGGCAATCCGGAGCATCTCCGCCTGCGTTTCGACACCGGGAACGGTCATCGAAGAGGTGTGACCATCCTGGTTGATCACCGCCGCTTTGATCGTGCAATAAATGCGATCACCGTCCGCCTGAGCCTTGCTCAAAGGTTTGATCACAAACATCCCGGCACCTTCGCCACGGACATAGCCATTCGCGCGGTCATCAAAAGCGAAACATTGACCCGTCGGGGAAAGCATCGTTGCTTTCGAGAAGCCGATCGACGCATCCGGCGTGATAAGTGCATTACAGCCACCTGCCAGCGCCATGTCGACCGTTCCTGACCAGATGGATTCACAGGCGAGGTTGATCGCCACAAGAGCAGAAGAACAAGCCGTGTCCACCGACACCGCCGGTCCTTTGAAATCGAGCAGATACGAGATCCGGTTCGAAGCAATCGAAAGCGTTGATCCGGAGTTCGTGTGCACGTCGACATTGCGGGGATCGCTCTGCGCGACGCTCGCATAATCGTTCGACGCGATCCCTACGTAAACCGCTGTATTTGAACCACGAAGCTTGTCCGGAGCCATTCCTGCATCTTCGAGAGACTCCCAGGCCGTCTCGAGCATCCAGCGCTGCTGCGGATCCATCCGCAAAGCCTCGCGGGGGGAAATACCGAAAAACTGAGCATCAAACTTGTCGTGGTCGTGAATGAATCCACCCCACTTCGTGATCATCTTGCTCGGAATCTCGACATTCTCGTGATGCCAGCGCTCGCGATTCCAGCGGTTGCCCGGAACCGGAACAATCCCGGAGCGCTTCTCCACCATCATCTGCCAAAAGGATTCAGGACCGGTCACACCACCTGGAAGGCGGCACCCGATTCCTACAATAGCCAAAGGCTCGCGAGTCACTGATTTGTTGTCAGACATGTGGATTAGCGGTCAAAAAGTAAAAACGGAAAAACGGGAAGGTCCAAAAGTCCCTTCTCGTCATTCCAAAAATGATTCGTGCTGATGCGATGAGTGTAATCAAAAACAAATGACTTGGCTCGTAAATGGACACCACCCTGCGACGCTGAATTAATCCCGAAGGGACACAGAGTCAACAGGGTAAGCTAAAAGGTTTAACAGGGTTTAATGGTCACGATTTCCAAAATTTCAACAGTCTCAGGAAAGCATCCCCGCGACCGCTTCTTTCTCCTCACGCAATTCCTGTACCGATGCTTCAATTTTCTCGCGGCTGAACTCGTCAATCGGCACATCCTGAACAATTTCCCACTTCTCGCCGTCGGTTCTGATCGGGAATGAAGAGATCAAACCCTCGTCCACGCCGTAGGATCCGTCGGAGCAAACGCAAACGCTGGTCCAATCACCCGCCGGAGTCGGCGTCGTGAGGCTCTTCACCGTATCGACGACCGCATTCGCTGCCGAAGCAGCCGAGGAAAGTCCGCGCGCGGCGATGATTGCGGCACCTCGCTTCTGGACCGTTTCGATGAACTCCCCTTTCAACCAGGCGTCGTCACCGATTTTTTCAGCGGCAGGCACGCCACCGATGAGTGCATTCGTAAAATCCGGATACTGCGTCGCCGAGTGATTGCCCCAGATCGTCGTGTTTGTGACCTCACTGACATGCACCCCTGCCTTCGCCGCGAGTTGGCTCTTAGCACGATTCTCATCGAGACGAGTCATCGCGAACCAGCGATCCGACGGAATCTCTTTTCCACTGTTCATAGCGATGAGGCAGTTCGTGTTACAAGGATTACCAACCACAAGCGTTTTGGCATCCGACGCGCCGTTCGCCGCAATCGCCTGGCCCTGACCCGTGAAAATTTTCCCGTTAATCCCGAGGAGATCGGCCCGCTCCATGCCCGCTTTACGCGGAACGCTACCAACGAGCAAAGACCAGTTCGCATCTTTGAAGCCAACGTTGAGATCGGAAGAATACTGAATGTCGTCGAGCAGAGGAAATGCGCAATCATCCAGCTCCATGATGACTCCTTCGAGCGCTTTCATGGCCGGCTCAATCTCGATCAGATTCAGGGCGACCTTCTGATCCGGACCAAACATCGCGCCACTGGCGATGCGAAATAGAAGGGAATACCCGATTTGACCGGCAGCACCGGTGATAGCGACTCGAATTGGCTTGCTCATAATTGGAAGAAAAGAAGGACGTGATTTGATTTACGAGACCTCATCGTGAGACGACGTCTTTCGTTCTGAAAACTGACAGGAACGCTTAAAAAGAGCCAACCCTTCGCGAGCGGCCCGCTTCATTCAAGACCTTTTTTAGCATCTCTCTCAGCTCCCAAAAATTCTCCCCCACTGCCAGCTCATGTGACGAAATCGGCACCCGGTAACTCCAGTTCGTTCCGTCCATGACCCCGGGGACATTGATTCGTTCCGTCTCGCCCAGCAGGTCTGAAATCATGATGGCAACCCGATCCGAGTTTGAAAAGCAAATTTCCCGAAACAAACGCTCCCAGATTGCTGCCGAAAACTCAGGCGGGACATCATGCTGCATTTCAATCCCCGCAAAGCCACAGAGAGTCGCGAGAAAATTCCGCGGGCCCCACCACTCTTCGCTGTCATGCTCGGCGGCAGCCATCGCTGCTTTCGCCTCGTCCCACTGCGCCTTCATCGGGGCGTGGTCGTGCGTCGCGTAAGCCGCAAACGAAAGCGCGGGATAATGAAGCCCCGAGGCGACATGGCCGTCACTGAATTCCCACTGCGGCACCTTCATCCCCGCGATTTCCAGCTTTTCCAATGAGGGGCGCACATAATCAGGCACCGTCCCGAGGTCTTCGGCAATGACTTCCGACCCGCCCGCCGCTTCGAGGATCATGCGGAAATACTTCTCCCCATCGGCGCGGTTTGCCTTTTTCGACTCCGTCGAATGATCAGCACGAGGCCGGAAACCGGGGAGTCGGTCATCGCATTTTGCCGCCGCCTCATCCTGCGTCAGGGGTAAAAACTCTGCGTTACGCACTGGATTCCAGGGAAATGAGTAGATCCGGTAAAACCCAAGGGCATGATCGACCCGCAGCATCCCGAAAATGTCCGTCGTCTTCTTGATCCGCTGACGCCACCACGCAAAATCGCTCTCTTCGTGAACATCCCAACGGTAAAGTGGAATCCCCCAGTTCTGCCCCCATTTCTGGACAAATTCATCATCTTTAAAGAGCGTTTCCGGTGGAGCCCCGCCATACCAGTCGAGGTCGAAGAGCTCGAGGTTCGCCCAGACATCGCAGCTGTAGAGGCTCACGCCGAACGGAATATCCCCCATGAGACTGATGTCCTTCGATCCGGCGTACTCCGCGATGCTGTTCCATTGCTCAAAGGCAATCCACTGCACATAGGCGTAATAACGTAGATCCCGGTCGATCGCGTCGCCGTTTTCCTGCGCCTCCGCCATGAGCGTTTTGAGCGCACTTCCCTTCGTCCGGTAATCTACGGACCACTGCTGCCAGACTTGGCTTCCATTCTCCCGGTCCATGAAAAGCCGGAAAATACAGTAATCATTGAGCCACTCCGATTCGGATTCGCAGAAGGCTTCAAACGCGTCGGCGCGGATATCGACCTTACCCTGAACGTTATCTATAAAGCTGTCGTAGGCGCGGTGCAGAAGTTCGTGCTTGAGACGACGCACGGTTTCATACTGGACGTTCCCTGCATTGAGGTCGGCAAGGTCATACGAAGCGACGACCTGATCAAACGCTTCGCGGGAAAGATCCCTGAGACCGTCAGGCGTGCAGTCGAGCGTCATCGGCTCAATCGCGACCGAGCTGATCGAGTTGTAGGGGCTGTTGTCCGGGCCGGTCTCATTGATCGGCAGGACCTGCACGAATCCAAAGCCGGTTTCCGCCGCAAAACGGACGAACTCCCGCAAGCTCGCGACATCTCCGATTCCGAGATCCGATTCCCCCCGAACAGAAAAAACCGGAACCAAAATTCCGGCAAGTCGGCGATTCGTGCTGTGGCGTGTTTCCGGCATGGCGAGTCTTGCCGCACGTTACCCAAAAGGGATCGGAACTCTAGGGGAAAGTGAAATTGAACTCCAGTCTGAAGGATTTACCTACGAAGCGGTGATCGCTCGCACCACCTCATCTTTCCCGATGAGATGATCCAAGATCGCGCTTGGCTTGCCGATGCTCTTGCTGACTCGCAACTCCCTCGTCCGCTCGACGAGACGACGCGGCACTTTCGTGTAATTGTCGAGTCGTGACCAATAGCCGGCGGTCGCCGCGTTTAAAGCCATGCGAGATTCTTCGCAGTGACCGGCGAGCGAAGGTATTTCGACCTCGCCTTCCACTTTTTCAAAAACGCCGAAGAGGTTGCCGGGGAGGACATCGAGCTTCACTTTTTTCAAGCCCGCCTTAGCCGCGACGGCTTCGAGGGTGAGCGCATCGAAGCCGAAAAGATGGCCGTCGTGCCATTTGTGATCAAAGCGCATCCCGCCGAAAAGAATATCAGGAACCTCGATCCAGAAACGACCGCCCACTTTGAGGTATTCCGCCATCGCCGCGATGTCCACAACCGGATCAGCGAGATGCTCGAGGACCTGAAAGAGAGTCACGAGATCGAAGGAACCTTTTTCCAGTTTGGCATCCTGATACATCCCGAGAAAGACATCGACATCGTAGGAATCCTTCGCGAACGAGCCGTAGTTGCTTGGCTCGACGCCACGGGAATCACAGCCGATCTGATCCATGAGATAGACCCATTCCCCGCCGCCCGCTCCGATGTCGAGCGTCTTCATTCCGCGGGTGATCGCCGTCGCACCGCCGCCATGCCGGAGACGATGAAGCGTCACTCCTCCCGCGCGGTAAATGTGCTTCAGCTTCGGCTGGATCACGTTTTTGTATTCCGAGCGATAGTCCTCTTTGTAATACTTGGCTAAATCCTCCACCGGGAGGGGATCGACAAAAATCAGCCCGCTCTCGCGCGATCTCACATTGCGTAGCGCATGCCCTTCCCGCGCCTTCGTCGCAACGACTTCGCAGTCATGCGATCCGGTGATAGGACAAGGACGATCAGATTGGATAAGTTCGAGATCAGAAGCCATGAGAAACGGCCAAGAAATAGCACATTTTCAGCAGATCGCGAGTCGCGTTCGAGTCATTTGGGAAGAGCGCTTCGTTTTTGGAGTCTCTCGCGAATCATCTCTTCTTCTTACTCCTCATCTTCTTCTTAATCTCTGTCTGAGTCGCGAGAGTAAGAAGAAGATTAAGAGGAGGAAGAAGAGCGGAAGCTAAATCCCCAGCGCCGCTCTGGGATTCTCCGAAAACACCCGGGCTACTTGCTCTACCGAAAAGCTCAATTCCCGCTCCAAATTCGCAGCGACTTCAAAGCCGCGCACGGTCGAGCCCGCCAAATTCGGCGATCCCGGCCTCCGCGCGACGCCGTGTTCATCGATCACAACGGGCGCACCGGAGAGCTCGTAAGTCCCCGGACCCAGCCCTGCTGCCACAATCGCATCCGTCGTCACGATCGCCCGCTCCAACCCGATGAGTTCAAAATAGTTCTTCAGGACAAACCACGGCACGTGCGCCCCGTCGGGAATGAAACAAAGCCAAAGGCGATCCGAAAGCGACAGCGCCCGCTGGATGAAATTATCGTGCCTTGGCAGAGTCACGGGGCAACCGTTCCCCAAGTGAGTCACCATCGAAAGCCCTGCATCGATGCTGCGCTTCAAGGTTTCCCGATCCGGGTCACAATGGCCCGCCGAGACCGTGATTCCCACCGCCGAGAGAAATTCGGTCGTCTTTGCCCCGGCATCGCACTCCGGCGCGAGCGTCATGAGCTTGATCCTCCCCTGCCCCGCCTCGACCAAGCGCCGAGCATCCTCGACGGTCGCAGGCACCACCGCCTCCGCCGGATGCGCCCCGACATAGCCTTCGAGCGGACTGATAAATGGCCCTTCGACATGAAAGCCGGCGATCATTTCAGACAGCAAGTCATCCTCCTCACAAAATCGCACGAGTTGCTTTAGCTTTGCTTCGAGCGACGGAACCGTGTCCGTGATCATCGTCGCCAAAAAGCGATCAATCCCATCAGCGCGGAGCGCTTCGCAGGCGGTCCGACATTCCTCCAGCGTCAGTGATGAGGAACAAAAATCGACGCCGGCGTAGCCGTTTACTTGCAGATCAAAATAAGCCATCCCGTTTCTGTGGTCACTCTGCCACAATCACGGGCGCGTCGGGAAGCGCATTCAGGAAGATTTTGCCGTAGTGCTTGCTCAAAATCCGGTTGTCCAACAAGACAACGAGCCCCTCGTCTTCGCCACTCCGGATGAGTCGCCCGACGCCTTGCCGCAATTTTAAAATCGCCTCCGGCACCGAGTATTCCATGAATGAATTCCCGCCGTTTTCCTCGATCTTCTCCAACCGCGCCTGCGTCAGGGGATGGTCCGGTACCGCGAACGGCAGGCGCGTGATGATGACATTCGTCAACGCCTCACCCGGCACATCCACCCCCGTCCAGAAACTGTCGGTCCCGAACAGCACACTCGTCTTGTCCTTTTTAAACTGCTCGATGAGCTGCCCCCGGGACTTCCCCCGCCCCTGCACGAGGAGTTCGAGGTTTTCATCCTCAAAGAAATCCTGCATCGCCTCAGAGACCCGCTTCAGCAGTGAGTAACTCGTAAAAAGGACGAAAGCACTCCCTTTCGACATCTTCACGAAGTGCTTGATCCACTTGATCAGTGCCGCTTCGTAGCCCGACTCGTTCGGCTGCGGCATTTGCTTCACGAGGTGGATCGTCATCTGCTCCTCGTAATGGAAAGGACTCCCGATCTGGATCGCCTCGACCTCCTCTGCTCCGACGCGCTGGCGGAAATAGTTCAAATCACGATCACCAATCCCCAGCGTCGCACTCGTGAAGACGCAAGGCCGGTTCCGCTCGAAAAAAACTGGTCGCAACAACTCGGCAACATCGACCGGGGCAGCGTTCAGACTGATTGAATCCCGCTCCCCTTTCTCGACCCAGTAAACGAGGCCATCTTCACTTTGGTCAAGAAAGGTCGCGAGCGCAGCCCGGCAATCGGCAAGCCGACGCGCCAATTCGGTGAGCTCATTTTTCATCGAATCCTCCGCGAGATCCGCCACCGTCCGTGCGCGACGCCCGACCTCGATAAGCCCGGCCCCGAGGGTGTCCTCGACAAACTCCGGATCACGAACGCGGAACTCACGCCCGTAATCGCTCCACTGACAGGTCTCTTCGATCCCGTAAAAGAAGTCATCAATGTCATCGAGCAGTTTCATTGTCGCCCGCCGCCCCTGACTGTCTCCCGTCACCGCAAAGAGTCCCTTTTTGTTCTTCGGATTGAAGAGCCGGTGCAGATCAAACTTCATCCCGATCTGGGTCAAATTGATCCCCAACTGCCGCGCCGCGACCTGCTCAAGTGTGTGCGCCTCGTCAAAAATCAGAAAGTCCCCCGCAAAAAGAAAGCCCTCACCCGACTCCGTGAACTCCGCCTGGCTGTTCAGGAGGGTGAAGAAGAGCGTGTGATTCACGACGAGCACATCGGCCTCCGCGACCTGCTTCTTCACTTCCTGATAAAAGCATTTTCCCGACGAACCACAGCGTCGCGGCGTGCAGACATGAGACTCGCTGCAAACCTGCGACCAGACCCGACCCGTCGGGGGAAAATCGAGATCGCTCAGCGTCCCGTCCTCCGTTTTCCGAGCCCATTCCCAAATCGCTTTCAATTCCTCCAGCTCCGACGAAGTGAACATCTCCCCGCCACCTGACATCGCGATCTGAAGACGGTTCGGACAGAGGTAATTGCGTCGACCCTTCAGCAACATCGCGTTGAAGGGCTCATTCATGACTGACTGGAGCAGCGGGATGTCCTTGTCGATAAGCTGCTCCTGCAAATTGATTGTGTGCGTCGAGATGATCGCCTTACGTCGTTCGTCGAGCGCCTTACGCACCGCCGGGGCAAGGTAAGCGAGCGACTTGCCCACGCCCGTGCCTGCCTCCACCACGAGCGGTCGCTCCTCTTCCAAGGCCCGCGCCACCGCGACCGCCATTTGCTGCTGCTGCGGGCGGAACTCAAAATCCTTCAACTTGGACAAGGCACCACTCGACCCGAAAAACTCAGCAGTCGTTCGGGAAAGCGTCTCCGCAGAGTTACCAAATTCAGAAATCGAAATCACAACCGTAAGCAATCCGACTAAACCCTCTCAGGTGCAAGACTAAACAGGCTTGGGGCCGCATTCGGGTTTGGTCAGCATTCGGCTTGGGCCCGCATCCGGGTTGAGTGAGAACCTTTCGATATCGACAGACCGCAGCGGTCTACTTCCCCAAGGACTGGAAATCCTTATGCTGAAGGCGCCATTTTTCCGCCTCATCAACGTTTCCGAGTTCTTCGTAGAGGCGGGCAAAAAGATCCGAGATTTGGATCACCGCCGCCAAGCCGGCGCCCTCCGGTGATCCCTTTCCGCGAAATCCGACATGTTCCGCCTCAGTCCAAGCATCGCGAAGCACTCCCTCTGCCTCCGAAAAACGCTTCGCCGAAAAAAGAGCTCTTCCCCGTGCAATGTCAAGAAAGACCCCCTGCGGCCTGTTGTAATGCCCATCCTCCCTCATGCGCGCTGCCTCCATCAAAGCCGCTTCCCAATCTCCGGCGAAGGCGAGATTCTCTACGACGCGAAGCCGCTTGTGCAGAGTGTTCGCATGGGTCGGCCCGAGAATCCGCGAAAAAATGACTGTAACCTCACGAGAGACCTCCGCCATCTTCGAATTTCCACCAGTAGCGGCGGCGTCTGCAATCATGACCCGGAAGCAACGCTCTAACTCCATTGGCACCCCTTCACCCGCCGAATCATAAGAATCCAAAACCAATCGTGCGATCTTCGCCGCTCCCGCTATATCGCCTTTGGTAGATAGAGACTCCGCCAAGTTGATCGAATAATCGAGGAGAAAACCACTCTGCCAACTCAAGACTTCACTCTCCAAACGCGGCAACAATATTTCTTTTGCCTCCTCGTAGTTGCCCTCGTGATGCTTCAGAAACGCGACCCGGTTGCCCCGACCTTTCGTGATCGCACCCTCGAGACCATATTGTGCATCCGTCAGCGAATAGGCTTGATCCATGAACTCCCCGGCCTGTTCGAGGGCATCCCGGGCAAGAAGACCCTCCGCCAGCCAATAACAGGATGCAGCAGGGAGCGTCCACCCCCCGGCGCTCACCACCTCGACCAATCTCTCCGGCGAAGCCGAGATCTCCTTGATCAACTGATCTATTACCTCACTTTCAGCCTCGGTAATCACGAGCGTTTCCGCGTATCGGTTCAGCTCATCGATCTCCTCCAGAAACAGCTCCTGAACTTCCTTCCCGTCATCGAAATGGCTCAGCCGACATAAGAGGACCGCAGAAAATCGGTCCCCCATCTCATCGAGCGCCCTCGCCAGATAGCGAGTCCCCGTCATTGTCCTCGGATGGAAAGGACCATAAAAGTCCCTCGTGTGACGGACCAGAATTTCGCCCGCTGCCACCGCCGTTTCATTGTTACCCTCGGTGCGTCGAAGCGCTGTCGTGAGGAAACTCATCGGCCAATAGAAGCCTTTCGTGTTCGCCTTCCCTGTCAGAAAAAAACGATCCAGATCTTCATTCCAGAATGCGAGAGCACCCTCACTGTTTCCCCGTCCCGCCTCCAACTGCGCCGCGACTGCACGAAACGCCCGAAGATTAACCCCGGGGAATTTCTCCGGATTCTCGATCACTTCCAAAATCGTCTCTTCGACCCGCATGCCGTAGGATTCACGCATCGCCTCATTCCAATAGGCCGCTTCGAGAAGATTGCGACAGTATTCAAGGCGGGCGCTCAGTGTTTCCGCATGACTAATCCCTAACCTCACTTCACTCTCTTTCCAATTTTTGAGAGAAGCGCCAATCGCTGTTTCCGCCCTCCCTGAACTCCGTTGTGCGCCTGTCAGGAAGAAATTCAGCCGCGCCTCCATTTCCTCATGCCCATCCTGTCCCTCCATTGCTTCAAGGGCCTTCTCAAACACAAGCGCCGCGAGATCATCCCGACTCAAGCCCCGATAAGTCCGCCCGATCGATTCGAGAATCCGTGCTCTCATGAGCGGCTGATTCGCGAATTCACCCACGACGTCAGCCTCAGCCTGCCGGAGCACATCAATCGCGAGCATATCCGCTCCGCCTTCGCCGGGATCAGCCTGCCGGAATGCGTTGAAAAGAAAGTCCGGCACCGCGTCTGCCTCGGCCAATCTCGACTCGGCCAACTCCTGCGCCACCGAGGCTCGCATCGCCCAGCGAACGCTCAAGGCGGTCGCCGCGATCAACGCAACAGAGACAAATGCCACCGAGAAGAAAGTCGTCCGATGCTTTGCCGCAAACTTTTTCGTCCGGTAGATCCTCGAAGGCGCACGGGCCGCAACTGGATCATTATTCAAATATCGATTGAGATCATCAATCAGGTGCGCAACCGAATCGTAGCGCCGTTCCGGTTCCTTTTCGAGACACCGCATTGCAATCCAGTCGAGTTCTTCACGGAGATCAGATGGATGGATCGTCTTTTCCATTACCTCTTCTGATACCGCTGTCGCATGCCTCGCCGCAAGCCTGACCGAAGGTTTTGCCGCGACTTCCTCACGAATTGCACGAAGCGTCTCCTCCATGCCGCGACCCGCCGGGGACTTTGACGTTAGTGGTGGCGATCCCGTGAGCAACTCATAAAGCACGATGCCGAGACTATACAGGTCGCTTCGTGTCTCTATCCTTCCTCCCGCCGCCTGCTCCGGACTCATGTATTGCGGGGTACCCAGAACCTCGCCACTGAGAGTCAACTGCGTCCGGTCCCAATCGTCCTCCGCCACCGTCTTCCCGATTCCGAAGTCGATCACCTTGATCAGAGCCGCTCCTTCCTCATTTTCACGAACGAGGATATTCGATGGTTTGAGATCGCGATGAATCACACCCCGATGGTGAGCATGGCGGACTCCTTCTGCGACCTGAAGAAAGAGACTGATACGATCGCGCAGGAGAAGACTCTTTTCCCTGCAAAAATCCGTCACCGCCGATCCCTCGACCAATTCCATGACAAAGAACGGCTGCCCCATCTCGGTCTCACCAGAATCGAGAAGCCCGATCACATTGGGGTGGTTGAGCGATGCGAGGAGTCGAACTTCTTCCGCAAATCGTGCTCGAAGATCTGTGCTTCGGCCATTTTCCAGCAACACCTTAATCGCAACCTCCCGCTCCATCGGGCTTGACTGCCGCGCCCGCCAGACCTGCCCCATGCCACCCTCGCCAATTTTCTCCTTGAGCTGAAACGGACCGATCTGTTTTTCAATCCCCTCACTATCAACGACAACCCGTGCCCGGCCATCCGGGGTGAAATAGTGAGATGCTTGTTCAAGATTCGTCTCCTGCCCGAGAAGACAGGCAGGACACATGCTCTCGGCTACGCTGCCGAAGAGACTGGTTCCACATTCAGGGCAGCTACTGTCGGTCATGTCTTTCATTTTGCGGGAAAACGGGAAAAGCTCAATCTTGATTTTCGAGTGGGAACATCTGAAAAAAAAACTCACCACTTTTGTCACCTCGGGAATTCAACCGGTAACTCCCGGTAGAGACTCACGTTTCTAGAAACCAGTGATCGCAGATGAACTATTTTATCCTGAAAAACCACAAAACGTCAGGCCCCTTCAACGGGCCTGAAATCTTAGAACAACTTCAGGCAGGGACGATCACCGAGAGCGACCTTTTTCGGGTTTCCGACCGTGATGACTGGAAACCGGTTCGATCCCTCCTACAGAAAAAGGGAATCAACCAGTCTCCCACGCCGGGCGTGACCGAAGCGGATGCAGGAATATTAGCCCCAGCCGATGAAAATAAACCGGGCGGAAAGTATCTCGATGAGGCGAAACGAATTGCTTCACGTTCGACTGAATTTGCCCGCGAGAATCTTGAGTTTGCTCCGCTGTCGGAGGGATCGAAATCGCTACCTCCGATCAAACGATTTCGCCCTCTACCTTTTGTGTTCGCACTTTTCTGCTTCCTTCTTCCTGTAGTCCGATTTTCCTGTAGCATGCAGCCAAACATGGGCGCAGATCTTTCCGGACTGCAATTGCTGACAGGTACGAGAATTTCAGTCGGGACAGAACCCGTGCCGATCCCCCCCAATCCCGCTATCGCATGGGTATTCGTTGGTACAGTAATCGCTCTCCTCGCGTCTCTTTTTCAGCGAGTTACAACATCGACGGCGACAGCGGGGATCATCGCTGCGAGCGTTGCCGTTCTAGCCCTGCTACTTTTCAAGGCAGCCACTGAAGCCGAAGTCCGAAATGAAGGTGAAGGAATCATCGTCGGCCAATTTCAAGCGGGCTACTGGGGCATCCTCATCGGACTGGGCACCGGAATCTGGATGAATATACGCCTACTCTCGATGGCTGGAAAGGCCGCCACCGAATCGGACGCTGAATGAAAAAAGATGTTCGCGCAAATTACGCCAAGCTCCTACCATGCAAATTCATATTACTCGAGACGATCAATCCTTCGGTCCCTACTCCGAGGAGCAGACCAGGGAATACATAACCAAAGGGCAACTTAGGCCGGAAGACCTCGCCTGGATCGACGGATCTGCGGAATGGGTCCCTCTTTCGCAACTCCTTTCACTTCCGCAACCGGAAACTAAACAATCTCTTCAGATCGCAACCCAAGAGGCATTGCCCTCATTTCAATCGCAAGTCTCCACGGTTCCGCAGGTTCAACAACCCCAAGTCGCAGTTGTCGGCATCAACCCCGGAACGGCTGGATGCCTCTCGATGCTCTTCGCTGTAATCGGGCTTCCCTTCTTCTCGTATATCCAACCGGGAAAGATTGCCCGGGGGGTCGTTGTGCAACTGATCTACTGGGCAGCTCTCGCCCTCGCCTTCTTCGGTCCGCTCATCGTGGGAGGGGGCGCGGCTGCAGTTGCTCAGGAAAGCGGCAATCGGGGAGCCGGGGAACTCGCCGCCGGTGGAGCATTTCTCGGCATGATGTTCCTGCCGGGACTTGTCTGGGTCCTCGGCATCATCTTCACTTCGATGGATGTCAATAAATGCGTCAAGGCGCACAATGCCGGTCGGGGTGTGAGCTACACGTAAACTGCAAGCATGCGATGAGTCTTGACGCCCTGTCATTCTAAACCTACTTATTTTTATGATCTCACTTCCTGGCATTGGCCTGAAACAAGCTGGAATGCGCAACACAATTCAACTTCCCATCGTCATCTGCCTACCGCTTCTATTTTCATCCTGCCTCGATCCTGAGGACTTCAAACTGCCGCTCTCTTCAGGGAAAGACACCGCAGCGGCGCAAGATCAGGAAGCTTCAAAGACTTCTCTAGCGAGACAGGTAACGAAAGAAATCGAAGGCAATCTGCTCCTCGAAAAACACGGCATGGAACTGGTCGTCACGGCTGAGGCGAATGGATTTCTCGAACTCAATCTATCAGACGGTCCCAAGGAGTTGCGGGAGGGAATTGCGGGCGGTCTCGACTTGAGCACGAGCAGCTTTACCTCTGCCCTCGTCCTCCGGACAGATGCTTCCCTGCGTGCACTGACTGACTTGCGAAACCTGATTGAATACTTGAAGGGGATCGATGGAGTGAAAGCGATTTCGCTTACGGCAACTCGCGTGACTCGTCGTGATCAGGGAATCGACCTGTTGAATGAAGCGCGGGATGCACAGGAAGCGAAGGAATATGCTAATGCAGAAAGACTCTTTTTGGAGTCGGCGAGCTTTGGCGAGTCCGATGCCATGAATGAAGTTGGCTTGCTGTATCTTAACGAAGAGACATCATTGCATGATACCGGAAAAGGAATCACGTGGCTTCGTCAAGGAGTTGAAGCCGGAAACCGATTTGCGGCCGACAATTTGGCTAGCCGCTACCTCTTCGGAAACGGAGTTCCCCGCTCGGACAAAGAAGCGATTGCTATCTTGCTGCCTTTTGCAGAGAAAGGTGACGCTCGCTCACAAAATAGCGTCGCTTGGATTTTTGCTTCGAGCTACGATAAGAGCTTGCACGACGGAGAAAAAGCAATCCACTACGCAAATCAAGCACACAAGGCGGATCCAGAGGACTGGACTTATCTCGATACTCTGGCCGCTGCGCAGGCGAGAAATGGCAGTTTTGAATCAGCAATTTCTTCGCAGCGACGGTCCCTTCAGTTCTTGGAGAAAGCTAACTCGCCCGAAGAGCTAATCGTCAACCTATCAAAAGAATCCCTAATAGAAGATGCTAATGAGCGACTCGAATTCTACCGGAATCAAACTGCCTATGAGTATGAGTGACCGAATTCACTGAATTGCCAGTTCTCAACAAGCCTGTGCCATGACCGACTCCCCTCCCCCATCCTACGATCACTTCGGTGAGAACCATCTCGTCTCACGATTGAACCGCCGTTTTTCGAACCTTCTCCAGCGGACCTTTCGGCTCCCGGCAGATTGGCACGACAATCCCGGGGAGTGTTTCCGAACTCTCCTCTCGCGCGTGAACAACCTTGCGCTGTTCCTCCTCTTCCTCGGCGGCATCATTTCGGGGATTGTTCTCATGATTGCAGGAATCCAAGAGGATTCTTCGGCGCTCTTTTTCTTTGGGATTGCCGTGATCCCGGCGGTGTTTGTCGTTCAGTTTATTCTGAGCCTTTTTTGCTCTGCTAATCTCGACCTGACTTTCGGACGCCCCATTGAACTGGTATCGCGACTCGTTCCCGAGGCGCTGGTGGTCCTTGGCTTTCTACAATTTCTTTACGTGATCATCATCGGCGGATTCCTCGCCTTTCAGTCTTTCTCTGCTTCGCTTCAATCAGGCTTTGGTGCGGTCCTCGCTTTTGTCTCCCTGCTTATCCTGGGCTGGGTGCAGCCTTGGATGGCGCGAAACTTCGAAACCGTCTTAAACATTAAGATCACAAAAGCTGAGTCGCAGGGCCCTGCCGACTACCTCTTCAGCATTATCCTATTTTTGGGCAGGTATCAGCTCGCTCTCGTTCCTTTCTACTTTGTTCTCGCGACCCTTGTCGGTGCCGCTGTCGCCGTGTATTCCGGAATCCTTCTTGTTCTCGGAAAAGAGAGCCTCGGTGAATCTCTTGTCATGGGGGCTCTCTCAGCATCGTCTTTCAGCTCTCTGTCGGGGAGCCTGACGGGCTTTCTTTTTCTTATCCTGATCCCGATCGCCGCTCACTTTCTCTATCTGATCGTGATGAGCCTCGCAGATATCGGTGCCGCCCTCTTCCGGCTCGTGAGAAGTTCCGAACGCATCGCGCAACTTTCTGACGAAGCCATGAAAGCTCCGCGGGATGACGAATCCTAAGATTGACGAGTTTTCTCACTGAGTTCCTTTTCTGATGTCCTCCTCCACCCTGAAGATTCATGTCGAGGGAAATGATTTCTTCCTTTCCTGCCGTGAACGGGAACGGTTCTTCATTGGCTCAGCTCCAGATTGTAAGCTGAGTCTCGACGCGGTAGGAATTGAAGAGGAACATTGCGCGGTGGAACGCATCTCCGAAAACACCTTTCTGATTCGACAAATCAACCGGGCATCGGTCACAGTCAACGGGGTTGCCGCGAAGGAGATTGAAGCAAACGCCCCCTTGCTTCTGACACTGGGCCGATACAAACTCGAACTGTCTCTCGTCGATGATCCTGATGAAGAGCTAGGCGAAGCGGAGCGTGATTTGCCCGCCACCGCGCCTCCCCCGGAAGAAGAGGCACTTTCCGCGGCAGCCGTATCTCCGCCACCGGCACCTTCTCCCACGCCCTCCAAATCGATTCTCCCACAAGCGCCTGCGAGAAAGGAAGGAGCCGCGATCACTAACCGCCTGGAAACTCCTTGCGCGAGGCATCGAAAGATCACAACGGTTCAGCGAGCTCGCGTTCCCCGCCCTTCCGCCATTCCCGCGATTCGATTCGGTCGGTCCGGCTTTTCGGATATCGGGTTCGGTGAGACCGCCACTTCACGGTCTCCGTCGCCACCCCCTCCACCGCCACCAAAACAGCAGGCGCATGGAATTCCCTTACCCAAAACAGGGGAATCTCCACCCCCCACCTTCGCGCCGCCCCGGGCAGCCTCAGCGGCCTGGCTTTGGATCCCCTTTGTGACGCTGATCTTATTCGCAGGGAGCGGCTACGGCTGGTTTTGGTGGAAGGATTTCACTCTCCCAAAGTCACCAGAGAGGCTGGAGCAGCTCGCCAAAAACGGCGATCTCAATGCTGCGGCGACGCTCGCTCTTTCCGAATGGAGAGGAGAATGGAACGCCGCCTTTGCCCCAGCACGGGGCCTGCGACGTCTAAAGCGATCCGCCGGGGAAGGAAATGCCCTTGGGATCGCCGGCTTGGCTCATCTGAAAGACAATGGCTTTATCATTGAAGGCGAAGATCGTAGCACGGGCGAACTTTACCGTGCCGCTCTTGATGCGGGTTTGACCGAAACGTCAAGGCAAATACGGGATCCCCGATGGCATGCGATCACAGCAAGAGCGCTCTCCGAACGGGCGGACCACGATGATGAAACTGTTCAATGGTTTCTGCGGAAATCCTTGCGAGGAAAGTCGCCCGAAGGGGCAATCCTGAAAAGCGAATGGAGCAATGACGAAGCCGAGACTGAGAAGTGGCTGGAGAAGGCTCTCGACTTTGCCGTGTTGGAGGACCGCAGCAGTTCCGTTTTCGCAGCAAGTCTGCGCGCCCGCCTTCTCGCCAATCATCCCATTTTTCACACAGCTGAGCGAAGCACGAAAGACATGTTCGAACGGGCTGCGATCCTTGGGAGTGCGGAAGGGAAACATCGCCTCGGCCTTATTCTCGAATTGGAAGACGCCACAGAAGAAGCGTTCGCCGAATTTGAACAATCAGCTGCGTCTGGATACCTCCCTGCGATGGCAACCCTTTCCCGATGCCTTCTCGACGGAATTGGCACCGAAATCTCTCATTCTCAAGCTCTCACCCTTGCAAAGAAGAGCGCAGACGACGGGTCAAGAGAGGGGCGGCTCGTCCTAGCTCGTATCCATGGGGACGGACTCGGAGTCCCAGCGAATCGCGAACTCGCTATCGACCTGCTTTCACCCCTTGCCGCCGATGCTGATACCGACACCCAAGCTCTCCTCGGAAGGCTGCTCGCCATGAATGGTGAATGGTCAAAAGCTGAACCGCTCTTGCGCGACGCTGCCGAACAAGGCCAGTCCTCAGCCATGGTCGAACTCGCGAAACGACTCTCGACAATTACTGAAGAAGGGAGCAATGAAGAAGCTATTCACTGGCTTGAACTCGCTAATGAGGCCGGAGAACCGGAAGCGATCTCTCTCCTCATCGCAATCATCGACAAAGAAGGCGCCAAAGCGCGAGACCCCTGGCGTGCGGTTGAGCTGCTTGAGGAACTAAGCAAGCGGGGCGACCTCCGGAGCACATTCCTTCTCAGCGATTACTACTTTCGAGGAAGAGGAATCGCGCAGAATCCGGAAAAAGCATTTCTTCTTATCAAACGAGCAGCCGAAGGAGGAGTGACAGAGGCCTGGTATCCTCTTGCCAATTTATACAAAACCGGAGCCGGAAAAATCGGAGCCAGTGAGGCCCTTGCCCTGAAAGCCTATGAAGAAGCTTATGCGGCAAATGACAAGCGATTGGAAGAAGTCTTCCCTGGAATATTCTCGGCAAATGCTGTGGCCGGGGAATTTCTCAAGAGCCTGGAAAATGATGACTATTCTGCGACCACGGAACTCCTGCACTCCTCAGTCACCCAATACCTTGCTCTCACTGATCCTTCTGCAACAGCCGTGGCGGCGCTCGAAAGCGGATTCCGGCAGCTTTGGTCGAGCCGGAATTTCCAACTCCAGCAAAATGCAAAAGTCACGATTACCAGCCTCGATCATTACGAGGTTGAGTTACCCTATACTTTCGATCTCGCAGACAGGGTCCGCAAGGTTTCTGGCAAAGGTGTCCTCACACTGTCCTTCACGAAAGAAAATGGCGCTTCCAAACCCATCTCAGTGAAAGAACGCATCGAGATTGATAACTTCTCGCCCAATGAGGAATACTTTCAGACTTCCGATTGTCTGCGAACGCTACTCCCGGCGCTGCCGCTTGAATTGGCCACTTATCGCCTCGCGATCCTTCCTCGCGGTCAACGGGACTTCGTAAATGCCTCTCCCTTCACAGACAAATTCGGTGTTCGCCATTCTTTGATTCCTACCGCGACGGAAAACGAACTGATCCGCTTTTCATACACCAACCGAGAAGGAGATGTTTATCTCCCCATCGCCTATTTTGATATCGTAGTGCAGCAACAAATTGCGCGAATGATCGACGCCCAATTTTTTGACCTTTTTGAACGCGAATTTAATTCGATCACCACAGCACCTGATCGGAGCGATCCTTACACTTCAAAACTATTCCAACGCGCCGAAGGCGGAGATCACGAAGCTGAGGCGATTGTGGGAGCGCACTACTACGATGGCTTGGCGACCTTTCCAGTTGATCGAGTCGAAGCATTGAAATGGTTCGTCCGTTCCGCAAGGGCTCGTCACCCCCTCGGGCGGGTCTGGATCGCCATCATGTGTCAGAACGATGGCATTAACTCCTCAGATTCCCCTTTAGCCCAATTCCGTGCCGTACTCCCTGACATTGTTCCCTATATTGCAGAGGCCAACGTCAGGCCGGTTTATTGGAGAGCTACCGCTGAATGCTATGCCGGAGCCGAACAGATGGACTTCGGCTCCCGGCAGCCTCGTGAACTGTTGCAAAGAGGAGTCGAGGCAGGCGATCTTCGCGCCATGCTTCTTAAGGGAATATATGAACTGGAGCGAAGTCCTATTGACGGGCTTCGTCTCCTTCGTTATGCTGCCGATGGAGGTTGCGCCACCGCTGCACTGAAACTTGCGGAATACTATCTTGGCCCCGGAAACGATTCAAACCTTGTCGAAGACCTACTTCTCGTTTCAGCGCGGAAAAATTCAACCGAGGGACAACTCGCTCTTGGAACGTTTGTTGCAGAATCTGGACAGGAGCCGGAACGCGCTGCTTTCTGGATGGAAATGGCTCTAAGAAATGCCATCAAAACAGCGGATCGCAGCCTTGAAGTGCGCATAAGGGAATCAGTACGTCAGTGGAAAAACTCCATCGGGGAAGACTCTTTTCGCCAAGCTGCAAACTTTCTAAACAAAAATTAGCAGCATTAAGAAAGGGAGAATACGGGAGTAGATGCAGCACAAGTTTCGCGCTTTTGCGGCACGACTCCTTCTCTCGGAATTTGGAATTGCTTAATCGTCAGGTCCTCTTAGATGGAAAATCATCGGGCCACCTGTCACCCCTCGCCACTGATCGGTAATACCTTATGAGACGCCATGTCATCCAAAGTATTATTTTTTTCCATTGAGTCAGATCCGCCATGAAAACCCACCTCCCACACTCCATTCCGGCTTTGCTGTTGGTTCTCGTAATCTCATCGCCAGCGTGGTGCCAAAACTTACCCGCCGACGTTAACGAGATACTGGAAAAATTAGAGCAATTTGAAACGCAGGGGAAAAAGAAATACGAAGACTCTGTCACTGAAAAGCGGAAAGCTGTTGCAAAATTCCTTGAATCGAGAGCACGACAGGAGTCAAAAAGCGGAAACGAAGAGCTCGCCAGCTCCCTCTTGTCAAAAGCCGAAGAGCTTGAGAGTCGAGATTTTGATCCGTTAAATGACAAGTTTCCTACAGAGGTTGAAATGACGGAACAATCATCCTTCCATCAGTGGTTGGAAACCGTGACGTTTCGCGCGAATGACGATGGAAGGATCTGGTGGGTCGAAGGCGACACGATGTTCATTGACCTCAATCCGACAACACCGGGTGCCAACCCCGGAACCATTATCGAAATCGATGATCGGCGGAGAAAAATTCACTTCAAACGTGGCGTTACTGACGAAGAGGGCATGTATCTCGCGGTCGAACACAATCGGGAGGAAGGTCAAATCATGTTCTCCAACGGCCAAGTCACTGCGTATCTTGAGGTGATCGCCCGGAACCCTTGAAAGCTCGTCTGGATCACTTTCGGAGAACTTCGAAAAGATAGTTTATCTCCTCCTCCACCTCGGACCTGTCTGCAAGTGTCGCCGCAACTATATCCACGAGCTTCCGTCGGAAGCGTTTACGCATCCGTGCGACTCCCGTCTTGACCGAGTCCGTGCTGATTCCCAATTCCCGGGCCGTTTCTTTGTATGCCGTTCCTTCCAAATCGCTTGTGAGGTGCCCTTTCAGGGCCTCAAAAAATTCAGCGCGCTCTCTCTCCGCATAGTAATTACCCACTTCGACAAAACAGTGGTTGATGACCTCCCTCGCCCATTGCCGGTCGAAGGCAATCTCAGGTTCCAGGTTGCGGTCACTTTCAATAATTGAATCAAGGCCGCTTGCATCGATTGAAATAAGAGACGTGCCGGGTGACCGCTTCAGCGCATTGTCCCTGCGAAATTGTTTGGCTCGAAAACGTTTCGCCGCTGTGATCAGATAGGATCGAAACCTACCTTTCTCTTTATCCACCTTCGACAGCGAGGGACGACTCACAAAATCAGCAAAAAACCCCTGGGTGAGATCCTCGGCATCATGGGAAGATTCGCCGAGTCCACAGAAATAAACATAAACAGGTCTCCAGTAGACACGGCACAGTTCCTCCAACCCGGAAACCCTGTCGCTCGCGTCGCTCGCTCTCTCGACAATCAACGTCCACTGCGTCGTCGGGAACGGACTCGAACTTTCGCTTCTTTCTGAACCAATCATACTCTCACTCGTAAATCGCCGCATGGAGCTATGCCGCGAAACCCTCTCAGGTGCAAGACTAAACAGGCTTGGGGCCGCATTCGGGTTGAGACCGCATTCAGGTTAGGTGAGCGTCTTTCCGCGCTTATCTCACCGGAACAAGACGGATGGCGCGGAGGTCGAGAAGGGCAATCTCGACTTTCCCGAGGGAGCGGACGACGAATTGGTTGTCGCCGCCGGACAGTTCCAGCTCCCCGAGTGCGATGGCTTTGAAGGTCTCCCAGCTCCCCGAGCTTTCGACTTTTCCCTGCAAGAGGGACTCGCCGTTGACGAGGATTTGCCATTGGTTTCCGGCGGCCTCGGGAGAGACCGAGTATTCCCAGGTGACGGCATACTTGCCGGGTCGGTCGAGGACGACTGTCCATTCGGCGCGGTCATTCTCATCGGTCCACCACCCGAGCGCGTCGTAATCCGCCATATAACCGAGTCGGTCTCCGGAAAGGCGGGATTTCGAGGCGCGAAGTTCGACGACGCCCTCCCCGTCCGGTCCGACCCGGGCGGAGAGGATGGGTTCGCGCGGCGGCATCCCCAGTTCGCTGAGGTAGGCAAGCAAATCGGCGAGTTGCGGCTTCGTTAGGGTTGCTTCGAGGCCATCGGGCATCATGGAGATTCCAACCGATTGCATCGAAGCGAGATCGGCTCTGAGCAGTTTTTGCTCACTCCCGTCAGCGCTGCGCAGCGTGATGCCGGAGGCGCTTTCCTCACTGATGAGGCCGAAAAGCTGGCTGCCCTCCTTCGTCGTGATGCTGTAATTCATGTATTTATCCTCGACGGCCCGGTTCGGATCGAGGATTGCGACGAGCATGGTTTCCGGCGAACGATTTGTCACTGCCGCGAGATCCGGACCGATCGCATATCCTACTCCGTCGAGGGCATGACAGGCAACGCAAGCGGCTGCGAAGACTGATTTCCCAAGCGCGGGGTCGCCTTTCATTTCCAGAACGTCGGCATGAGCTTCCACAACTTGCGCCCGGCTGGAGTTCCCGGCGGCCGCAAACAAAGCACGGCTGCGGCGTTTCAGGGATTCGTCTGTGGAATCGAGGAGACGCCCGCGCGTCGTCGCATCGATCTGCGCCACGGGGATACTCCCATCTTCGAGGCGGGAGACAAAGAGCTCGACCCATTCCCGGCGGCTCAGAAGGAGTTTGAGCGTCCTCGTTCGATCCGCCGGACTGAGTGAAGACCAACGCTCCATGAGACGCGTTGCGACGCGCCGGTCATCGGTTTTTCCCAGCACCTCAAAGGCTGCGGTGCGGATTCGTTCCGGATGCTGCGGGGAAATGCGATCCACGAAGAGCTCCAGATCGGTCTCGCCATCGAAGACCGCTTGGCATTTCAGGAGCCGCATCGCGACAAGTTGCTGCCACTCGGGAAGGGTCGTATCCGCGGCGACGGCACGGGCGGCAGCGGCGATCTGTTTGAATGCCTCATGAACCTCCGGCTCGGTCGAAAGATCGGCAAAGGTCGCGCCGTTTTCCAGCAGTCCGATGAGGATCGAAACCTGCCAGAGCCGGGGTGACCGGGCGGCGGTCGTCAGGACCGAAACGAGGGTGTCTCTCGCCGCTTTGTCATCCCACCGACTCGCGATCGAGGCAAAGGTTTCAATCTGATCATTGAGGGGCGCGACGACATTCGGGAACTCGGCAAACTCTTTTGAAAACGCAGCCCCATCGGTGTAGCAGAGGCTGAGCAACTCAACGATCGGGGCCAGATTCTCCGGATTCACAGAACTGAAGGCGGTCGCGGAGACATAGGGCTCATCGCGATGGAGAAGAAGGATCGCCGCGAGAGTTCGATGCGAGACGCCACCCTCCAGTTCCCCTAACACTCCGGCAAGTTCCTGTGCCACCGGCGCGTCGGTGATCCATCCCTTCGTCGCAGCGACGATTTCATCCGCACTGAGATGTGACGCCGCGATGCGGATTCCGTTTTTCACCACTCCGGGATGATGATCCCGGATCGCAACGCGACAAAGCGCAGGATCGACCTTGCCGAGCCCTTCGAGAACGGAGAGGGCGTGAAGTCTTGCGGTGGGGGCCTTTCCGGTTTCAACCATCGCGACGAGCGCGGGAACGGCATCCTTTGCCTTTCTCCATAGCAGCATTTGGTGAACGAGATCGCGGGTCGTTCCGTTGGAATTTTCGAGTTCACCAACGAGTTCAGGGTTGGTGAGTTGATCCAGTTTCGTTATGCCGCCGGGGTTCCGACCTTCCGGAAAAATACGATAGATCCTGCCGAGATTGCTCCCCGCACGGAGATCGTATTTTTCCTGAAATTCGAGAGGAATCCACTCGGGGTGCTCGATCACGAGCCGATACATGTCGGCGACCCAGAGCGCTCCGTCCGGACCGGTCCGGACTGCGACGGGACGGGACCAATTATCGGTCGAGGCGAGGAATTCGGAGTCCAACTCATCAAAGGCGCGCTCCGAGGTGAAGGTCGCCCCTTTCGGATTCAGGACCTGACGGCTCACGAGGTTGTGAACCGGCTCACAGAGAAAGACATTCCCCTCAAATGACGCGCCAAAACTGGCGTCGCGGAAAATGGTCGGCCCGCAGACAGAGGTGAAACGGTTGGCGCGGTCCGGTTGATTGAAACGCTCGAGGGTTTCGCTGAGCGGGAAAACAGGCGACGCCCCCGGCTCGACAGGGACGCTCACGGTCGCGGACGGAGGCGAGACGGCGGCGTTGCGTTTCAGGAGCGAATACTTCATCGGGTAATGCCAGAGCGGATTGCTGTTGTTGCAGCCGAACCAGTTGCCCCAGTCATCGCGGAACCGCCCGCATTGGGTCCGGCCCGAAAGCGGTTCGTGCGCCTTCGTGAATGGATCGATGCGCAAGTCGTGCCCGCGGATGTCGACCTCGTCACGGGTCTCTTGCGAAAGAATCACTCCGCCGCCATCTCCGTTCGCGACATGGAGCGTGTTGTCGAGCCCCCAGGCGAGTCCGTTGACGCGGTGCTGCTGATTCGACTTGGCAAAGCCCTCATACCAAATTTCTTCGTGGTCCGCTTTGTTGTCGCCATCGGTATCCTCGGCGTAAATGATATGCGGCGCGGCGGTGATGAGGATTCCTTTGTCCCACACTTTCACGCCGGTGGGGTAAGGAAGATCATCGAGGAAAATATCGGCCTTGTCGTAGACGCCATCTCCATCGAGGTCGGTGAGGACTTTGACCCGCCCCCCGGGAACATGGAGAGGGTCATCGGTTTCATTCCAGGTAAGGCCCTGCGGGTAGTCCCGCATTTCGACGACCCAGAGCCGCCCATCCGGCCCCCAATCGAACGCGACCGGGTCCATCACGAGGGGTTCAGCGGCCACTAACTCGATGGAAAAACCGGGCTTCACCTGCATCGATGCGAGCGCCTCCGCCGTCGTGAGCGGCTCATTTAGCGGACGCGGTCGCGGCGGAACTGCGGCGGCGACGGTGGGTTTGTCAGGATGCTCCCCCGCCAGCTCAGTGACCGCATTGACAATGATGTCCTCGGTCTCCGGGGCGAGACTCGAAAGTTGGTCGTAGTAAATCATGGAAGTGTCCACTTCGTAGCCGCCTTCGCTGATCTCTTTTGCTGTCGTGATGTAGCAGGGCGATTCATTGGCATAGGCAATGACCCAGTGGCCCTGCTCCGGGGAGTTGAGTTCCTTCTTGATTCGCAGGGAGTAGACGGAGGTGACTTCACCGGGCAAAAAGGAGATCGTGACCCCCTTTTTATCCATCGCGGGGAACTGCCAGCTTTGGACGAGGTAGTCGATATGCTCCGGGACCGTGAGACCGCGGTCGAGACGGTCCAACCAGAGCTGACCATAGAAAGCACGCCGCTTCTCGCTTCCGGTGGCCCAGGCTTCAAATTCCTCACGATCCGGCTTCGTCGCGAAAGGCAACTGGACCGTCTGAATCCGGCAGGTCGGCAGGGCGGTCATCTGAAAGGTCCGCGTCTCGTCACTGAGTAACCCGTCCACTTCGTCGGCAATCTCCTCGCCGTGCTTTTCAATGAAAGGCGCAGCATCGGCGATCCGGGGATGAGGATTCGCATCCGCCCCGCAACCGGCCGCAACGAGGGCGACACTTCCGGGATGACGGGCCTCGATCGTGGCGGCGGCCGCCCCTGCCCAATCCCCGTGAAAGCTGTCTTTCGGTGGGGAATAAGAAGTGCAGTGACAGGCGTAGCTGAGGAAAACGCCTAACACTTTCCCATCTTCGCCCGGCGAGGTCGCGGTGAGGACGGGCAGACTGTGATCGACACTTCCTCCCTGATTCGGTCTCATCCCGACCCATTTTCCGTTCTCAATGATGCGTCGATTCATCGCAAATCCGGCACGGCCTTCGCCCCATCGCAAAATCGCCGGCTCTCGCGATTTTGACGCCTCAACTCCAATTTGGATGAGACTCGCGACGAGCCTGTCGGTATATTCATCAATGCGTGCTCGCTCCCCCTCAGGCAGGATCTGACTGAAATGCGTCTCCTGCATGTAGCCGCTCAGCGAAGGTCCGCCGTGAGTGTGCGTCGCAGAGATCGCGAACTTTTCCGCACTGATTCCAAGCTCCGCCTCGAGTCCGGCGAGAACGCGATCCCTCAGGGAGCGGGGAATCCCGAGGAGGTCAGCGGTAATCATCAAGGCTCCGAGTTCACCCTTCGCATCACCGATCGCGACGGCGCGTGCGAAGAGCTTGCCCTCGGCTGGCTGCCCTTCATATCCACGCGAGGCATAGCCAACCATGCGAACGGGAATCTGAGGCGTGATATCAATCCTCGCAAACCCTGCGGTGGTGTCCGCGCCCCTTTCGGGTTCAGCGTCCTGCGCCGTCGCCATCGCGACGAGGATGAGCAAGACAGGCAGGAATTGAACAAGTCTTCGGGGGAACGATTTCATGACGGTGGAGAGAAGGAACGCAGGTGAGCGCCGCGGATCGGTCTAGTTAAACTCAGGCCGGGCTGCTGTCCAACCGGCGCGAAGCTGTTCGGTGAGGGCGGGAAGCCATGATTGAAAATCAGGATCGCGGGCGAGGTTTGCATTTCCCTCCGGATCGTTTTCGAGATCGTAGAGTTCCAACTGCCGGAACTTTTCGTCTTCACTGAGCCATTCGGTGAGGCGCCAGCGATCAGTTCTCATTGAGGTTCCCATGATCTTTCCGAACTCTTCGAGGACTCGGGGATACTGCGAAAAGGCCGCCGTTTTCCAGGCCCGCTCCGGTTCATTCATCAGGGGAAGGAGGCTGTCGCCCTCGACCCCGACATCGAGTGGAAGTCCGCATGCTTCCGTGAGCGTCGGGAGGACATCGACGAGTTCGACGAGGGCATCGGTGCGCGCACCGGGGAAGGCCTGGCCGGGAACGTGCAGAATCAGAGGGACGCGACACGACAGCTCGTAGTTGTTGCGTTTACACCACAAATTATTTTCCCCAAGGTGATACCCGTGATCACCCCAAAAACAGATGATCGTATTTTCGCTCAGGCCCAGTTCATCGAGCGAAGCGAGGAGCCGCCCAACCTGAGCGTCGATGAAACTCGTGCAGGCGTAGTAGGCGCGCGCATCTCCGCCGTGAGCTTCGCGCCCGCGACCGGTTCTCCCCGATGGCGGGGAATGCCGTGGTAGACGCGCATCTCAGCAGAATCGTGATGCGCATAGGCTGGCGATCCGCTAGGGTAATGCGGATTCGGAACCTCGGGAATGCTGCCCTCCGGGTAGAGGTCGAAATACTTTTGCGGAGCGACAAAGGGCACGTGCGGTTTCAAAAATCCCACCGCGAGAAAGAACGGCTCACCACTCTCCGCCTGCTCCCGTAGGTAGTCGATCCCCCGACTTGCGATCTGACTATCGGCGTAGTCTAACTCAGGAGCGTCCGCCGCTTCCCACGGAAGCCCGCGAATGATCGCGTCTTTCCACGATGCCTCCGGCTCCGCGAGCTTTGGATAGGCGGCGGCGAGCGCGTCCCGATGCTGCGTAAACCACGCTTCCGCGATCTCGATCCCTTTCTCAGAATGATAATAGTTCGGTGCCGGAAACCAACCAGGCTCGCTCCAGGAAAGCTCGTCATCAATCTCGTTGCCAATCGCGTGCCCCTTGGCTCCATGGTAAATCTTTCCAGTCGCGAGGGATCGATACCCGGCCTCGCGAAACTGCTGAGGCAGCGTCTTCACCTCCGGCAGCGCATCCCGGAAATGGGTCGTGAGATCGTAAACCTTTGTCGAGTCCGGTCGGCGCCCCGTCATGAGCGATGCCCGCGACGCGTTGCAGACCGATTGCTGGCAGTAGGCCCGGAGAAAGGTGGTTCCCCTCGCCGCGAGCGCATCGAGATGTGGGGTGATCGCGACTTCATCCCCATAGCATCCCAAAGTGGGACGGAGATCATCAACGGCGATGAAAAGCACGTTCGGACGCGCCACCGCCGCGAGCGGAAGATGAAACAAAACCATCGCGGTGAGAGCTGAGGTGCGAAGATTTTTGTTCATCCAATCCTTAAGTCCGGAAACCGCATGTTCCGGCGCAACTCGATTGGAAGCGACTGCGCAAGCGCTTGTCAATCAAACAAGCGATAGCTAACCCTGTTAAGTGCGAGACTTAACAGGCCTGGGCCCGCATTCGGGTCAGGTCAGAACCTTTCGACATCGACTTCGACGGTGAGAACCTGGGCTCCACTGCCGACGAAGAGGCCTTTAAGAGGCTGAACGTCGAAATAATCCCGCCCGTGACCAATTTTGATATGCTGGTGCGCGGGGATGCGGTTGTTGGTCGGATCAAATCCGACCCAGCCGGTTTTCCGTGAATAAGCTTCGATCCAGGCATGGGTCGCGTCGGAGCCTTGCAGTTTTTCCTGACCGGGAGGCGGGAGCGTTTCGAGGTAGCCACTGACATACCGGGCGGGAATTCCGATGCGGCGAAGGGCGGCAATCATGACATGGGCGAAATCCTGACACACGCCCTTTTTCAACTTCAGCAAATCCGCCAACGGAGTCGTCGTGTCCGTCGCGCCGGGGACATAGGCAAACTCCTTGTAGACGCGAGTCATTAATTCTGAGACCAACTCCATGCTGTCTTTTCCGGAAGAAAGTGACGGCTTGAGAAACTCGTCAATTCCTTCGACGAAAGGACATGCCCGGGTCGGAAGGAGAAAGTTAGCGAAGTAGATCCCCGCCTCGTCATGATCGCCGGGCCTAAGCTTTTGCTTTTTGTCATCCCAGGCAACGTCGCTCACAGGGACCACGGGATCGCCGACCTGCTTTTCGACGGTGAGGGTGGAGAGCACTTCGAGCCGTTCATGTGATCCCTGAATTTCAAAGTAGAGCGTCCCGTTGCTCCAGTAGTCCTCGCGATCCACTCGAAAAAACGGCTCCGGCGTGACATCGACGCGGTGGGACAAAACGCTTTGATGATCGTCCTCCCGCGGACTCAAGTGCGCAATGCTATGACAGATATCAATACGGCCCCCGTATTGATAAGTCGTGAGATGGCGGACACGGTAGCGGTAGTCTTTCATCAACGTTTCGCGTGGTTGAAATACGTGACCGTGAGGTAATCAGAGAGTTCGCTCAGGGTGTCGTTCAATTCCGTCAGAAGCTGCTGCACTTCCTCCTGCTTGAACAAGCCGGCCTCAACTTCGGCAATAAAGGGGCCCACGAAGTTCTCAAGCCGTGCTCTCATTGGTTTCAAAAATTCCAGAGGATGCTCATGCGAGGAAGCATTCGGGAGCTTATTGCCGACATCGATCAGGCGATCCAGCAAGTGATGCAGAGACCGCGGGTAATCAGGCTCTCCAACAAGAAGAAGCATCGTCATCGGGGTGTTGGGGATTTTCTGAAACCGCCGTTGATACGTCCGCACGCTGTCGAGAATATAGAGCACTGACTCATTCAGGAGCAAACTCATGTCGCCTTCGACTCCGGATTTTAAAAGAAACGAGAGGAGGCTGCTCACCAGAGTCCCCCGCTCAATCCGTCGTCCGATATCCAGCAGAGCCCAACCCTCATCGCGAGTCATGCTGTCGAGGTTGAGTCCAAGGAATGCTGAGAGATTGAGCTGCAAACTGTCGAGATCGGAACCAAATTCGAAATGTGATTCCGCCCCTTTGGTCATTTTACCCCATGACTCGTAGCAGGTCTCAATCGCCATGATGCTTGCTGGCGACCACGACTCCCGGGTCACCTGAGCGGCATGATGGAATCGCTGAAGATTGTAACGTATCCCGACAGAGCACATCGGGTCATGGAGAATCTCATGCAAAGGATCGAGTTCTCCAGACTTTGAGGTGTATTCGAAGACATCGTAAAATGCCCGCATGAGGAGGTCTTCGTGCTTTTGCTCGAACTCTTCATCATGGGAAAACCCACGAGTTCGGCCATCAATAATTCGTGCGGCGAATTTTGCGACAAATTGCGCCCGCTCAGCATATCGACCCGTCCAATAAAGGTTTTCGCCAGTCCGGCTTGGCACAATGTAAGGTGCTGCCGGGAGGGATGTGTCGATCACCGTGGCGATACTGAATGGCTCGGGCGTTTCGGAAGAGCAAATCCAGACATCTTTAGAATCGCCTTCCTCGCGAGTCGAGACGACGACCCCGTCTGCCGTGCTGACCCGGCCAAGTCCACCGGGCATGACACTCGGACCTTTCTCGTTGTCAAAATAGGAGAACATCCGAAGGACCGCTCCGCGAGGCACGAGCGACTCACCGCGTGAGGTCGGAATCGTCGAGATTTGAATTTCCTCCTGACCAATGAAGCCGATCGGGTTGGCAAGAATAGTCGCTCTTAGTTGATCGAGCTGCTCGGTCGAGAGCCTTCGTCCGTAAAGCGTGCTGAATTTCGAATGAGATCCTACCGATTTAATGACCATCGAAGAGAGATTTGCCAAAACATGAGACAAGGCGGTCGGGCTGCCACACCACCAACTCGCGACCGGCGGAATTTTGAGTTCCTCGCCGAGAAATTCGCGGCACAATTTCGGGAGGAATGGATAAAACCCGGGAGATTGAATCACTTCACTGCCGGGATGGCTCGCGAGCGTGACCCCGCCGATACGCATGACTTCAAACAACCCGGCGACTCCGGGACGACCGCGAACATCTCTTTCCAGGGAATCGATCTCGCCGCCCGGCATTGTTTTCCAAATCACATCGACAGGAATCAATCTGCTCAGTGCTTTGATCCAAACCCGCCCTTGCCGAACCGTGAGATCGGCCGGGTGGACGCGGAGGATTCCGCAGTAGTTCGCGAGGAAACTGATCTCGGAATCTTCGTCCTCCTCGGATGAATCGACAATCACCACGAGCGGATTGTCCCCGCCTGACTGAGCCCTTCGGCTCAGGTAATCAAACCAGTCGGTAAAAAACTGCCCGACCCGCCTCACGCCGCATCGGCGAAAGAGCCGCGGGAGGACTTTATTCACCACGGTTCTGTTTTCCAGGGCCAGGCCGAGGCCAAACGGATGGTCAAAGCGATCATTGACGATGAACGGTTGCCCGCTCGCATCGCGGGCGACGTCAAAGGCGGAGATACCAAGTCCGACGACAGATTCACCCGGCGTGAGATCGTGAAGGGCCCTAATAAAGCCCGGATGCCCCAGTAAGATTTCAGCGGGGATCAGTTTATCCCGCAGCATTCGCTGCTCGCCATAAGCATCCCGGAGGATCATCTCGTAGAGGCGGGTTCTTTGCGAGATCCCATCCTCAATCGTCTCCCAGTTTTTCGCCGAATAGAGCCACGGAATAGGATCGAGGGTCCAGCCTTCCGATGAGTCCGACTCATCGATACTGGCGGGACGGTAGGCGAGGCCGCGCTCCCGGGAAATCCGGGTTGCGACATTCCGCCAATCCATGAGCACTCCGCTGCCGTGGCGACCTACGGATTCGAAAAGGGGCTGCCACTCCGGCGCAATGCTACCTTCAACAGTGACGGCTTCATCTCGACGTCCCTCCAATGGGCTGTAACCAAGTGATTCCATCAACTGTTGTTGCTCTTTAAGGGTCCCGATCGGGGCGGCAGGCATGCTCCGAACTTACTTGAAATCAGTGAGTTGGAAACTGGAAGCTGTCCTTAAATCAAGAGTGTGAGGAAACTCCCTGCTCTCTTGCTCAGGCGGAATCATTTCGACGACTTCGCCGCCCTCGCGCTCGACAAACCGACCCGCAAGCGGTCCTTCCACAGCGGTGGCTTCGATCACACCCGGGGTGTGACCGTCGTGCCAAAATCGGGCGAGACGACGTGATTCCGCCTCACGTGCGTTGACGGGGAAGGTTTCGTAGCTCCGACCTCCGGGGTGACCCACATGGTAGACGCAGCCGCCGAGTGATTTCCGATTCCGTGTGTCGATGATATCGATCACCAAGGTCGATTGAGCAGCGATTGACGGGTGCATCGAGGAAGGTGGATTCCAGGCTTTGAAACGAATGCCCCCAATCCACTCTTCACGAACCGCACCGAGATGAAGCGGAACGCGACGACCGTTGCAGGTCACGATGTGTCGCCCTTCGACAAGACCCCTCACTTTAACCTGGAGACGTTCGACCGATGAATCAACGAACCGCGAGGTTCCTGAAGCGGTCGACTCCTCGCCAAGGACATGCCAGGGCTCGAGCGCACTGCGGATCTCCATTTCAAAGCCCTGACGCCTCACGAGTCCAAAGCAGGGAAAGCGAAATTCCACGAAAGGTTCGAGCCAGCCGCTGGAAAAAGGAATCCCGCAATCAGTAAGATCTTCACAAACATCGCGAAGGTCATTTTTTACATAGTGTGGAAGTAAAAACCGATCATGAAGCGTTGTCCCCCAGCGGATTAGCTTATGACGATAAGGTTTCTCCCAGAATCGCGCGATGAGAGCCCGAACGAGCAGGCTTTGCACCAGGGCCATCTGACGATGCGGCGGCATTTCAAACCCGCGCAGCTCAAGGAGACCGAGTTGCCCCGTACTGGAATCCGGAGAAAACAGCTTATCGATGCAGATCTCCGCCCGGTGCGTGTTTCCGGTGAGATCAGTGAGCAGGTTTCTTAGAGTCCGATCCACGAGGTAAGGCTCGGAGACACCCCGATGCAAAGTCTCAAGCGCGATATCGAGTTCAAAGAGTCGATCATCGCGACCTTCGTCGGCACGAGGAGCCTGACTCGTCGGCCCGATAAACAAACCGGAGAACAAATACGAGAGTCCCGGGTGATGCTGCCAATAGGCGATGAGGCTCGCAAGAACATCCGGCCGGCGCAGGAAAGGACTCTCCGCCGGGGTGCTCGCCCCGATCACGACATGGTTGCCGCCGCCGGTTCCTGTGTGTCGACCGTCGAGCATAAACTTCTCAGCCCCGAGACGTGACTGCCGGGCCGCTTCGAAGAGCCTTTCGGTATTTGAGACCAAATCTTTCCAGGAAGAAGTTGGGTGTACGTTCACCTCGATCACCCCCGGATCCGGCGTGACTTTCAGATTCTGCATCCTCGGATCACGCGGTGGCTCATAGCCTTCGATGACAACGGAAACTTCGGTTCGCTCCGCCGCCAATTCGATGGCTGCGAGCAGCTCAAGATATTCCTCCAGCCTCGAAACCGGAGGCATGAAAACATGGAGACGCCCTTCCCTGCATTCGGCGGTCAGTGCCGTCCTCGGAATCCAGTCGTCGCTGTTGTCCGCGAGATCGCCAAGATAAGGCGTGAGCGGATTCGGGTCGAGCGCTTCCCAGTCCGCCTCCATCGGAGAACGTTCCTTGATGACATCGTCCGCCGTTGCCTCACGAATCGAATCAAGCGGAAGTCTGAATCCCATCGCCGAAGCCCCTGGAATCAAAAACAAAGTTCCGCGCTTCAGCTTCCATTCTGCGCCGACCCAACGATTTGCCGACTTGCTCACAAAAACAGGCAGGATGTATCCGGTCGGAACCTCGAGGCCGCGTTTCTCGAGTTTCGCAAGTGTCTTCCGCTCAAGCGAAGCGGTTTCCTCATCATATTCTTCCGGCTCTTCATGAACCGGCAGCGCGGCCAGTTTCCAACGATAATATTCGACATCTTCACAGGCAGGAATGACACAGTCATCCGAAATCCGGAGGACCGATGCGATTTCTTTCATGAGCCGTCCACTGTCATCTTCAGTGAAGCTTCCGGGTTTTGAAGGATCAGCTTGAGTCGAGGTGGAACGCCACATCGGGTATCCATCATTCCTCCAAAAAATTCCGTAAGCCCAGCGTGGAATCGGCTCTCCCGGATACCATTTCCCTTCGCCGAACCAGATCAATCCTCCCGGGGCAAACTCTTCGCGGAGTCGGCCTGTCAGATCAATCGCCCGCTCGCGCTTCGCGGGACTGTCTGCAGCGGTGTTCCACTCTTCCCCCTCCATGTCATCGATGGAGACAAAAGTTGGTTCACCACCCATCGTGAGACGGACATCGCCCTGGTCGAGCTTTTCATCCACGAGATAACCGAGTGCATCAATCGACTCCCACTCCGCCTCGGTATAAGGCTTGGTCACTCTCGGATCTTCGTGGACGCGCGTCACAATGTTGTCGAAACCAAATTCCGTTTCGCAAGGCTCGACGCTTCCCACTACCGGAGCCGCACTGGAAGGCTCGGGAGTGCATGCCAGAGGAATATGCCCTTCACCGGCCATGAGACCTGAAGTGGGATCCATGCCGACCCAGCCCGCGCCGGGGAGATAAACCTCGGTCCAGGCATGAAGGTCCGTGAAATCCTGAGTCGGTCCGCTCGGTCCATCGAGAGATTTCTCATCAGCATGAAGCTGCACGAGATAGCCCGAAACAAAACGGGAAGCGATTCCCAATTTTCGAAAAACCTGACAAAGCAAAAAAGCAGAATCCCGACAGGAACCTGACTTGAGACTGAGTGTCTCTCCGCAGTGCTGAACCCCTGCCTCAAGGCGAACCCGATAGTCGACGATCTGCTCAATGCGTTGATTGACTTTAATCAGGAAATCAATCGTCCGCATCCTCTCAAGATGCTTGAACTCTTCGACCAGTTCATAGAGCATCGGATCGTGATCCGTCTCGATCAGATAAGGTGCCAGCTCGGTTTTGAGCCCGTCGGGATAAGTAGCTGTGTCAGGATAGCTGAAGGGGAACTCCTCCGCCGCTTCTTCAAGAAAGAAATCGAAAGGGTTGATCGACGTCATGTCGGCCACGAGATCGACGACGAATTCAAGCTTCTTTGTCTTCTCCGGGAACACGAGCCTTCCAAGGAAATTACCAAACGGGTCCTGCTGCCAATTGATGAAATGATCTTCCGGCTGAATTCGAAGAGAGTAAGCGAGTATCGGAGTCCGACAGTGAGGAGCCGGCTTCAACCGCACGACATGCGGATGAACCGTAATCTCCTTGTCGAAGGTGTAACTCGTGCGGTGATAGAGAGCGACGTGAATCGACATTTGGGGATTTTGGGGATTTAAAAAGATTACTGTTGCTGCTGCTCTTCGATCTGTTGCTGCTGCTGGGCACGCATCCGGCTCGTAACATAGGCCTCGGCACTGGTGGGCGGCGCTTCTTTTCTAAGCAGGAAATAGCGCTGTGCTATCTCCCAGCCCATCTCGTTCAGATCGAACTGGATCGAATCAACATAATCGTGAAGCCCCATTTCGCCAATGTCCTCGACACCGGAAAAGTTGAGTCGGGCGAGGAGAGCTCCGGTGCTTCTCTCGGCTTCATTCGAATAATCACCTGCTTTGGTGGCTGAGACCTGATGAAGGAGCTCGTCTATTTTCTGAACGCAATAACGAACGGAGCGCGGAAACGTCGCGGAAAAAAGCAAAAGCGCCGACGCATTTGCCGCGTCAACTTCTCCTCCGTAACGATGGCGATGTTCCGCCGTGGCACTGCAGGCGCGAAGAATCGTGTTCCAGGCCGAGGAGACTTCCTGATCGGGAAGGAAATGCGGCAGATCGACAATCCGACTCGTTTTATCAGCACGCTCCAGGTAGCAACCGAGTTGGACAAACGCGAGCACGTCAGTCCTCGGCAGAGACGACCACTCGATCCCGCGAAAGAGAAGCGCCGACCTTGTCGTCATCTCACATATTTTCTCGTGGCGGTTTCGATCATTGGGGTCCAGTTGCTTCAGGTCGAGCCAAAGGGAATTGACTTCGATCCACATCTCTTCCGAGATCTGATCGCGGACCGCCCGTGCATTTTCCCGCGCCTGAAAGACACAGTTTAGAATACTGTCAGGGTTCTCCCCGGAACTCACCATGTAGGTGACGACATCCTCTTTGGAATCTTCGTCCCCCATCGAGGTGACCTCAAGAAGCGGGTGCCATTCGTGGCTCGTTCCCGTCATTGAGGAGGTCGCATCGAGGAGTTCGTTTTGATGGGCCGCGACGAGACGGGACAGATTATCCGCCCGCTCGATATAGCGACTCATCCAGAAAAGGTTTTCAGCAACGCGTGACAGCATATCAGTTTAATCAAAGATTTACTCACCGTCTCGCAGCACCCAGGTGTCCTTGCTTCCCCCGCCCTGCGATGAGTTCACGACGAGCGAGCCTTTCCGCAGCGCGACCCGCGTCAACCCTCCGGGAACGACGACGGTTTCCTCGCCGGTAAGAATAAAAGGTCTCAAATCAATGTGCCTTCCTTCGAGCGAGTTATCGCAAAAAGTGGGATGTCGCGACAGAGAAATCACCGGTTGGGCGATGTATCCCCTCGGATTCGCTTTCACGCGGGTGCGGAAATCTTCGCACTCTTCTTTGGTGGAAGCCGGCCCGATGAGCATCCCGTATCCACCCGCTTCATCGACCGCTTTGATGACTAGATTCTCGACGTTTTCGAGGATGTATTTCAGCTCATCTTCCCTGCTCCCTAGAAAGGTCTCGATGTTCGGAAGAATCGCCTCTTCCCCGAGGTAAAATTTGATCATGTCAGGAACAAAGGCATAGGTCGCTTTATCATCAGCCACCCCCGTTCCGATGGCATTGACGAGACTGACATTCCCGGCACGATAAGCCTTCATCAAGTTAGGCACTCCCAGCGAAGAATCCGCACGAAAGAAATTCGGGTCGAGGAAATCGTCATCAATGCGCCGATAAATGACATCCACCTGAACGAGCCCCTGCGTGGTGTGCATGTAAACCCTCTCGTTCTCAACCGTGAGGTCACGGCCTTCAACAATTTCAATGCCCATCTGTTGAGCGAGGAAAGTATGCTCGAAATAGGCGCTGTTGTACTGACCGGGAGTGAGGAGAACACAGACCGGATCGTCCTGCTGCCTCGGGGAAACCGATTTGAGCATCTTTAGAAGTTCGCGCGGATACTGAGCGACCCGCTCGACATTCAGCTGCCGGTAGAGATCGGGAAAAGTTCGCTTCATCGCGATCCGGTTTTCCAGCATATAGGACACTCCGGAAGGACAGCGACCGTTGTCTTCAAGGACGCAGTAGCGCCCTTCGCCGTCGCGAATCAAGTCCGATCCACAAATATGAATGAAAGTATCATGAGGTAGTTTGAGCCCCGAAAATTCCGCCCGATAGTGCTTTGACGTCTTCACCAGATACTCCGGAACGACGCCCTCCTTGAGGATTCGGCGCTCAGAGTAAATGTCGGCGAGAAACATGTTTAACGCCTTCATGCGCTGACGCAAACCGGCCTCGATCATGGACCACTCATCAGCGGGAATGATTCGGGGAAAGGGATCAAACGGGAAAATCCGCTCCGTCCCCTGTCCGTCAGAGTAAACGGTGAAGGTGACTCCTTGTTTCAGAAAGGCCCGTTCCAGCGAACGCAGACTCGCCTGCATCCGCTCCGGTGTCATGTTCCCGAAAAATTCTGCCGTCTTCTCGTAGGAGACCCGACAAGAGTTCGTTTCGCGGTCGAAGGCTTCATCAAAGAAGGCTTCCGTCTCGTAATTTTCAAAGAGGGGTTTCACTAACATCAAGGAATAGCAACATCAGTGCCAAGCCTAGAATGCACCCTCGTAGACCGTTCGCAATGAGGAAGCGTTGACCTCCACCGGATTAAACTGAGCGGTCCATTGATTTGAAGCTTCTTCCGCCAGTTGAGCCAGCTGATTAGCTTCGACCCCCAGATCGGAGAGGGATCGGTCCATCGCGGAAGCGGTAAGATGCTCTCGAATCCTTTCCACAAGATCGCCGGCAAAGAGCGATTCATAAATCGACGCCACCCTCTCATCGAGACGATTGAAGCGAATCACATGGGGTAGCATCGTCCCAACGGCCTGACCGTGCACGATGCGATAGTGGGCCGTGAGCGGGTTCGCGCAGGAGTGGGCGATCCCGAGCATTGAGTTCTCGATTGCGGTGCCTGCAAACGCCGCTCCGAGCTGCATGCGGGCGCGAGCTTCGAGATCTCCCGGTTCTTCGATGACCCGCTTCAGGGCCGAATCAAGGAGCTGCCAGGCTGCTTTTGAATAGGCAAAAGAGATTTCACCCGCCTTCTTACAGACCGCGGTTTCGAGCGCGTGGGCCATGGCATCGATCCCGGTGTGGGCAGTCACCGCGCGCGGCATCGTCACAGTGAGATCCGGGTCGAGGATCGCGACACGCGCCGCCGCTTTAGTGTCACCGCAAGCCATCTTCGCATGGGTCTCGGCATCAGCGATGAGAGCAAAGCTTTGGCACTCGCTGCCAGTTCCGGAAGTCGTGGGAACAGCGATCAAAGGAAGCATCGGCTGTGTTGCCTTGTTGACCCCCCAGTAATTCTTGATTTCACCGCCATTGGTGAGGATAAAATTCGCGCCTTTTGCCGTGTCCATGCTGGAGCCACCCCCGAGCCCCACAATGAGATCGACTTCACCCTCCTGCGCCGCCGCGACGCAACGGGCCACATCAGTCGTCGTTGGATTCTCACGGACCTGATCGAAAATCACCACCGCCATGCCGCTCGCACGGAGTGACGCCGCCGCCCGATCCACCGCAGACGTCTTGGCAAGCCCCGGGTCGGTCACGATGAGGACACGCCTCGCGTTCAAGGCGGCCGCCTCGCCCCCTATCGTTCCCAGTTTACCCGGCCCGAAAATGACCTTCCCACCGGGAATATCTTCGAACCGACGAACGCGCTCCGGAATATCCAGTCCGGCGCAGAGCGCCTCGATCGAGAGCGATTCAATTGACATCGGGGATACCCTGACTGATCACGCAGACTCTGCAAACGCGAATGAACGGCGAGTATAAAGGAACTCAAAGAGGTTCCCTTCATGCGGCTGATTCCAGCTGATCCGGTTCGTGGGCACGTTGCCAACGTTGAGTCGCTCAATCTCGGGGCAATCAAAAAGCTGATTGATCCAATCGATGTCTTTTGTCACCGCCGTGAAAACGAGTGAGTAGCCGACCTTGTCGAGGACTTCTGACTGAGGGCATTCGACGACGCTGGCAAAGGGGAAGAGAAATTCACGAAGCGCGAGTTCTTCATCAAACGAATCGACGCGAATGATCGTCGGCTGGAGATAGTTCATGCCATCACGCGTCTGAAAGCGATCGCCTTCGCGATACTGCGCCGTGACATCACGGGCACCCGATGACTCGAGTCCCTGCTCGACCGCTTCATTGATCCATTCGGCAAACTTCGGATTAGCGAATCCGGAAAGCTTCGCGTCAGGATCGTCCTGCGCGAGTGGCGTGATTTCGACAAGCCGCTTCGAGATCGCCTCGGCAATTTCGTCGCCATACTTCGGCACCACGATAGTTGAAGTACAGATACAACTGCGACCGGAGTTCGCAGAAACCGATTCCACCATGGAGTCGATATACTGCTCCCAGTTTTCGATTTCATCCTCACCGATAACAAATTTTGAGTAACCCGTTCCGTGCACTTCAACACGTGGGTCGTGCTCATACTGCTTCACCGTTGAGTCATCTCCAAAGAGCATGACGCGCCCGGCGCGGCGAATGATCGCACCCGATCCATCGTGCTGGGTCGGGTAAAGACTGAACGCCTCGGGAGGGCAACCGGCCTTGATGAAAGCCTGAATGATGCGCCACGGCGTCCATGGCTCCTCGCGGCCCGGCTTCAACAACACCGGCACCTTCATCGCGATCGAAGGAATCCAGAGCGCGTTCACGGCTGGAGAGTTACTTGGAAGAATGACCGCAAGCTCAGTCGTCGTTGGCGAAAAGCTCACCGGTGCCCCGCCCTGCTCGCCGTATCCTTTGTCGAGAACGTTCCAATCGAGTCCCCGGGTCAGGCCCTGAAAGATGTCGTCGATCTGTCCGAAGATGTTACCGAGACGGTTCATGTTCATGCGGATCAAGGCATGGGGAAGGCCGCTCGTGGAAGCGAGGGAAAGAACGTAATCTTCAGGAGATTGAAGTGCAGCCTCCGTTCCGATCGGAAGATCGGCTTCGAGGAAATACTCCCCTGCCTTCTTCGTCATTGCGACAAGCTCTTCGCAGCTAAACTTCTTGAGCGCTTCGCGGGCGTCACCCATGCGATGCATGTCATACTTGATCATGTCCGCGCAGGCGAAGCTGATCTCAGCGGCGGCATCGTCTGTGCCGAGCTTAGGAATGGTTTGAACGTCGAGGCTCTTGTAAACTTTGCCCTGACGAAGAACTGGAATGTGGTGAGGTGTGGTCATATCAGAAATAGATTACGACTAGTAAACCCCTTCGATCACCGTCTTTGTCAGCGCACCGAATGGGCGAACGTCACCGACACCATCCCAGGCATACTTTGCGTGGGGCTTGCGGCGAATCGCTTCGTCACGCTCAAGGAAACGTGGCATGAAGAACTCGTGGGAAAGCGTCGTCAACTCAACGCGGCCATACTCGCCGTAGTCCTTCGTGATCTCGGTCTTGTCCGCATCGACGATGCGCAGGATCGCACGCGGCTGCGGCGCGTAGTAAGTCACGCTGTAGTCGTTCTCCGGAAGCTCTTCCGGAATCGAAACGGCCAGTCCCATTAAGGTGTTGCCGTAAGTCGGAACGAAGAGCGCCTTGTTCTCGAGAACTTCCTCCTGAAGGAAACGCACATACTCAGGAGTCATTGAGGTGCCTCCACAGAAGCAGCCTTTGATTCCGTGATCGGCGATTGAAATCCGCTCACCAATCGAAGCAAGCAGCTTCGGCGTCGTGAAGATACAGGAAATGTCGCGATGCTTGATGATCTCAACGGCCTGCGCCATGACGTGCGCCTGATAGCGCTCGACCTGATCGAGTTCCTTGCGGCCAATCAGCTTTTTCACCCAACGGGGATCGAGATCGACGTGGTAACAACTTCCGCCGCGATGGTTCGCGAGGTGCTCCACCGCGAGGCGGAGACGACGCGGACCGGTTGGTCCCACCATGATCCAGTTGCCACCCTTCGGAAAATACTCGTCGCTGAGCTGATCAGAAAACTGCTCGTAGTCGTGCTTGTAGTCTTCCCAGCCAACGCGCTGTTTCGGAAGACCCGTCGTGCCTCCGGTTTCGAAGATATTGAAAGGGCGACCCTTGTAGGCGTTTGGCACAAAGCGCTCATTCTTCTCATCACGAAGCCACTCATCCTGGAAGTGAGGGAATTTCACGATGTCGTCCGAGTTCTTCACTTCTTCGCGGGGATCCCAGCCGGCTTCTTTCATCCAGTCGAGCCAGAACGGTGTTCCGGTTTCTTCTGAAAAGTGCCACGCCATCATTTCGCGGACGCGGTCGTCGAGTTGGGATTTAGCTTCGTCAGTGGTCATGTATTGAGAAGTTGAGCAGTAAAGAATGAGAGAAGTTGAGAATGAATTTTCTCAGGGGAAAAACTTACGAATGGTTTCGTCGGACGGTTTCTTTGTGAAGAGAGAAACCACGATCATGGCGACTGCTCCGGCGACGAAACAGATCGCGACAGGCATCACGCCGGCGACGGTGTATTCATGGCCACCTGACTTGAGAAAGAAATAGAGCCACGTTGCTGCCACTGTGACAACACAGGCATAAGCGCCACCTTTCGTCGCCCCCTTCCAATAGAGCGCACCAATCACGAGCGAGGTCAGAGCGGCGAATCCGGAGAAACTCCAGATCGCCAAATCAAAGACGTTATTCTGTTTCTCAAGGAGCAGCGACAGTCCATAGGTGACGAGAACAATCGCGACCACAAATCCCCGGGCGATAAAAACGATCTGCTTATCAGTAAAACGATCGGGCCCGACTTTGTGCAAGACGACATCGTTCGTGAAAATGGTTCCCAGACAAAGAAACTGCGAGTCGAGCGAAGACATAATCGCTGCGAGAATTCCAGCTGTAACCAGTCCGACAATGATCGGATTCTCCACGAGAAAACGTAAGGTCAGGCTTAAGATTGCACCGACACTCGAGTCGGGCAGTCCTTTCATCACACCAATCGCGGCAGCGGGCCATGCATCACTCGGTGAGGCGCTGAAAACTCCGGTAGCCCAAAGGCCGATAAGAACACATGGAACCCACACCACCGCGATACAGATGGGGTGAGCAATCACCGTCAGCTTGAATGACTTCGCACTCTTCGCGGTGAGCCAGTGCTGGAAGAGGTGAGGGAACATTCCCACTGAAAGTGGAATGAACATGTAGGTGAAAAAAGTAATATAGGGGAAACCCACTTCACGAATCGAGGTGCCCGCCTTTCCAACAATCTCCAGCTCACTGGGCGTTCGTACGAGGTGCTGCGGATTCGCCTGAGCAATCGCGGCACCGAGACCACCAAGCTTATCGGAAAGGAGATAAAACGCGAGAACCCCCATCGCCATGAAGACAAGCGTCTGAAAGGTGTTCGCCCATGCCGCGGCACGTGAGCCACCGGCAAAGATGTAAGTCAAAACCACCCCGCAGATCACGATACCGATAATCCAGGAAGGAATCGCTCCCCCCGTCGCGGCGAAGAGGTCAGGATACATCCCTTTCGTGAGCGGCCCGATGACACGGTAGGATCCGATCACTCCGATGAGGAGATACGGGATGACTAACAACACCAGAATCGGAAAGAGAAGATAACCGAGCCCGTTCGATTCGAAGCGTCCGCGGAAGAACTGAATCTGAGTGACGTAGCCTTCCCTCTTCGCAATCGACCAGACGCGAATGCCGATGAGAAAGAAACAGGCGGCATGGATCAGTCCAGAGGACGAAGCCATGAGGCCGTATGTTCCGACCCCCTGCTGGAACGCCTTACCGGTTGATCCGACAAGAGCGAAAGCTGTCATCGTCGTTCCGAAGACCGACATGAGCAGCATGAAGGGTCCGATCGAGTGACTGGCAACAAAGTAATCCTTGGAAGTTCCGCGGAAGAGGCGGCCACTGAAAAGCGCCAAACCGAGGAGAAGCCCGAGGTAAATAGCAAGAACAATAAGTGGCTTGGTCGACACCTCTGCGGGTGCCTGAGCGATGAGTAGATTCATGAATCCTGGTAGTAAAGAGGGTTAGGTCACCCGTGAAACAGGGTTAGTTCGAGGAGTAAACAGAGTTAAGTACCGGACCTAACCCTGTTGTAAGGAGCAGCCGGGGCCACTCCGTGAACGAGATCAATCGGAGTCAGAGTTTTCTTCCGCCCACGCTTCAAGCCGGGTCGGCCACGCGAACTTGACGACGAGTGCCCAGAAAAGCGCCGCCACCAGTGAGTAGGTGGCGTGATAGGCAAGGCCTACCGGCATGAATCCGAATACAAGATTCGAATTTGCCCAGTTCCAGTTGTCCTGATGCAGGACCGCAAGAATAATGAACACAGTAATGATGACTGATGATCTTTTCATGAAAATAAGCGGTGGATAATCCTCGCGGAAAGATCAGGGCTGGACCTGAGCGACAGCATCACCGTCGGCACCCATTTCGTAGGCGTAGAGGTGAGTCTGAGTCATCACGTAAAGAGTGCCGTTAGCGACGATCGGAGTGGCGTAGATAGGAGCAGGATAACCAACGATGGTCAGCTCTTCGTATTCCTTACCCGCCTTGAGAATAACAAGCTCCCCGTCCTCGTTTCCGAGAAGGACTTTGCCATCAACCACGAGCGTCGATCCCCAAATGTGGGAAAGGGTGTCGTGCTCCCAGTATTTCTCGCCGGTCTCGGCATCGAGGCAAAAAAGACGACCGGAGTAGTCAGCAACATAAACAAGTCCGTCGACCACTGAAGGAGTCGAAATGGTGCGGCCGATCTCTTTGAACTGCCAGACGATCGCGTCTTCACCAGTGCCTTTGGTCGGGTCGATGCAGGTCACTGCGCCAACACCTTCTCCGTGCTCAGGATCCTGTCCGATCGCGGCGTAGACCTTGTTGTTGTAAATGACCGGAGAGGCAATGATCTCGGAAGGGCCGGGGTAAGTCGCGTATTTAATCGGCTCCCCTGCTTCGTCGAAGCGATAGTCCTGTGGACAGCAGTCAACCGCCCATAGCTCCTGGAAGAGATTGTAGGTTTCGTCACCATCCTGCTCTTCGTCGAACTCAGTCGCGTGAAAGCCGTAAGTGAAACCGTCTCCGGCGCCGAAGACGACCGTAGGATTCCCGCCGAGATCATTGCTGAATGCGGGTGAAGACCAGTTACAGTGTTTAATCCGCTCACCGATTCCGCTGGCTTCCTCAGCAACCAACTCACCGGTCTCTTTGTCGAGCGCGACGAGGCATGGGCTGTAAGGAGCAGGGATGTTAATGTGGGACCAGTCAACACCGTTCGAAGTGCTCGCGAAGACATACTTGTCGGAAATCACGACCGAGCTGGAAGTGATGTTGTGAGGAAACACGCCAAGCTCACTTCGCATGTCGTAACCCCAGACAATGTCAGCGCTCTTGTCAGAAAGCTCCGCAGGCTCTGCCGCGTCGAGCTTTTCAAGACCACCGTTCTTGTATTTGGCCTCGTCCTGGAAAGGACCGTCGTTGCCATCGCTCATGCCGTAGACGTCGAGACAGATGACCTCTCCGCGGTTCGTGATCACGTAGCCATACTTACCGTCGACGACGAACGAAGAACAAACTCCGAGGAACTCCCAATCGGAAACTTTGCCGGCCTCGAGCTTAGGAATCGAGAACTGCCAGAGCAGCTCACCGCTCTTCTCGTCAAAACACATGATGATGCCTTTGTCGCCGGTGACCCAGTCGAGACGTGGCTTCTCATTATTCGTCCCGATGAAGACACGGCCGTCTTTCACCGTCGCGGTTCCATAGGCCTGAGATCCCATCTCGGCGACCCACTTGAGGTGCTTGGCGCCTTCTGCCTGGCCTTCGTCATTGAACTCACCGGAAGTGAAATCAATCGGAAGTCCCTTTGCAGGTGACATCATGTTATTGCTGCCGTCACGGCCCCACTGAGGCCACTCGCCACCGCCGGGAGCGGTTTCTTCAGCCTGGGTGAAGGTTGGCAAACCAATGAGCAATGCAGCGCTCAAGAAAGCGAGCTTGATAGTTTGAAGCATGATTTTCATGTATTCTGTTAGTTGGAGGTCGAGGGTAAAATTTGGTGAACGTTAGTCTTTTCCTATTCGTTGGAAGAGACGCTGAGGTTATCGATGAAAACGGTCTTCTGGCTTTGCGGCGCAAAACCGAAGATGCCGGGAGCGCCTTCTTTGTGAGCACTCTTGTGCTCGACCTCAATGGTCCAGGCTTCGGGCTCGGGCTCATCTTTGGCCCATGCTTTGCCGCGGATCATTCCGGTGCCGTCTTCGCCGATGTCGACACGTGTCTTGAGCGTGTACCACTTGTTCGCCGAAATTGGGAATGGCACGGACTCCTTCACGCGCTCGTGGTTGGAGCTGACCTCGAGAATGTTCGCATTTCCGACGAGTGAGAAGATGTAACGCTGGTTGATCAATCCCACGACCGACTTGATGCGGCGGCTACCATCTGTCATCACATCCGCCTGCACAGTGTAATTTGAAAGGTTCGGGTGACTGATGAACGAAAGCGAACGCTGGAAGAGAACCCGGTCGAGCGTCTTTGAGAGAACCATGTTCCCCTCGTGCTCGATCACTTCCCACTTCAGGCGGGCACCGATCCAAGGGAGCGGCGGAAAGTCGAACTCACGGCCGGAGACCGATCCCATCGGCTTCACGCCGAGCGTGTAGTTCTCTTCGAAATCCTCTGTATAAGGAAGGCTCGAGATGACCCGTCCACGAAGGATCCCGCTGAGGTCACCGGAAGTTGCCTTCCAGGCACCGGCGGAGAGCGCTGCGTCGGCGGCGGCGCTGATCGTGTTACCTTCGAAGGACGCATCCATTTCCGCCTTCACCTTCGCGGTGGGTGGAATGAACGTTGCCCAGTCTGCGCTTTCGGTGGTTCCAACCGGAATACCGTTCGCATCGAGGGTCCGAAGACTCACTGTCGTCGAATTTCCGGAGCGGAGAAGGACGTCACTTGGCACAGGGAGAACCTTGGCAGCCTCGCCAGCCTCCGGCATGACCACTTCAGGAGCATCCGTAAAGTCTATCCCGCTGTTTCCGATTGCAAAAGCATAGAGCTTCTCCGTCGTGTGAACGTAGACACGACCATTACAGATCGAGGCGGAACCGATTCCATTTCCGTCCAACTCAATCTTGTTCTCAATGACCGGCTTGTCTCCGGTGACATTGATCACGTAGAAATCGCCGGGAAAGGTCGGGATGAAAATGCGACCGCTCGCATAGACAGGAGAGGCGTGAAGCTGCGAGTTGGCGAGCTTCTCCTCCCAGAGGATTTCCCCAGTATCCGCATCGACGCAGAAGAGAGATCCGGTTTTCACCATCTGGTAAATCTTCCCGTCGTGAAGCAGCGGTGAGCTCGTGAACATCTCGAGCGTGGTCCGCCACATCTCGTGATCCGCACTGATGCGAGGCGCACCCTTCTGCTCAGGGTCAACTTCACCACCAGTGTTGTCGAGGTCCTCAGGAATCTTGAGGCGGATCATGCGCCCCATCTCAGTGGTATCGAGATTTTCCTTACCGTGAATCGCGATGATCGTATCGTCGTGCAATAAAACCGAACTGTTGATCCCGCCTTTAGAGAGCTGAAAGCGCCAGAACGGTGTTCCATCCATGACATTGACGCAGACAATGTTTCCGCAACCAGTCGAGGTATAGAAAACACGCTTTCCGTCACGAGTGTCGAGGTAGGGAGTCGACATCGAGGTGTCCTTCAAATAAGGAGGACCAACGCCCGGTGTCGATGACCAGAGAAGCTCTCCGGTTTTCTTATCAAACCCGAAGAAGCGGTCGCGAGCAGGACCGTCTGCGCCCCAGTAACTGGTGACGCCGCGAATGATACAAATATCGCCATCGATGACCGGTGCACCGGCACGTCCGTTCGGGAAAGTAAGCCGCCCAAAACGCTCCATCATCGAAACCTGCCAGACCTGATCACCGTCTTTAGAGTAGCAGGTCACGAGACCGTAAGTGGTCGCCACGATCACATTCTCCGTGTCAGGGTCGACGGCCACCGCTCCGATGGAATATCGATTGTAAATCGTATCGGAAAGGAAATCATGCGTCGCTCGCTCCCAGATGATGTCGCCCGTCTTTTCATCACGAGCCTGAACCACCTCTTCCAAATCAGGACCCGTCCCCCTGTAGCCCCATGAGTAAAGTCGACCATTGAAAACGACCGGCGTTCCCTGCCCTGAAATCGCATCCGTCCAGACAGGCTCTTGCTTGAAAGAGAAATCCTTGTAGCTTTCAAGGCTCACCCCGGTCTGGAGAGGACCCCGCCATGAAAGCCAGTTTCCCTGGTGAAGATCAGCTCCCTGAGAAAGGGTGGAAGCTCCGGCAGCGAGTATCGCGGTTAGTAAAACGCGTTTCAATGAATTCATAAGTGATCAATTCAGAAGGCTTCTGATTTTAACTCACGTTAGAAGGATCGAAATTAAGTGGCAATGCGATTTTCAGTCGAATTCGCGTAAATTAGCTGAACTAATCTGAATTCGAATTACTTCGGGTTTCAACGGTCATTCACGCGCCTCAACTAACTCAAGCATTAGCGTGGCTAATACGGCTTCGGAACAATCAGAAAACTGAAAAATCGAAGTCACAATTATACGGGCAGTCGTCAACTCCCCGTGTAGGATGCAGATTGTGACCATCAGTGCGACTCCAGACAGCGGAGAGCTCGATCCGGCGAGCGACAGCGACTTCACCGAGCTGGTGGAGCGGCATCACCGCGAGCTGCTCGTCTATGCCCGTGCCCTCACCCGCGATTCCACGACCGCCCGCGACATCGTGCAGGAAGCCTTCATCGTCGCCTACGACAAGATCAATACCTTCGACGTGACCCGTGACTTTGCGACCTGGATGAGAGGCATCGTCCGGAACAAGTGGCGGGAATGGCTGAGAAAGAACAAGCGCTACGCTCTCACCGATACCGACATCGCTCAGATCGACGCCGACGTGGCCGCGTGGCAGTCGGAAAAAACCGAAGACGAGAGCGACCTTTTCGAAGCGCTGCGTGATTGCCTTCACCGCCTTCCGGATAACCTCACCGAAGCGATCATGGCGTGCTATTACGAAGGCCGCACCGGTGACGAAGCGGCCGATCATCTCGGGATCGCTCCGGCGGCGGTCCGCAAAAGACTCCAGCGTGCGCGGGTCCTCCTCAAAGAGTGCCTCGACCACAAAACCAGCTCTCCTCCTTCCACGCCATCATGAAAGACCAAACACCTTTCCCTCTCAACGACCCCTCTCACGAGCGGTTTATCGATGCCGCGCTCCGCGAACATGTTCGGCTCGGGTCGGCGAACCGGGACACCGACCTTATCCGCTCCATTCTTTCGGAAACGGTGGATCGCGAGCGCCCTGCGGCAATTCGATCACCCGCGAAGGCCGACGACCGGCGCATCTGGATGATCGGCATTGCCTCCGCCGCCGCGATCCTCGCCGCCCTCGCCACGCTTCTCGCGGCGCTGCCTTTCCATGAATCCTCACGTAACACTGACGAAATTCGCTTCATCGTGCAATACGGTGACGCCCCGGAATCATTCTCGGCGCCCGGTTTTTCGATCCCTCCCCGGCAGAAAGATCCTGCTCCATTCTCCGGCTCCATCGATATTCACATCGCTCATGAGCCCGTGGAAACAGCAATCCCCTCCGTCTCCGGAGCCCCACTACTGGACCTCGCCTTCAACCCCTCTTTCTCCAGAATCCCTGAACCTGGATTTCGCGAGGAAAGACTTCAGATTGTCGCGGATAAAACCACCGAATTAGAGGGCCGCCTCGTTTATGAAGGTAATGTGGAGGTTCGGCATGAGAATTTTCGACTCACCTCCGACCACGTCGAACTGATCCGGAATGATGATGAAAAGGCCGTCCGGGCAGTGCGACTCACCTCGCGGAATGGACTCCTCGAACAAACCTCGCCCGCAAGGAAAGCCCTTGCCGAACAGATTGATTATGAGCCATCAACCAATCGTTTTTCTCTTTCAGGTATCGCATTTCTTAACTCTCCCGAGGGCCACCTCAGCGACTTCGACCGGGGCGATCAAATCTTCCTCATTGGCGAAACCTTGATCGTTCAAAAAGAGGCGCAAGCTCGATAAAATACGCAAACCGGTCGCTCTGAAACGATTTAGAGAATGACAAAGCCGAGGAGATCTCTAACATGGGGTAGGTCTTCAACCTTTCGGCCGCCCTGATTAGGATTCCGCACAAGAATCCCTCCTTAATCTCTCTAAAGACCGGCCTCAAAAAGGCCGGTCTTTGTGTTTTTACCGATTCTCTTTACTTGCCCCCGTCATGAATCAATCCCTCCGCATCAGAGTCGCCGCCGCTGTCATTTTTCTCGGCATCGCCCTTGGAGCATTCGGAGCACACGGCCTCGCCGATCAGCTGGAGGCAACCGGAAGAATTGCGAATTGGGAAACGGCAACGCTTTACCACCTCATCCACGGGCTCGCCATGTTCGTGATCGCCCGGAGCGAGAAGCCCCTCGGTTTTTACTGGTTTCTAGCCGGAGTCATTCTCTTTTCCGGCAGCCTCTACGCACTCGCCCTGACCGACATCACGAAGCTGGGTGCGATCACCCCTCTCGGCGGCATCTCCTTCCTCATCGGCTGGGCGCGCTGGATTTTCGCGAAGCAACCCGCGGCATGATTCATAAGTTCCAGCGCTATGAGGAAGCTTCACTCTTCGTGGATGAAAAACTGGCGGAAGGCTACCATGCCTACATCACGAACGAAGCGGTCGGATTCCTCTGGGGACCGAGGACCGTTGGCGGGTTCCGGGTCTATGTCTCCGACGAACCGATTCCCGAGGGCGCGAAAGAGACTGCGCCTCTCGATCTCGACGATCACGCCACAAAGTTAATCCGCACGGTCGTCCTCGTCATCGTCGCGATCGGTACCCTCGCCGGGGTCTTTTTCATATTCGCCGCGCTCCCCACCGTCCTCACCCTGCTCGCGACTCTGGGTGCCGTGATTCTCGGCGGCTATTTCATTTTCAATCGTGACAAGGCCCCCCCTCGTCCTTAGCCTCCAGATTCTATCACCATGAAAACAACCTTCTTCGCTCTTCTCATTTTTCTTTCCCCCCTTCTCATCGCCGAGGCCGACGAAAAACTCACCTGCTACGAACTTCGCACCTACCACGCCAATGAAGGCAAGCTCGACGCTCTCCATGCCCGGTTTCGCGATCATACCGTCGCGCTTTTTGCCCGGCATGGGATGACAAACCTGATCTACTGGACACCGTTGGAAAACGAAAAGAACCTTCTCATCTACCTCCTCGCCTACCCTGACAAAGAAGCGCGCACCACATCCTGGGCGGCTTTCCGCGAAGATACAAATTGGCAGGCTGCGTATAAGGCGTCGACCGCTGACGGCAAGCTCGTCGCCAAAGTGGATAGTGTTTTCCTGGAACTGACCGACTACTCCCCTCTCGCCACTTTTCCTGACACTGAAAACGCACCACTTTACGAAATGCGCCAATACACGACGAACGAGAGCAAGCTCGACGACCTCGATGCTCGATTTCGCGATCACACCGTCAGTCTCTTTACGAAACACGGGATCACCAACCTCCCCTACTTTCATCTCGCTACCGGACAGGAAGGTGCCGACAACACGCTCCTCTATTTCATCTCCGCTGAATCGGAAGAAGCACGCAACGCCTCTTTCAAAGCGTTTTCGCAGGATCCCGCCTGGGAGGCGGCGAGAGATGCCTCGGAAAAGGCAGGAAAGCTGCTCATCAAAAAAGGGGTTCAGTCCACCTTTCTCAAGACCACCGACTACTCCCCGGTTAAGTGATCGTTTTTCTCCAACACTGACTTCCGGACCATGTCCTCTCCCAATCTCATCGCTTTTTCCGGCAGCACCCGACGCGGCTCTTTCAATACTTCACTCGCGAAAGCGGCCGCCGAAGCAGCCTCAACGGCAGGTGCTTCGGTCGAGTTCATTGATCTCGCTGATTATCCGCTTCCGCTCTTCAACGAAGATCTCGAGGCCGAAGACGGCCTTCCAGACGCGGTCAAAACGCTGAAAGCCAAATTCGCGGCGGCTGATGGCTTCCTCATCGCGAGCCCTGAATACAACAGCGCCTTCAGCCCGCTCATGAAAAACACGATCGACTGGTGCAGCCGGGCAGAGTCAGCCGATGAGCCACCTCTCGCCGCCTACGCCGGGAAATCCGCGCTTCTCCTCGCCGCTTCGCCCGGAGCACTGGGAGGCCTCCGCGGACTCTATACGATGCGCAGCCTTCTCCAGAATATCGGAGTGACGGTCTACGCTGAGATGCTCGCGGTGCGATCCGCGCATGAAGTCTTCAGTGAAACCGGTGAGATCACTGACGAGCGATGGGGCGGGAAGATTTCAAAATTGACATCCTCCTACGTTGCTTACGCGGCGAAACTCGCCTGAAACGAAAAAAGCCGCCCTGCGTGAACAGGACGGCTTCTTGGAAAAGTGATTCGTTAAGACGCTCGCTTACTCGAACGTCTCGAGAGTGCCGGCTTCTTTTTCCTTGCCGTCCCACTCGACGCCTTCCTGAGGTGCCGCATCTTCAGTCCAGTCACCGAAATCCGCGCCCTCCTCGATCCACTTGGCGAAAAGCTCTTTCTCAGCATCGGTCCACTGAGGCGCTTTGCCATCTGGTGGGAAGTGCATGTCGTCATCGATCGGAAGATGGGTCACTTCGAGCATCCGACTCTCATCGGGCTTGCCGGGAACGAGAACAAGTTCACCCTCTTCGTCCTTGGCGGAGAGGATGCCTTCTTTCGTGGCAAAAACGATGTCTGCCTTGGGCTTCCGGGTGCGACCGCGCTCATCCTCGTAGGCAGGTGAGTGGCACTTCACACATCCCGACTTCACGAAGGGATAGATTTGAGTGGCAAAATCGATTTTCTCTTCGGCTTGCAGGCTGAGTGCCGGCACGCCGAGACCAAGGAGAGTGAGAATGAGGATATTCTTTCGCATAATAGAGGTGTGTTTTTTCACAAACGCTTCAGAATATAAGACGATCACGCGATGACTTCAATTCACAAATCTCCCCTTTTCATGGACCTGTCAGCCCTGACACGGCTGAGCATCATTTTCCTCGCCCTTTCCATTCCGGCGTTCCTCTCCGCAGATGAGAAAGAGGAGGAAGATGCAGAAGCTGAGAAAGATAAAAAGGAGGAGGTCACCATCGAGAAAATCCTTGAAGACTGTGACACCCTCGTCGGCCTTTTCCCGGTTCACCAGAATCGGAAAAACGGAAAGATTTATCTCCAAGTCTCAACCGATCAGCTTTCCGATGAAAAGACGACGAGAGAATACATTCACTTCAGCCACACCCTCGACGGAGTCACCGGCCTTGGATTTTTCCGGGGGCAGTTCAGCGAGGCAAGAGTCTTCAAGATCCGGCGGCACTTCGAAAAAATCGAATTCGTGGCCCGGAATACCTCATTCTACTTCAACCCTGACAATGCCCTGAAGCGAGCTTCTGAGGCCAACATCTCCGAAGCGATTCTCGCGAGCCAGAAGATTGAAGCCGCTGACGAAGAGGACGGCCGTCTCCTCATCGAAGCTGACGCTATTTTCCTGAAGGAATTCTTTCGCCAACTGAAGTCAGGGAAATCGAAGGACGACAAAGACGACACCTTCAAACTCGGAGACCTTTCCAAGGACCGGACCCGATTTCTTGAGTCAAAAAGCTTTCCGGACAACACCCTCTTCCGCGTCCAATACGTGTTCGAGAACCTCCATCCCCCGGAGTATGGCGACGAAGATGTGACGGACTCGCGATTTGTCACGATCAAGGTTCAACACACGCTCATGGCATTGCCGGAAAACGACTACGAGCCTCGCTTCGACGATGCCCGCGTCGGCTATTTCACGACTCAGGTGACAGACCTCACTTCGAAATCGAGCGCCCCTTACCGTGACTTCATTCATCGCTGGCATTTGAAGAAAAAAAGCCCGGAGGCAGAAAACTCCGACCCGGTCGAGCCAATCACCTGGTGGATTGAAAACACGACCCCGGTTGAAATCAGGGACACGATCCGCGACGCTGTTCTCGGGTGGAACCTCGCCTTTGCCTCCGCCGGAATTACCAATGCGATCGAAGTCAAAGTCCAGCCCGACGACGCGGAGTGGGACTCCGATGATATTCGTTATCATGTCCTCCGCTGGACCTCTTCGCCTGACCCTCCTTTCGGCGGCTATGGCCCCAGTTTTGTGAACCCGAGGACCGGGCAGATCCTCGGCGCTGACATCATGTTAGAGTATGTTTACCTCACGAACCGGATTCGCCTTCAGGAAATTGTGAAGCTGGGCGGAAGTGAGGCGACTGCGTCCTCGCACCCCGGGCTGCAACGCGGACACCAGTGCGCGCATGGGGCCTGCCTTCATACCAGCCGCATCGCCGGCACCGCCATTCTCAACGCGCAAGCCGCTCGACTGGGGAACGGTCCCGTTGACGATGGAGAGTTAATCCGCCAGGGACTTACCGAGCTGATTCTCCACGAAGTGGGACACACGATCGGACTCAATCACAATTTCCGCGCGAGCCATCTCTATGACCGGAAACAGGCTCACGACACGCAACTGACCTCGAAAACCGGGGTTTGTGCTTCTGTGATGGATTACGCTTCGGTGAACCTGGCCCTCAACCCCGACGAGCAGGGGCATTACTTCTCCATCGTTCCCGGCCCCTATGATCACTGGGCAGTCCGCGCTGGATACGGCCCTAAAGACCAGCTTGATGCGGTCCTCTCAGAGTCGACCAAGCCTGAACATGCCTTTGCGAATGATGCCGACGACATGCGGGCGACCGGACGCGGCATCGATCCCAGAGCGATGATCAGTGACCTCACGAACGAGCCCATTGAAAACGCGGTCGACCGCATGACGCTCGTGAAGGAAACCTTTCCTAAACTCGAAGCACAATTCCCTGTCGATGGCGAGAGCTACCACGAACTTCGCACCTCGTTTGCAACTCTGATGCTGGATTACGAACGCGCTACGATCGCCATCTCAAGATTCATCGGCGGGGTGCAAATCGACCGTTCCCTCCATGGTCAGAACGGCGCGGCACCAGAACCCTTCACGCCGATTCCGAAGGGAGAACAGCAGAAGGCGCTGACCGCTCTTGAGTCCCATCTCTTTGGTCCCGGCGCGCTCAGCTATCCTGACGGTTTGATCTCAAAGCTCCAATTGCAACGACGCGGCTTCGACTTCTTCGATCTTGATCAAAACGAAGACCCGAAGATTCACGACAGCGTCCTCGGAATGCAGAAGCGGGTTCTCGATCAAATCCTTCACCCACACACTCTGGAGCGGATGATTGATTCAGAACTCTACGGCAACACCTATGACATCGGGACCTTCATGAGTGAGCTCGACAATCTCGTCATGGAGGGAGATGCCGAGCAGAAACCGGATACTTTCCGGGAAGCGTTGCAGTTGGAATACATCGACCGCCTCATCAAAATGAGCGGACTTGAGGACGACTCGAAACATCCCGCAGCAGCACGCAGCGAGGCCGTGCACCTCCTCACCAATCACTTAACCCTCCTCGACGCTGGACAATATCAAGGCCTCCCCCGCCATCAGATTTTTCTCACCCGTCGAATCGCCAACGCCCTCGCCCCCAAATGAAAACCCTCTTTTTTGTTCTCATACTCTGCACCTCGCCAGCCTTTGCTATTTCCCCCGAACGACTCAGTGAATTGCTAGAGCGCTCTCCCGGGGCAGACAGCGATCAAAATGGAATTCTCACCGAGGCCGAAGCCATTGCCTATCGCAATTCGATGCAGGATCGCTCCGGCGACGACCGGAAAGGAAAACAGCGGGAACGGATTGCCCCGACGCACTCCGACGTGGCCTACGGCGAACACGAGCGCCAACGCTTCGATCTCTGGGTTCCCGAAAAGACCGACGATTCGCGTCACTTTCCCATCCTGATTTACTTTCACGGCGGCGGTTTTGTCGGGGGCGACAAATCGCAATTCGATCCCACGACCTACCTCTCGGCCGGCATCGCCTGTGCGAGCGTGAACTATCGTTTCGTCGATGGCGCGGGAACAATCAGCCCGGTCCCCTTTGAAGACAGCACCCGCGCGCTTCAAATGATCCGCCACAAGGCACTCGGCTGGGGACTCGACCCCGGCCGCATCGCACTCTCCGGCAGTTCTGCCGGGGCGGTCATCACGCTTTGGCTGGGCTACCATGATGACCTTGCTGATTCTGAATCAGAGGATCCTGTGAGCCGGGTTTCAACACGGGTTAATTGCCTCGTTCCAATCAATTGCCCGACCAATCTCATGCCGGACTGGATCGTCAAAAACATCGGAGGAAGTGACTCCGTTCACGGCAGTTTTCCAAAACTGTTCGGAGAGCCCGTCGTCCATCCTCCGGGCGAATCCCTCACCGCGAAAGTCATGGCGATCTCTCCCTGGGAGTTTGTTAGCGCTGACGATCCTCCCACTTATCTCGTTTACTCTGGCCCCCTTGACGAAACCCCGCTTCCGGAAACGGCAACTTCAGGCAAGGTGATTCACCACCCCGCTTTCGGAAAAGCATTGAAGGAAAAGCTCGATGCCCTTGGCGTCGAAAACGACTTCCGCCACGGTTTCGATCCGCGCGGAACCCCCCGCCTTGCCGAGTATCTCATGACGCAGTTCGGGATGCTCGATTGAAGCGTTTACCGCTCCCGGGCCGGTCGCGGATCATCCCCGTGCGCGAGCGCCCCGATGTAGTCCACGAGGAGTTCGATCTCATCATCACTCAGCCCCGAGGTCACGTTCACCATCTTATTTCCCGAAGCATCTGTCTCAGCAGCACCCCGCTTTCCTTCGTGAAAATTCTCCAACTGCCGACGGAGATAACTCCGGTTCAGTGAGATCAGCTGCGCACTCTTGAAAACGACTTCGCCCTTCCCGTTGTAGCGGTGGCACTCCATGCACTCGTTCGCAAAGAGGTAGCGTCCTTTTTCAATCTGAGCCTCCTGACCGGGGGCTTCGGTCAGGATAATCGGCAGCGCCGAAACCGTCGTAGAGGCCTCCTTTATCTGCTCTTCGGTCAATGTCAGGGCAATCGCCCTCATCTGCTGCCCGGCCGCGTCGTCCTGATGGACACCACGCTCTCCTTCGCGAAATTTGCGAAACTGCTCTTCGATATACCAAGCAGGGAGCCCTGCGATCGACGGGCTTTTGATTTCTTCTTTGCCCTCTCCCTTCGCACCGTGGCAGGCCGCGCAGACATGAGCATAAGCGCCACCCGGATGATCCATCGCCGCACCTTCTTCCGAAGTGACTTCAGCACCCGGAGCCTCTTTCCAGAGTGATTCCGCGTCAGCCTCGGAAAGTTCCACCACAGCATCCGAGTCCGCTTTGTCCGAACAGGAAAGGATAGTCCCCAGTAAAAACGGAAGCGCGACTAGGGCAGTCAGCACCAAAGGTTCACGGAGCAGCGCGTGAATCGGTGACAGGTCTGATAAACTCCCGGTACGTTTCATGATCGATGTAAAAGACGTCGCGAGCACTATCGCCCCCCTGAGAATTTTCCATGATCCCGAAATACACGTTCCTTGTGGACGGAGCGAAGTGAAGCATCCTCGTCACCTCCTGCGGATCGCCCGTTGCCGGGTCCAGTTCATTGGTCACGATTTCAAAACTCACACTTGGAGTCTGCAGCGCTTCATAGGCACTCCCGAGAGAGAGAAACCACCCGCTCGCGGTGAGGGAACCGAGCCGGTTGCGAAGCAGCGTCGCCGCCGACTTGTCGAGATTTCCGCTCACATCGACGCCACTCCGGAGTGCCTCCCAGTCATCCCGGCGGTAGTCATACACCAGCTTGAGTTTCTCTTTACCCGGCTGCTCGCGAGTGATCGACTTGAGGTGAAATTGGTTAAATGTTAGGACGCTGAGGGAACGCCACTTGATCGGGTGAGTCGGAATCAGTCCCGCGAAAGTTGGATCTAACTGATAGACATAGGGCTCTCCTTTAAAATTGGCAAAGAGCCGGTTTTCCTCTCCCTCTTTCCAGCCCAACTGCAAAATTCTCGCAACTTCCTGAACCTGACCGGGATTTCCCGCCTCATCAGGTGCTCCCGGAAACTGAAGATCAAAGCGAATTGCCTGAGCGGGAGGCATGAGACCGAACTCCGCCATTTTCTCAGGATCATCAGAGGCAAAGTCGAGAATCGCCGCTTCGTTGACGCCAGTGACCAGTTCCCCGACCTGACTTAAATTCGCAGGGAGGAACTTGTCATTCACCATGACATCCCAGGACATCCGGTCATCCGTGGATTCCGACCTGAGAAAAACCCGTGGATCGATCCGACTCTCAATCGTGACAGATCTGAGGAAAGACATCGGAATCCGCGCGAGGGTCCGGTCACGGAGGTCGTTCGCCTTCGCCGGAAGCTGCGCGAGGATGCCACTGTTAAAACGATAGACGCCGGGGCGATCCGACATCCTTGCTTCGACGACCGCGGGCGCGCCTTCAATCGCGGGAGCCTCCACCTGCTGAAGATAAATCGTGAGCGGTTCTTCAATTCCATAAACGCGAATCTGCAAGACCGCTGCATTGTCCGGTAGAGGATTCGGGATCGCCTCATCGGCCTTTGCCTGAATCACGACTTCTTCGATGGCGAGGCTCGCAAGCTCAGTGAGTAATTGGTCGAGCTTCTCGCGATCTGCCCAGGCCTGAAGCGGCTCGATGATGGACCACTCCTGCTGCGGTGGTGTGAGACGCCGTTGCAGGACGACCTCCCCCGTCGAACGACCGATCCCCAACTGCACGATCGCTTCGACCGGCGCACTGAGAATCCTCCGGTCACGCAAAGTCTGCAAGGGCTGCTCAAGCCACCCGCGGAGACTTCCATCGACGACTTTCACTCCCCCGGAACCTTCAATCGTGGCATAAAACGAACCCTCTCGCGGAGCGCTTTCGCCGAGAGTGATCGTTTCGTCGAGCGTTTCGCCGTCCTCCGTCTTGCCGCCCAGAGAAACACGGATCGCCTTATCCCCTTTCACCCCGAGCTGGACGGGGGTGAGCCCATCTTCATCAGGATCGATCACATCCATGATGCTGAGATGATTCAACTCATCGAGAATCGCGGCAATGGCCCGACCATCAACGCGATCCACTTCAGGCTCCTTGAAAAACCAGACGCCGCCCATCTCTTCGATCACGGTCTTCGTTGTGCCCTTTTCGATCACGATTCTTTTGACCGATTCCGGGGCAAAGCGCACGAGGACATTCGCGGTTGAGGCAGCGCCACGACCCTCCGTGGACTTCCGGTCGAGCGACGCGCTCACGATCGCCAGAATGATGGCGACGACTCCGAGGATTACTGTCGTTTTGACTCTCATCGATATCTCTTTGTCAGGCTCTGCGCTTGAACCACACTAACCCTCCCACAATCAGGGCCATTCCCGGGATCAGGAAAATCGTCAGTGATTGCAGTAATCCGAAATCCGCCGGTGAAATATTCAGAGTGAAGGCGGTGGGGCGGCGGGGTGAAATCCCCATGAGCGACTCCCGGTTCATGACCCAGTTCAGGGAAGCCATCGTAAAATCCGCCGCGACCTTCGATGTGTTCCCGTCGGGGGAGATGAGGTTTGGATTGCCCACCACGACGAGTCGCGAACTCCCCTGCGACAAGTCAGGATCGCCCGGCATCCCTTTCTCCACCGAAGCCGCCGTGAAGACGAGATTGGGAGGCCCGCTATCCAGATCAGGATTAAACGAAATCTCCTCACTTTGAAACTCTGTCTCTCCCCAGAAACCATCCCCGGCAACCATGAGCGGGCGCGGGCGAATATTTTCTGAGAGAAGGAGGTCATCCTCGAAGAGCACGTTGAAGGACTGCGTCCGGCCAAGAAGACGCGCCGAGAGCGCCGGTAGATCGCGGGTCGGTCCACCTCCCGGCATGAGTGCGACCGGCACATCGGAGATGCGCTTCGGCGACAGCCCCGGGAGACTGATGACACTGAGGACGCGATCGCGATTCGGAGCGACCCCATGCTCCCGGAGGAGTTCATCAAAGTTCGGCGTTTCCGCTCCGGGGTCGAGAAAGATGACAAGGCCACCTCTCTCTGCATCCCAGTAATTCCGAATCATCTCGGCTTCGCGAGCCGACAGATCTGCCGTATTGCCGGGAAAGAACAAGGCGTCGGCGTCTTCCGGAATCTCCTGCCGCCCTTCGAGAACGAGGCTCTCAAGCCTCGCGTTTTGAGCATTGGCGAGCGGCTGGATCTGCTGCGCAATCGGGACGAGTTCATCCGCACGCCGCCCTCCGGTGACGAGATAAACTTTCCGCTGCTGTTGCTCTGTCACTTCGAGAAGCGCTGAAGTCAGCACTTCCTCACCTTTGAATTCGATGATCCGTCCGGTATTCGAATCGCGGGTCACGAGTTCCTCCGCCGCGATCACTTTAGTGCGACCGGTCTCGCCGAGAATCACGACCTGATCGCCCCCGAACCGGAGCTGATACTGGTCTTTCAGTTCCGCGAGGCGGGAGCGACTGCGACTGAGATCAAGATACTCGGAAACCACGGCGTCGCCGCCGACGCGGTCATACTCAGAGAGGAGCCCTCGCACTTCCGGGTAAAGATCGGAAGTCCCGAGAAAGGCCATCACAATTCGAACTTCACCGCCAAGGGATTTCAGATAGCTCGCCGAGGTCTTGGAAAGCGTGAAACGTCGATTCTGGGTAAGATCCCAGGTCGTGTGGCGGCGGCAGCTGAGATGATTGATCTGAAAGAAGATAATCGTGACAATGATCAGCTGCACCGCGACGAGACCTGCCGTCCGGAAACGCTCCATCTTTCTCGCGTGCACACGAAGCCGCGACTCCTCTCCAACAGAGGGGGCTTCCTTTTTAGTTTCCTGTTTTTCTTCTGCCATGGTCACCGGTCAGGTCCGCCACTTGCGGGATTCCAATACATGATGCGTGATCGTCAGGAGCACCGCAGCAAAGCTGAGATAATAGACGATCGGACGACTGTCGATGAGTCCCTCCGTCAATGAGTGCATGTGCTCAATCGTCGAGAAATAGCTCAAGCCTTCACTCCAGGTCGAACCGGAGACGAGCCCGAAGCGCTCCATGAATCCGAGGAAATAGTGAAGCATCACGAACACAAAAGTGATCATCGCCGCGATGAGTTGGTTCGCCGTGAGGGCGGAAGCCAGCGTCCCGATCGCGACGTGAAAAATACCGACGAGAAGTAACCCTAAAGCAGTCCCCCAAAGCGCCCCGCCTTGAAAAGCCGCCTCCTCTCCCGTGATCCACTGAAAGAGCGGGAAAAAGAAAAAGAGCGGCGCCACAATCACGAGATAGACCACGACGGTGGCAAAATACTTGGCAAGGATCACCTCCGAAGTCCTTACCGGCGCAGTCAGCAATCCTTCGATCGTTCCCATTTTCCGCTCCTCCGCGAAGAGCCGCATCGTGATGAGTGGAAAGAGTATGAAAAAGCCCATCCAGAACCATCCGGAATCAAAGAGGTTGTAGACAAGACTTCGCGAGCTGACCCGAAGTCGCATCGCATTGATCATCCCGGCAAAGAGCCAACCGTTCAAAAACGTGAATAGCGCCATCACGATCCACGCAAGCGGCGACAGAAAAAATGATCGCAGCTCTTTGGTAAAAAGGATGAAGAAGGCTCGCATGAGAGAAAAATCCCGGATCAGACAGGGTTAGGTCGAGGACTTAAGAAGGTTAAGTTTTGCGAAAAACAAACCGCCTTCTTGAGGACAGTTGTGCGCACTATTCATCCGTGCCCTCCTTTTTTGCGCTCTCACCGGGACGCTGCACGAGATCGACGAAGGCGTCTTCGAGGGAAGCCGCTCGGCTCGCCAGCTCACGAATCCGCCAACCTGACCTCGTGACCAATTTAAAAACATCCTCTCGTGCGTCAATGTTAGGGTCCGTGTGAATCAGGAGAGCTACCCAACCACTTCCGCTTTCGGTCTTCTTCACTGCATTGACGCCTTCCAGCTTCTCAATCTCCTTCGAAGCCTTATCGCCGTCACCCTGCATTTCCAGCATGATTTCCCCGGGACGGCGCAGGCGGCGGATCAAATTTTGTGGCGTGTCACAGGCCCGGATTTTGCCCTGATCAATGATCACGACCCGTCCGCAGGTCATCTCCACTTCCGAAAGAATGTGAGTCGAGATCAGAATCGTGTGGCGCTCGCCAAGCCGCTTGATGAGTTCACGGGACTGCCGGATCTGGTTCGGGTCGAGTCCATTTGTCGGCTCGTCGAGAATGAGGAGGTCCGGCTTATTCACGAGCGCATCGGCGAGCCCGACCCGCTGCTTGTAGCCTTTGGAAAGGGTTGCGATGATCTTGTGATCCACCTCGGAGAGGCTGCAGACATCCATCGCCTCGTTCACGGCGCGACGGGATTCCCGGTAGCGAAGTCCTTTGATCCGCCCGCGGAACTGAAGATACTCTTTCACCCGCATGTCAGGATAGAGCGGTACATTCTCCGGCATGTAGCCGACATGCTGACGCACCTTGATCGAGTCTTCGTAGGTGTCGTAGCCCGCGACCGAGGCGGTGCCTTCGGAGGCGGAGAGGAAACAGGTCAGGATGCGCAGGGTCGTGCTTTTCCCGGCACCGTTCGGTCCCAAAAACCCGACAATTTCACCCTTCTCGACTTCGAAAGAAATCGAATCGACAGCCGTTCGTCCGGCATAACGCTTGGTGAGGTGATTGACTTGGATCATGAACGGAAATGTCCCGACCGGTGGGGGTTACTCAATGCTTACATGGAATGGCAAAAAGATTCAACCATCCAAATCACTTTGCGATTGTGACACGGGAGATCTTTTCGGCTTATCCCGATGCAAAATCAGAGTGAGGTTCGCGCCGGTTGCTGAGAAGTAAAACCACGGATGGACACGAATTTTCACGGAATTCCCCGGAGGAAGTCGACTCGATTCGTGTCAATCGGTGTCCATTCTTGGTTTTTCAACAATCTCCTAATCCAAATGCCCGATATCCAACTGCGGTCGGCGGCGCTGTGCCTCGGGATCAACCCGGTGCACCCAGACGCTCTGCACCAGCCCCATGAGAAAGAGGAGGACGATGATGAACGTTCCCCCATAACTGATAAAGGGCAGCGGAATACCAGTGATCGGCATGATGAGGAGATTCATCCCCACGTTTTGATAAATGTGCGCAAAGAGCAGCCCGACGACGCCGACGACCAGAAGCCGACCGAGCATATCCCGACTGTAAAACGCGACATAGATACACTGAAGGAGGAGCAAGGTGAAGCCACCCAGCAGGAGGAGAGCACCGCGGAATCCCCACTCCTCGGCGAGGACCGGGAAGATGAAGTCGTTAATCGCCGTGTCAGGAGAGATGAACCCTTTATTATTCACTGTTTCAGGATTTTTGAATCCCTTCCCGCTCCAGCCTCCGCTGCCGATCGCGAGGAGGTTATTGTAAGCACTGTAAGCCTCGGCGAGAATGTTGACCTTCTTGCCCTGGAGCATTTCGATCTGAGTCGTGATCCGCTTTTTCTGATAATCCTTGAGCCCGAAAAAGAAGGCAAAGGGGAGAAACATCGTCACGCTGAGAACGATCACGATCATGAAGCGGAACGGGATATTCCCGATCAAAACCATGGCTCCGAATACCGGCACCCACACAATCGCGGAACCGAAGTCACCCTGCAATAAAACGAAGGCAAAAGGGACGAGAGCGACGAGGCCCGAGACGGCAAGACGGAGAAACGGATTCCGCAAAATCGGATGCCACCGGTGAAGGGTGCAAAGAACCACCGCCAACAGGATCAGACCTGCGGCAATCGCAAGCTGGGACGACTGAACCAGAACCGGCCCGACACTGAGCCATGCTCGGGTTCCGTTGATCTCGACCCCGAAAAAAGTCGTAAAAATGAGGAGCCCAACCGCGACGAGATAGACCGGCAAACCGAGAAATTTCGTCCATTTGTAATCCATCAGGCTCGTCGCTGTGAAAACCATGAGCCCGAGGAGAATCCAGTAAACCTGGTCCTTCCACTTCGACGCCAGCTCCGCATCTTCACGCATCCAGCACGCGCTGTAGATTGCAAAAACTCCGAAAATAAGGAGACCGATCATGTTGGCAATCAAAAGCCAATTCATGCCGAGAAATTTTCTAAAGAGAGGAGTCATGGATCAAAGACAGCAGCTCACGAGCCGCCGGGTGTAGTCGTGCCCGGGGCGATTGACGACGGAATCGGCGGGGCCAATCTCCAGGAGTCGCCCCCGATGCAAGACGCCGATAGCATCGCCTAGTTGATGGGCCACTGCAAGATCGTCTGTCGCCACGAGCAGGGTGAGCTTCATCTCCTCCCGCACGTGCCGAATCAGGTTGAGGAGCTCGGCCTCCTGCACCGCGTCGAGCCCTTGCGTGAAACCATCGCAAATGAGCAACTCAGGGCCGACCAGCAAAGCCCTCGCCATCGCTGCCTGCTGGCGCTCGACCGCATCGAGTTCCGCCGGATAAAGAGGTCGTATCACTTCGGGGAGCCCGCAGAGGACCATGACCGCTTCGGTGCGACGATGCCATTCCTCGCGGGATTCTTTTGGAAACCAGAGCCGCAACACTTCAAGAAACATCTGATCAATTGTCATTTCCGGGCTGAGTTGTCCGGCACGATCTGAAAACACCGCCTGAACTTTTCGCCTCATTTTTCGAAAATGACGATCCCCCAGCGCGGTCGTCTCCACCTCAGCGAGCGTGATTTTGCCAGAGGCTACTTCCTTCAACTTCAGCACCGCCATGACGATGGCCCGTTTACCGCTGTTTTCCTCACCGACGAGGCTGAGGCTCTTTCCTTTTTCAATCTCGAACGAAATGTCCTCGACGAGCGTCTTCTCCGAAATATCATAGCGGAACCAGTGCCGACGGCGTCGCTGTTGAAGCAGCGTCAGATTTTCGACCACGAGATATGCCATGCAGCCCTACCCTAACCAAATCAAGCCGGCGGAGCAATCGCGATCCTGTCGGAAAATGCGAGCGGATTTACTTGCACAGCGGAACTGCCGCAGGAACGTTTAAAGACTGAACATGCGTCAATCCCGTCTCACTGTCTTTTCTTTGCTCGCTGCAGCGCTGGTCCTCAGCACCTGCGCGACTCAGTCCGGCGCTGAAAAACGGATTGAGAAAAATCCACAGCTCTACGGCAAGCTGAGCAGCAGTGAAAAGGAGCTCGTGAGGAATGGCGAAGTCAAAGAGGGCATGTCACAGGAAGCGGTCTTCCTTGCCTGGGGACGTCCCGACCGGGTCATGAGCGGTGGCCGCGACGGCCAGTCGAGCGAAAAGTGGGCCTACTTCAGCAGCCAACCGGTGAGCAATTTCAACGTCGGCGTAGGTGCCGGGGCAATTCATCCATTCTACACCAATTTCGGGGTCCACCCCCGTTATGGTTACAGCTACGGCCCGGGATGGGGCTACGGAACCGGCGTCGATTTCGTTCAGCAAATCACGAAACAAGTCGAATTCAACAATGGCCGCGTCACGGCCTGGGAGCGCACTCGATGAATCGAATGACCATGGATTTTTCGCTCACGCTCAGCTCTACTTTTTCTTACTGATGGAAGATCGCTTCGGACATCTCATCAGCTATCTTCGCGTCTCCGTCACGGATCGCTGCAACGAGCGCTGCCAATACTGCATGCCGCAGGAGGAGCAGGAATGGCTCACTCGTGACGAAGTCCTCAGCTACGAGGAAATGCTCCGCGTCATTCGTGTCGGGGCCGGCCTCGGGATTTCGAAAATCAGAGTCACCGGCGGCGAACCTCTGACACGTCGGAATGTGCTGTGGTTCTTCGAACAGATTAACGGGATCGAAGGCATCAACGATATTGGGATTTCCTCCAACGGCACCCTCCTCGGCAAGTTGACAAAAGAAGGCATCACCACCGCGCAGGCTCTGAAGAATGCCGGAGTCCGCACCGTGAATGTCTCGCTCGACACCCTCAACCCGAAGGAGTATGCCGACACGACGGGGCGCGATCTTTTCCATGAAGCGGTCGCCGGGATCGATGCCGCGCGGGAAGCCGGGTTTGAAAAAATCAAGATCAACTCAGTTCTCATGCGCCATCGGAATGAGCATGAACTCTGGGACCTCATCGAGTTCGCGAGGGAACGGGATCTCCTCCTCCGCTTCATCGAGTTGATGCCGGTCAGCACCACACAGGTCCTGACCGAAGAGAACTTCCTCCCCTCGGGCGAGGCGAAAAAGTTAATCGAATTCCGCCTCGGCAAACTCAAGCTGCGTCCTGACATTCGCACCAACGGCCCTGCGACTTACTACGAAGTCCCGGAGACCGGCCAGATCGTCGGATTCATCGGCGCGATGACGAATCTGCATTTCTGCGAGAACTGCAACAAGCTGCGCCTCACTTGCGAAGGCAAGCTCCGCCCCTGCCTCGGGAGCCACCTCGAATTTGACATGCGAGAAGTCCTCCGAAACCCTGAGATGACCGATGAAGACGTCGCTAAATTTTTCCTCAATGTTGTGGCACGGAAACCCGAGATGCACGAGTTCCGCGAGAACTACCAGCCCGGACGCAAGATGATCGCGATCGGTGGGTGAGGCGCGCTGCGCGCGAACGTTCAACGTCGAACTTTCAACTTTGAACGTTCAAGGTTGAGGGGTGGTTAAAGTCCCTCTGGCGCTTCACCGTCAAAAACGAGGTAGCGAAACGTTGAGACGTAGCTTTCGCCCGGCTGAATTGTGAACGGCTCTTCGACCATCGGGGCGAACACGAAGTAGGGCTTGGCGGGATGAAGGCGGACCCACTGCGGATAGCGGAAGTTCGACGGATCCTGAATCGCGAGAATTCCGCAAGGCTCCCCGTCGATGAGACCTGACATCTTGACCCATTCGGGGCGGGTGTGATTCCCCTTCGTCCGCCCGTGCCCTTCGTTGGTTTGCATGAGGCCTTCTTCTTCGCCCATCCACTCACGGCTCCCGCGAATCGCCATGCCGCCGTAGTGATATTTCTCAACCGTGAGCGGGCTGTCGCCGATCAGCTTTTGTGTCGATATCAGATTGATCGTGTAAAAGTTCGAACCCTTGTTTGCGGTCACTTCCCAGGTCTCGTGGAGCACGGGCTTCGGACCGCTCGGTGCCGAGAGATCTTCCCAGCGTTGCTTCACCATAAATCCGGCACTCTCCTCCTCCTCGATTATCTCAACGGTCTCCTCGTAGTGAACCTTCCCCGCCTTCTTCTTCTCATTCCAGAACTCCGGAGCACGCCCCTCGTAGCTCGTCTTCGTCCAGGCAAAGAAGAGTCCATGCTGATGCGGATGGTCGGGCGCGAAGTCATCGGTGACCTGCTTTCCTGAAGGGGTGCAGATCGGGTGGATGTAGCCAGACCGCATGTAAACGGGATCATTCTCTGCCGCTTCGGCTGTCGGCACTTTATTGTAGACGAGCACGGTCGCGTCTCCGTTTCGAATCGTGATCGTCGCGTCTGTTTCGGTGACGGTCATCGGTCCAGCCTGTGCGTGAGCAACCAGGGAAAGCAAAAGGCAAAGCAGAGAAAATCGAATCATGTGGTGACGGTAACTTTTTTCCCGACGAATTCCCATCCCGCACTCGCGGAAGCCACTGCCGCCAAAAGTAGGATGGGTTGCCCAACCCGTCTCTGAAGCCCCGGGGTAATCCCGCCTTTCCGAAACGGCAACCGGAACGGTCGCCCTACAGACTTTCCTACTTTCCTACTTTCCTACTTTCCTACTTTCCCGTTTACTTTCCCCATGTCCGACTCCCCTTCCCTCACCCATCTTCGCGAAGACGGCTCGGCCGCGATGGTCGATGTCTCGGAGAAACCGATCGTGCGACGCGAAGCGGTCGCAACCGGATTAATCGAACTCCAGCCTGCGACCGTCGCCGCAATCAGTGATGGAGACGTTCCCAAAGGCGACGTCCTCGCGGTCGCCCGTATCGCGGGAATCCAGGCCGCAAAAAAGACGGCCGATCTGATTCCACTCTGCCACCAGCTTTCTCTCACCAAGGTCGTGGTCGATTTCGAGATCAAAAGCAATGGGATCCGCATCGCCGCCACCGTGCGGACCGATGCCAAAACCGGCGTCGAAATGGAAGCTCTCACTGCTGTCTCCGTCGCCGCACTGACAATCTACGACATGTGCAAGGCCATCGACAAAACGATGATCATCCGCGAAGTGACCCTCGCCGAAAAGACGAAGACTCCGCTGTAGCAAAGGCCTTCAAGTGACGGTTCACTTCAAGTGACGGTTCACTTCAAGTGATAGGTCGCCAGCAACGAGAAAAAGAATACCGCGAGGAACACCGGAATGCCGGTGTAGGCGATGATGTGCATCTTGTCGGTCCGCAGCTTCTCCGGCGGGAATCCTGGAAACACCGCCTCTCCGAATTTCAAATTCAAACGGGCATAGAGCGAAGCGCCTGCAAAAGCGAGCAGAAACAACCCGACAAAAATCTGAGCCGGCACGGGCATGGTATCGAATACCAGCGAGAGATTTGTCCACCGTTCCATATGAGTTTTGAGTGAGTCGATCAGGGGCAGGCCACCGCGACCTGACGCGACTGACCGAGACCTTCGATGCCGAGTTCGACGACATCGCCGGGCTTCATGAATTGAGGCGGCTTAAATCCCATCCCGACGCCCGGAGGAGTCCCCGTCGACACGATGTCGCCGGGTTCCAGCGTCATGAAACGACTCAGGTAGCTCACAAGATGAGCGATCCCGAAGATCAGTTTGCCGGAGCTTCCGTTCTGCTTTGTCTCTCCGTTCACCGTCAGCCACATCGCCAAATTTTCCGGATCGGGGATCTCATCGGCGGTCGCCACAAATGGTCCAATCGGCGCAAACGTATCGCAGCTTTTTCCCTTCACCCACTGGCCGCCGCGCTCGAGCTGAAACTCACGCTCGCTGTAATCGTTGTGGAGCACATAACCGGCGACATGATCGAGAGCGTCCGCTTCGCTCACGTAACTGGCTTTCTTACCGACAACAAAAGCCAGTTCGACCTCCCAGTCAGTCTTCTCGCTGTCACGGGGAATCACGACATTGTCATTCGGTCCCACGATCGCGCTCGTGGCTTTAAAAAACACAATCGGCTCTTTGGGAATATCCATGCCGGCCTCTTCAGCATGATCAGAAAAATTCAGCCCGATACAGATCAACTTACCGGGACGTGCTGTCGCCGGCCCCAGTCGGGTCTCGTCGGAAATGACCGGAGCCGTGGCACCGTTTTCATCGGCCCACGATTTCAAACGATCAAGGTTGGAAGGATCTCCGAAAAACTGAGTATTCCAATCCATCCCGAAGGCAGACGCGGCAATCCGGCGTCCGTCCTCCAGTTGAAGGCCGGGTTCTTCAGATCCAGGGGCACCAAAGCGAAGCAATTTCATCGCTGCGACCCTAGCGACGGCTCAAGGGATCGTCAACTGGCAGAGCACAACGAGTTTGCGCTTTTCAGCGAAGCGAAAGCGTCGGTGCCTTCCGGTCGACACGAACCGGCAGCTTTTTCCAGAGACTTGGAGAGAAGTAATCCCGGCGAAAATCAGATTCATCAGCCTCGGTGAAATAAAGATTCTCCCGGTCAAAAAGCTGCTCTGGCTGATAGAAGGCCGCGGCCTGAGAGGCGATCACCAAATTTTCGAGAGTGATTTCATCCTGCAGCGTCGACTCTAAGACATACTGACGATCACCCACTCTCACGACGACCCAGGCATGCTGTCCGATGTTTCCATTCCAACCGATCGCGACCCGTGCCTCGAACCCGGCTGACATCAAGGCATCCGCGAGGAGGATTGAAGTGTCTTCACAGTCTCCCGCTTCTTCATCCCAGGTTTGGCGGGAGTGCTTCCAAACCTCCCTCTCTTTTTCATCAGAATGATCCTGATCCAACTGATAGTCACACTGATCCGCAATTCGCTGCCAGAGCGCCAAAATTCGCTGTTCGCTGGTCATCTGCGTCTTCGCCGCAGGATGCTCAAGCAGCTTGAAGCCATCGAAGAAGTCCGGAGCCCGCCTGATCTGCCCCGCCGTGTCGGCCGCAAGAACATCGAAAGGAAGCTCGCAGTAGGGACACGAAAGAATCAGGGTCCGCGATTCCTTTTCTATCTCCAGCGCGTGCACCTCTCCGCAGTGAGGACATTGATTAAAGAATCGTCCCCCCTCTTCATTCGCCGCCCGCAAGCTGAAAGCCGGAATCCGGCGGGACATCACGGCAAGCGCACCGAGGCGACGACCGTGAGTAAAAACGGCGGTGTTTACTCTATTGAAATCAGGACTCGCCACGGCGGTCCAGCCCGCCAGTTTTCCGAGCAATTCCTCGCGACTCCCGGAAGTCACCAGATTCGCCGCTAAATACTGAGCACCGGGAAACCGCGATTGAAGATCATTAAAAACGGCATCCAGTTCGATCTCCTCGGGACGCGGATGCTGCGCCACGAAAGCATGGAGGAATTTCTGAATATCCTCATCGACACCGGCCTCATCAATACTCAGCGGAATCCGGGCACGATTGATGTGAGCAATCGCGTCAGAGCGAAAACCACGTTGATAGCTCTCGTTCACCTCCGGAAGGGGGCGAAGAAGGCTGGCAAAATCGAATCCTCCCGACTGTTTCGAGCCAAAGGAGTAAGCGATCAGCGCGGCGGCTACGAGGCCGCCGAAGCATAGAAGGCCTCGGACCATTAAAATCTGTTGTGTTTGTGTGCACGCTCCTCAGGTCGTGTTAGGTCTGAAGAACGATCGGTTGTGTTATGGTAATTATAAACTCACCATCCACACCCGTGCAAATCATTTTATCCTGATCATTCAAAAAAGCGATCTTTTTGTATCGCTTAGCCTTTCATGGATCTTGAAAACGTAGCGACACGTTTCACGTTCCGCCGCTCAACCTTTCGGCACGACTTTGGCGAGACTCTCCAAATTTTGCTTCATGACGGCGAGCCAATCTCCATCTTCCGGACGATTCGCCGAAGGACTAACGACGATCCCTTTGATTCCCTGAGCCGCGAGCGCGGTCACGTTTTCAGGGCTGGGCTCTCCTTCCCAAATCATCCAGGCTGCCTCATGAGTCTTTTGTATCGCCGTCAGGTCAGAGAGTGCCGCATTCGTCATCTCCATTTCCGGCTCCCATTCCAGTGACTCGATTTTGAACCCGTAGGCACGCGCCATGTATTGATAGATAGGATGAGACGCCAAAAGTGGAGTCGATCCGATTTTTCCACCGAGCGCTTTCATCGCTGCATCCAACTCCGCGAGATCTTTCTTGAGCGACTCCAGATTCACCGCGATCGCCTCCGCGTCCGTCGGCATCACCGCGGCAAAACGACGCGCAATCGCTTCGGCTTGGATCGCCGCCTGATTAAAATCGAGCCAGGTCGTGAAAGCCACCCCGCCATGAGAATGAACGGTCCCGTCGCCATGCGTGTGCATTTCCCCTGCAGCCTCGATGAAAGTGTCGCGAAACGCGCGCGAGGTATCGACAATCGCCGCGACCGGCAGAGAAGCGTGATGCATCCATTTCGAATAGGTCGCCCCGTTGCGAAGGATGATATCGGCCTGCTGAAATGCCATCATCGCCTCGTCCGAAGGTTTCCAAAAGGCAGGATCTACTTCCGGATCGACCAAATACTGAATGTCGAAGGAATCAGTCGCGATACGCTCTGCAAAGTAAGCGAGCGGATAGTTCGCCGCCTGAACCACGAGAGGATCTTTCGCCGCAAGGGGCGACATCGAAAGAACAAGAACGAAAGCAGGGATTAGGAAATGTCTCATCGCCGAAATAACCGCCGCATCGAATCCGCGGTCAAGCGGCACAATCGTTTCAAGAGGGTGCCTGATTGCGCATGAAATCGGCAACCTCATGGAAAAATGCCTGAAGTTTCTCGCGTGGCTCCCCTTCCAACTCGATCTCGTCCATCGCTTCATTCATCATTTCCAGCCAACGGTCGCGCTCCGCTTCTCCTATTTTAAACGGCGCATGCCTCATTCTCAATCGCGGGTGGCCCCGCTCGAGGAGGTAACGTTGGGATACCCCGAAACGAAATTCCATGAAGTCGCGAAGACGTTTTTCCGCCCCCTCCCAGTCGTCATCCGGATACATCCCGCCGACGAGTTTGTCTTCACGGACACGACGATAAAAAGCGGCAATCAAAGGAGCAAATCCCTCTTCACCCAATGCTTCGACAACAATTTCCTCCATAATCAGTTCGGACTTACGGCCCATGATCACTTACCCCATTCACTCTTGATTTCCACCCCGCTGATCCGGATACTCTCATTCCTCTTAAAATACTGCTGCGATGAAACTCCCTCTCCCTGCTCTTCTTTACGGACTGACTCTGCTCTCTTTCTCCCCGCTGCAAGCAAACCCCGGCGACAGGAAACTTTACGACGACCTCATCGTTCCGGTCCTTTCGGCGAAATGCGCCGGCTGTCATGGTGAGGAAAAGCAGAAGGGTAAACTCCGCGTCGATTCTCTCGAGGCCATCCTCAAAGGAGGAAGCGAAGGTGCTTCGATTGTCCCCGGAAAAACAGACGAAAGCTCCCTCATTCAGCGGGTCTACCTGCCTCTTGATGATGACGAGCACATGCCGCCTGAGGGAAAAGATCAGCTCTCCGAGCAGGAAACTGCGGTTCTCGCTTTCTGGATCAACTCCGGAGCCAGGGCCGGCGTGACGATCAGTGACCTGAAGCCGGACGAGAAGACCAACGCCGCAATCGCCCATGTCATCGGAAATCTTCCCGAGGCGGCGGTGATGGTTTCTAAGGATGAAGTGCCAAAGCTGAATGAAGCTCAGGAAAAAGTGATCGCCGAGACAATCGGGCGCATCGAAGAATCAGGTGCCTCGCTCATGCCGATCGCGCAGGACACTCCCGAACTCCGCTTCAGTGCGCTTAATGTAGCGAAGGATTTTTCCGATGAAGGACTCGTCGCTCTCAAACCCGTTTCCGCTCAGGTCAAATGGGTCGATCTCGCCCGAACCCAGGTCACCGACGCCGGACTCGCCCATCTCAAAGGGATGAATAACATCACCCGGCTCCACCTTGAAAACACGAAAGTCACCGATGCCGGGATCGCTCATCTCGCCGGGCTCACGAATCTGGAATACCTGAATCTCTATGGCACTCAGGTCTCTGATGCCGGACTTGCGAAACTCGCCGGATTGAAGAATCTGAAGAAGATATTTCTCTGGCAGAGCAAAGTGACAGAAGCGGGAGCGAAGAAGTTCGCCGCCGCGATCCCCGGTCTCGATGCGAATACCGGATGGAAGCCCTCCTCCGTCGAGCCGGTCGCTCTCGTCGCCAAAGCGACCGAAGCAAAACCGGCTGCACCAGCCCCTGCACCGGCAGCAAAACCGACGACCCCGGCACCCAAGGCAGCCGCGAAGCCAACGACTCCAGCGCCTAAGCCGGCAAGTCCAGCGCCCAAGCCGGCTCCTGTCCCGGCAGAACCGCTTTTTGCGAAAGCCATCACCGAGCTGAAAGCCGCTTCAGGCGCTGCCGATCAGAAAGCCGCCAAAGCCAAAGCGGACTTCGATGCCGCCATCGTCGCCGTCGATGCCGCCACGAAAAAGGCACAAGGTCTCAAAGCGGAATCAGAGAAAGCGGCCCTCATCGCCAAGGAAGCCAAAGCAGCGCTCGATCAACTGATGAAGGCCTCCGCCGTTGGGAAGTAGTGATCAATAAACAGTAGCCGATTGCGGGGTAGAGGCGTGCGTCCCGCGCGCCCGGCAGCCACTGCAAACTGAAAACTGAAAACCGACCTCACGCAGACTCTTTCTCCCTGCGGGGAACGGCTTTTCTCATTTGCTCAACACTGACGCTGAGCGCGTTGAGGTGCTCGCGAGTTTGCTTCAGGGTCGAATTCAGCTCATTCAGCGCAGAAATGGCAGACGCCGTCGGCAAGTGGTGCATCGACTTCGCTTCCGCCGCGAACTCGATGACATTCCCGGCAGACTCCTCGTCGCGCTCTCCGCTCAGCGTCGTCATGGCACGCTGAATCCGACTTTCGATCCGGTCAACGCGCTCGGTGACGCGAGCCTTGAGATCACTCGCATGACTCTCCAGCTTGGACTCGAGCTTTTCCATTCTCAGCTCGAGAGAGTCACTCTTCCCTCCCAAAGCCGCCAACCGTTCACGCTGCGCAGAGGTCGTTCCGGATTGCGAAGTCTCGGCGTCAGAGGAAAACGGGATGCGAATCATCAGAAAAGAAAGATTTTCAGCATCGTATCAAAAATTTCATAAATATCAATAATTAAGATGTCTTTAATAAAAATTCCATTTATCCCAGTCGGCTTGACATCGTTGCGTTTCGGCTGAATTTGCGCGCAGAGCCCCAAACTCTTACCTATTACAACTACGGAACTGACATGAGAATTGCCTTTTTAACCGCCGGCGGAATCGCCCCCTGCCTCTCAGCCTCAATCGGGGGATTGATCGAGACCTACAACGAAATCGCTCCGGAGGCGGACCTCATGGGCTACCTCAACGGCTACCAGGGATTGCTTCTTGGAAAATCCTATCACTTCCCGAAAGAAGTCCGTCAGAACGCGGCGATCTTCTACAATTTTGGCGGCAGCCCGATCGGGAACAGCCGCGTCAAGCTGACCAACGTTGAGGACTGCACAAAGCGCGGTCTTGTGAAGCCCGGCGAAGTCCCTCTCAAAGTCGCCGCCGACCGACTCATCGCCGACGGCGTCGATATCCTTCACACCATCGGAGGAGATGACACGAACACGACCGCCGCAGACCTCGCTGCCTATCTTGAGGAAAATGGATACAAACTCACCGTCGTCGGCATGCCGAAGACAGTCGACAACGACGTCTTTCCAATCAAACAAACCCTCGGTGCATGGACTGCGGCTCACCAGAGCGCGCGTTTCTTTCGCAACGTCGCAAACGAAAACACCACGAGCGCGCGCCAGCTCATCATTCACGAAGTGATGGGTCGTCACTGCGGATGGCTCACCGCCCGCGCCGCCTACGACTATCACGAGAGCCTCCACCAGTATGACTGGATGCCTGAAGCGCTCCTCCACCAGCTCCGCTGGGATGTTGATGCCGTCTGGTTACCGGAAATGGAAATCGACCTCGATTCGGAAATTGATCGTCTCAACGAGAAGATGGACGAGCACGACAGCGTGAACATTTTCCTCAGTGAAGGGGCCGGGATGGACAACGTCATCGCTGAGCTCAAAGCCAAAGGCGCCGAGCCTGCCAAAGACGCCTTCGGTCACTACCGTCTCGATGATGTCAACGTCGGCAAGTGGTTCGGTTCACAGCTTCAGGAAAAGCTCGGAGCTGAAAAATTGCTCATTCAGAAGAGCGGGTACTTCGCCCGAAGTGCCGCACCGAACGAAGACGATCTCGAACTCATCAAAGCGAGCGCCCGCCATGCGGCCGAGTCCGCTCTCCGTGGAGAAAGCGGCGTCGCCGGTCTCGACGAAGACAACAACGACATCATGAGCACGATCGCTTTCCCCCGCATCAAAGGCGGCAAGCCTTTTGATATCGACGAGAGCTGGTTCACGAACCTCCTCGAAGAAATCGGCCAGCCCAAAGGCAAGCGCATCGTCGCCCATTGATCGACGCTAACGAAATGGTTTCGAAAAGAAGCTCCGGTGAAATTTCGCCGGAGCTTTTTTGTGTTTCGAAGTATCACTTGAAAGCAACAACTCCTCCTTGCAATGCATCTCGAAAACTGAAAACTCCGCCACCATGTCCCGCCTCCTTTTCCTTCTTGCTCTCCTCACGACCCCGCTCGCAGCCCAGCCAAAAAACGTCCTTCTCATCTGCATCGATGATCTCAAGCCGACGCTAGGTTGTTACGACGACCCCGTCGCGAAAACCCCCTCGATCGATGCCATCGCGAAACGTGGTGTCCTTTTCGAAGCAGCCTACTGCAACCAGGCGGTTTGCGGCCCTTCGCGGAACGCGCTCATGACCGGACTTCGTCCGCAGACCGTCGGCATCTACGATCTCGGGACGAACTTTCGGAAAGCTACTCCCGATGCCGTTACCGTCGCGCAGCACTTCATGGCGAACGGCTACCGCACCGAGTCACTCGGAAAAATCATGCATCGCGGCCATGGCAACGATGAAGATGCCGCCTCCTGGTCGGTCCCCCATTTTCTCGCAAAGGCCCCTCTTTACCTCGAGCCGGAAAGCACCGCGAACGGTCGCAAAGACAGTCGCGGCGGAACCCGCGGGGCCGCCACTGAGATCGGAAACGTCGACGATGACGAAGCCTACGTCGATGGACTTATCGCGAAGGAAGCGATAGAGCGGATCAAAAACGCCGCCACCAATCCCGACGAACCCTTCTTCCTCGCCGTCGGATTTATTCGCCCCCACCTCCCCTTCGTTGCTCCCAAAAAATATTGGGACCTCTATGACGCCGCCGAACTTCCCATGCCGGAATTTCTCGACGCACCCGAAGGGGCTCCCGAGTATGCCGTTCACTCCGGCGGCGAGCTTCGCCAATACAGTGACATGCCGAAAGAAGGGAAGATCGATGAGGCGACGACCCGTCATCTTATTCACGGCTACTATGCCGCGACCAGTTATGCCGACGCCCAGGTCGGACGCGTCCTCGCCGCGCTCGACGAGGAGGGCCTCAGTGAAAACACGATCATCGTTCTCTGGGGTGACCACGGCTGGCACCTCGGCGATCATTCGATCTGGTGCAAACACTCGAACTTCGAGCAGGCCGCGCGGATTCCTCTCCTCATCGCCGATCCCGATGGCGCCGTCGATGCCCGCTCGTCTGCCCTCATTGAAACCGTCGATCTCTACCCGACCCTGACCGAGCTTGCAGGTCTTCCTGAAAAGCAGGGACTCGACGGCATCAGTCAGGCTGCCGTCGTGCGCGAGCCTGCCACCACGATCCGCGACCATGTCATTCACGTCTATCCTCGCGGGAGCCGACTCGGCCGCGCGATCCGGACCGAGCGCTACCGCCTCGTCGAGTGGAAGAAGCCCGGAACGTCGGGCGATACCGCCGAGTTCGAACTCTACGACTACGAAACCGACCCGCTCGAAACCAAAAATCTTGCCGCTGAAAAACCTGCTGTGCTGAAAGAACTGCAAGCGCTCCTTGCCACTCATCCCGAGGCAAAGCTGCCGCATCGGGAATACACCGCCGAAGAAGTCGCGGCTTGTGAAGCCGCGATCGCCAAGCGTGTCAGTGCCTTCAAGAAGCGCGACACAAATACAGACGGTCGCCTCGACCTCGAAGAGTTTCTCCTTCGTCAACCCGATCCCGAAGACGCCCCGGCACGCTTCCCGATTTTCGACTCCAACAGCGACGGCTTTCTCACCGGGGACGAATACGTCAACGCCGGAAATTAATCGCCACGGTCTTCGCGAGGCGAAGTGCGCTATCGGATTTGACACACCGAAACACGCGTTTACATTCCGCCGCCTCCGCATTGAGGCTGTCTCTACCCGCGTTTCCCCCGCGCAGGGTCAGCCGGAAAAGCCTCTGACTTCAGGCGCCCGGCCCTAACAGGACAATAATTCATTTCCTAAAAAAACAACCAAGGACTCATCGAACCGATTATGGCTACGAAGAAAACCGCAAAGAAAACCGCTCCTAAAAAGGCAGCAAAGAAGGCACCTGCGAGTGCCAAGAAACTGGTCTACTTTTTCGGCGGCGAAAAAGCAGACGGAAACGGCACCCAGAAATCCCTCCTCGGAGGCAAGGGCGCCAACCTCGCTGAAATGGCGCTGATCGGGCTCCCCGTCCCCGCCGGATTCACGATCACGACTGAAGTCTGCACCTACTACTACGACAACGGACGCAAGTGGCCTGCTGATCTTCAGAAGCAGATCGAAGCCAACATCGCCAAGACCGAAGCAGTCATGGGCGCCAAGTTCGGCGACCTTGAGAACCCTCTTCTCCTTTCGGTTCGTTCCGGAGCTCGCGAATCGATGCCCGGGATGATGGACACGATCCTCAACCTCGGCATCAACGACGAAGTCGTCGCTGCTCTTGCCGCCAAGGCAAACAACGAAGCCTTCGCGTTCGACAGCTACCGTCGCTTCCTCCAGATGTATGGCGAAGTCGTCATGGGCGTCGAGCACAAGCCCGGCGAGCACCAGGATCCTTTCGAAGCAATTCTCGACAAGGCGAAGGCCAAAGAGAAAGTCGAAAACGACTCCGACATTTCTGTGGCCGGCCTCAAGGACATCGTCGCTCAATACAAGAAGCTCATTAAAGACCGCACTGGTAAGGACTTCCCACAGGATCCGATGGCACAGCTCCGTGGAGCCGTGGACGCCGTTTTCTCCTCATGGCAGAACGACCGTGCGAAAGTCTACCGTCAGAAGTACGGCATCCCCGCCGCCTGGGGAACCGCTGTTAACGTGCAGGCAATGGTCTTCGGTAACACCGGAAAAACTTCCGGAACCGGCGTTGCCTTCACCCGCGACCCCGCCACCGGTGAAAACGTTTTCTACGGTGAGTATCTCGTCGACGCCCAGGGCGAAGACGTCGTCGCCGGTGTTCGTACACCAAAGCAGGTCAAGGAAATGGCGAAGGATCTTCCCAAGTCTCACAAGGAGCTTCTCAAAGTTCGCAAGATTCTCGAAGGGCACTTCCGGGACGTGCAGGACGTCGAGTTCACGATTGAAAAAGGAAAGCTCTGGATGCTTCAGACCCGTAACGGCAAGCGGACTGGTTTCGCCGCCGTGAACATCGCGGTCGACATGGTGAACGAGAAACTCATCACGAAGGAAGAGGCACTCCGCCGCATTCCTGCGGATGACCTCAGCCACCTCCTCTCCCCGATTTTCGATGGAGCAAAAGAGAAAGAAGCCAAGGTCATCGGCAGTGGTCTCCCTGCTGGTCCGGGTGCTGCTTCCGGTAAGATCTTTTTCACCGCTGAAGCCGCCGTTGCCGGTGCCGCTAAAGGCGACAAAGTGATCCTCGTTCGTAAGACAACTTCTCCGGAAGATCTTCGCGGCATGATCGCTGCTGAAGGTATCCTCACCACTGAAGGTGGAGCTTCTTCACACGCTGCACTCGTTGCCCGCCAGATGGGTAAGATCTGTGTCTGTGGTGCTCACGGCATGACGATTGATTACAACAAGGGCACCCTCTCCGGTGCAGGCGTCACTCTCAAAGAGGGCGACTTCCTTTCCATCAACGGATTCGTTGGCAAGATCTACGCCGGTGAACTTCCCACCGCGCCTTCACAGGTCATCCAGGCCCTCCTCGAGGGCAAGGCGGCCGCAATGAAGAGCCCGACTTACAAGAAGTTCACGCAGCTCATGACCTGGGCAGATCAGCATCGCAAGCTTGGTGTCCGCACCAACTCCGATACACCTGAGCAGGTGAAGAACGCGATCGCATTCGGCGCCGAGGGCATTGGCCTGACACGCACCGAGCACATGTTCTTCGAAGGCAACCGCATTGATGCGGTTCGTGAAATGATTCTTGCTGAAGACGAAGCCGGTCGCGCCAAGGCGCTCAAAAAGCTTCTTCCTTACCAGAAGAAAGACTTCACCGGAATTTTCGAAGTGCTCGATGGTCGCCCTGCGACGATCCGCCTTCTCGATCCACCGCTTCACGAGTTCATCGGCACCATGACCGCTAAGCAGATCGCTGATCTTGCGAAGAAGATCAAGGTCTCCCCTGCTTTCATCAAGCGCCGCATCAGCGACCTTCACGAAGAGAACCCCATGCTCGGCCACCGTGGTTGCCGTCTTGGCATCGTCTACCCTGAGATCACCAAGATGCAGGCAACCGCGATCCTCGAAGCTGCCGCTGAGGTCCAGAAGAAGGGCACGAAAGTGCTTCCTGAAATCATGGTTCCACTCGTCGCTTACGCCAAGGAGCTTGAGCTTCAGAAGGCCGTCATCGACGAAGCCGCTGCTGAGGTCCGCCTCAAATACGGCCTCAAAGCAAGCCAGTTGAAGTATCAAGTCGGCACCATGATCGAGATTCCACGCGCCGCTCTCACGGCCGATGAAGTCGCCGAGCACGCTGCTTTCTTCAGCTTCGGAACAAACGACCTCACGCAGACCGGTCTCGGTCTCAGCCGTGATGACTCGAGCTCATTCCTTCCTGCTTACCAGGACGCCGAGGTCATGAACAACAACCCCTTTGCTCAGCTTGATCAAACCGGTGTTGGACAGCTCGTCGAAATCGGTGTGGCCAAAGGACGCTCCGCAAAGCCGGGCCTCAAGGTCGGTATCTGTGGTGAGCACGGCGGTGACCCTGAGTCCGTCAAGTTCTGCCACCGCACTGGATTGAACTACGTCAGCTGCAGCCCGTTCCGCATCCCGATTGCGAAACTCGCCGCCGCTCAAGCTGCCCTCGCGGACAAGCCCAAGGCTGCCCCGAAGAAAAAGGCCGCTAAAAAGAAGACTGCCCGCAAGAAGTAATTCAGCGACAGTCTGACGTTTTAAACGTTTCAACGAAGGCGGTTCTGCGAAAGCGGAGCCGCCTTTTTTGTGTTCAGGCGGAAAGGCCCCGGGAACGCCGACGTCCCCGTCGGCAGATAGATGCGCGTGGCCCGCGTGCCGAGGACGCGCCCATCTCACGATCAAAATCTCACCCTCCCACATAACCAGAGAATACAACCCGAACCCTCCGACGGGCCGGGTCCCCGGGCCTTCTTCGTAAAACCACAGCCAACAGAAAAGAAATTGCACCATGAATTGTCAGCAGATACTGTTCTGACATGACACTCACCGCTGTTCTAACGCCCGATATAGACGGGGGTTATGTTGCTCACAACCCTGAAACAGGAACGACCACGCAAGGTGAGTCAGTCGCTGAAGCGTTAGCGAATCTTAAGGAAGCAACGGAACTCTATCTCGGTGAGTTCCCCCTCGAATCGACATCCCCGGCACTGATGACTACATTTGAGGTAGCCCATGCCTAAACTTCCCAGGGTTAGCAGCAAAACCTGTCTTGCGGCTCTTCAGAAGCTGGGTTTCGTGGTGATTCGCCAAAACGGAAGTCATATCATCTTGCGTCGAGGTTCGACCGGCTGCGTCGTCCCAAATCATAAAGCAATCAAAACAGGGACCTTATCCGGTATTTTGAAGCAGGCCGGAGTCTCAGTCGAAGAGTTCATCAAGAACCTCTAAAATAGAGCCTCGTTGCGGCAAGCGATGGAGTGTTCCTTTCGGCGGGGATCCAAGCCTCGATCGTCGAACATGTTATGGCAGCGAGCGCCGGAGAATGATACTCACAAGTGATTCCAACCGATCAGGGACAGGAGGTCCAATTTGAGCACTCAGTGATAAGAACAGGTCGAGGCGAGCGGATTGCACCGGATTGAACTGCGTCAGCGGCAGCCCGCTCCGCATCCCGATTGCGAAACTCGCCGCCGCTCAAGCTGCCCTCGCGGACAAGCCCAAGGCTGCCCCGAAGAAAAAGGCCGCTAAAAAGAAGACGGCGAAGAAGAAGTGATTCTAATTTCAGTCTGACGTTTTTAACGTTTCAACGAAGGCGGTTCTGCGAAAGCGGAGCCGCCTTTTTTGTGGCTGCTGGAAACAGGTGATAAGGCGTGCGAAAACTCTTCGCGAGCATTGACTGCATACTCCTTTACGGACTCCATCAAAGGCGGTGGTTACTAGCCGAAGCTTCAGCGCGCAGGCATCCTCCAAAAGGGTCAGATTTCACTTCAGGCCAATCAAAATACTTAAGTAGCACAGTAACAACGGAATGTGATAAAATCACAAGCATGATCGATAACGACGCGGATCGAAACCTCACACCCGGAGAAATTTTTCGCACGGCGCTTGTCATTGCGGAGGGTTCAAAGCGAGAGGACTATCTTGAGGAGAAATGCGGAACAAATTCCAGTCTGCGTCGCCGGGTAGAGGCATTGCTAGACGCGCATGCTCTTTCCGGTGACTGCGCCCAAACGATCGCGGGCGATGCCAAATCGTTTTCAGGAAAAGACAACCCCGCCCCTTCAAAACAAGGCAATCAGCAGGAAAAAATCAAAGTTGCCGCGCTCCCACGTCCCGGCGAAAAGGCGGGCGATCTCGTCGACAACGGAAAATATAAGATCCTCCAGGAAATCGGTGAAGGTGGATTCGGCGTCGTCTACATGGCCGAGCAGCAGCGCCCCGTAAAACGAAAGGTCGCGCTGAAAGTCGTGAAGCCGGGGATGGATTCACGCGAAGTGGTTGCCCGGTTCGAAGCAGAGCGCCAGGCGCTCGCGCTGATGGATCATCCGAACATCGCCCGCGTCCTTGACGGTGGCACTACGGATGCGGGGCGTCCTTTTTTCGCGATGGAACTGGTGCGCGGGATCCCTTTTACCCAATACTGTGACGCGGAGAAATTGTCGATCCATAAGCGGCTCGAGCTTTTCCGCGATGTTTGCGCGGCGGTGCAGCATGCTCATCATAAGGCGATCATTCATCGCGATATGAAGCCGTCGAATATTCTCGTGACGATGCACGATACGAAACCGGTCATAAAAGTTATCGACTTCGGTATTGCCAAGGCACTTGGCCAGGAATTAACCGAGAAGACACTCTTCACCGCCTACGGTGGCATGGTCGGGACTCCCGCTTACATGAGCCCCGAGCAGGCGGAATTCAGTGGGCTCGACGTGGATACTCGCGCCGATATCTATTCGCTCGGTGTTGTCTTGTACGAACTTCTCACGGGGTTTACTCCCATTGAAGCAAGAACACTCCTTGATGCAGGCTATGAGGGAATGGTTCGCATGATTCAGGAAAGCGACGCGCCTCGTCCCAGCACTCGACTGAAAAGCTACGTTGGCGAAGCAGCCGATGATTTTGCGATCCGGCACGCGGGGGAAACGCCGGAGAGAATTGGGCGACTCATGAAAGGTGACCTGGACTGGATCATTCTGAAATGTTTGGAGAAAGATCGCAACCGCCGCTACGAAACGGCGAACGCGCTTTCTCAGGATGTTCGACGACATCTCGAGGATGAGCCTGTCCTCGCAGGGCCGCCATCGGCGCGCTATAAATTCTCGAAATTCGTTCGGCGCAACAAGGTTCGGGTCGTCGTGGGAACGGGCATGTTGGCGTTACTGCTTGGCGGACTCGGCGCGACCGCGTGGCAGATGATCCGTGCCCAGCGGGCGGAAAAGCTGGCGAGCAGCCGCCTTGTTGTTGTTGAGGAGGAAAAAGAAAAGTCGCTCGCCGCGCAAAAAGAGGCAGAGACCGAGGCGGAACGGGCCAAAAAGGTGACCGAGTTTCTCGCGACCGTGATTGGCGAGGCAGGATTAAAAGACCGTGGCAAAGATGTCACCCTGATAGAAGCCCTCGACGCAGCGATACCCAAAATTGAATCCCAATTTGTCGACGATGTGGAAATTCGAGCTGCTCTGTTGGATGCGGTGGTGCGCAGCTATCAGGCCCTTGGACAGCCTGCGAAGATGGCTCCGCTGTTAGAGAAGGCGATTGATGCGTCGACGCTCGCTCATGGTGCAGCGGCGTTGCGGACGCTTGAATTGCGCGTCGAGCAGTTGAAAGTTTTGAAAGATTTAGGCCAACTTAATCAGGTCATTAAAGTAGGATCGCTACTTTTGAGTGATTTAACCTCTGCCCGTATCCATGAAACTCCACAAAAGTGGAGGGTCGCAACTACCTATGAACCTCTGATTGAGGCCTGCATTCTTACTCGAAATTTAGAGAAAGCCGATTTCTATGTCACTGGATTTCTTTCCTTTACGAAGGCCCATTACGGCGAAAATTCGGTGATACGTCAGAGTTCGCTTGGCAGCCTAGGAAAATTGGAAGCGGCACGAGGGAATTTTGACAAAACGCTGGAGATTCGGCAGCAAATTGTAAGCGATTTAGACAAAATCGATTTCACTGAAGGGAGTGGATGGAGGGCTGGCGCCTACCGTGATTTGGGAAACGCATTGCGTAACAACGGAAGAGCTCGTGAGGCAGTTGACGCCTTTCGAATTGCGCTCGCTGAACTCGAAAGCGATTTTAGTTCCGAACATATCCAGTCCCGTGTGGTTCGAACGACGCTTGCCTGGGCGCTCTACGAGTCAGGAGAACGAGAGGAGCCATTTGCGCTGTTGAAAGAGAATCTGGAATTAGTCGAGATTCATCAGCCTGACGATCCGGTGGCGATGAATACCGCGTTGACAGGGGTTGCCTCCATATACCTGGCGATGGGCCAACAGGAGCAATCCCTTGTCTATGCTGAGAGACGGATCCCGTTTGTCTCTAAAATATATGGAGCGCAGTCAACTGAGATGGTGAGCGCATTGCTGGGAGTGGCTAAATCACAATTTGCCGGAGGTCAGCTTTCTAAATCTGAGTCAACGCTTCAGCGGGCGTTTGAAATAGCAGAGGAGGCCGTTCCGCGAAAGACTCTTTTATGGTTCCAACTATACGAAGCAAAGCTCAATTTGAATTTGCGCCAGGAAAACCTTGGTGATGCCCGGAGATTATTGGAAGAGGTTACCAAGATCGGAGACGTGATTTTGAGTGCAGAAGGTCCGGGGCGAGCAAGTATTTCAAAGATGTCTGGAGATCTTGAGCGTCTTGAAGGGAACTTCGCTCTCGCAGCCGATCATTACAAAAGCTACCTGGTAGCAAATGCGGGACCCTGGACCGTAAACCGTATCAGCGTCGCTGCTTGTCTCGCTATCTCCGAAGACCGAGCCGGTCATCAGGCGTTCACGAAACGTTTGCTCAACGAGCTTCCCGCGAATGCTGATGCGGAGATGAGCGAAGCGGTCGCAAGGTGTATCCTCTTAGCTCCCTGGATCAGTCAAGATCCCGACTTACTCAATCATGCGGGAAAGCAGGCGAAGCTGGCTCTTGAAAAGGATCCCGGCAGCGCCTGGCCACCGCTCCTTCTCGGGGTGCATGGGATCTATTCAGGTAATTTAGAAGAAGCCGGGTCATTTCTCGACCTCGCAATATCGACAGCAACGGAAAACGATTCGTATAAGAACCATTGGTGTCCGATACTGGCTCGAACCGTGAAATTACTCGCCCCGAATCACGGACTCAGCGAGACGGAGAGAAGCGAAGTCATCACCAGAGCTCGAAAAATGTGTCAAACGAATCCGGGTAGTCCCTGGTATGATCGAATATTTCTCTACCTGCTTCTTAAAGAGCTTGGGGAAGCGGATGGTATTTCGGAAACTCCCGTGTCGGCTGATTAGTCAGCATCCCGCTTTTCGAGTAGCAAAACAGGGACAAAACATAGCAAAACAGGGACAGGTCATCTATTGGATCCCATCGAACCCTCCGCTTGCCGGAAAAGCGAAGCGCAGACAAAAGCAATTCGAGCTGGCCTGGAGAACACTTCAGAAAACAGGAGCGTCGCAGATCCCTCGATCCCGCACCATTGACGAAACGCTTACGAGAGGCATCATGAGAAATCATGAAAACGATTCCCCTGCTTTGCCTTTTTTCGATCAGCTCTCTCACTTTTGCGACCTCCCCGATCGGACCCACTGATCTTCTCAATCCTGCCGCCTGGAAAGATCACGGCGAATGGAGTGAGGCGGCAACGGTCGAAGGGAGCGCGACAGAAAAGAAGTGGGAGTCGCTCGTCGAGGGTGAGGGTATTTTTTACAATGGCGCTTTGGGCAAGACGACGAACGTCGTCAGTGAGGAGGCCTATGGGGACGTCGAAGTCTTCGTGGAGTTCATGATTCCGAAGTCATCCAACTCCGGAATTTACTTCATGAATCGCTACGAGGTCCAGATCCTCGACAGCTTCGGAAAAGCGGACGGCGATCTCAAAAACGACGACTGCGCCGGCATTTACGAGCGCTGGGATGACTCGAAAGAGAAGAAGGAGGAAAAGGGCTACGAAGGCACCGCTCCCTCCTCAAATGCGAGCACGGCTCCCGGTACCTGGCAGACCTTCCGGATTCTCTTCCGGGCTCCCCGGTTCGACGCTGAGGGAAAGAAGACGGAAAATGCCCGTTTCGTTCGCGTCGAACACAACGGGACGGTCGTCCATGAGAACGTCGAAGTAACAGGCCCGACCCGCGGTGGTGCCGGAGGCGACGAAGTCGCGACGGCTCCGTTCAAGGTTCAGGGAGATCACGGTCCAGTTGCCTTCCGTCAGTTCCTTGTCACCCCCCGGAACTGGGAGTGATCAAGATAACTTCGCCCCTTGGTGGTCTCTCCCCCGTCGTGAGCGGATTACTGCCCTTGTCTCAAGGCCGCTGATTTACCGCAGGCCGGGCTGGCTGACGGCAGCGGCAATTTTGTCGCTGCGGGGTGAGCATACCGATCACCCTTTCGCCCATTCCCCGTGTCAGCTTGGCAATTAGCCAGACTCTTACAAGCCGGAGACAAATCCGAAAACGAAAACAGCGCCGCCCGACTTTCCGGGAAACGCTGATCGTTTGAAAGGCCCTGGCAGGATAGTCAGTTCTCAGTCGTCTGAAAATCAGGATAGGAATTGACCGAGTGCTCGGAGAAGTCCAATCCATCTTCCTGCTCTTCATCACTGACGCGAAGTCCGATGAAGACATCGATTACCTTGAAGAGAACCAATGCCACCGCAAAGGCTCCGACACAGATCGCAAGTGAGCCGAAGAGCTGCACGCCGACCTTCTCGAGGCTGAAACCGTCTTCGTGAAAGAGACCAACGGCAACCGTTCCCCAGATACCACAGAAGAGGTGCACGGGAACCGCGCCGACGACATCGTCCAGTTTCATTTTATCGAGGACGAAAGCTCCACCGGTCGCAATGATACCGGCGATCGCTCCAATCGCTACCGCGCTCGCCGGGGTCACGACATCGCAGCAAGCGGTGATCCCGACGAGGCCTCCCAGCACCCCGTTGAGTGTCACGAGGATGTTCGGCACTCCCCGAATAATCCAAAAGTAAGACATCGAAACGACACAGCCGGCAGCTCCGGCGACTGCAGTATTCACACAAATCCGACCGATCCCGGCACTTCCCTCGACGAGCGAGCCGGCATTGAATCCGAACCAACCGACCCAAAGGATGAGTGTTCCGAAAGCAACGAAAGGCAGGTTGTGGCCCGGTAGATAACGGGGATTGCCGTCCTTATCGAACTTCCCGACCCGGGCTCCCACAATCATGATCCCGGCGAGAGCACTGGCTCCTCCGATTCCGTGCACGACAGACGATCCCGCGAAATCGTGAAACCCGAACTGGTCTTCAAGCCATCCGGGGCTGCCTCCGAAATCTGCCTCGAAGCCTCCCCCGAGACTTCCCCACGCCCAGTGTCCGAAGATGGGATAAATCAATCCTGACAAGATCACGGCGTAGACCATGTAGCCGATGAACTTGGTGCGCTCGGCCATGGCCCCGGAAGCGATCGTGCAGGCGGTCGCGGCGAAGACGACCTGGAAGAAAAAGAAGGTCCAGATCGGGCTGTCGCCGTCGAATCTCCAAATCGCGAAATCCTGCGAGCCGATCCAACCGGCCTCGGAGGTTCCAAACATGAAGGTAAATCCAAAGAGGAGAAACGAGAGCGAGGCGGCAGAGAAATCGAGGACGTTCTTCATCGCAACGTTGATTGCATTTCGTGATCGGGAAAGACCGATCTCAAGCATACAAAATCCCAACTGCATGAGCATGACGAGAATCGCGGCGGTGACCGTCCAGACATAGTCGATGTTCTTCTGGATCTGCGGCTTGTCCTCTCCGAGAGGCGACTCCAGAGATTGGAGCTTGGCGTCGAACTCTTTGAGCTTCTTTTTCTGAAACTCCGGATCATCAAGGCGTTGCTCGGCCTCTTTCTCCAGCTCGATCTTCTCTTTCATGATGTTCGCCTGCTCGATCAGCATGTTCAGGCGTTTCAAATCGACGTCGCTCTCCTGCGCGGTGGCCGGGAGCAAAGCTCCGAACAGCATGAGAGGGATCAAGATCTGGCAAATGGCAGCTTTCATAAGTTCCGTGTGTGGTCAGAGGAAGGACGTAGGTCTATTAGTCTTGAAAGGATTCAACAATCGAAACGAGTTCGATCTCAAGTTGCTTGCGAAGCGTGCGGTCTTTTACTTTCTTAATCAGCTTCTGGCCGAAAGGACGAAACTGAGAGTTAGCAAGATAGCCGCCATCTTCGACCCCCATTGCCGTTAATTCCCTTTCAATGAGACGTGCCGCTTGAGCCCGCCCAAGAACTTTCGAGAAAAGGGTTTCCACTCGTGCCCGGTAGGCATTCCAAAGTTTCTCGGCGGACTCTTCCATGGGCTGTGATGCGCTCGGCGATTCAGACGTCGCCTCACTGAGCGGAGGCTTTTCGTCAGGAACCTCTACCGGCTCGAGCGCGGCGGGGGGTTCCTCTTTGCCTGTGAAAGAGTCTGAAGACGAAACCTCTTCCGGTGATGGAAGGGAAACAGGGATAGGTATAATCGGAAGAGTCTTCGCCTCGGAAGCCTCTTCCTCCGACTCTGCCTCGTCCCCGACCTCCGGAATTTCCGCCGGCTCAGCCGTGGAAAGCATTTCAGAATCAAGCGCAGGGTGGCGTCCGATTACTTCCGGCGCGATCTTGAGCGAGTCAGACCATTGATGGAGAAAATCTTCACCGGCCTTCTCCACTACTGCGGCATTGCCCATTTCGCCGAACAAAAGTGCAAGCGTGAATGGAGCCGCGTGAAATAAGATGACATTGCCGCCGTCAAATCCGAGAGCAGCCCGCGAGAGAGCATTGCCACTGTTACGGTAAAGCGAAATCAAGGCATTCACCTCCCTGACAAACGCCTCATTCTGGGAGTCATGCAGAAGGGTGTCGGCATTGACGAGAACACCTTCATGAATCAGGACAGTGCCTTCGAGACGCCGGATCTTTTTCAGCATCCGGAGCGCCTTGATGACGGCGTCAAATGAAGCGGTGGTCTCACTCATTAAAATGAAAGCGTCGAATTTCTTACTCGACCACTTGAAGCAAACTGCTTGCCGAAAAGCGTTTATTTTTCACGCTCAGCCCTTTCGCATCGAAATTGTCACTCGAGCCGCTGGCAAAGCGAAATGCCAACCCACCCTTCTCACTGGAAACAGAGGCCGAAGAGACGGCCGACATCCCGAGGGTTGCTCCGATGAGGTAAGCGCGGGACTGCAGACTTTCCGCCTCCCTTGCAAACCGCTCACGGACTGGCTCAGAATCATCACCGGCCACGGCACGAACTCGATCGCCCTGCACTTCCACTAACGAAAATTCTAAATGTGTCATGAATTTTGCTACTATCCTTTTCGGTTAGGAATTAGATCCTAACAGATGGCCACTGAATCACATTTTTTCATTTTTAAAAATTAAATGCGATATTTTTTACAATTATGCTAACAAGTGCAACATGAAGATTTTGGTAAAGATAAGTGTTTTGCTATTAATGCTCGTTTTACTCTTCGCAGCTTTTGTGCTGCCAAAGTTTGTGCAACGAACTGAACCTCCGATGCCCGAGGAGGATCTCGCCGCCGCCCTCGCTGCGGTGGAAATCGGAGAAAATGTTGCCAATCCCAAAGCGACGGAACCGGAAGAAACTCCAGAAGAGAATCCGCTTCGCAAAGACAAACGACTCTCGGCCTTTTATGCCGCCCTCGACGAGGAAGATTTCGTTGCTTCAGGGGATGAGCTCGTCCGACTTTCAAATGAGCTCGATCCGGATCTCGTCGATCAGCTGACGATTGAGATGGAAAAGGCGGTGACCGCGATGAGCGTCGGGGAGCCCGAACCGGTTGTCGTCGTGGAATTGACGCCGCTGGTGGAAGATCCCACGACACCAAGAGCGGCAACCATCGTCGAACCGGTGGCCGTTTCTAATACCGCCTCCCCTACCGTCGACCCGGCCTCGGTCGCTGCCTTCTTTTCTCTGGTTCAGTCAGGAGACTTTGTCACCGCCAACGCCGAAATGGAAAGACTTGGAAAGCTCGCCGACCCGGCGACGATGGCGTCGATGAAAGCTGCCCTTTCGAGCGCCGAAGCGAAAGAGAAAGCACTTGCCGCTTCGCGAGACGAACTCAGAAAATCGCAGGAGGAAATGGCACGCATCCAGAAGGAAAGTGTCACTCAGATTCAGGAATCGGTGAAGCAACTCGCCGAAGTCACGAAGGCCGCGCAAAAGGCGACCGAAGAAGCGAACAAACTGAAAACCGAATTGGCTTCTGTCGAAACAATGGAAGCGGAAGCGAAACCGGAGCCAAAGCCAGTCAAATTGCCGGCGACTGAATCGATCGCTTTCGGATTTGACTCAACCTTTCTCAACGATGCCAGCAAGCAGTTGCTGGCCGAGAAAGTCGTGAGCCAGCTCAAGGAAGCGGACGAACTCAAAGTGCAGCTCCGCGGCCACGCTGACGCCGTTGGCCCCTCTGACTACAACGGCATCCTCGCGCAGGCGCGTTGTGAAATGGTGAAGGACTACCTCCTCGACGAAGGCATCAGCGCCGAGCGTATTTCGATTGTTTCATTTGGTGAAACTCAAGCCGCCGCCACCGGGGGCACACCCGAAGAGCTTCGAAGGGTCGATGTCATCTTCCGCGCGAATTGAAGGGGCTCCTGCGGGGAAATTGAACAGGGTTAGGTCGATGACTTAACCCTGTTGAGTCGAGCTCCGGGACTCTATTCAGCAAACATCGGATCCTCCGAATCGCCATGGGACAACATGTAGGCGAGGAGATCGAGCACGTCCTCTTTGGAAAGCATGTTGAGCAATCCGGGAGGCATCATGCTCATCGGTGAGTCCTTCATCGACTTGAGTTGCTTGCGATCCACATTCGCGGTTTGATCCGGGTCCATCATGTTGGTGTTCACCCTGACGGAATCACCATTCAGGTTCATGATGCGGCCCATGACGATACTGCCGTCCTTCATTTCGAAGATCATTTGCCCGTATTGATCAGAGATTTCTTTGCTCGGCTCGATGATGGACTCGAGGAGGTCACGCGGGCTGAACTTTCCGGCGACACTGGTGAGGTCGGGTCCGATTGATCCGCCTTCCTGATTAAATCGATGACAGGCAAAACAGGTCGCCGCTCCAAACATCTTGCGCCCGTTGATGAAGTCCCGGTTTCCTTCGAGTCCGACATTGATGACGTCGTCAAAATCCGCCACGGTCCAGTTCTGCACGAAGGAACGAGGTTCAGCGGTGAAAAACTGCTCAGTCGGTGGCTCTGCCTCGATCGTTTCCTTGAGTGCCAACTGCTGATCTTCCGGCGTGTTTTCGAGGGCCGTCTTCTTCATGTTTTCAATGAAGAGCGAAAAGCTTGAGCCTCCTTTGTAGGCTTTGGCGCGAGTGAACCATTCGAAAAAGTCTTTTCTGAGTTCGAGATTCCACCCTTCTTTCTGATGGCGAAGTGACTTCGCGTAGTTCATTTGCTCCTCCTGGGAAGGCGCTCCCTTGAGGAGCGCAACTCCGACTTCAGCGGCCCGGGGGTGACCAAGATAGACGACGAGTTGGAGGACTTCGGCGTTGAGCGCCGCATTCGCGAAGGGCATTTGCGAAATCATGGTCTCCGCGAGGGCGGTCCGTGTCGCAGTCGATCCTTCCCCGAGGCGGGTGAAAGCGAGACTGTAGGCACGGACAAGGTCGAGCTTCTGGCGGACCTTGAGCTCGCCCATGTCGATTCCTTTAAGCGCATTGAGAAGATCAGTCTGCACTGCGGTCTCCCCGCAGCGTGCGAGAGCGATCGAGGCATTGATGAGGGCTTCAGGGTCCGTTTCGGCAAGCGCTTTTTCCTGCCACGAGGCGACCGGCTGATGCTCGATCGCCGTCCTTGCCGCATAGCGGATGTAACGATCCGCGTGGCCGAGATGTGGCCAGGCGACAGCAACCGCATCCGGATTCTGCGTGTGGTAGGATTCAAGTTCAGTGCGGAGTTGGTGAAACTCGTTCGGCTCCGGCTTCGTCGCCGGTTCTGTGGCTTCTTCTCCGGAGTAGGTGACCCGATAAAGTCCTGACTGAACGCGACGGCCGCCAATCGCGACATACATCGCACCGTCTTTCGGGTTCACGAGGAGGTCGGTGAGCGGCAGTGGCTGCGCGCTCATGAATTCCTCGAAAGTGGCTTTGTAAGAGGAACCGTCCGGCTCCATGTGCACGGCGTAGAGCTTGCCGTAACTCCAGTCGGCGACGTAAAAGGCGTTCTGATATTTGGCGGGAAATTTCGCGCCGTATCCGAAGGAAACTCCGGTGGGAGATCCCGGACCGATATCGACAATCGCAGGAAGACTGTCCGCGTAGTAGGCGGGCCACTTGCCGCCGCCGCTGCGCCATCCGAACTCGGCTCCGCTCGTGATGTGATTGATCCGCGTCGGACGATACCAGGGCGTGTTGAAATCCCACTCCATGTCGGCGTCGAAGGTGAACATGTCGCCGTTGCGATTAAAGGCGATGTCATACTGATTGCGAAATCCGGTAGAGATCAGCTCCCAGCTTTTGCCCTCGGGGTCTGTCTTCGCGACCCAACCACCGGGAGCGAGGGTTCCTTTCATGAAGCCTTTTCCGATCGGCCGCTCGAGGAGGAGGTCTTCGCCCCAGATCTGCGGAATACGCGAGGAATCGACTTCCGTCACCGGGGTCTGGTTTCCGACGACGATGTAGATCGATTTTCCTTCAGGCCCCAGGACGACCGCATGAGGCCCGTGCTCTCCGCCCGCCTCATCAAACTTTCTGAGGAGCTCCTTCTTGTCGAACTGGTCATCACCATCGCTATCGGTGATTCGGTAAAGCCCGCGCCCACCGTGCTCGGCGGTATTGAGGACCGCGTAGAGGCTGTCGAAGGCGTAGAGCAATCCCTGCGCGCCACCGATATCGACCGCTATTTTCTCAACGTCCGATTCTCTGATTTTCTCCCCCATCGCCGGAATTTTGATCCGGTAGAGCGCTCCGTATTGATCGGAAACGATAAGCCGCTCCTTGTCGTCGATTGTCATCGCCACCCAGGAACCCTGATCGGACTTGGGAACGGAGTAGAGAAGCTCGGCGTCAAAACCCTCGACGAGATTGATGTCTTCCACCGGAGTGGCCTGTGGGACACGGATATCGAGGAGGTCAGTGAGGCGCGCTTCGGAAACTTTCTGCCACGGAGCGACGCCGAGTTCTTTCATGACGACGGGAGCCTTCCAAGCGTTGTTGGTTTTGAAATCCGGCTTGAACCAGTTCTTCTGCGCCTGGGAGGTCGCGAGCCAGGATTCATCGGAAACGACCCGTGATTTCGATCCGTCTTCATGAGTGAATTCGACGAGGACAAAAGCTCCCGCGATCCCTCCGGCATTTTTCGCGGTGGCTCCAATGAGGACGGATTCCCCCGGCTTCAGCTGATCGGTGATATCTTCGATGAGAGGCTTGCTCCAATCGGTCGAGGAGAACGCTCTCGGGGCGCCATTCACGTGCACGCTGATTTGATTGTCCCCTGCCGCAACAACGAGGGCGCGGGTCACGGTAGCGGGGACTTCGACTTCCTTGCGAAAGAAGGCAGTCTCCTCGGCTTTCGGCTGGCCTGACGTCCACAACCACTTCGGTGAATGTGTCGCCGTTTCATCAGCCGACAAACAGCTGAAGGCAACGGTGATAGCGGCCACGAAGGCCATCGGAAAGTGGGGAAAGTTTTTCATGGGCTGAAGTAGAGTTTCTCTGGAGGTGTTACGAAAGACAACACCGCAACAGTGTATCTCTTCATTCGGATACATTTTTAGCGTGATCAGGGCCAGTGATTGCTCCAGATTTTGAGGTTACTGATCCCGCTTGCTTGAATGCCAAGCTTCCCCAAGCCCGCCATCGCTCTTCCTGACATGAAAAAGATCCCCTTTGCTCCCCTCATTCTCGCCGCACTTTGCAGTGGTTTGAATGCCGCTGACCTGACGAAAGAAACAGCGGCTGAACCCGCGGAATCTTTGACCTCTGAGGAATACGACAAAGAGGCGGCGGTTCGCATCAGCACATTCACTTTGCCTGATGATGTCTCGGCGTCGCTCTTTGCCGATCCAGCGCAAATCCAAAACCCGAGCGCGATTTGTTTCGATCAAAAAGGAAATCTCTTCGTCGCGGAGATTCACCGCTGGCGTGCCGGGGTCCAGGACATCCGGAACGAACAGCAAATTCTTCTCGACGACATCAATAACGAAACGAGCGAGGACCGCTACGAAATGTATGAGCGCGACCAACTAACGCGCCCGCTTTCATATTACACCGACTATGAGGATCGCATCGTGATGCTGCGCGACTCTGACAAGGACGGACGCGCCGACGACTCAAGCGTCTGGGCCGACGGATTCAACGACGTCCTCGACGGTCCCGGGATCGGTCTCGTCTCGGGCTACGACAACGACATCTTTTACACCAACATTCCTCACCTCTGGTATCTTAAGGACACCGACAACGACGGCAAAGCGGACGAACAGAAGTCCCTCCAGGACGGCTTCGGGGTGCGCATGAGTATTTCCGGCCACGACATGCACGGGGTGATCTGGGGGCCCGATGGCAAACTCTACTGGTCCATCGGTGATCGCGGCTACCACTTCACGACCAAAGAGGGACGGAACCTCAATCGAAACTACGAAGGCGCGGTCTTCCGCTGCGACCCCGACGGCTCCAATGTCGAGGAGGTCTACCGTGGACTTCGGAACCCGCAGGAACTCGCCTTCGACCAATACGGGAATTTATTCACCTGCGACAATGACGCCGACCAGTGGGACAAGGGCCGCCTTGTCTACATCATCGAGGGAGGCAATTCGGGTTGGAATCACGGACATCAGGTCATTCTCAACTTCCGCAACCAGCTCGAACTGCGGACCCCGGACTATGATCACCCCGATCACAAGCGGATCCCTCTCAACCCCTGGATGACTGAGGCAATTTGGGAAACTCATCACGCTGAGCGACCCGCTTTTACCCTGCCCCCAATCGATATCGTTTCCTGGGGACCGAGCGGGATGGTTTACAATTACGGAGCCACGGCGATGCCGGAGCGGTACGACAATCACTTCTGGATCTGCAATTTTGGCGGAGCGAAAGGAGACCTCGAGGCTTTTTCAGTGAAGCAGGACGGAGCCGGGTTTGCCCTTGATCACCATGAAATTTTTATGGTCGGCCTCGGCAACACGGACGTCGAGTTCGGCCCTGACGGACGCATGTATCTGAGCTGCTTTAACAACAACGGGTGGTACAAGCAGGACATCGGCAATATCTACGCGCTCGAAGCAAAGGAATCCTCACGAGCTGATTTGATCGCCGAGACAGAAGCTCTCATCGCCAAAGATTTCTCCGCGATGGACGAAGCGGAGGCGACCGGGCTCCTCGGTCACCCCGACATGCGCGTAAGAATGCGGGCCCAGTTCGCGCTCGCGAAAAGCGGGGCGGCCACTGCCTTTGCAGCAGCAATCTCGGAAGAGGACAATCTCCTGAAACGTCTCCATGGAATCTGGGGCATGGGACAACTCGCCCGGGTTGACGAATCCCTCCTCAGTCATCATATCGGTCTGCTCACGGACGCAGACGCCGAGGTCCGCGCCCAGGCCGCGAAGGTCCTCGGTGATTCAAGAAATCCCGTCGCAAGTGAAGCTCTCCTCTCCGCCCTCGACGATGAGTCGGCCCGCGTCCGGGGCTTTGCAGCGATCGCCGTGGGGAAAGTCGGTGAGCCCACCGCCCTTCCCAAACTCATTGAAATCCTCGCCGCAAATAATAATGAGGATGTCTTTCTTCGCCACGCCTGCATTCAGGGAATGTGGGGACTGAACGAACGGGAGAAAATGCTCAAGGAAACGAAGAACGAGTCTGCGGCGGTTCGCCTCGGCGTTCTCCTCGCGCTTCGGAAGCTCGAAGACCCCCGCGTGAAATACTTTCTCACCGACATCGATAAGTTCATTCGCGACGAAGCGATCCGTGCGATCAACGACCTCGATCTGACGACGGCTCTTCCCGCCCTCGCCGCGATGCTTGATCCTCTCATTTCCGCCGCGCCGGAGGCAATCTATCCGGAAGGACATCGCGACTGGATCATCCAGACCCGCATCATCAATGCGAACTTCCGCTCCGGTCAGCCGGAAGATGCGGCCCGCCTGCTGCGGTATGCCGCACAGACGAAGCTTCCGGCGATCCTGAGAGAACAGGCATTGCTCGCTATTTTGGAATGGAAAGAACCGAAGCCGGTCGATTCCACCAATGGTTTTTATCGCCCTCTCGATCCCGCAAGCCGAATCGATATCACAGAAGCCGTCAATGCGCACCTCCCTGCCGTCTTTGAAATCGCAGATGGAAACTTGATTGGTCTCGCGACCGAGATTGCGCTCGACTACGGCGTGAAAGCTCCTGTCGAACTCCTCACGAAGCAGATCACTGACGAGAAAGCAGAGGTCGCCGCGCGAATTAGGTCGATGAATGGTCTCGCCGGTCAGGATCCGGGCGCGCTTTCAGGTCTCTGGGCTTCATTGCTCGCCTCCAAAGACGCGGTATTTAAGAGCGCGGTCATCTCACAACTCATCTCGATTGATCAGCCGCGCGGCATCGCAGAAGCGATTGCCATGGTCGAGTCTGCGGATTTGAAAGAAAGGCAGCAGGGATATGCCCTCCTCGCACTCGTCGATGCACCGGAAGCGACGAAGGTCTTTCAAGAGCGACTCGCCGCGATGAAGAGCGAAAAGCCCGGTGCTCTTCTCGACCTCCTTGAAGGGGCCTCGATGAAGAAAGAACAGGATGAAACAATCGCCAAGCTTCTCGCCGACTACGAAAGCTCGCTGGACCCTGCCGATCCCTCGGCTGCTTTTCTCCCGGCGATGAAAGGCGGAGACGTCGCCAGGGGACGCGAAATTTTTGCGACCCATGCCATCGGCCAGTGCTCCAAGTGCCACGTTGTAAACGGTGACGGCGGGGTTGCCGGTCCCGATCTCACCGGGATTGGTTCCCGTCATGACCACCAGTATCTCCTCGACGCGCTTGTTGATCCCAGCGACTACGTCGTTCCCGGTTATGGCATGATGCTCATGACTCTGCATAACGGAGATAGTGTCGGCGGGGCTTTTCTAAAAGAAACGGACGACGCCGTGATTCTCAAAGTGCCGGACCCGGAAGATTCAGCGAATCAAATTGAGCAGGCCGTTCCGCTCTCGGATATTGCTTCGCGTCAGCCTCCCATCTCTGCAATGCCTCCAATGGGACTGATGATGAAAAAGTCTGAGATTAGGGACTTGGTCGCCTTCCTCGCGAGCCTGAAAGAAAAAAACGAGAAAAAAGGCCATTAATCCGGTCATTCATCCGTCTCATTGAGTGTGGCCTTGTCTTGATCCTGAGGCCCCTATCTGTTAAACTATTCACGGATGAGATATTCAGCACTTCTTACAATCCTCGTTTCCCTCACCTTAACCTCCGTTGATGCGCAGGTGAAAAAAGGAGGTCTCTTCGGATTCGGAGCCGATGATGATCAAATCTCGGCCGACCTTTTTCCGGCGTCAGCGACTGGCACTTTTCCGACGACAGCGACAGGAACGATGGACTCTTCCAATGACGCTCCTGTCTCAAGTCGGAACGACGATGACACCATCTTCCGCGGCGGCGAGCCCGCAGAAATCGACGCGGTCTCCTATGTGATTGAAAACGGCGAGAAGGTGGAAAAGAAAGTGGAATCCAAGAAGAAGAGCTTTTTTGGATTTGGTAAAAAAGCGGAAAACGAAATCACCAATGCGATCGAGCCGATTCCGGCTGATTCTTACCAACCAGCCAATGTCATTCAAGTGCCAGCAGAAGTGGCCGAAGCATCGGCATCGGTCGAAACCGTGGTCGAGGAAACTTCAGAGGCAGTCATGGAAGCGGTGAATACTCCTCCTGTGGTTGAGGAGAAGAAAAAGTCCGGCGGCTTATTCTCCTTCTTTGGCAAAAAGTCTGAAGACATTCCTGAGACTCCTGCTTTTGCCATGGACGAAGAAGTCGTTTCCGTGCAGGAGACGGTGGCGCCGGCGAATCCTTATCAAGCACCGGCGGCGGATGTTCCTGCCTCTCCCGTCGCCGCGCCGGTAGTGGCTGATCCTGTGCCGCAGTTTGCCGGCATGGAGCCTCAGGCGAAACCGGAAAAAGAAGGGTTCAGCCTTCCCAATCCGATTGCGAAGATGCGAGGCCAGAAAGAGGAGAAAACGATCGACCTCACCGGCGCCGAAACCATTATTCAAAATGGTGAGATTGTAGAAGAAGCCGCCGACATCGTTGAGAGCAACCGGGTCGAAATGGATCAGGGAGACCGCCAGCCCCCGCGTATCGTTGACGGGGTGAAAACCTATTCCTCCTGGGATGACGTGAATGCCCGCTCGGTTTCCGCAGCGGATAAGATTCTAAATCAGATCCGATAGAGAATTTCTTCTCTCTCAGTGAATCGTTCAAAAAATTCCTGACGAAATCCACTGGCAATTCCGGCTCCCTGCGCCAGCATGAGACGCTTATCCGGTTATGTCGTCCCTTCATCCCGACTCCACCTATCACCGTCGTGCGATCTTTCTCGTCGTCGGTGTTCTTTTTTGTCGATTGATCTACGCGGCGCTCTTCGCCGTTAATCCTGCCGGAGACGAAGCCTACTACTGGGACTGGGGTCGCCAATTGGACTACGGTTACTACTCCAAGCCGCCCTTTATCGCGTGGCTCTATGCCTTCGTCGATTGGATCGGCAGTGGAAGCCTGTTCGCTTTTCGTGCGATGGCGGCGGTTCTCGGGACGCTCTCGGTTCTTGTTCTCTATCGACTGGTGCTTGACCTCTTCGACGCGAAAACAGCCTGGGTTGCGCTCTTACTCGGAATCACAGCCCCTGCCAATTCGGTGCTCAGTTTCTTCCTCACGATTGATGCGCCGCTGATGATGTGCTGGTCGCTCGCCTTGTTCGGATTTCATCACTACGTCTCAGGAAAAGGGGGCACCGCCTCACTTCTGCTGCTCTTTCTCGCGCTGGGGATCGGCCACTTGAGCAAGCAAATGATGATGATCTTCCCGGTTCTTGCGATCATCTTTCTCGTCCTTCACGCTGAGACACGTCCCCTCTTGAAGCGAGCGGGACTCTGGACTGCATTGGTCGGTTCCTACTTCTCCTTGATCCCTCCGCTCGTTTGGAATGCGCAGAACGGCTGGATCACCTTTGAGCACACGAGCCATCACTTTGAAGTCGTAAAGGAGGAGGGCAACGTCATGCTTGAACGCGGCGAAGACTTTCTTTCGTTCATCGGGACACAACTGGGAGTCCTCGGACCGGCCGTTGGTGTAATTCTGTTGTCGATCTGCCTTGTCCTGCTTCCACGCCTCCGGCGAGTGGACCGGTCCTACCGCTTTCTTCTAGTCTTCGGCGCGATTCCTTTGGCCGCGATGCTGCTCCTCGCCCTCCGGCAAGGACTCCAACCAAACTGGCCCGCCGTATTTTATGTCTCCGGGATGGGACTGACGGCAGCCTGGTATGTCGGAAAAATTGATCTCAAATGGCCGCCCCGCAGCTGGCAAAAACTGTTCCCGATTGCTCTCGCGATGAACCTCGTCTTCGTGGCCTATTTTTACGCAGGGCCGTCCGTCTTTGCTGCGATCGGAAAATCGGGACACACCGCTGATCCGAATCGACGGCTCCTCGGGCACGATCTCGTTGCGGCGGAAGTTCAGAAGATTCGAGACGCGCTTCCGGATTCCGAGAAGCTCTTTATCGTCGCGACCGGCCACCGGGATGTCGTAAGTCACCTTGCTTTTTGCCTCCCTGATCAACCGCGTGTCTTTCACTTCAACAGCCTTCCTGGAATTCATTCACAATACGACCTTTGGGACAATCCCTCGGAGGCTGGATTCGATGGTCGCGACGGCCTTATCGTCTTTCCTTACTCAAGCCACTTCCCGGCCTCATTGCAGAAACACTTTGAAGAAACAGAGAAACTGGGCGAATTCGAAGTCTCCTTTGGATGGGATCGCTCCCGGAAATACTCCGTGTTCCGCGGGCATTCCCTGCAAGGCTGGCCGGAAATACCCGCCCCCAACTCTCAGGAACCCCGCTAAGATGAAAACTCCCGGATACACCTCCCCTTTTCAGCGTCAGCCCGGCTTGCGTGGATCTTCACCATCGCTTGAAAGTGTGAGTGTTGTCGTGCCTTTTTATAATGAAGAGGAATGCGTCGAATTCGTCCTCAGAGAAATCGTCGACTGCCAGCCGAATGCTGAAGTGATCGCGGTCGATGATGGCAGTTCGGATAAAACCTGGGAGATCATGCAGAGGATCGAAGGAGTGACACCGCTGCGACTTTCTGAAAATCGCGGCCAGAGTGGCGCTCTTTTCGCCGGACTGAATTTTGCCTCGGGCGACATCCTCGTGATGCTCGATGGTGATGGTCAGAACGATCCCGCAGACATTGAGCAGCTCGTCACACTCGTCCGCAGTGGTGACTGCGATATCGCGGTCGGTCGCCGCGCGAAACGTCAAGACACCTTCAGTCGTAAGCTGGCTTCGCGGATCGCGAATACGGTGCGACGCTGGTTCATCCATGACGGGATCAGCGACACGGGATGCTCACTCAAGGCGATTCACCGCGACCATGTCGATCTTCTCGTCCCATTCAACGGAATGCATCGCTTTCTCCCCGCTGTGTTCACCAATGCGGGGCTGAAAATTGATGAAGTCGACGTGAACCACCGCGAGCGCAAAGCCGGTGAGTCGAAATACACCAATCTTGATCGGGCGATCCGCGGCGTCTATGATCTCGTCGGGGTGTGCTGGCTTCTGAAGAGGAAGGTGATCCTTCCCGCGATCTTGACGCGTGGAGATCAAAGATAGACAATTGCTGTCATGAGGTTTCTTTCTGCTGCGGCCCTGACATTGCTCATTGGCCTGATCACGACTGGTTGCGTGGAGTCCACATCCCTTGCCCCGGGCTCCGCCGGCACAAGTGGGTCCCCTGCCCAGACCACTCCCGCGCCGCCTCAGGAAAAACTCACGAAGCACGATGCGGCCTTGAGATTTCTCACCGCCTATATCCATCTCGACAGGAACATGGCGCTCAAATACGCGACCCCTGCTGCCGTTTCAAAGCTGGACTGGAATCGTCCCCATCGGGGAAACATCCCCTACTACGACGACAAGATGTTCCTCTACTACAGCGGCGGACTCGCCAAAGTCTACTTTCAGGAGATCGACGGCAGCTTTCTGGTTTCTGATCTACAGACGCACAATCGCTGATCGCCAGCGGCGCATCGCGAACTTGGGGGCTACCGGAACATCTCGCGCGCAGAGAAAGCGACGCCGAGAGCAGCGGAAGAATCTCCTCCGATCGCCCATTCGAAACGGGTCGTCTTTTGCTCCGGATTAATAGGGCTTCGCAAATAGATCGGCCAGGCACGCTCTTCAAAGCCTTCCATGACCCAGCCCATGTAGTCGTCGCGAAAGCCTACGGTTTCGGCGAGTCCTCCCCCGAGAACAACCAATCCCGGATCGAAGACTCGGACGAGATCAGCAATGCCGCTTCCAAGAACCTGTGCCTGCTGTCGGAAAATCCAGATCGCAAGCTCGTCGCCGCCCTGAGCAAAATCGCGAAGACGGAAGGCTTTCTCTTCCAGCGAGGTTCCGTCGTTCAGGGCGTGGCCCTTATTCTCTTCTTTCGCGAGCTCGATACCGATACGACGACGCAAGGCGACCAGTGAAACCCAGGCTTCGAGACATCCGTATTTACCGCAACTGCACTGCGGGAGCTCGCCATCATCCTCACGCTGCGGAGCTGAAATATGACCGACCTCCAGCGCCAGTCCGTTCGCGCCTTCGTAGGCACGACCACCGGGGAGAACCAATCCGCCACCGAGACCGGTACCGGGTGCGACGAGGAGAAGTCCACCGTGGTGTTTGCGTCGAACTGCATATTCGCCCAGCGCGGCAGCGTTGCCGTCGTTGGTCATGTAAATGGGAGTGCCGCCGAGGCGCTCCGAAAGCCGATCTCTCACATTAGTTCCGACCCAGTCTTCAGCGAGATTGGCCCGCCCCCAGATGACTCCGTCACATGACGGCGCGGGCACATCCATCCCGACTCCTTTAACCGCATCCCGTCCCACACCAATCGCGGAGGTGAGCTGATCGAGCGCAGACTCGAGCTGACCGAAAGTGGCATTGTAACCGTCTTTGACATGGCTGCGGACCTCAACCATCTCCCCGGCGACTTCGCCGAGTTCATCAACCAGGACGGTTTTTACCGTCGAGCCACCAATATCAAGTCCAGCAAAGTAGTTCGCGTTTTCAGCCATGAGTATATCTTCTAAAGAAAGGCGAGAGGGATACTACGACGGTCCCCGACCGTCAATGACTATTCCGGTGTGCTTGAGCGCTGCACCTTATCGTCGGGGAGAGGTGATAACTTCCTGAGCGACATTGGACACCCGATGTTTCGGCGCAACCACGCGCTAAGATCAGAGTGGAATTTGACGCTCTCCGACGACAAGGTTTAACCATGAAGTTACGACTATTCGGATTGTTGGCGATGTTTCCTCTTTTGCTCCAGGCAGACGAGGTTCTCGTGGAGGCAGAATCTTTTGACCATGCCGGGGGCTGGAAGCTCGACACCCAGTTCATTCACGTGATGGGCTCGCCCTACCTGCTCGCTCACGGACTCGGCAAGCCCGTTGCCGATGCGACGACGACGGTGACTTTTCCCAAGACCGGAGACTACACCTACTGGGTGCGCACGAAGAACTGGGTCGAAAAATTCGCCGATGAGATCGATGCGAGCGCGGCACCCGGGAAATTCCAACTCGCTCTCGGTGATCAGACTCTCAAACCTGTTTTCGGAACGAAAGGTGCAGACTGGCATTGGGAAAAAGGCGGCAGCGTTGCAATCAAGTCCACCAAGGTCGATCTGACGCTCAAAGACCTGACCGGCTTCAACGGCCGCGTCGATGCGATTCTCTTCTCCAGCAATCCCGACTTCGAGCCCGATAACACGAGCGAGACACTTCCGGAATGGCGACGCAAAATGCTTGGCGTCGATTCCGCGATGATCGAAGAAGGTCCCTTCGACATCGTCTTCATCGGCGGAGGTTACTCCGGTGCCTGCGGCGCGATCTCTGCGGCCCGCATGGGGCTGAAAGTCGCCCTGATCCAGAACCGTCCGGTCCTCGGCGGAAACGGCTCGTCCGAGGTCCGCGTCTGGGCGAAAGGCAACACTCCTCCCGGTCTCTACCCCATCGGCGATATCGTGAATGAGTTCTCCGACACGGCAGAACTGTCCCCCGGCACCTACGAGGAATACGAAGACGCCAAGAAGCACGAGATCGTGACCGGCGAGCCTAACATTGCCCTTTTTCTCAACCATCACGCCTTCGAAGTCGAGATGGCTTCAGACACGAAAATTGAAGCCGTCCAGGCCTTCGACACCCGCAGCGGCGAAATACGACGCTTCACTTCGCGGAACTTCTGCGACGCGACCGGCCACGGCACCATCGGAATCATGGCCGGAGCCGACTACTCCACGATCGACGGCGGCCGCATGGGAATGTCAAATATGTGGGCCTGGGAAAATACCGACGAAGCGATTGAGTTCCCCGAGCTCGCCTGGGCGCTTCCCCTCGAAGAAGGAGATTTCCCCTATCCCCGGAAATTTCACGCTGAGTGGTTCTGGGAGAGTGGCTACGACAAGGACCCGCTCCTCGACAAAGAGCAGATCCGCGACTGGAACAACCTCGCCGCTTTCAGCGCCTGGAACGCCCTCAAAAACAAGGGAGCCCACAACCGCAGCGATCCGGACATGCTGGATCACAAGAATGCCCGACTCACCTGGATGGCCTACATCGGCGGCACCCGCGAGACCGCGCAGCTTCTCGGAGACGTGATCCTCACCGAAGAAGACATCGTCAACAAACGACCCTTCCCGGACGGCTGCGTCCTCACGACCTGGTCGGTCGATCTCCACTACCCGCGCGAGCAGTATGCGAAGAAGTTTCCCGACAATCCTTTCATCGCCATCGCGGTGCACGGCAAGGGCGTCGATCGCAAGAAGGGCTATCCCGTTCCCTATCGCTGCTTCTACTCACGGAATATCGAAAACCTCTTCATGGCCGGTCGCAACATCAGCGTGACCCACGAGGCCCTCGGCACGATTCGTGTCATGAAGACCTGCGGGATGATGGGAGTCGTCGTCGGCAAAGCCGCCGCGATTTGCGCTAAGCATAACGTTTCACCTCGCGACGTTTACTACCAGCACCTTCCTGAACTCGTCGATCTCATGCAAATTCCCGGGAACGTCCGCCGTGTCGATTTGGAATCAGAGTTTTTCACCGATCCAAATCTGCCTGAACTGGTCGACATGCAGCTCGACTGGATTCCGCTCGAGAAACTCAACGGCATCGTGGTTGATGACGAAGACATCGAACTCTCCGCGAACTGGCTGCACGGAGCCGGCCTCAAGCAACACGTCAACAACGGCTATCATTACGTTGGTGGCGTCGCTTCCGGAGCGGCCAATGTCCAGACCGCTCGCTTCGAATTCACCGTCCCTGAGGACGGCGAGTACGAAGTCAGAATTTCCCATCAGCCCCATGAAAACCGGGCCACGAATGCGCCGGTCACGGTCGAGTCTGCCGATGGCAAAAAGTCATTTGAGATCAATCAGACGATCGCCCCACCGCTCACGAACAGTTTCTACGGTCTCGGCATCTTCAAGTTCGAAGCCGGCACCCCGGGTGCTGTCACCGTCTCGAACGAAGGAGCGAAAGGCAACGTCCACATCGACGCGGTGCAGGTCATTTCCGTGAAGGAATAGCGAGCATCGCAAAGATATTCCTCAATTAATCGCGGGAGAACTCAGGTTTCTCCGGCGAGATCAGGAAGTCGTCGAAACAAATCGTGGTATCTTTCGGCGGTCCCCAGCTCGACGTATTTCCGCCGTAAAAGGTGCTGAAGAGAAAAGCATCGACCGGACCATATTGCGTACCATGGAGCTCCAGCCCTTCGAGCCGGAGCTTCAGTTCGCCATTTACCGCTACTTCGAGAACGCCATCTTTCTTTCCCGGTGTTCCCGAATCGACCCGCTGAGTGATCGCGACCCACTCACCCGGAACCAGAGTCGTCTTCAGCGAATGCCGTTCGCCGAACTCGTCCTTCATTCCCGGATGATAAAAGTAAAGTTCGAGAGCACCCTCCCGCCTCCACATGTATCGGGCGCTCCAGCCTCCTTCATTTCCCGGCGGTCGCCCACCCGTGAACCTGCTCCCCCCTGAAGCGAGCCCCGGGAGCTTCCCCCCTTTCACAAATGGGAAGTCAGGGGAAGGACGAAAACGGTAGCTCAAGGTGGCGTAGCGGGTCGGTTCAAGCTCGATCACGAACTGCGAACCACTGTCAGCCGAAGCCATCGCTCCCTTCGGATAGCGTACCTCAAGCACCTGTTCTCCCGATTCCCGGCGAACGGCGGCCCGGTCCTCGAGAGACTCCCAGGCGATTTCCCCAAAAGTCCTGCGAACGTCTTCCTCCGAAAATTTCCCTGGCTCAATCGACTCAAAATCCACCGCAATAGAAGGCCAATCCTCTGCCGGAAGCTGCGCAGTGATTCCGATAATAACCCCGATGGTAAAAAACTTTCTCATCCTTCTGATCTTTGAATTCAATAAACACCCCAAATACGCTCACTTAAGCACGTATTAAATTGACATACATAATTCAACATATTAGCTTAACCTGTTCCCAGTAAATGAATTCAACCAAGCTTCGCCTCAAATCCGAATTTCTGGAAGAGGTGTCGCCATTGTCTCACTTTGAAGTCGTCTTCGACCAGCTTCCGGGAATTTCGTTCTTTGCCAAGAACAAGAATTACGAGATTGTCTCGGCAAATCGAGCCTTTTGGGAGCGCCTCAACTGCAAGTCAGAGGCTGAGGTGATTGGAAAGACCGATTTTGACCTCTTCCCCGAGCAGCTTGCGACGAAGTTTCGGGAAGATGACGAAATCGTGTTCATGACCGGGCGCCCCAAGCTGAAGATCATCGAGCTGTTCTTCAATCGCCAGGGGCTTCCCGACTGGTATTTTACGAACAAGTTTCCAGTTTTCGGTCGTGATGGAGCGGTCATCGGCGTGACCGGAACCGTTCAAAGCTACTCCGGCCGGCGTTCTGCACTGACCCCGCACCTTCAGCTGGACCGCGCCGTGAGCTACATTCGGGAACATTTTAACGAGCCGGTCAACATGACGGAACTCGCGAAACGAACCGGCATGTCCGTGCGCCAGTTCAATCGCCGCTTCCGCGAAGTGTTTGGAACAAATCCGCGAACCTTTCTCATCAAGACTCGCGTTCAAGCCGCCTGCGAGGTACTGCGATCCAGCGACAAGCCCATCAGCGATATCGCCCTCGACTACGGCTTCTGCGACCAGAGTTCTTTCACCCAGCACTTCCGCGCTCACATGGGCGTGACCCCGCTGAAATACCGTCGCAGCAGCTAACTTAGCAGGGTAAGGTCCATTGGTGTATGAAGCGACACCACTCCGTGGCGTTGGTTCCGAAACAATTCACCACTCAGATCGCGGCTGCCAAGACGCTCGCCCCCGGAGACGGGCATTAGCCAAAAGGCTTCACTCCGGGTTCAAGACCGAGAACCCTGCTTGAGAGCGGGTGTCTTTTGTCGACTTGTCACGCGTCACGAGCATGAGGCTTCCCGGCTGCATGAGGTCGTAGACGTCTTTCGCAAAGCCGGGGTGAACGCGAATCCTTGAGCGCAGGATGTTGATCGGAAACTCCGTCACGGTCTTATCGCTGTCGATCGTAAGGACGGACCAGGCGCGCATCGGCCGACCGGGGACAACCGGGCTCTCGCCGGGAACGACACCGTCGAGCATGATGGAAAGTCCTCCCGGAATCGGCGGACCGGGAGCGATCCCAACGGGTGCCTGCCCGATGAGGACACCGTTTCGATAGACATAGAGCGTCTCGTCTCCAATGCTGAGCAGCAGTGAGACAGGGCCGGATGGACTCTTCTTAGGATCAAAGAAGGGGCGCCGATCCGGGATCGGAATGGAATTCTGATTCACGTTCGTGGAAAGCAGGATCGAAACCGGCTTGTCCGACTGCGAAGGGTAACTGCTCCGCTGGGTGATCGCGACGGTGGCGCCAAGAGCGGTCTCGGCGAAGAGCAGCTCAGAGAACTTCAGGGGAAGCCGGATGCAACCTGCCGACGCCGGATAGCCCGGAAGATCTCCGGCGTGAATCGCGATCCCTGTCCAGGTCAGGCGCTGCATATTCGGCATCTGAGCCCCTTTGTAAATACTGGACTCGTGCACCTTATTCTTTTCCAGAATCGTGAAGACCCCGGTCGGGGTCTCCTTGCCGGGACGGCCGGTGCTCACGGTCGAGCGCCCGATCTCGGTCCCGTTGCGGTAAACGTAGGCGACCTGATCATCAATGCTAACCACAACGAGGAGCGGTCCCGTCGGCGCTTTCTGCGGCTGCCACTCGAACTGGCCCGGCTCAAGTGGTGCCCGTGTCGGAACCGTCTCGGCGGCCTCTTGCTTCTTTTTCTTTTTAAAGAGCTGAGCCTGAGTTTCGATCGCGGAACTGAACAGCGCCGCGATGATTAGCAGGCTCCAGAGGGTGGAAAGCGAAGAGGTTTTCATGGGGTGGTAATGTAGAGGAAGGTCAAAAACGATACCCTATTTCACCGACTGTTGGGAAGTCGTATCTGACTGCAAACAAGCGGAAATCTCCTCACTCAACCGGCTTTCCGATCGCCCGGACCTTAAATCCGATCTCGCGAAGCTTCGCGTGATCGAGGAGGTTCCGACCGTCAAAGATCCACGCCGGTTTCACCATCGTTTCGTAGAGCGCTGCGAAGTCGAGTTCTCTGAATTCATCCCATTCCGTGATGACGAGGATGGCATTGGCACCCTCGACTGCTTCGGCGGCAGAGGCGCAAACGGAGAGTCTCGCCTCGTCTTCACTCACGCCGAGGTCACGATAGATTTTTTCAGTCTCGACCTTCGGATCATAGATCGCGAGCGAAGCCTGTTCTTCGAGGAGTCGCTTGCAGACGTCAATCGCGGGCGTCTCCCGGGTGTCGTTCGTGTCTTTCTTAAAGGCAAACCCGAGGACGGCGAGCCGCTTATTGCTCACCGTGTTGAAGAACGCCTGCACCACGGAATCAGCAAAGCGGCGCTTCTGCCATTGATTCATCGTGATGACTGACTCCCAGTATTCCGCGACTTCAGGAAGACCGAAATGACCGCAGAGGTAAACGAGGTTCAGGACGTCTTTTTGAAAGCAGGAGCCGCCGAAGCCGACGGACGCTTTGAGAAATTTGCGACCGATCCGCGAGTCCGTTCCGATCGCATTCGCGACTTCATCGACATCAGCCTCGGTCGCTTCGCACAGGGCTGAGATGCTGTTGATCGACGAAATCCGCTGCGCGAGAAAAGCGTTCGCAACGAGCTTGGCGAGTTCGGAGGACCAGAGATTCGTTCTGATAATGCGCTCCTGCGGAACCCACGCGCCATAGACATTGGCGAGGCGTTCGATTGCAGCCTGACCCTCGGGCGTTGTTTCCCCGCCGATCAAGATACGATCCGGATTTTCGAGATCGGAAACCGCCGTTCCTTCGGCAAGAAACTCGGGATTGGAAAGGACCTGATGGGCATGGCCGGAACCACTCGTCTCAAGAATGGACTTAATCGCCTCAGCGGTCCGCACCGGAATCGTGCTTTTTTCGACAATGATCTTCGGGCCGCCCGCATGCTCGGCAATCGAACGCGCGACCGACTCGACAAAGCGCAGGTCCGCCGCGCGGTGGGCACCGAGTCCGTAGGTCTTTGTCGGCGTGTTCACGCTCACGAAAATGATGTCCGCCTCTTTGATCGCCGCCTCGACGCCCGTCGTGAAAAAAAGATTTTTCCCGCGCGCAGCGGCGACAATTTCATCGAGACCCGGCTCGTAGACCGGAAGCTGATCCGAATTCCACGCCGCGATTCGCTCCGCGTTGATATCGACGACTTCGACCCTGACATCCGAACATTTATTGGCGATCATCGCCATGGTGGGTCCGCCGACATAGCCGGCTCCAATACAACAGATTTTCGTGGTAAACATGAACGATAAAAAGGGGTTCTCTGGCGTTTCAAAGCCGGATCAGCAAGTGACAGAAATGTCTCGAACCCGGCGCTTCAGTGAATCAGCAAGTCTTAAAGTATTCGATGGTCCGGTCAAGCCCTTCACTGAGATCAATCGTCGGTTCCCACCCAAGGTCTTTCCGCGCGAGGGTGATATCCGGCTGACGCTGCAGCGGATCATCACCGGGAAGCGGGTGAAAGGTAAGCTTCGATGACCCTCCGACTTTCTGGAGAACTTTTTCCGCGAGCTCCAGCATCGTGAACTCACCGGGGTTGCCGATGTTCACCGGCCCGGTTTGAGAAGGATGATTCATGAGCCTGACAAAGCCCTCAATCAAGTCATCGACATAACAGAACGACCGCGTCTGGGTGCCGTCGCCGTAAATCGTGATGTCCTCCCCTCGGAGCGCCTGCATGATGAAATTGGAGACGACGCGCCCGTCATCCGGGAGCATCCTCGGGCCATAGGTGTTAAAAATTCTCACGACGCGGATCTCGACTCCATTCTGGCGATGATAGTCAAAAAACAAGGTCTCAGCGCAGCGCTTGCCCTCGTCGTAACAGGCGCGAATTCCGATCGGATTGACGCTTCCTTTGTAACTTTCCGGCTGAGGATGGATCTCGGGATCTCCGTAAACCTCCGAAGTCGATGCTTGAAAGACCCGTGCTTTGACTCGCTTCGCAAGACCAAGGCAGTTGATCGCCCCCATCACCGAAGTCTTCGTCGTTTTAATCGGGTTGAACTGGTAGTGCGGCGGCGAGGCCGGGCAGGCAAGGTTGTAAATCTGATCGACCTCGAATTTGAAGGGATCGATCACGTCGTGGCGGACGAGTTCGAAATACGGATTCGAGAGGAGGTGCGTGATATTTTGCTTCCGTCCCGTGAAAAAGTTATCAAGGCAGACGACCTCATTGCCTTCCTTGAGAAGTCGCTCACAAAGATGGGAGCCAAGAAACCCGGCTCCTCCGGTGACTAAAACGCGCTGCATGATGGGAATGGGGTCAAAACGGCGAAAAACCTCCGCTCGTTGAGGACTAGAGATCTGGACACTGCTTTCGCCCCTTTTTCAACCGCTTTCCCTTTTCTCTCAGAGGCCTTCACCGGCAATTCTAACCTCGAAAGGACTCGTCGCGGCGATCGTGCAGGCGGAATGGAATCCTGCGAAGCGCACCGCCGAGACATATACCTTGGGATGAAGCGGCGCGAGGCAGCGATGCGGCCACTCTCCGTCGAAGGCAATTTCGATCTTTCCCGGCTCCAACCCAAACCCCTCGCCGGTTGCTTTCATACGCGCTTCCTTCGCGGTCCAGGTCCAGAAAAAGGCCCGCTGCAGTGCCTCGCCCTCCAGCCCGTCGAGCCGCTTAATCTCAGACTCTCGAAAACAACGACGACTCAGCCCGGGGATGTCCACCTTTCGGTCGAACTGCTCGATATCAATCCCGATCGACGGAAGCTTCGATATCGCAAGCGCCGCCTTTTCCTCAGAATGCGAGAGGTTGAAATGGAGTTCATCCCCCACGAGATGCGGCTTTCCTTTGTCACCGAGCACAAACGCGAGCGATCCCGGATCCTGCCCAAGATGTCCTCCGAGACATTTTCGAATCATGCCACGACCCCGAATGTAGCGATCCCGGTGCACGGGAAATTTAAACGCAGCGGCGCGCTCCCGCTCCCGGGAACTGAGCCAGCTCTCCGCGAGCTGGACCGGCAGAGACGACTCCTCATCGAGATCGAATCCCGTCACTTCAATTTCGCTGTCGGCCAGAGCTTGCATGAATTTTTAATCATCAGGCTTTCGCTATCAGCCTGGCCAAATCTCAATCGCGATTTTCACGACCCCGGCGAGAAGCACCGCCACCGACGCCCAGCCGAGAAGAAGGACGATCGGCCTCGTCTTCGTGGGAGCAAGTCGCATCCAGGGAACACAAATCAGCCCGAGGATGACTCCGCCAATGAGTCCACCGGCATGCGCGGCATTGTCGATAAATCGCGCTCCGAGAAGACCAAAGATCGCGACGACGATGGTGCTTTGAATCAAACTCGCCTGAAGATAACCGGGAAGTTGTTTCTTAAATTTGTGTGTCACGACGAGGAGAAACCCGAGAAGTCCAAGGATACCTCCGGAAGCCCCTACCGAGACCGGAGCCACTCCTGAGTAGATGCTCGCGAGCGACCCCGTGATCACCGTGATCAGAAACACGATGCTCAAAAGAGGGGGACTCACGAGAGCAACAATGACCCGACCGAGGCTGAAAAGAGCCATCCCGTTAAAGAGAATGTGGAGGAGACTCCCATGCATCAAACCTGTCGTGACAAGCCGCCACCACTCCCCCCCGCTGAGGACCGCATCCTTCACGAGAGCGGCGCCCTGCAGTGAGGGAGACAGCGTCCCGCGCGGTGCATTCATGTCCGCATAAAACTGGAGCACGAAAACGAGGGCGAGAACTCCGACTGCCACTTTCAGAATCGTCGTCGGTCGTTTCAGCATCCAGATTTGAAAGAGCTGATCATTGACCAACTGCGAATTCAGATCCGAGAGTGAGAGCCGGTCGACCCGCTTGAGCCAGGCCGAGGCCGAATCCACGAGTGGGAAGAGACCAAAGTAGACCGCCCCGAGAAGGGCAAACATCAGAAACTCCGGCTTGTAAAAACCGAGCGCCGCCAACCCCACCGCGATCGCGAGCGACTTCACGAACCGCTTCCCATGCTCGCTGCGATAGCGGGCAAAGTCGATTGTATTGAGATGAGGCAGCCAAAACCCCGGCGTCACAATCCGGTCAAACCAGGGAAAAATGAGACCTTCCACTTTTTTCATCCCACCGACCAACTGCCTCAATTCCTCGCGCGAACCAACGATGACAACCTGCCCCGGTTCGTAGCTCTGCCCGTCCAGTTTCACATACTCGCCGACCTTCACGCCGTAGTTACCCGCCGCTCCCTCGGGGACGGCGTCGAGGAGCTTCTCATCACCCCACGGGCGATCCCGATGAATCCAATCGAGAAACCAGACCTCATCCTCCTTCCAGAAATCGAGAAGACGGGGACGAGCTGGCGTGAATTCGGGGGAGTCGTCAGACATAGCGGTATCTTAAATGGGCTTCGCGTCGGAGAAAGGAAGAATCCACCTTAGAGGATTGTTTTTTTGAACACTTTTTTATTGCAAAGTAGGGTAAACTGTCTTTTTATGTTCAAAATGACAGTTTTTAAATCATTAATCCACTCCGCCGTTCTCATTGCGTGCCATTTTCCGCTCACCCCCCTGCTCGCGGCGGAGGGAACGCCGCCTCGCTCGACGCCGCCTCTTTCCGCAAAGACATCCCCGACAGAAAAATCAGAACCGCTCCTCCGCATTCTTAACCAGGCGAATCTCGAAAACTTAACGCGAATCCCCGGAATCGGTCCATCCCGCGCCGCGACGATCCAGAGATACCGCCCGCTTCGAGAACTCGACGAACTGCTTCTCCTTCCCGGCTTCGGAGAACGAACCGTCACAAAAATTCTCGCTCATCTCAGCGAGGCGCCTGCGTCCACCTGATTTGCGTTCTCGACGACCGCGAGGCGACTGACTACCTTCGCCATCTCAGCCATGAAGTCGTTTTCCCTTACTTTCACATTCGCATTCGCATTTTCTCTACTCACCGCCTCCGCCGCGGCGCCCAACATCATTATTATCCTCGCCGATGATCAGGGCTTCGGCGATGTCTCAGCGCTGAATGCTGACTCGAAGATTCCGACACCCCACATTGACCGCATCGCTGACGAAGGCATCATCTTTTCGGACGCCCACACTTCCTCCTCAGTCTGCACCCCGACGCGCTATTCCCTCCTCACGGGTCGTTATCACTGGCGCACCCATCTCCAAAAGGGAGTCCTCGGTGGTTTTTCCCCTCCCCTCATTGCTCCGGACCGGCTCACCATCGCCGGACTGCTGAAAGAACAAGGCTACTACACCGCCTGTGTTGGCAAATGGCACCTTGGATTCGATTGGCAGATGAAAGACGGGAGCATCGCCAACGACGAGGGCAATTTCTCCGGTGGCTTCAAAGGAGGCTGGGAGGTCGATTACAAAGCCCCGATTCAAAACGGCCCCGTCGATGTCGGATTTGACACCTTCTTCGGCATCAGCGCCTCCCTGGACATGCCTCCCTACGTTTACATTCAGGACCGCATCGCGACCGAGGAAGCGACCGTCGAAAAAGCCTTTCACCGCCCCGGCCCGGCCGGAGCCAAATTCGAAGCCGTCGATGTCCTCCCTGACATCACCGCCAAGACCGTCGAAATCATCAACGCGCGTGCCGCGGGATCGAAGGAAGGAAATCCCTTCTTCATCTACTTCCCACTTAACGCCCCGCACACCCCCATCGTCCCGCCCGAAGAGTGGCTCGGAAAAAGTGGAATCAATATCTATGCCGACTTCACGATGCAAGTCGATCACTGCGTCGGTCAGGTCCTCGCCGCGCTCGATGAAAATGGAATCGCGGAGAATACCCTTATCGTTTTCACGACCGACAACGGATGCTCACCCCAGGCCAACTTTGAGGAGTTGGAAGCCTCCGGGCACAAGCCGAGTTACATCTACCGGGGACATAAAGCTGATATTTATGAGGGTGGCCATCGCGTTCCTTTCGTTGCCCGCTGGCCGGATACGATAGCCGCCGGTTCCAAGTCCGATGCGCTCATCAGCCAGGTCGATTTCCTCGCCACTGCAGCGGAAATCGCAGGAGCAGACATCCCCGAAAAGCAGGGTGAAGACAGTGTTTCCTTTCTCCCGCTCCTTGCGGATGCGAGCGCAGCACCCACGAGAACCGCGATCATCACTCAATCGATCAACGGCAGCTTCTCGGTGCGTGACGACCATTGGAAGCTCGCGCTTTGCCCTGGCTCCGGTGGTTGGAGCGATCCCCGCCCCGGCAGCGTCGACATGTCAGGCTTGCCGCCGGTGCAGCTTTTCGATCTTGAGGCTGATCCCGGGGAGCAAACAAACCTTGCTCAAAAAAATCCTGACCGGGTCAAAAAAATGACCACCATGCTCCAGTCAATGATCGATACAGGAAGAACTACTTCCGGCCCGCTACTGGAAAACGATGTGCCCGTGGAAATGATCAAGCCGGTTCCCCAGCCCCGGAAAAAGAAGGCGTAATTGGAAATCGATCTTCACCTCTCCAGTAGCTCGCTAGTGCTGACTTTGCTCGATGGCTCCTTTGAGCAAAATCACGGCCCCGAAGATGATGAGGGCGAGCGAACTCCCGCGAGTGATGAACTGGCAGGGCTTCTCCCCCGCTCCTTTTTTAACCCAGTGGAGAATCTGATTCGCAAGGAGCCAGAAGAGAATCGTTCCGGTGAAAACGAGGCCCGCAAAAATGAGGTCAGCAAGCAGGTCGAGCCTCCCGCGAACGACGTGGAAGCTCGTGAGGATGAACGCAAAGGTCGCGAACGGGATGGGATTGAAGAGAGTCATCGCAAAACTCTGGGTAAAACCTGCAGCAAGCCGTTTCGGACAGCTTCCCGTCGGGACCACGCTCACGGGGTTTCTCAGCCCTCTCCATCCGAGAATGACGAGAAAAAAACCGGCACCCAACTGACAAACGGCGCGGTAGTCATTCAGCCATTGCGCGATTCCATTGAGACCGAAAAGAACGCAGAAGGAAACGATGGCATAGGCAGACGCCATTCCGAAGGCGGCCATGATCCCGGGGAACCGATCGGATTCGACATTCTTTCGCAGGCACATCAAGCCGACTGGACCAATCGGCGCGGCGTTCAAGACGCCGATGATCAGTGCCTTCCAGACTAGATCTGCGGTCATTGGGAGCAATCATGCTTCAAAATTTCTCCTTACGTATTCTGAAAATCGTCGCAATTTCGTCACTTATATTTTTCTTAGTCTCAGTGAGGTATTTCAGACTCGCCAGATCGATGGACTCTGGCACTATCCTCCGATGCGAATTTTTCTCCTCCTGACTTTTTCCCTCTTCACCGATGCGATGGCGGATGGTCCGGAGGACAATAACCCGATGACAGTTCGCCAGGTTCCACCACCGGGGCTCGAAGTGACTCCGGAGCAGCGGGAAAAACTGGAGCGCGGCCTCGACGCTTTGCAGCGGAAAATCGAGACGATTCGTTCCAATGAGGAACTCGCCGCCGGGGTCGTTTCCTACCTCCCCGATGTCGAGGTGTGCTACAAGGCAGTGCGGGATGCCCTCGCTCATGATGAATTTTTTAAGCCTGCTGAGATCGATTTCGCGCTCAGCCACCTCAAGCTGGGCATGGAGAGAGCGGATCAACTCAACCGGGGCGAGACACCGTGGCTCAGGGAAGCCGGTCCCGTGATTCGGGGTTTCCGCTCCCGCATCGACGGCTCGGTGCAGCCTTATGGACTGGAGATTCCTCCGGGTTATGATTTTGCCCATCCTGCTCCCACACGCCTTGATCTCTGGTTTCACGGCCGGGGGGAAACGCTGAGCGAAGTGACGTTCCTGCAACAGCGCCGCACCGGCAAGGGGGGTAAAATTTCACCCGAAGAGGCGATCATTCTCCACCCCTACGGTCGCTATTCAAACGCGAATCGTTTCGCCGGGGAAACCGATGTCTTCGAGGCCCTGGCGCATGCCAAACACGACTACCGGATCGATGATGCCCTAATTCTCGCCCGGGGCTTTTCAATGGGCGGCGCGTCCTGCTGGCATTTAGCGGTTCACTTTCCCGAACTCTGGGCAGCGGCTCAGCCGGGCGCGGGGTTTTCGGAGACCGCTGATTTTCTGAAGACTTTTCAGGGGGAAACGCTGAACCCAAGCTGGTGGGAGAAAAAGCTCTGGCGCTGGTATGACGCAACCGACTGGGTCGAGAACCTTTCTCAAGTGCCAACCATCGCCTACAGCGGGGAACTCGATCGGCAAAAGCAGGCGGCGGATATGATGGTCAAAGCGGGGAAAAAAGTGGGCCTCGATCTGGTTCATCTCATCGGGCCGGAGACAGAGCACCAATTTCACCCGGATACCTTGAAGGAGATCGAATCGCGACTCGCGAGGATTGTTTCAGCGCCCTCGCCCAAGGTTCCAGAGCAATTGCGCTTCACCACTTACACCCTTCGCTATCACCAACATCACTGGATTCGGGTCGAAGGCCTCCGCGAGCACTGGGAGAGATCCCATCTCGAAGCGCATCGCACCGCAAGCAACGAGATCACCATCTCCACTGAAGGAATCACCGCCTTTTCGCTCGATTTTGGTCCCGGCGAATGCTGGATCAATCCCATGGAAAAACCGGTCATCAAGATTGATGGGGAAACTCTGAATCCCGCCGGGGTTCGATCTGATCGATCCTGGAGAGCGGGGTTTATTCGAGTAAATAACCAATGGTCACTTAAACTAAAGCCGGTGGGTGTAAACACCGCGCTCCGTAAAAAACCAGGCCTGCAGGGTCCGGTCGATGATGCTTTCACCGATAGTTTCCTCATGGTGTCGCCGACCGGAAAGCCACAATACGACCTCGTTGGCGAATGGACCTACGCCGAGCGGACCCGTGCCCTCGTGCACTGGCGAAAACAGTTTCGAGGCGATGCGAGAACTCAATCAGCGGACGATCTCAGTGAGGAGGAAATCGCAGCGCACCATCTCGTTCTCTGGGGAGATCCTTCGAGCCAACCTCTGATGCAACAGATGCTGGAAAAAATGCCCGTTAGCTGGAATGAGAAGACGATTGAAATCAACGGAGAATCTTTTGATGCAGCGCATCACTCTCTCATTCTCATTTATCCGAACCCTCTAAATCCGGATCGCTATGTCGTCTTTAACAGCGGCTTCACTTATCGGGAATACGCCTACCTGAATAACGCGAGACAGACTCCGAAACTCCCCGACTGGGCTGTGATCGATCTCCGGGAGCCTCCGGGAACCCGTTTTCCCGGCAAAGTCGTTGCCGCCGGATTCTTCGATGAAGAGTGGCAGGTGAAGCCGGGGCCGTGACCGCGCCCAATAATAGTTCTTTCACGTAGCTGACTTACGTGATATAATTTCCATAATTATCAGGATTTAATTATGGCTGCTATCTTCATTCTAATCATGTCATCCGTGACTGGTGCTGTCGGTTGGTGGGTTGGCGAATTTTTCGGCTTCGTGCCCGCTCTCGTCATTAGCACGGTCGCCAGCGTCATTGGCGTTTACTACGGCCAGCGGATCAACCGTGAATACTTCGGCTACTAACCAAGAAGAGCCACTAGCAGTGACGCTCAAGGATGGCCCGCATCTTCCCCTCGCGAGCTTCGATGCTTTCACAAAGGGCGAACTGAACCCGCGCCCGGTTTAGATTCTGAGCATCGTAAGTCGTCTTGAAATAGACATCACCGGCGAGGTAGTCAGCGAAAAAGCGCAGCCCGAGTTCGAGGGTGATCAACCGCACCGAATCGAAGAGATACTGCCGATCAACCTCGGTGAGGAACCCTTTTGCTTCCGCGAGGTATCCTTTCACCAGCGCCTCGAAAAGATCCAGATCGAGAAACACCTCGCCAAGGTCGCTTGTTTCCTCACCCGCCGGATTGCATCCGCTGCGAACTGCATCACCAAAATCATAGTGAATGAGACCGGGTTTCACGGTATCGAGATCGACGATGCAGGTCCCCTTACCGGTCAGCTTATCGATCATCACATTAGTGATTTTGGGATCCCCGTGAATGGGCCGCAACTGAAGCTCTCCTCTCGAAAGCGCTGATTCCAGAATACCGACAAAATCGCGACGCGCTTCGACAAAGCGACTCAAGCGGGTTGCTTCGGACGAGGCGGAAAGGCGCTCTTTTGCCCCTTCCGATTTCAGCACTTCATCATACTGACTGAGATACGCGGGCGCGATGTGAAAACCGGGCAAGGTGTCTTCCAATTCATCAATCGGAAAATCCGAGATGATCCGCTGAAAATGACCGAGGACCCGTCCGGCCTCAAGGGCATGCTCAGGCACGCTGACTTTTTCGTAGCTCGTCGTGCTCGCGATGAGCGAGAGCGCCCTCCAATATTCCCCCTCTTCATCAACGACGTAATCGCCCCCGCCTTTCGTGGGGATGACCCGGGGGAGTTGCCAGATGCGATCCGCGTCTTCCGCCTCCTCTTCGATGCGGCGGTGGGCGTGATCGGTCACCACTTTCATGTTCGCCATCACTGCGGCCGGATCTTTAAAGACCGCCCGATTGATGCGCTGGAGAATATATTGCTCCTCCGAAAAGGTAGTCCGCAGGATGACCCTGTAGGTGTCATTGACATTCCCCGCCCCGATTGGGTGAAGCGCGACGAGACGACCGGGGACATCAAACTGGGTGGCGATCGATTCAGCAATCATAGAGAAGGAGAGTAAGGCAGTTGTCAAATCCCGTAGCCAACCATGGAATCCCCCGCGTCGTGCCCGGCGATGTCCTCCAAAGTCGTCTTGCGAAGCGCCTCGTTGATTCCTGCTTCAGCACGGCAGAGGTAATAGGTAATCCCGGCCGCACCATCGAAAGTGGGAAAATCGCCTGCATCGACGAGCTGGACGAGTTCGCCATCAACCGTCTCGATAATTTCAGCGAGCGTGATGAGGCGGCTTTCACGATTTAATCGATAGCCTCCCCCGACACCACGCTTGCTGCGGAGCATCCCTGATTTCTTCAGGACGAGTAGAATCTGCTCTAAAAATTTAATCGGAATTTTCCCTGTTTCCGCCATCTCCTGCGCCTGCATCGTTCGATCAGGCGCCATTCCGGCGAGAATCGTCATCGCGCGAATCGCGTAGTCGGCTTTTCGGGAAATTTGCATGGGTCAGGAAACGTAATTGAAAAGCTCGCCCAGGGCAAAGCGACGCTCCCCGCCCCTCGCGAGGAGAACCCGCTCAAGAGCATTCTTGATTTTCATCTGAATGTTACGAGAGACCTGTCGCCCTTTTCTGGCCTTTTGGACCTGCTTGTGAGTGAGCTGTTCGGTGCTCGCCGCGACCAGTTCATGATTTGCCAGCGCCAAGTCATCCATGAGAGCATCGATCGGCTGGATACCATGGTCACGTTTTTCGCCAGTAGGAACAGAATCCGTCATTTGCGTAATTCGTCGCTTCGCTGCGCAATTTGTAGATTGCCTCGCATTATCATCTCGCTAATCGTTGGCTCACCTTATGACAACCCGTATTTTACTCACCACGACGAGTTATCAGGACACTCCCGGTCCTCATCACGAACTCCTTGAATCTCAGGGATTCGAAATCGTAAGGGCGCGCGGGCCGCTCCCTGAAGCGGAAATGCTGGAACTCGCCGGTGAGTTTGATGCCTTTCTCTGCGGAGACGATGCCATCACTCAAGCTGTCATCGAAAAATCTCAGCCCCGCCTCAAGGTGATCAGCAAATACGGCATCGGACTCGACAAGATCGACGTCGAATTCGCAAGCTCGCAGAAGATCCCGGTCCTCAACACGCCGGGAGTAAATCACACCACGGTGGCGGAACACACCTTCGGGCTGCTCCTGAGCATCACTAAGAAAATTCACGAGAACGGGATCGATGTCGTGAATGGAAAATGGCAGGCCGGCTGGAAAAAGCCCGTCGGTCACGAGATTCTCGGCAGCACCATGGGAATCATCGGCCTTGGCCGCATCGGCAAGGAAGTCGCAACGCGGGCGAAGGCGTTTGGCATGTCGGTGATCGCCTACGATCCCTACTTTGATGAAGCCTTCGCCGCAGAGCATGGCGTGACCCGTTGCGAAACGATGGATGAAGTCCTCACCGGTGCCAACGTCGTGAGCCTCCACTGCTTTCTCGATGAAAAAACCCGCGGCATGATCAACACCGCAAAGATCGAAGAAATGCAGGACGGCGCGATTGTCCTCAACTGCGCCCGCGGCGAACTCGTCGAGACCGCCTGCATCGCTGCTGCTCTGGAAAGTGGGAAACTCGGCGGCTACGGTGCCGATGTTCTCGATGAAGAACCTCCGGCGACTGACCATAAACTGTTCACCGCTCCCAACTGCCTCATCACGAGCCACATCGCCTCGCGAACCTACGAGAGCGTTGCCCGGCAGGCACTTCGGTCGACTCATAATCTCATCAACTACCTCAACGGCGACAGCGACTTCATTCAAGCGAACCGTTTCTAATTTCTATCTTCCCTACCCTATCTTAACATGGCTCTCCCGATCAAACCCTCCTCCGACGTCGCCTTCGACTGCATCTCCATGGGCGAAGTGATGCTTCGTCTCGATCCCGGCGAAGGCCGCATCCACACGACCCGTCATTTTTCAGCCTGGGAAGGTGGTGGCGAATACAACGTCACTCGCGGCCTCCGTCGCTGCTTCGGCCTCCGCACCGCCTGCGTCACTGCCTTTGCCGACAACCCGGTGGGCCGCCTCGTCGAAGACTTCATGCTCCAGGGAGGAGTCGATACCCGCTTCGTGCACTGGCGCGACTATGATGGAATCGGCCGCGAAGTCCGGAACGGCCTCAACTTTACCGAACGCGGTTTCGGCATCCGTGGTGCCGTCGGCTGCCCTGACCGCGCCAACACCGCCGCGAGTCAGCTCAAGCCTGGTGATATCGACTGGGAGGACGTCTTCGGGAACCACGGGGCGCGCTGGTTCCACACCGGCGGTATCTTCGCCGCGCTCAGTGAAACTGCGGCCGAACTCACGATCGAGGCATGCCGCGCCGCGCAAAAGCATGGCACGATTGTCAGCTACGACCTGAACTACCGCCCTTCCCTTTGGAAAGCCATCGGCGGACAGGCGAAAGCACAGGAGGTCAACCGCGAGATCGCCAAATACGTCGATGTCATGATCGGAAACGAAGAAGACTTCACCGCTTCACTCGGCTTTGAAGTCGAAGGGGTCGATGAAAACATCCGCGGGATCGACGTCGCCAACTTCAAGCGCATGATTGAAACAGCGGTGAAAGAGTTTCCAAATTTCAAAGCCACCGCGACGACCCTTCGCGAAGTGCACACTGCCACGGTGAATGACTGGGGCGCGATCTGCTGGCACGATGGTGAATTCTACGAGGCAGACCAGTTCCCCGAACTCGAGATCATGGATCGCGTCGGTGGGGGCGACAGCTTCGCCTCCGGATTCGCCTTCGGATTCCTTGAGCACAATGACCCCGCGAAAGCCGTCAATTATGGAGCCGCTCACGGAGCCCTCGCGATGACGACTCCCGGCGACACCACGATGGTATCTCAAGCGGAAGTCGAAAAAATCATGAGCGGCGGCGGTGCCCGCGTCGTTCGATAGCCGGTCTGGGTTCAGGCACTTTTGCCGTCACGATCGATCGGAGGATACGCTTCCGGATCAATGTGAGAGAGAACGTCATAGACACCGTTTCTCTCGACCTCGATGAGAGAATCGTCGTCCTGAAGAAACCCTTTGAGAATTTCCTTCACTCGCGGATGCCTCTCAGCATTGGCGGTGAGCGACTCCGAAGCAAAAATCGGGAGCATTTTATAAAGCGGCTGATAATCCTCAGGGACATCAACGCCCTCAGGGTTTTCCGGTGCCTCTTGAAACCGGAACGAGAGCACCACCCTCCGGACCGCATGCTCAGAACCGGAGGCATAGAAGAAGCCCCACAGCATGTCGATCGTCGATTCCTTGTCGAGAGGCATTTCGAGGATCTTTTTTGTCTCTAGCTTCTGCTCATCGTATTGCTTGCCGAAGAGACTTTTCATGATTTCATCCGCCTCGGAAGTGCGGGAATAAAGCATCGCCGTATGCAGAACCTGTTTCCGCTCTCCGGAAAGTCCGCTGAGGGAGTCATACCACCCGGCGATCATATTACGGTTGTCTCGAATGACCTGGCTGAGAAACGCAATCAAGGCCGGCTTCGCATATTCATTATCCAACGTTCCGTCCTCCGCCCAGTCTTTCAACTGACTCACGAAGCGCTCCGGCGCCGGATTCTGATAGTAGTATTCCAGCCAATCCCTTTCCTCATCCGCCTCTTTCTCTTGCGAAAATACACCGGAACCGGCGAACGGGAGAATGATGGAAAAAAGAGCTAAAATTAGGGGAGGAGGTCTCATCACGGTATAGAATCACAAAATACGACAGTTCTGCCAGCCGGAATGTTGATTTTCCGCTTGAATTACTTCGTATCTGGATACATTCCCCTTCCTATGGCGAAAAAGAGTTGGATCGAACGAAACAAGCGTAAAGCGCGTACTGTGAATAAGTATGCGAAGCTTCGTGCAAAGCTGAAAAAAGAGCGTGACTACGAAAGTATCACCCTACTTCCACGCGATGCCAGCCCGACTCGTGTCGTCAATCGCTGCGAAGTGACCGGACGCCGTCGTGGATTCCTTCGTCGGTTCAAGATGTCCCGCATTACCTTCCGCGAGCTTGCCTCACACGGAATGATCCCCGGCGTGACCAAGTCCAGCTGGTAGCATTGCACCATTTTAAATTTAATCGCCAAAAGCGGGGCCTTCACAGCTCCGCTTTTTTCGTGCCCCGGGAGAAACGCTTGCAAAGCTCCGTCTGAGATCGAAGATTTTAAGCATGCCTCTCTACGAATACATCTCTTCAGACAAAGAGAAAGGCTGTCGGATTTGCTGCAAAGGCTTCGAGATCCGGCGCCCTGTGACACGGCCTCCCATGGAGACGTGCCCGCTGTGTAAGGGGCCGCTCAAAAAGCTCGTTTCCCGCGGCATCACCTCCCCGAAGATCACAAAGCCGCTCTCGGTCACCGACGCGAAAAAGGCTGGCTTTACCGTTCTCGAAAAACGGGACGAAGGCACTTACGAGAAACTCTAGGTCACGGCACCCCTGCGTGGCAACCGCTCTCCCTGCCATGAGCCATTGTGTCCAGAAAGCAACTCAGTTCGCATTGCCCGCTGGCGCGATGATGAGCCTTCCTCCCTCGACCTTCAACTCGCCAATCTTGTCGAGGTATGGCTTAAGCTCGGGCTCAGATGCCGCCTCTTTGAGAATATTCTCTTTACTCAGTTCACTCATGAACTGAGCCGGAACGGGACTACCCCCGATCGAGATCCCATCAATAAAAAGGGCCGGCTGCCCCCCTTGCATCTGCGCTCTCAAAGTCACTTCACCGTTAAAGAACTTTCCGGCAATCGCATCCGAAAGGAACGATTCAGGAATATTCAGATCGTCAATGTTGACACTCACTTCACTCGTCAACTGGTCCCCCTCAATCGAAACCACCATCGAATCAGAAAGAGCACTGAACTTGGGATGATTCGCGATAAGCGCATTGATGTCATCCGCAGTGAGTTCGAGAGGTCCCGTGACATCACCATTTTCCATCGCCGTTGAAAATTCGTCAAAACGCATCACCGCGCTCTCGATCGTCGCCGGAGCGACAAGCGGCTTCTCAAGTTCAACGGGCATCTCCGAGGTGCTGCTTTCGACAAAATTGACGACCGCCTTCTTCGCATAGTTAAACCCGACGACTCCGAGAATCGCTCCAATCACAAGAACGGCAAGGCAACCAATACCACATCCCATCCCCCACTTTTTCCCGGAACTGGATGGTGGCTTCCCCGAAGTATCCGGAGTCGTGTAGGGAGAAGATTCCGGCTGAAGAGGTGGAGGCGTGTCACTCATTATGACCGAACATAACATGACTCAACCGCTTCTGAGTAGCCAAAATTTCGATTCATAAATCAACCAAAGTCTTCGGGGTGAGAAGTTCCATGAGTAGCCCCGTATTCCAATCCACCTCGCCCCAGAACTCGACTTCGAATTCGATGCGAGCAACCGCGAGCGTCGGAAACTCCGCCAGACCCGGATCTGAAGTGAGCTTTACCGAGGCTTCGTGCATCCCCGGATTATGACCAAAAATGAGAACCGTCCCGAGTTTTTCATCCAGCTTCTGCACGCATGAAAGGATTGTCCGGGGGGAAGCCAGATAGAGATCGCTCTCAGTTTCGATCTTCGACGGGGAATACCCAAGCCCCGCTGCAATGATCACGGCAGTACTTCGGGCACGGAGCGCCGTGCTCGACAAGAGGTGATCAGGTATCACACCTCGCTGCTGCAGCGCCGCAGCCATCTTCGGAGCATCTCGCTCTCCCCGATCATTCAGCGGGCGATCATGATCAGACTTACCGGGAGAATCCCAGCTCGATTTAGCGTGACGGATGAGAAGGAGTTGCTTCATGGGAATAAAATCTGAGCAGCTATACCCCTAATCCCTCTCCCCTGTCTACGCCAATTCACCGTCTTGACACATTGAAGCTCACTACGCATTTTTCCCAGCTATCACTCCTTTCTAAACGATGAAATTCGCTACCCTCCTAATCGCCGCTTTCGCCTTGCAAACCGCTTCACTCCAGTCCGAAAACTGGCCGAACTGGCGGGGGCCATTTTTCAACGGTTCCAGTGAAGAATCGGGCTACCCCGCTGTGTTTTCGAAAACCGATGGAGTCGCCTGGGTCGCAAAACTTCCCGGAGAGGGTGCCTCCACTCCCGCCGTTTGGGACGATGCTGTTTTCCTGACCTCAATCGATGAGTCCGAGGAGGGAATCGTCGGCATTCGTCTCAGCGCGGCGACCGGTGACATCGTCTGGTCAAAGAAATTCGGCGATGGACTTCGTCACGATGAGCGAAGCACCTTCTCTGGAAGTTCCCCCGTCACCGACGGCAAAACCGTCTACTTTTTCAGCGGAGCGGGAGACCTCGCCGCCTACGATTTCGACGGCAACCAGCTCTGGTATCGCAACATCGAAAAAGACTACGGCGAGTTCGCCTTTCAGTGGACCTTTTCGAGCTCCCCTCAACTCCACGATGGTATTCTCTACCTGCAGGTTCTGCAACGCGACACCCCCGTCAACGGTCGTGGCAATACGGACGGCCCCATCAAGTCATTCCTTCTCGCGATGGATCCATCGACCGGGAAAACGATCTGGCAACACATCCGACCTTCCGACGCCGTGCAGGAATCCCTCGAAGCCTTCTCGACCCCAATTCCAATCCTCCACCGCGGTCGCCCCGAACTGCTCATCTCCGGAGGCGACTGCCTTACCGGACATGATCCCGCGACCGGCGAAGAACTCTGGCGTTGGGACACTTACAATCCCGAAAAAATTGGGCACTGGCGTCTCGTCCCCTCCCCTGTTTACGGTCAGGGCACCATTCTCATCTGCGCCCCGAAGGGTGATCCCATCTACGCGATCAAAGCCGGTGGCGAAGGTTTCATGGGAGACCTCGACGAAATGTGGGTTTCAGAAGGCAAGGAAATCACGGCTGATGTTCCCACTCCCCTCTTCTACGACGGCTATTTTTATGTTCTCAATGGCCGGAACAAGTTTCTGAGTTGCATCCACCCCGGCAGCGGCAAAGTCGTCTGGAGCAAAGCCATCGATGGTAAGGTCAAACTTGAGGCATCGCCCACCGGGGTTGATGGCAAAATCTATCTCCTCAGCCATCTCGGCGAGGTCTTTGTCTTCAGCGCCGGCCCGGATGGCGGAGAACTCCTTAACAGCACCACCTTCGGCGAATCGCAGAGCGTGAACATTCGTGCCTCGATCGTTCCGGCGAACGGAACCCTCTTCATCCGCACCGACGACGAACTCTACGCGATCAGAAAGTAGTCAGTTCCCCTTGAGGATTTCGATGGCTTTGCGTCGCATCCGGCGCATCGACCACTCGACCGTGTAGTCCTCCAACTTTTCCATGGGGACCCAGGCAAGGTCGTGCGACTCCTCGCTCACGACATACTCATCGCTGCCGCACTGGCGCAGCAGGAACCTCACATCGTAGTGGAAATGCGACGGCTCATCCTTTCGGGCCGGGATTCCGTGGATATCGAGATCGAGAATTTCCGGAGTCACCGCTTCCAGTTCTGAAAGCCCCGTTTCCTCCAGCCCTTCCTGCAAAGCCACCGCCATGACATCATGGTTCCCATCGGCGTGGCCACCTGGCTGCAGCCAAATATTCAGCTTACGATGATGGGTCAGGAGCGTGTTTTTTTCGCTCAAATCCACGATCCACGCCGAACCTGTGACATGCCCCTCTTGCAAACTGCGCTCAAAACAATCAGAGTTCCGCTCCACGAAATCGATGAACTGATTCGTTCGATCCTCTTCGCCGGGATGGCGTTTACCATAACGGCGGAGGAGTTCAAGGAGGGACTCACGATGCATCGCGAACCCTAGCCGGATACCGCAATTTGAAAAGAGCGAAGGGCTCTCAGTCAAAATAGCGCTTCAGGACTGCCTGCTCATCAGGGAGCAATGAGTCTTTCCAAACCGCATCGCCACCGGACCCTTTTGAGTCAACCGCCCCACCCTGTTGAATCGCCGTCGCAACAGGATCTTCTTCGTGTTCGGTTTCTCCAATGCCAATAACGTCACCAACCGCAGCACGGGAAAGATCATCATTCGAAACCGACTCGATCCGGCTTGTCCTCAAATCGTCCTGGTCTCCATAAAAGATTGGAGCATCGCCGCGGCCTCGCTGCACCCCTCCATTGCCGGGATTCATCCCCGCAGTTCCCGCAACCGGCATCTCCCCTTCCCCAAGCGGCTTAAGACCTTCGAGCGAACCAAGACGCTGTGCGCCTTCCCCCAACTGCTGCTGCAATTGTTGCAGCTGTTCCTTCGAGAGGCTTTTCAGCGTCGCTTCGCCTAACTCCGAAGGGTTCATCTCACTAAGCTGTTTCGCGAGGGCTTCATTCAGAGAGAGGCCATTCCCTTCGAGACTTTCGAGCGCCTCGGAAAGTTCACGCATCAACATTTCCCGACCTTCCTCTGATAACTCCGTCGAGAAAGTTCTCAGCGCCTCAAGACTTCGCTCAATCGCCGCCATGTCGCGCGCCAAATCGCTAATGTCGCGACCCAGAGAATCCTTGAGCGTGTCCGATGCTTCGAGGCTGGAATGACTGAACCATTCCTCCTCCGGCTGATTTCTCAGCTCCTCAATCTGTTCCGCGATTTCCTCGAGACTCTCCGGTTCGATGAGCTCTTCGGCGTCCAGAACCTCAAGCCAATCTTCAACCTGTTCCCAGTTGCGCGGCTCACTCGTGATATCAGGAAGATCAGGGCCTGCCGCCGGAAGTGGAACAAACCAAGCCGCGCCGACAATGATGAGCGCGGCGAGAGACGGGACCAGAACTTTAGCCCCCCGCCATCCCGGCAAAGCGGCTTTCCGATCGCCCTTCATCGCCGGAGGCCAGGGCATTGCGCCCTCTAATGCCGCAGCGAGTCGACTGTTAAGCTTCCATCGATCATCAAGACGGACGAACGCGTCACTCCGACTCACGAAATACCGTCGACTCCAGATCCAGGCCGCCAGCGCAGCAATGAAGAGCGAAGTCGCCACGAAGATGGCAAAATTTTCTTTGGTAAAACGAGCCTCATCCTGCGTCCGAAACCAGAGAATCAATGCCGAAAGAACCAAAAATCCGGCTAAAAGAATCCAGTTCAACCGCTCGATCCACCATCCCAGATTGATCCGTCGCTTCACCCGGGAAGCTTCCCCGATCCAGAAGGACTCACTGTCGGCTGCACTCATGACCTGAAACTAACGTTTCGGAGGCGACAGAGCAAGTCTCACGGCCCCACTTTACCCGGATGATTACCGCTTCATGCGATGTCGCTGAATCCAGTCCTGCATCGATTTTCCGGTCGCGTCGAGTTTTGACTTCAGCATTTCAGCTGAGATAGCCATCCCGCCGGCTCCGATCACGATATCCTGCTCAGCACGATCATTGGTCGCCACCGTGATATCGAACTTCGACGCATACTTGATCGCAAGGCGTTCGATAACATCATCGGCTGTTTTTGATGCGCTCGTGTAAAAGATTTGGAGTCCCCCGGGAGAGCGCTCGTCCTGCGTCGTCGTTCCCCGGCCGTCAAAAACGACGACCACTTGATCACCAGAGAAATCCCGATAGCTTTCAAGGCGGCTGATCAACTCCGCATGAGCACTTCCCCGGCTACGGCGATGCATTTCGAGCAGATCCGACCAGGCATGAATGATGTTATTCCCGTCCACCAATAAAAATGACGGGCGTGATTCACTCATCTCGCACCGTCATTTCCGGGAATTCAAGAGACCGCAGTCTCGTTTTTCAATGAGAAGATATTACTCCTTCGACTCGGCAACGTCAGCCTCAGGAGCGGCTTTCTTTGTCGCAGCCTTTTTCTTTGCTGTCTTTTTTGCGGCGGCTTTCTTCTTCGCTGGAGCTTTCTTCGCTGGAGCTTTCTTAGCAGGCGCTGCTTTTCCAGCGGAAGCCTCAGTTGCTGCAGAAACCTCCTCTTCAGAGAGCTCTTCTTTCTTGGCCTTGGCAGGCGCTTTCTTCGCCGACTTCTTGCTCAGAGCGATGAGAGCTTTGACAGCCTCCTTCTTGCGCTTGACGTAACTTGCGCGGCGGATGCGTTTTTCGACTTTATTGTGCTGCTTACCCATAGGATGATACTCGCCATATCTGCGAGGGGCGGAAATTAAAGGGCAATCGCTTGAGCCGCAAGCGGAAATCCATAGAAAGCATCACCGGTTTCAGGGCGGCCGTTCTGGATCGTCTTCCTCTCAATCAGCTCAACCATCATCTCATGACAGATCCTCAGCATCAAAATCCCTGGCTCACCCACTCGACACGCCCTATTTATGAGAATCCCTGGATCTCAGTCAGCGAGAGTTCGGTCACTAATCCCGGAGGCGGCGAGGGAATCTATGGCGTCGTTCATTTTAAAAACCGGGCCATTGGGGTTATTCCTATCGATGAGGAAGGAAATACCTGGCTGGTGGGCCAATACCGTTACACCCTCGACAGCTACGAATGGGAAATTCCCGAGGGTGGTTGCGCCGAAGACGAAGCGCCTCTCGATGCCGCAAAGCGGGAGCTCCGCGAAGAGACCGGGATCATCGCCGGGAACATCGAGATGATCCTCGACAATGTCGCCCTTTCAAATTCAGTGACTGATGAGCGTGCCACGATCTTTGTCGCGCGGCAGCTCTCTTTCACGGATTCCAGTCCGGAGGAAACTGAGGATCTTCAGGTGAAGAAACTGTCTCTCGCCGAAGCGATTAAATGGGTACACAAAGGAGCCATCACTGATTCAGTATCCGTGATGGCTCTTTTGAAAATCGCTGCGGATCAGTAAAGAACCGGCCGCACGAGTGTTAGTTTCACATCCCTGTCATGAGACAGCCGATCGCAAGAACGATCCAGGCCGCAATCGCAAGCCAGAAAACGTAAGGAGCAATCGCTGCGATCGCAAACTGGCCGAGAATGGCAAGAATGAAGAGGATTAAGGAAACAAGAAAGAGAGGTTTTCCGGGGGCTGATAATTTCATAGTAGTTCTTTGTGGGGTTGAATTGACCGGCAAAGAATGAAAACTCAGGAAGTGATCGACAAGAAAAATTCCATATAATTTCAATAAGAATTATTCCCTGGGATTCGTGCCGTCGAGCCGACAGGAGAAACTAAATGGCTTAATCGTTCAGCTCCTTCAGCACCTCAGGATCGCGCACATCAGCCCATTCCCCTTCGAGCTCAACAGCAGCGATACGAAGTCCCGCTTTGACCTGGGCTGCTATCGCGTCAGTGAGTTCATACTCGCCGCGCGGCGACAACTCAAGTCGGGCCGTGTAATCGAAGATCACCGGAGAGAAAACATAGATGCCCGCATTGTAGTAGGGGCTGGTGGGCTGGTCCTCTCTTGGCTTTTCGATGAGATTCGTGACCATTCCATCTTCGATAAATACCGCTCCGCCTTTGCGAACATCTTCGTCGATTTTAACGGTCAGCTTGCCGTCAACGTTCTGAAATTCGACGAGCGGTGCATAGGCCTCCGCAGGGACAAGGATATCGCCGTAGCTCAAAATAAACGGGTCATGCCCGGCGAATTCTTTCGCCAACTCCACAACCCGACCGGTACCGTCCTGAACGACCTGCTCAATGTAGCTCACCTTGCATCCAAAGCTCTCCCCCTCACCGAAGTAATCGATGATCACTTCTTTGCAATATCCCACGACGATCAAGATTTCGCTAACGCCGTTGGAGACGAGGCCGCGAACGATCGATTCGAGAATCGGCGTTCCCTTGACCTGAACCATTGGCTTCGGAATCTCATCCGTCAGCTCTTTCATTCGGGTTCCCCGACCGGCGGCAAGAATCACAGCTTTTTTAATATCACTCATGGAAAATGGTAAATTAGAGGCGCTTCACGAAGTCGGCGATGCGATCAAGAGCGATCTCCAATTGGTCGTAAGCCGTCGCATAACAGGCTCGAACACATCCCTCACCGGCTGCTCCGAAAGCATCACCGGGAACCACGGCGACGTTCTCTTCTTCGAGAAGGCGAAGCGCGAACTCTTTACTCGTGAGGCCAAATTTACGAATGTCGGGAAACGCATAAAACGCCCCTCCGGGGGAAAAGCACGGGACTCCCATTTTCTCAAACCGACTCAGAAGAAGATTCCGGCGGCGAGCGTAGGCGCGGCGCATCTTTTCGACCTCGCCGGCTCCGTTTTTAAGCGCTTCGACGGCCGCGTTCTGACTCATGATGGGCGCGCACAGCATCGAATACTGATGGATTTTCATCATCGCTTCCGTCAAGGCATGTGGCGCGCAGGAATATCCGAGGCGAAATCCGGTCATCGCAAACGCCTTTGAAAATCCGTGGAGGAGGACAGTGCGATCTTTCATTCCGGGGAGGCTCGCAATCGAAACGTGTTCACCTCGCTCCATCCCTGATTCGCCTCCGTAAAGAAGCTCGCAATAAATTTCATCTGTCACGACCAGAAGATCGTGGTCGATCGCGAGTTGAGCGATTTTTTCCAACTCCTCGACGGGCTCAACCGCTCCGGTGGGATTCGTCGGAAAGTTCAACAGGATCATCCGCGTTCGATCCGTGATCTTCGCCGCGACATCCTCTGCTCTGAGAACAAATTCGTCCTCAACCTTGGTCTGCACTCCCACGGCAACACCGTAGGCGAGAGCAATGCTTGGATTGTAACTCACGTAGCAGGGCTCGTGGTAAATCACTTCATCGCCCGGATTCAGGAAGGCCCGGCACACGAGATCAAGCGCCTCGGAAACCCCAACGGTCACGAGCACTTCGCTCTTCGCCTCGTAACGGACTCCGAACTGCCCTTCGACATAGTCGGAAATACATTCCCGCAAACTGAGAAGCCCGAGGTTCGAGGTGTAGCTCGTCTGACCTTTTTCGAGGGAAAAAATCGCCGCCTCACGGATGTGCCAGGGTGCCGCAAAATCGGGTTCGCCCACACCAAGGGAAATGACATCGTCACGGCCCTGCACCAGTTCAAAGAAATCGCGAATTCCGGATCGGGGAATTCGCTTCACATGATCGGCAATTCGATCTTCGAGAGGTTTCATATTAGGCAGAAAATGGATTCGAAAAAATCCGGAATAGATCAGCAGATTGCTCTCTGATCAATCAGGGAGTGACGGGAAGACGCTCGTCTTCGTGGGTGTCGGTCGCAAGGAATCCGCTCTGCTTGTAGACCTTGAGTTGAAAGTGGGTCGCCGTCGAAACGACGCCGTCGAGGGTGCTGAGTTTCTCACTCACAAATTGAGCCACTACCCGGAGATCCGGCCCCTCAACGATCACGGCGAGATCGTAGCCTCCACTCATGAGATAACAGCTCGTGACCTGATCGAATCTGGCAATTCTTTTAGCAAGACGATCAAATCCCCCATCGCGCTCAGGGGTCAACTTTACCTCAATGAGAGCGGTGACAAGGACATCTCCGACCTTGTCCCGATCAATCACCGCGTGATATCCGAGGAGCGCCCCGTCCTCGTCCAGCTTGGCTAACATTGCCTCAACTTCTGCGGAAGTCTTTCCCAGACGTTCCGCCATTTCAGCGGCGGTGAGGCGTGCATTTTTCTCAAGTAACTCCAGAAGAGCATCCATATCGATTCCGAATCAGTTCAGTGGGTTTGTAAAAATGCCCCCGGATGAGGGCAGGGTTTAATCCCCAAAACAGATGCCGACCGACTTCGCCGCTTCGACAATCTCGCCCTGAGGATCCACCAGATTCAACTGTCTTACTGCCTCCTCAATCGGGACAGAACCGACGTGATACTGCTGGTAGCTGACCATACGCCCAAATCGCTTTTGTTCTATCAGTTTCACCGCCTTAACTCCGAAGCGGGTTGCCAAAATCCGGTCGAGCGAAGTCGGGCTTCCCCCCCGCTGAAGATGCCCGAGGGTCGTGCATCGAGTTTCTTTCCCGGTCAGATCACTGAGGTGACGCGCGACCCGGGAACCAATCCCTCCAAGGCGATGCTCCCCGCCCGTGTTGGTGTCTTCATAAAGCAGGTCCTCACCAACCGGGCAGGCCCCCTCCGCGACGACAACGAGCGCACTTCGAAATCCATTCGCTTCCCGTTTTGCGAGCGCTTCGGCGACCTTCGGATAATGAAAAGGAATCTCGGGGATTAAAATCGCGCTCGCGCCGCCCCCCATTCCTCCGTAAAGCGCGATCCAACCGGCGTGGCGACCCATCACTTCGAGGACCATGACCCGCTGGTGACTATCAGCCGTGGTGTGAAGTCGATCCAAAGCATCAACGACCGTTTGCGTCGCGGAATCAAAACCAAAGGTCATCGCTGTTGCCGCGAGGTCGTTGTCGATCGTTTTCGGGACACCGACGACAGGGAAACCTTCCTCTTCAAACTGCAGCGCCGTCGTGAGGGTTCCATCACCACCCACACAGATGAGAGCTTCGACCTCAAGATTTTTCAAGGTGGTGAACGCTTCCTCCATCAACTCCTTCGGAATTTTTCGAACCCCACCCTCGCCGACCTTACCGGAAAAGTGACCACGATTAGTAGTCCCCAGGATGGTGCCGCCAAGGCGGAGGATTCCTTCGGTCTTTTCATTCCGGAGCAACTTGTAGTTACCGGGACTGAGGAGACCTTCGAACCCCTCTTTAAACCCCACGACTTCCCATCCCTGTTGCGTCGCCGCGCCGACGACACCGTGAGTCACCGCGTTCAGTCCCGGGCAATCCCCTCCTCCATTGAGCAATCCGATTTTCATGGGGGCCAAGCAACCACCCATTCAGGGGATTGCGCAAGCTTCAGATCGTTTCAAAATCCCCGTTTGAAAAATCACCGGGGCACAAAAAAACCGCAGCAGGAAGACTGCTGCGGTCTCGTTGAAATAGTTTCTACGAAGCAGATTAGAGACTCGATTTGAGTGACTCGTATTCTGACTGGAGAGCTTCGAGTTGCTCCTGGATTTCAACCATGCGCTTCAATGAACCGGCCACTGAGCCGGTTGATTTTGCGGGAGCCGCTTTAGCAACTTTAGCCACCTTTGCAGGTTTTGGAGCATTCACTGCTGCCGGCTTGCGAGTGACTTTAGCACCCTTCTTCTTTTTCTTCGAACTCTTGCCAGGTGATGCTACTCCGGCTTTCTCCATCCAGGCTTTCACCGTGATTGGGTTGAGCTTCCATTTTGCTGCAGCTGCCGACTGACCGCCGCGGCCGTTTTCTTCGTTATGCTTCGTGATGAAGGCAACAACTTCGTCTTTTGTTTTTTGATCGTATCTGATAGCCATAATCGTATGATTCTAAGGAGGGCGCGAAGCTTAGTGGTGAAACAAATAAATTTCAATAAAGAATTTGCTTCTCGTCCTACCTCTGAGTCCTTCCGTAATACTTCGCACCATACTATGAACGTTTCACAAATCGTCTCAGTTGTATTCTTTTCTCTTGTTTCACTTCTCTCATTCTCCGTCTGGGCATTCGGAGGATCCGTTTTCCCTAATGAACCAACGATGTATGCTGCTTGTGCCATCGTTTTCCTCGGACTGGGAGGAGCTTCCCTACTACCTGCTGCGGGACGATCCGGAAGGTCGGCGCTTCAATTTTGTGCCTCCTTCGCGATCGCCTATCTCGCCTACGCCTTCATCTGGTCGGTGGCGTGGTTTTCCCTTCCCACCACTTTCGGTGAGGTCATCGGATCGTTGGTCGGTTTAGTTGCCTTTTCAGCAATTCTGATCAAATGGAACAAACTGAAAAGTTCACTTCTCGTCGCGACCTCAGTCTTATTTCTGTTCCACACCTTCGGCTACTACCTCGGAGGCTTTACTTATCAAGCAATCCAGGGACGTGGCCCCCTTGCTCTTGACCTGAACCTCTCAGGGGAGACCATCCGCCTCCTCGCAAGGCTCTCATGGGGAGCCGGTTACGGGATCGGGCTGGGGTTGGGGATCGCTAAGCTCCTTTACTTATCGCGCCAGAGCCTGGCAAGCCCATCCACACAGATCTGAGACCAGGTTTCCAGCCTGTCATGCCGCGACTGCAACTCCTCAAGGGTGAGAAACTCAAGGCTCTCGATGTTGTCTTCTCCGGCGCTCACCTGATCAGACTTCAGGGTAAAAAGATGGACCACTCCGAGGTGAACTTTTCCCACCTCATTTGAATCATCATTGATCAAACCCAGCACTTCCTGAGTGTGCTCTCCCTCGATATTGAGTTCCTCATCGATCTCCCTCTCCACCCCGACCGAGTAGGTGTCCCGATCAAGAGACGAAGCAGCATAGTCAGTGTCGTTAATGTGCCCGCCAATCCCAATCGACCCTTTTGCGGCGAGCCTTTTTTCCCCGGATTTCCCACCCCGGACATAGTGGAGAAAACGATCCTCGTAGCGGAAAATGGCATACGGGATGATTTGCTTATACGAAGGATCATCCTCGGCAAGATCACGACCGAGGAAGTGATTGTTGGCCGGATCCAGAATCGTCGGCAAGTAGTTGTCAGGCTCCAGGGAAATACCCTGAAAAGACCCCAGTTTGTCAAAGAGATCGCGTGAGATCACGAGTACATTTTCGTCGGCGTATTTGCTCATGGAAAGTTGAAAGTTTAGCGTGGGGAAAGATCGAAACGATAGTGCGTCAAACCGGAAACCTTGCTCGAGGATCTCACGACGTGGGCACCAAGCAGCTTCTCGAACATTTGGACCTCCATCCGCGCCAGGGTCGGATACTTCTCGAATAGGGATTGCAGAGGATTGTGGAATTCCTCGATGCGGAGTCCTTCCGCTTCCGAGTATTCGCAAATCGAAAAGTAGCCCTGAGCCGTTCTCGCCGCCGCGAGACGCTCGGCCCGCCCTTGAACCGACTCTCCCGTTACCTTTTCGGACAATTTCTCAGTCTGCTCACGGAAAAAGGCGAAGAGGAGTTTTTCCGCCGCATTCGGCTCGAGCTGGGTCGCCGCATCCAAAATTGCCAAACTCACTTCGTCGCTGATCGCTGGAAAAAGCGGCCCCAACTTTTCGGTGATTCGATAAGATTTCTCGGGTCGTCCCACTTCCTTAGGGCGCCTCCAGGTATCGAGATAACCCAACTTTTCGAGGGCAAGGCAGTGCTTTTTCACCCCCATGTAGCTCATATTCAACTTCTCCGCGAGTTCACCGACCGACAAGCCGGGGGAACACTTAATCAGACGAATAATCTCAAACCAATGCGGTTTAGAAAAGTTTTTGAGGATTTTCAGATAGGGCGTCACGGCGAGTCGAGCAGATTGCGAGAAAAATCAGATGAATAGTCAATCAGACGCATCTCATCAAAATATCAAGCCCTCAGAACAGATTGTCACTGAATCTCTCCCATACAATTTTCACACCTTTTTATAACTGCCTGAAACACCGCGAGCGTTACTTTCAAAGTGGATCAATTAGCGCAGGTCGGTTTGACTTCAACGCCGCGTTCCTTATCATTCCTCCCACGTAAGCTTTTCCCTTTAATCGCGTCTTTCTACTCTCAGCAGATCTCTTTCCCCGGCCCTATGTATCACGATCCTGCCCTCGATCTGGAAAAAAAATTCCGCTCCAGTGCTCCCGGCTACTGGGCTGATCGCGATGTCACCGCCGAGCAATGGAACAGCCACACCTGGCAGCTCAAGAACCGCATCACTTCCCTCGCCCAACTCGAAGAGCATCTTAATTTGAGCGAGGAAGAGCGCAGCGGCGTGATCCTCTCCGGCACCAAGCTCGCGATGGCAATCACGCCGCATTTCTTTAACCTGATCGACCGTGATGATCCCGAGTGCCCGATTCGTCGCCAGATCATTCCGCGGATCGAGGAAACCTGGACCTCTCCGTATGAAATGTCGGATCCGTGCGGGGAGGATTCCCACATGCCGGTTCCGGGGCTCGTTCACCGCTACCCTGACCGTGTCCTCTTCCTCGTCACCGACCGCTGCGCCGCTTACTGCCGCTATTGCACCCGAAGCCGAGTCGTCAGTGGAGCCGGCGAACAGGAGTTGGAAACCGACTACGAAGCGGCGTTTCGTTACCTCGAAGAACACACCGAAGTTCGCGATGTGCTTCTTTCCGGCGGTGACCCGCTCCTGTTTTCCGATGGCAAGCTGGAAAAGATCCTGAGCCGACTGCGTCAGATCGAGCACATCGAATTTCTCCGCATCGGATCTCGCATCCCGATCTTCCTCCCTCAGAGAATCACCCCGGCACTCTGCGAGATGCTGCAGAAGTATCACCCACTCTTCATGAGCATCCACGTGAACCACCCGCGGGAACTCACCATCGAAGTGAAAGAGGGCCTCGAACGCCTTGCCAACCATGGAATCCCCCTTGGCAACCAATCCGTTTTCCTGCGCGGCGTGAATGACAGCGTCGAGGTCATGAAGGCTCTCGTGCAAAAACTCCTCATGTGCCGGGTGAAACCCTACTACCTTTACCAGCTCGATCTTATCGAAGGCTCCTCCCACCTCCAGGCACCCGTCGCCAAAGGGATCGAGGTCATCGAAGGCCTTCGTGGTCACACCACCGGCTACGCTATCCCTCAGTATGTCATCGACGCACCGGGAGGCGGCGGCAAAGTGCCCGTGAATCCCGAATACGTGCTTCAACGAAATGAAGAGCGCGTCGTGATCCGGAACTTCGAAGGCAAAATTTTCGAATACCCCGAGCCGGCCGTTCAGCCCGACCCGATCCTCGATTATTGATCCCCGATCACTCCGGTGATCACCGCAATGACATGGCAGATGCTCCCTGCCATCACGAAAAGGTGCCAGGTGAAGTGAGAGAAGCGGCGCTTCATGAGGTAGAAAGCGACCCCTCCCGTGTAGGATAGTCCGCCCGCAACGAGCCAGGCCATCCCGACCGGGCCGACGCTTTCAATGAGAGGCTTGATCGCGATACAAACGATCCAGCCCATGACCACGTAGAGGGCCGTCCCATGCTTGTCGAAGCGCGGGAGAAAAAACGCTTTCAGGACCATCCCCGCGAGCGCAATTCCCCAGACGACAAAGAAAAGAGACCATCCCCAGGGACCACGAAGATTCACGAGAAGCCACGGCGTGTAACTCCCGGCGATGAGCACAAAAATCAAGGCGTGGTCGAGAACCTGGAAAATGCGCTTCAGTCGATGCGTCGTCACCAGATGATAAACCGTCGAGGCTGAGTAAAGTAAGATCAGGCTGCTTCCAAAAATAGCCACGCTGGCGACATGCCAGGCCGAAAGCGGGGCTGCCAATTTCACCATCAATACCAACCCGACGACGCTGAGGACCGCCCCAATCCCGTGACTGATGGCGTTAAAAAGCTCCTCTTCGGGCGACTCACACAGTGCACTCCGTTCGCTCATGGGGAATAATCGAGGACATTGTGGGGTCGCGCCAGTGAAAATATTTTTGCAGCACTTCTGCCATCCAGGAGTCTGAATTTTTAGCAGACTCAGCTGCGCACCCAAATCAAACGCGTTGTGGGATCCGGGAGAATTCCGCCGGCAATGGCTCGACCTGTTGCGGTCAATTCAACAGGGTTGAGCCAATGACCTAACCCTGTTCATTCTTTGCCTCGAAGCGTCTCGTCAAAGACTACAGCAGTCGCTCGCGCCATCGTTTCGCGGCTTCCCGAGGTTTCCACCCAGGCACGCCCTGCCTCGCCGAATTTTCGCATCGTTTCAGGCGCACTTAACATTCCACTGAGCGCCGCTTTCAAGGACGAAACACTCTTCGCCTCGAAGAGTGAGCCGCCCCCGCTTTCACGAATCATTTCCGGAAACGGCCCGTGCGAAGGGGCCACCACCGGAAGCCCGCAAGCCATTGCCTCCAGCACGTAGAGTCCCTTCGGTTCCTCGAAGCGAGTCGGAACGCAGAAAAGATCGACTTCGCGGAAGAACTTGAGCTTGGCCCCCACATCCGGAGCCTCGACGTGTTCGAAACGATCCCCAAGTCCGGCCTGCTCGATCTTTTGAATCTGATCCGCATAGAACTCCCGATCTTTCTCCGAAAGCCAACCGGCCACTTTCAAACTCACGGCGGGCATCTCAGTGGCCAGTTCAATGAAGGCATCAATAATCAGATCAAAACCTTTCTCTGGAGAAAGGCGCGCAAAATAGCCAATCGCTGATCCGGGGGATTTTTCGCAGTTCCCTTCCCAAACAGAATCGAACTCCTCCACGTGAACACCGAGCGGAGTGAGATGAAACTTTCCAGGATCGACCTCCAACAGGCCTGCCATGAGGTCCCGGTAAAATGCGGAAAAGGTGAGAAATCCGTCCGCCTCTGCGGCGAGCTTCCTCATCTCGGCGAGAACCTTGTCGTGCCAGGGGGGAAGCAGTTCGTCGAGAAAAACGTCATCCCCCTGAATCGTGACTAACACCGGCACATCGAGTTCACGCTTCAGCGCCGGAATCGAGCCTCCCACGAGAAGGTTTGTGAGGCAGATCAAATCAGGTTTCACCACTTCCTTTAACCAGTGAACAAGGCGGGCGACCTCCTTTCGCTGAAAGCCGTTCTCCCCTTTCACCATCGAAAGTGTCATCTCACCGAGATCGGCAGCACTCACCGACATCGCTTTTGAAGAGACGCGCCGAATTAATTTTGGATTGTCCAGCCATCGATCCAGAAAAGCAGGGAGATGGCGGAAAAGCGGAATCTTCTGCTGAAGGTAGACATTAATCCCTCCAAAGAAAACCTGATCCATCGAGTGGTCCTCCTCATCCACCCGGATTGGTGTGTAGAGTGGAAGAAGCAGGATGTCCCAGCCCATCTCCTCCAGAGCCGTCACGAGCGCATTGTCACGGATGCAGCTGCCGCAATACATTCCCCCCGCACCGGCGGTGATGTAGACAATTCGAGGTTTATCTTTCAAATTAAATCGGGAGTTGGAAAAACGACAATGAAACGCGGACGGGAGCATCTTTCCATGAATTCAAAGACATCATAACGCCAGTGAGACATCAACGGAAGACGGTAGAATACAAGAGAACACTCCTCTTTCTCATCGATGAAACTATACGCTCTCACGGTCATCCTGATCAGCCTTATCTCAGTTACTACGACCTTTGCCGACTGGCCGCAGTGGCGGGGACCGGACCGCAACGGAATCGCCTCCACTTCCGCGAAGCTCCCGGACGTCATTCCCGAAGACTATGCGCTGACGCAGCGTTGGGCATCCCTCGAAATTCCGAGCGATCACTATGGAGGACATGGCAGCGTCTCCGTCGCTGAAGGGAAAGTCTTTCTTTCCGTTGTCTGGCATCGTGATGAGCCCACCGAAACCAGAAAGATTGATGGCGATGTCCTTTCGACGCTCGGCTATCGCGGAACGTCAAACCTCTCCGAAGAAGTGAGAAAGAAGATGGAGGATGACCGGCTGAACTTGAGCCGTCGCCTCCGCGGTGCCGCCCTCGATGAGTGGGCCGACGCCTGGGTGAAAGAAAATATTGATCCGAAAACTCAGCTCAGTCTCGGTAGTTGGATCATCAGTCGATTTAAAAAAGGCTCCGCCGCGATTCCTCTGAGCGTTTTTGAAACTCTGCGAGGGGCTTCAAAAGAGACCTTCACCGATCAGGCGGCAATGGAGGCCTGGGTCGATGCCCAAAATTTTGATCCGGTCATCCGGGACCAGATCATCAAGGCCGTCCCCGCGACGACAAAAGTGGCGGATGACATCGTCCTTTGCCTCGACGCGGAAACCGGCTCTGTCGTTTGGGAATTCCGCGTCAAAGGTTTTCCGAGCGGTCGAGGCTCGTCGAGCACGCCTGCCTTTTCTGAGGGAGTGGTCTACGCCGCGCTCAGTGAGCATATCTACGCCGTTGATGCCGCGACCGGAAAAGAAATCTGGCGGGCGCCCCTCACGGGCCGGAAGGGCCCTGCATCCTCCCCCCTCGTGCACGGCAATCATGTTTACCTGCAACAGAATCACCTCTCCGCCTTCGATCGCACCACCGGGGAAGAAGTTTGGAAAAACACCGAGGTGACCGGTTCGAACCCGTCCCCGGCGGTTTGGAATGAAGTCATTATTTGCAACACCAGCAAGTCGCTTCTCGGAGTGGACAGCGAGACGGGAACGACACTCTGGAGCGTCGCCGGTGGTGGCGACGGAACTCCCGTCGTCGCCGGAGATGAGGTCGTCATCAGCAGTCAAAGTGAGGGAAAGAACCTCATCGCCTACACCCTCACCGCCAACGGTCCGGAGGAAAAATGGTCACAGCAGTTTCTTGCACGTCGCTATGGATCGACCCCGATCATCTATCGTGAAAACGTTTACTACATGGGCAGCGATCGCCACCTCTGCCTTTCCCTCGCCACCGGTGAGATCCAATGGGAACGCGAGGCTCAATCCGCGATCTCCTCCCCCCTCCTCGCCGACGGGAAGATTCTTGTTTACGAAAACCGGGGAGGCTTTGCACATCTCATCGAAGCAAGCCCGGAAGCCTATGAGTCGCTCGGACGGGCGAAGGTCGGCGCACTTTACTGCGCGTCACCCGCCCTTGTCGGAAAAGATCTCTACCTCCGAACCGCAAAGAACGTCGTTTCGTTTCGATTCGACTAGGCGGTCGAGTCCATCGCCCCTGCAAGCGAGGCCCTCGACAAAAAAATGAACTTTCTGCAAGAAAACCCTTTACAGACCGACCTGTCTGTTTATGTTGCTCGCAGATGAGAAAAGCAAACGCCAAAGAACGAATCCTCGACACCGCCGGGAAGCTCTTTTTCCGCCACGGTTACTCGGAGGTCGGCATCAATGAGATCATCGCAAAAGCAGAGACAGCAAAGGCGAGCTTTTATCAGCACTATCCTTCGAAAGAGGCACTCTGCGAAGCGTGGCTCTCCGACGTCCATGATCGCTCGGAGATCAGCCGTGCTGATCTTCTCGCCAGCGAAGCCAAGCCAATCGAAAAGCTGGAGATCTACTTTGATCAGTTAAAAAACTTCATGGAACAAAGTGAATTCCGCGGATGCCCCTACTCCAACACGGGGGCTGTTTCCGGGAACGAGTGCACCGGCATCATCGAACAAATTCAAGGGCACAAGGAATCCATTCGCTCTTTCCTCCGCGAGGTCTGCTTTCAGCATCTATGCAACAGAGAGAAGGCCGACATTCTGGGTGACCGCATCTTCCTTCTTTATTCCGGCGCAACCACCGAGTGTCAGAATCTGAAAGAGATCTGGCCCGTCGAAATCGCCCGCGACGCCGCCCTCGAACTCATCAACTAACTCTTTTTTTACCCTTCATACAGACAGACTATTCTGTTTTTAACCAAACAAAATTGATACCATGACGATCACCCACACACTGAATCCCGAAAACTGGAACCTCTCCTACCGTGACTACCTGATCCGCTTTGCGCTGCAGCGCATCTCTGACTACGGGATCGCAGAAGACCTGGTTCAAGACACATTCCTTTCCGGCTGGAATGCGAAAGCTTCGTTCCGCGGAGACTGCACCGAGCGGACCTGGCTCACTGGGATTCTCAGAAACAAAGTCATCGATCACTACCGCAAGACCGGTCGTCGCCCTTCTATCCTCACGATCGATCTTGACGGAGCATCGATGGATGAAAACGAAACATTCTCATGGATCGATCAACAGCCCGATCTAAGTCTCACGAATCGCCCCGAAGCGGAAACCGAAAAACACGAGTTCCTCAAAGACCTTGAAGAAGCGGTGACACATCTTCCCGAAAAAATGGGGCGTGCCTATGAAATGCGCGAACTGCTCGGGCTCTCGACCGACGAGATCGTCAACGAACTCGGGATCTCCAAAGCCAACCTCTGGGTCCTCATCCATCGCGCCAAACAAACGCTCAGCGAAGAGCTCGACGCCGAATGGAATGGAATGGATGAGTTCGGAGGACGCCGGGCCGCGTAAAAAAAGAAATTTCCCCGAATAAGCGGCGCAAGGCATTCGTCTAACGGATAATTGATCGGATCCCCGTCCGTTCGTCCGGCTCAAGCGCCCTTACCAAGCAGACAATCTGTCACAGAGATCCTTAAGCCGACAAGATAAGATAAGAGAAATCCCCTCTCACGATGACCGAAATTGCACGACAGATCATAAAGGAACAGTGGCCTCGCCGAAATGATCTGACTCCTGCAATCAGACATCAGGCCCGAACCTTGATTAAGACTCATATTTTTCTAATCAGGGGTTGGAAACTAGACCTAGCTGCTTAAGTTTTTAAAAAAACTTCCGATTTTTTAAAAAAGTAGTTAATGTTTCCTGATTAATGGGATAAATTAACAAATGCGCCTCTGGACATTTGTTCTGTCAGTCACCCTTGCTCTTCTTTCTTTCACCCTGAACTCTGAGGTTTTGGCGGAAAAGGAAGATCGGACGCTCCGTTCTTTTCGCCCGATCGTTCCGATCAAACAGAACGTGAATCCCGGTAAGAGTCAGACCCTTTCCCAAACGGTCAAGCTGACGATCCCCCCTCCCCCGACACCGGCTCCCTCATCCGCTCTGTTTCCGGAAGGAAGTGTTCCTGAGGTAAGCCTCCCGCCTGAGCCGGTTCATTCTGAAAAGTCAGAAGCATCTCTGGACAGCGATGCTTCCGAAGAGGACGCGCTCAAAGAAATCGATCCTGACGCGCCGACCCTTGCAAAGCTGCGCGAAGAAGCACATCGGCTCGCAGATCGCGGCCTCACCTATAAGTTCGGCGCTGATGATCCGAGTTCCGGCGGACTCGATTGCTCCGGTGCGATGCAATATTTACTCTCCAAGATCGGAGTCGATGACGTTCCCCGAACTTCCTACGACCAATATTACTGGCTGAAGAAGGAGAAGATGCTCGACGACGTCTACGGCAAGTCAGCAACTTCGAAGATGATGAAAAAACTGTCGCCGGGTGACCTCATCTTCTGGGGAGGCACCTGGAAATCGGGGCATCGCGTTTCCCACGTCATGCTTTACCTCGGCTATGACCCAACCGCCGACAAACACTACATCTTCGGAGCGCGCGGCAAGAGTTCCAAGGGAATGCTCGGGAACGGTGTCGATATTTTCGAGCTCGAACCTGATCGTGGCCGTCTCATCGCACACGGCAAAATCCCGGGGCTGCAATATTGAGCGCCTCACCTACTTCATCGGCGCAAGGAGATCGTCCAGTTCCCCGTCGGAAAAAGTCAGCTTCTGAGGGGTCCCTTCGAGAATCCCTTCGAACAGCGCCCGCTTCTTCTGCTGGAGCATGAGAATCTTTTCCTCGATCGTCCCCGTTGTGATAAGCTTGTAGACGAAGACAGGATTTTTCTGCCCAATGCGATAGGCCCGGTCGGTTGCCTGCGCTTCCAGAGCCGGATTCCACCAGGGATCAAAATGAATGACGGTGTCTGCGGCGGTGAGGTTCAGGCCTGTTCCCCCCGCCCGCAGACTGATGAGAAATACCGGCGCTTTCCCCGCCTGGAAATCATCGCAGAGCTGCCCGCGATCTTTCGACTGACCGGTGAGGAGAAGGTATCGAATGCCTTCTTTTTGCAACGCTGCTTCGATGATGGCAAGCATCCCCGTGAACTGTGAAAAGATGAGAATGCGGCGGCCTTCCTCCACCATCGAGGGCACCATATCCATGAGCAGGTCCATCTTTGCTGAACCCTTCAGCTTCTTCGCCGAGGGAAGATTCAAAAGCTGCGGATGATTGCAAACCTGGCGCAGCTTCATCAACGCCTCGAGAACGAGGAGCCGCGAGCGGTCGACGCCAAGGCGTTCTATTTCTTCATGAACTTCACGGCTCACGGCGGCACGCACCGCCTCGTAGAGCTCGACCTGCTTGGGAAGCAATTCCAGCGAGCGCACGATTTCACTTTTCGGCGGAAGATCTTTAGCCACAAGCGCCTTGGTCCTCCGCAGCATGAGAGGAGCTACCCGCTCCGCGAGACGCTTCCGCAAGCCCTCGTCGCGGTCATTCTCAATCGGCCCTCTGAAACAGCGGTTAAAACTGTCTTCACTCCCGAGGAACCCGGGCATCAAAAAATGAAACAGCGACCAAAGCTCTCCGAGGTGATTCTCAATCGGAGTTCCGGAAAGACAGAGTCGATGACGTGCATCGATGCGGTAAGCGACCTTGGTGACTTGAGAGTTGGTGTTCTTAATCGTGTGAGCCTCATCAAGCACGACGTAGTGAAACGGCTGATTAAGAAGCTCCTCAGCATCCCTCAGCAGCACCGGGTAGGAAGTAACAACAAGATCGCAGTGCTGAAGCACGGAGTAGTATTTCTTCCGGTTTGCTCCCTGGAGCGCAATTACCTTCAAGGATGGCGCGAATTTCTTCGCTTCTTTCTCCCAGTTCGGGACAACACTCTTCGGAGCGAGAATCAGACTGGGCAAATCACCTCGTCCGGCCGCTTTTTCATGATGTAAATGACAGAGCGTCTGGATCGTTTTCCCAAGCCCCATGTCGTCGGCGAGGATTCCTCCCATCTTTTGCTCCCGCAAAAACTGAAGCCACTCAAAGCCATCCTGCTGATAGGGTCGCAGGGTAGCTAAAAATCCCTGAGGAGCATCTGGAATCTCTTTCGGCTTCAACGACTCCAGCTCCTCCGCATGGAGTTGCAGTTGTTTCGGCGCTCTTTTGACAATGGCATCCTCGCCCTTCATGCCGACAACCTGCGCTGCGCGAACTTTGTGCAGCTTCAGGGTGCCATCCTCATTGATTGTGTCCCGATCAAAGAGCTCGGTCAGGGTAGAGAGAATCGATTTGAGCCGGGCCGCTGGAAAGGCAATGAATTTCCCTGAAACGCCGGTAGGAATGGGAATCTTCTTTTTCGATGGCCACTGCTCCAACAGCGCGAGCGAGTCATTCGAAGGGCGGCTCTCAAGGTATCTCACGAGATACGGAAGCAGATTAATGCGCTCACCGTTCACCTGCATGCCGTACTCAAACCCGAACCAATCGACGTTTTCCTTCTCCTCCTTAAACTCGCCGTAAAAATCGAGGGGCTCGACAACCTGAAGACCAAAGCCTTCATCAATGACAATCTCACAGCCCAGATCAATCAGCTCCTGCTGACGGTTCGTGATAAAGTCGGCCCAGAAGACTTCCTGCATTCCCCGCCGAATCGCGGAGTAGCCGTAGCACTGGCGGCAGTCAGCCTCAATTTCATCCCACGGATACAACTCCACAAGACGCCTCAGCCCCATTTCCCGGAGACGGGTTTCGATCCTAGGATTCTCTCCGGTAATCCTCGCGAGAGGCATTCGCTCCAAAACGGCACGAGCATCTGAATCATCCCAATGAAGAATGCCTGCTCTCACGTCTGTCGCAAAAAGATCGAGCCGCGTAGTCAACGCCCCCATCCCGAATTCCTTATCTTCCGCAGCTCCCTTTTCAAGCATCGCCATCATGAGCAAGGCGGCAACATGCTCATTATTCGGCGTAGTGTCAGCGTCGCTGCGACCGTCGACCTTCCATTCCCCCTCAGCGGTATGATGGATGACAATGCTGACTTCGGCTGCAATCTCTCCTTTTTCAGGGGTGACCTGCCCAAAAATCCCGGCGAAGGCTCCCTGGATGTTGGCCGTGACCAGTCGGACTAACCCGGAATCGATCAACCACCTGCCCTTGTTCAGCGCGTCTCTCGAAAAAATCACCCCGCAGAAAGGAGGCTCATTGAGCACGATTTTCCCCAATACACCAGAAGGGTCAGGCGTGTCGCCGTCAAAACGGAGACGACTGTTGAGGGAGGTTTTCTTCAAAAAGATCAGCGGTTAACGGCGGGCCATCATGATCAACAAGCTGACGAAAATTTCAACCTCTTCGAATAGAAAATACCTGTCTCCGTACAGAAAAAGAGCCGGGTGGATTTCTCCACCCGGCTCCACAGGTTTACGTCCACGATGAAATTAAATTCCACCGCAAAGATTTATCGAACAAACTCCTGCTTGAGTTCGGAAAGCGCGGCACGATTGCGCTCGTAAAGTTGCTCCATCTTCTTCCTGGTCTCAGAGCCTTCCGGAAGAGAGTCGGCCAACGCTCCAAGGTCGCGTTGGATGGACTGAAAGTTGTAAATGAGTTCCAAATCTTTCTCAGAATCGATCACTGGATTTCCACTCATCGAAACAGGGCGAAACCCCGCCAGGGCCTGACCGCGGGACTCAGCTGAGTCCATCGGAACATAGCCACTGACAAATACACGCGGGGACTGGCTCACACTGGCCATCGAGTTCATGATCCGGCCTTCAATGAGTCCGGTTTCAATCCCATACCGGATAACTCCGCTTTCAACCGGGGGGAGGTAGGAATCAACACGTGATGGAGCTAAAAGCTGAGGCCTCCTCGAATCACCGGGGACCCTCCCAACCGAAGCCGGTATGACGGAATTCGCCTCGAGGTAGCTTGCATCGACCGGACCGCTCAAATCCTCCGAACTTTCGACGAAATCAAGGCTCGCAAGATCGTCAACCTCCTCAGCGAGAAACAATTGCGGCACATGAACCACGTTCTCAACACTCGCCAGGATCAGAGGGTCAACCGCATCAAAGAGGGATGAGTTGACCGGGGCATCAGCCTCTGCCAGTTCAACATGACCGCTTTGCGTAAAAATAGCAGCACCGACGAGACACATGGCAACTACGGCTGCAGCGATCGAAGTGACGGCACGGCGTGATTGATTAAACTGAACCGGAGCAATGACCTTACCGGCTTCAACCAAAGGAAGAACTTCGAGGTTCGGCTCGCGCATCTCGCGACACCACTCACTCTTCAACCCTTTGGAGAGGAGGCCCATGATATCCTCCATCGATTCCAATTCACTCATCGCGTTCGGAGACGCCTCGAGCTTGGCATCGAATTCGGCTCGCTCAGCGAGGGTCATCTCCCCGAGGGCATAAGCGGTAAGTTGTGGATCGTCAGAATTGACTGGTTCGCGGTTCATGAGTGGCAGTGGTTGGACGTTTGGCAGGTTGTGAAAATTAGTTGGGAAAATCAGGAAGGAGTCACTCCCATCAATGTTCTCAGGCGTTTGATACCGGTGTGGATGAGGAAACCAACGTTGCTCACGCTGAGACCGGTCACATCGGAGATTTCTTTGTAGCTGAGATCCCCCTGAAACTTCAGGCGAATCACTTCCCGCTGGTTGTCGGGAAGCCGCTCTAAAAACTTGAGAACTTCCTCGAAGCTCTCTTTCTGCTCCATCGCATTTGCGGGATCCGGAGAAGCGTTCTCCATATTCTCAAATGCCTCACCAGCTGAGGTGAGCATCGGATTCTCCTTACGCAGAACATCGATGGAACGATTGCGACAGACCGTGTAGAGCCAGCTCTTGAGCTTACCCTGAATCATCTCAGGATCCTGCCGGTGAAGCTTAACAAACGTATCCTGAACAACGTCACGGGCACGCTCCCAGTCTCCGCCAAGCAAGCCTGCAGCATAGCCAGTCAACGGCCCTTCGAAGTCTGCCTGGGCGGACTCGACTAGCTCTCGGGGAGAAACCTCCATGGATTTAATAAGCAGGGCGGACATAGACTCGATGACTACGCAATCTTGAACGCTCCGGAAAAAAAGTTCTTAGATAAAAATTACTTAGATAATCTAAGCCATTTTTCAGTTCCCTCAATGCCAAGCTTTTGAACGCCTGATTTCCCTCCGGTTTTCGATGAATTTGGTCCTTAGAATCATCCCATTTGAATTGCGGTCTGAGAATTGAGATTTTCATTTATGAGAGTTTTTAGTTGCAATAGTTAAGAAATCCGTAGTATTTGACTTACTTAACTTTTTTCAGTTCACCACCACTTAATCGACCATGGCCAATATCCTTATCATCGACGACGAAGCAGCAATCCTGAACCTCATGTCGAAATCCTGTCGGCAGCAGGGACACGACGTCACCGCCGTCCAGACCGGAAGAGATGGCCTCAAGGTGCTTGATGCGTCACAGCCTGATCTGATGATTGTCGATCTCCTCATCGGCGATATGAATGGCCTTGATATTATTCGCTACTCCGAAGAGCACTATCCCGAGATCCAGATCATCATGGTCACGGGCAACGGGTCGGTCGAGACGGCGGTCGAAGCAATGCGACTCGGCGCTTTTGATTACCTCACGAAGCCGTTTGAACTGGCTGACCTCCAGCGTACCGTCCAGCTCGGTCTGCAAGCACCTTCAGAGCAATCTGAAATCACTCAGGGGTTCCAGGCTGCGGCAATCACCATGCCGAGCAGCGGCATGATCGGTGAAAGCCCTAAGGTGAAAGAGATTCTCGATGTCATCGAGAGAATTTCCGACAACGACTCCCCCGTCCTCCTCGAAGGCGAGTTCGGATCCGGAAAGCAGATGGTAGCGCGGAGCCTACATAATGCCAGCAGCCGGAAAGACGCTCCGTTTAAAGTACTTCAGTGCTCAGCCCTTCCTGAAGAACTTCTCGAAAGCGAACTATTCGGTTCTCCATCGAGCCGTGGCGAAACGATCTTCTCCCGTGCGGCCGGAGGAACCGTCCTTCTCGAAGAGATCCACGTTCTCCCCCTGCGATTGCAGTCTAAGCTTGATAGCTACCTTGAGGAAATCAACACCCGCCGGATGATGTCTGATCTCCCCCGTCACATGGATGTTCGGTTCATTGCCTCTTCGGCAAAACCTCTTCAGGAGCTTATTGAGTCCGGAAACTTCCGCGAAGACCTCTTCTACAAGATCTCGATCATCCCGATTGATGTGCCGCCACTCCGCAGCCGGACCGAAGACATTGAGCCGCTCGCTGAACACTTCCTCAAGCAACGTTCCGAGCGCACCGGGACAAGCACGCCGGAAATCGATAAGTATGCGAAGCGTCTCCTCGAAGGATACAGCTGGCCAGGGAACGTAGGTGAACTTCAAAACGCGATTGAGCGTGCCTGCGCGTTCGCTGAGGGAGGTCGGATTCGTCCTGTCGATCTTCCACCCAAAGTGACTCAGAAAGTCGAGATTACAGACGAAGACGAGAAAACCACCCATCACCTTCCCATTGGCACCGGACTTTCCGACTACGTAAGAAAACAGGAAAAACTATTCATCCGCGAGACCTTGAAATACAACGGTGGTTCTCGGGAAAAAGCGGCCAGCATGCTTGGTGTTAGTATTGCCACCCTTTACCGCAAGATGGGTCTGAAGCTTGAAAAAGATAAGATGACCACCAGGTAGAGTGACCTGCGCCGGATCATATCCCGAAAACTATCGACGGCCTTTTGAGATCTGATGTGATTCTCAAAAGGCTGTTTTGCTTTCTTGATGCGTGAACTTGCGGAGCTGCAAGAGGACTCTTTACCGCGCCAATAAGACTAGTCGATCGCCTCGGTCAAAACATCACGCTGCCAGGGAAGCACGCCTTCCAGCCTTTCCTCGACTGTCAGATTAGTGGAAGCCATGCGTTCCATGATTCCGCGCGTCGCAATCATCGTGCCTTCAAGTCCAAGCTCAGTGGCTCTCTTATTGCGGATACCGCGAATGCGATCAAAGCGTTTCTCATCAATATCGAGGCGAGGTCCATTTGCGCGGATTTTCTTACTAGGATAGTCGGACTGAGAAACCGCATCCGCCCGGCCAATGAATTCATCCAATCGCTCCAACGACGGTTTCTTAATATAATGAGGAGGCTTCAACTTGCGACCTTCATCGAGGTTTCCGACCATGCGAAACATCTCACTATTACTCAAAAATTTGAATGCAGGACGGTCGAGACGTCGACACTCATCGTCGCGCCACTCCCAGAAATATTTCATATAATTCAACCCTCGCGGCGACAACTTGCCCCATCCGGTGATCCTCCAGGCATCTTTTTGAACACGATCACCACGATCAAAGACACTGGAACGAGCCGAATCACAGCTCTGAAGAAACCAATCATACCGACCGGCCTCGTTGAGCCGCGCTTCAAATTTCCCGGCTAAGTCGAGGAGATACCTGACGTCGTTAAACGCGTAGGCGAGCATTTTATCACTCAATGGTCTCTGACTCCAATCAGCCTTCTGTGACTGCTTTGAAACCTTCACTTCGTATTCCGTCTCAAGAAGGTTCGCGAGACCGAACTTCGTCTGACCCAGAAAACGCGCCGCGATCTGTGTGTCCATGATCCGGTGCGGAGCCCAGTCGAAAGTCATACTGAACATCGAGATGTCATAATCTGCTCCGTGCATCCAGACTTTTTTGAAGCGATCAATGAATTCAGGAAAAACCCGCAAGCCATCAATCCCAATCGAGAGCGGATCGATGATCGCCAACTCTGTTGGCGTCGAGAACTGAACGAGACACAATTTTGTCTCGTAAGAATGCATGCTGTCTGCCTCGGTATCGATCGAACAGGCTTCCAGGTCGCCGCGCGCAATAACTTCAGACACATAAGCCTCAAACGACTCCTGTGTGTCTATGTAGCGCTCGGGAAAGGACTCAAACCGGGCCGGGGTAACGGAAGACATCGCAAATTAGCCTACTGGATGCCACGAAGGAGAAGCTCCGCGTTCGAACTGGTCGATTTAATAGTCTTCAACAAGACTTCCATCGCCTCCGGAGCAGGGCGCTGAGCCATCTGCTTTCTCAGGGCACTAATGCGACGAAACTCTTCGGGATGGTAGAGAAGTTCATCCTTACGGGTGCCACTCTTGAGAAGATGAATCGCCGGGAAGATTCGGGATTCCGCCATCTCACGATCAAGGGTGATCTCCATATTGCCCGTCCCCTTAAACTCCTCAAAAATGACGTCGTCCATGCGGCTGTCAGTTTCAATCAGACAGGTCGCCAGAATCGTGAGGCTTCCGCCCTCTTCCACATTGCGCGCTGCACCGAAAAAACGTCGTGAGCGTTCGAGCGCCTTCGGTGAAATACCACCACTCCCAATTGGGCCACCACCGCCGCCACCACCGCCGCCGCCGCCGCCGCGATTTTTTCCACGCCCTGCGCCGCCACCGCCACCGCCCGACTGGTTCGCGGAGTTATGGGCACGAGCGAGGCGAGTCAGGCTATCAAGGAGCACGACCACATCTTTTCCTGTTTCTACAATCCGTTTAGCACGGTTCAAAACCATGTCTGCCACTTCGATATGACGCTTTGAAGACTCGTCAAACGTTGAACTGAAAACCGAGGCGTTCACGGTCTCACGGAAATCGGTAACCTCCTCAGGCCGCTCGTCGAGCAGCATAACAATCAATTCGACATCCGGATTGTTCTGATGAATTGAGACCGCGATGTTCTTCAGAAGGATCGTTTTGCCACCGCGGGGAGGAGCCACGATCAAACCCCGCTGTCCTTTTCCAAGAGGAGCGATTAGATCGATCACCCTCGAAGAAACACAGGGAGCGTCCATGATTTCCAAAATCAGCCGCTCATCAGGAAACATCGCCGTAAGATTGTCAAAACTGGCGGGATCTTCCCACTCATCAACAGGAATTCCCTCCACTGTGACAATAGAATCTACTGAAAGGAACTTTTCGCGGTCTCTCGGCACCCTGATGACACAGGAGAGCTCCTGGCCAACTTTGAGCTGATGCTTCTTGATGAACGAAGCAGGGACATAAACATCATCCGCATTCGAAGCGAAACTAAAGTCAGGCCATCGCAGAAAACCGAAACTGTCGCCGGAGTAGTCGAGAAAACCTGTCGCCTCCATCACCGTTCCAAGTTCTCCATAAAATTTTAAGAGTTCGAAGACAAGCGCGTGCTTCGAGCGCATCCCTGCAACACGCAAATCAGCCTCCTGAGCTGCCTCATGGAGATCGCTCAGCGACCTCTTTTGAAAGTCGTTAATCACAATCCGCTCCGGGACTTTCACCATGGGCTTTTGCTCCTGATTCCCGGGTTCAGCCGAGTCGGTTTTGGCAACTGCGTTATCTGTCATTAAGTATTAAGAGAAACATCTTCGAACCAGATGTTCGACTTGTAAATTTAAAGCCTCCAATGAACCGTCATTCCAAACGACGACATCAGCACGGCGAATTTTTTCATTTATCGAAAGTTGGGCGTTCAGAATTTGATTGGCTACTTGAAGGTCGAGCCCCCGCATAGAGGTCAGTCGATCAACTTGAGTGGCGGGACAAGCGGCGACAACTAAATCGAGATCACGTTTCAAAGGGAAATCGACCTCATAGAGCAGAGGCACTTCAACAAGCAAAAATTCAGTGTGGTCAGCATTGTCTCCAACAAAGTCCACAACCCGCTGATACACCAAAGGGTGTATCAGCTGTTCAAGCTTCTCACGAAATTCAGAATTTTCAAATGCGTGTTTTCTCACAAGCGCTTTATCGAACAGCGCTTCCTGCCCCACTCCACACTCCGCAAGGAGCTGAATCACTTTTTGTTGGACACTCTCTTCGCGCAGAAGATCAGCGACACAAGCATCACTGCTGAAAAACGGTGCCTTCAGACCTTCCTGCAACGCCCCGGCGACTCGACTCTTTCCACAGGCGATGCCCCCAGTGATGGCAACAGTGATCATCTCAGGAAGGTTCCCATAAAAAAGGCGCAGTAGTGTGATCCACTGCGCCCATTTCGAAAATTAATCTCTCCTCGTGATCACTTCTGGTAAGGAATCGGTCCGGGAGCAAATGTCGTCTGAGGGGTGATAGGAGGACGTGGAATCGGCTCTGGCAGCGGATCGTCCTTAAGCCCGCCATGGATAGGAGCACCCGCTGGGTCCATTAACTGAGCCTTCACAAAAATAGTGAGGTTACGCTTTAAATGCTGCTCAACACTTGAACGAAAGAACCGGCCAATAACCGGCAAATCACCAATGAAAGGAATTTTGTCTTCGACATCCTGAACATCCTCTCGGATCAGACCACCCAATGCGATCGTCTGACCATCCCAAATGGTCACCTGAGTCGTCACCTTGCGAGTGGAAAAGACAGGCATGTTGATAATGTTTGGCGTGAGAACATTAACGCCATTAGTAATCGGACTTCCATAGTTAATGAATCCATCGAACTCGACTACTTCAGGAGCCAAGTTCAAGTCAATCGTGAATTCATCAGCACCAAGGACGGGATCCACTTCCAAAGTGACCCCAGTGTTCCTCGTCTCAAACGCGGTCGGGGTTGCCGGCGTGACAGGAAATGAACCGCCAACAGTAGTGTTACCGACTTGGTTGGGAATTTCAGGCGGATCATACTCAGTTGGATAAATGAACTCCCGGATAACTTCAATTTTTGCACGCTGACCACTTCTGGCCATGACCGAAGGTGCGGACAAAAGATCGACCCCTTTCTTCTGGCTCAACGCTCTTATTGCCATCTGAAACTGCGGGTCAGTCAGAACCCCAGCAACACCGAATACTGAAGGTGATGAACCGAGGCCGTTCCCGGGGATAATTAATGAATCAATACTGTTGCCGGAGACAGCCCTTGATCCTGACCTTAGACCACCCGTGAGAAGATTCCCCGGATTTCCAGCCGCAAGCGCAGGATTCACGAAAGAGAAGTCACCAGCATTAGAGGCATTTACTACATTCCCTACAGTCCCTCCACTCCCGAGAATATTGTTCGTTCCGAAAGCAAATGGACCCAGCAACCAATCAAATCCCAATTCGTCATTGATTTCATCAGCAATCTCAACGAACCGCGAAGTAATGTAGATCTGCTTCTCCACACCGGTCCTTATGGACTCAATGTAAGCCTCCACGATTTCGAGCTGATCCTGGGTATTCGTGACGACCAGCGTTGACGATGCCGGAGCGTAAAAAGCGGTCGCACCCGTGCCGAATGTAATTCCAAAAGACTCGAGAACTTCTTTTGCAGACTTACGTGCACTGAAGGCCGAAGTTCCGCCTCCAGCAACCGGATCAGCAAACGGGTCAGCAGCTCCACCACCCCCGCCCCCACCACCATCCTGGGCAGTCGAGAGAAACGTAGGCGGAACCGTATAATTCACCGTAAAAAGATCCTGATCGGGAGTAGAAAGCGGAACAACGAGAACCGCGTTTTGCTCAACCTTGTATTTCAATTGAGCCAGCCCCGTGGTGTATCGCAAGGCTTCAGCAAGCGGAACATTGGATAGTCGCAGTGTTATCCGCGTGTCGGCCACACCACCTCCTCCAGTATCAACCGCTCCGCCGCCGCCGGAAAAACCGAATCCACCGTCATCACCGCCAGCTGGCGCGGCAGGGGCTCCTCCTCCACCTCCACCGAGAATGCCGGCATCAAGGACGATGTTCACGCCTTTTCGCGCAGGATTTGATTCGCCTATGTCAAGCTCAACTGATCTAGACTGAAGGAAATCGAGAGCGTCCTTGAGGGGCGTATCGACAAACTCTACACTCGGGAGGAGAATGCTTTTGAGCTTATCCTCGATTCGACGTATCTCACCGCTGGCGGTGTCAGTCGGAATATTAATCAATTCACCACCATCAATTGCTGAGGGAACCGGCGTTTCCCAACCCGCCGCAACCTCACGCAACATCTTGGAACGAGTATGATCTCTGGCCACGTCATAATAATCCATCTTATGCCGCTCATTATTCTCCTGCCCGCGACGAGCGGCTGAATTGTAAGGATCGTCATTGAGAGCCTTATGGTATTCACGGTCCGCTCGGTCATAATCCCCAAGGTCAACATAGCCCTGAGCGGTCTTTAATGCCAACTTTACTCTTCTCACTCGCTCAAGGTGCCCGGGAGTCAACGCAGGTGAGTAATAGTCAGGATCGCTTAGCTGCTCCAACAAGCGTTTCGCGTCGATATTGTCAGGGTCAACACTTGGCTGCAGCACTTCTTCAACAAGGGCGATCGCTTCCGGATACCTTCCCTCGCCAGCGCGCTGACGCCCCAGAAGAACCGACGCTCTCGCGAACTGCTTGATGTAAGCCCTCCGTCGCGGCTCAGTCATTGGTGCCTCCGGAAGCAGGTCAAGTGCTGCCCGATACTGATCGATCGCACCCTGATAATCTCCATCAGCCATCAATTGGGAACCCCGAAGAGCAGCTTCATCAGCCTGCTTCACACGTTCTTGCAAGCGGACAACGTAATTCGTTGCGATCGACGGGACTCCACCGCCCGACCCATACCCACTCGGGCCAGCAAACGCCATCTCGACTCCAGAAAGCAAAATGAACGTGATTATAGCCGAGAAATAGCAGGGAACTACCCTTTGAACAACGAATGTCATCTTCATAAAATCTTGTAGCTCAGGAGGATCGCAAGATCTCCCCCTCTGAGGTTCCTCATCAAAACCAGAATATCGCCTTTCTGTCAACCGTTACTTCTTCTTAATTTCCACTGTTTGCTCAGGCTCTGAACCGGTCCTGTAAGTAACCACGGAGGAGTCTTCATTAGCCTTCTCGAGCCTGTATTTCGTCTCCGAATCTTTGAGGATATTGAAGGCATCTCCCTCTTTCACGTAAAATCGATTTCCCGGATCAAGCATGAATTCAAGCTCAGCAAAATAGGTCGGAATGATTAGATCCACATTACGGACCAACTCATAAGACTTTCCATCCGGCAAATACGTCACCTTCACCACAGATGCATCAACTTCAATACCGACGTTGTTGGGGGCTTTCTTCTCTTCGAATGAATCGACCCTGAACTGGCCGTCTTTAGAGGATTCGCCGACTCGAAGGTAAAAATTATCCGTCCCGGGCCACTTAACCGAAGGAACCTTCACAATCTGAAAACGCTCCGAATCCGGGCGGGCCGAAAATCGGAGAACATACTCCTGCTGCTGACGCGAGTGCATCACCAGCTTGTCAGCATAAGGCGGATGAGAAGACGCGTCGCCTGGAGCCGTCTTATCATTCCACTCAGCCAAGTTCGTGAACCCATCACCATCTGGATCTTGAGAGAGTACGCCCGAATTCAAAAAATCCAAATCGTGCTCGAGAAGCCATGCGTTCGACGCCGGAGGCCGAAGTTGCCTTGCATTAGGATCGCTCATATCAATCAAGTTGCCTCCCGATTCCACGATTGGAACACTGACAAAAAGTGGAACCTCCTTCGGAGGAGTTCCGATAACTGGAGTCTTCCACGTTTGGGAACTCTCCACGAACTGCTGCGCTATGCGGGCGATCATGACGTCAGTCGGAGGCAACTCGTCATTCGGCGACGCCGGATTCATTACGAAACGCTCACTGAAACTGAGCGCACTGAGCGCGATGAGGCACGAAATCGCCATAACAATGACGCCGACGAAAATTAGAAGCCCAGTATGCCAGTTTTTTTTCATCGCTCACGTCCTCCTTTTTTGCTATCCACCTTTTCTTTTTCATTAGCAGCCACTTCCTCAGGGCTGATGAATCTCACTATATCGACCACCATAAACACGTTCAAGTTCTCCTGCCCCATTAGGACGCGGGCATCTTTTGACGATGAGATAAAACCTTCTTCACGGGCCCGCGTGGACAGTTCGCCCTCATTTGCTGTGGGATACCCCCACGCTTCAAGCCTCTCGTAGGAAGCGACCTCTTTAGTTTCAGGATTCTCATAAGCCGGGAGACTCGACTGCTGCGCAGCGGAAAGCTTGATCGGCCCCTCTGTCACCTCATTCCCTACTTTCAACACCCTAACAATATAGAAAAAACCGGTATCGTTCGCGAGCTGATTAATGAGTGCCTGAAAAGATCCGTGCTTACCTGAAAATCTCAACCGGACGGGATATTTATGAACAACACTGCTGGCGTGATCATTCAGCGCCCCGGCTTCTCCCGGGATCGGATCTCGCTCGAATGAGACAAGACTGGAAGCGCCCACTTCAACAAGCGACCGCAAGAGGTAGTCGACGGCCTCCAACTCATAATCAAGAACAGGCACCAGCTCCTGGGGGGGAATCGAATTACTGTAAGCGTCAAACCCCATCTGAAACTCGGCAGCATCAGTGATGGATAGTCCACCCTCATCGGCATACTTACGAAACCCCTGGACGCGTTCCTTAACAATTCTCTGAAATTCAGGCCCTTGAAGAGTCGTGTTGAGCTTTCGCTGAAAAGTGTCCAAGCTGGCAAAAAGCGCTTCGACCGAGTTATCGTATTCTGTGACCGTCCCAGTGAGTGCCTCGCTATTCTCTTTATTCGGATAAGGAACACGCCGCTCCAAGCCCTCAATCGCCCCGACCCTATCATCCCAGCTCTCCAACGCACTGGAGTATTTACTATATGCTGAGAATGCGTAAAACCCGCTCCCTCCAATGACGAGCGCCGCGATTACCCCGAATGTTGTTAACCAAACCTTGTAGTTCATATAATCCTATAGCTCTACTTCGTGAACTTGACTTTATTTTCTTCAGGCAGGGGCAGAACCATCTTGAATGGATAAGCATACCGATCATCACCGGTTCCTGCATCCACTTCGATAATTTGACCGATGTCCACACCCTCAAGCGCGAAGAACGCATTCGTTGTTTCATCCTCTGAATCTGCCTTTAATCTGTTAAAATAGTCAGTCACAACCTTTGACCCCCCCCCTGCGTTTTCCCGCCAAAGGCCTTCAATGGAAAAGGAGTCAATCGTCGCATTGATCGCTCCAGAAACAGCGAGCAGGTCTGAATCCTGGTCTGCGATCACCGGCACCCCGGCAGCAAGAGGCTCGATTACCGTCATGAAAAGGATATCACCATCCATTTTTTCAGCGAGCTTGTTGAACACTTGAACCCAGTATACCCGATGCTTTACTGCCTCAACATAGGGGCTCTTCTGGCTGTCAATCCGCTCAATTTCGGCCTTAGAAGATTCGATCACATCATTATATTTTTTCAAGTCCAAGGCCTTTACCTCGATATCGTCCCCTTTCGTGAGAGCGACACCGGACGCCTTTGAGAAAAAGAATCCTAAACCACCGAGAAATACCGCAAGGACTGCAACTGCAAGCAGGAGCGCCGGCTTCCTCTTCTGGAGATCCTTGGCTTTCTGCACTGAAGCCGGAATCAACTGAATCCTTACCGGAACCTCACCAACCTGACTGATCGCACTTCCAACGACGTCTCCTAAAGAATGCGCGTTAGCCGCAACCATGCCGCTATCAACCGAACTTGCCACCGTGACATTCCGGAAAGCATTGAAGTGATCGACAGGAAGACCTAGCTTTTCGGCAAAGAACTCGCGAATAAAAGGAAGACCGGCCGATGCGCCAGAGAGAAGCACGAAAGTCGGAGCAGTCCCTGCTTGCTGACTCCGGTAAAAGTTAATCGTCCGCATAATCTCGGAATGAAGGCGGGTCAGTGAATTCCTCACCACCTTCGAGATTCCGGCGATCTCGGGGTCTTCGTGATCTGCGTAAGCGCCCCCAAGGGCAACAAAACCATCCGTCACCTTGCGGAAATCCGCAGCACCGAAGTCGCTACCAAACTCTTTGGAAATAGCCCGGGTGATATCAGACCCTCCGATCTTCACGGTCCGGACAAAGACTTTACCCTCTTCCATGAAGATCATGTCGGTTGTTCTCGCGCCAATATCAACGAGGAGGGTTGTGCCCTCGACATCCGAATAGTTGAAGCGGAGGGCATTATACAACGCGATAGGCGAGACTTCCGCACCCAGAGAACTGAGACCGGAGGCAGTCACCATTTCATCGATCTCGTCCAATTCGTCGGACTTCACCGCCGCGAGGACCACCTCGACCTCGATATCGTCGGGATCTCCCATGAGCTGGTAACCCCAGACCACTTCGTTGATCGGATAAGGAACCTGCTGCTGCGCCTCGAACTCCACGATCTGATCGACCTGCTCTCCATCAAGAGCCGGCAGACTCGCGAATTTCATCAGAACCGGAAAGGAGGAGACAACGTAGGTCGTCTTTGCTCCTTTAGCTTTCAGACTGGTAACAATCTCTTTTAAGGCGGCGGCGCCCTGTGAGTTCCTAACTTCAGTATCAGCAGGGTCGCCGATGAACTCTCTTCGCTCAAGGCGGTCGAGCCTAAGACCACCACCAGTAGTCTTCGAGAAAACTGCTCCGGTAACCTGTTGTGATCCAACGTTAAGGGTGATGATCCGATCTTCTGCCATATCCGGTTATCGTGATGAAAAAGCGTAATGCCTCAAAGGGTGATCCAAAATGCTTAAGGTTTCTTTGCAGACTCCGCATAGCGGTCAATCCAGAGAAGTGCAAATGGAGTTTCATTTCTTCCTAACACTCCGGGCTGAACTCCCAGTGCCTGCCAAAATTTAGCCCGGCTGCCTGACTCGGTGGATTTACCACCGACAATGACTCCATTATAATAAATTTCGACTCCAACAGCCTCAACGGCACCTTCCCTGAAATTACGGAAGTCACCCGTGATTTCGCCAAGTGAACTCGGCGCGACGTAAACTGCGGAGTAGTTTTCCTCACCGGGAACAATATTGATGTGGGTGATGTCGCCGGAGAGCACTCTTCCTGCTCCCGATTGATCTTTGAAGCCGATGTAGTAACGGAAAAGCAGCTCCGGGACGACTTGCTTCGAGTTTCCTTTGACCGTAAATTCCACCTCAACTTCGAGCCAATCCCGCGGATTAGGAACATTCTTTGTTTTCACATCGCCGGCCTGGAAATTAGGGGTCTTTTGAACTTCGAGCTCCATGTTCTTCACCTCAACATCTCCAACTTGGAGCGTGACAGGCTGTTGTGCGTGAACAGAGACTAGACTGGCGAAAATTACGGCAGCAAAAATGGATGATACTTTCATGATTGATTCGGGAGTTTTTTCAACAAAGCGAGAGGCTACCTCAGCCTAACACGCGGAGTCTACGACAGTTAATTCTTTTACGTAAAGATCCAAATCCTATCAATCACGAATTTTTTTCAGCACACCCGCCCTGCGGACTGGAATCCGGCGCTCAACGGGCTTCTGATTCGAGAGGCTCTTCTCGTTAAAGTTCCCCGCCATCTCTGCCTGCTGCCCGTTTCGCGAATTTAATCCTCAGGGTTTGCGGTAACGATCACAACCCGTCCACCTTCATCTTCGTGGTTCGGAGTTTCTCCACCGATAGCAGTGAAAACTTCCCTGTGAACCCCTCTAATCACCAGATAATCCACAAGAAACCGTGCCCGGTTGCCTGCAATATCGAGATCTTTCGTGCGAAAGGCTGAGTCGTTAGCATAGCCCATGACCGAAAATGAAGCCCCGGGATGCGCTTTGAGATGTTCCCGGACGAATTGAAGCGCCGCTTCTCTGCCGTCGTAATTAACCGCCGAATTCAATTCATAGGAAATGACAAAGGTGGCCACTTCATCGACGCGCTTCGATTCGAGCTTTCGCCTCGTTTCGCTTCGCAGGTCCCTGCGACCGGAGTTCACTTCTTCCGCCTTCTGCAACGCCGCTGCGTCGCGAGCCTTTTTTGACGTTTCAGCCGGCGGAGGCGGCATCGGGGCTGTTGCTGATAAACCTTCCGTCAAATCCGGAGACGGCCTCTCCCTTTTCCCAATCACAGCCTCAAGCTCGGCAATGCGATCAGCCTTTTTCGCAAGCTCAAGGTGGGCTTCATGAAGAGAATCCCGGAGACTGCCGAGTTCTCGCTCAATCTCATTACGGCTTTGCGAACGCTCCGCGTTGGCCCCTTCCGGCACAAAAACCAAGAGACTTGTGACAACAAGAACGAGCAAACTGATTCCGAAACCTCTCATTCTGCGCAGAATGATCAGTTCTCCTGAAATTGACTAGAAAAATCCGACCTGAGGGCACAAAAAAACCGGGAATGAATCCCGGTTTGTCAGCCAAAGGCTCAGAGGAATGGATCGGAAACCGACCGAACCCTTGAAGCTGAAATCCCTTAAGCAGTAGCGCGACGGGCCTTCTTGATAATGCTGAGGACGGTATCGGAGGGTTGTGCGCCCTTTTTGATCCACTCATCTGCCTTCTCAAGGTCAATCGTGGCACTGTTCTCCTCTTTCAAAGGATCGTAGTTCCCAATCATTTCAATGAAAGCACCTTCGCGACGGGCACGGCCGTCAGCCACCACGATCTTGTAGTAAGGGCGGCCCTTGGAGCCTTCGCGTCTCAATCTGATTTTGACCATGTCGAAAATAAACGTTTTGTCTCCGCGTCCAGCCTCACCGGTTCATGGCGAAGGCGCAAAAGATGCGGAAGGGCGAGACTGATACCTTCAAACGAGGTAAAATCAAGACTTTGTTTAACGAAAGTGCATCATTCCGAAAATCAGGATAATCCGCTGAATTCACTTGGCAAGCGGCGGTGACCTCGCGTTGAATGCGTGCATGCCGCTCAGTGAAGAAGAAGTCGCCTCTCATTCCGCCCAAATCAACAAGTTCGTCGAATCTCTGAACGGCGTCCTTTTTGGTCAGGAAACCCTCATCGATCTCGTCGTCACCGGCCTTCTCGCGAAAGGCCATATTCTCCTGGAAGGGCTTCCGGGACTTGGCAAGACGGAACTCGTGAAAGGGCTCGCGAAAGCCCTCGAACTGGAAACGAAGCGGATCCAGTTCACGCCTGACCTTCTCCCCGGAGACATCACGGGGAACCCCGTCCTTCAGGAAACCGAGAAGGGCCGGAGCTTCGAATTTCAGAAAGGACCGCTCTTTGCCAATCTCGTGCTCGCCGATGAGATCAATCGGGCCTCGCCGAAAACACAGTCTGCGCTCCTCGAAGCGATGCAGGAGCGCCAGGTCACGGTGCTCGGTCAGGCGCATGAACTGCCGAACCCCTTCTTCGTTCTCGCGACGCAGAACCCGATCGAGCTGGAGGGAACTTACCCGCTCCCGGAAGCACAGTTGGACCGCTTTCTTTTCAAACTGGAGGTTCATCGCAACGATGTCGCGACCCTTGAGAAGATCGTCAAAAATCGGGAGATCGGCATCGAACCCACGATTGAACCGGTTCTTGATCACGCCGGCTTTTCAGAAATCGTCAACGCCGTCCGCGAAATCTACCTCCCCGATGTCGTCGCCAACTACATCGCCCGCCTCGTTGACGGCACCCACAACGGCCAATCCACGACCGCCGGACTCATCAAGTTTGGCGCAAGCCCGCGCGCAGCGCTTGCCCTCGCCGCCGCTTCAAAAGCGAGAGCTCTCATGGCCGGACGAATCAATGCCGGCTTCGAAGACGTTGACGCGGTCGCGATCCCCGTTCTCCAGCACCGCATCATCCCCGAGTATGAAACCCGACTTGAGGGCAAGACGAATGCGGAGCTGGTTCGCATGCTCCTCAAAGAAATCCCGAGACAGGCCCTCGATCTTCCTTCCACGCTGAAAGACTGATTTTGCGCTCGCGTATCCCCCTTCGACCCATGCCTTCCCGATTCCTGCTTCTTTTCATCCTCGCCAGTGCGGCGCTTCCGCTCGTTGCAGGTGAACAACTGCTGCGCGAGTCCCACCGGGACGTTCGCAACACGGAAGTCAGGATCGAGAGCATCTTCGGAGCCGCCGCGCAGCAGGGCGCCCTCCCCTTCAAGATTACGATTCGCAACAACAGCGGCAGCGACCGGGTCTGGAACGTTCAATTGAACGAAGGCGGTTACAATCGCACTCTCGTGACCCGCTGGTCCGGAGACATCGCGGTCGAAAACGGGACCGAAATTGTCCGCGAAGTGATCCTGCCTTTTGCCCCCAATTTTGTCGCCTATCCCTACCGGAACGTCGAAGCCACCTTCACAACGAGCGGGCTGAACCAAATCTCACGCAGCACCGGCTACCAGACCAATAGCGACTTTCCAACCCTCGCCCTGAGTCAGGCTCTCGCGACCCGCAGCCTGGCCAAACTCGACGATATCATCGAGAAAAAAGGCACTTCCGATCAACGCTTTGGCGAATCCTTCGAAAGCGCGGACCTCTCTCCTTCCTGGCGGGCCTACACCGGGCTCGATGCCCTCCTCATCGATTTCAAAACCTGGAAAACAATCGCGGCAGGGCCAAAACGGGGAATTATCGAATGGGTCAGAACCGGCGGCAATCTGCACATTTTTTACGCCACAAAAGACCACCCTGAGTTCTCAGGAGTTGATCTTAAAATCGATGGTTTCGTCATGAACCCCGGACAATCCGACCGGGGGAAGCTCAGCCTCGGGAACATCGAGATCAAAGAGTGGGACGGCAAAGAACTCCCTGATTCTATCGTCCGTGACTACGAAAACCTTTTTGTCCGCAGCGACCAACTCGATAGCCAATATCGCGATAACTGGGAGCTCGCGGATCGTCTCGGAGAGAAACCCTTCAACTCGCTCCTTATCTTCGGGATCCTGCTCACCTTCGCCATTCTGGTCGCCCCCGTGAATCTGTTTTACCTCGCGGGAAAAGGAAGACGACACCGGCTTTTCTATACCACTCCTATTATCTCAGTCGCGGCCTGCCTCATTATCATGGCGATCATTTTTATCGGCGACGGCCTCGGAGGGAAAGGTTACCGGGCCGCGTTCGTTGATCTTCAGGCAGGAAAAAACGAGCGGAAAATTTACGTGACCCAGGAGCAGTTGAGCCGCACCGGAGTGATTATTGAAACCGGCTTCGAAGGAGATCAGGACCTCCTCATCGAACCGGTTCGCCCCCGCGACAGCGTCTTCGCCGCCTTCAACCGTCAGGGAGGCCGAAGCACGACCTTTCACTTCGGGGGGAGAGACTTCGGCGGTGGCTTTTTCCGAAGTCGATCCGAGCAGGGCTTCGCTCTCAAAGCGGTTGAACCGACGCGGGCCCGCATCGAAATGCAGAAACCTTCAACCGGGAACCTGCCCCCCGGCCTTGTTTCCAGCCTCCCCTCGGGGGTGGGAGAGTTCTACTTCCGCGATGCCGAAAAACGGATCTGGAAGTCAAAGGCGGGAACCGCGACCGAGCCGGGCGGCACCTTTCAGCTCGAAGCGGGGGCCGAGCGCGACCTCTCCAATTTCGTCAACAAGCATTCCAAACTGTTCAGTTCCAGTCTTGGCAACGACATGAAACGCATCGGTCGGGAAACCAATCGCTTCTACGCCCTGCCGACGGACCCGTCCTCTTTTCTCCTCAAAACCCACCCCGGAATCCGCTGGACCGATGACTTTGTGCTCCTCACCGGCACTCTCACGACTTCCGCTGAACCTGAGTCTAACACGGCCCCATGAGCGCACCTGAGCCCAAGGCAGACAGCCCTGCCATCGAAGTCACCAACCTCTGGAGAAGCTTTCACAATCTCCAAGCGGTCCGCGGAATTTCCTTCACCGTCGAGCGTGGTCAGGTCGTCGGATTCGTCGGGGCCAACGGCGCCGGCAAGACGACCACGATGCGGATTCTCGCCACCCTCGACTACCCGACCGCCGGGACGATGAAAATCTGCGGCATCGACGTCGTCGATTTCCCCGCTGAAGTCCGGAGCCTCATCGGCTGGATGCCCGATCACTACGGCACCTACCATCACATGACGGTGCTGGAGTATCTCGACTTCTTCGCACGCGCCCTCGGCTACAAAGGGGAGGAACGGGTCGAACGCATCAGAGAGGTGATGGAGTTTGCCGATCTCGTGCCCCTTGCCGATCGACTCACCGACAAACTGAGCAAAGGAATGGGACAGCGACTTTGTCTCGGTCGCGCTCTCCTGCATGATCCTGAAGTCCTGATTCTCGATGAACCCGCTGCCGGCCTCGACCCGAAAGCCCGGGTCGAGTTGAAGCATCTCATCCGCATCCTCGCGGAGGAGGGAAAAACCGTCTTCATCAGCTCCCATATTCTTTCCGAGTTGGATGAAATGTGCGACACCCTGCTCTTCATTAATCAGGGGCAGATTATTCACCATGGATCATCGGAGAGCCTCCGCCGGGGCAACTCGGGATCGAGCATTTTCTCCATCGATCTCATCGGATCCTCCGACAGCCTCCGGGAATGGGCCGACATCAACCCCGGGGTGAAGTTCCTCGACAGCACCAAAAACGGAGGCCGCCTCGAGATCGAATCCGTCGATCCTGAAGTGATCGGGACAACGCTCCGCCGCATCATCGAAGCCGGTCTCACCGTGACCCAGTTCCGCCAGGAAGAGCGAAAACTCGAAGACGCCTTCATTGAAATCCTCGGAGAAATCGAAGCCACCGGCGTCCCCATTGTCAGCTGAAGCCACCACCTAACCCTGTTGTGTCACTGACCTAACCCTGTTGCTTCCGCCAACCCTGCCTCCCATGTCCTCCGCCGAACCCGCCGTCCCCTCTCCTCTCGAAAGCAGGATCACTGACTTTTCGTCCCGCTTCAGCCCCGTCCTCGTGAAAGAGCTGCGTCAGGGCATGAGAACAAACCTTTTTGTCATTGCGTTCATCCTCCTGCAAACCTTCATGATGCTCTGCCTCATCGCCGGCATTGCGGATCCCGGCTCGCGCGATGCGGATGGCTTCTTCTGGTTTTTCATCATCGCGACGCTTCTCGTCGTCCAGCCCCTTCGCGGCTTTGCCGCGCTCAGTTCCGAATATCAGATGAACACGATGGATCTGATCCAACTGACCCGGCTCAACGGCTGGCGCATCACGCTCGGAAAATGGACCGCGCTCAATGCTCAGGGCCTTCTTTTTCTAACCGGCGTCCTCCCCTACCTCGTGATCCGGTATTACCTGGGAAATGTGAACTTCGTGACTGACCTCCTAGCTCTCGGCGCGATCGGCCTCGGCTCCGGCCTCATGACCGCGATCACGATTGGATCTTCGGTTTTTAAAAACATCATCCTGCGGGGACTTCTCCTCGCCGCGCTGTTCTTCTTCGCCGCCTCGATCTCCAGCGTGTTGAGCTTCACGGTTTTCGGATCCCGCGGCCGCGGAGCCCAGCCGGAAATAACCGCCCTTTTTGCACTCGCCGGAATCTATGGAATCATCTTTTTCCTCAGCTTCGGGGCGAGCCGGATTTCACCACTTTCCGAAAACCTCGCGACAAGAAAACGGGTCATCGCGATTGTTTTTGTCCTCATCGCCCAGCTCTTCCACTTTGCGGGAGCGAGCGAGGAGGTCTTCATTGTCACCTGCATCATTCTCGGGCTCGCTCTCATTGATGCCCTGACCGAACCACTTCCGATTTTCTCCCGCGTCCTCACTCCTTTCCGCGAACGTCCCCTCGGCAGTCTTGCGGCGCTCTTTTTCAGCCCCGGCTGGATCAGCGGACTAGCTTTTTTTGCGCTCTCTGCCGCCTTACTTTTCGGCTCTCTTTTACTCGGAAACACCGGAATCTCAGGGCCCGATTTTACCGACCCGGGCGACCTCGTCCTCTTCCTCTCGATGTGCAATGTTCTGCTCTTCCCCCTTCTCATCATTCACCTCTTCTTTTCCGGACACGGCTCTCACCACTTCACCTTCGGGATCTACATTTTCATCCAGGGAGGGCTTTTCGTTCTCACTCTCATGATTATCGCGATTGGCAACGCCCTCAGCCAATACGAAGACTTGATCTACCTCTGTACTCCCCTCCCCTCGGTTCTGATCTACGCAGAGAATGAAGCCGGAGCTGATACCCCCCTCCATCTCAGCATCGCGATTGCGACGACCTTTCTCTGCCTCGCGTTCCCCCTCCTTCGCCAGCGAAAAAAGGTGCGGGAATTTTTCGCTGCACTGAAGTCCACCCCTCTTGAAAATGCTTCCATTGCTGAAGGAAATTAATGCCGGACCGGCTGCGGCGCGCGCTCAGGCTCTCGCGGATCGCTTTTCGCTTCCGCTCAATGACCGGAACTGGCGTGGCAACCCGGGCGACTACGCCGGCACCGGAGTGGGAAGCTCACTCGATTTTCAGGACCACCGGAACTACCTCCCCGGAGACGATCCCCGCCACATCAACTGGCAGGCTTTCGCCCGAACCGGTGACTACACGCTGAAACTCTATCGCGAAGAAGTCCGTCCGATCGTCGAGATTATCATGGATGTGTCAGGGTCCATGTTCGCCGACGGGGACAAAGCGGAACGGGCCCTCGAGTTGCTCTATTTTTCCTTCTTCTCCGCCGAACGGGCCGGAGCCTCCGCGAGAATCTTCCTCACGAAAGGTCCGCTTTGGAAGCCGGTCGAAACCCACGCGCTCCTCACGCATCACTGGCAGGAGTTGGCTGGCGAACTGAAAGAGATCGAATCCTCCGCCGCTCCCGCGTTGGGGGCGATTCCGTTCCGGCAGCGCTCGCTCCGGGTTTTCATCAGCGATCTGCTTTTCCGCGCCGCGCCGGAACATTCAGTGCAATCTCTTCAGCGTCAAAATGGTCGTGCCGTGCTGCTCTGTCCCTATGCGAGCTCGGAATCCGATCCGGGCTGGGACGGCAACTACGAGTTCATCGATTCTGAAAATGGATCGCGCCATGATCGCCGCGTCGACACTTCGCTGCTCAGGCGCTATCTCGAATCCTATCGTCGCCACTTTGACCGCTGGAAAGCGGCCGCGATGAGAGCGCAGGTTCCTTTCGCCCGCATCGAATCTTCAGCCGCCTTTGCCGAAGCGGTCCGCAAAGAAGCCGTTCCCTCCGGCGCGATCCAACTGTCCTGATGCCACTGCTTTTCACCAACCCGGCCGGACTCTGGGCCCTCCTTGGCATCCCCATCGTGATCCTGATTCATTTTTTGCAAAGACAGTCGCAGGTCCTGCCCGCCACGACGCTTTTTCTCCTTGATGCGATTGATCGACAAAGCATCCAGGGACGAAAAATTGACCGCCTTAGAAATTCGCTTCCCCTCTGGCTTCAAATGCTCGGGGTCCTGATTCTGACCTGGTTGCTCGTGGAACCTCGCTGGGATCGGGATTCGACGGTCCAGCGCATCGTCGTTGTGATCGACAGCTCTGCTTCGATGAAGGCTTTTAAAGAGGAAACCGTCGCCGCGCTGAGTTCCGGGATTCCACCTCTCACGACAGCATTAAATGAAGTCTCGCTCACCCTTCTCGAATCTCATGAGAACGGAGACACGCTCTACCGTGGCGATTCTCTCAATGACCTCCTCCAGAGCGTTGCGGAATGGGAGCCATCCAACAGTGCTCACTCTCCCGAAGCGTCCCTCCAGGTCGGGCGGAGTCTTGCCGGCGCGGCAGGCACTCTCATTCACGTGACTGATCACGACCTGGATCCGCCTTACGGGGCTCTTCTCCTCAGCGTCGGCACCCCGATCGAAAACGTCGGGTTTGCCGGCCACCGCATCGAAGTTCGCGAAGGCGAAACAGCCTGGGAAGTCACGGTCATGAATCATGGCAAAGAGGCCCAGACGAGACAGTGGATGCTTCAAGCGGGATCGCAGATCACCGCGCCACGCCCCATCACCCTCGCTCCCGGAGAGGTCCGCACCCTCGCCGGAAAGTTCCCCGACGGTCGCTCCGGGATCCAGCTCATCCTCGAACCTGATGAGTTCACCCGCGATGACACTCTCTTTCTCGTCGCCCCCTCTCCGAAACAAATTCTCACCGCCCATTCAGTCGAGGCCGATGCGGAACCTCTCATCGCCGACCTGATCCGGAGTCTCGAAAACGCGCCGCTCTTTGGCTCTGTCGAATCCGCCGCAGAGTCGCCCGATCTCGTCTTCGCGACTTACAATCCACTGCAACCCTCCCCCTTCCCGCCACAGGCCATCGTTTTCCTTCATCAGAAAAACGTTCCTCGCGAATTCTTCCAGGGCTTAATCACCGCAGAGAACCATGAACTGGTCGAGAATCTTAGCTGGCAAGGACTCATCGCGCGGAAAACCCCGTCGATTCCGGCAACGAACGAAGATACTGTGTTGCTTTGGCAGGGCGACCGACCGCTTATTATTCTGCGTCACTTTCCGGACCGGAAACAGTTGCTCTTCAACTTCGATGTGGCGCAGTCCAATGCCCCCCGGCTTCCCGCTTTTATTGTCCTTATCCATCGCTACGTCGATTACTTAAGGCAGGAAAAAATCGCTCCCGCCGCGCAGAATTTTGACCTTCGTCAGCCGCTCAATCTCGCCGTCGAAAGAGGGCTCGAAGCTCCGGAAATACGCTTCGTCGAGACGGCGGGGGCAATAACTCTTCCCGCAAGCCGGGCCTCGGGCTTCAAGGCTCCGCGTGACCCCGGTTTCTTTTCGATCTATCAGGGGGAAGGGTTGCTCTTAACCGGGGCCGCCAATTTTGCGGACACCCGCGAGGCTGATTTTTCAGAAGCGGCAAGCCGTTCCGACCTCTCCGGCGTCTCTCAAAAGATTCTCGAAAGCCAAACCGTGAGCGACCCCTGGTGGCCGCTTTGGGTGATCGCGCTCCTCGTTCTTGCTCTTGGAATCTGGGCCTTACTTGCCAAACCCAGTGAGAGAAATCCGGCCCTCTCGCCGATGGATTCTTGACGCCATCGTCGCCCGCCGTATCGATACCTCAGACCAACGCTTACCTATGTCCCTCTTCGAGCTGATTGCCGTCCTTCTCGCCATCGCGGCCCTCTTAGGGTATCTCAACGCCCGTTACCTGAAGCTTCCGACCACGATTGGTATTATGCTCCTGAGCCTGCTCATGTCGCTGGCTCTCGTCATTGTCGGACTTTTTGTCCCCGGGATTGAAGCCTTCGCCGAAGGCATTGTCAGTCAGATCGATTTCGGCGATGTCCTCCTTGATGTCATGCTGAGCTACCTGCTTTTCGCGGGGGCTCTTCACGTCGATCTCTCTGACCTTGCGAAGCAGAAGTGGGTCATCGCCCTCATGGCGACCGCCGGCGTGGTCATCTCCACTTTGCTGGTCGGGACGGCAGCCTATTATCTCCTGCCACTCTTTGGTTTTGATACGCCCTACATTTACTGCCTCCTCTTCGGTGCCTTGATTTCCCCGACCGATCCTGTCGCGGTCCTTGGCATCCTCAAAAAGGCAGGCGTCGGAAAAACCCTCGAAACCAAGATCACCGGCGAGTCTCTTTTCAATGACGGAGTCGGTGTCGTTGTTTTCCTTGCCCTCTACTCCATCGCCACTGGAAAACATGAGCCATCGATGACCTTCATCGTTGAACTTTTCGCCGTCGAAGTTCTTGGCGGAATCGCCTTTGGTATCGCCATCGGATTCCTCGGCTACTACCTCCTGAAGCGCATCGACAACTATCAGGTCGAAGTTCTCATCACCCTCGCCCTCGTCACCGGCGGCTACTCCCTCGCCTCTCACTTCCATCTTTCCGGGCCTCTCGCGATGGTCGTCGCCGGACTCATGATTGGAAACCACGGTCGCCTCCTCGCGATGTCGGACACCACCAGAAAACACCTCGATCTCTTCTGGGAACTCGTCGACGAAATCCTCAACGCCCTTCTTTTTGCCCTCATCGGCCTGGAACTTCTCATCGTCGCGAACGAGTTCTCGATGCAGACCTTCATCCTCGGCTTGATCATGATCCTCGTCGTCCTTGCCTGTCGTGCCATCGCGGTCTCGATACCCGTAGCCACCCTCTCGAAAGCGAGGCCTTTCAGCGATGGCGCGATTCGCATGCTCACCTGGGGAGGCCTTCGCGGAGGAATCTCGGTCGCGTTGGCCCTCGCCCTTCCCGCCGAAGCAGACCGGAGTCTTTTCCTCAAGCTGACCTACATGGTCGTGATTTTCTCCATCGCGGTGCAGGGACTCACGATCGGAAAACTGTATCAGTCGATTCAGCGCTCCGGGAAATAACTGCCCGGAGCAGCAAACTTAAGCGAGCAACCCTGATGGCTCTGCCTTACTGTTTTCGCTCCCGAATCCGGATTTTTCAGCGCAATGCGTGACAGGTGTTGCGTTGACATGCTGCCCCCCGCCAATCCATGCTTCAAGGCAATGAAACTCTGTGCCAAACTCACCGGCAGCTTCCCCGCGGCGCTCCTGCTGTTCACCGTATTTGCAACGGCGAACGATGATTCTCCCCATGCGACGCTGCGCCTTGACTATCATCTCGCTCTCTCTGAAGCAGAAGCTCCGTTGACACAACTGGGTGAATTCTACGATTCCAAACTGGACGAATTGGCGACCCGTTTCCAGGCGGACGGAAATCTCGAAGGGCTCATTGCCGTAAAAGCTGAGCGAAAGGCATTTTATGAAAAGCCGACCGAAATCGCTGACGCTTACCCTGAATTGGAAAAGCTTCAAACCATCTATCTTGACACCATGGGGCCACGCCGGGCTGAGTCACTTCGATCCATTCTTGAAGTCACGGGGATCTACCAGAAACAGCTCAGCATTCTCATTGGTGAGTTGACGAAAGCGGGTAATCTCGAAGGCGCAGTCGTGGTGAAAGAAGAGCTGAGAGTGACTCAGGAACGATTTTCGGAACTTGAAAAGGAAGCTGAACTGCTACTTCCCGCTCATGGGCTCAGACCCGCCGTGGATGAGCCGAAGTGGGAGGAACTCACCCGTCATTTTGAAGCGGACACCATTACCCCGGCTGAACTGACGGCCGGACAAGGAGGCGGAAGCGACTATCGGGACCTGCCAGCGACTCCCGGAATTCTCATTGGCCTCGAACTACAATACAGCGAATTCAGAGGGTTCGACACCGTCCGCGGGATCCGCCCTCTTTTCCTGACCGCATCTGGTCGAGAGGAGGGCGATGAAATCCGAGGCAATAAGAAAGGTCGCCCACGGACCGTTGTTGCGAAAAAGGGATACGCCATTTCACAACTTGATGTCTTCGGTGATAACACCGCAATTCGCCGTGCGAAGATCACTTTTGCACGGATCGCCGGAACCCAACTGGATCTGTCCGACACTTACGATTCGGGCTGGCACGGGGATTACGACGACGGTAGCTTTTCGAACTGCACCTCTGACGGGCGCTTTGTCGTCGGAGTCGAAGGAGTGAGTGGGCTCGGAATCGGGACGATCCGTTTTCTTCTCGCTGGAGAGTAGCCTAGCACGACGTCGGCACTTGCAACGCCAGCTTCACCGAATGCGGGATCGCCGCTTTCACAAACCCGAGACACTCGACGGCGCCGCTCGGCTTGCCGGGCAGGGCAACCACGAGCGAGCGATCCACGATCGCCGCAAGGCTGCGGGAGAGAATGGCATTCGGGGTGATCTCCAGTGACTGCATCCGCATCGTTTCCCCAAAGCCGGGAATCTCGACCCGCATGATTCCGCGGATCGCCTCGGGGGTAACGTCACGGAGTGCCACCCCGGTTCCACCGGTCGTCAAAACCAAACCACAACCCTGATCCGAAAAGGCACGAATCGTCCTCTGAATCTGCTCTTTGTCATCAGGGATAACAGCCTCAGCCGCGACCTCCCATCCATAGCCCTCGCAGGCCCCTCGAAGGGCCGGTCCCCCGTGATCTTCATACTCACCGGCAGAGGCACGATCTGAGACCGTGATAATACCGACCGCAATGGAGCCGCTCATACAGGGAAAATTATTCTGAGAACTGGACTCCAGTTCCGCTGCCGAAATTTGGCGTCGGAAACGCTCCCGCCGGCTGTTGAGTTTGCGGAGGAATCGGAGGAGAAGCCACCCGCGGGTACGAAGTAGAGGCCGGAGCACTGGCCGCAGGCGCTGGAGCTGTCGTCGAAGGATAAGACTGATAGCTGGAAGGTGCCTGAGTCGTCGAAGTGTAAGATCCCGTGCTCGGAGAGGAAGTCGGGGAAACACTCCCGTAGCGATCCGCAGAAGCGCCGTAGGAATTCGGAGTCGAAGCCGGAGGAGTTGGTGTATTCATCGCCAATCCGGGAGGCGCTGCCGTGGGAATCTGGAGCGTTTTACCGGCAAAGATGCGGTCATTCGTCATCCCGTTCGCCGCTTTAATTCGTGAGACGCTCGAATTGTATTTCGTCGCGATCTTACTGAGGTTGTCTCCCAGCTCGATACGGTAAGTCACGAGGATCTCTCCTTCGCGCAGTGAAAATTCAGGCACCTCGGGAGCAGCGGGCGCAGGTGCAGGTGACATCGATGATGAGGGTGGTGCCGGGGCCGAAGGACTCGTGCCGGCATACCCGTCCGGCGTGGTTGGGTAAGCGGCAGGCGGCGGCGCGGCCGCTTCGACGGCGACTTCTTCTTTTTTGTTACCTAGACAACCTACTGAAAGGTGGGCAACAACAAGGAGACTGAGAAGACTAAGGGGAGAGTTTCCACGAAACATGGGAACAAATACCATTCCGATGCCCTTCGATAAAGTTGAAATTTAAAATTTCCCAAATTTAATTCTCAAATTTTAATAACTTATCAAATTTGAATAATTAGAAAGCCGGAATATAAGAAATGTTTTATTATCTTTTCTGGAATTATGCCCCAACGAGCAATCTTTCAGGGTGTTCAAGACAGTCTTTCACCCGAACGAGGAAAGTCACCGCCTCTTTTCCATCCACAATTCGGTGATCGTAGCTGAGGGCAAGATACATCATAGGACGAATCACCACTTCACCATTCAGCGCAATCGGGCGCTGTTGAATGCTGTGCATCCCGAGAATCCCTGACTGCGGAGGATTGAGAATCGGAGTACTGAGGAGCGATCCATAGATTCCGCCATTTGTAATCGTAAAGACTCCGCCCTGAAGATCGGGCAAGCCCATCGAACCCTCGCGTGCCTTCGTGGCATAGTCGATAATATCCTGCTCGATCTGAGCGAAGGTTTTCTGGTCGCAGTCGCGAACCACCGGCACCATGAGGCCCTTATCGGTTCCGACAGCGACGCCGACGTCGAAGAAATGGTTTTCAACAATCTCATCCCCTTCGATCTGAGCGTTCACCGAAGGCACTGCCTTGAGTGCATCGACGACAGCCTTAATGAAAAATGACATGAAACCAAGCTTCACGCCGTGTCGCTTCACAAAGTCTTCCTGCACCCGCTTGCGAAGCTCCATGATCTCGGTCATGTCGCACTCGTTAAACGTCGTGAGAATCGCGGAAGTTTGCTGAGCATTGACGAGGTGGGTCGCAATCTTCTTGCGAAGAGGAGACATCTTCTTACGAGTCGTTCTCTTTTCCGCAGCCGGAGCGCCCGGCTTTGCGACGGGAGCTTCTGAAGACCCTGAATCCGGACCGGAGGCCGCGTCGAGAACATCCGCTTTCGTAATTTTCCCCCCGGCACCTGTTCCGCTTACCGTTGAGAGATCGACCCCTTCGTCCTCTGCAATCTTGCGGGCAACCGGCGTGACCTTGACGCTATCGGGAGAGGACTCCCCCACGACTTCGGCGGCGGAACTTGAGACAGACTCTTCGGCGGCACTGCTCGTTGAGTTGGAATCTCCCGCCCCTTCCGGAGCTTCGCCTTCCTCAATCGACGCGACCGGTGCTCCGATATCGAGTTCGTCCCCCTCGGCGGCAAGGTGCTTCAGTATCCCCGACTTATCGCTCTCCAACTCCGTGGAGATCTTGTCAGTTTCAATCGTGAGAATCACCTCACCGGCATTGACATAATCGCCTTCGTTTTTGTGCCAGGTGCCAAGGGTTGCGGAAAGGATGGACTCGCCAACCGATGGGATCTTAATCTCGTGGGCCATAGGAATAAATACTAATACTGAAAGTGTTGAATCATCAAAGCGACGAAGCGGTTCTTACTTGTTGAAAGCTTCCTCGACGAGGCGCTTCTGCTCCATCTTGTGGACGGCTTTGGAACCACTCGCCGGGCTCGCGGCGGCCGGACGGCCTGCGTAGCGAACATGGTGATCGGCCTCTTTCTGGAGACGCGGTCCGACAAAAGTCCACGCGCCCATGTTGAGCGGCTCTTCCTGACACCAGACCCATTTCGAGGCGTTCGGGTAATTCACGGTCGCCTCGCGAAGCCTCGTGCTGCTGAAGGGGTAAATCTGCTCGAGGCGAATGATCGCGACGTTGTTGATCTCGTTCTGATCACGGAACTCGATGAGGTCGTAGTAAACTTTACCGGTGCAGAAGATGAGGCGACTGACTCTTTCGGGATCGCCGCAGTTCTCGTCGTCGATCACTTCGCGGAAGGAAGTTCCCTCACCGAAGTCCTCGATCTTCGAGACGCAGCCCGGAAAGGTCAGAAGACTCTTCGGCGTCATGATCACGAGCGGCTTCCGATAGTCCTGGTGCATCTGGCGGCGGAGCGCATGAAAATACTGCGCGGGGGTCGTGAGATTGCAGACCTGCATGTTCTGCTCGGCACAAAGCTGGAGGAATCGCTCAAGCCGGGCGCTACTGTGCTCCGGCCCCTGCCCTTCGTAGCCGTGCGGGAGAAGGAGGACGAGATGACTCGGTCGCTGCCACTTAGACTCCGAAGAGGCAATGAACTGATCGATGATGACTTGCGCGCCATTGGAGAAATCGCCGAACTGAGCCTCCCAGAGCACGAGAGCATCGGAGGCAACGAGAGAGTAGCCATATTCAAATCCGAGGACGGCGAATTCCGAAAGGTGGCTGTTGTAGACCCAGAGCTTTTGCTTCTGATCATCCGCAATGTGATTCAGGGGCGTGTATCTTTCGCGAGTGTCAGGATCGTAAAGCACCGCGTGACGCTGACTGAAAGTTCCGCGCCGGCAATCCTGACCGGAAAGGCGCACCGCTATTTCCTCTTTTAACAGTGAGCCAAAAGCGAGCGCTTCACCGAAGGCCCAGTTGATTCCAGCTCCGCTCTCGATCGCTTCACGGCGCGGCCCGAGGAAACGCTTCGCGAGCTTCGCATTCACATTGACGCCGTCGGGAATTCCCGAGAGACGCATACCGATTTCGCGAACTTCATCGACAGGAATTCCCGTGATAACGGAATCGTGATGATACTCCTGCTGCGGCTCCGTGACCGCCTCCGCCATGGAGTGGCCCTCGCCTTTTTCGGTCGCGATTTCCAACTCCTCGAATTCGCTGTCGAGCTTGTCCTGGTAATTCTGCTCAATTTCATCCGCGTCCTCGTGGGAAAGCTCGTTGTTGTTGACCAGTTCCCGTCGAAAAATCGTGAGCGGAGTGTCCTGCTTTAAAATATCCCGGTAGGTGTTTGGAAGGGTGAACGCAGGCTCATCACCCTCGTTGTGCCCGTGACGACGATAGCAGACGATATCGACAACGACGTCGCGCCCGAAGCGCTGACGGAACTCAAGCGCGAGCTCGGTCACGAAAAGAACGTCCATCGGCGAATCCCCGTTCACATGGAACACGGGAGCTTCGATCATCTTCGCGACGTCGGTGCAGTAAACCGAGGAGCGGGCGTCCTTAGGCGTCGTTGTGAAACCAATCTGGTTGTTCACGACGAGATGCACGGTGCCACCGGTGCGGTAACCGAGAAGCTGGGAAAGGTTCAGCGTTTCAGCAACGCTCCCCTGCCCGGCAAAGGCAGCATCACCATGAATCAAGACCGGCAGGACCTGATCGCGATCGACAAAGGAATCACGCTGGTGCTCATCGCGGGCACGCTGGCGGGCACGGGATTTCCCCTCGATAACGCCACCAACTGCCTCGAGGTGACTTGGGTTTGCCCCAAGATGGATTTTCACCGGATGGCCATTCACATCCAACTCGGAATCATAGCCGAGGTGATACTTCACATCCCCGTCACCGGCGACGAGGTTGGGCACGTAGTTCTCTGAAAATTCGTAGAGAATGACCGTGAGAGGCTTGCGCAGCAGGTTCGCGAGGACATTGAGACGTCCGCGGTGCGCCATCCCCATCATCATCTCTTCGACGCCATACTTGGGAAAACACTGCACCATGCCGTTGAGCGCGACCATGAGCGAGTCTCCACCCTCCAGCGAGAATCGCTTTTGGCCGACATATTTACGATGCAGAAAGCGCTCGAATAATTCCGCCTCGGCCAGCCAGCCGAGAGCCGATTTTTTGGAATCAATGTCAGGCTCGGGCTGCTCGATGCGGGACTCGATGCGCTCCCGAATCCACTCGCGGACATCCGGCGTCTGGATGTGCATGTATTCGAAACCGACCTTGGAACAATAAGTACGCTCAAGACGATCAATCATCTCGCCGAGTTTCATGCGGCGCCCGCCTTCGTAGAACTGAGTCGAAACCTCCTCCTCAAGATGCTCCGGCAGGAAACCCAATTCGTCCAAACTGAGAAGCGGCTGAAGCGGAGGGGTTTCCTCAAGCGGATCGAGCCACGCGGCGGTGTGCCCGAGGGAGCGGTATTGGTGGACCATCGAAACGATGCGTGCCCGCGTCGCCATGTCGAGTCCGCCAACGACTTCTGCACCGGGGTCATCAATTTTTCCGGTTTTCCCAATGGAAATCGGCTGAGTCAGACCCAACTCGAATCCCTCAAAAAACATCGCCCAGGTCTCATCGACCGATTTCGGATCTTGCTTCCAGTCGGCGTATTTCTGGTCGATCAAATCGACATTCGCGCGGGCGGGTATGGTGTGGCTCATCTAGAGGGCAGGTCGGACAATCAATGGAGGGGAAAACCTTCGCTTCATTACGAATCGCTGGCTAGGGAAAATTCCCGAAATTCCCCGCAAAGTCGGGGGTTTGCGCGGGTTCGGATATGATTACGGCGAAGTTCAGAATTTGATCTCAAAAAAAGACCGTCTCTGCTCCCTTGAAACCCCGTCATTGAACAGGGTTAAGTGCGTGACACAACCCTGTTTAGCCCGGGTTTTCAGAGACCTGCTTTCATCCGGCAGGAACGAATCGTGTTCGCCATCAGCATCGCAATCGTCATCGGTCCGACTCCACCCGGAACCGGGGTGATCGCTTCGCACCGCTCTGCCACGGCATCGAAATCGACATCCCCGACAAGCCGATTTCCCCGCTTCGCCGTTGGGTCATCGATCCGATTGATTCCCACATCGATAACAACGGCGCCATCTTTGACATGCTCGGGTCCGATAAAATGAGGCCGTCCAATCGCCGCCACCAGTATGTCTGCCTCACGACACACGGCGGTGAGATCCTTCGTTCGCGAATGAGCCACAGTCACGGTGGCGTTCGCTCCGGGGCCTTTCCCCATCATAAGAAGGGCGAGACTTTTTCCGACGAGGAGACTTCTCCCGACGATGACAACATTCTTTCCAGCGGTTTCGAGACCACTCTCAATCAGCATGCGCTGGCAACCGGAGGGCGTGCAGGGAGCAAAACCGGTCGGATCTTCCATCGCGAGTTTTCCCAAATTCACAGGATGCAATCCATCGACGTCTTTCGACGGGTCGATCTCGAGAATCGCCTCCTCTTCACTGAGATGGTCAGGCAAGGGCATCTGGACGAGAATCCCGTGGATCTTTTCGTCTGCATTCAGCTCGTGGATAAGCGCGTGTAATTCCTCCTGCGAAACATCGGCAGGTCGCTCGATTTTAACCGAGTGCATCCCGAGCTCACGACACTTGCGATCTTTGGAACCCACGTAGGCCTTCGAGGCCGGGTCATCCCCAATCAGAACAACGGCAAGACCAGGCTGATGACCTGCTGCTTCCAATTCTTGAAAAGACGCTACACACTCAGCATAAACGGCTTCTGCTATTTTTTTACCTTCAATCAGTTTCATTTCGTGGATTCATGATTTGCTCCAACTCACAGCGGGAGGCTTCCAATTCTTCGTCGCTCTGATCGGGTGGGACGTCAAAAAGTGGATCGAGATAAACATCAACGGTCGTGAACGGCTTCGGAACGCGAAACTTGTCCCAGCTTTTGAACTTCCAGCAGGATCCGTATTCGACCCGCACCGGAAGGATTTTTGCATCGGTCATTCCCGCCAGCTTTATCACCCCCGGACCCATCTTGTAAATCGGGCCTCGGGGACCATCCGGAACGACCCCGACATCGTAGCCGGATCTAATCCATTCAAGGAGCCCCAGCAAAGCCGAAGCCCCGCGCCGGGAGGACGAACCTCGCACCGATGCGCATCCGGCCTTGGAAACAAGCGCCGCGATGATTTCACCGTCCCGGCTTGCGCTCGAAAGAATGGCGCCCCGTCGCTCAGCCATGTATTTAAGTCGAAAGTAAGTTAGCGAGAAAATTCGATTATGCCAGAAAACCCAGATTAAAGGATGATCCGGGCTTTTCTCCCGGAGCTTACCCGGATCATGCAAGCGCCATCGCACAGTTCGGGAAATCACGCCGATGAGAACCGAAAGCGCCCAGGCGATGCGCCGGGACTTAGCCGAAAGCCCCTTCACCTCAAAGCTCTTCGTGGACCTTTCACTCATCCAGTTTAAAGGAAGCCGGCCTCTTTGAGGACGGAAGTCATTTCAATCTGGCGATCGAGCTTGCCGGAGTAAAGCGCAGCGCGTTCTGCGTCCGGCTCGCAGCGAGTCGATTCATCCAGCGAGACGAGTCTTCCACAGAGATCCTCGTAGCTCCCCTGCCCATCCGCATGGGCCGCCTGGATCGCGCCGCCGAGTCCGGCCCCTTCGGAAGTCGCCAGTCCCACGACGGGGACGCCGAAGACGTCCGCTGACATTTGGCGCCAGACGGAACTCTTGCTCCCGCCACCGGTGAGACGAATTTCACCCGGAGTAAGCCCGAGCGCAGCAAAGCGACGAAGACCATAGGCCAATCCGAGCGTGGCTCCTTCCATCGCCGCCCGCGCGAGATGAGCCGGGGACGATGAGGTTCCCCCGAGACCGTGGATCACGCCCGTCCCGTTCGGTAGATTCGGAGTCCGCTCCCCATTGAGGTAGGGAAGAAAACTGACCCCTTCGGCGCCGGGAGCAACCGAGTCGACCTGTCGCTCCAACTCTGCAAGATCCCAGCCGAACCAATTGCGCACCTGCTCGGTCACAACCGTCACATTCATGGTGCAGGCGAGGGGCATCCAGCGATCTGTGCTGTCGCAGAAGGCGGCAATTTCGCCGTTCGGATCGATCACCGGGTTTTCGGCGCAGCCGTAAAGAGTGCCCGAGGTGCCGAAACTCGCCGTGATGATTCCGTCGGCGATGTTCCCCGTGCCGATCGCCCCCATCATGTTGTCGCCACCACCGGCGCTAATGATGACATTACTGCTGAGACCCCACGCGGCGGCAAGCTCAGGCTTCAAGGTCCCGTGAGCGACATTCGAAGAACCTAACTCAGGCAACATCTCGCGAACTGAAGGATCGACAAAATCGATCAAGTCAGTCTCCCACGTTTTGTTTCTGATGTTCAGAATGCCCATGCCCGAGGCATCGCCATATTCCATCCGCTTCACTCCCGTGAGGAAAAAATTAAGGTAATCGTGGGGAAGAAGGATGCTCTTTGTTTTCGCAAAATTCTCCGGCTCATTGTGCTTCAGCCAGAGCAGTTTCGGAATCGTGTAGCCGGGGAGCATCGCATTTCCGGCTTTCGCGATGAGGCCTTCGGTCCCTCCGAATTCGGCCGCAAATTGATCGCACTGCTCGGTCGTCGAGGTGTCGCACCACAGTTTGGCAGGGCGAACCACTTCGTCATTTGCGTCGAGGACAACGAGACCGTGCTGCTGACCGCTCACGCCAATTCCCCGCAGGGACGATTTACGATCGCCCAGTTGGTCAAGACAATCGCTGATCGTTGCTTTCACCGCATCGATCCAGTCGGAAGGATGCTGTTCGAGGTGACCGGCGGGAAGTCCCTCGATGAGCCCGTAGGCCTGACTGGACTGCGCGACGATAGCGCCGCTTTCAAGATCGAGGACGATGGATTTCGTGCTCTGAGTTCCGCTGTCGATACCAAGATAAAGCATCGTTATCGCTAGCGGAGATTCCGTTTCGGATCAAGTCTGGAAAGCGATGCGGGGAAGCGCAAGGAGGCGTCCGGAGCGGTCGCCCTGCAATTTCCCGCAGGGGACGGCGTCAGCCTTCCGATTCCGTTGCCAACGCAGGAAGCACGCGCATTTCGGAAGCTTCACCGCTTCCGCTACGTTTCTGATACTCCGTAGCGGACGGCGTGAGCCTTCCGATTGCGTTGCCTATCGCCACGAATCAGCCTTTCGGCAATAATCCCTCTTTTAGCGCCTTGGCGACCGCACCGGTCATGGTATTGACGTGAAGCTTCGAGTAGATCCCGCGAATGTGCTTATCAACCGTGTGAAAACTGAGATCGAGCTGGTCCGCGATTTCTTTTTTCGTCAGTCCCTCGACCATCTGCTCGAGCACTTCCTTCTCCCGCTCGGTCAATCCGTAGTCACGACTCTGCGGCGCGAGATCGCTGAACATGTCGAGAACACGACGGGCGATCAGCGCATTGATCGGCGCTCCACCAGCGAGAATCTCACGAATCGCATCCGGAATTTCGCCCATGCTGGAGGTTTTCAACAGATACCCGGAGGCTCCGGCGCAGATCGCGTTGAAGACCTTCTCGTTGTCGTCAAAGACAGAGAAAACCAGAATCTCAATCTGAGGAAGCGCCGTCTTGATTCGGCGAATCCCCTCGATCCCGCTCATTCCGGGGAGACCGATATCGAAAAGCATCACATCAGGCCGCTCACCGGCGACGAGACACTCAATCGCGTCTTCGCAGCGCTCATACTGATGCACACATTTCATGTCCTTCTGCCGGTCGAGGACACGGGCAACCGTGCGTCGGAGAGTTTCGTTGTCCTCGACAACCCACACTTTGGTCGGGCTTTTCGGGGCTTCTTTGATTTCAGCTTCGTCGCTCATGGCAGTAAATTGGCTCTCTTTAGTTTCGCGGGATTACCGCTCTTTGCATCTAAAATTGTTCGTAAGAATCACGGCATCGGGACCACCAGTTGCACACTCGTTCCCTCGGTTAGAGCACTGCGAACCCGCAAATTTGCGCCAATCGCCTGGGCGCGCATCCTCAAATTCCGAAGGCCATTCCCCTCACGGAATTCCTGGTCGAGATTGTTAAACCCAATCCCGTCATCTTTGATCGAAAGCTGCAGGCGGTTGCGGCGGCAATCGATTTCGATATCGACGTTCTCGGCCCCGGCGTGGCGAACGATATTGTTGAGGACCTCTTTGTAGATGAGGAAAATATCCCGCTTAAACTCGAGCGGAAGCCGATCATCATTCGCATCCCCTTTCACGACGAGGGTGTACTCGTGAGCACGGAGCAACTTCGCTGCCGTCTCGCGGAAACGGGTCAGCATTTGCGCCCAGGTTTCCTCCCCGGGACGAATCAGCCAGACGATGTCGCGCATCGATTCGATCGTTTTATCTGCCGTCGATTTAATCTCCGTGAACTCCTCGGCGACTAATTCAGGCTCATCGGCTTCTGTTTTCCCCAGTTCAGCGAGCAGGGCAATGCTGCTCAAATTGCTGCCGATATCATCATGCAGGTCACTCGCGATGCGCTGGCGAAGCGCCTCAAGATCTTTTCGACGGCGCACCCGCCCGCGGGAAAGCGCGATGAGCACGAACCCGAGAATCCCCGTCACTCCGGTGCCGATCAGGGTCACTCCGCGAGTCACGGTATCATCGACGAGATCGAGACGCTCCTCCTCTTTCTCAAGCCAACGGCGCACGAGACGGTTTCGCTTATCCAAATCAGAAAGCCATTCTCCATAGGAGACCAAATTTCTCCGACTGCTGTAGCCATCAACCAGAAACTCCGGGGCCCACTGCGAATTTTTAATCGTGTGAACCGCGTTTACCGGCTGGCCGAGAGCGACGTTCTCTGTCCCGGAGAAGACCCTGATCTCAGCGAGCTCAAAGGCAATTCTCGACATCTCTTTTGATCCCGTCACCGTGACCCTGACATACTGCCCGTAGGCATCTTCGGTCGTAACGATGAGCGGGTTCAAACCAATGACACTGATCTGTGAAGGGTTGAAACGGCCGATCGTCTCCGCATCCTGCATGTCGGGAGAGGTCGAAACTTCGATTTTCATCGGATAGGGAAATCGCACCGTCGGATCCGGAACTGTCTCCGGGGAATCCGCGAGAATAAGCTGGACCTCATCAACCTTCATCGGTTCGCGAAGGGTGACCTGAACCCAGCTCTCGCGGACCGGTTCTTCGGAGCGGGCGCGAAACCCGAGCGTCGGACTGTCCTCGCCCCCGTGAGGGATTCCCAGGGTCGTGATGCCATCGGTCGCGAAGCGCTTTGCCCACTGATCTGATATCTCCCGGCTATCGAGAGCTCTCACCTCTTTTCCCACGGCCAGGTTTTGCCCCCCCTTCAACACCATCACTTCGCTGAGAGCAAAAACCTCCTCATTCGAAAGCGGGGAACGCCAGAGCCCCGTCGCCGTGATTCGAATGTAGCGGCCGCTGAATCCACTCAGTTCGCGAAAAAACGGCCAGCGACGGATTCCCTTCGGATCATCGACCCGTCCCTCGACCATCGTTTCGTAATTCTGAAATTCCTCATCATCAGAGATATCGATCCGGAAATTCCGTGGAAATCCGTAGCCATAAATCGTCTCATCGTCCAACTCCGCCGTGACGGGGAAAATCGCGATCGCATCCGGCGAAACGATCTCCTCCATGTCAATTTGAAGCCATTTGGGACGTTTCTTGTCATACCCGGAGAAATAACCAAACCCATTCACCCGCTGCGATTCGCGAACAATTCTTGGAAGAGCATCGAGCTGAGTGACAATATCGACCTGCGCCTCCTCGAGGTCACGAAGGTTCCGATTGAAAAGACGGGCAATCCGATCAGCGCTCGTTTGCCGGGGATTGATGACCGGCTCGATCAAGTCCGATGGAAGAATCTCCGGCAGATCACGACCGTCTGTGGACTGAAGTCCGACTTCAGGAAAAGGTGAAAGCTGGGAAAACCCGAAACCAGGGGCGCAAAGAAAAGCGACCACGATCAACGCGGGCGAAGGAAGACAGGGGAAATGAAAGCCGGAGAAGCTCAATTGAAAACCGATACGATGGACCTCAACGATATCACACAACCAAACGGTCTACCACCCCGGTGCTGACCCCGTTGAAAGTCTCCTCTTCAAGCCCCATCGCCTGCCCGATCGTATGCAGCAAATTAGAGTGAGGGGTTCCCTTTTCGCAAACGACATGCTCGCCGGTCCTGAGCTTTCCACCCGCCTGGCCTGCGACGACAAGGGGGAGGTCATTCTTGATGTGACCGTTCCCGTCTTTCATTCCCGATCCGTAGAGCACGACCGAATTTGAAAGCAGGGTGCCGTCGCCTTCCTTGATCGCTTTCATGCGCCCGAGAAGGTAAGCGAGATTTTCGACATACCACTGACTGACGCGGGTGTATTCCGCGACGAGATCCTTCTGCTCTTTGTGGTGCGACATGCCGTGGTGATCACTCGTGACCCCGTCGAGAAAGCTGAAATTTTGACGGCTGAATCCGTGAGCCGTCATCACCGTGCCGACGCGAGTCGTGTCCGTCCAGAATGCGAGCAACATCAGATCCATCATGAGACGCAGGTGAGTCTCCTTATCACGAGGCAAACCGGGGCCGGGACGGTCCATCATCTCCGGAGCCATCGTCGGCGTCCATTCCGCCTCAGGCGGGTTGAGCGTTTTCTCAAGACGGATCTCCACCTCCCGGACTGACTCAAGATACTCATCGAGCTTCGCCTGATCGACCGATCCGGCGCGGCGACGAAGCGACTTCGCATCGTCGAGGACGAGGTCGAGGACGCTGCGCCTCCGAATCGCCTCCCGGCGCGCCTCAGGTCCGGTGCGATCACGAAACAACCGATCAAAGGCGACCTGAGGATTGATCTCCGGCGAAATCCGGGTCGTCTCAGTGCTCCAACTCACCGTGTTTGCATAGGCGATGGGTTCACCACTTGCGATCCCCTGCCGTGGCGGCTCCGTGCCGAGAATGACCGAAGACAAGGGCGTTGCGCCGCCCACCCTGGCTGCGACCTGCTGGTCAAGTGAAACCCCGTTTCGCTTCAGGTTAATCTGCTTCCCCGTCAAGAACGAGCCAGTCAGCTGAACGTGCCCCTGACCAAGGTTATCGAGCCCTGACACGACCGAAAAATCTCCCATCAAATCCTGGAGTGGAGAAAGAATTGGTGAAAGCTGGAAGTCTTTTCCCACCCCCGTGACATCCCAGGCTTTCGGGTAAACGCCGTTGGGCTGAAAAATACAACAGAGTCGCTGAGGAGCCGACGTGATGTCCTTCGCCTGCATCATTTCGAGCGGCGGAAGAGCGAGCGAAGCTCCCAGTCCCTTGAGGAGGGTTCGTCGTGAAAGAGGGCGTCTGATCATGGCTTTGCGGCGATGGGAGGAAGGATCAGATCGGGGCTGCGATGCTGATGCGTGAAAGGGTAGCTCAAAACAATCGCCTCAACCAAGGCGCGTCCACGGTAACCGTCGGGACCGGTTTTCTCCAGAATCTCTTTCACGACCGGTTCATCGTAAATCTGGAGTTCGCGCCCCAGGGCATAGGCGAGCAGTTTCTCGACGAGCGCCGCCGAAAAATCGTCGCCACGATGCTCCGCGAGGTATTCCCGAAGCCCGTCAACCCCTTCGAAAGTGGAGCCGTCCGGCAGGGTCCCTTTCGTGTCTTTCGGCATTTCTTTACCCTCCTTGACGCGACCAAGAGCATCGAATCCTTCAAGCCCGAAGCCGAGCGGGTCGATCTTGTCGTGGCAAATCGCGCAGTCAGCCTTGTCCCGATGAATCGCCAGCTCTTCGCGCAAGCTCTTCCCCCGTGCTCCCGCATTTCCCGGAAGCTCACCGGCATCGGCGGGGGGCTCGCCCGGTTCGTCGCCGAGGAGGCGCTCCATAACAAAAACGCCCCGCAGGACCGGACTCGTGCGCACCGGCGTCGAAGTCGCGGTGAGGACACTGGCCATGCCAAGCAGCCCGCCCCGCTCACGCCGTTGCTCATCGGTGAGATCCACCCTGACAAACCCATCTCCACGCACCTCGGGAAGCCCGTAGTGAGTCGCGAGACGGTGATTCAAGTATGTCTCCTCCGCTGCGATCAAATCGATGACACTGCGATTTTCCTGAAAGACCGATTGGAAAAGCCGCCGCGTTTCCTCCTTCATCGACTCGGCAAACTCCGTGTCAAATTCAGGGAAGAGCGTTCCATCCGGGACGACACTGCTTCCGAGCGCCTCATACCCGAGCCACTGACCGGGAAAGGTATCATAAAACGCGAGCGCCTTGTCGTCAGCAAGGATTCGACGAACCTGCTCCTTCAAACCTTTCGGCGTTGGCAAATCTCCATTTTCAGCTGACTTTCTCAATGCCTCATCCGGCATCGTCTGCCAGAGAAAGTAGGACAACCGCGAGGCCAGCTGATACCCGTCGAGTTCGACAACTTCGCCCTCCTCCTCACGAGGCAGCTCTTCGCTTCGATAGAGAAATCGAGGCGAGACAAGCACCGCCGCCACCGTTTGCGAGGCCGCCGCGGCATGACTCTCGCCCCCCTTCACAAGATCCTTATAAAGACTAAGATAGGTCGCGCTCTCCTCTCCCTCGACCGGACAGCGAAAAGCCCGCGCGATAAAATCCTCAAACCAGGGCTCCCAGTTTTCCCCCGAGACCACCGCCGCCGATGCCTCTTTCGCGAGCGCAGGGACGCTCCGTTCTTCCGGCATGATCGGCCCTTCGATCTCGATCCAATCCATCCCGAGAAATCCGCGCTCCCGTGGTTGCTGACGCTGCGCCAGTTCGTAGTAATGCTCACGGTCCGCCATCTTCTGCGGGTTCTGCGCTTTCACGATCGAATCGAACTCCGCAACCGAGATCCCTAGAGCCTCCGTGATCTCCCCACGCAGCTCGATCAGAATTTCACTGCGGTCCTCGATAAAGCCGAGGAAATTCCTCAATTCAGTCGGGCTTCCATTTTCCCCGAGAAGTCGAAGCCACTCGTAGGGACGCTGCACGTTCCCCTGATTCCGGTTCCAACGGGCAATCTTCGCCGCGATCTCCGCATCGCCTCCGGCATCGAGTTCGATCTGCGGGAAATGCTCCCGCGAGGCGATTCCCACGAGCTCATTAGCATTCTCCGGCAGCACCGTGTAGACCGGCTCTTCCTTTTTCGCTCCGCGCCTCTCACGGGGAACCGGTTTCACGTTCACCGCGAGCTGATGTGTCCCCGGCATCAAAAAGGCCTCGATCGAATCTTCCGCCATTTCCTGTCCCACCACCTCGATCTCCCCGACGAGCGCGTCATCGACGCGGATTAATCCACCGGCAGGACCAAATTTCGAACTCCGCGCCCTTACTGTGAAACGATAAAATCCGTAGACCGGCACATCAATACTCTCATACAACGTGAGTTGCCCGCGGGAAAGATTATGGCCCACGCTCTCATCGGCGAAAGTCACCGTGCGGGTGCGGCTTTCCGTGATAATCATGTCCTCGGCTTCGAGCCGCCGCCTCGTCGGCTCTTCGCGAAACGAATGCAGCGCCTCGACCGCCATTTCCGCCGCCCCGAGATACTTTTCGAGGTCACCGCCAGTCACGAAGAGATTATCCCGATCATTAGTGAAGCCGGTCCGCCCCTCCGCATCAGGAGAGAAAAAACGACCCGTCTTCAAGTCGAGCCCCAACAGATCGCGGATCGTATTATCATATTCGACCTGCGTGAGCCGGGGCAAAGTGACGTGCCCGGGGTGCTTGAGCGCTTCCCAGTCGATGTCATTCACCTGCTCTTCAAGGAGGACGAGAATCTCCTCATATTCGACGGCGCTTGGAAGTGGTTTCTTCGGAGGCATTTCCTGCGTTTCGATCTGCTCCAGGACCGACAACCAAAGCTCGCGATCTCCGATCATATCAAAATGATCCATCGCCGTGTCCAACCTGAGATCACCTTTTTGGACTTCCCCATCGTGACACTTGTAGCAGTAATCCGCGAAAAACGGCTCAAGTCCCGCCCTCTCATCAGCGGGCAAAGCCGTTGATAATGAGTCGGTAAAAGCGACGACGGCTACGCAACAAAGAAAGTTAAGAGATTGACGCATAAATCCAAAATTGATACGTCTAAGGAATGGGCTCTGCATCTTGCATCATCGCGGAAAGTAGTGCCCGGAACCCAAAATAAAACTGTAACAACCTATCTAAACTAACATGGCAATTATTGGCACCATTCTCCTCGTCGTCAGCGGTATCGCTATCCTCGTCTTCTGGATCATGACACTCATCAAACAGTTCAAGGCGAATGACACTCTCTGGGGAGTTCTTTCGATCTTCTTCGCCATTCTTGCGCCAATCTGGTGCTTTAAAAATGGCCACAAAGGGCTTGGCATGAAGTTCGTTTACGCGATCATCGCCTACATTATCGGCTTTGCTATCCTCGGTGGATCCGGAGTGATGCAGCAGATCCAGCCCTGATCCTAACTGATCAACAAGTTTTCAAAAACGGCTCTCTTCGGAGGGCCGTTTTTCGTTTAGACAAAGACCGCCTGAGCCGCCTCGACATCGCGACCGATCTGCTCTTTCAGCGCATCCAGTCCGCTGAACTTTTTCTCAGGCCGGACAAACTCTACAAATTCGATTTCGAGATCCTCTCCGTAAATTTCATGATCAAGGCCGAAAAGGTGGACCTCGAGGAGTCGCTTCATTTCCCCGCCTTCCACCGTTGGACGATAGCCAAGATTGCCGACCCCATTCCAGGAATCCCCAGCCCCGGTCGCGCGGACCGCATAGACTCCTGTCGGAGGTAACTGCTCGCGGTGCACGGTGAAATTGGCGGTCGGGAATCCCAGGGTCCGCCCCAGTTTCCGCCCCTCGATGACCGTTCCAAACACCGTGTAGTCACGCCCGAGGAGAGACTTCGCAATTTCAAAATCCCCCGCCCCGACCGCTTCGCGGATCCGGGTGCTGCTCACCCGCATCGAGTTCACCTCGACCGTGCCGACGCCGGTAACGTCGAACCCGTGCTGCACCCCGAGCCGATTGAGAAGCTCGACATCTCCGGAGCGCTTCTTTCCAAATTTCCAATCCTGCCCCACACAAATGCGACTGATCCCCCCCCCAGGAGCGGCGGCGATCATGGACTCGATAAACTGCTCGCCGGTCTGCTCCGCAAACTCAGCATCGAATGAAACCACGAGGACCTGCCGGATCCCCAGCATTCTTTCGAGAATGAAAAGCTTGTGTCGCGGCGCCGTAAGGAGACGGGGCGCACTCTGCGGAGAAAGCACCTCGACCGGATGCGGATCAAAAGTCACGACAACGACTGAACCGCCCGCTTCTTCTCTCGATTCCTTCGCCGCCTCGATCACCGCTTGATGGCCGCAATGCACGCCGTCAAACACACCGATCGCGAGATGCAGCGGCCCCGGGAGCCGCTTTAACTCTTCGATGTGAAACAAGACATCCATCTCCGAATCTCCGATTAGGCCCCTCGCAGGCGGGAAACTTCAGGGAGCGTCATCATTTTTGAAATGATGTCGTCGCGGTTCCCGTGCTTCAACTCTTCAAAAGTCACCGACCGCTCGAGATCGAACTTGCCGGAACGGGTCCTTCGCAGCGAATTAAGATGCGCGCCACAGCCGAGGTCTTCGCCAATGTCATAAGCATAAGTCCGCACGTAAAACCCTTTCGAACACTTCACCGTGAAATGGACCGTTGGCAACGTGATACCATCAATCCGATAGCTGAAAACGTGGACAAAACGCGGGTCACGCTTCACCTCTTTCCCCTGACGGGCGAGCTTATAAAGAGGAACCCCATCTTTCTTAATCGCTGAAACCATGGGCGGAATCTGATAGAAATCCCCTTTGAATTTGTCGAAAGATTCTTTGATCTGCTCTTCCGTGAACTCCGGCACCTCGCGCTCGATCTCGACGGTGCCCTCCGCATCCTGCGTGTTCGTCGTTTCCCCGAATTTGAGCGAGCCCGTGTACTCCTTGTCCTCCGACATGAGGAGATCCTGGATCTTTGTTGCTCTCCCGATCACGAGAATCAGCAAGCCGGTCGCCATTGGATCGAGCGTCCCGCAGTGACCGATCTTCTTCGTATTCAAGGTGCGGCGGGCCACCGCCACGACATCATGAGACGTCATGCCCTGACCCTTATCCACTAGCAAAACTCCATCGATAGTCTGATCGTTCATAGTCACAAAGCAATCCGCCCCGGTTTCGGGCGGAAACGCGAAAAGTATCTCGGACCAGTCAAATTGAAACCAATTATTTGGAATGCTTCCGAATGCCACAGGAGATAAAGTCGAAGAACGGAGAAGATTCAACGGCCTCCGAAGGGATCTCCCCAGAGCCGGTTGCGGCTGTTAATGCGACGGCTAAGAGTGTTCTGCAACCCTCTCATGTCCTCGACGACGTTTGCGGGGGAGTTTCGACAATTCAATGGCAGCGGTTATCAATCGGGACCCGCGCGTAGGTCTTGAAATGCGCAAGCGAACAGGCCTCGACCAGGGTCTCCGCAAAAAGATCCCGATCCGCGTCGGAAAAAAATCGGCTGTCTCGTGTTCCCACGGGTCATGGCATGGCGGGTAGACTCCCCCATCGACAGCCACCTCATAGAAGGGAGTAGCGGAGGCGAGGGTGGGCATCCTTGAAAAACAATACGCCGGAGGCGCTGACACGGCGCCGCACCCACCACCCCACGCCGCAGCGCAGGGAGGAAGGAGCGGACGGTTGGCGTGAGGAGCGAAGCGACGAAAGCGACCGCAGGGAGCGGCGACAGAGGAGGACGCGACGACCGCCGCACTCGCCGCGAAGGGAACGGCTGAGGGGAGCGATTGGCGTGCGAGGAACGAGCCGCCAGAGGCGACCGACGAAGCCTAGCGACCGCCCCTCGAACGTCCAGCGCCAGAGCGGAGGCGGGTCTCGTGCCCAGGGAGGAACGACCCCGCACGAGACATGCCGCAGCGGTCGCTTGCAAGGGTGACGAAAAAGGGCCGCCGTTGATCGTGCGCCAGCGGGGGACGTGCGTGGATGGGAATATGGGGAAAATTCTAAATTCTAGGACCGACCTTTTTTCCCCCTATTCTTTCCCGCTCGAACCATTACAAAGACGACGCCAACGACCGAAACCACTACGAGCATGTAAGGCCATTTTGATGCGTCATCACTCCAAGGATCAGCGTCGGAAGATTTTTGTTCCCTTTTTGACGCTCCGTTTTGACCAAGCCGCTCCCTCTGTATCACTGGATCACTGTCACTGCCCGCACCTGAGCTATTCGACTTGTTTGCCTCCGTATCCATCAGTGCAGCATCTTCGACGAGTCGCTCTAGTTCTTGAAGATTTTGAGCGACAAGTGGGTCGCTAGAATACCCCTCAATTTTGTTGATCTTCTCCCTAACCGCTGACACCAAAACTTTCGCCTCGGATTTATCTGGGATACGAGTCGCTAGGCGAGCAATTGCGATAAGCGAGTCTCCGTCTTGCTGCCGCTCCAATTCAACTCGAAGCATCGGGGCGATCTCATCAGCAACTTCATCAAGCTTTCTCGATAGATCTCGATTTCTTGGCAAATGTCCTTGGCCCTCAACGTAGAGCTTGACTAAATCAGCGGTGTCGAACGTGCCGTCTTCTGCCGCTCCCACGGTTAGAGCCAGGGTTGCGGCCATCACAATGAACCAATGGTAACTTTTCTTCATTCCTCTACTGGCCTCACGAACGGGTGCTGATAAATGTAATCCTCCTGTTCTTGGCTGATTCGCTTCGTTGCTCCAACGCTATTGACGCCGCTCGTCCCGGCTCGAATTAGGTCCGTCTCCACGAGAGAGTGTCCGTCACTATTTCCGTAAAGCTCCAAGATCATCAAGTGCAAAAGTTCATGAGCTGGAGTGAAGTATTTTTTAGCCAATCCGTCGCTCACAAATACATTATCCGTGTATTTGTGGAACTCTTGAAGATTTTCCAATGATTCTTCTTGGAGCTGGCTTAAATCTTCCCGATTCACGGCAATTCCAAGTTCACCAACAGAGCGGACAAAAAAGAGGCGAAAATCTGAACCCATTCCCCTCGGGTCAGTATCGATGAAATCGAGGTATTCTTGTCGCCAGCTCAGAGCATCGCCGTTCGGAGCTATGTTGTAGATATTTAGTACACCGTCATTCAACGTGTTTACGGGCCAAACAAGATCGGTTGCTGGCGGCGACGGATTGACTCTTATCCCAATCTGAGCGTAGGCGGCTGATATTGCCTCTATTGCGTCGTCTACAGCATCTGAATTTCTGACAGTGGGAGCCAAATAACTCTTTACCGTTAAATCTATTTCGGCGCGCGCAGGAACTGTTGCTTTAAAGGTGACAGGATTCCCGTCCGGCACATCGATGGTAAAAGTAATAGTATCGCCGATCTTGACTCGATGCGTTGGGTCTTCCAAACCCTCATCGAGGTTGTCGAACGTATCGTCTACTTCATCGGAGACGAGAATCAATCCGTTGGTTCTGAAGACTCCCGGTTCGTTGGGGATCTCAATCACTTCAATTTCGTTCTCAGGGTCGTTGTCTGTCTTTATTCTAACGGTCGCGCTCCCTTGTCCCTCTTTCCAAGGCATCGGAACCTTTAGATAGAAGCGATCAACGTCTCCCTCATTGAAGTCTTGGTCTGGAGTTGGAGTTCCCCCGGTTCCTCCTGAAGTTGAAAATGCATCCTCCCATTTCGCTACTTTCAGCTTGTCAGTTGAGACCAAGTCATTCGGAACGAACCCGCTTGAAGTCGATCCTTCTTTCAGCACGAGTATCTCCACGGGCAGGAGATGAATGTCCACATCCAACATCAAATCTACATCAGCACTCATATCTGCGAATACAGGCAGCCCCAGGTGAACAGGGTCCGACCGTGAAGAGCCGGGAGCGATTGTCAGGGTAATCGGTTGAACTTTTTCGATGTCCCAATCAAAATCCACCGGGGGAACATCATCGCTCAAGTCGTAGGAATAGAAAGATCGTCGAGTCTTTTTTACCACAAGAAAGTGCTTAGAAACCTCCGAATCGACTGAGCTGCTTGATGAGTCTCTCGCGATTCGTATCTCATTTAACTCCCCCCACCCCTCAGGTTCCGTGAAATCGAGCCACCCATAATACCATTGCCGATAATTATATGAGTCCGAGATCATAAGATGAGATATTTTAAATAGAGAACTCGGATAAACCGACGAAATCGGGGTAATATATTCACCATATTCGATCGGAATTTTGAATTGGCGAATTTCATTCAGCACCGACTGCAAATGACCCGGCGGGGAGTAATTGATCGGTTGAGTGTGGGGTGGAACTCTTGAGGGATCGTACTTTCCAACTGCAAAGACCGTATCTGGCAAAGATTCCCAAGGGATATATGATAGTTTTGCCCCCTTGATTTCATAGGAGATCGCGCTGGAAGATCCTGTTTCCGTGCCACCTGTTCCCGCGTTGCCTGTTTCCGTGCCACCTGTTCCCGTGCCACCCGTTTCCGTCCCACCTGTTCCTGTGCCACCTGTTCCTGTGCCACCCGTTCCTGTGCCACCCGTTCCCGTGCCGCCTGTTCCCGTGCCACTTGTTCCCGGGCCCCCTGTTCCCGTGCCACCTGTTCCCGTGCCACCTGTTCCCGTGCCACCTGTTCCCGTGCCACCTGTTCCCGTGCCACCTGTTCCTGTGCCACCTGTTTCCGTGCCACCTGTTTCCGTGCCGCCTGTTTCCGGCGTTGACGAATCATCCACTTCATCCCAAACAAACAAATCCGTCCCCGCAGCATATTCCTCTGCGTTCGTCCGGCCATCCCCGTCGTAGTCGGCACCTCCATCGACAATATCCCAGACCGGGTCGGCGATGTATCCAAGCGCCTCCATGATCGGGGCGAGGACGACCCATTCGGCGTAGTCGCTGATGCCGTCGTTGTCGCCGTCTCCGTTGCTCACGAGGTCTGAGGAACCCATGCGATATTCGATTCCGGCGGGAATATCATCTTCATCCTCGTCGGTGGTCTTTCCGTCTGACGCAAAAGTGGGGCTTAAACCGATCGCAATTTCATATCCATCCGGCAGATAATCGCCGTCAGTGTCGGCATCGTTGGCACTCGTGGTGTAATTGACATACATTCCCATATCGACCCAAATCTGTGAGGTCTCAACGTAGGTTTCTCCGGTCGCTTCATCGTAAAAGTCGAAGTATTGCTCTTCCCAATAGCCGTCCTCCTGATAGGCGTCGTACTGGAATACTTCCTCCTCATCGGTTCTCCCGTCCGCGTCGGTATCTAATCGAAAAGGATCGGTTTGATAGTAAAACTCCGCCGCATTGCTGATTCCGTCTGAGTCTTCGTCGCCATATTCAGTCAATCCCGGTTGGCGAATTTGAATTGCCTCCGGCAGGGAATACTGGTCCAGGGAAAACAAATCAGAAGCGTCAGCCGGATTGAGTCCGTGGGTCATTTCCCAAAAATCGGAATATCGATCCCCGTCGGTATCGGACGAAAGCGGATCACTGAAATAAATGACCGGGCTTGGTGATACTTCGACCATTTCAGTGAAGCTGAAAGTTTCGCCACTTTCGGGATCGATGTGATCGACGTAAACTTCTTCATAAACCGGCTCATCACCCCCCTCGACGAAGATGGAGACCTGTCCGTTCACCTCTTCACCGTCACTCAATCCATCGCGGTCGGAATCACTCAAGCGGGGATGAGTCTTTTCCACAAACTCCTCTTCCGAAGTCAATCCGTCGTTATCATGATCGACGTCCATTTCGGCGGGGGCGATGTCGTAGACCCGCTGCCAGACCGTCCGTGGTGAGAGGGGTTCGGGAGCGACCGTAGCGGCGGTCGAATCCTCTGATGCGGGATTCTCTTCGATTCCGGCAACGGTTTCAGTCGAGCCAACAGCCTCGATATCATCGCCCTCCGGGGTCGTTGCGGAATCGCCATCCATACCACCCTCGCCCGCAGAATCCCCGGTCGATGAGGTTTCACTGTTCCCACCCGCTGTCGTTTCATCCACCGGTGATGGATCAGACGGGTCATTCGGGTTAGAGAACAACAAAACAACTTCTTCAAAGTCACTGAAACCATCGTTATCGCTGTCTGTGTCGAAGCGTTTCGTGGCTTCCTGATATTCCTCCCCGTCGGTGAGGAGATCGAAATCCGAATCTTTCCGACCATCCGCCGGATCTAGCGGATGGAATCCATAGTCCCTTTCGTAGCCGTCGGGGTAGCCATCGTCGTCTGAATCGGAATCCGCAGGATCGGTTTGAATCCAAATGGTTTCGGAATAACTACCTCCGCCATACACCTCAAATTCTTCACCCGTCAACGGATCATAGTCGGTGTAGTAAAAATCATCTTCGAAAGTCACGGTGATTTCAAAACCGAGGACTTCATCAAGATCATCAATGCCGTCCCCATCGGTATCGTAGCTGCCAGTGTCGTAAGTCGAGTCGTAAGTCGAGTCGTAAGTCGAGTCGTAAGTCGAGTCGTAGGTCGAGTCGTAGTCGTAGCTGGTATCGTAAGTCGAGTCGTAAGTCGAGTCGTAAGTCGAGTCGTAGGTCGAGTCGTAGGTCGAGTCGTAGGTCGAGTCGTAGGTCGAGTCGTAGGTCGAGTCGTAGGTCGAGTCGTAGGTCGAGTCGTAGTCGTAGTCGTAGTTGGTATCGTAGGTCGAATCATACCAGGGATCACCAATCCACTCGCCGGTCTCATCATCGTAACCGTCGTAATCCCAATCCTCCGCGTGGTAGGTCGGGGTGATGGTGACAAGCATCCAGGCAAGGAGCAGAAAAAGCCGATTACGCCTCAAAGAGGAGAGCAGGATGGCGCGGGGCGCGGGGCGCGGGGCGCGGGGCGCGGGGCGCGGAAAAATTGCCTCCTCATGTTTGGAAGATTAGGGAAATTGGGAGCCCCTCGGCAAGATTTTTCTTTCGCTGTCTGAAAATTAGCGCTCACGATCAACGAAAACCTGAAACCGATGGCAGGAATCCCGTCACTATGACGCCTTCCGAGGGAGAAACCCGGGATTCAGAATTTCCGCGGTTGTCACTTTCTTCCAATCCCCCTCCTCAATTTTTTCCGCCACCCCCTATCTTAGATCATAACAAATCAACCGCGAACCCAGTTCACTCTGATTAATATAAAGGAGACCATCACTCAGCGCCGGTGGCGCCCAGGTCTCCGGAGCGTAGAAAAGCCGGGCCATCGCTCCGAGGCGGTAGCCACTGGCATCGAGCTGCATCTGAATGAGGGCGCCGTTTTCACTGAGGCAAAGGAATTGCCCGTCGACATGGATGAGATGCGCATGCCCTAAACTGATCGGAATGTCGCGCCCGTCCCACGGGATCGTGGTTTGATAAAAGGCCTCATTCCAGAGCATCCGCCCCGAGAAGGCATCGAAGGCGAGCATCAAACCACCGTTTCCTCCGAATCCGTAGATGATTCCATCGTGATAGATCGGCGTCTGAAACTGGCACCCGAACTCGGGGGACTGCCAACGAATCCGGGCGCGGAATTCGGAATCATACTCCAACATGACCCCGCCCTTTCCATAATCCTCGGTGATGAAGACCCGGTTCGGCCCCGAGGGCACCGGCGTCGCCGCGTTGACGCTCGCGAAATTTTCCGACCGCCACGAGAAAGCATCATCGATTTTTCCATCGACCGGATTGATCAAGAGGAGCCCACCATGCGGCGGCTTCACCATGCCCCCTGCAAAGACGAGGAGACGATCCTCACCATTAACCGGCATCATGACCGGCGACGCATAACTCCCGTTCCACTCGTGATCCGCCGCCCAGAGCACCGTCCCGTCAGCCTTGTCAAAAGCAACGACACAGGCTTCTTCTGCGCCGACCTGAATGATCAGCTTTTCGCCATAAAGCAAAGGTGACGAGCCGTAGCCGAAGAAAAAGGGAGATGGGCCGAACTCATCAGCGAGCTTCAACTGCCATGAGATCGATCCATCCCCCAGGGCAAGACAGATGAGGTCGCCGTCATTTCCCAGAACGTAAACCAGTCCCGTCTCGACATCGATGACCGGGCTCGAGCGCGGGGTGTCAGTGATGCCGTAACTCTGCGCGACATCGACCGGGTAGGCGTGCTTCCAAATCTCCTCACCCGTGACGGCATCAAGGCAGCGGATTTCCTCCGTCTCCTCGACCTGATGAATGAAAACAAGCTTCCCGTCCGCAATGACCGGACCGGAATGCCCTTTGCCACGCTCCACTTCCCAGAGGATAGGCGGGCCTTCGGCCGGAAAGCTCAGATTCAACCCCGTTTCCGAACTGTGAAGATCCTGATTCGGCCCCATGAAATGAGGCCAGTCCGCCGCCGTCGCCGTGAGGCAGAAACTCAGCGTCAAGGCGAGCCAACCATGTCGAAATCGATTCATCACCGAACAGTAGGGCTAAATCCCCCGCCAAGGATGCTTTTTTCTTGGAAATTCAGGCAAATCACTGGCACGAACAAGGCATGTCGAATTCATCCGTTTCCCTTCGGGACAAAAAAGCGCTCGTGACCGGAGCCTCCAGCGGGATCGGTCGGGCCATCGCTCTCGCGCTCAGTCGAGAAGGAGCCTCTGTCGCTCTACTGGCCCGGCGCGAAGAGAGGCTGGCGCAGCTCAGCGCGATGATCACCGGGGAAGGAGGGATCGCCTACAGCTTCCCTGTTGACCTTGCGAAAACCGACCTCACTCAGGACGCCGTCCACATGGCCGCGAGCAGTCTCGATGGCCTCGATATCGTGATCAACGCCGCCGGCGTCGCCAAGCAGGCAAAACTCACTGATGGACTCATTGAAGACTGGAAAAACATGTTGGATATCAATGTTTTAGCCCTCTCTATCGTGACACGTGAAGCACTCCCCTACCTCCCTGAAAACGGTGGACACATCGTCAATATCAGCAGCATGTCAGGACATCGTGTCCCTGGAAAAGGCGGATTCTACGCCGCGACCAAATTCGCCGTCCGCGCCCTCACCGAGGGGCTTCGTCAAGAACTTCGCGGAGCCGGAAATCAAACCCGCGTCAGCAGCATTTCGCCCGGTTTCGTCGACACCGAACTCCTCGATGACTACTTCAGCGGCGGAGAAAACGATCAAGCCAAATACGACGCGATCGACTACCCCATTCTGAAGCCCGAGGACATCGCTAATCTCGTCATTCATCTGCTAAAAATGCCGAAAACCGCCGAAGTAACTGACATCCTCGTCCGTCCCACCGCACAGGCGACCTAGTCACCACTTCACCGCCCGCGTTGCCGCAAACATCGGCATCCAGCTTTGGAGGCCGGTGGATTCTTCGTCCCAGGTATCTTCGTAAAATCCGGTGATCGCGAAACCGGCATCGCATTGACCACCGATCTGGGTTTCCCAACTGTGGCTGTATTCGACGCTGAGTTGAGCGTCGAGTTGCGCGGAAAGTAGCTCGGCGTCGGCGTGCTCCATATCGGAATACGGGAGTCGATTTTTAACAACGAGCTCACCGGTTTCTTCGAGGATCTCGTGATCGAAGAGGAAGAACGCCGGATTCATAAAGCCGCAGAGAATGGCACCGCCCGGCTTGAGGACGCGGTGGGCTTCTCTCCAGATAGGCTCCAGCTCCTCGGCGAAGACATTGGAGACGGGATTAAAAATAAGGTCGAACGAGTTGTCATCCAACCCTGTTAAGTCGGCCATATCACCCTGTTGAGTCGTGATGTCGAGGCCGTGTTTTTGGCAGGTCTCCTCGTCCTTTTCGAGCTGAATGTCCGAAGCGTCGTAGCTCGTGACCTCAGCACCCGCCGCCGCGAAGATGGGGACCTGTTGTCCGCCACCGGAGGCGAGGGCGAGGATTTTTACCCCCGTGAGATCGGGATGCACCGGGAACCACGAAGCCGGAACAGCCTTGTTCGGCGTGAGGATCACCGACCAGTCGCCTGCCTTCGCCTTCTCGAAAACTTCGTCAGGATACGGCGTGCTCCAGCGGCAGCCTTCCTGCGACTGGAGGTTCCAGGCGTTGCGATTGTATTCGAGGATGTTCATCCCCTACTCCAACGACTGATTCTCAGTGCTGTCGAGCCGGAATTGCTCAATCTCGGTGCCAGGCTTGAAGACGACAAGTTCGTAGGTCTCCGCGATCTCGTCGGTGCGATAGCGAAGTCCGTCGGGTTCGTCTTTGCCGCCGAAGTCTTTCAAGGTCCACGGATTCTGAAGTGGCGCTTCGAGAAATCCTTCTTTCTTCAGAAAATGGACGAGCTGCGCACCGGTCATGAAATCACGGGGATAGATCTCCTCTTTGACATGGAAATTCTGCAAGGCCTCCTGAACTGTGAGGAGCATGACCCGGACGCGGCGCTCTTCGCGTTTCTCAGCGAGCGGAAACCCGATGAGGACCGATGCCACTGCCGCGACGGCTGAGAATCCGATGAGTCGAATAAGAATGGAGGCCGCTTTATTCATCCTAACCAAACACTTAAGGGGACAAAATAGAGGCCCAGCGAGATCGCGAGCAGCCCGAGACCGGCCCAGTCGCGCTCGCCGAATTTGTCTTTGCCGGAACGCTTCCTGACAAACTCCAAAAGCCAACCCGTGGGGCATCCGTATTTGCAGTAGGCCATCGGGAAAAAGAGCGAGATGAACAAGCCGACGCCGGCGACGGAGATCGTGGCGACGCCTGCCGATTTGATGATGTAGGCATCGAAGGGTTCGATCCCGGCGAGGTCAAAGTCGAGCTGGAGAAATGAAATCGCGACGACGACGACGAGAAGCATCACCGGAATCCAGCGCCCGATCCATTTTCCATCGCCGGGGAGCGGGCGCTTCCAGGTCGCGGGGACGACTTTCATCATCCAGCGCTGGAGGTTGCCATGCGGGCAGATGAACTGGCAGTAGACCGGCTGCTTCGTGAACCACGGTAAGAGAAAGGCGGCGACGACAAAAATGACGAGTCCGGGGGTGGCTTCCCACGGAATGCGGCTCTCGACCCACCCGACAATGAGCGACTGCGCGATGAGGTCCCCCATCCAGAGCCCGAGCAGTCCAATCGTCGCGACCGAGAAAATCCAGCGCCATTTCTGAAAGGATTTCTTTTTCCAGAAGGCGAAGGCGATCCCCCCGGCGAGGAACCCTAACAAAGCGAAATCGTTCCAGTGAAATTCGACCTTCCGCTCGAGCCCTGCGCCTCCGTCAGTGATCGCGAGACGATGGGTGATGCTTTCCATGACCGCTTCGCTTGTGCGCGTCGCACCGGTCACGCTGTAGATTTCCGCTTCGTTGAAATCAGTCACTTCGGCGATGGCGTCCCAGCTTCGCCCGTTCCAAGACTCCATGAAGAGGAAGTCCATTTTCACGTCGTCGAGGTGGCTCGGGGTGTCATAGCTCTGGCGAATCGCAATGCCGACGCCCTTGTCCTCTGTATTGAAAACAACCAGGACATCGCTCGGCCCGGAGTAGCCGACGATCTCGCGCGAGTCGGGCATGGTGCGGACGGCGTAGCCGATTTGATTTCCGGCTGCATCAAAGACTTCGAGTCCCCCGCGAGGGCCGGGATCAACCTTGAGCCGATGCGCGTCGGGCAGCAGCGCCTTGACCTCAGCGACGGTGACCGGCCAATCCCCCTGGACGCGGATGCTCTCATGATGCGAGCGAATGAGCCAGGCTATCGTCAAGAGCACCGCAAGGCGGTAAATCTGGAGGAGATGTGATTTGATGACGGAGGATAGCCGCTATTCCCGAACCGCCAAGTCACTGGAAAAGGGGATGTCCAATGTTTTGGATCTTGGATCTTGGATCTTGGATCTTGGATCTTGGATCTTGGATCTTGGAACTTGGAACTTGGAACTTGGAACACTATAACATCTGACTGAGCGCGGCTCGGGAATATCCAGCCTTTCAGCGCAACTTCTCCGCGATATCATCGGCATACCCGGTCATCTCCAAAAACGCCCGCCCCACGGCATTGCCGCTATTGAGATCGATGACATCGCAGGCACCTTCCCAATAGCTGACGCCGCCGGTGCCGTTTGCCATCTCCTGATTCGGCATCGTGGGGACCAGTTGAAAGCGACGCTTCACGCCGCTCTCGGGATCGACCGTTTCGATGATCGGCGTGATGGGATAGACCGCACCCGTGTCGGGACTTTCCCAATCGCCTTCGTGAATCCATCGATACTCGCCGAGCTTTTGATGCGTCAGCCCGCCCACCGGATCGATCCAGACAAGCTTGGAATACTGGGATGGCTCACCACTCTCAGTCCGGAGGACGTAGCCCATGATTTCCCGGCCATCGTAAAATTGGAGGGAAGCCCAGTCCCAGCCGATTTGGTTTCGATCCAACTGACTGCTGGAAATTTCGTGATCCATCCAGGCTTCGCCGTAAACTTCGAACGTCTTTCCGCCGAGGCGGAGGCTGCCCTCGACGTCGAGACGCGGAAAAGTGATGTAGTAACTCGAGGCGGTTCCCTCGGGTCCTTTTCTCGAAATCCCGTCCTCCCCGAAAATGACGTGTTTTTTGTGCGGCACCAGTTTGAGATCAAACCCGGCATCTGACTTGATCGAACCGACGAGCTGCATTCCATTGCCAGCCTGTTTCAATTTCCAATCCCCATTGAAAACATCAAGTTCCCCGACTTCGGCCCCGGCATCCCACCCGCCCCGATTGAGCCTTTCCTCGTGAATGAAGCGCCCCGTTTCCGGATCGCTCAAGCCCATGTGGGCCATGTAAATCTGCGACTCACCGAAGGAGTCCCCTGCCGCAACATCGACCGGCTGCTGCCCGAGACGGAAAAAGGTCGCCTGAAACCCGAAGCGTCGATCCCCTTCAAAAAGATGCCCGGTAAGATACCACCATTCGATTTTGAAATCCGGATGGCTCCCGTGATCTTTCGGAAAGGTCAGTTCGTGATCGAGACGCGGGACATTCCACGAAACTTCTTCAGCGAGCGATAGAACCATCACACCGCTGAGGGCAAGGCAGATGAAAAAATAAGGCTTCATTCTTCGCGTTCTCCGGGGAGGTTGGCATTTCGAAATCCCACGACCCAGGCGACGAGGGCAGCGGTTGCAAGAGTGATGAGGGTAAGCCAGACAAAAGAGGCCCACGGAATCCGGTAGCTCAAGGTCCATCCGAAACTCTGCGGATTGATCACAAAAATCAGAATCCAGCCGAGGAAAAAACTGAGGAGATACCCGCCCATCAATCCGGCGGCGGCGAGACCGACGCCCTCCCACATCGCGGCACGGGCAATCTCGCGACGAGTCGCCCCGAGCGATTTCAAAGTCGTCAGTTCCGAGCGCCGTTCCATGAGGAGTCCGGCAAGGGCGAGTCCGAGTCCCGCCACGGCAATGATGACTGCAATCGCTTCAAGTGCGTAGGTGACCGCGAAGGTTTGATGAAAAATGCGAATCGACTCGGTTTTCAAACTCTCATTGGATCGCGCCACGACTCCTGGAAAAGCCTCCTGAATTCTCCCTAACAAAGCCTCAATATCAGTTCCCTCATCGGCATAAACCGCGAGATTGGAAACGCGATTATCACCAAACCAATCCTGCGTGAGCTGTCTCGCAATCACGAGCGTTCCGGTCTCATTGCCATACTCAGCGAATATGCCGGTGACTTCGATCGACTTTTCTCCTGCCGGAGTCGGCAGAGGGATCATCGATCCTACCTTTAACGAAAAACGGCGTGCGAGACTTTCGCTGATCCAGCCGGGGAAAGGTTCTTCTTTGCGAACTTCGAGCGAGTCCGGCCCCTTAATCGCCGGTGGGTCGAGCCACATGAGCTGGAGGAAACGCTCGGGGTCATCGTTGTAGTCGGTCCCTCCGAGGAAGAAATCATTTTCTCCGATGGACACTTTGTAGCGGCGCAGTTTGTCCATCCCCGCAACTCCGTCCATCTTTTCCAATTCCTGCCAGGTAAACGCGGAAAGCGTGTTTTCATTCGTCACGGAGTTCGAGCCTGCGGCGGCAACGTAGATATCGGCTTTGAGAAGCTGCTGAATCCAACCTGTCAGGGTCGATTCAAAACTTGCGACAAGAATCGCCATCGCCGCGGACATCCCGATCGCGACAGCAAGACCGGCCGCCGTGAGCCGATGCCGCCCTTCCGGTCGTCGCAACTGACTCGCGGCATAGTGACGCATCGGATCGCGTTTCCCCCGCCCTAACAAAGCTCCTAGTGGTCGAAAAAGGAGCCCGATGAGAAGGCTCGCACTGAGGACGAGGATCACCGCCGCGAGATACCCGCCCAGAGGCACGACAGCTCCCGACGCGAGAACGCGCGGCGGGAGAAAAGCGCAACCCACTCCCGCGATGAGCAGCACCAATCCGAGCGGCCAGTTTCTCAGCAAAGCAAGACCCCCGCCCTGCGCCCCCTGCCGCATTGACTGAGCCGGCGGAGTCATCGAAGCCTCCCGCGCCGGAATAAGAGCAGCGGTGAGACTCGCGAGAATTCCAAAAGCCAGCGAAAAGGCAATCTCCCCGGTCGCGAGGGTCACTGCTGAAGTCGTCGTTTCATAGTAAAGTGTGTTCACGGTTCGCGAAATCGCAACGACGAGACCCACGGCCATGAGACGGCCGAGGATAACCCCGGCGATCGCTCCGACGATGCCGAGGATGAGCCCTTCCCAGAGCCACGCGGCCCGAATCTGAGCCGGAGTCACCCCGAGTGATCGCAACACCGCAATCTCAGCGCGACGCTTCACGACGGCGGCCTCCATCGCCTGCATGATGAGATAGATTCCGACAAGCAGGGCGAGACCGGAAAGGATCGTGAGATTCAATCGAAAGGCCGCGCTCATCTGCGTGACCGATGATTTGCGGTCCTCCGGCGTCTCAAGGATCCAGCCCCGTTCCGTCGCGAGATCCCACATCGCCGCGCCTATTTTCTGAAGATTCCCGGCGGCTTCGAAGCCGGGCGGGATCCTGAATTCCACCCGTGTGAGTTGTCCTTCGAGGCCCGCCAGCTTTTGCAAGCCCGGCAAGTCCATGAGAATGAGGTTTCCGGGCACGGCGGGACGATTGGGATCCTCCGGCACGACTCCGGCGATCAAAAAATCCACGACCCGGTCGTTCACGATGAGACTGAGCCGCTCATCTGTGCCGACGCCGAAACGCTTTGCAAACGACTCCCCGACAAAACCCCGGTCCGGCAGCCCCAGAATGCTGTCGTCTCCGGTAGCGGAATCCCCGGAAACTGAAGTGCTCCCGCCTGAGTAGGTGCCTGCGTTTTGGAGCGCCACGAGGTCGGCCCCGACCAGTTTCAAGAGACCGGTTTCCGGAGAGGCTGAGAGTGCCGCCGAGACTTCGAGAACAGGAAAGATGCCCACCGGGGTTGATCCGGATTTCTCCCGAAGCTCGCGCAGTGCTTCGACCTCCAACATGCCGGCGCGGGGACGAAGGATGAAGTCGCTCTCCCCGGCGATTGATTCGGTGAACATTCCGAATCCGGAAACGGCGGCTTTGTTCGCGAGCCGCACCGCAAGGAAAACCGCGACACCGAGCGCGAGAATCCCAACGAGAACGAGGGTCAACTTTGGCTCGCGCCGCCAGTGACGCCAGATCACCCGCGACCAGAGGAGGCGCCCAACGCCGGCCGCATTGCCGCCTATCTCCGGAGCGTCACTCATCGTTAAACGGCAAGTTCACCCTGTTCCACGAGGACTCCGTCGCGCATTTCGAGAGTCCGGCTGCAAATACGCGTCACACCCGGGCTGTGGGTCACGACCAGCATCGCAATGCCGTGCCGTTCGCTCACTGCTTCGAGGAGATCAAGAATGACCTCACCCGTCGTCGAATCGAGGTTTCCCGTCGGCTCGTCCGCGAGAATTAGCTTCGGGCGGATCGCGAGCGCCCTTGCAATCGCAACCCGCTGCATCTCCCCACCGCTCAACTCATGAGGCATCGCGTGAGAGCGATGCGAAAGCCCCACTTCCTCGATCAGTTCAGGCAACAATTCCCGTCGCTCCAAATCACTCATCCCGGAGAGCTGCAGCGGAAACTCGATGTTCTCCGCCGCACTCAAGGTTGGGAGGAGGTGGAAAAATTGGAAGACGGTACTGACCATGAGCCGGCGAATCTGGCACAGCTCCGTTTCATCGAGCCCCCTCAGGGAGCGCCCCTGGATCGTGATCTCGCCCTCGTCAGGCCGGTCGATCCCTCCGATGCAGTTGAGCAGCGTACTTTTCCCCGAACCGGAGGGTCCCATCAAAGCGGCACGCTCACCTGCCTCCAACGAGAAAGAAACTCCGCGCAAAACGGGATCTTTATCATATGTTTTTGTGATCTTGGAGACTTGCAGCGCTTTCATTTCTCGACACGGTAGGAGATTACGTTGACCGGCCCCTGTCCGGACCAGAAACCCCATTCATCTATCCCCTTTTCGAAATGCCACGCTTTCCGATTCAGATGCCCCAACTGGGAGAGTCCATGGCCGAAGCGACCGTTCGCGAGATCCTCATTTCTCCCGGCGACGAAGTCAAAGCGGATCAAAACATTTTCGAAGTCGAAACCGACAAGGCAATGATGGAGGTGACCACTCCCTGTAGTGGTAAAATCGTCGAAATCGCGACCGAAATCGGAACCAGCTACGCTGTCGGTTCTCATCTCGCCTTTATCGAAGCGACCGAAGAAGACGCGATCAAGGCAGGGCTCATTCGCCCTCAGGATTCTGCCAGTCCTTCTGAATCGACATCGCAGAATAACGGCGAGGCAAACCTGCATTTTGCGATCGCCGAAAGCGACATGATCGATCCGAGCGCACCGCTCGAAGTAAAGCCAACGGTTCGCGACGGTCTCCCTGTGCCGATTCGATCATCGGTCTACCTGAGTCCGCGGATGCGGCACCGCATGGACGAGTTGGGTCTCAACTCCGCCGACCTCGCCGGGTTGCCCGGAAGTGGCGCGGGCGGACGAGTCACGGTCGAAGACTTTGAGAAATTCATTTCCGAGATCGAGCAAAATCGCACGACGGAGGCCTCTCCAATGCGCATCGCGGTGGCGGACTCGATGCGGCGGAGCTGGACCCGTCCTCTCGCGACGGTGACCGTGCCGATCATTTTGGACAAAGTCCTTGCCCACCGGAAGTCCCTTGAGGTCAAACCCGGGGTGACCCTTTACGCAATGCGCGCCCTCGCGATTGCAATCTCAGAGAACACCGCCGTCGCGGGACGCCTCATCGGAAATCGAATCGTCCATCCCAATGCCATCGACATCGGCTTCGCCGTCGAAGTCGCCGATGGCGTTCTCGTTCCGGTCATTCGTGAGGTTGAAAAGAAGACCCTCAACGAACTTCAGGAAACTTACGACGATCTCGTGCGCCGGAGTCAGGAGCGGAAGCTCCCGCGGGAATCCACCGGCGCGGGCATCGCGACGGTCACCAATGTCGGTCCTTTCGGGATCACCGCAGCGACGCCGATCCCGCTGCCGGAGCAAAATCTCGTCCTTGGTCTCATGGCCGGTCGTCAGACGCCGATCTGGGACAAAGCAAGCGCCAGCTTTCAGCCGAAAATGGAGTCCAACTTCATCCTCAGCTTCGACCACCGCATCCTCGATGGAGGTGCGGCAGGACGCCTTCTCCAGCGGGTCGGGGCGTTGCTTCAGAATCCGGGTGATTTGTAAACCGCGTTCATGCGTGAGTGACGGCAGAGCATTCGCTCGCTAGGCTCCTGCCATGAAAATTCATCAATCATCTGATCCTGAGACTTCAGGAGCACTCGCGGCAAAAATCGGTGCTGAGAAGTTAAGGCAGGCGCTCGAAAATCGATCTTACGCCAACATCATTGTCGCGACCGGTGCCTCGCAGTTTGAAATGCTGAAACACCTTCTCCTTGAGCCGGAAATCGACTGGGAACGCGTCACGATTTTTCACCTCGATGAATATGTAGGCCTGCCGATTGATCATCCCGCTTCCTTTCGCCAATACCTCTGGGAACGCTTCGTGAAACAACTTCCCCATCCGCCACGCGCTTTTCACCCCCTCAATGGCGAGATCGATCCCGAAGCCGAGTGTCGACGGCTCAGTGATTTGATTTCGGCAGTCACGATCGATGTCGCCTTCATCGGGATCGGGGAAAATGGGCACATTGCGTTCAATGATCCTCCCGCTGATTTCGAAACGACCGTTCCCTACCATGTTGTCGATCTCGATGAGGCCTGCCGTCAGCAACAGTTCGGTGAAGGATGGTTTCCCACGCTTGAGGCCGTGCCAACCCAGGCGATCTCCATGACCGTCTCCGAGATCCTCCGGAGCCGCCACCTCATTTGCACGGTACCCGACGAAAGAAAAGCGGCCGCCGTCAAAGACACTGTCGAAGGGCTGGTGACCAATACCGTTCCGGCATCGATCTTACAAACCCACTCCTCCACCGATCTGTTTCTCGACAAGGCTGCCGCAAGTCAGCTTTCCTGATCACGAGTGCCGTTTTCCCCAGATCCAGACGGCGAGGAAAATAGCCACGCCAAGACCGAAAGTGGCGCAGGCAAGGGTCGTCAAAAATCGATCAAAAGGCACGATAAAGAGCGCACCAAGAAACTGCGCAGCGATCACGAAAAGGAGCAGACGCACCACAAACTCGTGGCCTCGCTTCGAAATAAAGCGGGCTCCCATCGGAGCACCCAGCGCGACAATGGGCACACAGACCCACCAGTAATTCCAAATTTCAGTCGTAATCGGTTCACCTCCGCCACCCATTCCCCGCCACGCAAATCCGACGAGACTGTTCGCCGCCATGAGGATAACAGAAGTCGGCGTCGCCACCGTTTCGCAAAGACGAAAGCCGAGCACCAGCATCGCAAAGACGAGAATATCGAGTCCGCTTCCCAACAGACCCGAGATCATTCCCCCGAGAAAACCCGAGACGGCGAGAAAAAGAATCGCCCGGGGCGAAGGATCGCTGAGCTGACGATGTCTGATTTTTCCTTTGATTCGATTAATCCGCCAAAGCGCAAACCCGAACGCGAGCCACAGGGAAACGAAAAAGACCTTCGTCGGATTCGGCGCGAACCATTGCTGCACAAATTCCAGTCCGATAATCACTCCGATCGCTCCGGTAATCCCGGCTACCACCAGCGCTGTTTTTTCAATGGTGATACGTCGCCATAAAATCGCCACGGAAGCGGAAGTCATTCCCACCGACTGAATCATCATCGCGAAGTCTCTTGCCCCTTTCGGAGCGATGTCGAAACCGAGAGTCATCACCGGAAAGGCGACCGCGCCCCCGCCCTGACTCGTCGATCCGGCGATGAACGAACCGAACGCCATCGTCACGGACATGAACCAATTCTCTGAGAACAAATACCATCGTTCGCCAAGCGACATCGCGACGAGCCAGATAACCCATACTGCGGCAATAAAGAAAAGATCGAGAGGACGACGGGACATAAGACGCGCACGAGGAGAGGGCGCTGCGCAAGAATACGTTCACTGCGGGGAAAAACGAATCGGAGAACACAGAAACTTCTATTCACCGGATTGAGGCGCAGGCAACTCCAACTGGCCACTCGCAAATTTTGCCCACATTTCTGCGATCCGACTTGTTGGAATGAAAGTCGCACCCTCTTCGACGGGAGCATCCGCACTGACAATCGGCGCAGTGGCGTATCCTTTAAACTGTCCCGTAAATCCCCTGCCTCGATCAATTTCCGCTAATGCCGAAGCCTCTTCTTCGCCCTCCGGGGCTTCCGGGGCTTCCTGCAGCCGGAGAGGAATCATTTCGAGGAGGTATTCCATCCCTAGATACTCTGCCGAGGCGGACATCATTCCGCTTCCGCGAAACTCGCGCGCACTCGTCCAGTTCGAGGTTTTTACGATTTCTTTCTGAAAAACGGTCTCGACATGATTCTCCGCTTTCCAAAGATCAGCATTGTTGCTGTACTGACCCCAGACAAACAGGACCGGAACTTTTACCGAACTTGCGCTGGGTTCCGCATTGTAAAAGGCACCCTTGCTTAACACGGCGGCAATTACTCTCTCCGGCTTCCAGTGAAGAAAGCTATAGGCTAGTGCCGCCCCCGTTCTTTCGCTTCCGTGGATGCAAAACGGGAGGCTTGCGAGATCCGGCACGTTCAGTTTCGAAGCGAAATCTTCGAGGGCTTCTATGATCACCTTCCCGCTGTTCTTTTCGACATCAGCAAAACTTTCAAGAACCGTCGGATCCTCAGTCCCCTGGTTGTAATACTCGTATGAAAAAATCGCCAGTTGATGCTTCGACTGAAACTCCCGCCAGGGGCTGATTCCAAAGTCATCACGAACCGCAAAGGGAAGCGCATTTCCTCTGTCCCCCGATGCGACAAGGAGGATGCCTTTTGGCGCCCCCTTTGGCATCTTGATAAAAAACTTCACCCCACCCCGGGTCGTCGTTTCCCAGCCATCGTATTGCGGTCGTGGCGGCTCTTGAATTGGCATTCCATCATCTCCTCTTGGGACAGCAGGCGCATAGATACCAAGATTGAGCGTGACATTTTCTCCCTCCATCGCTTTCCGATAGGCGGTGAAGATGGCAGGATTTTCGCTCTTCAACGCCTCAAGGTCCAACTTCGACCAGGGCACGCCGATCAACACCCCTTCCGCCGAAACCTGAGCGGTGATCCCCTTCTCTGTCGCCTCCTTGATCCCCGCAAATTCGACGGCCCGACCGTTTGAGCCAGTCAGTGTGATCGCGCTTGCTTTGAGCAATGATAGGCCTGCCAAAGCAAAAAATATAAGCCCATACGAAGCGGGACGAAAAGCGGGGCGAGTCCTCATAGAAATTTATTCCTACTCAATGAGTAACAAGTAGACGCAACCACCACAAGCCAAATAAAAGAGCGATAGCTCAGGGCCGCCACGATACAATCGGAGCCCGCGGGTCGCTTTTCAGCCCATGACGCATCTCTGCGTCTTTGACCGCATGCTGCCAGGCACTCTCGCCCCGCAATGCTCCGGTGGTGCGGGTGGGGAAATCAACGTTCAAGCCAGCGACCTCGCCTCTCTGGATCGCTCGCTGAAAAGAGTCGATCTGAGATTGTTGATCTTTTCGCGTGAGGTTGAAAGTGACCCAGAGCGGGACGGGCTGAGACACCTCCCAGTTCGGGCCGGTCACCGGAATGACAAACCGCCAGTTTTTCAGTGATGCCTGAGCTGATTTCCCCGGTCCGGTCGAGGCACCTCTCCAGCCGTAGCTTCCAGAATACTGAAGGTGCGCGATCCCCTCAAAGGCGAGCCGCTTCTCTGACACGAAGTCAGGAGCTCGCTCTATATCCGGGATCGTGACCGCCTTAGAACGGTCGAAGCACCCCGTGAGAAGCAGGAGCGGAACGAGAGCGGAAACAGCCAATCGAAGTTTCATAGGTAAATACCGGACTGCTGGCTGGACCGTAACTGAGAACCTCAGGACGATGCATGCCTGCCCGTAGGCAGGGGGGCGACGTTCAGCTTGAGAATAAACTAGTCTGGCTCAACAGCCCGGCGGCGCACTATGCCGCGAACTACGAAGATTCGCCAATTATTCCTCGATCCTGCATTCTCTGCCAAACGGAGCACTGCCCCGACAGTAAGGCGAGCTAGTCAGGCTTGACGGACCCCGATTTTTCCATCGCCCATACCGCCACGAAACCGACGGCCATGATTCCGATGGCGATCAAAGTCGCGCCTGACATTTCCGGGAGATACCACTCGTAGCCGACGACCTTTTCTTTCACCTTTCCGGCGGCTTCGAAGACTTCGATTTGCGCCTTCTTCCACGGCCAGATGATGAGGAGCGAGCCCGCCACGAAACCAGTCAGCAGGGCCACCGCGAGGTCGTGATACTTTTCGAAAATCCAGGCAAGAAGTCGGCTCAGGAGGACCACACCGATGACCGCGCCAACTCCCACCGGAATGAGAATGCGAAACGCATCGGGATCGAGCGTCTTCAGGCCCGCGACCGATTCGATCATAATGAGCTGATAGTTCCCCAGCAAAAGAAGGACGAATGATCCTGACAAACCGGGAATAATCATGCTCGCCATTGCAATGACGCCGCAGAGAAGGAGATACCAGATACTGTCGTTCTCGGAGGCAGGCTTGAGCAAAGCAACCCCGATCGCAATGCCGGCGCCAAGGAGGAACCCGAAGATCGCTCCGGGAGTCCAATGGGCGACTTTTTTCCCGACAAAGTAAACCGACGCCAGAATGAGGCCGAAGAAAAACGCCCAGACGAGAGCCTCGTGATTCGCGAAGAGATATTTGAGCACGCTCGCAAGGGTCAGAATGCTCATGACAATCCCCGCCCCGAGACAAAGCAGAAACCCGAGATCAATTTGCTTCGCAAAGGCGGCGAACTGCCCTTTCGCGAGCAGCTTCAGCGCGCCGAGGTCGACAGATTTCACCGCGCCGATGAGACGTTCGTAGATGCCCGTGATAAAGGCCACAGTTCCGCCCGAGACACCGGGGATGACATTGGCAGCGCCCATCGCCGCCCCTTTTAAGAAAAGGCTAATTCCTTCTTTCATCTTCACACTACGAAACGACTAACCGAAGTCTTGCTGCATTTCTTTGAGCTGACGACGAATCGCCAACTTGCGGGCGCTCGACATGCGGTCGATGAACAGCTTTCCAAACAAATGATCGGTCTCGTGCTGGATCGCCCGCGCGAAAAGACCATCAGTTTCGATCACGAGCTTCTCACCGTCGAGTGTTTCGAGTGTCGCCACAACCTCGAAGGGACGGGTAATATCGCCGCGAAGATCAGGGAAAGAAAGACACCCCTCCATGTCGGTATCTTTCTCACCGATGAGCTCCAGTTCAGGATTGATGAAGGTCAGCGGACAAATATCCTTGAGCGTTTTCTCCTCCCCGTTCACCCGCAGGTAGCTGATGCATTCCTCATCGTGAGACACATCGACGATCGCAAGTTGCAAAGAAACCCCGACCTGAGGAGCCGCCAGTCCCACTCCGTTCGCGTCATACATCGTCTCGACCATGTCAGCGGCGAGTTCACGAATTTCTGGAGTGACCTCTTCAACCCGGTCGCCGACTTTTCGGAGAACAGGATCAGGATAAAATACAATAGGACGGATCATGAACGGCAAAAAGACAGTTTAGCCGCAACTTTCAAGAGACACAAATCACTCCTCAAGGAGAATCCTCAGCGGTAGGTCACCGATATCGATTCCCGCCTTCGTCGCCGCGTCCCAGACTTCGATCATGAGACCGAGAGGAGCACCCTCATCCGCCTTCAACTCAAGTTCCACCTCCGGCTTGCTTTGTTTGTAGTTCATCAGCGCCGCAGCGAGCCCTTCCATCGGAATGACCTGCTCCCCCAGCGAAACCTGCCCGTCCTTTCCAAGAGCGAGCGCAGTGCGCAGCGTCGCCTCACCGTCGGCAGCCATCTCAGATGAACGCGGGAGATTTACCTTCACGAGGGACTCCTTTGTTTTGAAAGTCGTCGTGACGATGAAAAAGATCAGCAAAATCGCGAGAATGTCGATCAGGGTGATGATCGGCACGGTCGGCTTCTGACGGCGTTTGGCGTAGATCTTCAAAGGAGAAAGTCGCTTTGTTTTGCCTCGGCCCCACTGTGTGCGATTGCCTCAACCAATTCCGCGTCAGGTCCCGACTCAGCGCCGGTCATCGCACCCTCATCAGGATAGAGCGAAGGCCCCCCATGCTTGTAAAATTCGTTAAGAAGATGTCCGGAGATCACTTCAAGCCGCGCCGCGATCCGCTCGAGCCGACGAGTAAAGTAGGAGTGTAAAATCACAGTGATAACGGCCACGACGAGGCCTGCAATCGTCGTGTTCAACGCCACCGCAATTCCGGCAGCAATCAGCGTCGGGTCAGGATCACCGGATTGGGCTCCCAGAGTGGCGAAGACACTCACGAGACCGCTCACCGTTCCTAACAGGCCCAGAAGAGGAGCAATGGAAATCACAACCTCGAGGACACCCATCCCGTTTTCGAGCCGCACCATCTGCTCCCGCGCGGTTGCCTCAGCGGCTTCGGAGGCTGACTCCCTCGTTTTATATTCCGGCGAAACCGCGATACGACCGATTCGCCCCACGGCGCTGTCACTCTTCTTTAACGCCGCAAGCACTGCCGGAGCCTCCCCTTTGGCGAACAAATCACCGCACCGATGAAGGTCGCTTCGAAGGTCAAGCGGGATAATTGACTTCCACTTCAAACTCAGTGCCCGGTGAATGCTCACGGCGATAGCGACAAAGGAGCAGATCGCAATAAAGGCCATGAAGACCCCTCCGGAGAGCAGAAAGTCCCAGACTTTTTCGTTCACAGTCGAATCCAGCATAAGTCGCGTTTAATAAATGATAATGTCGTAAACCAGTCGCAGGCCCAGCGGCCCCAGGTCCTCGGCGACTTGATCTGACATCGCGGGCAGGTCAGCGTCGAGGATCGCCTTGAGAGAAAACTCGGCAAGAACGGAATTTGCATCATTCTCAACGACCTTTAGATCATGAACTTTCCCGTGTCGATCCACGCGACATTCCAGTTTCAGGATTCCATAAGTCACGAAGTCGCCGTGCTGAACGCGGTAGCTGTGCCATTTACGTGAAATTTCCTGCTTCACCTTCTTTTTGTAAGCTCCCGCAGCGGTCCCTTCCGCATCCACCGCATTTTGCCCGATGTTGGTCAGGCTTCCGTTGGTCGTGTTTTGCAATTCGTCAGGACTGAAGCCCGCAGCAAACAATCCATCGTCAGCGGAATTCTCCTTTTCTTCGCCCACGGCTTCTGTTGTCTCGTTCGGCTTCGAATTTTCAAAATCAACGCCGGTTCCTCCAGCACGCATTTTCTGCTCCTGCGCCGGGTCCGCCATTTCACCGATCTCGGCCTCTTGATCGGGCTCAGGCATGGTCGCGGCAAATTGATCTTCCGCCCCCGCCTCACCGAATGCCGGAGTCAGAGTTTTCGAACTCGGATCGTTGAAAGAGTTCACCATCGTTGAAGTTTCCGCATCCCCATCAGTCGGACTCTCTTCGGGCCGAGTCAGAGTGTCTCCGGGATTATTTAGTGGAGGGCTATCGACTCCCTCGACAAACTCGTCACTCTCCCCCTGATCAGTTTCCTCCCCGGGAGCTGCATCCGTCATTGCCGACACCGGGTTCGGCGGAAATATCGCCCCCGCCGGAGTCGCAGCAGCATTCGCCGACCCGTTGGAAGTCGGAGGCTGATCAAACTCCCCGTCTGTGTATTCACGATTTTGCAGCTCAAAATAAGGCAACGGCGAATCTCCGCGGGTCGTCGGGAGGTCGACCTGAGGAAGGTTCGGATCGGCGGCGAGTTCGCTCGCGGCTGAGGTATTACGATCCGACTCGAACCGCGCGTTTTCAGGAGCTTCAGCCTCAGGAGCATTGAGGTCAGTATCCATGAACGGTCTCGACTGATTGATCGGCTCAGGCTCCTCCAACTGAATCTGCTCCATGAGATCACTCATGATGATCACCACTTCCTGCGGTTTTTGAGCAGGCAACTCGTCCGATTCGCGAAGCGACGAGCCAATGCTCCGCGTGCTGAGAAGCACGAAGACCAGAATCAAAAGCACGACATGGGCAACAAGTGCTCCCGAAAGACAGGCAAAGACTTTTTGTGGCTCCGACATCGTTAAAGCCTCTAACTAAAGGGTTTTCCGGGCGAAATGAAAGAGGTATTGCTGAGCGTAACCGGCGTTGCGGCCAAAGTAGTTTTCCGCCCACGCCTGAAGTTTCGCCCCTTTCAGCCTTTTACGATAGTGCTCGCGGAGAATGCGTTCAATCCAAACATCAATCGGAAATGCGCCCCACTGTCCGCATGAAAACAGGAGGGCACAGTTCGCAATTTTCTCCCCCACCCCGTGAAGCTCCATGAGTGCGGCCCTCGCTGCGGCTGCATCGGCACTACTCTCAATGGCATCGAGATCGACAAGTCCGGACGAGACCGCCTCACCGGCGAGAGCGAGTGACTTCGCCCGATAGCCGAGCGCACATTTTCTAAGATTTGCCTCACCGGCAGAAGCAAAGGCCGCAGGGTCTGGATAAGCGTGAAATTTGCGGTCCGCCAACTCATGGGCCTCTCCGTAGCGCTGTCGAAGCGCCATCGAGATCGCGCGAATGTGCGTGACCTGCTTCAGCGACGAGGTGATGAAGGTCGCAAGGCACTCCCAGACCGGTTGCCGCGCGACGCGAATGCCGGGACAATAGGCGATCGCGGCCTGCAGCACAGGATCGTCCTGCGGAAATGTCGCCTGAATTTCCGCAAGCGATTGATCGAGGCCAAAATATCGGCTCACGACCGCTTCGCTTCCGGAAAGCGCGAGGACGCAATCCGGATCAGGCTGCGCAATCCAGCAAGGGCCATGATTCCCAATGCACCCTGCAAATCCGGGGACTCCCTCGAGAACGAGCTCCTCCCAGTGAAAAAGCTGACCCGACTTCAGGGTATCGGTGAGGTTGAAAGGGGCCTCAAACGGCACCTCCACGATGGAGAGGCTTCTGCTCAAGTCGTGAAAAATCCGATGCTGCCCAGTTCAGCGGCCAGATCCACATGATTGACCATGACCCTGTCCGGAAGATTCAAGACCGCCGGCGAAAAATTCAAAATCGCCTCCACGCCGGACTCCGCCAATATCTCAGCGACCTCCTGCCCCGCCGACTCAGGAACCGCGATAATCGCCATTTTCACCCCGTGCTCGCGCACATAATGCCCCAGCTCCGAAGAGTGAATCACAGGAACCCCCATCTCTTCGGTCGTGGATTTTGTGTGATCGATGTCGGCATCGAATGCCGCGATAATTTCGAATCCCTCGCGACGGAAACCCGAATAGCGAAGCAGCGCCGATCCGAGATTACCAACGCCGACGAGGACGACCGGCTGTAGAACTGACAAACCCAAAATCCCGGACAGCTCTCCGGCGAGCATCTCGACTCCGTAACCAAGACCGCGAGTCCCGAACTGTCCAACGTGGCCGAGATCTTTGCGAAGCTGCGTCGACTTTACCCCCGCGGCTGATGCCAACTCTTCTGACGAAACCGTGGCAAGGCCCTTCTCCCGGAACTTCTGGAGGCAGCGCTGGTAGAGCGAAAGCCGGTAAACCGTGCGCCTTGGGATGTCGATCTTTTCCACTTTTTCGCGGGGTCGTTTTTATGTCTACGTCTCTATCGAGACCCTGTCTCAATCTATGACGTTCCGAACAGAGAAACATTGGGGGAATTTTATTCTTTTCCAGCCCGCAATGAAAGAGAGAAGACGTGGCCCAATCAGATGTCGCGATTCGCCAAATTCCCCCGAGCGACCTGACCCGTCCGGACGATAACGCGGTGGAGTTGCGATCCCGGAGCGACTTCTGCTCCGGGCCAGATCGCTGATTCGCGGACTTCAGCCCCGCTGCCGATCACCGCACCGGGTCCGACGCTGCTGATTTCGTCAATCGAAGCATCGATGGAAATCTTGGCTTCAGGTGATATTCGCGTTTCCCCGGCCGCCACGGGATGGTTCAGCGCATCAAGATAGGATTCCCGTTCGCCAAGATCGCTCCATGAGCCGTCGTCAGCGAGGAATCCTCCAATCGGCTCCCCCGCCTCAATCGCCGCGAGAAACGAAAGGACCACCGACTCAATCTTCCCCGCCTCGATAAAGCGGAGGAACGAAGGTGACACAAAATAGATCCCCGTGAACTGATAGCGCTCCGACCACTCCGGGCGAAGCGCCCACCGCAGATCGACGACCCTGCCGGACTCGCGGTCGAAACCGACTCGCAACTCATCACCGGTCGAACGCAGCACAAGGGTGGCGAGATTCCCCGACGCAAGGTGGTGTTCTTTCGCTTTCACGAGCGAGAGGTCCGTGAGAATATCGCCATTGTAGACGACGAAAGATTCCTCCGCCGGGAGCCAGTCGCGAATGTTGTCGATTCCGCCGGCAGTGTCGAGGAGGACCGGCTCGTGCCGAAAGGCGAGCGAGGCTTCGCGATAAAAGGCATTGGGAAAGGCTTCATCGTAGGCATCGGGACAGTGATGCGTGTTGACCATGAATTCGGAGACCCCCAGCTCAGCGATGAGATGATCGAACGCATAAGTGATGAGCGGTCGGTTCAGAACCGGCACGAGAGGCTTGGGAAGACTCTCGGTCAAAGGCCGCAGGCGCGTTCCCAATCCCGCCCCGAGGATAAATGCTTTCATCGTGTCTCCCATAGAGCCGCCAAGATTCCCGCGTTTGGGCGATGATTCAACCCTTCCTCTTCTTCTTCATCTTGTTCTTAATCCTCCTCTTGATCTTGATCCCCGCTTTCAAGTCACAGTCCCAAAGGAGAGAAAGAAGATGATGAGGAGTAAGAAGAAGACGCGCTACGAAGTTTGCGTATTCAACCCTGTTAAGTCCCTCACTTAACACTGTTTAGTCTGTATTCTTACTCTCTTTTCCCGTTGCTTGATCAGAGAAAAAGAAAAGGAGTTTTCCGTTTACGGAAACAGCACTGCGCCTAGCATCACCACCGCCAAGCCCACCACCGACATCACGATCATCATGACGCTGACGGTCTTGAACGTCTCTAATGGGGTCATCCCCGACATGCGCCCGATAACCCAGAATCCACTATCGTTCGCCCATGAGATCGGCTTGGATCCGCAACCTATCGCCAGCGCCAGATAGAGAGCGGAATAGGCGAGGTCGGTTTCCCCCGCGAGCGGTGCCATGATCCCTCCGGCGGTGATCATCGCCACAGTCGCGGAACCTTGTGCCGTGCGCACAAGAGCGGTCACCGCATAGGCCAGCGGAATGAGTGTCAGACTTCCCCCTCCCTGAAACAAGTTCCCGATCGAAGCGGCGATTCCAGTCTCTTTGAGCGTCGCACCAAAGGCACTCCCCGCCGCTGTCACGAGAATGATGACGCCTCCGCTCGCGAGGGCGTCCTGCACCGCTTCACGAAGAGGCTGTTTTTCCCGTCGGAATTGGGAGGTGGCAAGAAGCATGAGGGCAACAGCCGCGGAAAGAAGCAGGGCAATATTTTTATCCCCGAAGAACTCCATCGCGCGGCTCTCCAAACCGACCGAAGCCGCAATTGTCTGCCCCCCAATCAAGACGACTGGCAAGAGAATCGGGGCGAGCGAAAACCCAAGCGACGGAAGCGACTCCAGATCATCATCCAACTCCGGGATGGCATCACTTTCGTCGCGTAGTGGAATTTCCCAGCGACGGTTCGCCCAGTAAGCGAAGGCAATTCCTGACGAGACGGTGAAAAGACCGACGCAGAGCCCACCGAGCATCATGCTGCCGATGCTGACTTCATCGCCGAAAAACCCGGCCACAGTGAGCGGCCCCGGCGTTGGCGGAACCAGCGAATGCGCCATCGTGGCCCCTGCGACAATCGTAAGAATGTAGAGGAGATAGTCTTTCCCTGTCTTCCGTCGCAGCGCCTTTCCCAGCGGCATGAGGAGATAAAAAACGGTGTCAAAAAAGACAGGAATCCCCAGGGTGAACGAACTCGCGGCAAAAGCCAAGGGGGTGCGTTGCAATCCCACAACGGACATCATCGCCGTGACGATGCGACGAGCCCCGCCGGAGTCGAGCAGACACTTGCCAATGATCGCCGCCATCGCGATGACGAGCGCGATCCCTCCACAGGCACTGCCGAGCGCACTGGTGACCCGCGAGACAAACCACGTTTGCGACTGCGTGGAGGCCGAAGCATGTTCTTGCGCGATCGCCGATGAGAGGGATTCCGGTTCCTGCTTCTGCTCGACGAGCAGTTCTCTGGCCTCTTTGCTCAGGGCCGCTTCATAGAGCGACGACTCCGGAGTCAAAAAACTCACCGCCAGCGCGGCGGTGATGAGAGCGATAAAGGGATGCCACTTGAACCCAATGATGCCGACAACGACGATCAGCATTCCAAGGAGTAACAATACAAACGGGCTCATGAGAGTCCGAAGTATCGAATTCGACAGGGAAAGACAATCAAGAAATGTCGCGGGATGGCGGCGCAGGGTCGCTGCGTGAGTCCCGCACGCAGAATTACGATTATCCCACGAGCGGGACGCTCGTGGCTACCCGGATCCGCTGCCTCACTTCATCGAGGCGAAACGGGCACCGATCAGATCAGCGGTCGTGGCATCGCCGACTTTCTCTTTTGAGGCGTCGATCCACTGCTGCTCAAGCTGGTTCTTCGTGGGACGATCCGTCTCGTAAAAGACGCCGAATTTGCCCGGATACTGCAGCGTCGCGAGTTGATAGGCGGAATTTTCATCACCGACATCGTGGCGGACTTTGTCCTCTTCGGTATCATCCCATTTCTTCTCATCGATGAGGTCAAACTCGCCACCTTTGCGGGGGTTTCCATCATCAAAGATGCCGGGGTAAAAGACGACGCACTCAGAGAGCACTTCAACAACGCTGAAGCCGGGATGAAGAATTGCCCGCTCGAAGACTTCCATCATGTGCTTGACCTGCGCGGCATGGGTCCGCGCGACAAACGAGGCACCTCCGTAGACGAGCTTTTTCATCGGGTTGATCGGCTGATCAATCGCGCCGGTCGGGTCAGTCTTCGATTTGAAGCCCTTGGGACTCGTCGGTGATGTCTGTTTCTTCGTGAGGCCGTAGACGAAGTTATCCATCACGATGTAGGTGAGGTTCACATTCTTGCGGGCCGCATGGTCGAGGTGATTTCCACCGATCGAATAACCATCCCCATCGCCACCGAAGGCGAAAACGTGTAGGTCTGGACGTGAGAGGCTCACGCCCGTCGCGAGTGGAAGCGCACGACCATGAATGAAATGGACGCCGTGGCTGTTCACGAAATAAGGAAATCGCGAGGAGCAACCGATCCCGGCAATCGTGCAGATTTTTTCGTGAGGAAACTGAAGCTTTTCGAGCACCTTGTAAAAGGCGGCGAGAACCGCGAAGTCGCCACAACCGGGACACCAGGTTGGGTGATCGGCGGTGAGATCTTTCTTAGTGAGCTTTTTGGGTTCAGCAGGAGCAGACATGAGATAAAGAGTAGAAATTTAAAATCTAAGGATCAGCCGGTGATGGCGTTAAGACGTTCGATGATTTCACGAACCTTATAAGTGAGACCGTCGGTTTTGCAGATCGAAACGATTTTCGGGTCGCAATAACGGGCGCGAAGGAGGGTCGCGAGCTGCCCGACACCATAGAGGCCTTCGTCATTCATCTCGACGACGACAACATGCTTGTAGCGGGCGAAGACCTCTTCGAGACCGTTTGGAAGCGGGTTGAGGTGTCGCAGGTGAAAGGTGCCGACTTCACGGCCTGACTCCCGCAGACGATTTACGGATTCACGAATCGGACCCCAGGTCGATCCCCAGCCAATGAGGAGAACTTCGCCGGAGTCATCTCCGTAGACTTCAGGGAGGGTAAGCTCTTCGCCGAGCGCCTTGATTTTATCACGGCGCTTCGCATTCATCTTCGCATGGGTGACGGGGCTGCCGCTCGGGTGACCCCATTCATCGTGCTCGAGGCCGGTCACGACGGGATACTTCCCACCTTCCATGTGCGTACCCGGAGGGGCATGTTTCGTGCGGCCTTCGAGGGGATAAGGTTTAAACTCCTCATCTCTCGTCTCTTGATCGATTACCGCCTCGGAAATGACGCTGGGAAGATCCGGCTCGGAAAACGCCTCAATCCGCGTCGCAAGAGCCTGATCCGACAAGACGATCACAGGGCAGCTGTATTTCCGCGCCAGCTCACAAGCTTCGACACCGATGTAGAAGCAATCTTCGACATTCTTCGGCGCGAGGACAATGCGGGGGCAGTCCCCGTGACTTCCGTAGATCGCCTGCATGAGATCACTCTGCTCGACGCTTGTGGGAAGACCGGTGCTCGGTCCGCCGCGCTGCACGTTGATCACGATGATCGGAAGCTCCGCCATCGTTGCATAGCTGAGCGCCTCCATCTTCAAAGACAGCCCGGGGCCGGAGCTTCCGGTGACGGCAGTGTGGCCTGAGTAAGCGAATCCCAGCGCCATCGAAACCGCAGCAAGCTCGTCTTCGCACTGAACGAAAAGACCACCAAACTTGGGAAGCTCAGACCGGAGTTGTTCCATGATCGATGACCACGGCGTGATCGGATAACCGGCCCCGTAACGAACGCCGCCGGCAAGAAGCCCAAGCGTAAGTGCCGTATTACCGTCGGTCGTGACTTTGTCACCCTTGCCCTGCTCCCCTTCCTTTAGGTCGAAGCCTTCTCCTAACAAATCGCCAATCGGATAGGCATAGCCTGAGTCAAAAGCGAGCATCGCATTACGCAGGATGCCCTCTCCTTTACGACCGAGCTGCTTCTCGATGAGGGAGGTTAGCTTGTCTTTGTTCAAGCTGAAAAGTTGGGTCACCAGTCCCAGCACAAAGATGTTTTTACCCCGGTCACGGGCGCTTCCGCCAATCGCTTCCACGGTCGTGCCGGTGATCGGAATCCCGACATGCCGGATCCCTTCGATCTCCTGCAACTCTTCGACGTGATCGCTGTCGTAGATGCAGATCCCGCCCGGTTTGAGAGAATCGATGTGGTTATCGTAACTGTCCTGGTAAAAGGCGACAAGAAAGTCAGCTTCGTCACCGGCCGAAAGAACCTCGCCGGATCCCAAATGCACCTGAAAGATCGAAGCCCCTCCGGAGATCGTCGAAGGGATCGTCATGTAGGTCATGACCTCCCGGGCACTTCGTCCCGCGAGTCGGGCAAGAAAACCGCCGATGGTTTGGATACCGTCTTGCGAGTTACCCGCAAAGCGAATCACTGCATTCTGGATTTCCGTGATCCCATCCGAACTGGCGGACAGGCTTTCGCTGGTTTCGGGATTTCCCGAAGTCGCGGATGCGCTCATTAATATGACTAAAAGAGGGGTTCTTTAGAAGACCGTGAGTAAATCAGGATGCTTCCTCTTTTGCAAAGAAAATGTCGCACGAATAAACGTATCACCGACGCCCCCCCCTATTTCGCCTGATACATACCGGCAGGACAAGCTCCAGCTCACAGCTCGAGGGCGAGATAAACGGGGCTCAGCGGCTCAATTCCAACTCAGGCCCCTCCGGCTTGGCATTGATAGGATTGCCTCCTGGATCGATTAGATTTACCGTCAGAAACAAAATGAGGGCCTGCCTATTGACGTCCGATACCGAAGAACGGAAAGCCCTCCCAACTACCGGCAGATCGCCAGCTCCAGGAACTTTATCCTCAACATCGTTCGCCGATTCTCCGTGAAATCCTCCGATAGCGATTGTCTGACCGTCCCAGACGTTGACATTCGTGGTCTCCCTGACCACTTCGAAAATCGGCATTAAAATTTGGTTTTCCGTTATCGTGCGGAAATTACCAAACGCGTCCGTTTGAAAACCATTCCTGATAGGCGTCCCGTAGTTAATGAAACCAATAAAATCACTGAAATCCACGGAAACATTTAAATTTACGGTGTAATTGTCTCCGGAAACTGTTGGCTCCACCTCTAAAATACTCCCAAGCTCTCTTGTCTCAAATGCGGTGGGCTGCGCGGGGGTCGCAATAAAATCGTTAACATCGGAAACAATGACGGTGGGGGGAACAGTGGTAAAATCGAGTTCGATGCCAAGTGCATCTGGGATCTCGGGCGGATCATACTCCGTTGGATGGATAAACTCCCGAACTTGTTTGATAACAGCAAGCTGTCCCGATTTCGTCACAACACTTGTAGAGGTCATCACATCGGTTCCCTTTTTTTGATTCAGCGCTCGTATGATCATTTGAAACTGGGGGTCAGTAAGCAGACCTGCCACAGAAAACACGCCGGGAGCTCTTCCCGTCCCATTTGGAGAGGCACCTAGAAGGAGGTCATCAATCCGAGTGCCCGAAATGTTTCCCGATCTCAGTCCGGCCGTTACCGGCGCCATTCCAACTGGACTGAAAGAAAAATCGGCTGGCTGAAGCGGATTAGACAAATTCCCAACCGTTCCTCCACCGTAAAAAACACCTTGGCTACCCACATTCGACCCGCCAAGAAGCCAATCAAATCCCAGCTCTTTGAGAGCCCTTTCCCCGATCGAGATTCGTTTGATTGAGACGTTAACTAGGACTTCGCCTCCTTGTCTTGCTGCTTGAACTATTGCATCCACTTTCAGCATCTGTTGAGGAGTGTTGGTCACAACGAGCGTGCTTGTTTGGGGTACGAATCTAGCCGCAGCGCCTTCTCCAAAAATAACTCCATTCTGCGCAAGGAAATCTTTTGCGGTGACGCGGCTCAAAAGAACTCCATCATCGTCCTCTGAGTCCGCGAATGGGTCGGTAACCGCGCCGCCGCCTCCAGTGGGAGACCCTCCAGAGTTAACGAATCCGGGAGGCACCGCATACGTTCTCGTCATCAACGCACCTTCAACATTTGATTGCCCGGGAAAAACAACTACGGCAACTGAATCCACTCGAAAATTAAGCCCGGCCTGCTGAGTCACGTATTTTAAGGCATCCCTGAGCGGGATATTCTGGAGCCGCACGGTCACCATCCTGTTCCTGATAGCCTCGGATTCGGGGCCTGCGTCAATAACGATGCTGACTCCTCGCCTAGCCAAATCGGGTTCGCTGACATCAAGCTCTTGAGACTTTCCCGATAAGAGATCCAGGACATCGGCAATGGTCGCGCTGCTGAATTCCAACGTCGGAATAACGATTTGATCCAGCTTTCGCTCCAAACTGACGTTACCGCTCAACAATGACTCAGAAGGCAGCATCCCTATATCTGAATCATTAATAACAAGAGGATAGGGAGTTTCCCATCCTGCACTCACCTCCCGCATTTTCGCCGCCCTGGTATGATCGCGCGCCACGTCATAATAATCGAGACGATGCCTTTCGACATTTTCCAATCCTCGCCGCGCTGCGGAGTTGTACGGATCGACTGAAAGAATTTCGTGATAGGAACGCTCCGCACGATCATAATCGCCCAACTCCAGATAGCCCTTAGCAAGAATAATTTTGCTCCTGACGATCTCAACTTTCTCCTGGTGGGCCGGAGACTCGGCCATGTTGTATAGGTCATCACGGTTCTTGAGATCGCTAAGGGTCTGGCGCACGGCGGGCTCGATCAATGCGGCGGGCACACTGTTTCGCTGAGCCGTTCCCAAGACGTTTTCTAGAACTGAAATCGCCTCTTCCCATCTAGCCTCGTCGATCTTGAGGTTTGCAAAAAGCAATGCCGAAGTCTGATAGCGTTTAAAAAACACCGTTCTTTGATCGGCGACAGCAGCGACGGGAGGTACGGCTTCAAAAGCCGCTTTAAAATTATCCATCGCCTCTCCATAAGACTTGTCCGCAAGTGCTCTAGACCCTGCCGTAAACAGGGTCTGTGCTGATTGAACAAGATTCTGACGCCGCTGAACCTCACGCACAGCGATACCTGGAACGCTGGAAATGGCATCTGAGTCCTCAGCGCTAAGGAAATGCTTTCCGGCAAGACAGAGGGAAACAACGACAATCCACCTCGCTGCCTCACTATTGCTCATTTTGGAAATTTCAACTCTCACTTTTCTGTATTGATAGCTCAAACAAACGCTTCACTTTAGCAGGCGACCGACCCGTTCCGCAAGTCGCGAAATTAATTCGTAGCTCCATCTTTTTCCGGCCCAGCCCCAACATCCTTGCCCTCAATGCCGCAAATACGCTTGAAGAGACAAATCAGCCACTCCGAAGCAGCTTCACGAGAGGGATGGATTTATTGGAATCTCTCTTCCCGCATGAGCGGAACAGATCTGGGAAAAATTTCCATAGATAAAAACAAAAACAGGAAACTATTCCCAAAGCACCCGAGTGGTTTTGTGGACTTGGCGACAGGTTGGCAATCACTTTCGCACGCACTATTAAAGGTCGACTAATCAGGACTCAGTCCCGCGAACCCGGCGTGAGCTTGAGCGTCAACTCTTCCTCACCCCGCTGCACGACGATCTCAGTCTCTTCCCCAACCTTCAGCGCCGCCATCGCATCGGTGTAATCGTAAATATTCAAAATCTTCCGACCGGCGAGACCGACAATGATATCGCCGCCTTTCACCCCCGCCTCCCCGGCAGGACCTTTTTCGGAAACCCCGCTGAGCATGACCCCTTTGACTTCGCCCTGGCTGTAATCCGGGATCGTTCCGAGATAGACGCGGAAACCACGCGCTCCCTGATTCTTCGGCGGATCGACCTTGAGATACTTCGGCGCTTCAGAATCAATCGCGAGGCCCCGTGTGATCAGCCCCATCAGTTTCACAATGTTCGTCGTCCCCTCGTAATTGATCTTATCCACCGTGTCGCGCGGCGTGTGGTAGTCCTCATGCGCCCCCGTGAATGCACTCAGGATCGGGATCTGTCTCAGATAAAAACTTGTCGCATCCGTCGGCAAAAACGTGTCCGGCTGAATCGTGATCGGCAACCCGATCGGTGCGTTCCGCTGCTCGATTGCCTTCTCCCAGTAGTCACTCGACCCGGTTCCCTGGAGGACGAGATTCCCGTCGAGGCGACCAATCATGTCCATGTTCAGGTAGGATGATAAAATCAACCCGAGCGGCGCACTTTCATCACCGAGATAGTCCTTCGCCAGCTTGCGAACGAAATGCGACGAACCGAGGAGCCCGATTTCCTCGCCCGACCATCCTGCAAAGACAACATCACGCTTCAGGTCGAGTTTGCCCTGCTTCCGCTGATCCGCGAGATACTCCGCGATTTCCATCAAACCCGCGACACCGGAGGCGTTGTCGTCCGCTCCGTAATGGATCTCATCCTTCTCGCCGTCTTTGGCGAGAGAACCACGACCCGCCTTCGTTCCAAGGTGATCAATGTGCGCCCCGACAACCACTGCCGGATTCGGGTGCGCCGCCGTCTGCCCCGCCGAGAGCACGCCGATGACATTGCGCCCAAGCCGCTTTTCCTGATCGACGTCGATCACCCCTCCGAGCCGTGCCCCCTCGATTTCAAAACCCTGCACCATTTCACCTGTATTGAGCTGTTTCTGCAGCACCGAAAAATCTTTGCCTGCCGAAGCGATCAGCTTCGCCGCCATTTCATTCGACATGCTGATCGCGGGAATCCCCGAGTCCGCGAGCGATGCGTCGAACTGCATCGGGACCAGTTCCTCATTCACCTCCGCCTCCGGTCCCGTCACATAAATAATTCCCGCCGCAAACTTCCGTCGCGCGAGGCTGGCCTTATGCCGCAGCCGCGAATAGCGCTGCATTTCCTGACGCACCTTCTCCTCCGCGTCCTCCGGAACAAATCGAAAAACCATGACCCATTTTCCCTTCACATCGAGATGGAAATAACTCGTGTAGGATTCACCACCTTTGCCGTCCGGAATCTCCAGCCCGTAGCCGGCAAAGACGATCCCCGCCTCTTTCCGCTCCCCCGTTTTCGAAAAAGAAATCGGACGCCAGTCCTTCTCCACTTCAAGCGGGATGCTCTCCTCACCCAGTTTCATCGAAAGCTCATTGTCCTCGCCGACCGCCACTCCGGCGGTGAATTCGAAGGACTGAAAATAGCTGCCATCGTCGCCACCCGGCTCGAGCCCCCACTCCTCAAAGGCTTTCGCCACATGCGCCGTCGCGAGATGTTCGCCCTCTGTGCCCGTAAGGCGTCCCCCCATCTCAGGGGAGGCGAGGTATCCGATCTGATTCCGGATGTCCTCCTCCGAAACCGCAGGAACGGTCTCGAAGTCAGCCCCCTCGTGCTCCTCCACCGACGGAGCCTCCGTCACCATGATCTCCCCTGCGGCAGCACTCCCGGAAAGCATCGTCATCGCCGCCGCATGATCCCACTTCGCGAGGAAAATCTGCGACTCCTTCGACGGCGTCCGGTTCGTAGTCCACGAGATCGTTTCCCCATCCGGAGAGAAAGTCGGCAGTCCATCGAAGCCCATCGTGTGCGTGACCCGGACCGGCTCTTTTTCCCCCGCCGCATCGACGAGATAGAGTTCAAAATTGTCGAACCCGTGCTTGTTCGTCGCGAAAATCAGATACTCCCCGCTCGGATGAAAAAACGGCGCCCACGACATCGCCCCGAGCTGCGTGAGCTGTCGCTCCTCCGTCCCGTCGATGTTCATCGTGAAAATCTCCGCCGTGAGGCCCTTGCGATCAAAACGACGCCAACAGATCTTCTTGCTATCCGCACTGAAAAACGGCCCCCCGTCATAGCCGTCCGTATTCGTGAGACGCTTCACATTCGACCCGTCCGCGTCAGAGACATAAATCTCCATCGGGAACTTCTTATCGAGCTTGAAAAACTTCTGATCCTCCTCACTCATCGAGCCGTCATAAGCCTGACGATTCGAGGCAAAGACGATGTGTTCCCCGTCGTTAGAGTAAGCGCCCTCCGCATCATAGCCCTCGACGTTTGTCAGATTCCGATACTCGCCCGACTCGAGGTCATACTCAAAAATTTCAAACTGAGCATCGTAATCCCACGAATACTTCCGCGCCGTCGCCGACTCCCGCTCCGCATACTCGGCCTCCTGAAGTGCCTTCGACTCGGCATCTTCATGCGTCGAGGCAAACATCACCTTCGTCCCGTCCGGATGAATCCACGCACAAGTCGTCTTTCCCATCCCCGGAGAAATCCGCTCCGTGTCCCCCGTCTCCAGATCGAGCAGATAGATCTGATAAAAAGGGTTCCCCTCTTCCCGCTCGCTTTGAAACACCATCTTCGTCCCGTCCGCCGAGAAATACCCCTCGCCGGCACGCTTCCCCTCAAACGTAAGCTGCCGAATCCCCGACATCAAAACCGCCTCACTCACCTCAGGCGTTTCCCCGGCCGGGGCGGAAATGACAATCGCAAAAAAGATCGCAATCCAACCCTGTTGAATGCGTGACCTAACCCTGTTAGATCCGAGATAGAAAAAAGACTGACTCATTGCTGTTACCATACGCATGCATCACAGATTGCGAACCCGCAGCTTTTGTTCAATCATCCGTGATGACGGCCCTTCCCGTAATGACGGTGACTAGATTTGCCCCCAGCCCGACCGGACACCTCCACCAGGGGCACGCTTTTGCCGCGCTCGCAGCATGGAATTTCGCGAAGGAACGCGACGGCCGTTTTCTCCTTCGCATCGAAGACATCGACTTCAACCGCTGCGCACCGGACAATACGCCGCAGATTTTCCAAGACCTCGCCTGGCTTGGCCTTGAGTGGGAAGAGCCCGTTCGGATTCAGAGCGATCACCTCGACGACTACCGGAAAGCCGCCGAAACCCTGCGGGACGGCGGATTCCTCTACCCCTGCTTCTGCACCCGCAAAGAGATCGAGCGCGAGATCGAATCCGCCGCCCGCGCCCCCCACGGCAGCGAAGGCCCCATCTACCCCGGAATCTGCCGCGCCCTTTCGACCGACGAAAGTGACAGCCGGATCGCCGCCGGAGAATCCCACGCCCTGCGCCTTGATCTCGAAAGAGCCCTCGCCGCGACCGGCCCCGACCTCACCTGGTCCGATTCCGCCGCCGGAATACAAACGGCCCACCCCGAAATCCTCGGCGACGCCGTCATCGTCCGCAAAGACATTGGCACCAGCTATCACCTCGCCGTCGTGCACGATGACGGGCTTCAGGGCATCACCGACATCGTCCGAGGCGTTGATCTTTTTGAATCAACCCATCTCCACGTCGTCCTCCAAAAGTTGCTCGGAATTCCCACGCCGAACTACCATCACCACCCCCTCCTCACCGACGAAGCCGGCCACCGCCTCGCGAAACGCAATCAATCGATCACCCTGAAAAGCCTGCGCGAAAGTGGCATGGCGGCAACGAAGTTGATCAAAACCTGCCGACCGTAACCCAAAACATTATTTCTCAAGGTATAGGCGTGCGGCCCGCGCGCCTGAACACCCCGAGCCCACCTCTTCTTCTTACTCCTCATCATCTTCTTAATCTTTGCCAAAAGCGCGAGAAGAAGAAGATTGAGATGAGGAAGAAGAGTCACGATTCACCCCAGCCCATGGGCTGGATGCCCATTCCACAAAAAAGCGGCGTCAAGCTGCCGCACTCCACCTTTCACCGGCGCCTTCCCAACATCCAACATCGAATGCGTGATCGCACCTACCATCCTCTCGCTAAGTCCGCTGAACTCGAAGAAGGCAAAGGCCGCCCCTACGAACTCGACGGCCACCGCATCGCCCTCGTTCGCCATGAAGGCATCGTTTACGCAATCGACGACCTCTGCCCCCACGCCGACGCCTCTCTCGCCTTCGGCCCAGTCGAAAACGGCTGCATCGCCTGCCCCTGGCACTACGCCGAGTTCCGCCTTTCCACCGGAGAAGCCCTCAGCGGCCCGACCCCGCGAGGCATCCGCACCTACGCCGTCGAGGAGTCGGACGGGCAAGTCTCCATCTGCCTCGAATTGACCGCTTCCGGAGAGAACGCAGAAACTTCCCCCGAAGCGTAATCATTTCCTTGACGGAAAAGCCCTTCACTGGCACTTTTCCGACCCTCGAAAGAGCCTTGGCTCCAAGGGGCACAGATCAAATTTTAGGTTCGATGGCTGAGTGGTCGAAAGCGCTTCTTTGCTAAAGAAGTGAACTCGAAAGGGTTCCGTGGGTTCGAATCCCACTCGGACCGTATTTTTAAGGCCAGTTGTCTCAGCGAAGCGGGGCAGCTGGCCTTCAACATTACGAGTGGGGTTCGAACCACAGTTCGATTCAAAAAGAGCCTGGCAAATGGAGACCTCACTCATTGCCCGGCAGACTTAAATGATAAAGATTTCGATCATAACCGCTTGCTTCAATGCAGAGAAGACCATTGCTGACTGTTTAAAATCAGTTAATTCTCAGACGCATCCCGATATAGAACACATCATCATTGATGGTGCCTCCACAGATTCCACCATGCTCATTCTCAAAAAGCATTGTGATGCGTCGACTAAAATAATTTCAGAACCAGATGAAGGGATCTATTTCGCTCTCAACAAAGGAATAGCGATGGCGACAGGTGATGTTATCGGGTTTCTTCATGCCGATGACGTTTTTAACGACGATTTTGTGTTGCGGTCAGTCGCTTCTACTTTCGAGACAACTTTGACCGCAGCCTGCTATGCCGACTTGCTCTATGTGAAGCAAGACCAAACCAATATCATCGTGAGGGAATGGAAATCTTCTCCCTACACAAAGGGAATGTTCCGCCGTGGCTGGATGCCTCCTCATCCCACCTTCTATGCGACACGATCCACATATGCCTCATTCGGATCGTTTGATACTTCTCTAAATATAGGAGCGGACTGGGATCTCCTCGTCCGATTTATGGAAATTCACGATATATCCAGTTTCTATGTTCCTGAAGTTTGGATTCGCATGCGATTGGGTGGCACTTCCAACCGGAGTATCCAGAATATTGTGAGGAACAACTGGGAAACATGGAATCGATTTAGGGAACATTTCGGTTTTCTACCTAGCTTGCTATTTCCTCCCCTGAAGTGGATTCACCGCTTAAAGCAATTCAAACATTCCTGATCTTAGATTGTTTGCCAAAAGCCTGTTCGTAAAAATAGTGAGCCAAAATTTTCGGAGGTAGGTGCGCTTCATAGAAGTAATCATCGCTCGCGTCATGCCGCACTCGGCTAAGGATAAGTCTTTGCTCGAGCTGCGCGAGGCGGTTGCAAATCGCACCAGCTCAACGATCCGGCGCGTTCTCCTCGCTTACGCCTCTCCTTTTACGGTGCATCCGAGTCTTTCCGCAATGTTCCCGGGATCGAAGATCCGTAAGCCAGTCTCCAAGGCTCCTCTCAAGCTCCAACGGGTCGTGGATCTGCTCACGGGAGATGGACCCAGTTCTCGATTGATCGATACGAGCGCAATCACTTGAAGGCGGCGATAGATTTATGCCACCGCCGCACGATGTTTAACAGCTCGATTCACAATCGAACCGAACTAACCCCAACCCGGAACTCACTCAGCGAAATCCTCGAATCCGTCCCGCATTTGGCCCCTTAGGTTTGTACCAACAGGGTTAAGTCAATGACCATACCCTGTTCAACGCCCGCGTGCCAACGCCACGAGGATCGCTTTCTGGGCATGGAGACGGTTTTCGGCTTCCTGAAAAATCTCATCAGCACGGGCTTCAAGAAGTGTCTCTGTGATCTCTTTGTCCCGATAGGCCGGGAGACAATGCTGAACGATCGCTCCGTCATTCGCGAGCGCGAGCAGCGATTCGTTGACCTGAAAAGGAGCGAGAATCTTGAGCCGGTCGGCCGCTTCCGCTTCTTTCCCCATGCTCACCCAGGTATCGGTGTAGAGGACGTCAGCCCCATCGGCGGCAGCCTTGGCGTCATCGCTCAAGGTCACGGGAGCCTCCCCGAGCCGACTCATGAATTCATCATCGGGCTGGAACTCTTTCGGCGCAGCAATAACCAACTCGAACCCGAGTCGCTTCGCCGCCCAGGCCCAGGATCGGCCCATGTTGCAGTCACCATCGCCAAAAAAGACGACCTTTTTTCCGTCCCAGCCGCCGAGGCGCTCACGGATCGTCTGGAGATCCGCGATGATCTGGCAGGGATGTTCTTCGTCGGTGAGGGCATTGATCGTCGGAATCTTTCCGTAGTCTGCAAAATCAACGACATCCTGCTGATCAAAAGTCCGGATGATTGCGCCATGGACCATGCGTCCAAGAACTCGAGCGGTATCCTTAATCGGTTCGCCACGCCCTAACTGAACATCATTCGAATTCAGGAACATGGGGCGGGCCCCGAGTTCGTTCAAACCAACTTCAAAGCTGACGCGGGTCCGGGTTGAGGACTTGGTGAAAATCATCGCCCAGGTTTCACCCTTGAGCGGCTTCTCCGCGCCGCGGCCACGGTCCGACTTTAGCTGAATCGCCTCTGCAACGAGCGACTCGATCTCTTCTTTCGTAAGATCTTCAATGCCTAAAAAATGCTTCATCCTGTTTTACCTTTCCAAAAAGCCCACCTCTCAGAGAAGAGAGTCGAGCACGTTCTTAAAGAGGCTCAAGGCCTCGTCCACTTCTTCATCCGGCACATCCAGTCTCGGAAGCCAGCGCACTACGGTTTCCCCGGCAGGCACTGTCAGCATGCCCTGCTCCATCGTCGCGAGGACGACATAGAGACTCGGAGTCTTCCCTGAATCGACAAAGGCGGCCGACTGCTGCATTGCCTCCAGATTCAGAACAAATCCTAACATTAATCCAGATCCCCGCAGTGAAGCGATGAGTGGGTGATTCCATCCCGCGACGGCTTCCTTAATCCGCTTCTCCTGATGTTTCACATTTTCGAGAACCCCACCTTCTTCAATCGCTTTCAGGAGCGCGAGCGAGACGGCTGATCCGAGCGGCGTTCCGCCGAAGGTCGAGCCGTGAGTTCCCGGTCCCATCGCACCGGCGCATTCGTCACTCGCCCAGAAAGAACCGATCGGAAAGCCTCCGCCAAATCCTTTGGCCCAGCTCACCGCATCGGGCTCGGCTTCGATTCCGGTTCCTTCAAGGAGGGTTCGCCATCCGCACCAATCGCCGGTCCGACCGGAGCCGCACTGCACTTCGTCATACATGAGAAGCGCGTCGTGCTCTTTACACAGCGCCGCTGCCGCCGCCATGAATTCCGGAGTTGCCGGGTTGATGCCACCTTCGCCCTGAAGCGGTTCGAAAAGGATCGCAGCGGTCTTTTCGTTGACGGCCTCTTTGAGAGTTTCGATGTCGTTAAACGGAACGTGCAGAAAGCCGGGGAGGAGCGGATCAAATCCGATTTTCACTTTGTCCTGACCAGTCGCCGCGATCCCACCGAGGGTCCGACCATGAAACGACTGCTTGCAGGTGATGACGACATTTTTCCCCGCTTCCACGCCATACTTGTCATAGGCCCGCTTCCGCGCCAGCTTGATGAGGCCATCATTGGCCTCCGCGCCGCTGTTACAGAAAAAGACTTTTCCGGGCCGTTCAAGCATCGTTTCGACGACAAACTGCGCGAGCTCGGCCTGCTCCCGGATCTGATAAAGATTGGAACAATGAATAAGTTTTTCACCCTGCTCCCGGAGCGCGCGGGTCATCGGCCCGGGGCAATGCCCGAGGGCGCAGACGGCGATTCCGGTCACAAAATCGAGGTAGCGTTTCCCCTCCTCGTCCCAGAGGTAGCCGCCTTTGCCATGCGAAAACGCAATCGGGAACCGTCCATAATTCCCAAGCACAAACTGCTCTGTTAACTCAGCGGTGGTCATTTCACGATTTCGGTTCCGATCCCTGACTGGGTAAAAATTTCCAACAACAACGAGTGGGAAATGCGACCATCGATCATGTGAACTTTCCCGACACCGGCGTTCAGCGCATCGACGGAAGAACGGACTTTAGGAATCATCCCGCCTCCGATGGTGCCGTCTTCAATGAGGCCTTCGACTTCGGACACGTTCAGCGAATGGATCAAAGTCGATTCATCCGACGGATCCTGCATCAGTCCGCGAACGTCGCTGAGGTAAACCAGCTTCGCGACCTTGAGCTCGGCAGCGAGAGCGCTCGCGGCGAGGTCGGCATTCACATTTAAGCTGAGCTTGGTTTCTACTTCGGAAGCAACCGGCGAAATCACCGGAATCGTTTCGGTTGAAATCGCGGCTCTTATTTTAGAGAGATCAAAGCCAACCACCTTGCCCACGCGTCCGAGTTCAACTTCGCGATTTTCATCCTGCGACCAGCCTTTAAGCCGCTCACCAATGAAGGTTTCATTTCCCGCCACGCCAAGAACGCGGCCGCCGAAACTCTCGATCCCTTTGACAAGGCCCGGATTAATTTCCCGGCTCAGGGTCCGTTCGACAATGCCCATCGCTTCGTCCGTCGTCACTCTGAGACCTCCGATAAAAGTCGCCTCAAGGCCCGCTTTTGCCATCGCGGCGGAGATTGCCTTTCCCCCGCCATGAACAACGACCGGGTTGATGCCCGCGACTTCCATGAAGACGATATCGCGAAGGAGACGGCGGACCAATTCAGGATCCTCCATCGCACTTCCGCCCACTTTGATGAGAAAAGTTTCCCCGCGGAATTGCTGCAGGTAGGGTAATGCCTCGACAAGCACGGCGGCCTTCTCTATCTGCTGCTGAAAAGTGGACTCCATCGGAAAAGTGAAGCGCCAAACATCGACGAAATCCCTTGTCCCGCAAGGAAAGAATCCGCGGCATTAGTGCACCGCATCGGACCTACCTGGCTCGATTCAGCGCGTATTCCTCGCGATTGAAGAGCACGTATTCCGGAGATAGATCCGAGGTGAAGAGATTGAACTCCCCCTTCCCGAGATGAAGATCGATCCCTACAGTGAATTGATCGCCTGCCACTGCGGCACTGAGTTTATCGATATGGGTATTTGCCGCGAGCCCATTCTGCGCCGCGAGGACGCCGTTGAGATAAATATCCACCATCTCCTCTTTCACCCTCGCTCCTGAATAACCGACCGCATGAATGATGCGTCCCCAGTTCGGATCGTTTCCATTCCACGAACACTTCACGAGCTTCGAATTTCCAACGGCGCGCGCCACTCTCTCAGCATCAAGATTCGAAGCGGCTCCACGCACTTTGACCTCGACGAGTTTGGTAACCCGCTCACCATCCGAAACGATTTTTTTAGCAAGGAGCAGCATGACCTCCGTGAGTGCTTCACGAAACTCCGCACTCCCCGGTCCTCCGCGCGTGATCGTCTTATTTTCTGCGGCCCCGTTTGCCATCACGACGACGGTGTCATTCGTGCTCATGTCGCCATCAACTGAGATTCGGTTAAATGAATGATCCACCGCCTCCTTGGTCGCCAGCGTCATTTCCGCCTTCGTGACCGCTGCATCCGTCGTCACGAAACACAGCATCATCGCCATGTGAGGATTGATCATTCCGGCCCCTTTCGCGATCGCTCCGATCCGAACACGAACTCCACCGATATCGACCGAGACAGAAACGCTCTTCGGTTTCGTGTCGCTCGTCATAATCGCCCGCGCAGCAAGATCACTGTCGCTACCGAGAGACTCAACCAGCTCAGGGAATTTTGGCTCCATTCGCTCGATGGGCAACGGAACACCGATGATGCCGGTAGAGCAGACCTGAATTTCGCGCTGCTTAAGCCCCAGCGCCTTGCTTGTGAGGCTCGCCATCGCGCGCGCTTTCAGCATCCCGTCGTGGCCGGTGCAGGCATTAGCATTTCCACTATTCACAATGATCGCCCGTGGCTCGGCCGATTTGAGGTAGCTTGAAGAAAGGCGAACCGGCGCGGCACAAACTTCGTTCTGCGTATAAACCGCCGATCCTACCGTTGGTAGCTCGGAGTAGATGAGGGCAAGGTCGAGTCGCTCCACCGCTGGGTTCTTAATACCACAACTCACCGCCGAGACCTTAAATCCTCTTGGTGCACAGAGGCCGCCTTTGATCAATTTGACTTTTTTCCCCATCACAAAACAGAAACAATTTATCGCCTAAAAATTCAATAGCCCACAGGTCTCCGGCCAGCCACACATCAGATTTAAACTCTGGATCGACTGGCTTGCGGCTCCTTTGCCAAGATTGTCCTCGGCGCTTGAAAGAATGAGGCGACCGGTCCGGTCATCAATAACCCAGCCGATATCGACGAAGTTTGTGCGCACGACATTTTTCGTGTCCGCGAAGCAGCCCTCACCGAGAATCCTCACGAAGGGACGGTTCGCGTATTTTTGAGTCAAGGCGACGTGAACCGCTTCAGAAAGCTTGGCGAGATCACCGGAAGCGTCGCAAAAAATCGTCGACGCAATCCCCGCCGTGATCGGCATGAGGTGAGGAACAAAGCTAATCCTCACCGTATTTCCCGCCGCCACTGAAAGCTCCTGCTCAATCTCGCTGAGATGGCGATGCTTCGGCGCGCCATAAGCCCGGATGCTTTCATTCACCTCGGCGAATAAGAGCGAGGTGTCGGCTTTTTTTCCCGCCCCGCTGACCCCGGAAAGGCTCGAGACGGCGATGCTTTTTGCGTCAATGAGGCCCGCCTCAAGGAGCGGAACGAGAGGCAGCAAAATGCTGGTCGGGTAGCAACCCGGCGACGCGACGAGGTCAGCCGCGGCGATTGCTTCGGCATAAAACTCCGGCAGTCCATAGACAGCCCGGCTGAGGAGTTCCGGCGCGGGATGCGCTCCGCCGTAAAATTCCTCAAACACGGCCGGATCTCGAAGACGAAAATCCGCGCTGAGATCGATCACTTTCAAACCCCTCTCCAGCAAGGGGGCGGCATACTCCGACGCGAGACCATGCGGCAGGGCGAGAAAGGCAACCGTCGCGCCTGCTGACGCAATCGCCTCGACCTCGGGTGCCATGAAAGTGAGTCCGTCATAGGTCTTAGCTCCGCGCAGTCGCGGATACAAATCGGTGAGCAGTTTCCCTGCTTCCTGCCGCGAAGTCACCGAAACGACCTCAACGCGTGGGTGCATCGCCAGAAGCCTCAATAGCTCCTGGCCGGTGTAGCCACTGGCACCGACTACGGCAACCTTGATACTCTCGACATTCATGCGGGTAAGCAGCATGGCACAAAATCCGAGTGAGTCTAAGAAAGTTGGCCTGAAAGAAAGAAATTTCAGGGCACCGAATCGCTGTCATCGCCGGGACATTATACCGGAACGCTGATTTACCCCGATATCGCGGTGACTGACGGAGGCAACCCGGGCGGCTGCGCCTTCTCCTGCGGTGCTCCACTTCTAAACGTCGACGCAACACGGACAGAGATCAGAAAATAGGGAATCCAGATCACAACCGGACTGATACTGCGGCTCAAAACCGTCATGTATTCACTCACGATGTCATCTCTCTCGGTACACTGTGAAATGAGAAACCACTGGGTCAGCGCGATCAGTAAATCCGTCGCGTAAACGAACACAATCAACCTCGGGAACAAATAGTGTTTCCTGAAAAACAGAACGAGCGCGAGAATCGAAACAGGAAAACGGGCTGAATCGCTCACGACTTCAAAAATCAAAGCGGGTTCCCACAGGGCGTGATAAGAAGCTTCCCCCGGCGTCGTGAGTTGCTGCCAGGTGGTAGCATCGTATTCAACGATGAGAGACCCGACGATGATCATCGAAAATACAAGGGAAAGACAAAGCCCGATCGCCGGAAGAACGAGCCACCCACCGATGCCATCCAGGTTCGCGTCGTAAGCTTTTCCAATATTCACCGGCGGCTTCCAGCGCGCATAAAGTAAACAGAGAAAGGCGCTGAACAGGATGCTGAAACAAACCATCACCAGAACCGTCCAGTTCAAGCGGTAAGGCTCGCTACTTTCTTCGTCCACGGTGCCCTCATGAAGAGCCCTCGAAATCCAGAGCCAATAATTCGACTTCGCGAATGCGGTGTCCAGATTACCCAAATACTCAGTGATTCGATCAGGTTCGACCTGCCTTCCAAGGCTCTGGTAGGAATAGAAAATTTCTGTTTCATCTCCCCTAAGCGTCTCTTCAAAACGATAGCGAAAGACCGGATCCTCGACGAGCAGGGGCGGCTCAGCGCTTTCTTCATCCATCGCCGTCGGGAGCTTCAGCGTGATGCGGTGCTCGACATGAACCGGGTGAGCGATCGCAAAAGGCATTGTTCGCATTTTCGTATCCGGAGTATCGAGTTCGTCTTCCGTGTAGTCAGAACGAAACGTCGCTTCGAAATCATCGGGATCGTCTTCGTCCTCCTCCCAAATCTGCGAGATCTCGTATTCTTCAAAAACCGTGAAGACATTGTTCTCTTCGTCATCTTCAAAACGCACATTCGCAGCCGCTTTGATATCGGGATACGTGGATGAGTAATAGTTCAGGTAGCTGCTTCCAATCGAGGCCCTTGAGGTATCGGCAAAGTAGCGGCGAATCGAATCAGCGCGCCGGCCCTCGTATACGCTCTCAACGTTCAGAGACGCCGGCCCTGAATAGTCAGGGAGAACAAAACGCTCACTAATCGTCATTTTCGTGAGATCGAATCCTTGCGGAGTCACCTCCGACAGATCCTGAGTCTCGTTCGAAATTACGAGCGCCTGTCCGTAATCCGGGAAATACAAATCGGTGAGCTTTCCGCGCTGATAATTCCTCGTCGGGTCCAGCCAAATTTTTTCACTCTCAAAATGAAGGAGGGTGACGACGTGATCAAAGGCCGTCGGGGACGGCAACCAATCGGCAATCGCAGACCGGAAATCCGTTTCGACCAAAGCCGGCTCCGCCTCATAACCAAGCTCCTTCAACACCGAAACCAAAATCAACGTCTTGTCTTTGCAGTCCCCGAAACGGCGTCGAAGAATCTGCTTCGGCGCATGCGGTCGATGTGAGTGCACCCCTTCAAAAATACCAAGGTAGCGGATTTCATCCTGCACGAACCGCAAGGCCGCCAGGACTTGCGCCTCCCCTTCCGGCAGCGCGGAAATCCTCGACACTTGCTCCCTTAACTCAGGTGGAAGCGCCGCAGAATTCTCGTATTGCTTCGCGGCCCATTGAGCGACTTCTCCCCATGAGGCGTAGCTCGAAATCTCGATCCACCCCCATGGATTGTAATCCCAGGGAAGCTCGCCCTCGCCGATCAAAGGCGCCGGATTATCCGCTTCCCAAATCACGGTTTCCGTGACCCCATCCGAAAGCGTCCTCCTTGCCAATTCCGTGCTGTGCTGCTTTTCAAAAACCGTCATTTCGACAGGTTTCCGATAGGCCGCCCTGACGTGTCCGACCGGTACCGAGTAGCTCGTCTTGATCGACCAATCGATTTCTCCATCGAAAACGGGATTGGATCCGACAATGGAAAAAGCATATTCGAGAGTGTCGCCGACACGAATATCTTCAAGCACTGCCATCACGGAAACACGGCTGTCGTAAAGCTGTCGCTCGTGATCTTCTTCGCGCTGCAGAGTTTTAAATTCCTGCACCGGGAGTCGGTCAATCGTTTCGCCGTTGCGGTGAATCAGCAGACGATGGAAACGGAGCTTTTCATACGAAGGATCAACATCGACGGAAATCTGAGCGCCATCCTGAACCCCGCTCTCCGTGCGCAAGGTCTTGATGTATCGGCTGTATTCTGTCGCGGAACCGATATCGAACTGGTTGTCGGTCAGGAGAAAAAATACCGAGCCTGCTTCACTCGCCGATTCAGGTGCTTCATGAGGATCGACCGGAAAATCAACAAGCCAACCCGGCTCATCGGATTTTTCGAAAATCCCGGCGAATTGGTTCTCTTTTCTTGAGTCCTCCTGCGAATGGAGAGCGGGGATCTGACAGAGAAATAAACAGACCCCAATAATGCGGTGATATGCCAAATTGCTAAAATGGGTTTCGGGTACTGCTAGCGAAATATCAAACCTCGCTCGAAACAGCAAATCATTCCTTTCAAGAATACCCAATTTAATCATATCCTCCCGGCTTAATCCCCCGGCTCTTTCACACGACAGACGACCCTCAATCGCAGAACTCTGTCACAATTTGCCTCGTCGGGAATCAATCACTAGTATGTCTGTCCCCGAAATAGAACCTGAAGAACTTCGCGAGCACTGGTTTGGCAGGCGAAACAATGTCCAGGCATTGCTCGATGACGGAGAAACTCAGGCCGCAGCTGAAGCACTTGCGGATGTCACTGAACTTCCGGCAGATCCGGAAATTCGCATCATCGCAGGAGAAGTCTATGGCCTTCTGAATCCAACAGCAGGACTTGAGATCCTCAATGCCATTCTCGTCGAGCTTCCCGGAAACGAAGAGGCACTTGCCGCGAAAGCAGTGATCGAGAATACGATCAAAAGCGCGAGCGCTTCGGATCGCTCTGCATGGGCCCACATCCTCACCCCCGGAGAGCGCCTCCGGCGGAAGATCGAAACCCAGAACCGAATCCTCGCGCTCTCCCTTGGGATCGGGGCAACTGTCGCCCTCGCGGGACTCATGCTCCTCGTCGCGACGCCGGCTCCTCCTCCTGAGCCGCCCCGGATCATTGCGCTTGCGGCTCCCGTCGATCCCGATGCCGATATTGATGATGAGAAAATGCGGAAATTCGAAAAAATCCCCGTGCCCTCGGCACCAAGAGCGGGCGAGATATCGAGCCAGGTCATCACCGCTGCGGCAGCGTCTCCACTCGCCGTCGTCTCCATCGACGGCATCGGGAGTGGAGTCGGCATGGCGGACTTCGGGAACAGCTTTGGCTCGAGCATGGATTTCGGTGTCAACGGCGGCGCTTCCGCGATGTTCTTCGGGAGTAAGTCCACCGGGGAGCGTTTCCTCTTCGTCCTCGACGCCTCGCGTTCAATGCGGCCCAGTCAGGTCAAACTGCGCGATGAGGAACTCGCCCGCGCCCTCAACGGAATTCGCGGAGCCGAGTATCAAGTCCTCCTCTTCGCCGGCGGCGCTTACTTTGCCGAAAAAGACTGGGGCATCGATCCCGCGAACAGCGGAGGCAGTCACGGCCCGACTCATTTTGTGAGTCCAAATGGGAACTACCATTTCACTTCAAAAAGCATCCACGATTTTAACCTCGCCGGACTCGACGCAGATTTCACCCCCGCTCCATGGAAAAAGGCGAACTCACTCAATATCCGCAAGTCGATCGAATTGGTGAAAAAATCAAAACTCTTCACCGGCACGGACTGGGACATGGCGCTCGAACTCGCTCACATGATGAAGCCGCCTCCGGACGTTATCTTCTTCATGTCCGACGGACTCGACGCCGAAATCAGCACTTCGGACATCCTTCGCAATTCACGCCGCTACGGAAATCCAAAGATCAACGTTGTCGCGATGCAAACCGATCAGGGCGCCGAAAATTTCTCTGAAATCGCAAAAGGTTCCAAGGGGACTTATACGATTGTGAATGAAGACGGCGAAGCGCGCGACGGACTGGAAAAGCCCGGGAATTAGCCCTGCCCCACCCGCGATGACGCAGGGGGACAAAACGGCCCCTTTCCGGATACGCTTCGGCCATGAAGCTCCACCTCTCACTTCTTTTCCTCCTCGTCGGCACCTCGCTCGCCCTCGCCGATGACGGTCTTCGCGTTGGCACCGCCACTGTCGATATTTCGCCAACGGTTGTTCCGTTTCAGCTTCGGTCAGGACCATCGAGCTACGTCCACGATCCTCTCCATGTCCGCGCGATTGCCTTCCAGAATGGAGAAGGCCGCGCTGTCATCGCTCTCGTCGATGCGATCGGAGTCGGGCGGGAGCCCACCGATGAAGCAAAAAGAATCGCCGCCGAAAAGACCGGGTGGAAGCCGGAGGAAATGCTCGTCTCCGGCACGCACGCCCACACCACCCCGAAAGGCGGAGACACCTCGCCCGGCCGGATCGCTTACGAAAAACTTCGCAACGACGGACTCGCCGAAGCTCTCATCAAGGCGATTGAATCTCTCGAGCCCGCCAAAGTCGGCTACGACTCGGACGAGGAACCTTCCGAAGTCTACAACCGCCGTTATTTCCTCAAAGAAGGCACGATGGATCAAAACCCTCTCGGCACCTACGACCGGGTTCGCACCAACGCGCCGCGTCAAAATTTACTCAACCCAGCCGGCCCCACTGACCCCGAAGTTTGCGTCATCGATGTCCGCACGCGGAGAGGCCGTCCTCTCGGACTCATCGCGAACTACGCCCTCCACTATGTCGGTGCCATCCCCGAGGTAATTGAGGAAGACGGTCGCGCGCGAGGCATGGCGTCGGCTGATTACTTCGGTGAGTTTTCCCGCATCATGCCCTATCGCCTCGGCGGATCGAAGCCGCCGGAAAATTTCGTCGCGATGATGACGAACGGAACGAGCGGCGACATCAACAACCTCGACTTTTACGGAACCCGCGCCCCGCGCGCCCCCTTCGAGCAGATCCAGGTCGTCGCCAATAAAACCGCCGACGCCGCGTGGCGGGCGGTGAAAAAAATCGAGACCTACGATGAATCTCCGCTCATCGCGATGCGCCAGCGCGAGGTTTCTCTGAACTACCGCAAGCCCTCCTCCGGGGAAATCGAACGCGCCTTGAAACTGATGGAACTCTCCAGCAAAGAACGGAATGAAATCAACAAGCGATCCAGTTCAGTCGCCGCGCGCACCCTCGAATATGCCGAACCGGAAATGGAGAAAAGTGAACCGGTTCTGATCCAGGCCTTGAGAATCGGTGATCAAGCCGTCGTCACGATGCCCTTCGAAGTGCTCGTGGAAATCGGATTGGAGATTAAGGAGAAAAGCCCCTTCCCTAACACCTTCACCATTTCCCTCGCGAACGGAGGCTACGGCTATCTCCCGCCCCCGAATCAGCACGAACTGGGTGGCTACGAAACCTGGCTCGGGACCTCTCGATTTGAAGAAAACTCATCCGTCATTCTGACCGAACAACTCATCGAGATGCTTGCTGAGCTGAAGGCGCTTTGATTCGAGCGTGTCACGCCAAGCCCCCGTTCAAGAACTGGCGGGACACGGCCCCCCGTGTCCGCAGAGACTCCGTCGCCGGGCCTGGAATCATCGACCTTCAGGTTTCGGATTTTTAACCACGGATTAACACGGATGCACACGAATCATCCTTCGGAGGCGTCACGATAAATCTGTGTCCATTCGTGTGCATCGGTGGTCAAACCTTCCGGTAGTCCAGCTTCATCAGCACCGCTCCCGCTTCCTCATCCCCGATCACTTTTTCGTGAACCGGATCCCAATCAAGCCCGCGCCCTAGCTTTGCCGAAACCCAACCCAAATGCCCCGGCGTGATTGAGCGGTGGCCGTTCTCCGCCGGTGCCGCCGTTTCCTCTCTCGATTTCACGCAGTCGAGAAAATTGCGCTGATGTCCTGGTGAGCGATACGCTTTCCAATCCCCCGGCTCGAATTCTTCTGCGAGCCACTCGGGGTTGGAAGCTTCGATCTTGCCGCGATCCACCCAGATCCAACCGGACTCGCCTTTCCATGTCGTGCCCTTTCGGAATTTCGTGGAGATAACACCGTTGACCCCGCCGGCATACTCAGAATGCACTTCATAATCGACCGGCGTGTCATAGGCCCCGGTCTCCGGCCAGGTCCATCCACGTGCCTCGACCCTGACAGGGCCTGAATTTTCAACCCCGAGCCCCCAATGCGCGATATCATTGTGGTGCCCGATCCAGTCCATGAGATTACCGCCCCCGTAGGCTGTGTGCCAGCGCCACCAGCGATGATGACGCGCTCTCATGTAGGGCAGCATCGGTGCCGGTCCGCACCAGGCCTCGTAATCCAACCCGACGGGCGGCTCTTCCACGATGACACTTCCCTGTGGTTCCGCATAGCCCGCCGGAAGGCCCACTTCAACGATGGAAAGTTTCCCGAGATGCCCGTTGCGCACGATCTCGACGGCCTGACGAAAGACCGGCTCGGACCGCTGCTGAGACCCGACTTGAAAGACGGTGCCCGCCTTTGCGACCGCCTCATAAACCGCCTGACCTTCCGCAAAGCGGTGCGTCACCGGCTTCTCACAGTAGACATCAAGTCCTGCCGCAATTGCCGCGAGCGTGATCGTTGAATGCCAGTGATCAGGAGTCGCGATCATGACCGCGTCGAGGTCCCCGCGCGCGAAGAGCTCGCGGTAGTCGGCGTAGGTCGCGCAATCCGTATTCCCATATTGTTTATCGACCACTGCCTTGCCTGGCTCCCGCCCCAGCGCGCGGCCGTCGCCCCACTCCCGCTCACGGTAATGGTGATCATGGACATCGCACACCGCAACGCCCCGAACATCGCTGTGATTCAGGAAAGCATCCATCACTCCGATGCCGCGATTACCCAATCCGATAAAGGCCATCGTGATCCGCTCGCTCGCCGCTGTCTTTCCATCGAGCCCAAGCGCGGATCCGGGTATCACAGTCGGAAAACCAATGCCCGCAGCGGCGGTGGAGAGAAACTTTCGTCTGCTGAAATTCATACCGTCATCCTGAGGCTCCGGTCAGCTTCCCAACAAGCGTTATCCCGACACAAGTGCGCCAGTCACTTCGTCCGGAAAACCTCACTCTGCACCAACTCGATCATGAGATCCTGAAAGCCACCGCCCTCCTGAATATTCCGGCGCACGATCGGCTTCAGCGCCTCGCGGTCGGAGTAGGTCAAGGTCCGTCCTGTCGCATACATCAGGAGCTTATCGGAAAGGCACTCGCCGAACTTGTCGATGTGTTCGACAACATAATTTTTCAAGTCATTGACGTGGGCAAAAGGGTGGCCGTCGGGCATCGCTCCCGTGGCATCCACGATGTGTCCGTCCCGCTCCTTCCCTGATTTATCGAAGATCGGATAGTGAGTCCTCCAACGACCCACGGGGTCAAAATTTTCTAACACATACCCGAGAGGATCAATCATCTGGTGACAGCGAAAACAACTTTCGTCATCGCGGTGCGCATTCAATAAATCACGCACCGTCTTCGCGCCACGTGTGTCAGGTGTGATCGCAGGAACGTTCGTGGGCGGGGGTGGCGGAGGATCTCCCAATACATTTTCCAGAACCCAGACGCCACGTAACACTGGCTGAGTATCCACTCCGTTCGCCGTCGCCATCATGACACTTGCCTGACCGAGGATTCCTCCATGGGGGCTGTCTTCCTCCAGCGAAACACGAACGAGGCTGTTCGATTCCACTCCCTTTTGATTGTAGATCTTTTTTGCCATCGACTGATTCATGAAGGTGAAGTCAGGCTTGATGAAAGTTGATATCGGAAGATTCTTTTTCAAAACCTCCTGGAAGAACAATTCCGTTTCCATGATGAGATCCGCTCGATCGCCGTCATTGAAATTCAGCAACCGGGGATCAGGCATGATGTCCTCGAGGTGACGAGTTCCCAGCCATTGCGAAGTGAACTGATCAACAAAGTCGCGGCTGCGTCCATCTTTCAAAAGCCGTTTTGTCTGCGAAGCAAGAACCTTCGGATCGGACATTTTACCCTCGTTCGCGAGATCGATCAGTTTTTGATCCGGTGGCCCACTCGTCAAAAAATACGAAAGCCGTGAGGCCAGCGCCCAGTCATCGAGCAATCCGGGATCGGTTTCCCGATAGAGAAACTGCGGCGAAATCAATGCTGTCCTGAGTGCGAGATGAAAACCTTCCTCACGGGTATTCCCGGCAGCGACGTGCTCATCGACGAGGTTTGCATAAGCGCCCACTTCGGCTTCCTCTGCGGGCCGGCGGAAAGCGCGAGTCAGGAATCCTTTCATGGCAACAGTCGGGTCCGCCGTCTCAGCCGTAACCGTCTGGCTTCCGAGAAACCTCGACTGCCAACGCTTTCGGGCCTCCGCCATCTCGTCCTCGATCATTTCGAGCGGCCCCTCAATCTCAACCGTATGAATCCCAAGGGACGGACCCTCTTCAAAGAGCTGATAAGAGATACACTCGACATAGTTGACAGGGTTTTTCACCATCGTATCGACTAGCTTCTTTACCTCGGGTGAATCCATCGCGGGCACGTCGGGAAGAACCGAAGGGTCCTCCATTTCCGCCTTCACCCGCTCCCAACCGACACCACCGCGAAGAGCTTGACCGAGTTCAACTGAAAGCCAACCCGCAAGAAGGCGCGGATTGCTTTCAAAGCTTTTCATCAGGTAGGCACGAAAGGCATCCCGCTTCTTATTGTCGCTATTGAGAACCGCATTGGCGAAGTAGAAAACAACCGTTTCCCCGCGAAAAATCTCAATGGTCGTTTCAAAGGTTTTGGGTGAGGCAGACGTCACCTCAAACTCCGTCAGCAAACGAAGTGAATCGACCGTCACTCCATCGCTATCACTCACCTTCTTGGCTTTGACATGCAGCAAAAAAGGATCGCCTCCGAGGCTTCCCAATCTGGAAAGATCAAGCTTCAGGTCATAAGTGCCTGAGGCCTTTGCCTCGAACTTCGTCGGCCAGGTGCAACTTCTTGAAAATTGCGGGGAGTTCGAGGCAATGCGCATCGCGCCGTCGATGACATAGCCACTCGAGTAGCTGATCACCAGTTCATCCGGCGATGCCGTAAACAGAGATGACTCGACCGGTTTTTCCGGCGGTGGAAAAAGATTGTCCGCGACTTCAGCCGCCGAGACGGAATACGATTCCATCAAAGTGGGCGAGAGAACGAGTCCCTCCCCGAGGTTGTCAAACCCATGGAAATGTTGATCCTGTGGAAACCCATCGGGAACCTGATAGGAAAATCCTAACACTTGCTGAATCGTCTTCTCGTATTCAACCCGATTGAGACGACGAAGGACCGTCCCCCCCACTTCCGAATGCTCTAGCAAAGATGCATGAAGCCACTTCGTGACTTCGGCATACTCTTCATCACTCGGGCGATGCTTTTCTTTCTTGGGAGGCATCTCCCCTTTCTCGACGACCTTCTTGATCCTCTCGAAAAACACGAGCGATTCTTCTTCGGACCAATCACGATCAATCGCGTCGTCGAGCCTAATCTCCGCTTTCTGCGTGAGATCATCATGGCAATCAAAGCAGTATTCAGCAAAGAAGGCTTCAGGAAACTCCGGTGCCGCCGCGACGACCGAACTGCAGGCGAGGCTGAGAACGACGATAACCCTTTTCACGAAAAGACCCCGTTCATGTTGCGCTTCGCATTGGAAAACGAATCCGTCTCGATTCCCATTTGCTGCATCAAAGTGATGTAGAGATCACCGAGAAGAAGCGCATTATCTGAATCTGCGTCACCGGCAATGTGCTGCCCGTGATTGAACCCTCCGCCCGCAACAAGGGTCGGCAGGTCACGGTTTGAGTGGCGACTCGCGTCACCCATTCCGGTTCCGAAGAGAATAATCGTGCTATCGAGAAGCGATCGCCCCTCCGCATCGGTCTTCGTTTTAAGCTGCTCCATGAAACGAGCCAAACACCTCATGTGCTCTGTTTCGACCCTGACCAAATCGCGAATTTTGTCAGGATCATTTCCATGATGCGAAAGGGCATGGTAACCAGCCTGAAGCGTTTCACCATCCAGCGTAAAGACCTGTCCGAGACCGGCGAGGAACATCGTCGCGACGCGTGTCGAGTCGGTCTGAAGCGCAAGCGCGATGAGGTCATACATGATCCCCTCCGCCTCGAGCATCAACGTCGGAGCGACGGGATCATAGTCCGGCAGTTCGTAATTCACATTCGGAACGGCTTTATCGAGGCTTGCCTTCTGCTTCTCCATCCGCTTTTCCAACTCACGAACAGAGGTAAAATATTCATCGAGCTTCTCTCGGTCTCTGACACTGACTCGCCCCTTGAGGCGTTTTGCATCATCAAGGACCCGATCGAGGGCGCTCACCCCGCTGGTGAGGAGGTATTCACTGCGAGCCTTATCATCCGGCGAGGCGAACAGCTTCCGATACAAAACGCTGGGCCTCTGAATCATCGGAAGAGCAACACCGTTCCTCGTGAAGTTCATGTTCCGGCTGTTTTTCCCCGCCGTGACCTGAAGAGAGTCAAAACGTGTCTCCTGCCCTATCTCACCGGCAACGACTTGATCGAGAGACTGCGCACCAAGATCTTTTCCACACAGAAAATTCTCCCACGCGGCATGACCATTCTTCGCCCGGTGATCGAGACCGGAGAACACGGTGAAGTCATCACGAAAACCTTCAATCGGTTTCAGCAAGGTCGGCATTTCATAGCCCCGTCCGACTTTCTCAGGATAGAATTCCGGACGGTGATAACCGAGAAATGAACCTACGCAGACCATTCGAGACGCTGCGGCCCCCGCACCATTATTTTGGCCTGCCGCCCTCGCTTTTCCAGAAACGGAAAAGGATTCCAGCATTGGCAGCGCCAGCGCAATACCACTGGAACGAAGGAAATGGCGCCGATTCACCGGGGAGACTTGCATCGCCTATCGTCCTTTCTCGAAGAAGGTTTGTAAACCGAGTCCGCTTAACGCGACTGCGGATGATCAAAGCTGTCTCCGCCGCAATGTTCTGGTCTAATCAGAGCATGATAAGAGCGCTCTGCTTCACCCTTCTTCTCGGGATCGCTTCTGCCAGCGCCAGCGATAAACAACCGAACATTCTCTTCCTCCTCGCCGATGATCTCCGCGGCGACCTCATCGACTCCGTTGCCGGTTCCTCACTCGAGACACCCAACCTCGACGAAGTCGCCCGGGCCGGCATGACCTTCACCCGTGCCTACTGCTCCTACCCCATCTGCGTCGTGAGCCGCGCCGAAATCCTTACAGGTCAACACGGTTGGGAAAACGGCATCGACGGAACCCGGGGCGCAACCTTGCGCGGCGAGCCCACCTTTTGGCCGGAGGCCTTCCGCAACGTCGGATACGAAACCTTCCACGTCGGTAAGTGGCACGTCAGTGGTCGTCCTTCGAACTATGGCTACACCGATGTCTCCGGTCACTTCGGCAGCGGCGGAGCGAAATGGCGGGAGCCGGGACAAACGGACTGGAAAGGGTTCCCCATCACCGGTTACAAAGGATGGATCTTTCAAAGCGGCGACGGAAAAACGAAATATCCCGAACTGGGAGTTGGTGTTACCCCCGATATCAGCAAAACGATTGCCGAGGCAGCGATCGGTTTACTTGAGCAGGACCGCGCGAAACCCTGGATGATGCACGTCAACTTCACGGCTCCTCATGACCCACTCATGATGCCACCGGGACTCGAAGGAAAATACAAGACCTCCGAAATTCCCCTCCCTCCCGACTACCTGCCCGTGCACCCTTTCGATCACGGAAACTTCGATGGACGCGACGAAGCACTCCTCGCCTGGCCGCGCACCGAAGAGGCTGTCCGCGATCTCCTCCGGGTTTACTATTCCGTCGTCGACGATCTCGACACGCAGATTGGTGCGATCCTTGACGCGCTTGATCGCAGCGGAGAGAGAGAGAACACAATCATCATTTTCTCAAGTGATCACGGCATGGCCTGCGGGTCCCATGGCTTGAGGGGAAAGCAAAACCAATACGAGCACACCGCCCGCGTCCCCCTTCTCATCGCCGGTCCGGGGATCGAACCGGGAACGAGAACCGACGCGATGGTTTACCTTCGGGAGTTATTTCCAAGCACTTGCGAACTCGCCGGATTGAAAGTTCCGGAAAGCGTCGAGGCGAAGAGCTTTGCACCGACTTTACGAGGCGAGACGCAAAGCCATCACAACGCAATTTTCGGCTACTTCACCACGACCCAGCGAATGATCCGCACCGCCGGAAACTGGAAACTCATCGTCTATCCGGAGATTGAAAAAACTCAGCTCTTTGATCTCAACAGTGATCCCTTTGAAATTGACGACGTGAGCGAAGTCGAAGATGAGAGCATTCAAATGAAGCGCAATGAATTGGAATCCGCCCTGCAAAAGTGGCGCGAAACCTCCGGCGACCCGCTGCTCGCGAGGTAGCGACGCCCCTTCCAAAATTCAACAGGGTTGAATGACGGACTGAACCCTATTCAAATCCCCGGCATTCACCGAATCAACAGCATCGGAGCGACATACTTCTCGGTCCGGATCCTGTGCTTTTCGCCAGCCTTGCAATAACGCCAAAAGACCGCCATCTCTCCCGGGTCACCCGTCACCAAATCTTTGATCTCACGAAGCTGTCGCCAGCCTTCGCGACGAAGATCTTTTTCAGACAAGACCGAGTCCTGCCAATCTCCACTGCTATTTCCCCCGCCTCCCCAGCGCGTGCTCGTGATGATGAAGGCAAACCCCTCGCTCGCGACCTCAAAAGCGAGAACTCCCCGGTGAATAGGGAGAGAGAGAAACTGAGTGTTCCGGAGTTCATCCGGAATGTTTTCCCACTGATACTTCTCCGAGTTCGAATAAATGTGAACACCCGCCGCAAGAGGTCGCCACTGCGGATCCTCCATGAAATTGAATTCAGCGAGGCGCGGATTCTGCGTGACCTCAATGATCGCCCGTGCGGCGTCCTTCGAGTTCTGCGACCAGGCATTCGTGGTGACAAAGAGGGCTAAGACAAGAAGCAACTGAATGACACGATCTCTCATAGGTGTGATTAGACAAGATCCTGAAACGAAGGTCAATTCGCAATCTTACCCTCTTCCTCCACCGACACCTCCTCGCGGAAGCGGAAAAAAAGCATGACCATCCCAAAGAAGGAAATCACGCCTAACGAATACCAAAAACCTTTGAACTCGGCGTGGGCGAACATCTTTCCACTCGCGAAGAAATAGGCAAGGATCCCGTTGAGGGCCACCGCGATGAGCGGCCCGATTCCATACCAGATGAAGTTGAAGACGGATTGTGCCGTGTTCGCGACATCCTTCGACGCGACTTTGTTCATGTAAATGAAGCAAGTGCTCGTGAAGAACGCATAGCAGAGCCCATGAATCGACAGCCCGAGGATGATAACGACCATCGGAATCCCGATCGTCCCGAAGAGGAAAAAGCGGAAGACGTATGCGCCAATTCCAATCAGAAGCACCTTCTTGTAGCCTATCTTCGGCAGGACCCGCCCAAGGACAAGATACATGAGAATTTCACAGATCTGCCCAATCGCCATCGCGGGCAAAAGGTAGGCGCTATCGAGTCCCGCTTCGCCGAGAAACTTGGCGCATTGCATAAAGTAGAGATGGTTCATCGGACTGACGATCAAGGTCACAATCAAGAGCGCCGCGATCGACGGAATTTTCAGAAGGGCAAACGCATCGGCCACCGCCGGACGTTGTGAATTCGACACCACAGGTGGTGTGTTTGGCAGGAAGAAAAACGCAAAGATTCCGTAGAGAAAGGCAATCACACCGGACCACATCACTGACTTCTTCATTTCGCCCGCCACCATCGCAACATCGTCCCCTTGGAAAAACGGAGGCAGCCAACTCGGCGCGACGTTGGTCTTGAGAACAAGGAGGGAGAAGGTCCAGCCCATGATGACCCAGCCCACCGCCGTCCAAAGCCTCACTCCGGGAAACTGCCGCCCGGGATCATCGAGGTGACGCATCGCAAGGGCGTTACAAATTGCCGCCGCCGGCATAAACATGAGGGTGAAGGACACCGAAAGGAGAAGCCACGCAAGAAAGCCCGACTGCGGATAAACCGCGATTTTCAAAAGGCCCCCGATCATCATGAGAATCCCGAGAACCCGCTGCGCCGCGAATCGTCGATCCGCAAACTGGACGATGAGTGGCGAACAAATCGCGCCGACCGAGGCAGCGATCCCGACGATCATTCCCATCTGCGCTTCCGAAAATCCGAGACCACCGGTCGTCTCTGGATCCGCCGTGAGAAACTTTCCCGCAATCGGCAGCCAGAGACCGTAGATCCCGAATTGCAGGAACATCATCGCGCAGAGGCGGATGTAATTGGGGGGAAGGGCTGTCTTCATTTTGGTGTCAGATCAACAGTCGTATCAGGAGCGCGGGGCATCGGGCACGTCGGAAAACCGAATCGTCTCGCCGCCTTCATCAATTGACTGCATCGCGGAGAGGATCATGCGGGTTGCCTCGAGGCCATCACGACCATCGACGGGCGATTCTCCACTCCTCGCAAAGGCCGCCATTTCCTGCACGAGCTTGCGATCCGCTCCGAAGTGCGAGGTCTCGAAGGCTTCTGATTTGCAGTGAATCACTTCATGACTGCGATGCCCGTAGTCGGTCACGATATCGATCTCCCCGCGCAGACGAGTCAGGATAATGCGCCCCTTCGTCCCGACAAGTTCGAGCGTTTCCTCATCATCCGCCTGCGGTCCGTAGACGGTGTAGAAAATGTTCGCGACGATCCCGTTATCGTATTGATAGTGAATCGAAGCGTGGTCAAAAATGTCAGCTCCTTTTTTGTAAACACAGTTGTCCTTTCGCTTTAGCGGATCAGTTTCCGTTTCGTAACTCCGGTCCACGGCGCCCTTCATCTGGTCCTGCGTATCGGGCATCGCCTCCCCGACGCGGTAAGGACAATCGCGTTCGCAGACGGAACAGAACTCCGGCGCGTCCTCCTCCTCGTGAAAGACATTGCGCCCACCGAATGCGTTGACCTGCGTCGCGCGCCCCTTTGCAAACCAGTTGAAGACGTCGGTGTAGTGCGAGCCCTTGTCGTTCAGAGCACCCCCACTGACGGCGCGGGTCCGGTGCCAGGTTTGGAAGTAAAACGAATACGGCAGGACCGCGCGAATCAGCATCATTTTGAGATCACCGATCACTCCGCTTTGAACCATCTCATGAAGATCGACCCACGGCTTTTCATAGCGCCGCGTGAATCCCATGATCATGCGATTGCCTGTGCGATGCTCAGCCTCGCGAATCGCGATAGAATCTTCGAGGGTGTGCGCGATCGGCTTATCAAGGTAGACTTTCTTCCCCGACTCCAGCGCGGGAATCGTCGCCTCGGCGTGCGCGGCGGTCGGCGAAGTAATGACAATCAGATCGACCTCGGGGTCGTTGATGAGGTCTCGCGGATTAGCGTAGAAAGTCGGTGCAAAGGGTTCCTGCCCGGCTTTCGCGGCGACTTCGTTCAGGTCATCGAGCGCGATCTGCATCCGGCTTTCGGTGCGGTTGCAAAAGGCGGTGATCGTCATGTCGAGCTCACGGCCCTGCCCGGCGATCTGGCGCCCGATGCAGGTGATCCCGCGACTGCCGGTTCCAATGATGCCGACTCGAATCGTTTTAGTGCTCATGATTCCTTTCTTAAAAATACAGGCGAACTCCACGCCCACTGATCATTAGTTTGCCTGACGCGGAGGTAGTAGCTGCTTTCATCGCCGGAGGCATCCTCGTCGATCCATGTTCCACTCCAGTTCCACTCCTCAGGGGCCGGAGCGCGGTTGAAGCGCCACGACGGCGCGTCGGTGTGACCGAGACTTCCGCTCCGTGCGCCTTCCATCAAGTTAGCGAGCCTGTGCTCCGTTCGCACCCCGTTGATGACCGCGTAGACCGTCGCCTCGCGCGGCATCTCGACTTCGAGACACATCCCCTGAGTCGCGCTCGTTGTGTTCGTCGCATTGCCATTCGAAACCGTTTCAAAGCGCACCGCCGTGTCGGTCTTCCCGAGCACTCGCGAACGATAAAACGACTCCCCCACCTCCGCCTTTCGCTCCGACGGGGACACCACTTCGAGGCCGCGAAATCGTGGTTCGACCGACAAAACGCGCCCGCCTTCGATGCCGAGCTCGACCTCCCATTCCGCGCTGCGATGCTTCGCGCCCCAACCAAGTTCGAGATGGATTTTCGTTCTCACGAGATCGTCTGAAGCAGGCTCCGGAAAATCAGTCTGCGAAAATCGCTTCAGCAACTTTCCGTTTTTGATAAGATCAACCGCATCGATCGCTCCTCCCGCCGCGACGTCAAATTCGATCTTCCGCCGCCCCGACACCGGGATGACCGAACCCATCGCCGCGCCATTCACGAAAACTTTCAGATCCATCCGATCACCGGTCAAAGCATACATCCGCCGCGCATAGAGAGCTTCCCAGATCGACTCGCGCGTTTTGTCTTTGGCCCAGAGACCGGTCCTGCCATGACCATAACTTCCCGGGTGTCCGCTGTGATGATCGGTCCCACCGGAGAAGCCGAAGACATGCCCTTTCGACAAACCGGCAGCAATCGTATTCTCATAATCAGAAGGTCCCATCGAGTGCAGAAAAGGACGGGGATTTTCGCTCCCCTCGGAGCAACCATGCATCGAGAGCATTTCTACGAACGGAGCAAAGCGCGGGTCGAAGGCATCCCAGTCAATCCCCCTCGTCCCCGTCCGATAGCCGACGTGATGCGGCTGCGCGATGCTGTCTTTCCCCGCATCACGAAGCCCCTGAAGCTGATCGTGCAAATCGCCGATGTCGGTTGGATAAAGAATCCCTCCCTCTAAATCTTTGTAGAGCATGTTCCGATCCCCCGACGCACAGGAGTGAACCTCGAAGCCGGGAAAAATGACGAACTCCTCTTCCACATTCCGCTCCCGCAAGGTTGCCATCATTTCCTCCCAGACCTGCTTGAGACGGGCGAAACCCTCTTCGTGAAAATCAATGATGTATTGGATGCGAGACTCCGGCTCCGGCATGTCCGGCCAGTGCGCATGCCCCGTGATCGAAACAAAATCCAACTGCTCCTGCGCATTTGAAATCGCGTCCTCCAACGAACCGTGACCATAAGAAATCCCACAGTGGTTGTGCATATCACCGTAGAGCGGAGTCAGGTTTTCGTAGCGGTCATCTGCCATCAACCTGATGCTACGCACTCGATCCTATGGCGCAACATTTATTATGCAGTTATTTTACATTTTGATTTTGCACAATAAGTATGAAACGGTTCGTCACCGATGAAATCACCCACGATGACAGATGTCGCGAAGCGGGCCGGCGTCTCCCACGCCACGGTTTCCCGCATCATCAATGGACGCCCGGGGGTCAGTCCCCGCGCCGGAGAAGCGGTGCGCCAGGCTATCGCCGAGCTGCAATATCTCGCACCGCCGAGCGCGCAGCGTCCGGGACGTTCCGTGAAACCCTCATCGGTCACGTTGCATCGCCACATTGCCCTGCTCACCTTTGACCGCTCTCTTACCGAGCACAGTGCCTTCGTCGCTTCGATCTACGAAGGTGCCCGCCGCGCCGGAGCCGAACGCGGGATCACCGTTTCTCTGCTTTCGCTCGACGACTGTACTACCGTCCCCGATTGGATCAGTCGCGACAACCTCGACGGCCTTCTCCTTCATGGTCTCCGATCGCGCGATCACCTCACGAGAACCGCCGCCGAGATCCCGAGCCTTTGGCTTACAACTAATGCCGAAGGCGCGGACGATGCCGTCCTCCCCGGCAACGAGGCGGTCGGCGAAATGGCCGCGAGCTATCTGCACGAGCACGGCCACCGGCGCGTCGCCGTTCTCAGCGTCGATCTCGACAATCCGTCTTACGAAGTCCGCGTCGATTCTTTTCTCAAGGCTTCCCGCCGTCTGAAATTGAAGGCGACAAAGCTCGTTCCCCCCGCTGCTGAGCGAAAGCAAAACCGCACCCCGGCAACACTCATGGACGGTCTCATCGCCCGGCTCGCCACGATGCCAAAACGAGAGCGCCCCACCGCCCTCTTTCTCCCCTCCGACTACATGACCGCCCTCGCTCACGCCGCCTGTCGCAGAGCTGGACTGGAACCCGGCCGTGATTTCGACTTCGTCTCCTGCGACAACGAAAAAGCCTACCTCGAAGGGCTCTTCCCCCGTCCCGCCACGATCGATCTTGGAACCGAAGCTCGCGGGAAATTGGCGTTTGAGCTGCTCCTTTCGAGAATCCAGGATCCAGCGCGGGATCGGAAGGCGACCTTGCTTTTGGATCCGGTTCTGGTGGATTTGGGGGATAACTCAGGTTTTTGAAAAAGCAGTTAGGCAGCATTTCAATAGCCACGCCACGAATCCCGAACGAATGAAAATTCGGGCCTCCGAACACTGACCAAACGGTTGCAACGCCTATCTGAATTCTACCGAATCCAGCTACATCGCCCATGGCATTGCGAACGACAGGAGTGTCGTTCCGCCCTGGCGCAATCGTGGCGATGGGGACTCAAGGAAGGTGTGGACACTCCTGTCCGCCGGAAAGTCCTGAGAAGCCTTGCCGGACCTTCAGCAGAGGCATAAGGGGAGCCTCGGCTCAAAAAACTCGGCTTCCCCAATAAAGCTAAGATGGTCGGGACGACAGGATTTGAACCTGCGACCCCCACACCCCCAGTGTGATGCGCTACCAGACTGCGCCACGTCCCGATTCCATCAAGCTTGCTGATTGCTCAGCGGGGTCGGAATTTTGCCGCAAATTCCCGCCAGCGCAAGCGGGGATTTGCTCCGTGATGCCTCACTGTCACGGTTCCGGAACGATCAGCGGTTACTCTTTTTTATGAAAATTATAAATTCCGGCTTGCGCGATCTTTCGAGCTGAATTATAATTTCCATAACACAAACATTAGGGTGCCTGAAACACACCCGACCCGTCCGGCTTCAGACACCGGACAAATCACATCCCACTCCTGACGGCGTTTCACAAACGCGCTGTTCGAAGTGACCGAGAAAACTAACCATCATGAAGCTTTACGCAGCGTTCGCTGCTGTGAGCATGCTCCTAAGCGTGTCTCTCAGTGCGAGTCAGTTCGGAACCGGTTTTGCCGTGAACCCGAAAGGCTATTTCATCACCTGTCACCATGTGATCAAGAATGCGGGGAATATCCTCATTCACACGCCGGACGGCCCTGTCCCGGCGCAGATCATTGCACTCGATCCAGCAAACGACCTTGCGGTTCTTAAGATCGAGAAATGGGACGGTCGCTTCCTCGGGCTCACCTCGGCCAGCGAAGTCGTGCATTCTTCTGAAGTGACCGCTGCCGGCTTCCCCGACCCAACGGTGCTTGGGATCAATCCAAAAATCTCCAAAGGTCATGTCAATGCTCTCTCCGGCGTTCGAGACGACCCCCGTTTTCTCCAGGTCTCTGCCCCCGTGCAGCCCGGAAATTCCGGCGGTCCTCTCATCTCCTCAACCGGTCGCGTCGTCGGCGTCGTTGCCGCGGGACTGAACTCGATGGATCGCATGGCGCAGGGTGGATATCTCCCTCAATCGGTAAATTTCGCGATCAAAACCGATCTCATTTTCCCCATTTTGAAAAACGCCTCGGTGAAAGTTCCGCGCTTTCTCACGAAAACCACCGGTCATCAGAAACAGGTCAGCCGGGCCCTGGAGGCGATCGTGCTGGTGGAAGGACTCGAGCCAGGCAGGACCCGTTCGATCATGACTCATCCCGCCGCGCCCCGCCCGCCCGCAGCGAGGGGCACGAACACAATCCACTTCCCCACCTTGCAGCCCACCGCGACACAAGCCCCGTGGGTTTTTCCCGATTCCCACGCCCGCCCGCTTAGCACTCGCGAGCTGCAAACCCTCCCCCCCGAAGGCCTCTGGCGGGCGCGAAATGAGATCTATCTCCGCCGTGGCTTCTTCTTCACGACCACCGAGGGACAGCAGTTTGCCCAACAGTTCGGGTCTCACTATCAGCCGAAAACTCCTTCGGTTCAGGCAGTACAAAGCACGATGACCCCGGTAGAAGTGGCCAACCTTCAGCTCATCCACGCTTTTGAAGTTCAGGCCGCCCGCTGAGATCGGCTCGCAAAGCCCCGTTCGTTGACTATATTCAGTCAACTTGCCGAAACACGAACAGATCCCGGGCGCACGCTGGCGACAGCGCACGCCGAAACGCATTGTGCGCTGGTTACTCCGCTTCCTCGCGTGGTCCTCCGTGGTCACGCTGATCGCCGTAGCCCTCGTCTCAGTCGTCGCCTTTTTCGTTTATCTAAACCGTGCCCGGATTGTCAACGACGTCCTTGGTCTCTATGTCGAGCCCTTTGATGTCTCAGTGGGAAAAATTGACCTCTACCCCATTGGTGAGGTTTCGATTCAAAATTTGCAACTTTCCCCGAAGGGTCTCGCTTCGGAGGAACCGACGCTCTCGGTTCCGGAAATCAGTCTGAGCTACGATTTCCAAAAACTGCGCCTCGATCGCCAGCTGAAATCAGTCCGCTTCGACGCCCCGATCATTCGACTCGACAATAAAACTCTCAGCGCCCTCTCCGGAAAACCTGCCACTCTAAATGCTGCCCCGGCCCCCCTTGATTTTTCCAAATTCGCCATTTTCACCGAGTCGCTTTCGATTAATGACGGAAAGCTGTTCCTCGACCTCGACGGCATCCCCGGAGTTTCCGGAAACTGGCAGCTCGACACCCCGGCTTTTGCATTTGATGAAACCGGAAGCCTCGCCGCTCCGATCGCGCTAGAGCTTTCCTCGATTCAGTTGGGAGATATCAATGGTGGGGAAGAGATCAAATCCCTCTCCACCGGCCTGATCCTGAATCGTGACTTGTCCCGTTTCGAGATCCCCTACCTCACCCTCTCCGGCATCGAGGCAACGATCACTCCGGAGTGGTTCGCTAAAGCCGCAGCCGAGGTCCCGACTCTCGCCGACGATGTCAGTTCAACAGGGTCAGGTCCGACACCTAACCCTGTTGAATGGATCGTCCGGAACGTCTCATTGGGCGACTCGACTTTCTCGATCGAGGACTTTGACGGATCGTCCGGGGGAGCTGCGCTCCCTGACATGACCTTCGACAGTGCTTTTGAGCTGGGAGAGCTTCGTTTTGCCGGAGGAAAACTCACCACGCCCGGCACGGTCGCGCTTTCCCTCACTGATATCGCGATAGGGAGCCGCGCCGCCCAGCTCGCCTCGGCATCCCTGATCCGTGCCGAAGCGGCATCACTTCAGTCGATTCTCAATGAGCGGACCTTCTCAGCGATCACGATCGACGGCGTCGAAGTTGTCATGACCGACGAAACGCTTTCCCGATGCCGGATCGAAACAGCCCCTGCCGGAGCCGACGAGAACACGGAACCGGGACTCCCCTGGATCATCGAATCACTCGACCTCAACGAGGGCAAGTTCGTGATGAGGGGGGCGACGTTTGGTGAAAAGGAAGCACCACATCTCGAGACCGCCATCGCCGGAAGTCTGCGCGACCTGCGCTTCGGCGGAGAAGAGGGCTTTGCCTCGGACGAGAGCTCAGAAATTCGCTTTTCCAACACCCGCCTTTTCGCACCCGGGGTCGCGGTCGGAGTTGACCCACTCATCGAAGTGGACCGCGCTGAACTCGCGGGCAAGTGGTCTGATTTCAATTTCAACAACGAACTTGATCGACTCGTGATGCATGGACCGAAAATCAATTTCACCGACGAAACCCTTGGTACTTGGCTCAGCGCGGCTGATGAACCTTCAGAAACGACCGGTCCTGTGAACCGTCCCGTTTACAAAATCACTGACTTCGAAGTGAGCGATGGCAAGATAACGGCTGACTCACAGTTCGCGAAAGGAAAGGTCCCCAAAGTGATCGGTAACTTTTCGGTCCAAACCAACGAAGGCGCCGACGCAGCTCCCTTCGCCTACAAGTTTGTTCTTGAGAACTTAACCCTACGCAATCATTCCATCGCCGCAGTCGAGCCGGAACAAAATGTCGACCCTACTCTTTTCCCTGACAACGACATAAGACCGCCCACTCCCGGGATCAATGAAACCGAAGTACTCTCCGTCCGAAAAATCGAACTGTCCGCCACTGCCGAAGCGCTCCAGCGGACGCGGGAAGTCGAAAAAGTGAAAGTCACCGGGGCAATCCTACGCGTCGGGGAAGGCCTCAAAGCGATCACCGATTCCGGAAAGGATGAAGAAGAGAAAGCGGCGGAGGCGCCAGTGGAAGAAACCCCTCGACTACCGACATGGATTCTCAACGAAGTCGAAATCACCCAGAGCCAGGTCCGCTTCGGATCACTCATCCCGCAAATCACCGGTCTCGAATTTGCGATCGAAACGAAGCTCACCGACGTCCCGCTTTCCCCCGATGAATTGCTGGCGCAGGACCAGCTTCAGAAAATCGAACTCGCCGGGATCGAAATCAAAGACCCTTATAATTCTTTCATCACCGTGGCCCTTCTTCCCACGATCTTCGTCGAGTTCTCCCTGGCCGGCCTCGCGAATCAGGAGATCGAAAAAATCGATCTGATCGGTCCCGCTTTACATGTCGGTCAGGGTCTTTTCTGGTGGATCGACTATCAGCGAAAATTCCGCGAGCAGAACGAAGGGGCCAGCGTCGGACTTGATGGCGACGGCGAGGCCGAAGCAGCTCCTGACTGGGAGATCAAAACAATCAACGCGACCGCCGGAAAGATCGTGATCGCCCCGACCGGGATCCCCATCGGCATGGTCCCCTTCCCTTTCAACGCGACGACAAACATGGAGGACGGACGCATCGAGTTAAAGCTGAACATTCCGGATGAAGAAGGCTACGTTTACAGCTTCCCCGATTACGAGGTCGATCTCTTCGGACTCACCGGGAACATCGAGTTCAACGTCCCGATTCAGCAGGTCAGCAACAATATCGTCCAAGTCTTCGCGCTCGACCGCTTCATCTGGAAAGACTACGAGGCACAGAATCTCTACCTCAGCGTGACCTTCGATGAAAACGGCGTCTACGGCGAACTCGGTGGCGATGCCTATGGGGGCTACGCCGAGGGAGGGTTTAACTTTTATCTCAATGATCCGGGCAAATGGGACGCGTGGGTCGCCGGAACGGAAATGGACACCCGCCCCATCACGCAGGTCCTCGTGCCGGACAATTTTGAAATGGAGGGCCTCGTCTCCCTGACGCTCATCAGTGAGGGCCGCGACAAAGTTCTCGGTGAATCGACCGGCGAGATTCAAACGGTGGGCCCCGGCTGGTTCGACGTCACCAAATTTGACGCCATTCTCGACGAACTTCCCGAAGAATGGAACAGCCTTCAGCGCAGTCTCACCGAGCTGGGACTCATCGCGTTGAAACGATTTGATTATGACAAAGGTGCCGGTAGCCTTTACCTTCTCGGACAGGAGGGGAAACTCGATCTTCGCTTTGCCGGCCCCTACGGCATCCGCGAATTGAATCTCCACCTGCACGACAACAGAAACACGACTCCTAAGGTCACTCCACAAACAGACACTCAAAATTTGACCGAAAACGGCGCTCCGCCCGCTCCGGTTGAACCCTGACACGACGTCTCACTCCTTTTGCGATGACGCTTCGAAACCACGGCTTTCTACTCTGGATGGTGGTGCCCACGGCACTGCTGAGCCTGACCTCGTGCCTACCCACGATCGACGTCGATGTTGCCACGCCCGAGCCGATCAAAGTCGATTTGAGCATGGACGTTCACGTCTATCAGCATGGGAAAGCCGACGAGAAAACTTCCGAGGAACAGGCATCCTACCGGGCCGCGATGGATGCCCGACGCGACCGGATGCAGGAGATTCAAGAGCTGAAAAACAACCGTTTCATCGGCGAAAACCGGGAGGGCAAAGTGGAGATCCGAAACAAGCCGGCCGGAGAATACGGCGATTACGTCGTTAAAACCGTGCGCGATGAGAACAAGGATCGCGAATTTTTGATGCGCAACGAATCGGATGAAAAAGGCGTCAGCCTCGGCCGGATTCGTGAAGAGCAATGGCGGCACTGGCAGCGCAAGTCGTTCCCCGGCGAATGGGTCGAGGTCGAAGATCCCGACGGAAGCGGTTACCTCTGGCAGCAAAAAGAAGCGGCGGGCGAATAGTCAAACTCTTCTTCCTCCTCCTAATCTTAATCCTACTCTCGGCTTGGGAGGAGATTAAGAAGATGATGATGATGAGTAAGAAGAGTCCTCGAAACCGGACGTCTTGCTCTTGATCCTAATCTTGATCTTGCTCTCCCGCCTTCAGATCAAGAGAGTTTAGATTTGAAAATAGACCGTTGAAACCTAAGGGTCTACCTCATGCGACAGCTTCTCGTCACTTCTGCTCTCCCCTACGCCAATGGCCCGATTCACCTCGGCCATCTCGTGGAATATCTGCAAACCGATATCTGGGTCCGGTTTCAGAAAATGTCGGGCAATCACTGTGTCTACATCTGCGCGGACGACACGCATGGAACGGCGATCACGATTCGGGCGCAGGCCGAAGGCCGAAGCGAAGAAGATCTCATTGCCGAGGTCAGTCAAGCACACCAGCGTGATTTCAGCGGTTTTGGAATCGAGTTCGATCACTATGGCTCGACCAACAGTGAGGAAAGCCGCGCTATTTGCCACGAAATCTGGACGGCGCTCCGCAAGGCCGACATGATCAAAGAGGAAGAGATCGACCAACTTTTCGATACGGAAAAGGGCGTCTTTCTCGCGGACCGATTTGTCCGCGGGACCTGCCCCAAATGCGCTTCCAAAGATCAACCCGGCGACAACTGCGACAAGTGCAACGCGACCTACAGCCCTGCCGATCTCGTCGATCCCGTGAGCGCACTTTCCGGAACGACTCCTGAAATTCGCTCCGCGAAGCATCTTTTTGTTAAAATCGAGAAGCTTCACGACTTCCTCAACGAGTGGACACAGTCCGGAACGCTTCCTTCTGAAAGCGCGAATTACTTAAAGAACTTTTTCCTGAACGAACCGCTGCGCGACTGGGACATCTCACGACCCGGCCCCTATTTCGGATTCGAGATCCCGGACTCTCCCGGTAACTATTGGTATGTCTGGTACGACGCTCCGATCGGCTACATCGGAACGACGAAACAATGGTGCGACGCGAATGGCGAAAACCTCGATGACTGGTGGAAAAGCGAAAGCACCGAGATTCATCACTTCATCGGAAAGGACATCCAGTATTTTCACACCCTCTTCTGGCCCGCGATGCTGAAAACGGCCGGCTTCACCCTCCCGACGAAAGTTCACATCCACGGCTTTCTCACCGTCGATGGAGAGAAGATGTCGAAGTCACGCGGAACCTTCATCGAGGCGGCCAAGTATCTCGACCATCTCGATCCGTCCTACCTGCGCTACTACTACGCGACCCGCCTTTCCTCGCGCGTCGAGGACCTCGATCTTAATCCTGAAGAATTTGTCAGCAAGATTAACAGCGATCTTGTCGGCAAGGTCGTGAACCTCGCGAGCCGGACCGCGAAATTCATTCAAAACATCGGACTCTCCGGCGAGTATCCAGACGACGGCGGACTTTTTGAGGCCTTCGCCGCTAAGGGCAGCGAAATCGCGGAAGCCTACGAGGCCGGTGATTTCAGCAAAGCAATGAGGATGATCATGGAGCTCGCCGATCAGGCGAATCCATTCGTGGAAAACAATGCTCCGTGGGAACTTCGGAAAGACGAAAGCAAAGCGCAGGAGTTGAGGGATGTCTGCACCGTTTCGCTCAATCTTTTCCGCACCCTCGCGATCTACCTCGCCCCCGTGCTTCCCGAACTGGCTGCAAAAGCAGGCGAGCTCCTCGGTGAAGAACTCACTTCCTGGGATCAATCACAAAAGCCCATCACCGGTCGCGAGATCAACAAGTTCGAACACATGATGCAGCGGGTCGATCCGGCCAAAATCGAAGCCATGATCGAAGAATCCAAGCAATCAGAAACAACAGAAGTCTCGACGCAGGCCTTTGAGGATTCCGGTGACGCCCTCGCGGCAACTCCGCTTGCTGCTGAAATCACGATTGATGATTTTTTAAAACCCGACCTCCGCGTTGCCAGAATCATTGAGGCAAACGAAGTGCCCGAGGCTCGAAAGCTCATCCAGCTCACCCTCAGTCTCGGCGGCGATGAGACCCGCAACGTTTTTGCCGGAATCAAATCCGCCTATGAGCCGGAGGAGCTCGTCGGACGCCTCGTCGTCATGGTCGCAAACCTCGCGCCGCGCCAGATGAAGTTCGGCGTCAGCGAAGGCATGATCATTGCCAGCGGCCCCGGTGGAAAAGACATCTTCCTCCTCTCCCCTGATGAGGGTGCCGTCCCCGGCCAGCGGGTTGGGTAGACGTCGCTCACTGAGAGCCTCAAAAAGCGATCTGATTCATCACTCTTTTTTGCTTTGAGAACCGCCACGCTTCGCGATACTGAAAGGCATGAAGTGGAGAGGACGCCGAGCGAGTAATAATGTGGATGACCGTCGCGCCCGTGGTGGCGGAGGCGGGAGGCGCCCCGTCGCGATGGGCGGCGGCTGCGGTCTCATCATTATCATCATCATTTTCGCCCTTCTTGGTGGTGATCCGGTCGCTTTGCTCGACCAGGTCGGCACGACGACCGCCCCCACGCAGCAATCGGGACCGGGCACGCTTTCCCCCGAAGAGGATCAGCTCGCTCAATTCGTCTCCGTCGTTCTTGCCGATACCGAAGATGTCTGGAACGAGCTCTTTCGCCAGCAGGGCAAGCAATATCGTGAACCGACTCTCGTCCTTTTCTCCGGCTCAGTGCAGTCGGCCTGCGGCTACGCCTCGGCGGCTTCCGGACCGTTTTACTGCCCACCCGATCAGAAAGTCTACGTCGATCTCGCTTTTTACGAAGAGTTAAAGCGTCGTTTCGGGGCACCGGGTGACTTTGCCCAGGCCTACGTCGTTGCTCACGAGGTCGGGCATCACGTGCAGAATCTGCTTGGTATTTCGCGCGAAGTTCAGTCGATGAGAAATCGCATCAGCAAAGAAGATTACAACATGCTCTCAGTCCGTCTCGAACTCCAGGCTGACTACCTTGCCGGAGTCTGGGCGCACCACGCGCAGCGAACGAAAAGCATTCTTGAGGAAGGAGACATCGAGGAAGCACTCCGCGCTGCCAACGCGATCGGTGATGACACAATCCAAAAGCGATCCCGCGGCTATGTTGTTCCGGATTCCTTCACCCACGGCACCTCGGAGCAGCGCATGCGCTGGTTTCTCAAAGGCTTCAAGTCGGGCGACATGACCCAGGGCGATACCTTCAACACGAAGGAACTCTAGCGCACCGGCATTGCCGAGGCTTCAAGCACCGCCGCCTGCACCGCGAGATCGTGACTCGAGGGGAAAGCGTTTTCCTTTTCCCCACGCACCGTCGCGGCAAGATCCGCTGCATCCCCGACATAGCGCTCGTAGGGATCGAACTGAATCTCCGAGCGACCTTTCGAGTAGACCTTTGTCTCCCCCGGGAATTGGCGCTCTTGCGAAAGTGACAATTGAACTGTCGGGCGGTCGAGGGGTTGAATATGAAACGTCCCCTCCGTTCCACAGACCGCGAAGTGACGACGGGAAAATCCTTCGACCTCGAGCGCGGTCGAGCGAACCGTCGCGGTTGCGCCGGGATACTCAAAGACCGCGAGCATATTATCGACGAGCGTGTCGTCTTCGCTCTCGATGACTCGTCGCGGATACGAGGTGACTTTGTCAGGACGCCCTAAGACACCCACTGTGAGATCGATAATATGACAGCCCAGTTCAAACATCGTACCTCCTGAAAATTCATCCACGACCTGCCGCGAAGTTGGATCCATGACTTTTGACATGACCGCGTGAGTCTCAAAGACCTCCCCGAGCCACCCCGCGTTGAGCATCCGATGAAGTAACTCAACCGCCGGGTTAAAGCGATACATGTATCCCATCTGCACCACCAAATTCGCGGCGTCTGCCTTTTTCATGAGCCTCTCATAGGCGGGAAACGAAGCTCCCGCCGGCTTATCGAGATGGAGATGAAATCCGGCATCGACCGCGATTTCCGCATACTTGAGCAGATCCCTCACTTCCGTTTCAATCCCGACGACGGAGAGTCCTTCAACATGGAGCCCTTCCTCCAACGTGAGAAACGGGAAGTCCTTGTAGATCGGATTTTCTTTCGCCCTCGCGAGGAGTTCCGGATCCTCTTCAACAATCCCGACGACCTCCCAGTCATCGCTACTGTTGTAGACGCCGATCTTATTGGCGTGAGGATGCCCCGTTCCGATCTGCAAATACTTCAGAATTGGTTTGCCGGTGAGCCCAAGAGAAACGGTAGGAAGCGCGGCGGCAGCGGCAAGAAGAGTTCGACGATTCATCATGCGAAGAGTCTAGGCTTCAACCGTCAAATCTGGCGAGCCCCCGAACGCGCCATTTCTTTCACCCTCCCCCGTAGGTTTGAGCGTGAGCGAGAACAAAACCGCGCCCGATTTCCTCGCTCACGCTCAGAGCTACTTTCCACATTTGATCGCCATTCCCGTAGGTTTGAGCGTGAGCGAGAACCAACACCGCGCCCGATCTCCTCGCTCACGCTCAGCGCTACCTTCCGCATCCGATCACAACCTCCCTCGTAGGTTTGAGCTTGAGCGAGAACAAAACCGCCGCCGATCTCCTCGCTCACGCTCAGAGCTACTTTCCGCATTTGATCGCCATTCGCAGGCTCACGGGAGCGGCTCGACTTCCGGGAGATTTTCCGCCATGCCTGCCCCGGTACGGCGAAGTTCGGTGATCGTCATTTCCCGCAACGCAATGACCCGCGCGCCGTATCGCGGATCGCGGGCGAGATTGGTGAGTTCCTCCGGGTCGGCGGAAAGATCATACAATTCCTCCGGCTCACCGGGCACGAGCGTCCGAATGTATTTGTGCTCGCCATCCACGAGCGACACCCACCACGGGACGGCGCCACGCATGTACATTTTTGCCTCAGAAACATCATCCTCTCCCACCGGCACCTCGTCGGCATTGGATCCATAGCTGTCACCCGTGTGGATTGTCAGGACAGCATGACCGCCCTCCGCAGCCTCCGGATTTTCCAGCAACGGCGTGAGATCTCGCCCGTGCATCTCCCACGGCAATTCGAGTCCCGCCGTTGCAAAAATTGTCGGCACAATATCGACACCCCCGACAGGATGACGACAGACCCTTCCTTCCGGGAACCGCGATGGCATCGAGACAATCATCGGCGAACGGATATTCGCGTCGTAGGGCGCCTTCTTGACCTGAAAGCCGTGCTGGCCCCAGGCGAAACCCTGATCTGAAGTGAAGATGATCATCGTATTGTCAATCTGCCCACTTTCCTCCAAACCTTTGACGAGTCGCCCGACACCTTCATCGAGCGAAATCACCGCCTGGTTCACCTGCCGAACCCACTCGCTTAAGGTCTTCTTCCCATCGGTTTTGATCCCGCCTTTCGATTTTCCACGCGCCAGGACGGGTTCCCCTTCACTTCCCTCGACCCATTGCTCGACGAGTCTGGAGTAGCTCGGCTTTCCAACTCTCGGCGGATAAATGTCTACGGGATCCTCCACCTTCGCATCCGGGTAGGCGCTCAGATGGCGCTCCGCCGGGGTGAAGGGGCCGTGGACACCGCCGTAGCAAACCCAGAGATACCATGGCTTGGAATCATCCCGACCCTCTTTCCCGGAAAGATAGTCAAGCGCCCAGTCGGTGTAGTTATCGGTCGAATAGCCCCCGGTCATGACCGGATCTCCACCGTTCTTTTCAATGAGTTGATCATAGTAATAAGCTCCCGAATTCTCCGGATAGCGGGGACGATTCCACACAATTTGATAATCCCAGTCCCGCCCGAATCCGGTGTCCGTTCCGGTGTGCCACTTGCCAATCTGTGCGGTTTGGTATCCCTGCTCACGAAAGACCGAAGGCCAGAACCGGCACTGCTCAGGATCATATTCGCTTCCAGGATAATCGCCCTCCATTCTCATCGATTCGATGCCGTAGGAATGATGACCGGTCAGGAGCGTCGCTCGTGACGGCATGCACCAGGTCCCGATCGTCGCATGATGAAATCGCACGCCCTTCTCTGCGAGAGCATCGATATTCGGGGTCTCAACCCAGTTGTAGGACTCCGGGTACGCCGAAACCGTGCGGTAAGAATGATCATCCGTGTAGATGAAAAGAATGTTCGGCTTCTCCTCTGCCAAACTGAAAAGAGGAAAAACAAGCAGATGAAAGCAAAGCCAACGAGACATGACGAGGTTTTGAACCAAATCTGAAATCAGATCAAGCCACAAAAAAGGGCAACCTTGCGGCTGCCCATATTTTTGTTGTTGGTTGTTAAGTGAGAGAAAGGCTTACCCGAGAACGCGGGTGTAAGTGTTGCTGCTGCCGTTCGAGAAGATATCACGGTAGGTCACGACGGTGACGTGGTAGCGATATGGCGTGCCACAGGGATAGTAGGCAGTGCGGCATTCCTGGCGGCGGCAGATCTCCATCGTGCGGATCTTGTAGATCTGCGGAGCGCAGTGACCGTGCTGTTGCTGTTGCTGTTGCTGGTGACCCCATGAAGGAGTGCCGTAGTAATGACCGGAACCGGCTTCAACTTCGGCGGTGAAACCGATGAGAGCGACCGTGGCGAGAGCAAGGGTGATGATAGTTTTCATTTTGTAATGGTGTTGAAGTTGTTACAGAAAGAAGACGCGCTGCCTGCACTTTCTATTCAGAGATTTTCTTTTTCCCGGAAAACTTTTCTTTTCACCGTTCACTCCCCAACCACTCTAACAAAGCCTTAATTTCAACCGGTGACATTTGCGCCATCAATCCGGGAGGCATCAAAGACATTGAGACCTGCTCCCGCTTCACTATTTCTTTGTAGTCGTGCACAAACTCTTCACCATTGATATCAGCAAAGACACTCTGCCCCCCCTTTTGGCCTAACAAAAACCCTATTTTACTACTGCGATCTTCCAGTGTAATCACCCACGGTTCATACTGAGGAGCCACTTCTGCTCCCGGCTCCAGAATCGAACGCAAAAGATGTTCCCTTCCCCGCGCATGAATCGTCGAGAGATCCGGACCGCCCAATTTTCCGAAACCATCAGCTCGATGGCAAGCAGCACAGTAGCGGTGAAAAATGACACGCCCGTGATCCTGGATCTGCACCACGGACTGACCGCCCATATCCACCGCCGCGAGAAAACGCTCCCACCCTGCGAGATCATCCGCCGCAGGATATTCCCCATCCCCCGCGAGCGGAGTCGCGGGCCGTCCGATCACTTCCCTTGCAAAGCGGAGGACGCGTTTGGGAGTCACCTCATCGTCGCGGATTTCTTTGGCAAAAGCGACTGCCTCTTCCCGCTTTCCATGCACGAGAAGCGTCAGCATGATGTCGATCTTCAGCTCGACATCTGCCGTCGTGTAGAGTTCACGAAGGTCCGCGACGGAGAGAAAATTTTCGCGGTCAGCAAGAACCCGAAAAGCGGCCTTCTTCGTTTCCACAGAAACATCCTCGCGTTTCAAGCGTGCCCCAATCTGCTTCTGAATCGCGTTGTCATCGACTGCCTCCCCATCGAGCCGGGTCAGCGCCGTGATTGCGGCATGGAAGAGAACCGGCGAGGGCGGGTTGTTCACCATCGCCTCGACCGCCCCATGAGCGGCGAGGATCTTCTCATCGCTGATCCACTTCAGCGCGACGAGCCTGACGGTGGGATCCGGATCGGACAGAGATTGGATCGCCATTCCCGTGGGATCTTCAGGATTGTTTTTACGCCACGCGAGGAGCATCAAAGCGCGTTGATGAGCCGAAAATGATTCATCTTTAGGATCAGGTAAATACTGCCCGAGAAGTGTCGAGTTTCTTCCTCCGATGGAATTCACGAGCGCCGGAGCGAGCCAGGGGTCAGTCCAGTAATCGGGATCAGAAATCGCACCGTCGGCACGAGGCGCCCGCATCAAGGCGACGCGAGCCTCCGGCTCCGGCATGGGACGGGGCGCTGACTCCCAGCCGCTGATTTTCCAAACTGCGCCTTCTCCATGGAGCTTGTAGTCACTTTTGACCCAGTCACTGCAGTAGAGATCCCCATCGGGAGAGATCGCAAACGCGACGGGGCGAAAGTCCCCGTCCCCCTGCACGATGATTTCCTGTTTCGTCTCAAAATGCGTCCCCGCCCAACTCAGAGGATACCGCTCGATACGACGGTCCGCCCAGCTCGCGACATAGAGGTAGCCATGGTGAAAAATAATATCGCAGGGTGCTTCGCCCGTGCCATGAAGCATCGGGAGAGTTCCCGGCAGCTCTCCATCCCACGAGACAAAAGGATGCTGCCCGCTGCGACCGTATCGAAATTGATAGCCGTGGTCAGCCCCCAACATCGTAAAGTGAAGCCGACTCGGCGGGCGTGAGCCGGGGTCGTTATCCGTCGCAAAAACATAGCCACCGGGAGCATGAACGACTCCGAACGGGTTCCAGAATCCCGTCGAGTATCGTTGCAGGCCTTCACCGGAGGCATCACACCACCAGATGTTCCCCCCTTCCCCCTCATCACTGATCTTTCGTCCGTCACTCCCGATGAGGGTGTAGGGGGCACCGAGGTTCTCCCCAATCCCGAACATCAAATTTCCAAGGTCATCAAAGGTGATCCCTGAACAGCCGTTGTGCGGGTAGGTGCCTTCCGTTTCGAGAAAGACCAGCTTCCGCTCGACCCGGTCAGGATCCGCGACCCCGTCATGATTGTCGTCCCAGAGACGGAGGACCTCGTTTCGCGTCGCCACGTAAATAGCGCCGGTCTCGGGGTGGGTCGCGATGTCCATCGCCGCGACGAGGTTCGTGTCGTAAAAGACGGACCGGTTGTCGGCGACACCGTCTCCATCGGTGTCTTTGAGCCAGACAATCTGATCGTTCTCGGGACCTTCGTATCCATCGGGTCGAAAGTGGGTATTCGACTCAATCGCGAGGAGCTTCCCACTTTGCGTAAACGTAATTCCTGTGGGCGTTTTGATCAGGTCCGATCCTGCAAAACGCTCGATCGACATTCCTTCAAGCAATGGGCGCGGTGGCTCCGCAAAAAGCGGGGAAGCGCCCAGGAGGACATAAATGAGGAGGCACCGATTCATGACTCCAATATTCAGCGGGTCGAGTCGGACTGACAAGAACGCAATCAGGAGAATTGTGCGCCTCCTCTGGTTCGAACACGCACCGCGAATAGCGACCTAGGCAAAAGATTCTGCTAACCCTTTCCTCATCGCATCGACCGGTGCCTGCTGATTGAACCAGAACTCAAACGCGAAAACGCCCTGCCAAAGCAACATACTGAGACCGTTCGCCGCTTTTGCCCCGGCTGCCTCAGCGTCGTTGATGAGCCGGGTTCGCGGAGGCGCGTAGATCATGTCATAAACGAGATGATGAGGCTCGATCAAACGCTGCGGCACGACCTCGGGATCAGTCCGCTTCATTCCGACTGAAGTAGCATTAATAATCAAATCGATCTGTCCCAGCTCCCGTTCGAGTGATTTCTCATCCCACGGGATCGAGACAAGTCGATTCGCCGGTCCCTCGAGACGGTCGGGATCGATGAAGAGTTCGTGCAACTCCTGCTTCAAAGCGTCTGCTTTCTCCACGGTCCGGTTCACGAGGACGAGTCGGTCGCAATGATCCATCGCACACTGCACCGCAGCCGCTTTGCCGGCCCCGCCGCCCGCTCCGATGATCATGATCCGAAGATCGGTCAAATCCATGGAGAATTCCTCACGGATCGCTCTTTTCAGCCCCGGCCCATCGGTGTTGTGCCCGAGCATCTCATCGCTATCAAACGCAACGGTGTTGACTGCGCCGATCCGCCGGGCGACTTCGGTCATGCTGTCCACGGCGTCGAAAACGCCACCTTTGTGGGGAATGGTGACGTTGGTCCCGGTGAACCCGGAACTTTTCATGAGTTTCAACCCCTCTTCCAACTCATCCGGCGTGAGATGAATGCGGACATATTGAGAATCAATCCCGGCGGCACGCAGCGCGGGGTTGTGCATTTGTGGAGAACGCGAGTGCTCAACCGGGTCACCGATCACCGCGAGGGAAACGGGATGATCGAGCCCCTTCGTGGCCGCCGGCCAGTCCTGCAAATCGGAGAAAGTATAAACGTCTTTAGCTTCGGCCATAGTGATGCCGGAAAACATAGACAGTGCGCCCCGACAACGCAATGAAATCTGCTGAGTCAGAAGAGTCACCGGCAAAGTCACCGGGGACAGGTTACGTAAACCGATCCGATTTCAGAGTTTCCGGGTAGGACGGGTTGCCCGTCTCAATGCCTCTGCCTCATGACGGGTTAGGCAACCCATCCTACTTTCAGCACCCCCGGGCCTACGCTGCGAAATCACGCATCGTAGCGGCGATGATGGCAACACTGACGGCACCGGCGTCGGCTTTGCCGAGAGATTTCTCACCGAGAGTCTTAGCGCGGCCCATCGTGGCGATCATGTCTTTGCTCGCCTCTTTGCCGGCTTCGGCTCCGTCGGCGATGGCGACAAGCGCTTCGTAAACAGTTACCGCACCGGCGGCGGCTCCAGCCTCAGCGGCGGGAAGAAGGGCATCCACCATCGTTTTATCGCCGGGCTTGGCACCACCACGAGTCATGACCCCTTCGGTGCCTTCTTTGAACATCGCGGTAATTCCAGCCGCATCGAGAACTTCGGCGTCCTTGATTGCTTTGCCGCCGGAGCGGAAAAGAGTCCCGAAGACAGCACCGGAAGCGCCCCCCATGGAAGACATCATCGCCATGCCGACGGCCATGAACACTTTTCCAACGCTCTCAAATTCCTGAAGCTCAAGCGCCTCTTTAATGGCGTTCATGCCGCGCTCCATCCCGACACCGTGATCGCCGTCACCGAGAGCACGGTCTGCATCGGTGAGAATGGGCTCAGCTTTGATGATTGCATCAGCGACCGCGAGCATCATGTCGCGCGTCTCGTTAATTGAAAGTGTGTCTTTTCCCATGGAAGTAATGTTTTTTTACTGATCTAACAGGGTTAGGTCAGTGATTCAACCCTGTTCGGTCGCTTGATTGAGGTAGAAATGGTGTGATTCAGCCGCCGTAATGTCCTTCCATCTTGCTGAAGCAGACGGACTGACATGGCATGTCCCAATAGCCTTTGAGTTCGTCATCGACTCTCGTGACGGAGAAGGAAATCCCGGTCATTTCCTGACAGGTCACCAATGGACCGACCATGACGTCGTAGATCTTGACGCCTTTTTCGGTGAAATACTGCTTCGCTTTTCTTAGTGCGATGAGGCACTCCATCATCGTCGTGGCTCCGAGCGAGTTGACGAAGAGAATGATCTCGTCCCCTTCCGCAAGCGCGGCTACTTCCTCGTCTTCCTCAAAATCTTTGATGAGCAAATCGAGCATCTGCGGCGTGAGTTCATCCGCCGTCGTCATCGGGATTTCGGCGACGCCGGGCTCTCCGTGGATTCCCATGCCGAGACCGATGGTGCCTTCTTCGAGTTCAAAGGTCGGCTTGCCGGTGGCGGGAATCGATCCGGGAGCCATGGAAACGCCAACCGAGCGAGTCTGGAGGACGGCCTTTTCTGCTGCCGCAACGAGGTCATCGAGTGATGCTGCCGTTTGCGAGGCTGCACCGACGAGCTTCACAACGGGAACGAGGCCGGCGATACCGCGACGCTTCTCTTTCTCCGTGGGAGGAGCAGAGCAGACATCGTCCCAGATCAGGACGGTCTTCACCTCAATGTCTTCGTCGTCAGCGAGCTCGGCACCGATATCGAAGTTGAGGACATCGCCCGCGTAGTTTCCGTAAAGATAGAGAACTCCTTTGCCTTTATCGACCGCTTCAGTCGCTTCAAAAACGATGTTTGGAGGAGGAGCGGCAAAGATATCACCACAGGCGGCTCCGTCGGCGAGATTACGTCCAACAAGACCGTGATAAATGGGCTCATGCCCGGCACCGCCGCCGACAAGAAGCGCAACCTTGCCGTCCGGAATATCCGTTTTCACGATGGATCGACGACCGACCGATTTGCACTCGCCGTTGTAGGCATCAACGAGGCCTTCGAGTAGTTCGTCCGCCACTTTGAGCGGATCGTTGATCAATTTCTTCAATGCCATAGACAAATAAGGGATTTTAACGAGCCTGTTGTCTCAGAGAATGGAGACGATGACAAACGGAAAATGCGTTCGCCGCGATTTTGCGAGACACCTTTAGCGGAATTCGATACAGTGCGCGTATGGTGCGCCGAAAACACCTCATCCTCCCCCTCATCGTTGCCAGTTCCCTCCTCTCACCGGTATCAGCGGATGAGGAGGGCATTCTGGTCGCAGACCTCGATCCATTCATCAATCTACCGGGTGCTTATCTCATCAAGCCGGCGGATTTGGATACAATGTTTGAACAGGGAACCTGGAACCGGAATCCCTACTTTAAGTGGCTCAACGCTGACAAATCACGCGCGATTTTCCAGCGAAAGGAGGGTGAAAACCTCACCGTGAATCTAACCCTTCTTAAAGGCAGCGTCCCGATCGAGGAAGCCATCATCGACTTCAAAGACGGTGAATTCCTCGGGATCACGATTTCAATTTTCAACCGCGGCGACGGAGGCAGCATCACCCCGGCTGATTTCGAAGCGAGAAACCGGGCCATGGGTCGCCATATCGGACAGCAACTGGATGTGCGCCCGGTCCGTCGGACTGAAAACCCCACCCAGGGGCTCCTCACGGCAGGATGGATCTGGATTTCAGCGAGAGGAAAAGCGGTCCTTGAGCACAACCCGGCGGCACCGCAGAACACGGAATTCCTGCGGATGCGTCTCGCGAAACGGGAAGCTGGCGGAGCCTACGAAGCGGCAACCAAAGATCGTGCCGGCGCGACGGTGACCCTCTCCGAACTCCCCCGGAATGTGAAAAACAAACCGGACGGCAGCATCTATGTCAGTGGAATCCCGATGGTCGATCAGGGCGCGAAGGGCTACTGCGTTGTCGCCTCGGCACAACGGCTTTTTGAATACTACGGCATCGCCTGCGACATGCACCAGCTCGCCCAGATCGCCGATTCCGACCCGAATCAAGGCACGAGCGCGATTGTCATCAACCGGGAACTGGGGGCAATTGATCACCTTTTTAAGACGCGATTCGAATGCCTCGCGATCGGCCATTCGAGCGGCCTCGTTGAGCTCGTGGATGATCGCTATGTCGGCGAATCGATTTCAGAACAGGATTTCTACAAGATGATTTCCAAATGGATCGACGAAGGCATCCCTCTCCTCTGGGCTCTTGAGGTCGGTCACTTCGAGGAAGATCCCCCGCTCGAAATGCAAACCAGCGGCGGCCACATGCGAATGATCATTGGCTACAATCACACAACCGACCGGATCATTTTTTCCGATTCCTGGGGCGCGGGGCACGAGTTCAAAACGATGGGTTCGAACGACGCCTATCGCGCGACCTCGGGGCTGTTTCTCATGAAGCCGACGGTGCGCTAATCGACACTGCCTTCCCGAATGATTAACTCCGGAATGTAGAGGTCGCGGTTGCTGGCCTGGAACTCGGCTTTCAGGGTGACCTTGAACCGGGTCAGGTCAACAAGGTGCCAGCGAAGGTATTTCCACTCGCCGGTGTTCCCGTCGTGTTCGATCCCGACGAGTAAATGATGAGCGTCTTCAAGCACTTTGTTCGTCTCCTTTCGCGGCGTGAAGTAGAAGGTTCGCAAACTGGATTCAAGCGAACCCTCCGCGACCAGTTTCGGATCGAGGTAGATGACGCGACCGGATTCACGATGCCGGACAAAGAGATCAGGATACCCTGACCGTTGCAGATTTCCCTCAGCTGTTCGCGGATGCCCACATTCAAACTCAGGGGCCCGGTCGAGGACTTCGAGGAGGCCGTCTTCAAAGTAGGAACTCACTTCGTTGATGCGGCTCTGTTCGTGGGTCGGGGATCCGGGCAGGTTCAGGGTCGCAACGACTTCGGCAACCGCGCGGTCGATCCCATTGATGATCTCCGCATCGACCGGCTCTTCCGGATTCAGCGGGAGAACGCGGTTGCCTGTCGAGGTCTCGATAAGAGTGGCGAAATCAACGTCTTTGAAGGTCCCTCCTCCATTGAGGACCGTCGCCACGAGGGACTCCACCGATGGCTCCGACTCGATCACGACCTGGACCGGCTCGGGGCGCCCGCATCCTGACACGACCACGACTGAAAATAATACTGCTACAATTCGCATTGAAATCCTTCCTTAAATTTTTTGATCCCCTCCTCAGCAGCGGACTCATTTGGCGCATGAACTCTCGCGATGAGGTCACCCGCCGCAACGACCTCGCCCACTTTTACAAGCCGATCAAACCCGACGGAAAAATCAACGGGATCACCGGCCCGACTGCGACCGGCTCCAAGAGCGAGGCTCGTCCGTCCGATGGTGTCGGCATCCATTTTCGAAACCTTTCCGCTGCTCTGAGCCTGAATTTCCCGAACCACCGGAGCTGCATGAATCGTTGCGAGATTCTTCAGATCGTACGGGTCCCCGCCCTGATAGTTCACCAATTCGTCCAGCTTGGCGCGCGCGGTGCCATCGTCGAGCCATTGTCCTAACTGATCACGACTCGCCACGCTGACCTCGGCGGCCAGGTCCAGCGTCATTTCCCTCAAGTCGGGCGGACCACCGCCTTCGAGCACCTCGATTGCTTCGACGACTTCGAGCGCATTTCCGACGGAGCGCCCGAGCGGTTCGTCCATGGGGTGATAGAGAATTTTGGTCTCCACGCCCATGGCCTCACCCACCGCCTGCATTGCCGACCCGAGGGATCCCGCCTCGTCTCTTGTCTTCATGAAAGCGCCACTTCCGAACTTCACATCGAGAACGAGGGCATTGAGAGACTCGGCCAGTTTTTTTGACATGATCGATGCTACGATCAATGGCTCGCTCGGCACCGTCGCGGTGACATCGCGGAGGGCGTAGAGTTTTTTATCGGCCGGGCAAATGTCAGCAGTCTGCCCCATCATGACGACTCCGATTTCCTGAAGTTGCCGGATCGCATTCTCGCGGGAAACATTCACCGAAAAACCGGGAATGGATTCCAGCTTATCGAGGGTGCCGCCCGTGATCCCCAATCCCCTCCCCGAAATCATGGGAACCCAGACCTCATCACAGGCGAGCAGAGGCGCTAGAATCAGCGAGGTTTTGTCTCCGATCCCACCGGTGGAATGCTTGTCAACGATGCGGGGAGCCCCTTCAGGGTAAGACATTTTTTCGCCCGACTCCAGCATCGCAAGAGTCAGAAAAGTAGTCTCGTCGGCGCTCATCCCCTGAAAATAGATCGCCATCGCGAGAGCCGACATCTGGTATTCCGGCATGCGCCCTTCCGTAAACTCCGCGATGAGAAAGCGTATTTCGGCTTCCGACAATGCCCCGCCGTCGCGCTTTCGTTCGATGAGGGTAGGAATGTGCATCGCGTCACAGCATTGCCCCGTGAGGCGCAGGGATAAAGAAAAAATCTCGCCGGAACGCTTGCCACGATCAGGTCTTTCCCTAGAATTCGCGCCTATGTCCGTTGAACTAAATTTTAAACAGGAGCTGACCGCCTGCTTTGGCTATCCTGTCGCCGAGAACCCGACTCAGGCAATGATCGAGCCCGCCTATGCCGCGATGGGACTCGATTGGCGCTACCTCACGCTTGAAGTGAAGCCGGAGAATCTCGCCGCTGCCGTCGCCGGAGCGAGGGCTTTCGGATTTCAGGGATTCAACTGCACGATCCCCCACAAGGTCGAAGTGATCCAATACCTCGATGGACTCGGAGATTCCGCGAGACTCATGGGGGCGGTTAACTGCGTCGTGAATCGTGATGGCCAACTCATCGGAGAGAACACGGACGGAAAAGGTTTCGTCTCAAGCTTCAAGGAACTCGATGATCCAAGGGGGAAATCAATGGTGCTCCTCGGTGCAGGAGGAGCGGCCCGCGCCATCGGAGTCGAGATGGCCTTGGCCGGGGTTCGTGAAATCACGCTGGTGAATCGAAATGATGCACGCGGCCGTGAGTTGGAACAACTTTTCAAATCTGAACTCAACGAAGCGGTGGGCGGCGGCCTCGCAATCACCTATGTCCCGTGGAATGAGGAGTTCAAAATCCCGGAAGGGACCGACATCGTTGTCAATGCGACTTCCATCGGCCTTTTCCCTGATGTCGATGCCCGCATCGCGTTGGATACGGAAACGCTCTCTGCTGAAATGATTGTCGCTGATGTGATCCCTAATCCACCGGCGACCCTGCTGGTGCGTGAAGCGAGAGCAAAAGGCTGCCGCGTCATCGATGGCTTGGGTATGTTGGTCGCCCAGGGCGTGATCGGCATCGAGTTCTGGACCGGCGAGACCCCCGATCCCGATGTGATGCGAAAAGCGCTTGAAGCAATCTTCAACCAGTAGCGAAGAGATTCCTTCCTCTCGTCCCGTTTCCCGCGCCACCTCAGCGGATCTGAAACGCCAACCACTTCTTTAGCAGCTTCGCGACAAAGGGCGTGAGCCTCGTTTTCGCATAGAGATCCCCGGCCTTTCGAATCGCCTCGCCCTGCGTCGGATATGGGCTGATCGTCGCTCCTATCTTTCCGAGTCCGACACCAGCGACCATGGCCTGACTGACCTGACTGATGAGATCTCCGGCGTTCTTTGAGACAATCGTTGAGGCCACGATCGTGTCCTTTCCCTTCTCCGTGTAAATCTTCACAAAGCCGTCAGTCTCGCCTTCAAGGATGGCGCGATCAACGCTACCCATGTTCACCCGATAGAGATCGAGTTCATCTTTTCGCGCTTCGAGATCATCCCGGGTCGGGCCGACATGAGCCACTTCCGGAGTCGTGTAGGTCGCCCAGGGGATCACGAGATCTGAGGTCTTTGCCTTTCCTCCGAAAAGCGCATTTCGAATCACATTCCGCGCCATGAAATCGGCGGCATGGGTGAATTTGAAAGCCGAACAAACATCTCCAGCCGCGAAAACATTTTTGTTCGTCGTCCGGAGATTGTCGTCGACCTGCACGCCGGTTTTGAGGTCGAATTTCACACCGGCCTCTTCAAGCCCAAGGCCACTAACATTCGGCGCACGCCCAACGGCGATGAGGAGTTTATCCACGACAATGGCACCGTCTGAGTCTTCCCCTTTCTTCCAAATCGAAATGGTCCCGTCGTCATTTTTGCTAAGCAAAAGGTCGGACCCGAAATCTTTGATCGTAACGCCGTCCCGCTCCAACTCAGCGGCGACAAGAGCACCGGCCTCGGGATCCTCTTTCGGAAGCATCCCGGAACGCCCCGTGAAAAGGGTCACCTCGGAACCGAAGCGGGCGAAGGTCTGAGCCATTTCCGCCCCGATCGGACCGGCCCCGACGATGCCGAAACGTTTCGGCAGTTCCGTCAGGGAAAAGAGCATCTCGTTCGTGAGATATTCAACGCCGTCGAGTCCATCAATCGGAGGAGCGGACGCCCGCGCCCCTGTCGCGACGACCGCCTTGGCGAATGTCAATTCCTGCCCGTTGACCTCAATTGTGTTCGGTCCGGTAAATTTAGCCGGGCCGAGAAAAACATCGATGCCGAGCCCTTTGAAACGATCAGCCGAATCATGCGGCGAAATGTCCGCGCGCAGTTTTCTCATCCGCTCCATCGCCCCGGCAAAGTCAACCGTGACTCCTTCGGGAACGTGAACCCCGAAGCGTTCCGTGTTCCGCGCCGAAGCAGCGGCATGGGCCGAGGCAATGATCGCTTTCGAGGGGACGCACCCGACGTTGAGACAGTCACCTCCGAGGAGATCGCGCTCGATCAGAGCCACTTTTGCACCGACTCCGGCAGATCCGGCGGCGGCGACAAGCCCCGCAGTGCCCGCCCCAATGACGACGAGATTGTATTTTCTGTCCGGGGTTGGGTTTACCCAGTCACGAGGATGAACGTTGCTCTCAAGTTTGAGATTATGCTCGTCGAGCGGGTGAAGTGGAGCAAAAGCTGGAGTGGTCATGAAGCGGTGATGATGGGTTCGGATCTTGCGACGCCTCCCTTCGGAGCCTCCTTACAATCACTGCTATATTAACTTCACTCAGGCGGCTGCATCTCTCCTAACATTTCACCCATTTTCTGAAGTGTTCCGATGATTTCCGGATTTTCCTGAAGGAACTTCATGAAGAAATCGCCCGGTGCCACCGCAGAGGCGGAAGGCTCGCCGGCAGTATTATGCTCCATCGCCCAGGCATCGACCCATCCGGTCTCCCCCTGAACAAAACCGAGTTCCAACAGCCTTTCTTCGAGGTCAGGCATATGTCCCGCCCCATAAAAGATCGCGTATTTCCCCTGCCCTCTTGTCTCGCGCTCCTGTGCCAGTTTTCCCATGACGAGCTTGTTGCGCTCAGTAACGAGGACGGTTCCATCATCGCCTTCGAGCTGCGTGATGAAACTTTCCGCCTCGCTTAGAAGTGGCGCGATGAGTCGCTTCAATTCTGTGCTGTTCCCCGAGGTCACGGCACTGACCAAACTCGCAAGCATCAGGCTCATACCGGCCTCACTGTCGGGGAGGCCGGCGATCCCGCCCTCTTTCGAAAGGGCCATCGCTCTGGAAAAAATCTCCGAGAAATTCTGATTCCGCGCGGTCATGAGCCCGTCGAGGTTATCCCACTCAACATCGGCGTGGACGAAATTTTTCGCCGCGTAATCAATCCCGTCGAGCTGGAATTCTAGACCAAGGAACGATTTTGCCAGCGTCTGGAGTTGCCGGATCGCCGCCATTTCATCGGATGGCGACGACAGCTCATCGGCTTCGACGGGAGCGGTCGGGGAGTAAGGGCCACCCACCATTTCGTAGAGAACGAGATCGTAGGTCGCGAGAAGCTGATTCAAATTTTCGAAATAAGGACCATCCGCGAGGTGAACCACCGAGACGAGATCGACAATCGTTCCGTCTTTCTCAAATCTCGTCACCGCCGTTTGAAGTCGATCTTTGTCCGGCCCCTCCAGAAATCTGACATAGTCCGAAACTTCCTCTTCGAGCGCTGGCGGCGGCGGAGTAACAGGCGGCTCAGCCGTGGTTTGCCCTCGGAGAGGGCTGAAGAAAAAGGTCAGTCCGAAGCAGAGAGTCAGAAATTTCATTGTTTAAAGGACGGTTGGAAAGCGCTTCGGGTTAGGAGTCATTTCCGACTTTTACCGCTGCGAGCGGCCCCTTTTCACTCCGTGCAAAGATCATCCCGTTCGCAATAACAGGGACCGTCCAGACGCGCCCCGGGACAACATCCGCCTTTACAGTGGGAGTGAATCCTGCCGAATCAGCCGCTCCGATCAGAAGCGCGCCGCCTTCGCTGAGAACCACTAGCTGATTCCCAGCCGCCGAGACCGTCCCGTGACCAATTGAGTTGTCGGTCCATTTCGTCTCCCCGGTTTTCAGGTCGAGGCACTTAAGACCGGTTCCATCGACGCTCTCATTTCCATCGACGCCATAGAGGTAGCCATCGATAAGAACCGCCGCGTTCATCTGCGTCCGTAGATCGCGGTTCTGCCAGACCTTTTCCGGTTCGCCGCTCCCGTCCCACGAAAGCAAGACTGCTCCCTTGCCGTAGCCACTTGAGATAAAAATGTCATTTCCCGAAACGACCGGGTCCGCTGCATTGACCCCGTATCGAGTCATCCATTTGTATTCCCAGACCACCTCTCCAGTCTCGGCTTTGACACAGGTGTAGAAACGCTTGTTTGTGAAAATAAGATACTGCGTCTCGCCTCGCGTGATCGGGAACGGAGAGGAGTAGCCCGCCTCTTCATTTTTCGATTTCCAGATCTCCGTTCCATCGTTCTTGTTCAGCGCGATCCCTGACTCTCCCGCCGTCAGGTAAACGCGGTCGCCCATGACAAAAGGTGCGCCGGTGAATCCCCAGGTCGGTTTCGAGTAGCCGAACTCCTCTTGCAAATGCCGCTTCCAGATCACCGATCCATCACTGACATTCAAACAAAAGACCTCTCCCTCGCGCGCGACATGATAAAGGCGGTCGCCGTCAAAGGTCAGCGTTCCTGTGGTGCCTCCTTGAAAATAGAGGTCGCCAAGCGGCTGCGGATAACTGAACTGCCAAAGCTCCGCACCGGTCTTTTCATCGAGACAGAAAATCGTGTCCGTCTCCCCGCCGATATGCCCGGTGATGACCAGTTTTCCTTCACTGATGACCGGAGCACTGTAACCGAGGCCGACCTCCGCTTTCCAGATAGTGCTGACCTCTCCCTCAGTCGCAATCGATTCTGCTTTCGCAATTCCGTTTCGTTCGGGCCCGCGGAAGACCGGCCAATCTTCTGCCGTGGAAAAAGACGCAATCGTCAGCATCATAGCCGCCAGAAGTGTCTGATTGATGCGGGAAAACCAGGGTGTCAGCAGGAACATCTGAAAAGATCATTCAGATCACGGGCTTGGCAACTGTGAAAACCGATATGGGGAGACGCTACCCTTGCATTGGCGCACTACCGCACTAGACCGCCGTGTAACCGCCATCAACCACCAACTCGGTGCCAGTAATGTACGACGCCTCGTCGCTCGCCAGGAAAAGGATCGGTTTAGCAATTTCGTAGGGTCGGGCGAGGCGCTTCATCGGAATCCCTTTGACGATCGATTTAGCAAAGGCTCCGGCCCCGTCTCCGAGTGAATCCAGCATCCTGTCGACCATTCGCGTATCGGCGAAGCCGGGATGGATTGCGTTGATCCGGATATTATAGCCACGTCGTGCGCAATCCACAGCGGCGGTCTTGGAGAGTTGGCTCACGGCTGCTTTCGACGTGCCGTAAGCGGTCAATTCCGGAGAGGCGACGTCCGCAGTGATCGACGCCACGTTCACAATGACTCCGCCGGATTCTTTCATCACAGCGATGGCTGCCTGCATCCCGTGAAAGACTCCATCAAGATTGACTGACATGACACGCTTCCACTGCAGGAAAGAGGTTTCCTCGATCGTAGCCACCTCATTCAACCCGGCGTTGTTGATGAGTATGTCGAGTCGCTGATACTTTTCCAGAACCTCTGAAATGACCTGCTGCCAGGAATCCGGATCGGTCACATCAAGGGTGCGGCCCTCCATCGCCAATCCCCGGGTGTTTGACTGTGCTACCGCCGCATTCACCTCTCCCGAATCCACGTCCGTCGCGATGACAATTCCTCCCTCCTTCGCAAACAACTCCGCCGTGGCAAAGCCAATTCCACGCGCAGCACCGGTAATGAGGATGATCTTGTTTTCAAATCGCATCATAGGAAGAGATAGCGCAGTCTAGCGGGATCTTTTGAAGGCACAAGATTGCCTTTTCAATCAGTTTAGCCTACGAACCCATCGTGCAGGAAAATCAGCAAGTTGAATCAGACCCGTCGATCGCTATCATCGGAGCAGGCTTCTCAGGAATCGCGGCGGCAATTCAGCTTCGCAAAGCGGGCTTTGCGAAGCTGACAATCTATGAAAAAGGCGATGGCCCCGGCGGCGTCTGGCGGGACAATACCTACCCCGGGGCAGCTTGTGACATTCCTTCCTCCTTGTATTCCTACTCCTTCGAGCAAAGAACAGACTGGAGTAAAAAATTTCCCGGGCAGCCTGAAATCCTCGCCTACCTGAAGTCCTGTGTCGAAAAGTATGAGCTCGCTCCGCACTTTCGGCCCCGGGTGGAGATCGCGTCAGCCACCTACGGAGAATCGGATCACGAATGGCAACTCAGGACTGTCGATGGCGAAACAATGCACCACCGCTTTGTGATCTTCGCCTGCGGGCAATTGAACCGTCCTCTGACTCCTGATCTACCGGGCCATCGCACTTTCCACGGTCCGGCATTTCATTCAGCGCGGTGGAATCACGAAGTCGACCTCCGTAGAAAACGGATCGCGGTGATCGGCAATGGGGCGAGTGCGATTCAATTTGTGCCTCTCATTGCCGGAGAGGCAACGGAACTTTGCGTCTTTCAACGCTCCCCCAACTGGATCATTCGAAAGCGTGACCCGGTCGTCTCCGGCTCCGAACAGGCGCGTCTTCAGCGATTTCCGGTCCTTCGAATCTGGCGGAGGCTGAGCACCTATCTCGTCCACGAATCCCGTTTCCTCCTTTTCCGAAAAGGCAGCCCCGCAGGTTGGCTTTACGGAAAGTATCTCAGGCGACATCTCAATCGCCGCATTCAATCCGAAGAACTCAGAGGAGACCTCACCCCCGATTTTCAAGTCGGCTGCAAAAGGATCCTGCTTTCCGGCGACTGGTTCAAGACCCTGCAAAAAGACAATGTCAGGGTAAACCCTTCCGGAGCGGCATTGATCGATCCTTCCAGTGTCACCGGGGGAAACGGAGTTCGCTTCGAAGCTGATGTCATCATTTTTGCGACCGGCTTTGAAAGCATTGACTTTCTTGCCCCCATCTCGATCAGAGGACGAGGCGGGCAACTCCTTTCTGAATCGTGGCAGGACGGCGCTGAAGCCCATCTCGGGATTACGGTAGCAGGCTTTCCCAATCTCTTCCTTCTCTACGGCCCCAATACCAATCTGGGCCACAACTCAATCATACTCATGATCGAGGCTCAGGCCCGCTACATTCGGCAGGCCATCGAATACGCACAATCGGCGTCTCTACCAGCCCTCGAAGTCAGACCGGATATCATGCGCCGCTCCAATCAAACCGTGCAAAAGTACGCCGATAAGACCGTGTGGAGCGGGGCCTGTCAGAACTGGTATAAGAATGCCGCCGGCAAAATCGTAAACAACTGGCCCCGATCCAGTTGGCGCTATCTTTGGCAGACCCGAAAACCTCGGAAAAGCGATTTTTTGCGCGACTGAAAAACAGTTCGTCCAAAGTCCTTTTCTAAGCTCCACCTGCCGGAGCGCACCTCTCGCGTCGGTCACCGGAGCGACTCTATCACTGTCTGATTGACGGGAGAAATCGAACCAGTCAGCATGCCGGAATGAGATACTTTCTTATCCTCACGCTTCTCGGCACATTGATCCCCGGTCCTGCCGAAGCAGGATCCTTTGCGGTCGAAAACTCCGTTTGGGGGGAACTTCCCACTGGCGTTAAGGTGAATATCTTCACCCTGACAAACGACCATGGCATGAAGGTCAAACTCGCTGAGTATGGGGCGCTTCTTGTCTCCATCGAAGTGCCGGACCGCAAGGGAGTTCCAGGTCCGGTGACACTCTCCTACCCCTCACTGGACGAGGCTCTCGCCGGTGGAGTTTTCGGCTCGGTGATCGGTCGCTTTGCCAACCGCATCGACGGCGGAGGATTCACCATCGACGGAACCCGCTACGAGCTCAAATCCGTGAGCCCGAAAACAGGCGTCCACATCCACGGAGGTAAAACCGGCTTTCAGTCGCAACGATGGAGTAGTAGCTCCAAAAAAGGGGAAAAGGAAGCGAGCGTCACCTTCAGTCTTGCCAGCCCCGATGGTCACGAGGGCTACCCCGGAATCCTGCAGGCCGAAGTCACCTACACTCTCAACGATGAAAACGCTCTCACCATTGACTACAGGGCATTCACAGACAAACCAACCCACGTCAATCTCACGAACCACGCCTACTTTAACCTCGCAGGAGAAGGAACCATCGAGGACCACCTGCTCCAACTCAACACGCCCCGAGTTTTAGAGATTGATGATCGCAATATCCCGACCGGTCTCCTACTCCCGGTTGTCGATACTCCCTTCGATTTTCTAAGCCCGAAGCGAATCGGCGACTTGCTTCCTCAGCTGAAAACCGGAGGGCTCGACCATTGCTTTGTGCCGGTCGAATCCAACCTGCCCCAAACCATCGCGAAACTGAGCGATCCCAAAAGCGGGCGCGTCCTGACTGTCGCCACCTCCAAGCCCGGCGTCCAGATTTTCACCGCCAATCACTTCCGAGGAAACCCATTTCCCCGATGGGGCGGAATTTGCTTTGAGACGCAGTTTTTTCCGAACGCACCGAATGAGCCTTCCTTTCCCTCCAGCCTGCTCCGGCCCGGTGACATCTACCATCACACGACTGAATTCCGTTTTAGCGTCGCCGAGTGAATTTCTCCCGGTCGGATCCTTCCGCATACACGTCTCTTTGATCCTTCTTCCTTCAGGGCCTATCTTTCTCTTCCTTCATGATTCAGCGCCCTATCCCCATCACCTTTCAGCATCGTGTTGCTTTCACGCACGGCGCGTTCGACACAAAAAATCACACCTTTCGTGATTTGGTGGCGGATGCCTGCGATCTGGGTGGCCAATCCAAGGTGCTGGTCTTGCTCGACAGCGGAGTCGCCGAGGCGAATCCCAAACTCGCGGATCAGATCTCTCAATACTTTGCCGTCCATGCCGACACCCTGAATCTCGTGACGGAGCCGTTGATCATCACCGGTGGCGAGCCATCGAAGAACCAATGGTCACTCGTCGAGAAAATCTGGCAGGCCATCGAATACCACAAAGTCTGCCGCCATTCCTACATCGTCGCGATTGGCGGCGGAGCTTTTCTGGATCTGGCAGGCTTCGGTGCCGCGACCGCCCACCGCGGGATTCGCCTCATCCGCATGCCCACGACGACCCTGAGCCAGGGCGACGGCGGGGTTGGCGTGAAAAACGGAGTGAACTACTTCGGAAAAAAGAACTGGGTCGGCACCTTCTCGGTCCCCTTTGCGATCGTCAACGATCTCGATTTTATCGGCAGCCTCCCCGTGCGCGCCTGTCGCGACGGGATTATCGAAGCGATCAAAGTGTCACTCATCCGTGACCGCGATTTCTATCGATATCTTCACGCCAACGGGGCCGCCCTCGGCCGTCTTGAAAAGCATCCGCTTGAGACCACGATTCGACGCAGCGCCGAAAACCACGTCGATCATATCGCATCGAGCGGTGACCCCTTCGAATACGGCTCCGCCCGCCCCCTCGATTTTGGTCACTGGGCGGCCCATAAACTGGAGCAAATTTCCAATTTCTCCGTGAGCCACGGCGAAGCTGTCGCCATCGGGATGGCCCTCGACCTTCTCTACTCCGTCGAGATCGGTCTCCTTGACCAAACGACCGCGGACGAAATCCTCGAACTCATTACCACGGTCGGATTCGACCTCTGGTCAGACTTTCTCGACACCGAGGAGCGCGGCCGCCCCGTCGTCCTCGCCGGCCTCGAAGAGTTCCGCGAACACCTCGGCGGCGAGCTCACGATCACCCTTATTCCCAGCATCGGCGAGAAACTCGAAGTCCACGAAATGGATGAAGACGCGATTCTCCGGGCTCTCGCGTCGCTGCGGGAGCGTTATGCTGGAATTGACTCCAAATTGATGGAGAAAAGTTGACATCGAATCCTTCGGGTGTTCTTGTGAACAAATGCGAGCATTCCAACCTGAGCTTCTCGATGTTCCCATCCAAAATTCGACGGCAGCTATCGATTTCGGCGAGGCAACCGCTGAAGATCGCGGAGCGATTTTCACGAAAAAGGAAGTTGTTGATTTCATCCTCGATCTAGTCGGTTGGACAAAAGACAAAGACCTCAGCGATCACTCTCTCCTCGAGCCTTCTTTTGGAGGAGGCGAATTTCTTAATGCCGCCTTGCAAAGATATTTAGACTCCTCTTCACAGAAAGATTCCGACACACTTCGAGACCGTTTTTTTGGCATCGAAGTCAATCGAGCCTCGTTTGAGGCAACGAGCCAATTGCTGAGCACAACATTAACTGAAGCAGGATTCGAAGAGTCGGAATCAAACGAATTAGTTTCAGGTTGGCTTCGTTTGGGAGACTTCCTCCTCTTGCCGATCAACCGGCAATTCACTCACATCGTGGGAAATCCTCCCTATCTCCGGCAGGAATCCATTCCGTCGGAACTGCTTGCCGAATATCGCATTCGATATTCAACTATGTACGACCGTGCCGATCTATACGTGCCGTTCTTCGAGCGAAGCATGCTCCTCCTCCAGCAGGGCGGAAAAAACGGGTTTATCTGCTCGGACCGATGGATGAAAAACAAATATGGTGGCCCTCTGCGCTCCCTCGTTTCGCTGGATTGCCATCTTGATGCCTACATCGACTTCACCGGTTGTCCTGCGTTTCATGACGAGGTTGTAGCCTACCCCGCGGTCACCCTGATCCGGAGAGGAACCGGCCGAACCACAAAAGCGGCATACCGCCCGGAGGTTTCCGCGCAAACCCTGAGTGCGCTGATCCCCGCGCTCCGGGACAATGCCAAGCATCCCGACGTCTTCGCCGCCGACGGAGTCCTTTCGGACAGCAACCCCTGGATTCTTGAACGCTTTGACCGGCTGAAGGTCATCCGTGAGATGGAATCGCATTTCCCTCTGTTGGAAGAGGCAGGATGCAAGGTTGGGATCGGAGTTGCAACCGGCGCCGACAAAGTTTTTATCGGCCGTTCGGGAGAACTTGATGTTGAACCGGAAAGACAGCTTCCCCTCGTCACGACGCGAGATATTGCGAGTGGAGAAATCGTTTGGGGCGGGCTTAGCGTGCTCAATCCATTCGATGACAGCTCTTCACAAGTCGTTGACCTAAAACGGTTTCCGAAATTTGAAAAATACATCGAAAAGCATCGCGCGCTGATTGAAAATCGGCATGTTGCGAAGAAAAATCCCAAGTCTTGGTTCAAGACCATTGATCGCATCTACCCGGATCTGACGCACACCCCGAAACTTTTGATCCCGGATATCAAAGGAAACGCAAGAGTCGTTTACGACGAAGGGAATTATTATCCGCATCACAATCTCTATTTTATCACCTCCTCTGATTGGGACTTGGAGGTGCTACAAAAAATTATCACGAGCCGTATTGGCGAGGCATTTGTGCACACTTATTCCGTGCGAATGCGGGGGGATTTCCTTCGTTATCAGGCTCAGTATCTGCGAAGGATCAGACTGCCCCTCTGGTCGGATGTTTCGAAACCAATGCGAAAGATCCTTCGAGAGGGTTCGCCGGATGAGGTGGATGATGCTATCCGCCGCTTGTATTCCCTCGACAAGGCAAGCTGGAAAGCCTTAGCTGCCTGAGAATTGAATGGCAAAGCTCAACCCGGAACCCGAGACAATTTTCCAAGAAGCCATCGACTTTTGGTGGAATTCAAAGAAAACAAATCACAAGCGAATTCAGAAGTCACAGGGTGGAAGCCGCAATGAAAATCTGCGGGGCGACACTATGGATGGTTTTAGAGATGCTATTGTGAAAGCGTTAATCGATCTTGGCGTCCGCAAGTCTGACATCTTTTTCGGTAATTCCTTCTCAGCCCGTGCCTCTAATCTTCCGGCCTATTTCAGGGCGACGAAAAACTGGGATATCATCGTGTGCAAAAACGCGAGAATTGATCGCGCCGGGGAATTCGAAATGGAAGCACCGTCTCTCATTGCTGCCATCGAATTCAAATCTCAGACCGGTTCCACCGGAAACAATCAAAACAATCGTATCGAAGAATCAATTGGAAACGCGGTCGATTTCTGGGCTGCTTACGAACACGGAACGCTCGGCCCCCTTCTCCCACGGCCATGGCTCGGATATCTTTTTGTGGGTCGGTATCCAGAGGGCGCAGAAGAGCAATCGGTCCAAATTAACCATCCGCTGATCCAAGTAGATAAATCCTTTCAAAAGGAAAACCCGGCGTCGACAGGCTCCTCTTTCCGGGTGTCAGGAATATCCTACGCAGAACGCTACAAGGTTTTTCTGGAGCGCATGATTGGAAAGAAGCTCTACGATGGTGCCTCTTTTCTGACCACCGACGAGGACATTCGAGCTGCGACTCCGAATTATCGAGTGCTCTACCCTTCTCTTTCAGGAACCGCCTTTCTCGACGGACTGATCCGTCACGTAAAAGCCCACTATTTCAACTAGAGGGGGGCACCTCCAGAAACCTATCGCGATGACAGGAGGTTTTCGAAAGTGCCCTAAACACAAAAAACCCGATGGCGTGAGCCATCGGGTTTTTCGAAAACAGATTGGGAGATCCGTATGATTAAGGGATTCGCAGGACCTGACCCGGGTGGATCGTGTCGCTGCCGAGGCCGTTCGCGCTTTTGATCGCCGCGACCGAGGTGCCGTGCTTCAGGCTGATGCGGTAGAGGTTTTCTCCACCGGCGACTGTATGACTCGCTCCGGAAGAAACAGGCTGCGTATAGGAGTTCGGCCCGCTGTAGCTTGGCACTGAGGGAGTGCTGTATGTCGGTGCACTGTAAGTGGGGACCGAAGGAACGCTGGGGAGATTTGCGGCGGGTGCGGCAGGCGCACTTGGCACCGGCGGCGTGTAAGTCGCGTCGCTGTAGCTGGGATAGCTCGCGGAGGAAGCTGTGCTCGAGTAATCCGTCGTGCTGCTGCCTGCGCTACTTGGCCCGTAGTACGGATTATTCTGATAGGGATTCGTTGACGCAGTCTTGGTGCTCTTGCAGGACATGGTAAGCAGAGCGACTCCGAGAGGTAAGAGGTAGTGATATTTCATTTCCAGAGGTCAGGTATTAACTAAGTTCCCCAAAATATTAAGATTAATTAACTAAAATGCAAGCAATTTTATAAAATTTCAGTAAAACTTTTAGAAAACACCGCCCTTGGCTCGCTTTTTTTTGTGGTTTTACAGCAAGTGAATCGGTTTCTTTCATTTCATCTTGCGTCAGTCCATGGAGGTGATAACGCTGCAAAATCCAAGTTTATGAGCATCTCCCGCGCCCTCATTTCGGTGTCCGACAAATCCGGCCTTGAATCTCTCGCCCAGGGTCTCCATGACCATGACATCGAGATTCTTTCGACCGGCGGCACCGCCAAATTCATTGCTGATCTCGGAATTCCGGTGATCGAAGTGTCAGAGTTCACCGGATTTCCCGAAATGTTGGACGGTCGGGTCAAGACCCTTCACCCGAAGGTTCACGGCGGACTCCTCTACCGCCGGGACCTGGAAGAGCACGTCAAGCAGGCGGAAGACAATGACATTCTCCCCATCGACATCGTCGTCGTGAATCTTTATCCCTTCGAAGAAACGGTCGCCAAAGACGGTGTCACCCGGGCGGAAGCGATCGAGCAGATCGACATCGGAGGCCCGAGCATGCTTCGCTCGGCGGCCAAAAACCACGACTCGGTGACTGTCGTCGTCGATCCTGACGATTACGAAGTCGTCCTCAATGAACTTGAGGAGCACGAAGGTAATACCACTCTTAAAACCCGGGAGCGTCTCGCGATCAAAGTCTTTCAGCGCACCGCAGCTTACGACGCTGCCATTGCGGCTCACCTGAACAACCTGCAGGAAACGACGAGTTCGTTTTCGGTTAGCCTCCCCCTTTCACAGGAGCTGCGTTACGGCGAGAACCCCCACCAGGAGGCAGCCCTTTACGGCAACTTCAATGACTACTTCAAACAGCTTCAGGGCAAAGGCCTCAGCTACACGAACGTCATCGACATCGGAGCGGCCTCCGAGCTGATCCTCGAATTCCGCCGCCCAGCGGTCGCAATCCTCAAGCACACCAACCCCTGTGGTGTCGGCGCTGACGAAAATGACCTTCGCCTCGCCTGGGAGAAAGCATTCGAAACCGACCGCCAGGCTCCGTTTGGTGGCGTCATCGTTTGCAACCGCCCTCTCGGGATCGGACTGGCGCGAGTCATTTCGGAGATCTTCACGGATGTCATCATTGCCCCTGAGTTCGAGACCGATGCCCGTGCACTGCTCAAGAAGAAGAAGAACCTTCGTCTCATCCAGATGCATGAGACCTTCCGCGAAACGCTTGATGATCCCATCATTCAGTCAGCTCCGGGCGGACTCCTCGTCATGGATCACGACTCGAAGGCGCTGGGACTCGATGACATCGAAAAGAAGGTTGTCACGAAACGCCCCCCGACGGCGGAAGAGATCGAGGCGATGCGCTTCGGATGGCGGATCGTGAAGCATGTGAAATCCAATGCGATTGTTTTCACCTCCAGCGACCGGACCCTCGGAATCGGGGCCGGCCAAATGTCCCGCATCGATTCCTGTCGTCTCGCGACCTGGAAAGCGGAGCAGGCCGGACTGAGTCTGAAAGGGTCGGTCGTCGCCAGTGACGCGATGTTCCCCTTCCCCGACGGACTCGTCAATGCGCTTGAGGCTGGTGCCACCGCCGCGATTCAGCCCGGTGGATCGATCCGCGACGAGGAAGTCATCCAGGCAGCAGACGAGCACGACGCGGCCATGGTCTTTACCGGCCATCGTCACTTTCTCCATTGATTCGAAGAAAGGAATTTTTCTGGGGAGCGTCGTAACCAACACGACATCCTCATGAAAAAACTCCTCTGCTCTCTTCTCATCACCCCTTTCCTCTTCACCGCTTGCAGTGAATCCGGCGCGACCGGTAATGATCGCTCCGAGCTGAAGAAAACGCTCACTGCGATCCAGTATGAAGTCGCGGTGCAGGACGGCACCGAGCCGCCCTTCAAAAATCCATACTGGGACAACAAAGATGCCGGCCTCTACGTCGATATCATTTCCGGTGAGCCTCTTTTTTCCTCGCTCGACAAATACAAATCCGGCACTGGGTGGCCAAGTTTCACCCAACCCGTGAACGAGTCTGAGATCGTCGAGATTGTGGATCGGAAGTTCGGGTGGGTCCGCACCGAGGTCCGTTCAAAAACAGGCGATGCTCATCTCGGCCATGTCTTCGACGACGGACCAGAGCCTACCGGACTGCGCTACTGCATCAATTCTGCCTCTCTGCGGTTCATCCCCGTCGCTGAACTCGACGCTGAAGGTCTCACGGAATACCTGCCCCTTTTCCAAAACGAGCCGGTGCAGTAGCCGACTCTGCTTTGCCGCTGGCAAAATGAAGGCTCATGCGCGACTTTCCGCGCATGAGTATCCAGTGGAAGATTCTCGGCCAACCCGGAGCCGACAACGCCGTTTTCGTGACAGTGGACTCCGGACAGGCCGTTGATCATTTTCTCTTCGACTGCGGTGAGGACTGCCTCAGCGGACTGCGTCCCTCGCAAATCCAGTCAATTGCTCACCTCGCCTTTTCGCACTTTCACATGGACCATGTGTCAGGGTTCGACACTTTTTTCAGGCATAATTACAATCGCCCCGACGTTCCCGTGAATGTCTGGGGCCCCGCCGGGACGATCCAGTTGATGCATCATCGCTTTCAGTCCTTTTCGTGGAATCTGCATCACGATCAGCCGGGCGAATGGATCGTGAGGGAAACCGACGGAGTCGCCGTGCAAGGCTCGCGTCTTCTCACGAGGGAGGCTTTTGCGACGGCACACCCGCTGCCGGAAATTCCGATGACGGGACGCGAACTACTCTCGACGCCGCGATTTACTCTCGAAGCGTTTCTCCTCCCCCACGGATCGATTCCCTCACTCGCGATCCGTGTCACCGAAGCGGAGCGAAAAAATATTTCGCCGGAAGCGCTCCAAGATTCTGATCACGCCCCGGGAAAATGGCTCCAGGCGCTCACGGACGAAAGCGTGGGTGACGAAGAGACGGCAATTATCAGCGGAATAAGCTATTCGATTGCAGACCTGCGCGCCAAATTTGTCGTGACCTCCCCGGGCGAATCACTGGCCTACCTCACTGATTTCCGCCTCGAACAGGGCAGCGAAGCATGGATGTCCCTTTGCGAATGGCTGCGGGGAACGAACACGGTCATCAGCGAATGCCAATACCATCATCGGGACCTGGCCCTCGCGGTGCAAAATGGTCACATGACCTCCCTCGAAGTCGGGGCGCTGGCGAATGATGCCGGAGTCAACGGGCTTGTCCTCCAGCATCTCTCCCGCCGATATTCCCCGTCAGACTGGGCAGCCATGCTGCGCGAAACGCGAGAAAGCTTCCCGGAAGCGACTTTTCCACCGGAGTGGCAAAGTTTAATACCAGAGGCGTGACTCAGTGGATTGGGTCAATGACCTGGAAAGATGAAGCGCTGCGAAGATTTTAAAATCCACCATCAGCCCCTCGCTTTGCCGATCACGACACCACTTTGTCACGTCGGACTGATGAACGTAATGAACGCGGATCTCTTCATTCCCGACCCCGCCTCCGTCCGTCATTTTCGTGAGCCCCGTCGCATAGAACATCGACACGAATTCATCGGTCATTCCTGCTGAGGAAACGCCTTCAGAGAGCTTCGTCCAGTTCTTGGCGACGTAGCCGGTTTCCTCCTTGAGTTCACGTTTCGCGGCGGTGAGCAGCGGTTCATCCTCTTGCAAAGGAATGTCACCGGCCAATCCCGCCGGCAACTCGATGACCCGTCGCCCCACCGGAGGCCGGAACTGCTCCACGAGGACGACGCGCTTGTCATCTGTCAGCGCGAGAATTGCGACACATCCTTTCGCGTTGGTCCGCGTCACATACTCCCAACCGGCTTCCGTCTTGCGGTAGGTGAGGAAACGGCCTTCATGAATTGTGCTGTCGTTTTCATTTGAAGTCATGACACCCGGATTTACGAACGCTGACTCCAAAAACGCAAGACTATCTTCCGGCAATACAGGCTAGATCGTCGCATCGAGGACCAGCTTATCGTCTTCAAACCTGACGTTGTGCATCTGCTGCATGACCTGATACTCATCAGCACAGGTCGTTCGGAGTCGCTTAAACAGATCCACAATCGGCTTCATGATCCGCTTCTCAGTTTCAAGTTTTCCAAGCGACCATCCCGCAGGGCGGTAAACCAGTTTTCCCCGAAAATTTTCCGCTTTCACCTTGCTGCTCATTGTCACCGGAAATCCGAACAACTCCCTTTCGATGAAAATTTCCGCCGTCTCAGGAGCAATATCCACGTAGACGCCCTTGAATTCGACGATCGATGACAGCAGTCCGCCCTGTTCTCCCTGAAGCCGCTGATTGAGATAGGTATTTAACTCGGTCTCTGAAATCGTGAGCTCTTTGCCACGATTAATCATGAGACGTTGTGCTTCATCGAGAAGATTTCGCGGAACCCCTTCCGTTTCCATCTTCGCAGGAAATCCACTGATGTGACTCATGTCCTTCGGCATCATCATCATCGCGATCACCGCGATAAGACCAAGAATCGCGAGCGAAAGAAAAACGGTCATCATCGAGAATCCTTCGCCGTAGGACTTCTTTGGCGGCGTGTAACGGCCACTGGTGCGCGGTGTCGCGACTTTTCGCTGTGGCCCGCGCCGGACGACTTTCTTCTTTGCTCCGCGAGGGCGTCTTGCAGGCACCGCCGGAGCCGGTTCAGGATCCGGGGTCGCAGGCGCGTCGTCATAAATCCCGGGAGCCTGAGTGATCGCCGGAGGGGGCGGAGGTGCCGCAGCTTCTTGATACGGATCGACGTAAGCCTGGTTCGGATCCACGTATGCCTGGTTCGGATCCACGTAGGCCTGATTCGGATCGACGTAGGCCTGGTTCGGATCGACGTAAGCCTGGTTCGGATCCACGTATCCCGCTCCCGGATCGACATAGGCTGTCTCACCTCGATCGACGTAAGGCTGCGCCGGCTCTTCGTAAGCAGGCTCAGCCGGAGGCGGTGTCATTTTTTGAGGCTCTACCGGAGTCACTTCGCCGGGAGGCGGCGACGAGCCATCTTTTCGAGGTGAGGTGGGCTTGCGGCGGTGGGGCTTCATAAAACGGGTGACTCAGGTGGAAGTTCCGCTACCGGAACCGGATGAAGATTTAGTCGACGAGGAGGAAGTTGAACTCGCGGCGGGTTTGTCAGCTTTCTTCTCAGTCTTGGTGGAAGAAGATTCACTTTTCGAAGCGTCAGCACTCGCGCCTTTCTTGTAAGAGTCGCTCCGGTAGTCAGTCTGATAGAAACCCGATCCTTTGAAAATAATTCCGGCCCCGGTCCCGAGGAGTCGCTTCACCTCACCATCGCAGCCCTCAAGCGGGCAATCGGTGAGTCGATCATCCTTCATGGACTGAAAAAACTCGAACGCGTGGTCACACTTTTTGCAAACGTAATCGTAGGTGGGCATAGTTGTCGGAAAATATCCTTACCTATTATGGTTGAGGACACGAGCGGTTCAATGCGATTTTTTCCGCAATAACATCTTTCGAATCTCAGCTAAACTCACTCATGTTCCCCTCAAAAGACGAAACCGAGATCACCCCGGTCGAACTGCAGGCGCTTCGCGAAACCGATTCGGCCCCCTCGTTCCATCTCATCGACTGCCGCGAAGAAGACGAATTTGCGATCTGCAAAATCGACGGAGCGACCCTCGTTCCCCTCTCTCGATTCGCTGAAGCAGGCCCCGAATGTCTCAAAGGCTCCGCGCTCCCCGCCGTCGTCTACTGTCACCACGGGATGCGCTCCATGAATGCGACGATGTATCTTCGCGAAAAAGGATTCCCTGAAGTCTGGAGTCTCGCCGGTGGGATTGATCTCTGGTCGACCCGGGTCGATGCCGACGTGCCCCGCTATTGAGTAAGATCGGCCGACACCTCCAGGATCGCCGCTGCGAGCGCGGCCCAGTCATCCGCCGTCGTCTCCCACCCGCCGGAAATTCGCATCACCCGCCCCATCTCTTCGAAATCCAATCCCATCGCCGACATCACGCGCGAGGGGTTTCCTTTTCCGGCACTGCAAGCTGATCCGGTGGAAACCGAAAACCCAAGCTGACTGAGGCGAGTGAGCCATTTCAGATTCTTCGTATGCGGAAGCACGAACATCGAGGTGTTCCAAAGACGGGGTCCGCTCGCTCCGATTAACTTCACACCGAGCCCCGAGATTCGGTGCTCAAAATCATCACGTCGCGCTCCCTGGGTAGCGGCAACGTCTTCGAGCAATGAGTCCTCCCGTTCTGTCAGTGCCGCCACCATTGCCATCACGGCTGGTAGATTCTCCGTTCCGGCGCGGCGTCCGTCTTCCTGAGGCCCTCCCATGAAACCCTGAAAGTCATCCAGTCCCTCCGGAACGACCATGAAGCCAACGCCTTTCCCTCCGCTGAATTTGTGGCCGCTTCCCGTCAGGAAATCACATCCCCCGAGTTCACCGGCAGGAAGCTTTCCTATCCACTGGGCGGCATCACTGTGGAACGGGACAGAGTAATTCCGGCAGAGTTCCGCCACTTCCCTCCAGGGTTGCAGCACGCCCGTCTCATTGTTCGCCGCCATCACCGAGACCGCGCTGACGCCTCCTGCCGATAGCTGCTCCTCGACCCCGGACAATTCGATCACGCCCGTCTCCGCGATGACTTCGATTTCGCGCGATCGCCCGGCCCCGAAAAAGGCCTGCGACGGAGCCTCCACACAGGGATGCTCGATCGCCGAGACGAGGAGTCTGCCCTCCCGGCTCCCCGCCAGGTATTGAATGATCGCATTATTGGCCTCCGTCGCCCCCGATGTGAAAATGACACGCTCCGGCTCATCAATTCCGAGATGGTCCGCAACCTCTTCGCGACATCGCTCCAGCTCCTGTTTCGCCATTCCCGCTTCACGATAAAGGCTCGATGGATTATGCCAGAAACGCTCACTCGCCTCGGTCCAGGCGCCCCGCGCCGTGCCCGACATCGGGGTCGTCGCATTGTAGTCAAAATAGCCGGCCAAATCACTCATCAGATCAAGATCAAAGGACCGGACTGCCCAGCCGCGCCAGCTTCACCCCAAGACGAAAGTAGGCCGGTCGATTCAAGTAGTCAGCACCGCCAACCTCGCGACAGTTATCCCAATCCATTTCAAACATCGACTCCACCGACTTGGCGAACTCCGTGTCTAACACCACCGCCGAGACTTCAAAATTCAGTCGCATCGAGCGGTTGTCCAGATTCGCCGTCCCCACCGAGGAAAACGACTCATCGACGAGGATCACTTTGGAATGAAGGAACCCCGGCTCGTATCGGAAAACCCGGACCCCCGCAGCCTCCATATCCGCGAGGTAGGAAAAAGTCGCCAGCCACGGAATGTATTTATCCGGCTTATCCGGAATCATGATCCTAACATCAACACCTCGGAGCGCGGCCATCTGCAAGGCTGATCGAATCGATTCATCGGTCACAAAATAAGGAGTCGCAATCCAGATGCGACGCTTCGCGCGGGTGATGGCATTGAGGAAGAAAATCGTTCCCCCTTCGATTGTTTCAACCGGCCCCGTCGGCAGCGTCAGCACCTCCGACTCCCCGGCTCCACAGCCCGAGCCATCCGCCGCCGAGACTTGATCCCAGCGCAAGTCGGGCACTTCCCGCGCCGCCCAATAATAGTCCCCCAGAAAGATCATCTGAAGACTCAAAACCGATGGCCCGATCAACTGCACATGAGTGTCACGCCATGCCCCGAAACGCTCCGTCACCTCGCAGTATTCATCCCCGACATTATGACCGCCGACAAAGCCAACCCGGCCATCGACGACGACGATCTTCCGGTGATTCCTGAAGTTGATCTGGAAACGATTGCTCGGCCCTTGAGTCGAGTGAAAGGCGTGGACGTTCACCCCCGCTTCACGAAGAGACCGCACATACTTCTTGGGGAGCGCATGACTGCCGATCTCATCGTAAACGAAATAAACCCGAACCCCGGCGCGGGCTTTTTTCTCCAATAACTCGCGAAATTCGTTCCCGAGCTTGTCGTTCTTTACGATAAAAAATTGAGCAAGGATATATTCCTCCGCTGATTCCATCGCCGCAAAGATCGCTTCAAAAGTCATCTCCCCATTGATGAGCAGACAGACCTCATTGCCTTTCGTCCATCGACGCTCGCTCAACTTCTCAAGCACGCCGCCATAGCGCTTCTGCTCATCCGTCAGCTCCGCAAAATGAATCGAAAGAGTCTTCTTCAACTCAGAAAAGATCCGTTCATTCGATGCCTGCGCTTCACGGAGCCGGTCCATGTAACCATTGAACTGCTGACGTCCCAGGATCCAGTAAAGCGGCACCGCGATGAATGGAAAAGCCAGCATCGCCATCGCCCAACCCCACGCCCCGGCTGCCGAGCGGGCTTTCATCACGACATTAAAAATCGTCGCTACGGCAAGGATCTCCCATCCAATGAAAAGGATCGTCCCCAGCGCAAACTTATGTAGGTCTTCTTCAAGCATCCCCGGTCGTGAACGCCTTGATCTTATCCAGCAAATTTTCGAATGGAAAGATCGGCTTCTCCTGTAAAGCGTCACACCCCGCCGCTTCTATTTTTTCCTGATGCTGGGCCATCGTGTGCGCCGTCAGCGCGATCACCGGGATCCCCGAGGTCGATTCCGCCGCCTTAATTTGCCGGGTCGCCTCAAGGCCGGCGTTGGGATCAGGTGAAGCATCCGGAGTCGGGGGCAGCTCCAGATCCATGAGGATTAGTTCAGGGAGGATTTCCGCCGCCTTCGACACCGCCGTCGCTCCGTCCGTCGCGATCGTGATTTCGTGCCCATGATGCTCAAGCAAACGCGTGAGCAAGCTGATATTATCCTCGTCGTCTTCCACCAAAAGAATTTTTGCCATAACCTGCTGAATTTAAATTACTTGCCACAAAACGAGGAGAACCCCGCCGAAAAACTCTCATTTTTTGATGAAAACATCGAACGAATTCTGAGATGAGGAGACAAAGAATACTGTAACGGCTGCGTTGCCTTTAGGACTCCTCCTTTAGATAAAGTGGTTGTTACAGTCACAAAACAAGCGGTTCCTTGTGGGGTCCATCACTTCGATGGGCCCCGCATTGTTTTTAGGGGCACGGCTCCGGTAACGCTGAGTTTTCGGGCACAAAATAAACGACTGCCCGTGAGGGCAGCCGTTTCCATCAACTAAAGTGATCGGAGGAGGATGATCACTTCGGCATGATGACCGTGTCGATGACGTGGATGACGCCATTGGAAGCCTCGATATCGGTCGATACGATCGTCGCACCGTCGATCTTCGCGCCGCCTTCGGTCGTGATTGTTGCCTTCGCACCGTTCACCGTGGCGACTTCGCCCGCAGCGACCTCAGCGGCCATGACCTTGGCACCAACGACATGGTAGGTGAGGATGGCGACGAGCTTCGCTTTGTTCTCAGGCTTCAGGAGATCAGCAAGCGTCTCTTCCGGAATCTTCGCGAAAGCTTCGTTCGTCGGCGCGAAGACCGTGAACGGACCTTCTCCGGAAAGAGTTTCGACGAGACCGGCGGCTGTTACCGCAGCAACGAGCGTTGAGAAGTCCTCATTTCCTGCCGCAATTTCGACGATCGTCTTCTCGTGATGATCCGCGGAAGCAGAAGCAGAGAGTCCGATAATGGCAGTAACTAGGAGGGTGTTTTTCAGGATATTTTTCATCATTTGTTTTGGATTTGGGTTCCGAAGACACTACGGAGACAGCTCAATTAAAGATGAACATTATTTCGACATTAATACAACAAACCCTAGACAGCCTGGAGAATCCCTCAATTCCGGGCACCTTCCCCCCGCTTAAAAGGTTCATCTCCCGCGTGCTCGGGTGGGATTCTTTGATCCCGATTGGTACAGCAGCGTTCCCGCAAATCTGAAGAGACTGTTGAGGCCGCCTTCCTTTCGAAAACGCGCTGGCCCACTGGCGCTGCTAACCGTAGACTCATGCCATGCACGTCAGCAAACTCCGACCCAACCCGCTCAGGTCAGTCACTCAACAGGGTTGGGTCATGCTCTTAACCCTGTTGGGGGCTTCCTTTCTTCAGGCGGAAACAATCGCGGATCCGGCGCCGCCGAAGGTTCATGAAGTCACGGCTACGGAGGTAGTAAAGTCAGAGACTTTTGACCGTCTCACGGAATTCGCTCCCCCTGCTCCACGTCAGAGCGAGGCGATCAATGCCGCCTGGCCGCGCTTTTTGGGGCCGACTGACAACTGTATTTCACCTGAAACGCACTTGCTTTCCTCGTTCCCGGAAGGCGGTCCGGCGACAGTCTGGGAATTGGAAAAAGGGACTGGCTACACCTCTCCGGTGATCGCTGACGGGAGACTCGTTTTCTTTGATCGACTGGGTGATGATGAAACGATCGACTGCCTCGATCCCGAAACGGGGGAGCGCTTTTGGAGCTACTCCTACGAGGTCGAATACACGGATCGCTACGGCTTCAACAATGGCCCGCGGGCGAGTGCGATTCTCTCGGATGGGAAAGTCTACACCCTCGGGGTCACGAGCATTCTCACCTGCCTCGACCTCGCGAGCGGCTCTCTGATTTGGCAGCGGGATCTCGATGCGGAGTTCGACCTCGCTGATTTCTTCTTTGGCCACGGAAGTTGCCCTCTGATTTTCGACGGCAAGCTGATCGTTCCGATGGGAACCAACCTGGAAGAAAAAGGAATCAGCGTCGCGGCCTTTGATCAAAACACCGGCCAACTTCTCTGGACGACAGAGCACGAGTGGAATGCGAGCTACGCTTCTCCGATCATCGCCGAGTTGCAGGGCGAGCCGAGACTGCTCGTTTTTCAGGGAGGCGAAAGTGATCCTGCTTACGGTGGTTTACTCGCGATTAATCCGCAGACCGGTGAGCTTCTCGATGCGTTCCCCTGGCGTCCTGACAAATACGAAAGCGTGAACAGCTCCACTCCCGTCGCGGTGGGGAATGATCAGATTTTTGTCACCAGTTCCTACCAACTCGGTGCCGTTCTTTTAAAATTCAATGAGTCGCTAAAATGGGAGTCGGTCTGGAAGGCTCCTGAATTCGGGATGCACTGGATGACGCCCCTTCTCCTCGATGGGCATCTTTACGGCTTTCGCGGACGCAACGAACCGGATGCCTGGCTTGCGAGCTACGACGTTGCGACCGGAGCGGAAAACTGGCGCGATGATGAGGAGTGGGCCATCCCCCTCGAAAGCGGACGCGACTACCGGATGAAATATCTTCGCGGCAGCCTCCTCCATGCCGATGGTAAAACCTACGCCCTCGGTGAGCTCGGCAGCCTCGGCATTTTTAAGCTCAGCCCCGATGGCGTTGAAACGCTGGACCGCACTCAACTTTTCCTCGCCCGATCAACCTGGTCATTACCCGTCTTACACCGCGGGCTTCTTTACGTCTCGCAGCACGAAGCTGATGTCGACGGTAACGGCCCGCGTCTCATCTGCTATGACCTGCGGACGCCGTCGCAGTGAGCAGTCCCGATCACCAGGAGTCAGTCCGGAACGGACTCGCGGGGAGGCCGTCTTTGTTTCCGAAATTAACCGCTTCAGGATTCGACTTCCAGGCATAGCGCACGGCACGGGGCTCGGAAATTGATTCGGCAGTGACGACGAGCTCATCGTCTTGGATCGAGGCGACGGCGGGAACGAATTTTCCATCCGCGCCGGCGATCTCAAACTCTGCGAGAGGCTCTTCGTTTAACGATGCGAGGCCTCCGCCGATCTCGGTAAAACTCACGATGGCGCGGTTCTCTTCGATCCGGAGCGAATCGTAAATCGGACCGGAGTAAACGATATTTTCCCCGTAAGTATTTGCCCGGGCAAACTGCGCAAGGCGCTCCCCGACGGGAGTTTTGTTCGCCGGGTGGATGTCTTTCGCATCTCCGCTATCGATCGTGACGACCATGCCGGTGTTGGTCCCCTCCTGCCAGAATTTCAACATCTGCTCTCGAATGAGAGGCCAGCCCTCCGGATCTCCGCCGGCAAAGTTGGGAAGCTGGACGAGATAAAATGGAAAATCGGTTCGCTCAAGAGCGCCGCCCGAGGCTGCGGACCAGTCCGTCCGCCAGTCTTCGACGAGGGCCGTCATGAGATCATTGTATCCTGTATTAAACGGGACGCGAGAATTGGCCTCGCCCTGATACCAAATCACTCCGCGGATGGCGTAAGGCTGGAGCGGAGCAATCATCGCATTGTAGTGCCCGGCCGGTCGCTTGACATGGTCTGCTCCGAGCGGCTCACTGGGAGCACGATCAGTAAAAGCCTCGCCTTTCTCTTTCGCTGCCGCCGACTTTCTCCGCCACCTATCAAGCTGAGTCTTGTATCGCTCCATCGCTGCAGGGTGATTTTTCAGAGTCGCGGACCAGTAGGCGCGTACCGTTTCAGCCGCCGGATCGGCTTCGAGGGTCTCGTTATTGATCCACGAAAAGGCGTTAGTGCCTCCATTGGCAGACTGGATCATGCCTACGGGAACGTTGCGATCTTGTGCCAATTTTGCCGCGAAGTAAAAAGCGGTCGCTGAAAAACTGGAGACGCCGGCTTCGGTTGGAAGGACCCAGGTGGCATTCACGCTGGAGTCTCTGAGATCGCTCCCATCAACAGGAACTTTGAATAAACGGATTCGGGGATAACCCCCAACAGCGGCTTTTTTCGCAACGGCATCGGCGTCGAGACTGGCTTTCACTGGCCATGCCATGTTGGATTGACCGGAGCCAACCCAAACCTCACCAACGAGTATCTCATTCAAGGTGATTTCAATTTCACCCGCCTGAATCTTCATGGAACGGGGCTCCATGCTGCCGGTGAGAGGGTCCAGAATGACCATCCATTTTCCCTCCCCGTCTGCTTTTGCCTCGCCGATGCGTCCTCCAAAGGTGACAGAAACGGTTTCCCCCGGCTTCGAATTCCCCCAGACGGGGATTGGCTTGTCCTGCTGCAAAACGGCGTAGTCCGAAAAAAGCGGATTCACCGTTAAGGCGAAGAGTGAAAGCTTGCCGAGAGAAAAGGTCAGGGCCAGCAAAAGGACTAACTGGTAGGAGTGGGATTTCATTTTTGTGATGTTTCAGCCAAAATTTATTCTTCAACCGTCACGATCTTAGGGGGCTACCCCACGATTCTGCTTGAAAGTCGGCTCTCGTCATAGAAAATCCACCCACTATGAGCAACGAATTTTTTCCAGATATCCCGGCCATCGCTTTCGAAGGCACTGATTCCAAGAATCCCCTCGCCTTCAAGCACTACGATGCCTCCGAACTTGTCGGCGGGAAATCGATGAAAGAGCACCTTCGTTTTGCCTGCGCTTACTGGCACACGATGCGAAACGGCCTCGGCGATCCTTTCGGTGTTGGCACCGCGATCCGTCCCTGGGATGATGGCACTGATTCGGTCGAGAACGCTCAAAAGCGCGTCTGGGCGATGTTTGAGTTCATGCAGAAATGCGGGATTGAGTATTATTGCTTTCACGACCGCGATGTTGCTCCGGAGCTGAATGACCTCCAGGCATCGAACGACGCCCTTGACGCCGTCGCCGACGAGTTGGAAAAAGCGCAGAATCAGACCGGAATTAAACTTCTCTGGGGAACGGCCTGCCTTTTCGCTCACGAGCGTTACAACCAGGGTGGCGGCACTTCTCCCTACGCCGATGTGTTTGCCTACGGCGCCGCGCAAATCAAAAAGGCGCTTGAGGTCACGCATCGTCTCGGCGGGGAAGGCTATGTCTTCTGGGGTGGTCGTGAAGGTTACGCGACGCTTTACAATACCGACATGGGTCGTGAACTGAAGCACCTCGCGGCGCTTCTCCAGATGGCGGTCGATCACAAGAAGAAGATCGGTTTCACCGGTGACTTCTACATCGAGCCTAAGCCTCGCGAACCCTCAACGCACCAGTATGACTCCGACTCAGCGGCCTGCTTGAACTTTCTCCGTGAGCACAATTTGCTCGGCGAGCTGAAGCTCAATATCGAGACGAACCATGCGACGCTCGCGGGTCACACGATGATGCACGAGCTCGAAGTCGCGATGGCTGCGAATTCACTCGGATCGATCGACGCGAATACCGGCGACGAGCTCATCGGGTGGGATACGGACCAGTTCCCGACCGACATTTACCTGACCACGCAGATCATGCTTTGCGTCCTCCGCATGGGTGGCTTCACGAAAGGCGGCCTGAACTTCGATGCGAAGTGCCGACGCGAAAGCTTCGAGCCGGTCGATCTCTTTCACGCGCACATCGGCGGGATGGATGCCTTCGCCCGCGGTCTCAAGATCGCGCACGCGATCATCGACGACGGTCGTCTCGACGAGTTCAAACAGAAGCGTTACAGCTCTTTCGACTCCGGAATCGGAGCGAAGATCGAAGCCGGCGAAGTCGGTCTCGAAGAGCTTTCGGCCTACACGCTTCAAAATGGTGAGCCGCAGACTCAGAGTGGTCGCCAGGAAATGCTCGAAAATCTCATCAACGATTTCATCTAATTTCAGGCGGTTCGGTTATCGAACGCTTCGAAACGGCGGCCCGCAAGGCCGCCGTTTTTGTTTCTGTCACCTTCCGGAAACCGGCGTATTCTCCTGCATGTTGAGTTTCCGCCTTTTTGGTTTTCCGGTCCGCGTCCAATGGATCTTCTGGGTTCTTTGTCTCTTTCTCGGGATGAGATATCTTCAGTCGGGTGGTCCCGACGGGGTCATCAAAGCACTCATCGTCGCCGCGATTGTCTTCGGCTCGATTCTCTGGCACGAGCTGGGGCATGCCTGGGCGAGGAAGAAATCGGGGGCACCGTATTCGGAGATTATGCTACATGGATTCGGGGGCGTCTGCTCGGGACCGGGAACCTTTACCCGAGGGCAGTCGATCTTCATCGCGGCAGCAGGTCCGGCGGCGAGTCTTGCCCTTGGGTTTGTAATTTTTCTGGTGGCCCCGATGACGACGGCCAATGTGTCGAGCGAACTCCTTGGCGTCTTTGTTTTCTGGATGCTCTGGGTCAACATCGGTTGGGCGGTTCTGAATCTGCTGCCGATTTTCCCTCTCGACGGCGGACAGATCTTTGCCGGAGTCGCGGGGCCGAAAAATTTCAAACTGGTGCTGTGGGTGGGGCTGATTCTGGCAGCCACGCTTGCCCTGGGAAGCTTCCTCGTCACGAAGCAGCTCTTCATGGCGATTCTGTTCGGATTGCTCGCCTTCGGAAACTGGCAGCGACTTCAGGGGAAGCAAAGTTCGTTTATGTAGAGAAATAACGTATCTTCCGCGCGCGGGGACGCTCGCAGCTAGCAGGGTTGATCGGGACGGACTGGGCAGTCCATCTTAACCCTCAATTCACGCTTATCTCGCGAGGAGATACTTCTCGACCATTTGCAAGGTGACGCGTCCACTGATGGCGAGGCTTTCCGCACTGATCTTGTCGAGCGTATCGCCGGGGGTGTGCCAGTAGGGATAGTCAAAATCAATGAGGTCGATCGTCGGGATTCCGGCGATGACGTTCAGCGGAATGTGATCGTCGATGATGTAATCGGGACTGATCCCGACTTCCTTTCTCACCTCCAAATCCTCGGCGGCGGAGAGAAGATCACGGGAGAGCATCTCAAGCGATGACTGCACCGCCTCCATATCGACGACGTAGCCTTCGGCACGAGCCTTCGCGAGGTCTTGAATCGAGGATCGAGGTATCTGAACTCCGGCCCTGATCTTGAGGTCTTTGTCCCCGACCATATCGAGAAGGAGGCCCCAGTCAGGAATCAAATCCGGTGTCAGGAGCATTTCTTTGGCGTAATGCTTACTCCCGTAAAGACCGTCTTTAGGGGTGATGTTAGGGCCGAAAGCCTCCTCGCCATCGAAGAAGACCAACTCCAGCTCCCCCGCCAAATCAGGTCGGCTCTGGAGGACTCGGGCAAGCTCAACGAGTAGTCCGGTGCTGGACCCGGCATCGTTGGCTCCGACGAATTCAAATCGCGTGTAAAGCTTCGTGTCGTAGTGAGAGCAGAGCAATCCGGACACTTTTTCCTCCCACCGGTTTTCCCCGAAGCGGGCCCGGAGATTCGTGAACTCGATTTCTCCCTGCGGCGTTTGCGTTTTAAAGGTCTGACGCTGCGTCTCCCAGCCCAGTGCCGCGAGCTGTTCGATCAGGTAAAGGCGGGATCGCTCCAGTGCGTTGGAACCCGCAGGGCGCGGGCCGAAATCGACGAGCGCTTTGACGTGATCGTAGACGTTCTGACCTGAGATTTCTTTCTCGAGAGCGGTCGCCGGATCGAAGGGAACCCGCTGTTTTGAGCAGTTCGTCAGAGAAACCCCGAGAACACAGGAGGCGACGACGATGAGGGGTTTCATGAAGCCGAAACCCATTTCAGTCGAGGCTCACGCCCATCAATTCGAGGATTCGACTGAGGTCTTCGTTGCCGTAATACTCGATCTCGATCTTTCCTTTTTTATCCGAATGCTGGATCGCAATGTTGGTCGAATAGCGACCGCGAAGCTCATCCTGAATCTGTCGCAGATAAGCCTCCGCCTGCGGAGAAACCTTGCTCTTTTTGGGAGCCTTCGTGGTCGTCTTGCCGTTGATTTGCTCGGAGACGAGTTTCTCAGTCTCGCGGACATTCAGTGACTTACGGACGACCATGTCGGCGAGCATGCGCTGCTCGGCTTTGGTCTTCAGCCCGAGAATTGCCTTGGCATGGCCCTGACTCAGCATCTTGCGTGAGACGAGAGTCTGGACCTGCTCGTCGAGCTCGAGAAGACGGATCGCGTTCGAAACGGTGGCTCTGTTTTTCCCGACCCGTTGAGCAATTTCCTCCTGCTTGAGACCGAAGTCTTTCGCGAGCCTGGAATAGGCTTCCGCTTCTTCAAGCGGGTCGAGATCCTCACGCTGGAGATTCTCGATCAGTGCCATTTCAAGCACATCGCGATCTGAGGCATCGCGTAAAATGATGGGGACCACATTCAGTCCCAGCTTCGACGAGGCCCGCCACCGGCGCTCGCCGGCGATCAACTCATACTTCCCATCGACCTCACGGACGACGAGCGGCTGGATCACCCCATGCTCGCGAATCGATTCGACAAGCTCGTCGAGATTCTCCTCGTGAAAACGCTTTCGCGGCTGCAGCGGCGAGGGTACGACCTCGTCAAGCGCGACACGAAGGACGCGCTCGCCGGTATCGGTGGACTCAGCCTTGCCGGATGATGCCACCGAAACGGCGCCCGGAGCTTTGATGAGAGCGCTGAGACCCTTCCCGAGCCCCTTTTTGGGTGTCTTTGCCGGAGGCATAGGGTGGTGAGGAAAAGTGCGGGAATACCCTTCGGCGATTACTCGATGACCCGCACGTTGGGAGTGCCACCTGCGTTGACGCGAAACTCGGTTTCCATCGCCGCGTGCTGCTCGTCGGTGCAAGCTGAGTCGATCGGCGCATCAGGAGCCTCTTCGCTTTTATTCAGCATGTTGTTTTCGATCAACCAGGCCTCAACCTCTTCTCCACTGACATCCGCGAGCATCTGGCCATTGACCTCGACACAGGGGGAAAGCGGCTGACCGCTCTTTTGTTCCATCTCCCAGCGGAGAGCGGGATTTTTGATGATGTCCTTCTCGGTGAATTCGAGATCGTATTTCCTAAAGATTGCGCGGACGCCTTCGCTCCAGCCACAAAAAGTCTTCAGGTAAGCGGTGATTTCGAGATTTTGTTCTGCCATAATAGTCGGGGTTACCGGTTCTTAATTCATAAGCCAACGCTTTCGCTTACGCAAATGGCATTGAACCGGATTCCCTCCCCAAATCGCGGTTTGAATCGGACGAGGCCCGACTTATAATGCATTGTCTTCCTCTACCCTCGCGCCCATGAAATCCGGCCTTTACCGAGCATTCGCCTTTTCTGCTATCCTCGTCTTCTCCTTCGCCCTTACCGGCTGCGAAAAGGCGGCCCCGGTCCTCGATGCACTCAAGGAAGCACTGGATCGAGAGCCGGCCGAAGAAGTCGCGGCGCTTTCTCTTGAAGACATTCCCCCTCCCCCTGAACCGGTCGCGATGGAGCCGATCGTGAACAAAGAGGCCCGGGTCGGAATCCTCGGCTATCACGATTTCACCGATGGTGTTTCCAATAACGACATGATCCTCAACGTTGAGGATTTCCGGCGTCAGATGCAGGCGATCAAAGGTGCGGATCTCCCGGTTATCAGCATGCGTCAGTTCCTCGATTGGAAACAGGGCAAGGCCGACATCCCCGCTGAGTGCGTCATGATCACAATCGACGACGGTTGGAAGGCGACGCACACCCTCGCGCTCGATGTCATCAAAGAATTCGGCTACCCCTTCACCGTCTTCCTTTACAAAAATTACATTGGCGTAGGCGGACGTTCCATGACGCACGATGAGATTCGCGAACTCGCAGCCAACGGCGGAACAATCTCAAGTCACTCGGTCAGCCACCAGAACATGTCGAGCCGCGGCGGGAGATCGAGCGAAGCCTATGATAAATGGCTCCTCGAAGAACTTGAAGAATCTCATCGGTTCCTCATCGAAAATTTTGGCGAAACCGGCGCGGTCATCAAAACCTTCGCCTACCCCTACGGAATCTACAACGATCGCGTCATCGAACTCGCGAAGGAGGTCGGTTACGAGGCCGCCTTCACCGTGAATGGAAAGAAGACGATCTGGGACGTCGAAGACATGGAAGTCGGCCGCTACATTGTTCACGGGACAACCCTCGCAAACTTCGAGCCTTCCATTAATTTCGGCGGCGGCACGGTCACTTCGTCCGGTCGAAAGTTGATGACGGCGACGAAAACAGAAGAGGGCGAAGCAGAAGCACCACTCGTCACCGTGAAGCCACTCGACGGATCTCTGATCGGCAATCGGCTTCCGCTCATCGAGGTCGATCTCTCTCAACTCACCGCGCTCGATGTTGAAAGCATTTCGATGCGCGTCTCAGGATTCGGTAAGGTGCCGCATGACTACGATCCCGCGACGGGGCTCGTCACCTATCAAATTCCGCAGCGGCTTCGTCTCGAACAGTGCGGAGTTCAAGTGAGCTTCAAGCACGACGGAAAGGCCGAATATGAAACGATTGGCTGGGGATTTCAGGTCAAGCGCATCGCGGACTACCTTTCTTCCGACGCTACCGTGCCGGGAGCCAACGAAGCGCTTCCTCCCGAAGTTGAAACGGAAGACGCTCCGACGGCCTCGCTCTAAGCCGACCGTGCCACTTTATTTCCCGATACTATGTTCAATTCTCTCTCCGACAACCTGCAGGAAACCTTCAAGAAGCTGCGGGGTCACGGTAAGCTCAGCGAAAAAAATATCTCCGACGCGCTCCGCCAGATTCGATTGGCGCTCCTCGAAGCGGACGTCGAGTTCTCAGTGGCCAAAGATTTCATCGCCAGGGTCAAAGAAAAGGCGATGGGCGAAGCGGTGACGCGAAGCATCAAGCCGGGTCAGCAGATTGTTAAAATCTTCAACGACGAGCTCGCCGAACTCCTCGGGGGCGATGCCGCTCCCCTCGACCTGAATCCACCGGCCCGCATCCTCCTCGTGGGATTGAACGGAGCCGGTAAGACCACGACCTCGGCGAAACTCGCGCTGCACCTGCGCAAAGATGGCCGACGTCCCCTTCTCGTCGCCTGCGACCTTTATCGCCCGGCGGCGGTCGATCAACTCGTGACGCTTGGAAAACAGATCGACATTCCTGTGTTTCAGCCGGAGCCGGGCGAGACCGATGTTCTCAAAGTCGCCAAAGCCGCCCTGAAATGGGCCGAGGACAAGGCGGGAACGGTCATCATTTTTGATACCGCCGGACGTCAGGAAGTTGACGAAGCACTTCTCGGCGAACTCAAGTCCCTCCATAAGTTTCTCGCTCCAAAAGAAACACTCCTCGTCGCCGACTCCGCAACCGGCCAGCAAGCGGTGAACGTCGCGAAGACCTTCAACGAAGCGATTGGGATCAGCGGTCTCATCCTCACGAAACTCGATGGTGATGCCCGCGGCGGAGCCGCCCTTTCGATGCGATCCGTCACGGGGCAACCGATCAAATTTGCCGGTGTCGGGGAGAAACTTTCGGACTTCGAGGCTTTTGTTCCCGACCGCATGGCGGGCCGCATTCTCGGCATGGGTGACGTCGTCGGTCTTGTCGAAAAAGCCGCCGAAGCTTTCGATGAAGACGAAGCGCTGCGGATGGCGGAGCAGATGAAGAAGAAGAACTTCGACTTCGACGACTTCCTTTCCCAGATCCGCATGATGAATAAGATGGGCGGACTCGGCTCGATCATGGGCATGATCCCCGGCATGAGCGACAAAATGAAAGGAGTCGACCTCGATGAAAAACGCATGAAGCACGTCGAGGCGATCGTTCTTTCGATGACACCGAAAGAGCGCACCCGCCCTGAGATCATCAAAGCTTCCCGCCGCAAGCGCATCGCCGCCGGCAGCGGAACAAGCGTGCCGCAGGTGAATTCGCTCCTCAAGCAATTCGGCCAGATGCGCAAAATGATGCGAAACAAAGGCAAGATGAATCAGATGATGAAACAAATGGGCGGCGGTCGCGGAGGCGGCGGGCTGCCGTTCTGACCCGTAGCTGAATTCGGTAGAATTCAGATCTTCGCAGAGATCGCGGTTTTCGGCATTTCCCCAAATGCCGCTACTCAAACCGCACATAAACGCACTTCAAATACTGCGCTTCGGGAAAGGTCGCGTCATGATCGAGTGCGTGCTCCCGGGTCTCGATTTCTTCAAACGAACGCCCTGACCGCTGCGCCGCGTTCCTGACCGCGCCATAAAACTCCTCCTCGCTGACATGCGCCGAGCAGGAGGCTGCGACGAGAACGCCGCCCTCCCGCAGAAGCCGGATCGCATTCGCATTCAACTTTCCGTAGGCTTGAATCGCACGCCCCCTTTCCGCTTCGCGCTTCGCGAGGGAAGGAGGATCGACAATCACGAGATCAAACGAAGATGCCGGAGCGTCCTCGATCCACTGAAACGCATCGGCCTGTTCCATCCGGTGCTCACAAGCCGCAACCCTGAGATCCTCTTTGTTCAAAGCAAAATTTCGCGCCGCCGCTTTCAGCGCGTGCTCACTGATATCCACATCGGTGACCGACTTCGCTCCGCCTCTCGCCGCGTAGAGCGAGAATCCGCCGGAGAAGCTGAAAGCATTCAAGACATCCGCCCCCTCCGCGAGTTCGCCGACCCGCTTCCGATTCTCACGTTGATCGAGAAAGAAACCGGTCTTCTGCCCTTTCACCGGATCCGACTCGAAGCGGACCCCGTTTTCGAGAAAGACGACGACCCCATCGAGTGGCGGGCCGTGCAGGATCGCGCCATCGCCGGGACCACCCTCCTTCGCGACCCATGACTGAAGATTCCGACTCATCCGCAGCACGATGCGCTCCGGCTCTAACATTCCCACCATGATCGGAATCAGCATCTCGAGCAAACCGATCCAGGCCGGCGTGTAGACTTTCACGACGAGCGTTCCCGCATAACGGTCCATGACCAAGCCCGGCCAGCCATCGCTTTCGCCATTGATAAGTCGCAACCCGTTCATGCTTTCATCCGCGATGGAAGTTCGTCGCGCGAGCGTTTCCCCGAGGCGATTTTTCCACCACGCAGGATCGATCGTCACCGCTTTCCCGACATGGAAAATACGGAGGCGCAGCGGCGAATCCGGATCATAAAACCCCATCGCGAGAAACTTGTTTTTCCGATCATAAACGACCGCGAGTTCACCCGCCTCGCCCTCACGGTTCTGGCTCTTGATGCTGTCAGAGTAAACCCAGGGATGCCCGCCACGAACGATTGTCTCCGCCGTGGATCGAAGGGTTAGCTTCAGTCTCGGGGGACGCCCCCCTTTCCTAGACATCGGCGACGCGGGTAAATTTATTCACCGTTCCCGCGAGACGAGCCGTCAGCGCCGCCACCTCACCCTCCCCGTAATCCACATGATCCGAATGCCCCCAAACCGGACCGGGCCAGGCGAGGTCGCTGCTCTTCCGGCCGAGGATGTGGAGGTGGAACTGCGGGACAATATTTCCAAGCGCGCCGATGTTAATTTTCTCCACCTTCAGCACCTCGTCTTCCTGAAGAAATCGCGAGAGAGAATTGAGGTCCGTGAGCATTTTGTGCTGCGTCTCGGGCGGAATTTCAACCCACTCGACAAAGTTTCCGTGGGGAACGATCAGAAACCAGGGATACAAAGCGTTGTCTTTCAGCAACAAAGCGCCCGACGGCATTTCCCCGAGGTAAAAAGCACTGCTGAGAAGACCTTCTGAAATTTCCGACATGTCTGCAGTCTGGCCGCGGATCGCCGCTTTCTCAATCGTGGAAAAAGAAAAGGATTAAGAAAAGGAAAACGCCTCAGAGGAACCGCTCACATCCCCGCATTTTTCCAAAGCTCCGCAAACGGCCCGCTCCTCTCCAACAACTGATCCGGCGTTCCCTCCTCGATGACCCGTCCGTCTCCCATGACGACGACGCGGTCGGCATGACGCAGGGTGCTAAGACGATGGGCGAGGACAAAGCTCGTCCGTCCCTCCATGAGCAACCGCATCGCCCGCTGCGTGCGGCCTTCGGTCAAAGGGTCAATCGCACTCGTGGCCTCATCGAGAATGAGAATCCGCGGATCCGCAATGAGCGCCCGCGCAAAGCAAATGAGCTGCCGCTGACCGAGCGACAAGCCCGAGCCCCGCTCCCCGACCTCAGCATCGAGCCCGTCCGGAATCGCCTCGATCGTCTCGAGACAATCCAACTTCGCCAGCGCCTCGCGGACTTCCTCACGCGTTGCTCCCGGTTTCACGACCCGGATATTTTCGAGAATAGATCCGCCGAAGAGATGATTTTGCTGAGGCACGATCCCGAGATGACGGTGCAGCCACGGACTTGAAAGATCCCGCGTTTCAATCCCGTCGATGAGGACCGACCCCAAGGCCGGCAGGTAGAACTTCGCAATGAGGCCCGCCACCGTGCTCTTCCCACTTCCCGTTGCCCCGACAATGGCGACGCACTGCCCCGCCTCCGCCAAAAAGCTGACCCCGTCGAGAACGGGGCGATCCGCCTGATAGGCAAAATGCACATCCCTCAGCTCGACCCGCCCCGCGAGTTCATGAGGAGAAATCGCATCAGGTTTATCCTCCCACTCCGGCTCAGTATCGAGCACCGCAAAAACCCGCTCCGCCCCGGCCATCGCGGTGAGCGCCTCATTGAACATGTTCCCCAGCACTGTGATCGGGCTGAAGAACAAACCCGCGAGAAAGAAAAACTGAATCATACTCCCGAGCGGCATCGCATTCTCCGGATCGAGCACATGCCCTCCCCCAATGACGACTAACAGGGCCATAAAGAGCTGCCCGTTCAGCTCCAGCAGCGGGAGAAACGTGCCGCTCGCTCGCGCCGCGACGAAGTTGTAGCGGGCGTGGTCCTCGACGAGCGAACGGAAGTGATCGCCATTGAGCCGCTCCCGACTGAAACTCTGCGTCACACGAATCCCACTGACACTCTCGGCCATCGTCGCCGTGATCCGGCTGAAGCTGTCACTCTGTTTCCGGTAGGCTTCGCTGAGGCGGCGGCGAAAGAATAAATTCAGGCCCCAGATGATGGGGGCAATCCCGAGAACAACGAGAAAAAGCCGCCAGTCCGCGAGGATCATGAGCACCGCGCAGCCCACCATCTGCCCCGCCTGAACCAGCGTGACAAAGAGCACATTCTGAACCCCGACCCTGACATTCTCCGCATCGCCGGTGATGCGACTGATAAGACGCCCCACGGGAAATTTATTAAAATAGCCCATCGTGAGTCCCAGCCAGCGTCGAAACATCGCGGCACGCAGGTCGTGAATGACCGACTCACCGATCTCGAGTGCCCACTTGATCCGCAGGGCAAACGTCAGCTCCGTGATGATCGCGAAAGCGGCGAAGCCCGCGACGCTCCAGGCCAACTGCCCGTAATCGCCTCGCGCGACCGGACCATTGATGATCGCCCCTGTCGCCCACGCGAGGACCGGCATCTGAATCGCCCGCGCCGCGACAACGATGAAGAGCCCCGTCATTTTCCTCCGGTAAATCCCCGTGAATCCGAGAAGCCTCCGGATCAGTTGAAACGAAAGCGGGACCTGCATCGCTTCGTCCTCTTCCCCCCGCTGCACGCGGATCTTCTCAAGGATTTCGCGGTCCACGATTCCGGCGACCGGCGGCAACTTTGCCTCCGACTTTGTTTCTTTGTCAGGCTTCATGGAAGAACCTCCTCTCCACTTTCCGCGAGGATCGCATCGCGGTAGTAGCCCGGCTGCGCCGAGAGTTCTTCGTGAGTTCCCATCGCCGTGATCACTCCCCGGTCGAGCACGAGAATCCGGTCCGCCCGTCGCACCGTGCTGAAACGATGCGCGACAATGAAAGTCGTCCGTCCCGCCATGACCCGATCCATCGCCGTGAGGATTTCCTGCTCCGTCCCCGAATCCACCGCCGCCGTCGGGTCGTCGAGAATCAGAATCGCCGGGTCGAGCAGGATCGCCCGTGCCAGCGCAAGCCGCTGCCGCTGACCACCGGAAAGATTCGCCCCGTTTTCATGAAGCAGCGTGTCATAGCCGAGCGGCAATTTCTCAATAAATTCATGCGCCGCCGCGAGCCGGGCCGCCCGCTCCACCGCCTCCCGCGTCGCCTCCGGATTGCCAAACGAAATGTTCGCCGCGACGGAAGCACTGAAGAGAAAGCTTTCCTGAAAAACGAGGCCGATCTGGCGCCTCACATCATCGAGTTGCCAGTCCCGCAGATCCCGCCCGTCGAGGACGATTCTGCCTTCATCAGGATCATAGAACCGGGGAATCAACTGAATCAGCGCCGTTTTCCCGGATCCGGTTGGCCCGACGATGGCCACCTTTTCCCCCGCCTGCACCGTCAGCGAAAGATGATGGAGCACCGTATTTTCCGGCTTAAAACGGAACGCAACCTCTTCAAAAACGAGATCCCCCTGCGCCCGCGCCAGAGGCAGGGCCGCTTCGCGATCTTCGATCCCCGACTCCGCATCGAGAATTTCATAGACCCGATCTGCCCCGGTCAGGGTCTGCTGAAGACTGTCCGCAACCGTGCTGATCGCGTTCACCTGCGCATTAAGTTGCTGGAGGATTCCGGCGAAAAGTATCAACCCGGTCCCGACCGGGATCTCCCCCTTAATCGCGAGCCACCCCCCATAACCGAGGAGGACCGCCATGCTGAGTTGGTTCAGCAGTGAAACGAGCGGGAAGAGAATCGTGAGCTTGCGGAAGACGCTTTGTTTTTGATCACGCACCGCTGCGTTGGCTTCCAGAAAACGTCCCTCCGCCCAGGGCTGAAGCCCAAAACTTTTCACCACGCCCATGCCGCGTGCCAATTCCTCAAAGACAAGGACGAGCCGGTCGACCCGCTTCCGATTCTCCTCGTAGTCCGGTCGCAACCAACGGGAAAAGATAACCACAATAAGTCCTAACAAAGGCAAAAACGCAAAGCAGGCGAAGGCAAGACCCGCGTGAATTTGCACGAGACAAACGAGGTAAAACACCGTCGCGAGAATGATATTCAGCGCCTGCACCACGACCCCGTCGATGAAGAGCCGGACCGATTGGGTGTCGCCCGTGACGCGGTTGATGAGCGAGCCCGTCGCGTTCGCATCGAAGAAGCGGAAACTCATCCGCTGCATCTTGGAAAAAATCGCTGACCGCAGCTCGACGACAATTTTTGCCTGACCGAGCCGGTTTGTGCTCACCGCCATGAGGTAGGCGAGCCACGCCCGCAACGACGCCGCGAGAAAAATCCAAACACCGAGCGCGATGAGCACGGTGCGCGGCGACCACCCATCAGGAGGATCACTGCCGAACGGAAACTTCGCCGCCGGCGCGTCCGGCTGCACCTGCTCCCGCAGAAAGTCGATCGCCACCCCGATCCCGCCGAGGCCCGCGATCCCGAGGGCAAGGAGCGCCGTATTCAGAAGAACGAGCCCGAGACATCGCCAACGATACCGCCCCGTGAGCTCGAGGAGGCGCGTCAGCAAATAACGCTGACGCGCCGCGCTACCGGGAGCTGGCGGAGGGTTCGGGAGCATCTGCTATGATGCCACGGTCAGAGACGGGATCAAACAGGGTTTAGTCACTGACCTAAGAGAGTTAGGTTGGGACGAAATGCCGAAGATTCGGAACGAGAATCGTTCCGCTCTTCCGCTCAGAAGAAAAACATTTTCGCGAGGGTGAAAAAAATCACGGCGCCGCTGACGTCGACGATGGTGGTGATTGCGGGCGAGGCGACGACGGCGGGGTCGAGCTTGGCAGCGCGGGCACCGATGGGGAGGATCGCTCCGATCAGGGTCGAGGTCACGACTTGCGCGGTGATCGCAATGCTGACGACGAGGGCGACGTCGATCATGTTGAAGGCGGTGAGATCCAGTGACTCGGGGAGCAGGAAAGCGGGGAGGAAAAAGCAAATCTGGAGGGCAACGAGTACGCCGAGGAGTCCCCCGAGGAGGATGCCGATGCGGGATTCTTTCCAGACGACGCGACCGAACTCGCGGGTGTCGAGTTCGCCGAGTGACATCGCCCGGATCACCATGGTCGCGGATTGCGCCCCGGTGTTTCCCCCGGCGGCGACAACCATGGGAAGATAGAGGGCGAGGACGTAAACGGCGGTGAGGACGTCCTCGTATTTCAAAAGAACCCAGCCGGAAGTCAGGGCGAGAAAGGCAAGGATCACAACCCAGCCGGCCCGGCGCTTGAAGTGCGCAAAGACGGACATCTGGAGGTAGGAAGAATCACCACGATCACCGCCGATACCGGAGATTTTCTCCATGTCTTCGGTGGATTCCTCTTCGAGGATTTCGAGGGCGTCATCGTGCGTGATGACTCCGACGAGACGGTTCTCATCGTCGACGACGGGGAGGGCGACGAGGTCGTAGCGGGCGATCATTTGTGCCGCTTCCTCCTGGTCTTCCATCGCATTGATCGACAGCTGATCGCTGTCCATGAGGTTGGCAATCGGCGTGTCCCAAGTGCTGAAGGCGAGGTCTCGCATCCTGACTTTTCCGATAATGCGGCGCTCTCCATCGAGCACGTAAATGCGACTGAGGAGCTCGGCCTCTTCCTTGATCGCCCGAAGTTCTTCGAGGGCTTCTTTGACGCTCAATCCGACCGGGATCGTCGCCATCGCCATGGTCATGCGGCCCCCGGCAGTCTCCTCGGGATACTGCATGAGGTTCTCGGAAACGACGCGTTTCTCTTCAGGAAGAAGCTCGATGTATTTCGGGCGGTCCTTTTCTTCAATTTCCTGAAGAAGGTCGACCAGCTCATCGTCGGATAGCGAATCGAGGACCTTTCGCTGTTCCGCTTTCGGAAGAGTATTCAGGCGGCGTTCGACGTCCGCATCGGTGAGATAGTTCGCCCATTCGGCGAGAATCTCGTAGGGAAGTTGATCGAGGATGGCTTCTCTGAAATGATCATCCAGTCGCTCAAAGGCCTGCTCGATGTCTCCCGGATGGGCCCGCCTGAGGAGAGCCTGAATTGTTTCCGGCGAATCGCTTTCAAAGGCGTCGAGAATGTCTTCCACCTCGATGCTCCCCGAAATTTCTGTCTCCTCTGCAGCCATATTTCGCCATTGTCGTCGTCGCCATTCAAAACGCAAGTTGACGGAATTGACGCAGTCCACAATTGGTCTGATTCGGGAGTTGAAGAAGCACGGCGGTTTCCCTTACCCTCTTCCGAAATGATGTCCTTCCGAATCCTCCTCCTCACTCTTTTCACATTCTCCGCCACTTCTGCCCAGGAAGCCTCAGAAAAAGGCCCCTTGCGATGGAAATCTGATATCGCCGCTTTTGAAGTGAGAGATGCCGAATCGCCTCCGGCAAAAGACACCCTCCTCTTCGTAGGAAGTTCGAGTATCCGGATGTGGGATCTCAATGCCTCATGGCCGGAAACTCCCACCGTGAACAACGGGTTTGGAGGATCAACCCTCGCCGATTCGGTCCACTATTTTGACCGGCTGTTCACCCGCTATGAACCTGCCGCGATTATTCTCTATGCCGGAGACAATGACATCAACAAGGGCCTCACGCCGGACGAAGTGGTGGCTGATTTCAAAAAGTTGACTGCTCTGATTGCGGATAGATTTCCCGAAACTCCGGTCGTCTATCTCGCGATCAAACCGAGTCAGGCCCGCTGGGAACTCTGGCCGGAGATGAAAGCGGCGAATGATCTCATCGCCGATCTCTGCGGAGAAAATGATCACTGGTATTTCGCGGACACGGCGGCTTCTATGTTGAAAGGTCAGGAAGGTGCCCCACCGGCTCAGTGGTTCATTGCCGACGGGCTGCATCTCAGTCCCTACGGCTACGAAGAATGGACCCGGGTCGTGAGCGAAGTTCTGAGCGAAGCGGGTGTGAAAAGCTAAAGTCGAGTCCCGATGAGGATCCCGCTCACTTTAAGCGAACTCTCGGTGATCCGGAGTGGAGGGAGAATCTTCATCCAGTTGTTTGGCGTTCTCGTGCTCCTCCTGGGACTCTGGGGGACCACGATCATGATCGACCGATCAATGGCACCTCTCGATGAACTTCCCGATCCGATCGGGGAAGAAATCACGCCAACACTCACCTTTCCCGCCGATATCAATTTGACCCATGAGGACGGTCGGACCATGAACGTCATCCTGATCACCCGACCGTCTTCGGAACAGCTTACGATTCAGCGAAAATCGGACGGAAGGACTTTTATCCTCGACCTGAATATCCTTACCCCGGCCAGTGTCGACGAGATGAGAAAATATACCCTTGCGAGCGAGTCCGATTCCCTTCAAGCGATGATCGATGGTTTTCAGGGGCGCCTTAGACTTCCGGGAAGGCGCTTTGAACTGCCGCATCGCGGCACCCTCGTCAGCACCGGGGACGGATAGCAGTTGCCGGGAAAGCGCGAACAAGGTATGATTAACCTTTCTTAAACTTTCCAATGAGCGTCCCGCACCGCTTTCTGAGCATCCTCCTTCCGGCAATCCTGCTACCTTCGCTCCTGCGGGGCGACTACGTTCCTGCAAAAGGAAATGTCCCCGAACCACGCCGGGAATTCCGCGCTGCCTGGATCGCCACGGTGCACAATATCGACTGGCCCTCGACCTACACGCTCACTCCAAGCCAACAGCGTGCGGAGTTGATCGGCCTTCTCGACCTCGCCGCCGAAACCGGATTGAACGCCGTCGTCCTCCAGGTCCGGACTGAGTGCGATGCTTTTTACAAATCCAATCTCGAACCGTGGTCCTGGTTCCTGACCGGAAAAATGGGCTCCCCTCCGCCGGACGGGTATGACCCCCTCGAATTCGCAGTGCAGGAGGCGCATCGTCGCGGCATCGAGCTGCACGCCTGGTTTAACCCTTTCCGCGCCAGCGCAACCGAACGTTCCCCAAAATCCTCGCAGCACATCTCAAGAACGCATTCGTCCCTGATGCTCTCAGTCGGCTCACAGAAATGGGCTGACCCCTCCTCGGACTACGTTCGCAAACGGGCGATCGCGGTGATGACTGATGTGACAAAACGCTACGACGTCGACGCCGTTCACATTGATGACTATTTCTACCCCTACCCGAAGACGGTGAACGGAAAAGTCTACGATCAGTTCAATGATTCCACCGCGTTTCGAGCTTATCAGGCCAAGGGCGGAAAGCTCGATGTTCGCTACTGGCGGAGGTCGAACATCGACAGCTTTGTTCAGGGAATGCATTCCTCGGTGAAATCGACAAAGCCATGGGTGCAGGTCGGGATCAGCCCATTCGGAATCTGGCGCCCGGGTTATCCGAGCACGGTTAAAGCCGGACTCGATGCCTATGATCACATTTTTGCCGACTCAAAAAAATGGCTCCAAAACGGATGGCTCGACTATTTTTCCCCTCAGCTTTACTGGAGAATCTATCCGGCTGATCAGAGTTTTACTGAACTCTATTCGTGGTGGTCTGAACAAAACACGCAGCGCAGGCATGTTTGGCCGGGAATCGCCTCAAGCCGAATTCTCAGCTCCGAGGACAAAGGACGCCCCTCAACAGAAACGATCAAGCAAATCGATGTGACTCGGAACAAGCCCTCCGCGATGGGCCCGGGACACATCCACTGGAGCATCAAGGCGATTAAAGAAGATCGCGGAGGATTGAGAGCACGTCTGAGGAGCTCCTACGCAGAGGGTGCGATTCCCCCGGCCTCTCCGTGGCTCGGAAGCACTCCTCCTGATCCTGTTTATGTCGCTCCAATCCGTGAGAACAGCGGGCTCACCCTCGCCTTCAAACCGGGTGCCAATGCTCGCTGGAAGATCGTGCAAATCAAGGAGGGCCAAAACTGGGTCACGCTGCGACGTTTCCCCGCGAGCCAGGAACGCTTCCGCCTCGACAAGGAGCCTGAACAGGTCGCGATCAGACATATCAGTGCCACCGGCGTTCTCTCGGTCCCGACAATTCTGCGGAAACAGTAGCGCTTTGTTCTCTTGAATGTGATTCCCCCTGCGCTTTACTTTCCCTCTCTATGATTTACTCCTTTCAAAAAACGCTCATCCTCCTTCTCGTGGCGGGAGCGCTGACCGGCTGCGACAAGGACCTGCAGGAGCGGGTCGATCGCCTCGAAGCCGAGCTTCGGGGGGTTCGCTCTGACACTCGCGATGAGGTCGCTGAGCTCAAAACACGGGTCATCGCTGCGGAGACCAGTGTCGGAGTCTCCGCCGACGGCCGTTCTTTCGATGAAAGAATCGCCGACCTCGAAGGCTCCCTGAGCGAGGTCATCGCGATGAAAGGAGCGACCAACAGCATGGTCTACCTCCGTCCGAATCTGCAAGGGCACGCCCCTCTTCTCACGGATCACGGCACTTTTCTCGTCCGCATGGAAGGGATGGATTTGAACCTGACTCAGGGTGGCTACACCGTTCATCTCAATATTGGTAATCCTCACGCCGTCGCTGTCGAGCAGTTCACCCTGACGGGGGACTACGGCGGCGGCACTCCCGAACTGGCCGAGGGCGAAGCCTACACGATCAACAATCCAAAAATCCGGGCGTGGCAGGAAACCCTGACCCCTTTCGACACGAGGGTCTCGCGGACGCTGGAGCCGTTTTCGTGGACCCCTTTTGACATCGAACTCCCCGCCGACTCACGGGACCAGCTCGAGATGATTCGCTTCTCCATGAACATCGAAAACGCCCGGCTTCAGCGGCAGGATGCCGGCGGCAGCGGGGCGAATACCTTTTCCCATATCCAGGTGGACTCGGAAGGTGCCTCAGTGCTCCGGACCGACTACGGAGCCTTCCTGATTTCGATTAAAAAATCGGAGCAAACAGATCTCGGCACGAAGCTGACACTTGAGATTGGAAATCCCTACGGCTTTACGATCAATCAGTGCCGCCTTGTCGGAGATCACGGCCCCTCCCTTCCCGAACGCGGGGAGCAGGAATCATCCGATGAATACAATGAGAAAATGAGAGCGTGGAGCGCCTCCCTGCAACCTTTTGAAGCGATGGTCTCCTCAAAGGTCGCCAGCTTCCGCTGGAATCGCACCACCATCCTGATCCCGGGAGAGTTGGATCAAGTGAAATTCCTCCGCTGCCAGCTTCGCGTCGAAGACGTGACCCTTCCTTCCGCGACGGATAAATAACGACGCGTCGTGAAAATATAGCGGAACTTGGAAAAGTTCCGCCGACGGAAGCACGCGGCGTCGCAGCCCGGAAGGCTCACGCCGTCCGCTACCCCCTTAATCACTAGGCCGATACCGGAGCCTCGACCCCATCCTTTTCATCTTCGTAGATTTTTGAGAAGAGCTGACTGATATCGTGAAGGATCAGGTAATTAATTGGGACGAGAAACAGTGTGATCACCGTCGCGAATAGAATGCCGTAACCGAGACTCACTGCCATCGGGATCAAAAATTGAGCCTGAGTCGCCTCCATCCGGATCAGTGGAAACAAACCCGCAAAAGTCGTGGCCGAAGTGAGGATGATCGCCCGGAATCTCGCCGCTCCCGCCGTGCTCACCGCTTCGAAGACACCATCACCGGCTCGACGGCGGCGGTTGATGTAATCGACGAGGACAAGGCTATCATTCACGACGACACCCGAAAGCGCCAACATCCCGAAGTAGCTGAGGAAACTAAGCGGCATCCCCCCCACGTCCTTCCGAATAAAATCTTCGATCAGGTGGCCGGCCACGGCACCGATCAATCCATAGGGAATAACCGCAATGACCATCAATGGCTGAGTGTAAGAGCGAAAAGGAATCGCGAGCATGGCGTAGATACCGAAGACAATCATCATGGCTCCGATGAGAATGCCGCCCGAGTTTTCACGCTCTTCACGCGCTTCCCCTTCAAAGCTGAAACTCATCCCCGGATAGCTCGTCAAAAGAGTCGGAATCCATTCCGCGAGATCATCTCTCACGAGATCGAGATCAACGGCCTCCTTATCGGCATCCGCTGAAATCTCCACGGCACGGTTTCGATCGATCCGCTCAATTCGCGGAAAGCTCTGCTCAATGACCGCATCAGCGACACTTGAAAATGGAACGGCGCGACCGTCGGCGGTGCGGATCATCATTGATTCCAATGCGGCAATCGATTTGCGGTCTTTCAACGGATAACGAAGCATGACTCGCACTTCATCGCGATCCCGCTGAATTGTCTGAATCTCCTCCCCGAAGAACGCCTGCCTCACCTGACGGGCGAGATCTGACATCGTCAACCCGACGAGTTCGGCCTCCGGACGGATCCGAAGTTGAATTTCCTCGCGACTTTCATCGAGGCTGTCCGCAATATCGAAAAGCCCTTCGTAGGTTTCCATGCGATCACGAATTTGAGCAGCGGCCTCGGTGAGGTGTTCCACACTTTTACCACGGAGCTGAACCTCGATAGGATCGCGCCCCCGTCCGATCTCAGCACGGAAATAGAGTTCCTTGGCCCCGACAATGCCTCCACGCTTCTGAATCTCCTCGCGCCACTCCGTCGCGAGCTCTCGCGTTCCAACCTCAATCTCCCGATCCTCCGGAGGAGTGATTTCAAACACGACCTCGCCCTGATGACTTTGCCCTGTTTTGTTCCTCGAACGGGACGAGGAGACGCCCTGCCCGCCAATACTTGAGAACACATTTTCAATCACCGAAACCCCGTCCGCACCGACATATTTCGCCTTCATGTCCATGACGATGTCTTCCATCATCATAACATACCCCTCGGTGACCTCATAAGGCGTGCCTTCCTGCATCGTAAGGCGGCAGGTCGCCCGCTCACTCTCGACGCGGGGAAAGCTGACTTGTTTGATACGACCACCCTGAAAGGCTCCCACGAGAATAACCAGGGTCCCTAAAAATACCGCGAGAACGGTGTAACGATTGCGAAGCACAAAATCCAAAGCAGGCTGAAACAGGACCCTGACAAACCACTCAACACTACCGGCAATCGCTTCCTGAAACCTTGAAAAGTAACCATAAAGCTTCGCCGCACCGCGCGTCAAAGTCTCGCCCACGAAAAACCGGAGCAAACCTTTAATCCAGCGCCGCGGACTGTGAGTAAGATGGGAAGGGAGAATCAGCTTGGATTCCACCAGCGAGAACGCGAGGACGATGATCACAATCGTCGCGATCTGAGGCATCCACGCCCCGTGGAATCCGGACATAAAAAACAGCGGAACAAACGCCAGCATCGTCGTGAGAACGCCAAAAATGACGGGAAGGGAAACTTCTTTCGTTCCGACAATGGCAGCCTCGACCGGATCCGCGATCTCCTTCTGCTTCGTGTAAATATTCTCCCCCGTGACAATGGCATCATCAACCACAACTCCTAACACAAGGATAAAACCGAAGAGGCTCACAATGTTGATTGAAACATCGACCATCGGCATGACCGCAAACGCTCCCATGAAACAGACGGGAATACCCAAAGTGACCCAGAAGGCAAGACTCGGGCGCAGGAACAGTGTCAGGAGTATAAAAACGAAGAGCATCGACTTCCAGGCCGAATCAAGAAGCGTATCGAGACGTCCCCGAACCACCTCAGACTGGTCGCTCCAATAGCTGATAAAAACCCCCGGCGGCAGCTTTTTCTGATACTCCGCCATGAACTCCTTCACTTCATCCGCAATCCGAATCGCGCTCTGATTTCCTTCCCTGAAAACGGGAACAAGAACGCAGCGGTTCCCATTCATCCGCGCGACGAAAGGATTCTCATCGAAGCCATCATTCACGATTGCGACATCACCCACGGTGACGCGGGAACCATCTTCCCGCGCGAGAAGCGTGATATCTTCAAATTGCTTCTGATTGTAGGCACGACCTTTCGTGCGCAAGGCAACTTCTCCTGAGACAGTTTCAAGCGTTCCTGCAGGAACATCGATTGAAGAAAGCCGCAAGGCCTGCGCGACCTGGTTAAATGTCAGATTGTATTTTTGCAGTGCCGTCTCATCGATTTCGATCGAGACCTCGTGAGGACGGGTTCCCTGAAGTTGCGCATTGGTCACTTCCGGGAGGTTCACGACATCGTCACGCACCTGCATCCCGAGCTGTGTCATGTCGTGCTCACTGAGATCGCCACTGATAACGACACTGATCACCCAGCGACTCGATTCCGCCGTCCGAATCACGACGTTCTCAGCATCTCCGGGGGGGAAATCTGCCAGCGCATCGATTCGCGATTCGATCAAATCCTGGACCTCCCGCATGTCATAGTCTTCATCAACCTCAACGGTGACATTACCTCCACTCGAACTGGCGGTGGAAAGCATGTCCTCAATGCCCTCGACATCTGAAATCGCCTCTTCGACCCGGATCACGACCGATTCTTCGACCTCTTCCGGTGTCGCACCACGGTAGTTCACCGTCACTGAAATCGAGCGGCTCTCGAACTCAGGGAAGACCTCGAGGGGAATTTTTTTCGAAGTAAGCGCATAGACACCTGCGAGGACAATCCCGACGAGGAGCAGATTAGCGGCGACTCCGTTTCTTGCGAAAAATGCAATCATTTCCAGTTCAAGTTGTCAGCCATTCAGGACTCTTGCGGTGAGGGCCCATCGCCTTTTCCTTTTTTACCTTTTCCACCGCCCTCTTTTCCTTTTTCCCCCTTGCTGAATGGCATTGAACCGGGGTGTCCCGTCGGTTGCTCAATCTCCGGAGTCACTCCATCGATCGTCGGCAGGACAAGGGCTCCGTTCGCCGGGTAAGCCAGCGGGGTCAGACAAATAACGTCTCCCGGATTCAGGCCGCCGCCGGACTGAGGAATCACGACTTTGTCCTCCTCAGACCAGATCGGTGAAACCTCCTGACGGCGAATCCGATTGTCCTCATCAATCACGATCACTTCCCCGCCCACTCGCACCGCTTTTCGTGGCAAAACGAAAACCCCCTCAAGCTCGCGGCCTTTCACTAAAGCATCGACGAACATCCCAATCTTGAGCGGGAAGCCAGTCTGCCCCTCCTTCCTCCGGTAAGGATCCTCTACTTCGGCGACGACGAAAAGCTGCCTGGAAAGTTCATCGATCGCGCTGTCAACACGGACAATTTTTCCCGTCCATTGGGAACGATTTTGCCCGAGTCTGCCGGAAATTGCCACGTCCGGCCCGACAATAGGTTCCGCATCTCCCCGGAACTCATCCGGTAAATCAACGAATTCAAGCTGGCGGTTTGTGAGCGGGAGTCGCACCTCCATGACATCGGTGGAAAAAGCCCGACCCAGCTGCGTGTTCGAGCCCACAAACTGCCCGACATCGACGTTCTGCTCCATGATCCGACCCGCGAACGGTGCCCTCACCTCCGTTATTTCGAGATCCCGATTCGCCTGCTCCAGCTGAGCTTCGGCGGCACGGAGGCGTGCCTCGGCTTCAAAAAGCTGAGGCTTCCGGGAAACGAATTCACTGGGTTCCCCGCTTTTGCCGAGGCGTCGCCAGTTTTCAACCGCTTGCTCGCCACGGATGACTTCTTCGTGAAGAACCCGCCTTGCCTCGGCGACGGCCCCTTCATTCACCACCACGGCGGTCTCGTAATTAACCGGATCGAGCTTCAAGAGAACTTCCCCTTCTTCAAAAAATCCCCCTTCCCGAAAATTTGGTGAAACTTCAATGACCCTCCCGCTCACTTCCGGAATGAGATTACTCGTCGTCCGCGGCCGAACGGTTCCCTGAGTCTCCAATAGTATTTGGTAAGACTCGGAGACGAGCCGCGTCGCTTCCACCTGGGTGACCTGCGGTGGCACATCAAAAGTTCTCGCCTCAGGCTTACTGAGAATAAAATACCGGGCCAACAAACCTGCCAAAACAACTATGACAAGCGGGGCCAGAATACGGAAAATCAACTTCATACAGGGAACACTTCGGATCTAACACCCGCGAGCAATAGAGGTTTCGTCAGGTAAATCAGTTACGTTTCGGAAAAGTAAAACGCCTCACATCGGCGAAATCACTTTTCGACGAGAGGATGATCAAAATCGCCGCCCAAAGCCAGATAAAGATCAACCCGATTTCGGAGTAATTCGAGTTTGATCGCAAGGAGACTGCTTTGCGCATCGAAGGCGCGCCGCTGACTGTCCAACAGGGTAATGATATCGACTAAACCCTGTTCATACTGGCTTCGGCTGAGACCTTCGGATCGCCGCGCTTCTGCTGAGGCTTCAGTGAGCGCTTCAGCCTGGCCTAAAAAGTAAGCTTCGGCTGCGAGAGCCGTTTCAACTTCACGGAACGCCGTCATCGCGGTCTCTGCGTAAGTCGAGATGAGTTCATCCTTCTCATAGTCATCGAGACGAATGTTCGCTTTCAAACGGCCACCCTGATAAAGTGGTCGCGTGAAGTTTTGACCAAGATTCCAGACCAAATTTTGAATTTCAAATATGTCGCTGAATTCATCCGTCGTCGAGGTCCCCGCCCCGGTCGTGATCGCCACAGCAGGGAGCAGCGCTTTGCGACTGGCCGCGAGTTCCTTGAGTGCAGAATCGACCCGGGCCTCTGCCGCGAGAAGATCAGGACGACGCAGGAGAAGCTCGCTCGGTAACCCGGCCGGAACTTGACGTGAGGGACGCGGGAGAGATTTCAGCGCCTCTATCTCGCCGGCGGGATAACGGCCCAGGAGCGTTTCAAGAACACGTCGCGCAGCATCCTCTTGCCGCTGCTCCGCAAGCAGGCGCGACTTCGCCCCGGCAATGTCGGCGCGGCTCAAGCTGATTTCGAGAGCGGTCCGGTCATCGGCGTCCCCGGCTTCCAATTTAGAATCAAGGATATCGAGGTTGGTCCGCAGGCTCGATAAGTTCTGCCGAATGAGCCGGGTCTGCTCCTGTGACTCAATCACTTCGAAAGCGGTTTTCGCGACATTCGCGGCGAGAGAGAGCCGCGAAGCTTCGTAGACGTTGCTCTGCGCGGTCACGAGATCCCACTGGGAGTCTCTCAAATTTTTCACCCGCCCCCAGAGATCGGCCTCCCAGGAAACATCGAGTGAAAAACTGAAATTGTTGGCGCGGACGCTTCGGAATGCTGCGCCCCGGAGGTTCTGCGAGCGGGTCGTTCGAATGCCGGTATTGACGGCGGGGACGCGATCCGATCCCGCGATACGCGCACGCTCCTGTGCCTGCTGCACCCGGGAGAGAGTCGCCGAAAGGTCGTAGTTGTTCTCGACCGCCTCATTCACGAGAGCGGTAAGTTGAGGACTCTGAAAATCAGAGAGCCATCCCGTGATCGCCGCCCCGGGGATCGTCCGGCTGCCGCCGGTCCAGGTCTCGGGCAGTTTCCCAACCATGGCGGCGGGATCTGACTTCTCCAGATTGTTCAGGACACACCCCTGCTGAAGCGCGGCCAGAATGAGGCAGACGACAAGACTAACAGACCGACACTGCAAGGTGCCGACCGGATTTTGTGACTTCGTGTTTCGCAAAGCGCTTCACTCAGGCGCGAAAGTGGTCATTTGTCGATCCGGAAATCTCACAAAAATGATTCTACCAATTTAAAGAGACCAAAGGCCACGAGTACCACCGCGACCGGAGTGACGACCGTTTTCCGATACCAGTCGAACCGTCCCATCGTGAGAAAGAACGCTGCCGAAACAAGCCCTGCCGCGATCAAAGCAAGCTCCGCGCCCAAGACAAACAGGATCAGTTGGCCGGGACTGAACTCACCTCCCGAAGGCAGATCGAGACGGGGCAGTGCGAAACCCGCGAGCAACCATCCGGCCCCTAACCCTCCGACAAAGAACGCAGGATAACGCCAGAAGTGAAACCTCTGGTGGAAGAGGCACTCGCCCGCCAGCAACACGAGGAGCGCGGCCGTAATCATCAGCATCGAGCCCGGCATCGAAACCAGCTTTGCGGCGGCCAGCGTGATCGCAAGACTGAGTCCGATCATGAAAGCGGCCAGTTGCAGGAAGACCATCCGCCGCCGCGTCGTCATCAGAAAAATGCTCACGATCAACGCGAGCGGAAAAAGCGTCGCTTTCCAAAAAGCTGCCCACCCGGCGACAAAGACACTGCCCGAACGGTTCGCCGTGCCTTTTTCCGCCACACTTTCTTCTTTTTCGGGATCGGACTCGACCGGCACCGAAGCATCGAACGGGTCCCCTTCGACCACTGGCAGGACGTTAACCGGCCGGCTGTATTCACCCGGCAAAATGACCTGCATCCGACGCGACGGCTTATCGTCTTTAATCACAACCATGACCACGGCCATGGGGCAGGTCGGTTCGAGATAGAGAAGAAACTCTGTGGAGCCGTTCGGAATCTGCCCCGTCATTTTCACGAGAACCTGCTTTTGCCGGAGCTCTTCCGGAGTGTTTTCGTCACTGGCTGTTTCAACCGAAATTTCCAACTCCGGCGATTGCTCGACCTCATCGAACATCGTGACGAGATACTCCTCCGCAAATTCGCGTGCCGCCGCCTCCGGAGGAATCTGCTCATTGAGCAAGTCATCATCACTCGGGACCACTTCCATCGCCGCGTCGAAAAGATAGGTCCCCTCTTTCGTATCCAGATGCGTGATCAACGAGACAGAAGAAACCTTGTGTGCCTGAAGCGGGAGCACCGCAAGGGAAGTGAAGAAAAGACCAGCCCCGAGGCTCGCGAGCGACGAGAGAGTAAATCTCATCGCATCCTTTTTACGGTAAAAATTCATCGCCTGCCATCCTAGCGCGACGCTCTGAGCTTGCACGCCCTATTATCCGCAGATCGGTCCGCTTGATTGCGCCAAGGCTTTCATCTTGCCTTGAGGGCCGGTGATTGACGACAGTTGCAGCAACCCAATTTTATTATGCCAAAGAAGACCGCAAAGAAATCAGAGTTTGATCGTCGTGACTTTATCCGGACCGCCGCCGGGGCTACCGCAGCAGCGGCCGCCTTCACCGGAGCAGCCAAAGGAGCCGGGGTCGATCCCTCGAAAAAGTTAAAGATTGGATTTGTCGGCACGGGCGGACGAGGCACCGGAGCCGTTGCTCAGGCACTCAGCGCCGATGACAATCTCGAATTGCACTGCATGGCCGACGTCTTTGTAGACAAGATTGACACGTCTCTCGAAACTCTCGCCAAAAATGAAAAATTCGCAGGCAAGCTTAACGTTTCCGATGATCGGAAATTCATCGGACTGGATGCCTACAAGCGCGTTCTCGACTCCGATGTCGACGTCGTTATTCTCACGACAAGCCCCGGCTTTCGCCCGCTCCACTTCCGCGCCGCGATCGAAGCAGGGAAGCATGTTTTTGCCGAAAAGCCGATGGCGGTTGATGCCGCTGGAGTGAGACATTCCTACGAAACCCTGAAGATGGCCGAGGGACGACCTCTCTCCATCGTCGCCGGATTTTGCTGGCGCTACTCACCCAGCAGGATCGAAGCCTATCGTCAAGTCATGGAGGAGGGACTGATCGGTGACATCACGAGCATTTACGCCACCTATTACAGCAATCACTCCAAACCCCATCTTGATCCCTCGCTGCGGACGGACGGGATGACGGACATCGAATGGCAGATCCGCAACTGGTACAATTACACCTGGCTCGGTGGTGGAGGACTCGTTGAGCAAGCCGTGCACAGCGTTGACAAGATCGGATGGGCGATGGGCGACCAAAATCCGATTCGTTGCCGCGCGACAGGCGGACTCGCTGCGCCACAAGTCGGGACGGGAAACATTTTTGATCACTACCACATCGCCTACGAATACCCGAACAACGTGTGGTGTCACCTCGCTTCGAGAAAGGCCCCGGGATGTCTCAATGAAAATGCTGACTACATTCGCGGCACCAAGGGAAGCCTCGTCATCGGACGGGGATCAGATCCCTACATCGAAGACAACGACGGAAAGATCATCTGGCGGTTCCGCAAACCACGCGAGGGAGAGCCTAACATGTATCAAGTCGAGCACGATGAACTCTTTGCTTCGATTCGCAGCGGGGAGCACATCAACGACGGCCAGCGCATGATGCATTCCACGATGATGGCAATCATGGGACGGATGTCGGCCCACACCGGCAAAGAAGTCACCTGGGAAGAGGCGATGGCAGCCGAAGAGGATCTCTTTGCAAACGAAGGCGGAATGCAGTGGGGCGACCCCTTTAAGCCCGGAGGCGTCCCTGTCCCCGGAGTGACCGCCATTCCCGGAATCGGTGGCGTTGAAATAGAGGCTTAACTCCAGAGTCACCCTTTCGAGGCCAGTCTCACGATCACTCGATTTTCCTCACCGAGGTATCTTGCGGCGGCAGACTGGACCTCTTCGGCGGTGACGCCTCGCATCACATCCGGCGACTTGCGGTAATTGTCCCAACCAAGCCCGACGAGTTCGTCGATTGAGGCCGACCCGGCCAATTCGCGGACGCCCTGGAGGTGGATCACCTCCTTGCCGAGCCAGGATGCCTTCGCCCGTTCGAACTCCTCCGTGGCGAGGCCCTCGCGACGCATCAGTTCGATCTCAGAAATCATTTCCTCCTGCACCAGATCAAGCTTCTCGGGAGAGGTTGAGGCATAGAAAATAATCATCCCCGGCTCAAGTCCGACGAGTCGCGTTGACCCGACCGAGTAAGCCAGTCCCAGCTCCTCCCGGATCCGGATGAAGAGGCGCGAGGCCATGTCGCTGCAGGCCTCGTCGATCAGCTCCAGCGCAGGATTGTCTTCATGGACGAGGTCGACCGTCTTGAACCCGATGAGTAGAACCGCCTGTTCCTTCTCATGCTCCAAGTCAATGATGCTGCCCCCGGCCTCCGGCCAAGTAACATTGAAAGGCTCGGTGAATTCCCGCGACCCGATCGCAAGGTCGGATTCAAAGCGAGCTCTAACCAGATCCTCCGTCCGATTGAGATCCAGATCGCCGAAAACTCCGACAACTCCATTCCCTCCGCGAACAAGACGCTCATGCAGAGAAATGACATCAGCTCTCCCGATTCGACCGAGTGAGGATTCTGTTCCACTCACTTCAAGCCCGTAGGGATGATCACCGTAGATCGCCTTGCGGAGACTCTTCATCGCGACTGAAAAAGGGCGATCCCGCTCCGCCTTGATCTGCGCCAGCTGAAACTCTTTCTCCTTGCCGACGACTTCTTCAAAGAAAGCAGGCTCAAGGAGGGTCTCTCCTAACAAATCAACGACTAGTTCAAGATCAGGACGCATCGCACTCAGGGAGACTCCGAAGGTGTTGTTCCCAACCGAACTTCCGATTCCTCCGCCGACTGATTCAATCCGATCCGCGAGAGAAGCCGCCGACTGCCGCTTCGTATCTTTCACGAGCAGCTTCGACATCAAGCGGGTCAGCCCCTGAAGCGGCTCACTCTCCGCAAGAAGACCGCCGCGGAAAACACCCGTCCCCTGAACGAAGGGCAGTCGATGATCAGCGAGGAGCAAGACCGTGAGCCCGTTCCCAAGTTCAACTTTCCGAATTTCTTCGGAGCGTTTTGCAACCGAACTTTTCTTATTTTCCGAAGATGCCTCTTCTTTCGGAACGAGGCTGACCCTGCTGAAACGATTCGGAGTCAGATACTCTTTCGCAACGCGTTGGAGATCGGTCAGGGCGACTTCCTGAAGATCCCTCACGTAGTCTCTCGTGTAGTCCAAATTACGCGTCAGGAGCCAGTTAGAACCGAGATCAGACGCCTGCCCCCTCATGTCTGATAGCGTCGAAAACTGAGAAGCCAGCGCCTGGTATTTCGCCTTTTCGAGTTCCTCACCGGTGCCTCCCGCTTCAGCAAAGCGCTCCAACTCGCGAAGCACCGCCGCCTCTGCGTCCTCCACTTTTTCACCTTCGGTGTCGAAGCTCACGATAAACTGGCCGGGAAAGGAAGGAGTGTAGGCGTAGGCACCCACCGAATGAGCGAGCTGCTTCTCTTCGCGGATTTCGCGGTAGAGGCGTGAACTTCGTCCATCACCGAGAATCGAAGTAAGCAAGTCAATCGCCGGCACGTCAGGATGGCTTCCGTCCGGAATCGGCCAGGCGAGTCGGCACCGATGGAGGTCGGTCGGGAACTCGACCCGCTCCTGACGAATCCCCTGCTGCACCGGCTCGGTCGGGATCACGACCGGAGAACGACGCCGCCTTTCGTGACCGCCCAGTTGCTTTTCGATCGCCGCGACGACCGCTGCGCTGTCCACATCACCGGCAATGACGATGAAGAGATTGTCGGGTGAGTATTTCTCCCGGTAGTAAGCGTAAAGCTCGTCTCTTGAAAGTTGATTGAAAAGGTCGAGGTGACCGATCACGGGATATCGACAGGGATGATTCGTGTAAGCGGTATTAAAAAGGGCGCGGCTCAAGACCTGCTCCGGATTATCCTCCCCCATCGCGATTTCGCGACGGATCACATCTGATTCATTCGCAAATTCATCTTCCGGCAACTGGGCAAATCCCACGACATCGCAGAGAACATCGAGACAAACTTCAGTTCCGCTGGAGGGGACGTCAATCCAGTAAACGGTCCGGTCGAAAGAGGTGTATGCATTGATATACCCGCCCTGCGCCTGAACCGTCTGCGCAATCTCATTGGCGTCACGACGCTCCGTTCCTTTAAAAAGCATGTGCTCAAGGAAGTGTGACAAGCCCGCACCGAGCCAGCTTCCCTCGTGAATACTGCCGGCACGGCACCAAGCCTGAAGACTGACGACCGGAGCCGAGTGATCCTCTTTGACAATAATTTCCAAGCCATTCCCGAGAGTCCAGACACGGGCGGAAGTGGAAGGGAAATCGAGCGATTCCGGGTGTCCCTTCAAATTTCGGTCGGCTTGGCAGGTTGATTTCCGCGAGCGGGCGGGTCGCTGTCATTTCCCGACTCGCCCCGGCGAATCACTTCGCGGGACGGCTTAAACGGAGTCATTAATTCCTCGCGCAGGTTCACAACACCGACAAAATCAGCAGGTGAATCTTCCTCGGAGCGCCCGAAGGCCCCGGCATCGATCAACTGAAAAACGAGAACCCCGATGTCTTCGCCGGTTTGAACTCCCCAGGAATCCAAAACCGTCACCGCCATCGAACCAAACTCACGCAGGGCATGATTCACCACTCCTTCGAGCAACTCAGGACCGCTGACATGGCGGTGCTCTTCGAGTTCGTCTTCGCGCAACTTGATGACCGTGTGATCGAGCGCCTCCCGGAGAAAGTGGTAGGCATCGACTTCAAACCGCTTGTCTTTAGAGACGATCAATTTGACGGCTTCGTCGAAGTTCGGTTTTTCCATGAGTGCGGCGCGAGAGGACCCTTACCTCTTCGCTAAAAACGCCGAGCGAGTCAAGGGCAAAGCGGAATTGATCATTGCCACGTTCCGGAATAGAGGACAAAACATTAGGCAACAATCGGAGTTCAATCCCAAAGATGAAACGAAGCATGCGATTTCAAACAAAACTGGTCATCACGCTGGTCATGGCGGTGATCGGGGTGACGGTCGCACTGATGACGGCGACAGAGATGAAAATCCGCCAGACTTATGTGAATCAGTTTTCCACTGAGTTTGAGATTCTCCTCGAAGGGCTGGAGCAGTCACGAAAAAGCCGTAGCGAAGAGTTCATGACCCTCTGCCGCAGTCTCGCGGCGCACCCCTTTGTTGTCGAAACGTTAAAAGATGGGGAGGCCGCTGATCAGATGCCGGAGTTCTGGAAGCAGTACACAGCCGAGTTGAAGGAAATGGAACCTTCCCGCCAGACATCGGGTCCGAATCCACAGGCAAGCACCGGCCGTGCCGGGCCCGCTCAGGATGTGATCAGCAAGCTGGGAATGGTGGCCCTGATGAGTCCGGATGGGTCGGTCACTCCACTCGAACATCCTCGCACTCCGGAGACGCGACGCGGCAAATTCAGACGGGCGAATATTCCGAGGGAGAAGGCGGCGGCAGCTTTTCAGGAGTTTCTGAAAAGCGATGCGCAACACACTCTCTTTCTCCCGGTGGAATATGAGGGCCGCAAACCGACAATGCAGGAAATGGTGAGCACCCCGGTGGTGGACCCTGACACCGGAGAGACAATCGGATTATTTCTCCGCGCCTCGTCTTCTGAAACGGAAGCGGAGCGATCACTGGAGCGCTACCAGGAGGAATTTGGAATTCATCGTCGCATCAAGAGCGGGATTTATCTGGGTGGCGAAGTCTATTCGCGCACTCTCGACGAGACGTTCACTGCCAGTCTCGGCGAATCCATCGCAAACTTTCTCAAGGCACCGCTCAGGGAGGGCGACGAAAGCCGCTTCGAAACCTCTCTCGAAAACGAAGAATACTTGGTTTATGTCGATCAAATCAATGAGGATACGGTCTTCTCTCCAGCTTACCAGATCGCGGCTTTTCCGATCACGGGCTTGAAAGCGGATCTCGCGGAATTTCGAATCCGCGGCAGCGGCATTGGTGCCATCGTTTTGCTGGCATCGATCGGGATTGCGTTTCTTCTCGCTCGTAATCTCGCCGGCCCGATCAACGAACTCGCCAGGGGGACGCAGGCGATCCGGAAAGGCGACTTTGATCATCGTGTCGCCGTGAAGTCATCGGACGAGATTGGAGAGTTGGCGGCTTCCTTTAATGAAATGGCGGAGGAATTGAAGCAGAAGGCGCTCTACCGCGAACTTCTCAGTAAAGTCAGCGATGAAACCGTGGCACAAGCGCTCGTGAGCGGCTCTCTCGATCTCGAACTGGGCGGGGAAATCAAAGAGGTCTCGGTCCTTTTCTGCGACATTCGCGGTTTCACCCGCCGAACAGAAACGATGCACCCGAGTGAGGTCATCAGCATGTTGAATGATCACATGACAGCGATGACTGATCTGGTGAGGAAACATAAAGGGGTCGTCGATAAGTTTGTCGGTGACGAAATCATGGCCGTTTTCGGAGGCCTTAAATCCTATGGCAACGATGCCGCCAACGCGGCCGCCTGCGCGCTCGAGATGATCGAACAGCGCCAGCGTTTAAATCAGTCGCTGGAGACGGAAGTTGAGATCGGCATTGGCGTGGCCACCGGAGAGGTCGTGGCCGGCTGCATGGGGTCGGTCGATCGGCTGAACTACACGGTCCTCGGTTCGAGGGTAAATCTCGCCGCGAGACTTTGCAGCGCCGCAGGACCGATGGAGGTCGTGACCGATGATGAAACCATTCATCGCATCGAACCCTCTCCCGAAGCCGAGATGATCCCCGATTTAGTTCTCAAGGGATTTTCAAAGTCTGTGCAGGCATTTCGGCTCCGATCCATGGCCGAAGCAAACGTGGAAACCGTCGTGCCGGCGGGGTCCTGACGCCGATACGGGCCGCTAGCTATTTGCAGGGCGGCGGAATCGACTCCAGATTGATTGATGGCATTTATCATCAACGGCGAGCGCATCGAGGATTCAGAACTGGAAGAGGAGTTCGAATCCATCAAAGAGCACTACCAGAACATGGGCGAAGTCGTCTGCTGTGATCGAGACGATGAATTTTGGACCTATGCGAAAGACAACGTCATCAATCGGACCCTTATCGAGCAGAAATCGAACGAAAAATACGGCCCCATTGATGATGCGGAAGTTCAGTCCCGATTTGAAGAGCTAAAAGCTGAGCACGGCGGTGAGCGCGAGTTTCTCGACAACACCGGTTTCAATGCCGGTGACATCCCCATGATTCTCCGCAAATTGAAAAACAGCATGACGATTGATCGCTATCTCAATGCGGAGATTGATGAGTCACTGACGCCGACTGAAGCGGAAATCGCCGATTATTATGATCGGAATAAAGATCAATTCATGACCAAGGAGGAAGTCCGCGTCAGTCAGATCTTCATTGAACCCTCAAGCCAGGAAGCGGCCGAGGAGGCTTACAAGGCACTCCGCGACCTCCGGGAAGAGCTCCTCGAAGGGAAAGACTTCGACGCGGCCGCCAAAGAGCATGGCTCAGACAGCAGCAGAGAGATTGACCTCGGCTTCATGAAACAAGGAGAGACGATGCCGGAGATTGAATCGATCACTTTTTCGATGCGGGTGAACGAGATCAGCCCGGTTATCGCGACGCATTACGGCTTTCACGTTTTCAAAGTGACTGATCGCAGGAAACCACAGCTTATGCCGCTGGAAGAGCTCGACGGCATTGCCGACCACGCCGGGCTGGAGAAAAGGAATCTCGTGATCGAAAAGGTGATCGAAGCGATCAAGTCAGAGAGCAAGATCGAAGAAGTCGCCAGCGAGGCAACCCACTAAGAAGGTGGGAGATAAATGTTCCACGACGGCTCGCGAACAAAGGAGCAGGCGACTGTCAGCACAATCAAGAAGCGTTTGACCCTCCTGCGAAGGAGGTGAATAAACGAGGCGCAGATAGGTCGTGCCGTATTCGATCCGAAGATAGGCGGCAGTCTCTTCGATCTCTTTTTCTCTCATCCCGGAAAGGATGAAGCGCTCCCCCGCCATGGGGCCTTCCGGAACAATAACCCCTTCGCGAAGCAGGCGAGCCGTTGCCTCAGCTCCGCCCATGGAATCGGGAATGACATGGGCAACGCCGAGAGCGGCGAGCGCCTCTGACATTTGAGCGACGTTTTTGGCATTCTGAGTCGCTGCCGCCTTCTTCGCCGACTCGCGAAGCCGGGAAACCGTGGGAATCGCAATCGCCGAAATAATTCCGATCACAGCAACGATCAGAAGTAACTCGGTAAGAGAGAGTCCTGCCCGTTTCGCCGAGGCTTGATCGATGGGTTTTCGCATTACCGAAAGTTTTTCAGAATTATTAGAAGAATCTTGAATTAACACGTATTTAAGATATTTTGCAATTACTTGGAAGGTAAAACTATCTTAAAAATAAGGTATTTTCCATAAATCGACCTCATTCACTCTCCCAGTTGGCCGTGACAGTCCCCAAACAGTCTTTATTTAACGGCCCATTATTTGCGTTGGGAGCGTTTTCCCTCGCTGCATTCGCGGCCTATTCGGGGGAGGAAATATCAACACACATTCGCTTCACCAACCTGTCTGAATCGACTCAATTCGGCTTGCAGTCGGATTACGTCAAGGACATCACGCAGGACAAAAGCGGAGACGTCTGGCTCGCGACGGATGCTGGATTAGCCCGTTTTGACTACTGGAGAGCGACTCACTACCTCAGTCAGGAAAGCTCGGGAACCCAGGGCGGGATCACCAACATCACTGCAGTCGCGACCAACTCAAAATCACTGGGACCGGTCTGGATCGGAACCTTCGGCGGGCTACTGAAGATGGACCAGCGCAAAAATAGCTTCTCCCGTTACAGCCGGGCCTCCGGCCATCAACTCGCAAGCGATCAGATTACCGATCTCTCTATCTCAGACGATAGCCTTCTCTGGATCGGAACCAGTGAAGGACTCTGCTCGATGGATCTGGCCTCTGAGAGAATCCAACCGATCGCGGGCGAACTCTCGAGCGAGGCCATCTCTTTTGTTTCCTGCCTCAGCGACGGCGATGTTTGGGTAGGCACCGAGTCGGGAAAACTGTTCCAGCGCGCTCCGGGTAGCGAGACCTTTGAAATGCAGTGGGCAACCACGGTCGCGATTACCTGTGTGGTAAAAGACGCTGACAATCAGCTCTGGATCGGCACGTCAGGCAAAGGATTATACCGAAGAGAAACCCCCGATTCCAAGAGCACCCAACCCGTCTCGCTGGATGCAAAATCCATCACCGCACTTCATCTCGACAGCAAAAATCGCAACGTCTGGATCGGCACGAGGAGCGGTGTCGCGGTTTACTTCCGCAGCGAAGATACTTTTGGCTGGTTCAAGCACTCCCCTCACCATGGCGAAAGCCTCGCGAATAATCATGTCACTTCCATCTTTGAAGACTATGGCAAAATTCTCTGGATCGGAACCGCCAACGGCGGAACGAGTCGCTTCAGCCTTGATCAGGAATGGTTCACTCACATCCGCTCGAACCCGGATCAGAAAAACGGATTACCTGACTCCACGATTCAATGGACGGGAGTCGGCCCTAACGGAAAAATTTGGTTCGGGACGAGGAAGGGCCTCGCCTCCTGGGACCCGCAGTCGCTGAAATTCGAACCGGTCGGCGATTCACTTGCGGAGAGAGATGATTGGATCACGGCACTTCTCTGGGATAAAAAGGGGAATCGCTGGATCGGTAAACGGGGAGGCGGGCTTGTCAGGATCTCTCCGGGCGGCAAGGAAACCTTCTTTCGTCACGACAAGGACATGCGGGGCTCAATCGGCCATGACAATATTTCGACAGCTTTTGAATCGAGTGATGGAACCCTTTATGTCGGGACATTCGGAGCGGGGGCCTATCGCTTCGATCACGAAACCGAACGATTCACCCGCCTCAACAATCCTTCGAACTCGGCCGGAAATTTGGTTCAATCAATCACTGAAAATTCCGAGGGCGAGATCTGGGTATCAACCGACACCGATATTTCAATTCTCCCGAAAAACGCGGAGGCCCTTATCCCCTTCGAAGAGCTTTTCCCGAATGCCCAGAAGCTCTCTTCTAAAGGGGCCGTTGCGATTCTTCAGGACAGCAATGGAGTAGTTTGGATAGGGAGCGAAAATCAAGGCCTCGATCGCTTCAATCGCAACACTGGTGCCGTCGCGAACTTCAATGCCGCAGTCGACGGCCTGCCGGACAATCAAGTGCAATCACTGATCAAAGATGGCAATGACCTTCTTTGGATCTCGACGAGGACCGGCATCGCTCAGCTCAACGCGATGCAAAACGACTTTCGCCTCTTCACACCCGAAAATGGTCTTCAGGAAGATGGCTTTACTCCCCGCGCCGTTGTCAAAGCGGTGAATGGATCGCTCTATTTTGGTGGCATTGACGGCTTCAACATCATTGATCCGAAAAATTTGCCGAAATCCGAAGCCACACCGATTCCGATTCTCACCGGTCTCGACTACTTCGGCGAAGAGGTTATCCCGCAGCCCGGGGGAATTCTCGAAAAAAGCATGGCCGCGACGTCTGAGTTCAGCCTCCCCTTTGACGAGCGAAGCCGTTTCGCAATCCACTTTGGAGCGCTTGATCGCAACTCGCCTACGAAAGGGTATTTCCGATACATGCTTTCTCCTCTGGAGACCGATTGGATTCCCGCTCCCGATGATCGACGGGTTTCCTACACAGGCCTTCCGCACGGAGATTACACCTTTCAATTGCAGAGTTCTCTCGATGGCAAAAACTGGCCGGATATCGGCGCGGCAAAAGTCCGGATCGACATCACTCCCCCATGGTGGGATGAAACGTGGTTCAAGTCCTTTGCCCTTTTCACCTTGCTTTGCTCCACGATCCTTCTAACCAAGGCGATTATTCGCTCGCGCCTGAAGCAACTCCAGCGAAGAGAGCAACGCATCACCGCTCAGCGGGACCGGGCTGAGGCCGCCCTTGCCCGCCAGCTTCAAAACCGACTCCTCATTGAAAGAACGGCAACGGAACTTCACAAAGAAGTCCGCGAAGATCAGATCCTCAACGACCCACTCGAAGACATCACCGAGCAATTTGGTGCCACTCACTGCCTCGTGCACCGCGTTTCCCAAACCCTGATTGAAAATGAAGACGGTGACCCCGAACTACGTCTCAGCCGAATCGGCTACTTCGGCAACCTACCCCATCAACCGGATGGAGTAGCCCCCTCTCTCAATGTTTCCGACCCAATCATCAGGACAATCCTCAAGTCTGACGGGCCCGTCGTGATCTCAAAATCCAATCTAATCCCGAAGTCGATTCGGGATCGCTTCGATGATGACACGAAGATCTCTTTCATTTCCGCACGAACGAACTTTCTGGATGCGGCGAACGGCTTTGTGACCCTCCTTTGTGTCGGCGAAACCAAAACCTGGACCTCGGAAGACATCAAGCTCCTTGAAGCCTTGACCGGTCAGTTCGGCATTGCAATCGCTCAGCTTGATACCGCAGAGACCGAAGAGAGATATCGCAAGCATCTCGAAGAAGCCAAGCACGGAGCCGAAGTCGCGAACCGGGCGAAGAGTGACTTCCTCGCCAAGATGACTCACGAGCTGAGAACCCCTCTCAACGCCATCATCGGATTTTCTGAAATCCTTGGAGAAGACAAAACACTGAACCCTCGCCAGCGTGAGACCCTGGACATCATTAACAACAGCGGAGAACACCTTCTCGATGTGATTAATGAAATTCTTGATCTCTCGAAGATCGAAGCCGGCAAGATGGAGAGAAACACTGAGGCCTTCGCCTTTGTCCCGATGCTGAAATCGGTCTACGAGATGCTTTCCATGAAAGCGGAAGCAAAGCGCATTGCGTTCAACTTTTCAGCGGGTTCGATCATGCCCGGTGATGTCATGACGGACCGCAGCAAGCTTCGGCAAATTCTGATCAACCTCATTGGAAACGCGATCAAATTCACCGCTCAGGGCGGCGTCAGCCTTTCGGTCCGAACTGTCCCAATGACCGAACCGGTGGAAATTGATCAGCGCATGCGCCGGAACATCCGGATCGAATTTGAGGTTAAAGACACCGGACGCGGCATCACCGAAGATGAAATCCCGAAACTCTTCGAGCGCTATTCCCAAACCGAGAGCGGTCGCCGCTCATCGGAAGGAACCGGTCTCGGACTTCCCATCGCGCGCAGTTTCATTCAACTTCTGGGGGGCGATGTGATCGTGGAATCAGTCTTCGGTGAAGGAACGACTTTTCGCTTTTACGTGGAATGCGAGGAGTTAGCAACCGCCGCGGCTGAAGAGCGCCAACTCAGCACAATTCTCGATGAATCGAGCGCTCAACGAATCATCGGCTTCGACTCACCAAGGGAAGAGATCCGAATTTTGATCGCCGAAGATCAACCCACGAACCGCCTTCTCCTCAAGAAGATTCTCGCCAAAGCCGGGTTCTCTCTCGCCGAGGCGGTGAATGGCCAGGAAGCGATCGAGATGTGGCACGACTGGAAGCCACACCTCATTCTCATGGACGAGGACATGCCGATCAAAAAAGGCAGCGAAGCGACTCGCGAAATCAAAGCACTCTCGGCCGCAGGAGAGGATCCGATCATCGTTTCCCTTACCGCCTATGCGCTTGAGCAGGCGAAGATCAGCGCCCTCGAAGCGGGTTGCAATGACTTCGTCGCGAAACCGTTCCGATCACATGAACTCTTCTCCGTGATCTCAAAGCACCTCGACCTTCAGTATCAGTTTAAGGATATCGCTTAACGAATGTCAGGCCCCTCAACCTGATACTGGCCGGCGACTTTATTGGCAATGCACGGGCCGCTTGCTTCCGCCCATACCGCAAAATGGTCACTCGCCTTGTGAGCGAGAAATGCGTCACGATTGGTATAGAGTTCGTAAATCGCAAACTTGTCGGGGTCGTCGACATGACGTGACCACTCCCATTTGAGGCAATCAGGCTCCTCTTTGGAATGACTCCCGTTGGCATTGAGCGCCGCGATCAAATCATCGGCTTTTCCGGGGACGGCTTCTATCGTGACAACAACGGCAAACATGACCGTTTTTTAATGCGATATCCCCTCCTCTGCAAGCTCCGGCGTTGCCTTTCGTCTCCGCTCCCGCGATCGGAGAAAGATGATCGCGACGACCGTTCCAATGACGCCTCCGAGATAACTTGAGTTGTGAATGTAGCCCACGGTCATGAAGGCATCAAAATCCTGCACCGCCATCGCATCCATCCACTCCAGCCAACCCGAAGCGTAGCCGGTCGTCCGCCTCCATTGACCGTAAAGCCAGCCGAAACAGGCGACCAGAAACGAGACCGAAAAGACAATCACAAACGCCGTCGCAAACTCACGGAGTGGCGGGAGCCTCCGTCCCCGCAGGATCGAAACTCTTGCCATCGACCAGGCGATAATGGCTCCAACCCACCAGGTCGCGAGAAAGCCGATAATCCCGGCAAAAGCTCTTGGAGAACCACCTTCCGGCTCTGCGTAGGCAAACTGGTAAAACTTAAACCGGGTGAAGTACTCTTCCGAAATCGTGTAGGTCACCTGGTCGTGCAAAACCCCGTAGAAGCCGGCGATGACTGCTCCGGCAAGGGTGATCAAGGTCATGGCACCGAGATCCCGAAACGATATCCGGGGGACCACGAAACGGAGGAAATTCATGCACCGGATCTCAGAGTTGAATGGGAAATCGCGCCGTCCGAATCTTTTACAAATTCAACGACGCTTCCGATCCGGAAACTCCTGCCAAGCCCTAGAATCCCAGTCCGGGAGGCAGGCCGAGTCCGGCGGTGAGCTTACCCATCTCTTCCTGATTGAGAGCCTTGCCCTGCTCGATGGCCTGCTTCACCCCACTGAGAACGAGATCTTCAAGCATCTCGACATCGTCCGGATCGACCACCGCAGGATCGATCTTAATGGAAACCACATCACCGGCTCCGTTCGCAATGACCGTCACTTTACCTCCGCCCACCGAGGCTTCGAATTCTTTGTCCGCCAGCTCCGCCTGCATTTCGCCCATCTTTTTTTGCATCTGCTGGGCTTGCTTCATCATTTTAGCAATATTCATATGTCGTCTCTTTCTTGGGTGTTAGGATTTAATGACTCGCGCCTGAAAAACGTCGAGCGCTTCTATGATCAAAGGGTCTTTCTTTAAGTCATCTTCGCCTTTTTCCGTGACAGGAGCGGGAGCGGGCTCCGCAATTGGCTCCGGCTTCGGAACGGCTTCCGCGACCGGCTCCTCCTCTTCGATCACCATTTCGGAAGGCTCGATTTCGTCCCGAACTTCAATGAGAAGCTCGACAGGCCCACCCGCGAGAGTGCTAATGGTCCCGGTCATTTCCTTTTCGTATCGAGACAAGGACTCACGGAAAAAACGCTGCTCCGATGAAAACCCAATCATGAAGCGATTGCCTTCGTGACTGATAAACTGCGCGGCGGCAAGCCACATTTCAAATAACGGACGCTCTTCGATGAGGGTCTTTTGAGCCGCATCCCAGAGTGCCGCACCGGAAAGTGCCCCCGAAAAAGCGGGCGCAGCGGGTGTGGATACTTCGACAGGCTCGGAAGTGGCTCCCGGGGCCGGTTCAGGAATCGCCATAGCTGAATCCTCAGGCTCAACTTCGGTGACAACCGTGAGAGCTGCGGGTACGACAGGATCTGATGGTGCCTGAATCTTCGCGGAAGAATCAGACATCGCGGCAGGAACCTTTTCCTGCGCGACAGGGGAAGGCACCGGAAGTTGGCTCGATGCATTCGCGGCCGTGGAAATCATCGCAATGACATCATCGATCGACGCCTCACCCAGCGTCTGAATTGCTTTGATGATTCCGATTTCAAAATGGAGCTTTTTGTTCGGCGCCCATTTCATTCGTGAATCGGTCTCTGCAAAAAGATCGATCAGCTTCAGCAGTCGCTGCGTGTCGAGAAGCGCAGCCTGCTCCTGAATCGCTTTCAGAATATCTGCGGGGGTCTCGCCGGTCTTTGCTTTCGGATCAACCTGGAGAAGGAGCACATTCCGATAATGACTGATAAGATCTGAAAGAAGCTTGGAGAGATCTTTCCCGGCGTCACTGTGAAGATGAATAGACTCAAGCGCGGCAGAGTTGTCGCATCTCAGAATCTGACCAGCGAGATCGGAAATCGACTCTGCGGAGTTAAATCCAAAGATCTCGAGGACACTAGACTCCTCGATTGTATTCCCGCAGAACGCCACGAGCTGATCCAGCATCGACTGGGCGTCGCGCATCCCGCCCTCCGCGCCTTTCGCAATCGCGAAAGCAGCCATCTCATTTAAAGTGATCCCCTCTTCACTGGCAATGAACTGAAGATGTTTTGCAATAATGTCCGTGGGAATGCGACGGAGATCAAAACGCTGACAGCGACTGATGATCGTCGGGAGAATTTTCTGGGGTTCGGTCGTCGCAAAGATGAACTTTACGTGAGGAGGAGGCTCCTCCAAAGTCTTCAGTAAAGCATTGAAGGCCGGCGTCGAGAGCATGTGGACCTCATCGATGTAGTAAATTTTGAACTGCCCTGAACTGGGGGCGAACTTCACCGTCTCGCGCAATTCACGAACATGATCGACGCCATTGTTCGACGCTCCGTCGATCTCGAGAACATCAAGACTATTGCCCTCGGCAATCTCCACGCAGATGGGGTCATCGGGATCAAAAGTAGCGCTGGGACCGTTCGGGCAGTTCAGCGCTTTCGCCATGATCCTCGCCATTGAGGTCTTTCCCGTCCCTCTGGGACCCACAAACAAATAGGCCTGAGCAAGACGCTCTTTCTCAATCGCATTGCGCAGAGTCTGCACGACATGATCCTGCCCCAGCACGTCTTCAAAAGTGCGGGGACGATATTTTCGGGCAAAGACTTGGTAGTTGCTACTCACGCCCCCACTTTAGAGAAGATTCGGGGAAGGAAAATGAAGAATCAGAGAAATTTCACCCCTCTTTGTGCTTTTTGAAACGGCGGAGTGTCTCATCACGCTCGGTCTTGTGATCGACAATCGGCTCCACGTAGTCGCCACAGAGTTTCGGACTCCCCTCGGGCGGCTTCGTGAACCGCTTTGGGTCTACTTTCTCCAGCTCCGGCACCCAACGCTTGATGTATTCCCCATCCTTGTCGAAACGCTCCGTCTGAGTCCAGGGATTTTGAATTCGAAAATATGGCGCCGCGTCGGCTCCGGTCCCGGCCGACCACTGCCAGCCCCCGTTGTTATTGGCAATTTCGCCGTCGAGCAAATATTGCATGAAATGCGCTTCCCCATGCCGCCAGTGAATGTGCAGGTCTTTCGTGAGAAACATCGCTGTAATCATCCTGACGCGATTGTGCATGTAGCCGGTTTCCCTGAGCTGGCGCATCCCCGCATCAACGATCGGATAACCGGTCCGACCAGCCTTCCATCGCTCAAACTTGTCATCCTCCCCCGGATCATCCCAGTTCAATCCCCGCCAGCCTTCATTGAAATCAGTCTCCAACACCTCCGGAAAATGATGAAGAATCGCCATGAAAAACTCGCGCCACGCGAGCTGTTTTTGAAACGTGTGAATCGAACCACGAACCGACTCAGATCGCGCGGCACCACGGGCTTCCTCGGCTCGGCAAAACACTTCCCTCGCTGAGAGTGTGCCGTAGCGAAGATCCGCGCCGAGATGGGACGTCGCGTCCGCCGCAGGATCATTTCGCATCGACTCATACTCGCCGAGGACGCCTTCGACCGCACTCTTGAGACGATCGCGCGCGGCCTTTTCACCGGGCTCGCGGAGCAACTCTCCCTCAAATTTCAATCCCCAGTCCCCGACCGCGGGCACCTCGCCTTTGCGAACAGTCGTCAGAGTCTGAATCGTCCTCACGGTTTTAACCCTTTCCGGCTTCGTTTGATCAAACCAGGTTCGGGAGTAAGGCGTGTAAACTTTGTAGGGATTCCCCGATCCAGTCAGGACTTCGTCGGGCTCGTGGAGCACGACGTCTTGAAAGTCGTGAAACTCGATGCCTTTTTCACGGCACAGTTCCTTCACCCGCAGTTCAATTTCCCGCCCGTAGGGATCGGGGTCGCGGTTGAGGTAAACCGCCTCCGCCTTGCTTTCGTCGATCAACTGCCGCAACTCTTCGACGGCATCGCCACGTCGGAATATTAATCTCCCCCCGGCATGATCCACGTTTTTCGAAAGCGATTCAAGACACCCGCAGAGAAAAGCCTGACGGGCAGGACCAGTCCAGTGATGTTCTCCTTTCCAATCCGAGGGGATATAAACCGGGAGCACCTTTTCGGAGTCAGTCGTCGCATTCCAAAGCGCCGTGTTGTCGGAAAGACGGAGATCACGACGGAACCAGTGAATCACATTTTGATAGCGGGCCATAAACTGGAATCTTTACGGCGATCACGCCAAATCGGACGAAGCATCAACTTTGAAGGAACTGCCTTGAACGCTCGAACCACCCCTTGCCCGAGTCCCCGCCAAGCGCCTCCCATTTTACCCCGGAAAGATCACGATAGAATTCGGCCCTCTCCGCGAATCCCCGCTTCGCTGCTCCGTCGGCAAGAATGATGGACTTCTCGCGAATTCCCTGAGCAATCATCTTCCTCTGCTTTTCAGTGTAGTCACTTCTGAGATGAGCCTTCATGAGTGCGTGAACCCGAAAGCGATCCATCGCCGGAGTGACGGCCGACAATTGATCATCGTGGCCGGCATTCTTGCGAACCAGTGGCTCCGAATCGACGAGACCGATCTCATTCTGTGAACAAATCCGCAGCCACAGTTCGTAATCTTCGCAAACGCGGAAGCTCTCGTCGAACCCGCTCACCCTATCCCACAATTGGCGTGCGAGCATGACACAGGATGGACCAATCGAGCACCGCTCAATCGAAGCGGCGAAAAGATCACCGCCACCCTGTTCCCAGTGACGGGGCTTTTTCACCTCTACCTCATGCCGATACCAGCTCTCGTGGACCTGGGAAATGAGAGATTCAGGATGTTCCTCATGCCACCGCCATTGTTGTGCCAACTTCTCCGGCAACCACTCATCATCCGAATCAAGAAAGCAAAGCCAGTCCGCAGAAGTTGCCGCCACGCCCGCGTTTCTTGCCGCAGCGGGCCCTCGATTGCCGGGCAACTGCCTCCATTCGAATCCTAGTTCCGCGGCTAAGCCGGAACATTCAGACATGTCACCAGACGAGGCGTCATCGACGATCACCACCTCGTGAGGTGACCTCGTCTGACCGGCAATGCTCATCATGGCCCGAATCAGAGGAGTCCTTCGATTGAATGAGGGTATGACCACAGCAACAGTCGGCATAGTAACCTTATGATGGTCTCTTTTCAGTTGCTTCGCGATCTGAATCGTGGAGTGGTTTCAAACAAGCGAGTAAAAAATCAAAGATGAGTGAATCCAATGATCAGCCTGAATCCCCGGAGGTGCCGCCGCCACCTCCGATCATGCCAAAACCGGATATCATCGATCCCCGCTCACAAGGCCCCACCTATGGCGGCGACGAAAAAAAGTCAAAGCGCTCACGGAAAGACAAAAAGCGTTCTCATCCACTTGACCCCTATGAACCCTTGAAAAAGCGAAAAGGCTGCAGTGGATGTTGCGGATGCGTCGGTGGATTACTGGGATTGATTCTCCTCTTGATCATCGCCCTTGCCGCAGTTGTCGGATGGTTCGGACCCGGTCGATATGTCTTTGACGGTTACGAAGTAGTGAGCTTCAAAGAAGCGCAGACCAACATTTCGACCGCGCCTGACAAACCGACTTACTACATCGGCCAGTCCATCGAATACACCGCCCCCTCTACCGAGGTTCCGATTGCGATTCTCGGCACCGAGATTTCTTTCTCGGGTAATTTCAGCAAAGATCTCAGCGTTTCCGGTGCAAAGGTATATGCCAGACCCGGAACAACAGTCGAAGGCGACCTCGAAGTCTACGCGGCCGAATTTTACGACGAAGGAATTGAACTGAAAGGCACGCTCAAAGGCAGTGTCATGAAAAATATCGCCCCCTGATCTTATGGTTGAAATCAATGCAGTTTACGAAGGCACCCTCCGGTGTTCCGCCACTCATGGCCCCTCGGGCTCCGTCGTCGAGACGGATGCTCCGGTCGATAATCACGGACGCGGCGAGCGATACTCTCCCACCGATCTCGTCGCGACGGCGCTCGGCACCTGCATGATGACGATCATGGGCATCCTCGCGGCGCGTCACGAGATCGACCTGACCGGGACAAAAGTTCGCGTCGAAAAGCACATGACCCCGGAACCTCCGCGGATGATTTCCAGACTTGTCGTGGAGTTTGAGGTGCCCCTCGCCGAAGACCACCCTCAACGGCGTGCGATCGAGAAAGCGGCCATGAGCTGCCCCGTCTATCTCAGCCTTCATCCTGAGATTGAGAAGGCTGTTGTCTTCGCCTGGGTTGGGTGAGCAAAGTGAGACCGGCGTCCTGCCGGTGATTTACTTAAACCACTGGCGGGACGCCAGTCTCACGATCGTCCCGCTACGCCATCACCTCCGGGATCGGATCAGCCCCCTCCACGCCGACGAGTTTGTGATCGAGCCCGCCGAAGAAGAAGCTGAGGTCATTCGGATTCAATCCCATCAGACTCAGGATCGTCGCGTGAAGATTTCTCACGTGATAACGATTATCGACCGCCCGGGCTCCCAACTCGTCGGTCTGCCCCACGGACACCCCGCCCTTCGTTCCACCCCCGGCCATCCACATCGTGAAGCCGTAGCTGTTGTGGTCGCGCCCCGTCCCATATTCATACTCCGCCGTCGGCTGACGACCGAACTCGCCCCCCCAAACCACGAGAGTGTCTTCGAGCATCCCCCGTCGCTTCAGATCTTTCAAGAGACCGGCGATTGGTTTGTCAGTCGCGCCCGCGTGTAAGTTGTGATTTGTCTCGAGATCGCCATGGGCATCCCAGTTGTGATCGTTGTGCGCACCACCGGAATAGATCTGGATAAACCGCGTTCCCCGCTCGACAAGGCGACGGGCGAGGAGGCACTTACGACCAAAGTCCTCCGTCTCCGGACGATCCATTCCGTAAAGCGCCTTCGTGTCCTCAGATTCATCGTCGATATCAATCGCCTCGGGAGCAGTCGCCTGCATCCGGTAGGCCAACTCGTAGCTCGAAATCCTTGCCGCAAGATTCGTGTTATCAAAACGCGGCGAAAGATGCTCGGTATTGAGATGATTCAGCGAGTCGATCAGCATGCGCTGCTCGCGGTCAGCCATCCCGTTCACGTTCTTGAGATTCAAAATCGGACTGCCCTGCGAGCGGAAGACCGTCCCCTGATAACTCGCAGGCATGAATCCGGAGCTCCAGTTCTTCGCTCCCGAGATCGGACCACCGCTTTGATCTAACATCACGACATAGCCCGGGAGATTTTCATTCACTGAGCCAAGCCCGTAGTTGACCCACGACCCCAGCGAAGGATGCCCACTGATGAGCGACCCGCTGTTCATCATCAGCAGCGCCGACCCATGAATCGGAGAATCAGCCGTCATCGAATGAATGAACGAAATGTCATCGACGCAGCTTCCGACATTGGGAAAAAGATCGGAGACATACTTCCCGCATTCGCCGTATTGCTTAAACCCCCACTTTGGCTCGACGATGCGACCTTCGTTCTTTTTGCCGCCACGACCGAAGGTTTTCACCTCAATCGTTTTGCCATCCATCCCCACCATCTTCGGCTTGTAGTCGAAGGTGTCGATGTGGCTCGGACCGCCATACATGAAGAGAAAAATGACGCTCTTCGCTTTGCCCTTCACCATCGGGGACTGCTCCGCGAGCGGATTCATCGCCGTTGCGGCACTCGCAGAATTGAGGAGGCCCTCCTTCCCTAACATGCCCGTCAACGCGAGCGCAGGAAAGCCCCCGCCAACGGTGCTCAAAAATTCGCGGCGATTCACCTTGCCGCAGAAGTCCGGGTTCTTTTTTCGTTTCATGATCAGTCCAGGTAGATGAATTCGTTCAGGTTGAGCGCAAGGAGCGCGACGCGGTCGAGCGCGGCCTCCGGCGTGAGGTCCAGTTCCTTTTGCAGAGAGTCATAAAATCCAAGAAGGTATTCGACCTCGCGGTCCTTCGCGGGCCGTTGCAGCGCCAGCGCAAGGCCCGAAGAAATCTGCGCCCTGACATCACCACTCGTGGACCGCATCCGCTCCGCGAAGACTTCCGCCTGATCGTTCACGAATTGCGAGTTCAGCATTGTCAGTGCCTGCGTCGGCACCGTCGTCGCGAAGCGCACCGCGCAGGCCGTGTCAGTGTCCGCCTGATCAAAATCCGCTAGCATCTGGTGACGGAGGCTCCGCTTCACATGCACGTAAAGCGAGCGGCGGTAGTGATCCTCCTCCTTCGCCGAGATCGGCCAGACCTTCTCAGGCTTCGATGATGTCGCGAGAACTTCGGGGGGAAGCGGAGGAAAAACCCACTCGCCGTGCGTTTCCGGATTCAAACTCCCCGTGACCACGAGCATCGTGTCGCGCAACTCCTCTGCCGTGAGACGACGCATCGAGAACCGCCACAAATGATTGTTCTGCGGGTCCGCTGCAAGGTTCGCACTGTTCGGCTCCGACGACATTTGGTAGGCCCGGCTGTGGAGCATGAGCCGATGCATCGCTTTCATGCTCCAGCCTTTTTCAACAAACTGATTCGCGAGCCAATCGAGCAGCTCAGGGTGCGTTGGCTTCTCGCCCAACTGCCCGAAGTCTGAGGTGCTCGGCACGATCCCGCGACCGAAATGATGCTGCCAAATCCGGTTCACCATGACGCGCGGCGTGATGACATTGTCAGGACTCACAATCCAGTTAGCGAGCTGGAGGCGCCGTCCCGAGGAAGCCAACTCCCCGTTCACGACCGGGATTGCTTCGACCGGCTTCGGTTCAGAATCTGAGCTTGCGAGCACGGCCGGCAGTCCGGCGTAAACTTCCTCTCCAAACGCATGGGCACTCCCACGGAGGTGGACATGCATCGGCGGCGCTTCCGTGCCGCGCTCTTTCACAACATTGAGCGGCACACCCGGTTTGCGAGTCCGCCAACTCGCAATTTCTTTGAGCGTCTTCGCGTAGTCACCTGCGAGATCACGCCCGAGGCTCTTTTTCACCTCGGCGGAAAACTGCTTTCCTTTCTTACCTGAAATCATTTCCTGCAATCCGGCTGAGGAGGAGAAAGTCCGCAGCGAGAGATCAATGTTTTGCCCGCCCCCTGAATTCCGGCAGTGAACTGCGACCACATTTTTGCCGGTCTGAATCACTTCGAGAGCGGTCGCACCCAACACCGTCGCGCCGAGATCGATCACTTCATAACCTGTCGTGTATCCACCAGCCTCATAGACAAGATGACCGTTCAGATAAACCTCGACTCCTTCGTCGTGGTAAATCTCCAAGGTCAGAGAATCCGGAACCGCCGTGAGACCGAAGGTGGTGCGCATCCAAATGTCGTTGGTGTTCCACTCAGTTTTGATGGTTGCGTTAGGCGGACTTCCCGCTCCGAATCCGCCTCTCGCCTTGTACCATGATTTGTTGATAAACCCGATCTCTTTCCAGTCAGCGGTCGGCTCGTTCGTCGTGTAAAACCAATCCGCTCCGCCGCCTCTGGCATCCTCGATGTAGGTGATCGGTTCGACATTACCCCCGGCTTTCTCATTCCTACCATCCAGAAACGCGAGCAACTCAGCTTCCTGTTTTTCCCTTTCAGCTTTGAGCTTCACGAGAGTCGTTTGCCGCTCACGTTCGAATGCTTCTTTCTCCTCCGGAGACGCCCACGAGACCATGTTTGCCTGAGTGTCGTAATGCGTCACCCCGCTGTAGAAAGCCATGAAAGCATAGAAATCTTTCTGTGAAACCGGATCCGCTTTGTGGTCATGACAGCGCGCACAGCCGACCGTCGTCGCGAGAAAGGTCTCCGTCGTGACCTGCACATTATCGGCGAGAACATCGTAGACGTGCTGCTTGCGGTCAGCCGGCTCGTCGTCCCACTGCATGAGCCGGTGATACCCCGTCGCGATCATTGACTCTTTACTCGGATTCGGAATTTCGTCCCCCGCGATCTGCTCGATCACGAATTGATCGTAAGGCTTATCATTGTTAAACGCATCGATGACATAGTCGCGGTAGCGCCAAATTTCGGGTTTCGGATTGTCCCGCTCAAAGCCGTTCGTCTCTGCGTAGCGCACGACGTCGAGCCAGTGACGGGCCCACTTTTCGCCATACTGCGGACGGGCGAGAAGGTCCTCAACCAGCGCGGTGTAGGCGACCTCAGGATCGATCGCACTCTCCGCAACAAATGCATCGACATCCCCCGGCTTCGGCGGCAGGCCGAGCAGGTCATAGTAGAGCCGGCGAATCAACACTTCAGGCGTGGCGCGGTCGTTCGGGACGAGATTCTCACGGTCGAGCTGCGCCTTGATAAAAGCATCGATGCCGTTTCGGCCCCAATCCGCCTCGACTTTCGGGGGTGCCTCTTTCGAGATCGGACGATAGGCCCACCATTGGCGATCCTCTTCCGAAACGGTGAAACCACGGCGCTCGTGAGCACCGCCTTTGATCTCCAACTCAGGATCATACGGCGCTCCGATCGCGATCCACTCCGTGAGCGTCGCGAGGTGCTCGTCCGGCAATTTTCCCTTCGGCGGCATCTCGTGATCGCCGTCTTTGTAGCTGATCATCGCGAGGAGAACGCTCGCGTCGGGATCGGCTTCATTGTAGCCGGGGCCAAAGTGACCACCATGGATCAGTCCCTCGCGGCTCGTGAGGCGAAAGTCGCTTTTGAGATGCGCCTCCGCGCCGTGGCATTTGAAACAGTTCTCTTTGAGCATCGGGTAGACCTGATCTTTAAAGAACTGCCTCCCCGCTTCTTCGTCGCCCCGCACCGCGTCCACCGTGGTCACGAACACGAAAAAAGCGACCGCGAGGGTTTTCAGGGTGGCAGAAAGTAGACAGAGTTGAGTCATGGACTGAACAGGGTTGAACCTGATGATGTCGGATCAAAGACTAACACAGAAGCTCGGATGTTATTGTCCCGTGTGGGTCTGTTTTTGTAAAAATGCGACATTTTGCGTGTTTTCAGCATCACGCGTTCACGTGGCATCCTGAACCGCTTAGCCTGACTTATTCATGAGAGTTTCGACGATGCGCCGTCAGGCCGCAGAAATGCAAGGCGCGGTTCGATTTTTCCGCAGATGTATTTTTAAATACTTCGAGGACAAAAATCGGAGCGCAACGCAGCAGTTTTGTGGCCTCGCAAGCGACGGTGGGACTTTTCATGAATAAGTTAGGTTAGGGATTTTCCGCCAGAGATTCGCATTCCCCGCCGCGCAGACGCCACGAGAGAATTCCCCGGTGCAGGTGATAAATTTCCTGAAACCCGGCCGCTTTGAAGGCAGGGATAGAAGTGCGACTGCGATACCCGCCATCGCAGTAGACGACCACCGGTTGCGTTGGATCGAGCACGGCGGGGTCCGCCATCATCAGCTCTCCATCGCGAAAAGGCGCATGCACCGCCCCGACGAAGCGAGCAGACTCATAGCTACCGCGTGGGCGGACATCCGCGAACTGGAGACTCGGCTGATCGGCCATGAGCTGTCGAAGCTCGCTCACGCCGATATTTTCGCTCTTTAGTTCGGTGGAATCTTCGGGGAAAAGCGACCGGTCCCAATTACCTTCAAAAATATGCCAACCCACCGAAATCGCCGCAAAGACGAGGACGCCAATCAAAAGCTTTCTCTTCATGGTGAAACGCTACCAAATCACAGGCATCCCGTCGATGGCGGCATAAGGGAGTAGGAAAGGGTGATCGAACCCGAAGATGAAGGCTCCGTCGCGCCCTCTTCTTCTTACTCCTCATCTTCTTCTTAATCTCCCCCTGAAGCCCCAGAGTAAGAAGAAGATTAAGATGAAGAAGAAGAGAAACAGTCTCGTCAGCCTTTCGAATACACAAAAAGACTTCCTTTTTCATAACCCTGTAGCGGACGGCGTCAGCCTTCCGTCGGCGCGACCCCGGCCTAAGAACCACGCGCATTTCGGAAGCGTTACCGCATCCGCTACATTCCCGAAAAGCACGCTCATTTCGATATCCCCTGTGGCGGACGATGTCAGCCTTCCGTCGGCGCGACCCCTGCCTAAAAACCACGCGCATTTCGGAAGCGTTACCGCATCCGCTACATTCCCGAAAACCGCGCTCATTTCGAAACCTCCCCAACCCATACTTGCGTCGGTTCGATCTCGAACTGCAAGGGAGAGACTGCGATATTTTCCACCTCAGAGGAGAAACCGTGGAGCGCCTCCAGGTCGATTACAAGAGAGCGACCGAAGTCGTGAACACGAGTCCGTTTAAGTAAGTCCTCAATGAAAATCATGCGAAGCAGCGGCCGGCAACTCGCGTGGTGTTCGCAACGCCTCGATCCGCTCGGCCATGAGGTGCGTCGTCCCCTCAGCCTGCTGAACCGTTCCCGTGATCAGTAGAAACGGCTCCGTCGTGATCGTGAGACGGAAGTCCTCAAAGCGGTCCGCGTAGACAATCGCATTCGAAAGCCCCGTCTCGTCTTCGAGCGTGATAAACACCACGCCCTTCGCCGTCCCCGGTCGCTGTCGGCAGATCACCGCGCCCGCCGTCGCTGCCGCCGCTCCCTGCGGCAGATCCTTCAACTGCATCGCCGTGAAAACCGAACCGGCCAACTGCAGTCTCACCAGCGCCATGGGGTGCTTCCCTGCCGTCATCCCGAGACCCGCGAAGTCCGCCTGGATCCGCTCGGAATACGACATCTCCGGAAGCGGACACTCTCTCACGACCGCACTGCCGGAAGCCTGCCCCGCAAAGAGATCGCCCTGCTCCAGCTCCTCTGCCTCGACTTCCCAGAGCGATTGTCGTCTTGTCAGGGCGTAATCATTGAGCGCACCCACTGCCGCGAGCTGCCTCGTTTGCCGACGATCAAACCGCGTCCGCTGACGAAAATCCTCGAGCGAGCGAAAGGGCTCTCGCTCCCGTTCGGCAATCATCGCCGCGACCGCTGCTTCGTTCACTCCCTTCACCGTGAGCAAGCCGAGCTGGATCGTTTCTTCGGCAACAATCTCGCACCGCCACCCTGACAGGACGACACTGGGAGCACGAAATTTCAAACCGCGACGCTTCGCTTCCTGAATCAAGGTCGCGGGTGAATAAAATCCCATCGGCTGGTTATTGAGCAAACCCGTATAAAATTCCGCCGCGCGATGCACCTTCAGGTAGCTGCTCGCGTAGGCAAGAATCCCGAAGCTGATCGCGTGGGATTCCGGAAAACCGTAAAGCGCGAAGGAGCCGATCACTTTCACAATTTGCTCGATCTTTCCCTCGGTCACGCCGCGCTCGGTGAGGGCACGCCGCAGTTTCATTTCGACCCGCTGCATCTTTTCATGAGAACGATGAAAGCTCAGCGCCTTGCGCAACTCCTCCGCTTCGCTCCCGCTGAAATCCGCCATGACCATCGCCATTTTTAAGACCTGCTCCTGAAACATAGGGACGCCGAGGGTCCGCTCCAGGGTCGGCTGAAGCTTGGGATCGATGTAATCAATCGGCTCCTTTCCGTCGCGACGGTTCAGGTAGGGATGCGCAAGCCCACCGACAATCGGCCCCGGGCGTACGATCGCGACTTCGACGACGACATCGTAAAAGCAACGGGGCTGCATCCGTCGCAGCGTGTTCATCTGGGCGCGGCTTTCGATTTGAAAAACGCCGATTGTGTCCGCCGAGCACATGAGGTCATAAGTCGGCTCGTCGTCCTTCGGGATCTGTGCGAGATCGACGGGGCGACCGCGCTTTTCCGAAAGCTGCAAGGTTTCCTGCAAGACGGCCATCATTCCAAGTCCTAACAGATCCACTTTAATGATCCCCATCTCGGCGCAATCATTCTTGTCCCACTGCGCGACAGTGCGGCCCGGCATGCTCGCATTCTCCAGCGGCATCACCGCATCGAGTTCACCCTGACAGACAATCATTCCACCCGAATGCTGACCGAGATGTCGTGGGAGTCCGTAGATTTGCTCGTAGAGCGTCGCGAGAGCCTGAGCGCGGGGATGCTCCGCCGTGATCCCCGATTTTGCGACCTGTTCCTCGAAAGTGATCGTGTGCTTGTAGTCGCCGCTCGCGTAGAGATCTGAAAAACGGCTCAGCATTTCTTCGGGAAATTCGAGGACCTTGCCGATCTCACGCACCGCGCTCCGCCCACGGTAGGTGATCACATTCGCCGTCATCGCCGCGCCGTGCCGACCGTAGCGCCGATAAACTTCCTGGATGACCTGCTCACGCTGATCGCCACTCGGGAGATCAAGATCAATGTCAGGCCATGACTTCCGCCCTTCGCTGAGAAAGCGCTCGAACAACAACTTGCTCCCGACCGGATCGACCGGCGTGATCCCGAGTGCATAACACACCGCACTGTTCGCGGCACTCCCCCGCCCCTGCACCATGATATCGTTTTCCCGGCAGTAATTCACGAGGCTCCAGACGATGAGGAAATACCCGCTGAAACCAAGGCGGGTGATGAGATCCAGCTCGTGCTGAATCTGAGCCTTCACGGCACGAGAGAGATTTCCGTAACGCTTCCGCGCCCCCTGCCAGGTCCGGTTCGCGAGATACGTGTCCATCGAATGCCCCTCCGGCACGGGAAGCTTCGGGAATTCGTAGCCCAGATTTTCGAGGGAGAACTCCAGGGTCTCGGCGAGCCGCGCCGTATTCTCAATCGCATCCGGCAGATCCCCAAAGAGCACCGCCATCTCGCGAGCGGACTTGAGGTGGCTCTCCCCATTCACCGCCAGTTCCCGACCTGCTGCGTCGAGCGTTTTGTGCAGTCGCAGGCAGGTAAAAACATCCTGCACCTGCCGGTTCTGCGGGAGCGCGTAAGATACACCATTCGTCGCGAGAAGCGGCAGCCTCTCCGCCTCCGCGAGATCCCTCTTCGCACGGACGAGGGACTCTTCGCCCCGGATCGCGTGGCGCTGAACTTCCATCCAGAGCATGCGCTCCGGCAGAAACTGCTTCAGTTGTTTCATCGCCTCCGCCATCCCGCGATGCCCGTCGCGTCGCCACCCGACTTCGAGCGGGCCTTCGGCGTCACCGGTGAGGACCGCGATGCCTTCGTTGATCTCCTCCAGCTCCGCCCACTCGATCCGGCACTCCCCTTTCGCGGCCCGCAGTTGTGTTTTCGTGAGGAGGCGGGAAACCCGTCGATACGCCTCGCGAGTCTGGATCAAAACCGGCAGCACGGTCTCGTCCGCCATCGTCAGTTCCGTCCCCACAAAAGCGCGGAAACCATTTTCCTCCGCCCGCTGATGAAACCTGACTGAGCCATAAAATCCGTCACGATCCTGCAACGCGACCCCCGGTAACGCGATCTGGCCGGCCCGGTCCGCGAGCGTTTCCGGAGCGGAAGCTCCCCGCAGAAAGCTGAAGGCGCTGCGGGCGTGAAGTTCGTGATAATTACCCATCGTGTCTCAGTCGTATCGCCCTTCGAGAAAACATTCCTCTTCACTCTCGACGAGGCGGTAGACGCCCTCCCCGGCGAGTTCAACGTCCCATTCCTGCCGCTGCCACTGCTTTCCCTGATGCCACCAGTCACCCCCGCCATGCCAGGGGCCGGCCACTCCGGCGACGGCACCGGAGACGAGGCGGGACTCGATCCGGTAAGGCCGGCCACCCTGCCATTGCACCACCGCGCGGACCCGATCCGGTAAGCGACAAAGGGTGAAACCGGTCACGGGTGGCCCACCTGACTCTGCGGCGACTTCGATTTCCGAGGGGAGCGGCACCAGCTCAAAAGCACCCGGTCGATGCGTGTTAATCAGCCGCGGTGACCCGACCCGCTCGCTCCCGACGAGACGGCGGAGGCGCTTCATCGTGTCTTCAAACTGAAAGCGGTTTCGCAACCCCGCGCCGAAAAGCAATCGCTGAGAAGCGACCGGATCGGAGGGCTCAAAACGCAGTCGCAGAGACTCCACCGGCGCTTTCCATTCGAGCACATCGAAGTGCCCGCTCACGAGATGAAAGAGGATTTCGTGATCGAGCAACGGCTCCGGCAGAGCGAGACGCCGAGCATGACAGGTGCCGTTCGTAAAAGTCAGCAAAACATGCACCGCTGTCGCGGCCCTCCCCGTCCGCGCGACCCTGGCAATGAGCTGATCGAGAAAGCGATTCACGACAAAAAGAAGCGGCTCGCGATCTGAGACTTCGTGATCGAAATCCTCATGCGCTTCGAAGAGTTCCTCCAGCTTCGCAAAACGGAGCGGTCGCCGGATTTGTCCCGTCAAACGCAGCCAGAGTTCGACGCCTTCGTCCCCGAGACGGGCCGCGACGGCTTCACGGGGAAAGCGGGCAAAAGCACCGAGCGTCGGGACGCCCCAGAGCGAGAGACGTCCCTGAAGTTCCGCGCCCATTTCCGCGACCGCGAGCGGGAGTCCATCGAGCATTTCGAGACGACGTTCCGGCACAAGGTGCCAGAAGCTTTCGCCCCCCTGCCTCGCCGCAAAAGCCGCGATCCGCGCGAGCGAGGGCGTTTCTCCGAGACCGATGACCGCTTCGAGTCCTGCATCATAAAGTCGCCCGCGGATCCGTCTTGCGCTTTCGCCCCGCTCCTCCTCCGCCTCGGTGGAGAGATCGAGGGTGAGCATTCCGTCCTCCGTTTCCTCGATTCCCGGGACCCAGGAAAGAGCGGTTTCGAGGAGAAGCCGTGACGCTGCAATTTCAGCGGGCGCGGAAGGACGCTCGATCTGCAGCGCCGGACACCGCGCGAGAGCCTGCACCGTTTTCATCCCCGTTTCGACGCCGAGTCGCGTCGCCGCTTCGTTGCAGGAGAGAATGATCGATTGCCGCTGCGTGTCATCGACGAGCACGACCGCCTCCGCCGCCGTGTGGACCCGACGGACGACGGCCTGGAGCTTGAAGTCAGGGCACGAGATGACCGCGTAGCCGACAGGGTGAGTTTGGTTGGTGAATCCCATTTCAGTCTTCTTCCTCCTCTTGATCTTGATCCTGCTCTCCCCGCAAAGGCCGCTGCTTCCGCCGGGATCAAGAACAAGATTAAGAGTAAGATCAAGAGGCCTTAGCCAGCTCGCCTCGCCTCCCTCATCCCAAACTCTCGCGACCCGTCCCTCACCGCCGCTTGCACCGCCTCAAACGCCAGTGCATTCCAAAGCACATCGCGCTCTTCATCGAGCTTCCCGCAGCTCACGGGAAGACTCACCTGCAACTTCCGCTTCGCGACTGAGGTCACACTTTCCGCCGCGAACAGGACCGCCGGGGTTTCCCGTGCTCGCAACTGACCGAGGATGCGATACCACAGGCTCGACTTCAGCCCCCGCCAGTCACGAGCCTGACAACTCCGCCAATCGAGGAGAAAAAGTCCGAAATTTTCATCGCGGGACGCCACATCCAGCGCCTCCAGCGATTCCCCCGGCGACGAGCAGCCAACCCAGAGGAGCGCCTCCAAATCCACCGGCGGGAAACTCTCGACCGCGAAGCTGCCGCCGACATCGAAGAGCATCACATACTGCTGCTCCCGCCGCGCCCGCGAAAGCATCGCCGCCATGACCAGTCCACCGCCACCGCCGCCCTGCGACCCACGCCCGCTGATGATCTCGGTGAGCTGGCCTTTCGGAAGACCGCCGCCGAGGTGCTCATTGAGACCGTCGAGGCCTGTCGCCGCCTTGATTTCCTGCGTTTCCTGCACTCGCAGCAGATCACTCCCCGAGCGGATTTTGGTGCCGAGTTGGTCCCTTAGCGCCGCCAGGGCTGCGATTTTATCTTTCCCCTCCATGTCTGACTGATTTCGTTAAAAGTGTTTACTTGAACAGTATTTTAAAATTCACCTCTTTTCAAGGCACTTTCTCAAATCCAGTTGTGAAATGATTCCTCATCGCTACCCTCCTCCCCATGGCCACCGCCCTTCCCAAAGTGCTCTTCACCCTGAACGTTCCCGAAGCCCATCTCGCGCCCCTCGCCGGGATCGCTGAGCTGATTATTCCTGACCATGGCTTTGCCGCCGCTCCTCGCGAAGAAACGCTCGAACTCATCCGCGACTGCACCGGCGTCATTTCGCAGGGCGAGCTCCGCGTCGATCGCGAACTCATTGCCGCCGCGCCGCATCTCACGATCGTCGCCAACGCCGCGATGGGGATCGACAATCTCGACCTCAAAGCGCTCCGGGAGCATGGCATCGTCGCGACGAACACCCCCGCTGCTTTCGCCGAATCGACCGCCGATCATGCGCTGGGATTGATCCTCGACGTGACCCGCCGCATCTCCGAAACGGATCGCTACGTCCGCACCGGTCATTGGAAAAACGGGATGCAAGCTCTCCGCTGGGAAGGCATTTCTCTCGGCGGGAAAACCCTCGGCATCATCGGCTACGGTTGCATTGCGAAAATGGTCGAGACCCGCGCCCGCGCCTTTGGTCTCGAGGTGATTCACACCCGCTCAACCCTTTCCGACGACCCTAACTGCCGCACCCTCGATGGTCTCCTCGCCGAATCAGATCTCGTCCTCGCGCTCGTTCCCCTGACCCCGGCGACGCATCACCTCATCAATGCCGCGCGGCTCGCGCAAATGAAACCCGGGGCCTATTTCATCAACGTCGCCCGCGGCAAAATCATGGATGAACGCGCCGTCGTCGCCGCCCTTCAATCCGGCCATCTCGCCGGCGCCGCCTTCGATGTTTTCGAAAACGAGCCCCTCGTCGAGGAAGCTCTCTTCACGATGGACAACGTCGTCCTCACTCCCCACATCGGCGGCGCGACCCGCGAGCAACGCCTCGGCGGCCGCCTCGAAGCCGCGGGGTGCGTCGCAAGATTTCTCAAAGGCGAGCCGGTCGAATCGCTGACGTGAGAGACAACGGTCAGGGAGTCGGAAGATTGACATCTTCCGCTACGCTCCCCCTAACATCAACCTACTCCGAGCTCGAATACGTGATGTCATCGACGAGGACGGACTCTCCGGCGACGGTGAAACGGTAGCCGGTTTTCCCCATCGCAAGCTTCTCGTGAGTCCCTGACATTTCCTCGCCGGCGCAGGCGACGGTCACGGTGTCGCCTTTGACGGTGCAGCTCATCTCATACCACTCACCGGCTTTGATCTCGACTGCCGCCTTACCAAAACTGATTGGCTTCGACTCGGGATCTTTCTTGTCTTTATCCAGTGAAAGCGCAACGCCTTTCGCATTCACTGTGACGCGGAAGAGATGTCCCTTTTCATGATTGTAACTCAACCCGAATCCCTTCGCCCCGTTCAACTGAAAGCGGCAGGAAAAAGTGGAGTCCTTGTGAGGATCGGGAATCATGAACACAGCGCCGTGCTTGTCCGCTTCCAGCTCTTTGCCTGACATCGCCTCATCCGAAACTTCCCAGGCACCCTTCAAGCCCTTCCAGGCTTCGGGAATTTTCCCACTGGAAAAATCTTCGACCGTTTTCTCTCCCGCTTGAAGAGAAAAAGTCAGGACGGACAAGGCGACGATGGTAAACGGGATTTTCATATCGTCCTGAGTATCGATTTGCGACCGCCGCGACAAGATCTATTTCCGCGCAAATGAGTTCTTTCAAACCGGCGAACCTCCACGCGTAAAAACGCGCAAATCCTCCACCCTTTTCCCGCCGGGAAAAACCACTGGCACGCGGAGGCAAAACAGCGCATAGGATTCCCATGTCGAATCCCACTTACTTTGTCGTCTCCCGCGAGCAGCACGAAGACCTTGTCTCCGCCGCTTATATTCATCGCGGCTACGGGGAAGATGAATCCGCCTCCGCCGCCCGCATGTGCTCGGAGGCTTCATGGCACGGGATCCGCACCCACAATGCGCTCAAGGCATTGCACCTCGACGAACTCTTCGGAAGCGGCAGCGGAGGATGTGTCCCCGGCGCGGAAATCGAAGTGAGAGAAACCCGCTTCCCTGCCGTGCAGAGCTGGAATGCTCATCTCAAACTCGGTCAGGCCGTCGCCTGCGAGGCCATCGAAACCTGCATCCGCCTCGCCGACGAATACGGCTCCGGCACCGTCGCGATCGACAACGCGTTTCACTATCTCTGGGGAGGCGGCTACGTCATGGATGCGGCGAAACGGGGTTACATCGCCTACACAAACTGCACCTCGACCCTCGCGGAGGTCGTTCCCTTTGGTGGAAAGTTCCCAACCCTCGGCACGAACCCGCACAGTTGGGGATTCCCGACGATGGATGCGGTCGGCTACCCCGTCGTGATCGACTGGGCGACTTCTGAGATCGCGATGGGCAAAGTCGAGCAATACAAACGCGAGGGCAAAAAGCTGGAGTCAAAATTCGGCGTCGATGAGAACGGCCAGCCCACCGATGATCCGTTTGCGGTGAAAGCGCTCCTGCCTTTCGGTCGTCACAAAGGCTACGGCCTCGGCCTTCTCAACGAGCTTTACGGTGGTGCCATCGGAGGCTCGATCCCGACGCTTCGCGGACGTTCCGCGAAGGCGGAAGGAACCGGTGAGAAAACGACCTCGGCGTTCTATTTCCAAGTCGTCCACCCCGACGCGATCAGCGGAGGTGACTTCGCGAACGGACGCACTCAGGCGGAAAACATCACGGCGGTGGTGAAAGACATCCTCGGTCATGGCAACGACAACTGCATGCTCCCCGGCACGATCGAAGCGAACAACGCCAAGCTCAGCGTCGCGGCCGACGGTCTCCTTTTCACCGAAGCCGAAGTCCAGGGATTCATCGAACTCGCCGAGGAATGCGGGATCGATGCTTCTGCGTGGAAGAAGGGTTCGCTCCCGACTTTTACGGGCCCGTAAAGTGGCAAGACTATCCACCTCACGGCGCGGCGAGACCGTATCGCCCCCTCTGTGAGGCTCCCTCTACCACTCTTCACTGAGGCCCGTAATACTGAAGCCCTTCGTCGTTTTGACTATTCGAGCCTCCGACAACTCCGCCGGCGACACCACCAACAGCTCCGCCAATGAGAGCGCCGCGTCCGCGATTTCCATCACGCGAGATGAGTGCCCCGATTCCAGCTCCGGCAGCAGCACCCGTCGCAGCCCCTTTTTGACCGGGCGTGCAAGCCGCAGTGAAAAGCACAGAGACGACGGTGAAAGCAGGAAGCAGGACTTTTTTCATGGAGACCCAGTCTCTGGTCTGCCCTCGAAGCGCGCAAGCGATCAATGAAGCGGCAAATGCAACAGAAACGCCTTTCGCGGTAGAGCCAGGAAAGGCGTGCTCCTACCGAACGAGTCGGAATTCTAATTGAAAAAGACGATCACCAACCGCGATACCCCGGAGGCGGCCCATAGCCGCGACCGTAGCCACGTGGTGGTGGCCCATAGCCATGGCCGTTTCCATGGCCATATCCCGGGCCACGATTCCAGCGGCGTTCATTGCGGGAACCCACCACACCTCCGGCAAGAGCGCCAATCGCTCCGCCAATAAGCGCGCCTTCTCCGCGATCTCCGGGACCTGCAATAGCCGCTCCGATTCCCGCTCCAATACCAGCCCCTGCCGCTGCGCCCCGACTCGTCGGACTGCAACCGACAAACAATGCCGATGAGGCAATGACCAATATCGTGATCAAAATAGCTTTCATTATGGTTTTAACGTCTCAGTTTCCGCCCTTCTTAAACAGTTTTTCGAAAATTGCCTCAAGAGGTTTTTTCGTCCCCTCGACTTCCTCCACGACTGCGGGCTGAAGATTTTCAAACCCCGGGATCGGACCAAAGGCGACGAATCTCGATTTCGATTCCTTTGAAGGAACCTTCCAGTCGAAAACGCTCACCCCTGTGATCCGCTTGCCACGAAAACGTCTTCCATCACTGGATCCGAAGACAACTCCCTCGCCGTCCGACTCCAACCGTCCGAGAAAAATCATGACGTGCGAGATAGGCGGATTCCGCTTCGTCGTCGCATAAGTCCCCGTCCAAAAAAGGAGATCACCCGGTTTCAGATCAGCGAAAACCGGGTCCCCGGTCGAGTGAACCCCGTCAGTTTTTACTAAAGCCCCCCTTGCCATCGCCCATTCGTAAAATTCGAACGACGTTCTCGGTAGTTCCTCGAACCCCGCCGACTTGAGAACAAACTGCACCGAGCCGGAGCAGTCCATCCCCTTATTCGTAGGCGCGTTTGAGCCGAACTGATAAGTGAGATTCTTCTCGGTGAGGGATAATGCGTTCCTGATCAGCTCCTGAATCGGAGCGGGGTGCGTTTCAAAATCGACGAGATCTTCCGGTGAAATCGTTGCCACCGACGCCGGTTCCAGAGCCACCGCGAGATGACAGAACAGGGTTAGGCCAAGGACCCAAGAGGGTTGCATGAAACGGTTCACGCTCCCACTTTAGGGTCCAAAACAGCATCCCACAACCACGACTACCTCCGGACTGGCAAGCGTGCCGTTTTCCGGTATGCTCGCGGTATGCCGTATCGTATTTTTCGTAGCGCCGACTCCATTTTTGTTGAAGACACCGAAGCGCCCGGCCTCTTCCGTCACCTTGCGACCGGGTTCAGTTTCAACGATCTCTTTTCGTCCGCAGATCCCGCTGCCTATCTCGTGGCGGCGCTTGAGAATACTTCCGCCCCCGAGTCCTTCGATCCCGCGATCCCCTTTCAGCCACCGATCGGTGATCAGGAAATCTGGGCTTCAGGCGTGACCTATTTTCGAAGCCGCACCGCGCGTATGGAGGAGGCCGAGACAGCGGGAGGTGATGTCTTTTACGACAAAGTTTACGACGCGGAGCGACCCGAGCTTTTCTTCAAATCGAGTGCGCACCGTGCCCGCGGCCATCTCGATAAAGTGGGCATCCGTCACGACTCGACCTGGGATGTCCCCGAGCCGGAGTTTACCCTCGCGATTTCCAGCAGCGGGAAAATTTTCGGCCACACGATCGGCAATGACATGAGTTCCCGATCCATTGAGGGGGAGAATCCGCTCTACCTCCCGCAGGCGAAAAGCTACACCGGCGCCTGCGCGATCGGGCCATGCCTGGTCGTCGGTGACTCGCCTTCGCTGGAGAGCAAAATCGCGATCACGATTCGGCGGGACGGCGAGGAAGTCTTTTCGGGCGAGACGGCGCTGGACCAGATCAAGCGCTCTTTTGAGGAACTCGCGGGATTTCTTTTCCGCTGTAATGATTTTACCCACGGAGCTTATCTCATGACGGGAACCGGGATCGTCCCGGATTCTGATTTCACTCTTCACGTTGGGGATGAGGTCGCAATCACGATTGAGGGGATCGGGACGCTGATCAACGTGGTGGAGAAGGTTTAGAGAAAGATTAGGAAAAAGAAAAAGACTGTGATGCATCCACTCCTCGACTCTGGCGATGACGCCATCTACACCCTGAGAACGAAAGCACCCGGTCCAACCGGGATCCTTCCCTTTTCGCCCGAGCAACTTAAAACGCATCCGAGCGGCAACCTCTTTGGCTGGACCCAAAACGTCGGCATGGGCTGGGATGCAGACAAAGTCGGCGGCGGTGATTATCTAATCCTCAGCACTCAGGGCGGAATCCGTCAACCCGATGGCAAACCGGTCGCGCTCGGCTACCACAGTGGGCACTTCGAGGTCGGCCTGCTCATGGAGGAAGCCGCGAAAATCATCTCCGGCCTCGGCGGTGTTCCCTTCGCCGGATTCGTGAGCGATCCCTGCGACGGCCGGACCCAGGGCACGGACGGGATGATGGATTCTCTCCCCTATCGCAACGACGCCTCCACTGTGATGCGCCGTCTCATTCGCTCGCTCCCGACTCGCAAAGGCATCGTCGGTGTCGCGACCTGCGACAAAGGTCTCCCTGCGATGATGATGGCCCTCGCTTCCTGCCATGACCACCCCACGATTCTCATTCCCGGCGGCGTCACTCTTCTCAGCGAAGACACCGAGGAAGATCTCGGCCGTATTCAAACAATCGGGGCCCGCTACTCCCAGGGCATGATCAGCCTCGAAGAAGCCGCCGAAGCCGGTTGCCGCGCCTGCGCTTCTCCCGGTGGTGGCTGTCAGTTTCTCGGCACCGCCGCGACCTCGCAGGTCATTGCCGAAGCCCTTGGCATGACATTGCCACATTCTGCTCTCAGTCCCTCCGGTGCCGACATTTGGCGCGACATGGCGCGACGATCGGGTGCCGCCATCGTTACCCTCGAAAACCGGGGCATCACGACGAAAGATATCGTCACCGACGACGCCGTCGAAAATGCCCTCGCCGTTCACGCCGCCTTCGGAGGATCAACCAATCTCATCATGCACCTCGCCGCGATCGCTCATCAGGCCGGGGTGAAACGTCCCACCGTCGATGACTGGCGCCGCTTCAACGCGCAGGTTCCCCGCATCGTCGATGCCCTCCCGAACGGACCCACGCACTACGCGACGGTGCAGGTCTTCCTCGCGGGAGGAGTTCCAGAAGTGATGCTCTATCTCCGCGAAGCCGGCCTTCTCAAGCTCGATGTCATGACCGTGTCAGGAAAAACCCTCGGCGAAAATCTCGAGTGGTGGGAGAAATCAGAACGCCGTCAGCGACTTCGTGAAAAACTCACCCAGCTTGACGGGATTGACCCGAACGATGTCATCATGTCACCGAAGGTCGCGGTCGAGCGCGGCATGACTTCCACCGTCACTTTCCCCGGAGGTAATCTCACGCCCGAGGGTTCGGTCATCAAATCGACGGCGATTGATCGCTCCAAAGTCGATGAAAACGGGATCTACCTTCACGAGGGGCCAGCCCGGGTTTTCGGATCGGAACCCGACGCCATTGCCGCCGTCAAATCGACTGGCGACGACCGGATCAAGGAAGGCGATGTCATCGTCATGATCGGCCTCGGCCCGATCGGATGCGGGATGCCTGAAACCGCCCAACTCACAATCGCCCTGAAGCATTTGCCCTGGGGCAAAAATGTCGCCCTCGTCACCGATGGCCGATTCTCCGGCGTCTCGACCGGAGCCTGCGTTGGCCACATTTCACCCGAAGCCTGGGCCGGTGGTCCGATCGGCAAAGTGAGAGACGGCGACCTCATCCGGATCGAAATCGACTGCCATAAGATGACCGGCTCCGTCGACTACGCCGGCGACCTCGATGAACTCCTCGCCCGTCCCATGAACGAGATCGTGAGGCCGCTTCCCAACGTGCCCGACGACACCCGCCTCTGGGCCGCGATGCAAAACGTCAGCGGCGGCACCTGGGGCGGCTGCGTCTATGATGTCGACGCGATCATCGCGAAGTTGAATGCGTGAAGGGATTGCTCTTCGAAAAGAAAACCTGTACACTCACGACGTGAAATCGAGACGCGAAATCAAAGTTCGGAAGTTTCGCTCGTTCGAAGAAGAACGCGCCGCAGACAATCAGATGTATCGGGAGATGACTCCGCAAGAACGCGTCAACCTCCTCCTTGAGCTAGTAGCGCAACACAACCAAGCCCATGGAATTGAGCCGCGACTTAAAAGAGTTCATCGAATTGTTAAACTCTCATCGTGTTGAGTATTTAGTCGTCGGTGCGCATGCCTTGGCATGGTATGGCTTACCGCGCTACACGAAAGATATCGACGTGTTCGTTCGCGTCTCTCCGGAAAATGCAAAAGCCCTCGTCTCCGTTATTGATGAATTCGGTTTTGCTTCCACGGGTCTTGTTGATCATGATTTTTTAGAGGCTGACCTGATCATTCAACTGGGAATAGAACCGAACCGTATCGATCTACTCACCGGCATTTCCGGGGTCTCTTGGGATGAAGCATGGAGTTCAAGAGAACCCGGAAATCTTGGTAACATCGCGGTAAACTATCTCGGAAAGTCCTCCTACATCAAAAACAAACTCGCGTCAGGCCGACCGCAAGACATCGCCGATGTCAGCCGTTTGCGGGAGATTGACAACCCCTGAGCCTTCCAGAAAATAAATCCGTTATCGCATGAATTCATCTTTCTCCCATCCAGTCATTTTACTCTCGCTGTCTTTTGCCCTCGAATTGCTCAACCACCCAGCCCGAGCCGAAACCGCCAACCTCAACAACTGGGTCGAGGTCAAAGAAGACGCCACGGCGAGCGCACTCCGCGGTGCCGGGAAAACCTTTCTCAAGGCGATTCAGTTCTCAGTCCCAAAACCGGCGACGACTCTTGATGAACTCGCGAAGATCAATCCCTCACTGAAAACCGTTCTCCCCGGACTGCCGGCACTTTTCGCCTCGGCCGAAGTCTCGCCCCGCTATCAGCAACTCTACGACACGAAGATCAAATACATGAAGGGTGGCGTTTTTCCGACGACGCATAACTACTTCGATTGCGAAACCGTGCTGCAACTCACCGACCCAACGAGCGGACGCAAGGTCTTCTGGCTTCAAGGCGACATGGACGTCGTCACCGACGGGAGCGATCCCGGACGCGCCGCGAATCTCAGAGACTACGACCTCGCGCGGACCTCGAATTCTTTTCTCCCCTTCACGAAATATGGCTGGTCAAAAAGCGGGAGCACCCCGAAAAATCCCTTCGTCGATTACTACCCGGAGGTCATCAAAGAGCTCGAGGAAATGAAAACGCTTCTCACGGAAAAAGCAGCGAACGACAAGGGGCTCATCTGGCGGGAAATGCTCGCGACCTGCGAGGCGCAATTGAAGTATGCGAAAGGCCGCGGCAATGGCACGACCTTTCAGAAGTGGACCGACGAGCGCCGCTACGTCGTCGCGACGACCGATCCTTTCGTCGTCCTCCCGAACTCATGGCTCAGCGGAAGTTCCGACTGGACCCCAAAGGCGGGCAACTACGCGGCAGTTGTTTATCAGGGGAAAATCTACCCGGCGATCCTCGGTGATTCAGGTCCGGAGTCCAAGGTCGGCGAAGCGTCGCTGAAGATCGCGCGGAGCCTGAATCCGAATGCCTCCGGTCGTGTTCGGGCGATTGATGATGTCTCCGTGAGTTACCTCGTTTTTCCGGGAACGCGCGCTCCGGCGGCAGAACCTGATCTCACGGTATGGCGTGAGGAAGTCATCAAGCTACTCGGCGAGATCGGCGGGGTCTCCAGCGAGAGCATTGTGCATACATGGTAGGCAAAATGTAGCGGGATTTGGTGAAATCCCGACGCGCTGCCTCTGCCCGGAAGGCTCACACCATCCGCTACATTTCACCCCTTCAAGGTCGCGAGGTAGGCGATCATATCCCGCAACTCTTCACGACTGAGGCCATTGGTCAGCCCCTTCGGCATGAGCGACCCGATGTCCTGAATCCTCGAAATCTCAACCCGCGGAATTTCCCGAACCACGCCCGTCGCGGTGTCACGCAGGTTAAAAATCCCGTTCACCTCCTTGTCCCGATAGCCTGAAAACTGGTCACCGGATTTGGTGAAGACGGTGATCGCAAAATAGCCCTCCTTAAGCTGACGGCTCGGCCAGAGGACCGACTCGATGAGCAGGTCTGGAGACAACCCGGCCCCGACCGCGTCGAGAGACGGCCCGATCATTCCGCCGACACCCTCCAACTGATGACAGGCCGCACATGTCAACTGAGCCCGCGAGTAGACTTCTCTGCCCGCGAGGGCATCTCCGTCCGCCTGAACCTCGCGCACCAACTCTGAGACAAAATCGACGGAATACGCCCGGTCTCCCGAGGTGATCCCCATCGCATCCTGCAAAATTCCTAACAAAGCCTCATCATTGAGGCCCGACTGGCTCATCGCGGAAACGAGAATGCCCGCCTGCTCCGGCGTCCACTCGATTTTTGAAAGGACTTCCCGCAGGGCGTCCGTCGCAGCCTTTCTCCGGAAAAACGGAGCAAGCAAGAGCTTCGCGTCCTCAGCTGAGGTGATTTCGACGAGCGCCTTCCCCGCCGTCGCGGCGACCTTCCCCGGAGCGAGCGCCAGCAAAGAATCAATCATCGCCGCTTGCACCGCGAGTGATTCGGAATCAAATCCTTCCAAGAGGGCGGAAACACAGGCGGCACCTTCGAGACTGACACGGGCCTGTATCGCCGCAATCCGCATGGTGGCGGGGACGCTTTCGTCCTCGCTCAGGGCGGCGACTTCAGACTTAAGGCGGCCTAACTTCCAGCGCCCGATCATTTTTACCGCTTCGGCTCTCACTGCCGGATCCGCACTTTCAAGAAGTTGCCCGACCTGGGAGGAAACATCAGCCCCAGGTCTTTTCGCGGCGCTGGAGATTCCACTGAGAACCTCGGCATTTTCGCCAAACCCGGTGATGAGCATGGCAACATCAGCAGCCTCTCCATTCCGCGCGAGAATCGTGGCAAAGCGGGCGCGCAGGGCCGAGGGAAGATCGCCCTCTGAAAGCTCCCTCCGCGCGATCGCCGCCGCAGAGGTTCCACCGATTTTCTCCAACAAGTAGGCGAGGTGATCCGGCTTTATAGGCTCGGCAGTCCCGGCTTCCAAGGCGGAAATCCAGACCGGACACAGCGACTGAACGGTTTGCTCGAGGGCGTACTCGATGAATCGATCCAGCGGATGATCGAGCGCCTTGAGAGCTTCCGGCATCGCTTCAGCATTCCCTCGTGCGGCGGCGGCAAGAATCGCCTCCAATCTAGCCCGTGGATTCTCACTGCTCATGTCAGGCTCGATTAACTCGTACTCCCGCTCCGTGACATCCATCTCGATGAGGTCGCGGCCTTTCGTGGTGAGACGCCAGACACGTCCGTGAGTTTCATCGCGATCGGGATGTCGAAGCGAAGCCTGGTAGTGACCGATGATCGGGTTAAACCAGTCCGCGACGTAGATCGCGCCGTCCGGTCCAATCCGGGTCTCAACGGGACGAAAACTGGAATGGGTGGAGACGAGAATTTCGACCGGTTCGACGACGGCATAGCCTGCTCCTTCAGTGACGAGCGGAAACGAGGTCACCCGATGCGCGTAGTAGCCTGACACGAGCATACTGTTTTGGGTCCAGCCTGGTAAATGCGCGGACTCGACGTATTCAGCGCCCATTGATTTTCCGGGCGTGATTCCAATCGAACCGACGGGCACGAGATTGTTCGGATGGCTCGTTGGGACCAAACCGGGAGTGACATAAATCAATTCACGGTTGTTCGATTTGAGAAACATCGCCCCCGTTTTATCGAAAGCGATCCCGCAGGGGTTTTGGCTCGCAAGACTGGGAAAACAGAATGGTTCCAACTTCAAGGCTTCAGGATGAAATCTCCAAAACCCCGCCGCATCGCCGCGCACCACGCCCCAGGGCGTCTCGACCCGCGAGTAGCAATGGAGGCCCTGCGCGAAATAAAGGCATCCATCCGGCCCCCAGGTAAAATTCGAAATATTCTGGTGAGTGTCCCCGGTTCCAAATCCGGTGAGAAGGACCTCGCGGGTGTCAGCCCGGTTATCTCCATCCGTGTCCTTTAAGAACAACAGATCCGGCCCTTCGCCGAGATAGACACCACCCTGACCAAGAGCGAATCCCATCGGCATTTCGAGACCGTCAGCAAACACGGTCGAAATATCGGCGCGACCATCACGATCCGTATCTTCAAGAATCACCAGGGTATCATTCGGACTCTCTCCCGGTTCCAGTTGTGCGTAGGTCAGGGTCGTGAGGACCCAAAGCCGTCCCTGTTCATCCCAGTGCATCGCGACAGGATTCGCGATTCCCATCGACTCGTCGGCGAAAAGATTGATCTCAAAGTCAGGGTGCACCTCGAAGGCTTTCATCTGAGCTTCGACGGAGTTGTCGGCTGCGGTTTTACCGACGGAAATGGCGAACACTTCCGCCACGCAAAGCAAGCTCAAGCCCAGCAAGGTAGTGGTGATTTTCAATCGCCATCTCTTCCCCGCGACAGACGCTTTCGAATCAGAACTACTCATGATTGCCTCCTTTCGCCAGAGTCCAGATCGCTTCATCCGCCTTCGCGAGGAGCGGCGGTAATTTTTCAATCTCCTCGACAAACCATCGCCGGTTCGCATCGCGGTGATCGCGCGAGCTCGGGACATTCTGACGATCACCAAAAAGAAAGGCCCAGTTCGTCGGCCGATAATATTGATCCCAGAGATGATTTTTTTTCAGGATAGCGGCACGCAGACTTTCTTCTCCCGAGGTCGCGATTCGCTGTGGGACCAGGGCGTCGAAAGACTCGACGACCGCGACTCGATTTTTCACCGCAATCTCTCTGATCTTTTCACGATAGAGACTCAGGGTATCATTCCGCTCCCCGGCGAGCGCTCCGGCGGGACCTTCGTTCGAAAATAATGTCGGCTGAACGAGGACAATTCTTTCGCTAACGGCAGACAATCCCACGAGAAGCGATTCGTAGGATTTGGCAAAACGATCAAGCGCGTCAAGTCCGTCGAGTGATTCCATTTTCCCAAAATTCAGGATGAGAATCCCCGGCGTAACCTTTTCGCGAATGTCAGGGAGACTTCCCTCCTGCGTATCGCCCTCCTCCGTGTAGAAATACATCGGCCGCTGCTGGCGATAGACCGTGTCGGCTGGCCAGCCGAGATTTCGCAGTTTGAGCTGTCGGTCAGGGAACGCGCGATGCAAGGACACTTCAAAAGCCCCGCTGTCCTGCATTTGAAACACCTCAGCTCCGCCCATTAGAGAAATCGTCTCTCCGCCCAGCGGCTCGAATGAACCCTGTTGAATCGGATGCCCAACAGGGTTGGGTCGTGGTTCAAAATGACGGACAAGCGCCTGCGAGTCGTCCTGGTTGGCAGGATCGAAGCCGTTCAGCGAAAGCGGAATGAGAAAAATAGCGGCGAGCAAGAATCGCATCCCACCACTTTGCGGAATGATCGCACTCCTCACAAGGACGGATCAACGGACCTGGTATCTTTTCCCCTTCCCAATCCCCCAAATCCCGCTAAGACTCTGGAATGTCGCAGGATCGAGATCCCTCCACTCTTAGAAGCGCCCGCTGGTGGGCACCGGATGACCAACGCAGCTTCGGGCACCGTTCGCGGCTCAAGCAGATGGGTTTTGCCTCTGATGATTTCAAAGGGAAACCCACGATCGCGATTCTCAACACCTGGTCGGATGTCAACAATTGCCACACGCACTTTCGCGACCGCGCCGAGGAAGTGAAACGCGGTGTCTGGCAGGCCGGTGGCTTCCCTCTCGAAATTCCCGTGATGTCACTCTCAGAGAGCTTCATGAAGCCGACGAGCATGTATTACCGGAATCTCCTCGCCCTCGAAGTTGAGGAAACACTCCGCTGCTATCCGGTCGATGGAGCGGTCCTCATGGGCGGATGCGACAAGACCGTCCCGGCCCTCATCATGGGCGCGACCTCGGCGAACATCCCCAGTATTTTCCTCCCTGCCGGTCCGATGCTGAAGGGTTGCTGGAAAGGCGAGACGCTCGGATCGGGGACCGATATGTGGCGTTACTGGGCCGAGAAGCAGGCGGGAAATCTCTGTGACGATTCGTGGAATGAACTCGAAGACGGCATCGCCCGATCCCCCGGTCACTGCATGACGATGGGCACGGCCTCGACGATGACGGCGATTGCCGAAGTTCTCGGCCTTTGCCTCCCCGGCTCGACTTCGATCCCGGCGGTGCACTCGACCCACGCCCGCATGGCCTCCGCCTGTGGACGGAGGATCGTCGATCTCGCCTGGGACAAAGCAACGCCGCGCAGCTTTCTCACCGAAGCGGCGTTCCGCAATGCGATCGTGACCGACATGGCGCTGGGTGGCTCGACCAATGCGATCATTCACCTCATCGCCATGGCAGGCCGCGCCGGAATCAAACTCACCCTCGACCAGTTTGACGAAGTCTCGCAGCAGCTACAGGTCATCGCAAACATCCGTCCCTGCGGTGAGTATGTGATGGAGGACTTCTACGACGCCGGCGGCATTCTCGCCCTTCTCAGTCAGATCAAAGACCTCCTTGATCTCACCTGCACGACTGTCTCCGGCAAGACGCTGGGAGAAAATCTCGAAGGCGCGGAGGTCTTCAACGACGATGTCATTCGCCCCCTCGATCGTCCTGTTGGCAAAGCGGGCGGCACCTTTGTCCTGCGGGGAAATCTCGCGCCGGATGGAGCAGTCATCAAGCCGACCGCGGCGGAACCGCATCTGCTCAATCATCGTGGACCGGCGGCGGTTTTCTCGGACTATGCGGATTTGAAAGAGCGCATCCACGACGAGTCGGTTGGACTGACGGCTGATCATATCATCGTCCTGCAAAATGCGGGTCCGATCGGAGCGCCGGGGATGCCGGAATGGGGCATGCTCCCGATCCCGAATTACCTCCTGAAGCAGGGCGTCCGTGACATGGTCCGGATCTCAGATGCCCGCATGAGCGGAACCAGCTACGGAGCCTGCGTCCTCCACGTCGCGCCCGAGTCGGCTGTTGGCGGGCCGCTTGCTTTTGTAAAGGACGGTGACCTCATCGAAGTTAGTATCGATCAGCGAAAACTACATCTCGAGATCTCCAACGAGGAACTCGCGGCACGGCGCGAAGGTTGGAAGCCGCTCCCGCCCCGACACAGCCGCGGCTACGGTCGCCTCTACGCCGATGAAATCACGCAGGCGAACGAAGGCTGTGACTTCCGGTTTATGCACGCCGGTGAAAACGCCCCTGAGCCGGATATTTTTTAGCCCCCTTCGCGCTCGAAAACGCTCGATCCGGAGCGCGATCCCCGCTATCATCCAGAGACATGAAGGAGCCGGAAAAACCAGCCTCCCCGCCACAGCGCTCGACTCTCTACATCGTGTGTTCGGCTGGAGTCGCCGCAATTATTCTCGGCTTGACCCTCTTTCTCCTCATTCGGGGATTTCAGTGGCGGGGCGCTCTCGCTGATTTGAGAGCCGAGCCGGGCATCGAAATCCTCAGCGTGGAGCGGGTCGGCTTTTTCAAAAAGCGACTCCTCGGACTGCGGGACCCGCTCGCCCCGACGGCGGAGAGCTACCTCCGGAAACATCATATCGGTGATCATGCCGCCGACGTTGTCCTAACCGAATACCATTCACTGAACACGCCTTACGCCCTGCAGCGGGACGACGCACAGGCCGATGAGGTGAAAACGATCCGCGATGAACTCGTGCAGACCGTGGGTCAATTTGCGGAGGAGCTAAAGAAAAAGCGTGAGGCCGATCTCGAAAAAATCACGCAGATGCTTTTCGAAGCCCGCTTTCCCGAGGCCATGAAGACGGTCGAGATCGAGTGGCGCGACGGAGCCTGGCACGTCGCGGGCGAACTCTATGCGCCGGATCGCGAAGTCTTCGTGGCCGAGTCTTCGCCATATATCGTCGAGGGAGAGCTCGATTTTTCAGGCCTCGTGAATCTCACCGAAACGAAAACAAAAGCGCTGCGTCAGGACATCGAAACGACGAATCTCCTCGAAACTGATCTCGACGGAACGCTTGTTCATCTTGAGCGAGTTCGGCGTCTCGTCCTCGATCTTGACGAAGTTTGCGAGCGCTCCGGGCTTCCGCTTCCGGCCTTACAGCTTACGCTTTCGAATCCTGACGTTCCCGAGCGCGCCCAAATTCTCGGGGGCCTCTCGGGTGAGGAAATCGAAAGCGCTCGCTTTCTTCCGGTGACGAGAATCACTGAATCCCCGGGCGGCACCGAGGTCGCACGGCTCATGCTCGTCCCACTCACCGGCTCGTGACCGCGCCTGTTCCGACCCGTCACCCTGCGGTCCTCATCGCGCCGCTCGTGACTTTTGTTGCTGTGGTCCTCATGCTCGTTGTCGCGTACTTTTACGACCGCCTCCCCGCGCAGCTTCCTGAATGCGGATTCAAAAATCGCACGGGGATTCCGTGTCTCGCCTGCGGAGGAACGAGATCGATGCAGGCCCTCGCTCACGGAGAGCCGCGGACCGCATTGGCGTTTCATCCCGCCTTCACGCTCGCTGTTTTCGCGACACCACTTTGGCTCGCGCTGGGGCTGAGGCAATATTTTCGTGGCGTTGAGATGCCCTCGATTGCCGCGCAGAACCGGCGGTTAAAAATCGGAGTGGCGGGCTTCGCCGCCGTCCTTATCGTGAACTGGATTTACCTCATCTTTTTTCTCCCATGAAAATTTCCCTCACCGGTCAGCATGTCCTCGTCATTGGCGGAGCCAAAGGAATCGGAGCCGCGATTGTCCGCTCATTTATTGAGGCAGACGCAAAAGTCACCGCGCTCGATCTCGATAAAGCGGCGCTCGCCTCGCTCAAGGAGACGCATCCGGAGAATCTTGAGACCGCCACAGTCGATATCGCCGACATGGAAGCCTTGCGCGCCTTTGCCGCTGACACGACGGTCGATCATCTCATCTGCGCCGCCGCGATCGGTTCAGGGAAGGCGGGGTTTCCTTTCTGGAACCTTGATCCCTCCGACTGGCAGCGCGTTATCGACGTCACTCTCATGGGGACCGTCAACGCGCTCCATGCTTTCGCACCCCGTTTGCTCGACGGTGACACGCAGCGAAAATCAGTCCTCCTTCTTTCCTCAGTCGCCGGTCAGATCGGCTCGCAAACCGACCCCCCCTACAGCGCCTCTAAAGCGGCCGTGATCAACATCGCCCAATGCGCGGCGAAAGACTTTGCGCCCTACGGCGTCCGCGTCAATGCGCTCTCCCCCGGCATGGTGAAGACGCAGCTGAACCAGTCCGTCTTCGAAGCGAATCGCGAGAATAATGCGATCACCTACGAGCAATGGGCGGAAGAAAAAATCAAGCGCACCTCCCCTCTCGGTCGCTGGCAGGAACCGGAGGAGTTCGGGGCCACCGCCGTTTTCCTCGCGAGCGAACACGGACGAAACATCACCGGCCAGACCATCAACGTCGATGGAGGGCAGGTCATGCATTCCTGACGGGTTGACGCTTCCTCTCAGAAAGCTAAGATCGTTCTCATTCCTCCATGACAGCCTCGGTCCGCCACCTCCGAAACGGAGCCATTTTTCTCATTATCGTCTGCTGCTGCGCGATTGCGGGCTACATGATCGCCGGGTGGACCTTCAGCGAAGCAGCCTACATGGCGGTGATCACGGTTTTTGCGGTCGGCTACGAAGAAGTTAATGTCGTCGTCACTCCGGGGATGAGGCTCTTTACGATGCTCTTTATCATTTTTGGATGCACCGGCTACCTCTATATTGGCGGAGCCCTTGTTCAGTTTTTAATCGAAGGACAAATTGAAACCGCTCTCGGAAACAGGCGTATGACAAAAATGATTAACAAACTCAAAAACCACACCATTATTTGTGGCTATGGCAGGGTCGGGAGAATGCTTGCCTCTGAACTGGCCGAGGCGGACCACCCCTTTCTCATCATTGATCAAAACGAAAGCCTTGCGGGCGCGGTGAACGAAAAAGGATACCTCTTTCTCGCTGCCGACGCCACGAGCGAGAGGGCTCTCGTCGAAGCGGGGATTCTTCACGCGAACAAAATCGCTGTGGTACTCCCTAATGATTCACTCAATGTCTTCATCACTCTCAGTGCGCGGAATCTCAATCGTGACTTGACGATCATCGCGCGCGGGATGCTCCCCTCGACGACCGCGAAGCTAATGCAGGCGGGAGCGGACAAAGTCGTCCTCGCCGAGCAAATCGGAGCCGAACGCATCGCGAGCTTGATCCTGCGACCAACGGCAAGTTCCATGATCGCGAATGGAGCCTTACTCACTCACATCGCGAATGATTTCGCTGATCTCGGCTTGCAGGTGGAAGAACTCTCGATCCCCGAGGGATCAAATCTCGCCGGGCTCACCCTCGCCGATTTAGAGATGAAAGGAAGCAGCGCCTTCCTCATCGTCGCGGTTGTAAAAAAAGACGGAACAAGCATCGATTCACCACCGCTTGATACCAAGCTGGACGCTGGAGACATCTTGATTTCAGTGTGTCATAAAGGAGCTGCTCCCGAGTTCACGAAAATTTTTGAAGTGAAGCGCGAAACGCAATATCGCGGCGCGGCGGTGGATTTGTAGGGTTGGCGGCGGAGTCTTCTCGGGCAACGTGTAAGTTGCACCTCCAGTGAATCGAAACCTCAAGGAGCGGCGATTTCCTATCGCCAGGCTAGCCCTGCTGCAATGCCCACGCGAATCGCGGGCGATTGAAAATCGCCCCTCCTTGGTATGACATCGAAAACCCAAGGAGCGTCGATTTCCTATCGCCGGGCTAGCCCTGCGGCAATGCATCGGTCTTGCCGCAAAAACAAAGAAATGAGACAAGGGCAGGAATGCCCTCGCTACTCCTCGATCGGGTACAATTTCAGCAAATCAGCGGGCGCATAAAATGCCTGCTGCTCCTTCGTCGCGGCGCGCACTTCTTTGACTTTCTTCGGAGTGACCACTGACGCTTTGTTCCCCCAGGTGTTTCGCACGAAAGTCAGCACCGCTGCCATCTCCTTGTCGTCTAACAAAGCCTTAAACGCGGTCATTGGCGGGACGCCTTTTCCGGGATCGTAGGTCACGCCGTTCACTTCGATCGGCCCCCAGAGTCCGTGCAGCGACAGCTTAATGAGTCGATCCTCACTTCCCGTGACCCAGGCGCTTGGCACGAGCGGTGGATAAATATTCGCAATCCCGAGTCCGGTGCCCTGGTGACAAGTCACACAGTGCGCATCGCGGTGAAACACTTCCGACCCTAACTTATACACCTCAGCTTCCGCTTTCGAAAAATGCGGGGGAATGTTGATCTCGATTTTTTCCTCGACCTGTTCGATCGGGCTCGTCACGACATTCTTCGTCGGGTCCGCGACATCCCAATGATGCTCCACCGTTTTCGCCGCGATGACCGCGTGCGGCTCCGGCGAGGCCAGCACGGCATTCAGCAAATCACGATCCCGCACATTGAACTGCTGATGAATCCAAAGCGCTTCGAGAAGATTTCGGGCGTGCTCTTTTTTCTCCGGATCCCACTGCTTGACCCACTCGCGAAGAGCGGGAATGACCGATCCGAGTGGTCGCTCACTGAGCTCCACCCGCGTCCGGTGACGGACTCCCGTGATCGGATGCGTGAGGTTGTCGAGCAAGGCCGCGACCGGTTCGCCGTCAATCGCGACCGGCTCCTGAAGCGGACGCCCTTCATAGACGACCCGATAAACCCGACCGTGACGTTTGTCCCGATTGGGGTCGCGGATGTTGTGCTGCATGTGACCGATGATGACGTTGTGCCAGTCGGCAACATAGAGCGCTCCATCCTCTCCGAAGACCGCATCGGTCGGGCGGAAGTTTTTGTCGGAGCTCACGAGCATCTCGTCCGTCGGCGTGCCCCAGACTTCGCCGAGAGCGAATTCTTTCTTCACCTCAACCGGCGGCTCGTTGCGTTTCGTCTGCTCTATGACCATGCCTTCGAAGCCGTCGCGATGGAGCGTGTATTGCTTGAGGCCGAGAAATCCAATCGTGTTGCAGATCAGAAAATTGCCCTGCATCTCATCCGGAAAATTTGCACTCTCAACAATCGTATTCGCCGCGACCGGGCGCACCTCTTTCGTCAAAAGCGGGAACATTTTGAAGCCTTCCCCATCGGGGCGAACCTGATAAGATTTGCCACCCGTCCCGTCATTTGCATAGAGATAACCCCAGTCGTCAAAACTCGTCCCGTGCGGATTCGGCGAGTTGGCGGCGTGGAAACTGATCGTGTAACGACGCGGATCAAAGCGATACATGCCCGACGCGGTTGACTCCAGCGACGGCCCCCAGGGATGCTCATGATTGTGTTGCAGGAAAATCCCGCTTTGCCAATAGATGCCGCCGTCAGGGCCGAAGGTCAGATTGTTCGCCGCGTGGTGCGTGTCTGAGGAACCGATTCCCTGGAAGAGGACATAGCGAACATCGGCAACGTCATCACCATCGGTATCTTTCAGAAAAATAATATCGGGCTGTGAAGCCACGACGACGCCCCCATTCCAGAAGGTGAAGCCGAGCGGGTTGTGAACTTTCGCGAATTCTGTGGTGCGATCGGCAGTGCCGTCCTTGTCGTCATCGTGGAGAATAAGGAGCGCGTCATTCATCGGCTTGAGCGGCTCCCACTTCGGGTAGGTCGCCCAGGCCGCGACCCAGAGGCGACCCTTGCCATCGACTTGCATTTGGACCGGATTCACGAGTTCGGGAAACTTCTTTTCATCGGCGAAGAGATTGACTTTAAATCCCCCGGGGACCGTCATCATCGCGAGGCCGTCCTCTCCTGACGCATAGTCAAGATCGCCCTCTTTTTCCGCGTTGGAACTTTTGCTTCCTCCCCCGACGTTGGAGATCACCTCGACCGGCACCGGGACATTACTGTCATCAATCTTCCAATCACTGCCTTTCGCCTTCGCCTGGATCACGATGTCGCGGTTGTTGCTCATGACATCGAGCATCGTCAACTCATGCTGGAGGACCTCCGCGTTGCTTTGATCGTTCACAAACTTCAGGGTCGAGCGACTACCCCAGACATCATTCCCGTCGGTCGCGCGGTAGCGATTGTGCCAATGCCAGTTCTTGTCGAGGACCGCGTCGCGGGTTGCTGAGAGCAGCGCCTCATTTTCATCGACGCTTTCACTGAGGGCCTCCGCAATGATGCGCCCAAGGTGGTGATTTCCGGCTTCATTCAAGTGAATCCCGTTGATCGTGAGCGGCTCGTCTTCCGCTTCGAAAAGTTCCGTTGTCGGGTGGAAAAGATCGACAAATCCGACTCCTTCGTGGACCGCAACTTTCTGCATCGAGGCGGTGTAAAGCGCAAGCCGCTTGTTGTTGGCGACCCCGTCAGGAAGATTCGGATCATTGAGGTTCTCATGTGCGATCGGGCTGAAAAGCACTATTCTTGTGAAGTCTTTCCCATTCGACTGAATACCGCGATAGGTCTCAATCATCGTTGCTAGTTTCTCCTCAAACTCAGCAAGCCCGGCCGCGTCGGCGAAGGATTCGTTGTAGCCGAAGAAAGCGAAAATCACATCGGCTTCGACATGACGGAGATAGTCATTCATCGGCGTGAAACCTTTGCTTCGAGGATAGCGATCAATGCGGTCACCGGTCAGGCTGAGATTTCGGAATGAGAGTTCTTTGTCAGGATTGGCCACCTGGAGAAATGTCTCCATCCATCCGTCGTGCTGCATCCGGTCGGCGAGTCCATTTCCAATGATGGCAATGCGATCCTGTTTCTGAAAAGCGAAAGGCTCGGGATCGCGGTAACCTGCGGGTACCGACTCGGGCATGATGGGGACCGACAATGCTTTGCCATCATAGTCAGCCATCGCTATCTCAGTTTCCCCATCAAACAGGAAAGTGATCGACCCAATCGGACCGGGATTATTATTGCGCTGGTAGACTGGCTCGCGCGCCTCATTTAAGAGCTCCAGCTTGAACCCATCGAGGCGCGACTCATAGCCCTGACGATTCCACACCTGGATTTTTGAAACGGGCCGCGCCGCTCCGAGATCCAACTCCCACCAGGGTGCGTCATCTTTACCTTGTGAGGTGTGTGTTTGCCCGTTCTTGCCCCAGTCGCCATCTTTGTTGCCGTCAATCGCCCGTTCCGGAACCCCACCGGCGCCGACACTCGACTGCGTCGCAGTTGCCTGAGGGGCGACATTTTTTCCATCCACCGTGACCTCGACTTCCGCGAGGGTGAGGACCGGTCCTTCACCGCCGACCGAAATGCGGATAAAGCGCGCCTCGGGGTGATCAGCGGCCTGCGAAAGTCCGCCCGCAAAGAGTGCGAGAGCGACGGCGAGAAGAGAAATAGGGAGTTTCATGGTGAGAAGGCATGACTCTTTCACAGAACACCCCTTCGCGGCAATCACTCAAACCCGCCAAAAAAGAGCGTGAGATTTCAATTTTTACTCGGCCCAAAGCTTGAGCGGAGTATCGACGGGAGAATCATCCGACGATAAGTAGCGCCCGAACTCATCCCTCTCGAAGAATACTTCGATAAGCTTTTTTGCTCCCTCTGGACTGGTCACCTCAAGCGCCGCGACGAGACGCGTTTCATCATCGGAAACCGCAAGGTGCCGAACTTCCGCGCGGCCAACCCCACCCAGTTGCTCGACAATTTGCTGCCGAAAAGAGTCTGGATTCGCCCTCGGGATCCCCGCCTCGATCACCGGAACTTCCGGAACCACGGCTTCAGTTTCCACGACAGCTTCCTCCAAATTTTCAGCTTCCTCTTTATCGTCGACGCTAACAACTCCATCGACCGTCTCACCGATCCAGTCCCCGGCAGCGGGAAGATATTCGACTAAGAGCCAGAGAACTCCAACAACCGGAAGCAGCGTGAGAAGTGCCACGATTTGATTTTTCAAAGGCGGACGCTCCTCTTCTTCCGATTGCGGATCTTCAATTCCCTGATGTTCGTCTTCGCTCACAGCCCGAAATTACGCGGACGACTGCTTGTTTCCAGCTCAAAAGGCGTCTAAATTCCGCCCCTTCCCTGAACTCGGAAGCCCCTTGCGATGCCGAAAGTCTTTCTCAGAACCTTTGGATGCCAGATGAACGAGCGCGACTCCGAGCAAGTCGCCCAAATGTTCGTCGAGCGCGGCTTCACGGTCACGCCGCAGGCCGATGACGCCGATGTCGTCCTCATGAATACCTGCTCGGTCCGGGATCAAGCCGAGCAAAAGGCGCTTGGGAACATGCGCCACCTCGGCAAGCACCGGAAAAACAACCCCAACATCGTCTTCGGGATGATGGGTTGCATGGCGCAGAGCCGCGGCGACCAGCTCCTCGAAGAAGTCCCGCATCTCGACCTCGTCGCGGGAACGCAGAAATACCACCGCGTCGTCGATCATTGCGTCAATCTCATGAAGGCGAAGGAAGAGGCGCAAATGGATGACCTCCGCCGCCCCATCATCGACACGGACGAGGAAGAGGATTCGCAAAACACAATCCGTGACCACGTTTCGAAAGAGCACGGCGTCACCGAATTCGTCAGCATCATGCAGGGCTGCAACATGAAGTGCACCTTCTGCATCGTCCCCTACACACGTGGCCCCGAGCGCGCCCGCCCCATCGCGGAGATTGTGGAAGAGTGCAAACGCCTCACTGATCAAGGCGTCCGCGAAGTGACTTTACTCGGTCAAATCGTGAATCTCTACGGCCGTCACGAGTTCCCGAAAGTGGACGGAAAAAGTCCCTTCGTGCAGCTTCTCGAAGCCGTTCACGAACTTGACGACATCAAGCGGATCCGATTCACCTCGCCGCATCCGATCGGCTACAAAGAGGACGTCATCGAAGCCTTCACCTACCTCCCGAAGCTCGTCGATCACGTTCATTTCCCGATGCAGTCCGGATCGGATCGCATTCTCAAAGCGATGCACCGCCCCTACAAAGCGCAGAAGTTCATCGATATCTGCGACAAGATGAAAGAAGCCCGGCCCGGGATCGCAATCTCGACCGACATCATCGTCGGCTTCCCCGGCGAGACCGAAGAGGACTACCTCGCGACGCGCCAAGCCGTCGAGCATGTGCAGTTCGATCAGGCCTTCATCTTTCGTTACTCAAAGCGCAAAGACACGCCCGCTGCCGAGATGGAGGGCCAACTCCCCGAGCGCATCAAGGAAGAGCGGAATCAGGACCTGCTCGCTCTCGTCAACGACATCGTGCAAAAGAAGAACAGCGCCCTCATCGGGACAACACAGGAAGTTCTCTGCGAAGGGCCGAGCCGTTACAACAAAGAGACCCTGACCGGCCGCACGAGAACAAACCGGATCGTCATCTTCGACGGCGACGCCGATCGCATGGCGGGACAGCTCTTTAACGTCAAGATCACCGCTAGCACGGGCTACACCCTCTATGGGGATCCGGTCTTGCAATAAACGCATTTTCTCCGAGTTTCCCCGACCCCGTTCATGCAGGCCCTCTACGATTTTTTATACGAGCCCGGTTTCTCTCTCAAGACGATGGGCATCGTCCTTGGCCTCTGGCTGATCCTCTCCCACGGCTTCGCGCTTCTGAAGCCCGACCTCGTGAAAGCGCAGCTCAAAGCCTTTCCGAGAAATGAAAAAATCGGAATCCCGCTCGTCATCTTCGGCTTCGCATGGGCCCTCGTCCTGTGGTCCGGCATGGATCTCGGTGAGTTTTTCAAAATCGAAAAATCCGTTCAGGCGCTTATCATTGCCGTTTGTGTCGGCGTGATTATTTTTGTGAAAGAATTTATCGCCGTGAGAGCGATTGGCTTTCTCATGATCCTCGCCGCTGCGCCGATTCTGGACTCCGCTTTTCTGGAAGCCCCTCAGTCCCGCCTCCTCCTCGTGACCTTCGCTTATGCCATCGCCGTGAAAGGCATGTTCTGGGTCGGAATGCCCTACCTGATGCGGGACCAGATCAACTGGCTCATCGCCGACAAGAAGCGCCACCTCATCGGAGTCGGCGCAGGCTTGGGATATGGCGTGGTTGTGCTGATCTGTGCTATTGCCTGGTGGTAGTGGTTGGGTTCGCCACAGCGGGATGAAAAAAGCCCACGACTGCACACGGATTTTCACGAATTCAGAGCAAGATTACTGCAAAGCATTCGTGTGAATTCGTGTTCATCCGTGATCCAAACTCTTCCCTCCCCTAAAAATCCACTCCCACTCCCCTCTTGATCTCGCTCCAATCTTCGCGACAATTCGGGCGATATGTCTCACCCCTTTATTCACGATGATTTCATGCTGCAATCGACGGCAGCGAAGGAACTCTATCACCATTTCGCGAAGGACGAACCGATCCTCGATTTTCACAATCATCTGCCGCCTGACCAGATCGCGGCGGATCGCTCGTTCGAAAATCTCTACGACATCTGGCTCGCGGGGGACCACTACAAATGGCGTGGGATGCGGGCCAACGGCATCCCTGAAAATCGCATCACCGGCGACGCATCGCCACGCGACAAATTCGACGCCTGGGCTGAAACCGTTCCGCACACCTTGAGAAACGCGCTCTACCACTGGACGCATCTCGAGCTCTCCCGCTACTTCGGATTCGAGGGCCTCTTTTCTCCCAGGACCGCCGACGAAGTCTGGGAAATGGGGAACGCCAAACTCGCGCGGCCGGAATATTCCTGTCGCGGCCTGCTCGAAATGAGCAATGTCCGCGCTCTCTGCACCACGGACGATCCGACCCACAGCCTCGAGCATCATGTCGCGATTGCGAACGACCCGACGATCTCCTGCCGTGTCTACCCCACCTTCCGCCCCGACCCCGCGCTCTGGGTTGATGACGCCGGACACTTCAACGCCTACGCCGACAAACTCGCCGATGTCAGTGGCGGCGACTGCGACACCTTTTCCGGCTTCCTCAACGCGATCCGCTCACGGCACGATTTCTTCCACTCCGTTGGAGGGCGACTCTCCGATCATGGATTGCACCACGTCTTCGATGCCGACTGCTCGGAAAATGAAGCGCAGGCGATCTTCAATCAGGTCCGTCAGGGCAAAGCGGCCGACGCGGGACAAACGGAACGCTTCGGGGCATTTTTGATGCTCTTCTTTGGCGAGCTCAATGCCGGGAAAAACTGGACGATGCAACTCCATATCGGAGCGGAGCGGAATAACAGCCAGCGTCTTTTTGAAACCCTCGGGCGCGACGTCGGCTGCGACTCCATGGCCGATGTGAATCACACCGGAGCGGTGCGTCGTTTTCTCAACACGCTTGATCAGCGGGAGCAGCTCCCCAAGATCATGCTCTACAACTTGAACCCGAAGGACAACTACGCCCTCTCCGCGATGCTCGGAAATTTCCTCGAAGCCAAGCCCGGCGATCCCCCCTGTCGCCTTCAGCTCGGCACCGCCTGGTGGTTCATGGACACCAAAGAAGGCATGGAGTGGCAGATCAATACCTTCTCGAACACGAGTCTCCTCTCCCGCTTCAACGGCATGCTGACCGACTCGCGGAGCTTCCTCTCCTTCACCCGTCACGAATACTTCCGCCGCATTCTTTGTAACGTCATCGGAACCGATGTCGAGAACGGCGAAATCCCCCGTGACATGGAAATGGTCGGCGACATGGTTCGACGCATCTGCTTTCAGAATCCTGCTGAATTTTTCGGCCTTGAATTGCCGTGAGCGAAAACAGAACAGCACTCGCTGACACCGTCATCATCGGCGGAGGAGTCGCTGCGCTCTGGACGGCAAATGTGCTGAAGAACGCCGGTCAGTCCGTTGTCGTCCTCACCAATTCGCCTCTCGGCGCAGGCCAGTCACTCGCGGCTCAGGGGGTCATCCACGGCGGCCTCAAATACGCGGTTGGGGGAAAGCTCACCGATTCATCTGAGGAGCTCGCGGACATGCCGGGGCGCTGGCTTGCGGCGATGCGCGGCGAAGGCCCTGTTGATCTCAGTGGCGCGGAGCTCCTCTGCGATCACCAATTGATGTGGAGCCTCCCGAATGTGATCAGTAAAACGGTTGGCTTTTTCGGAAGCAAAGCCGTCCGCGGACGTTCCGGGAGCGTCCCGCGCGAGGACTATCCTCCGATCTTTGACACCTCGAATTACAAAGGAAAGCTCTTCCGCATCGATGAGCCGGTCGTCGATCCTATCTCGATCATTCGCGAGCTCGCGAAAGGAGTCGCGAATGAAACCTGGCTCATCGATTGGGATGAAAACGCCGCGCTCGAAGTCGGTGAGCAGAACATTTCTTCGATCCGTTTGACCGAAGCTGACGGAAGCATCGTTCACCTCGAGGCCGGGCAGTTCCTCCTCGCTGCCGGAGCGGGCAATGGCGAGATTCTTTCACAAATCGGAATCATCGAGCCGTCGATGCAGCGACGTCCGCTTCATCAACTCATCGTCAGGAAGAAAGGCCTCTCTGATTTTTACTCCGTCTGCGTCGGGACCGGTCCGAAGCCGCCCATGGTCACGACGACTCATCACGACAGCGAAGGCCGCACCGTCTGGTATGTGGGCGGCGACATCGCTGAGGAGGCGGGCGTCGCGCGCAGTGAAGCCGAACAAATTGAGGCCGGTAAAGCGCTCTTCGCCAAACTCCTACCCTGGGTCGATCTCGAAGGAGCGGACTGGTTCACGTGGCGGGGCGACCGCGCCGAGCCGCAAACCGGAACGGGAGACCGCCCGCCCGGCGCTTTTTTGAAACGCGTCGGCAACGTCCTCATCGCCTGGCCCACGAAGCTCGCGCTGGCCCCGAATTTGGCCGATCAAGTTTTGCGAGAGACCAACACTGATGACGACCGGGGGCCCATCACATTGAAGCTCCCCCGCCCCGCTCTCGGCAAACCACCCTGGGATCTGCCATGAAACAACGTCCTCTTCATTCCACCGACCTCACCGTTTCCTCGCTCGGACTCGGCACGGTAAAGTTCGGTCGGAACCAGCAGGTGAAATATCCGACCGGCTTTGAGCTTCCTTCCGATGAGGAAATTCTGGCGCTGCTCGATCTCGCGCAAGAGATGGGGATCAACTTCCTCGATACGGCTCCGGCCTACGGGATCAGCGAGGAACGCCTCGGTGATCTGTTAGGGCCTCGGCGCGATGATTGGGTTATCATGTCGAAGGCGGGCGAAGATTTCATCGACGGTGCCTCACATTTCGATTTCTCGGCCGGGGCGATCACCCAGAGCGTCGAGCGAACCCTCTTTCGTCTGCGAACAGACAGGGTTGAGTGCCTTCTTCTTCATTCCGACGGCGATGACATTGATGTGTTAGACCACTCCGGTGCCGTCGAAGCCTTGCAAAAACTGAAAGAAAAAGGGCTCGTCCGGAGCTACGGGATCTCGACGAAAACGGTCGTGGGCGGTCTCCGCGCGATCGAACTGGGACTTGATGCCGTGATGGTGACCTACAACCCCTGGCACACTGAAGAGGAACCGATTCTCGATGCGGCGATGGAAACCGGTACCTCGGTCTTTCTCAAAAAAGCACTTGGGAGCGGTTGGTTCGGTGAGGGTGAAGCGCCCGAAAACCCGGTCGGGGAATCGTTTCAGTTTATCTTTGATCACCCCGCAACGACCTCGGCGATTGTCGGGACGATCAACCCTCAACACCTCCGGGAAAATGTGGAAACTCTCGCCGAAGTTGAAAAAGATTGAGTGAAAAAGCGGTTGGTCTGTCTCAGGAGTGAGGCACCTTACCTCATCCCTCTATGCCCGACGCCTCCCCGATTTTCTTCGACAGCCACATGCACACGCCCCTCTGCAAGCATGCTGAGGGCCACCCCATCGAATACATGGAGCGCGGGGTCGAGCAGGGGCTGGCCGGAATTATCATGACCTGCCACAGCCCAATGCCGAACCAGTTTTCGCATCGGGTGAGGATGACCCCGGAGCAATTCAATGAGTATGTCATGATCGTGCAGGAAGCCGCCGATGCCGCCCCGGATGGCTTCGAGGTGCGCCTCGGCATGGAGAGCGACTACTTTCCCGGCAAAGAAAAATGGCTCAGCGAGCTTCATAAAAAGGCGGACTTCCACTACATCCTCGGTTCGGTGCACTGGCATATCCCGGAGTATCTCGACGCCTTCTGGCGCGGCGACCCGATGGCGTTTCGCCGCCAGTATTTCGAGCACCTCGCCGACTCCGCCGAGTCCGGACTCTTTGATTCCCTCGCTCACCCTGACCTCGTCAAAAACGCGAGTCCCGATGATTGGGATTTTGAGAAAATGCGCCCCTTCATCGCCAAAGCCCTTGATCGCATTGCCAAGACCGGCGTGGCGATGGAACTCAATACCTCGGGGCTCAACAAGTTATACCCGGAAATGAATCCGGGCCCCAAGATGCTCGCGATGATGGCGGAGCGGAACATCCCGGTGGTGATCGGATCTGATTCGCACACTCCGCTTCGAGTTGCTGATCAATTTCCCCGCGCGCTCGAAAACCTCCGGAAAGCAGGATTCGAGAGCGTCAGCGTTTTCCGCCAACGAAAGAGAATGGATTATCCGATCCCGTTAGTGCAGGAAAGCCTCACGATGCCGAAGTCAGCATTTTAGTCGAGCCGGGCCTCGATCTCACCGATCTCTCTGGCGAGAGCGGTCATTTTCTGCACTTCGTAGCGATAACCGATCTCGTTGTTCTGGAGATAGAATTCATCCCGGCGGATGCGGCACTCGGCCATCTCACGTCTCAGGCTCTCTAAATTTTCAAGGGTCGGAGGTGCCGCTGCAGGCGGCTCGGGAATCTCGTTGTAAGAAGCAACGGAACCATTTTCAGCCGGCATCGCAGATGGAAGGTCGATGGCACGTCCCGCGAGCTCCAGTTCCTGAACCGGCGTATCAAGGAGTTCGTTACCGCTTCGGCGCTCCGCGGGAAGTTGCGTATCCTGATAGAAGTAATCTTCGACCGTGGAGTAGACCAAATTCACGGGTGGCTCCAAAATCGGAGCGGCAACATAGGCAATGCGGAGGACGGCGAGTGAGAAAAGCACGATCGCTGAGATTTTCAGGGCTTTCTTTTGCCACTCATAGTTAACCCCGAAGCTTTCTCTCACCGTGTTCTGAATCTGTTCAGTGAGACCAGTATGACGAGCCAAGGGCTTCCGCTGCCCCAGTGGAACGGTTTCCGTCTCGTCATCCGTCACCAGCTCGAAAATGGAGTCGCACTCGCAAAAAACCAGATTCTCATCGTAGAGCCACTGATAGAAATTAGTCAGACCAAGAGAAGAAAATTCGCCCTGGAACTGCCCGTAGATCTCTTTCGAAATTTCCTCGAAAGTTCGCTGCCCGTCGAAACGGCGCATCAACTCATATTGCCAAGGTTTTAGAACAAAGCGCTGTCCGTCGGCCACCTTCTCCGCGAGGACTTCCCCGTTTCCATGCGCAAAGCGCATCTCCTGCCTTGGCCTGAGCCGAAGCGGAAATATCTCTGATAAAAGAGCTGGAGAGACGCTATTCACGAAAAGCTGATTGTTAAGGTTACAGAAATTATAAATTTATTCCGTAATTAGTCCAACACTTTCCGGAAAGAATTTTCAATCTCTTGAGCTGACAACTAACGCGCTGAGGCTAAGACGCTCAAAAGCGGCTTGATCAACGACGGTTCCATTTCGGGAAACGCCGAAAGAAGCCTCGCGATGCGAGCGGCAACGAGAGGCGCGGCATAGCTGCTTCCGGTCTCCGTTTTCATCTCCCCGTGGAGCCACGGAACCTCGACCCGCTCTCCGCGCGCAAAGAAAGAAACCATTTCTCCCTGCCTCGCGAAAAGCTCATGCGATTGACAATCAATCCCCTGCACACTGATGACAGACGGAAAATAGGCCGGCCATTCGCGAATCGATGAATTCACATTGCTGCAGGCGGCGACGACCTGAACACCGGCGAGATAAGCCTCATCGACCCACTCCTTGTAATCCATGACATAGCGGGCGAGGCCACGGCATCCAAAACTGCAATTGATGACCTGATACCCCCGCGCGATCGCCTGGCTCACGCACTCAGCGATCACAAAACTCCGCGCGTGGTTAGTGCTATCGAGTGCACGAAAGCTCCCGATGATCGCTCCGGGCGCCTCGTTCGAAAGCAGACTCGCCACGGCGGTCCCGTGCCCATAGACGTCTCTTCCGCCGTTCTCTTCAATATGCAGGTTCACTCCATCGCAGGAAATCGCGATATCGTCCTGCAGCGACATGCCGTTCAAAGCGGGATGAGATGGATCCACTCCGGAATCGATCACCGCGACCTTTACTCCCGATCCGTCGCCGGAGCGCAGTGCGTCGGCGGCGGAGGCCAGATCAGGCCATCTCGGGTCTTGCTTAGTTGGCATCACTGAATCCCATCGCTGAGGACAAAAGCGTCTCGTTTACCAGCCTTTCAACCACATTGGAGACCAACGCGAGCGCCTCTATGTCGGCTGAGCTGAACCCTTTTTTTCCGAGGCCGCTATTAACTTCTTCAAGCTGGACGCAGGAGATGACCCCGCGGAGGCCGAAGGCGAAATAAAGAGGAACAGCGAGAAGAGCGGTAGTGTGTTTGGACATTTTTCGATCCAGCGTGTCGTCGTGACCGCTACTCGTCTGAATGTCATTTTCGCAATAAGGCTGCTGCTGTGAGAACACCATGGAAATGATCCCGGACCCGATGGGCTGTTCGAATCCAATCAGGGAATCAGCGTCATCTCCTGAATTGAAGGAAGCGACGAGATACTTTTCATCACTATCAGCCAGCCAGATCGTGCCTTCGCAGCCACCGATGTGAGCGAACGCTTCGCGCAGCAGAGAGATCGCGACTTCATCAAAGAGCCCGATCAAATCGGTCGGAGTCCCGGTGCTGATCCAGGACTCCAAGTGTTCGATCAAGTCGCCCCCGAGGCGATTGAATTCAGCATTTCTGAGGAGTCGGGTTCTCGCTCCGATCATCAGGATTCTGCCTGCAGCTTATTCACCAATTCATGAAGCGCTGTTTCATTTCCAAGAATTTCAGGAAGTAGCCCCTCTCTTTCGGCGGGAGTGAGCTTACCTTGGGCAAACTTCTGGATCAGTTCGACCTGACCATCAGAAAGAGGGTTAGCGGAGTGACCGGACACTTCTGGTCCGAGGTTCTCGAGGAATTGAGCGAGGATTGAGAAATCGTTATTCATGTCAGTTAATCAGGGGAGGATTGAATGTTGTTCACAGGATCGACGCTCCGATAATCACCCTTATGCAAAAGGAATGATCTTTCATGAAAATAGTTATCCTTTTCCCGGAAGCTTGCCAGTCAAAACTAATCAATTACAACGATTATGGTTTTTATATTGACGATTCCGATGAGTCCTGATAAACTTGCCTAGGAACAGGTGCCTTCGGGACACTTGTTTTGTGTTGAGGGGTTACAGGCGGCATTGATCGGAAACGATCAGTGCCGCCTTTCTCATTAACGGGTGTGAATGAAACTGAAGGTCATTGATGCCTGCCAGTGGCACGGATTTGAAATCCGTTACGGAGAATCAAGGGATCCCGACTACGGAATGCAATTCCGTTCCACATTTGTCCTTCAGTTTCATTCACACCCCCTCATCAACAGATGCTTTGCAAACTTGGCCTCGATGATGCTAAAATTAATTCGAGACACGCAGACTAAGAAGAAGAGAGCTACTCAGATAAAAGAGCGTCGTCAGAGACGGAAGAGCGGTCTTGATACGGAAAACGGCCCGGCACTTAGACTTTCATCTACTACACCGGGCCGCCCCGTTCCGCACAAAATTTAAGAGGTCTCAGAGGAGGATTCACTCCCGGAAATCCGAGGCTTTTAAAGGCCTCAGAGCCACTCTTGACACTAACGTATCTCCCATTTCTTGGCGCGCAATAAAAAAAACGTATTTTTTTCAACATTGCCACTTAGTTTTAAAAACTTACGCAGATTTGCGACCCTGCTAAAGTAAAAAGAATTTCCAAAATTCGCCGTTCAATTCCAGTTTTTACTCGACACTACTCTAGAACAGCTCAATGTAAGGGAAGGTTTATCATTTTTGAGAATTAAATTCTTAGATTTGAGACGTTTTTACTTTTTCTGCCATGCGCCTGAAGTCTCTAGAGATCCACGGATTTAAATCTTTTGCCGATAAGACCAAGCTCGAATTCCATGAGGGAGTCACGGGGATTGTCGGTCCGAATGGATGCGGGAAGTCTAACATTGTTGACTCGATGCGCTGGGTTCTCGGAGAGACTTCGGCAAAAGCACTCCGCGGCGGAGAAATGGCGGACGTCATTTTCAATGGCACCGACAAGCGCTCTCCCCTCGGAATGGCGGAAGTTACCCTGACATTGTCAGATTGTGCCGACGCTCTGAAAACTGACTACGACGAAGTAGCCCTCGGGCGCCGCGTCTATCGCGACGGAAAGAGTGAATACCTCATCAACAAGCAGCCCTGCCGTCTTAAAGACATCCATGGTCTCCTCATGGACACCGGAATCGGTCGCTCGAGCTACTCCATCATGGAGCAGGGAAAGATCGACATGCTTCTCAGCTCGAAGCCGGAAGATCGTCGCGCCGTGTTTGAAGAAGCCGCCGGGATCACGAAATACAAATCTCAGAAGAAGGAAGCGCTTCGCAAACTTGACTACACGGAAGCAAACTTAATTCGTATCCGCGATGTCATCGCCGAGAACGAACGGCAGATCCGCTCACTTTCCCGCCAGGCTTCGAAAGCGAAGCGGTATCAGGGACTTTTTGACGACGTGAAGACACTTGAGCTCCACCTCAGCCACAAGCAGTGGCGCGAACTTCGGGCCGAGAAATCCGAACTCAACACCTCGATCAATACGCTTCGGGTTCAGCAGGAAAATCTCGAAGACGACATCGAAAAGCGTCAGGCGCAAATGGCCGCAGCCCGTGTCGAATATCAGGAAATCGAGAATCGCCTCAGCGAACTGCAGTCAGAACTCGCCCGACTTGAAAACGAAATCGGCACGGCCAATAATCGAATCGAATTCAATGGCGAGCGCACCCACGAACTCAGCGTTCTCATCAAGCGCAACGAGGAGAATATCGCCGAAGCATCCGGTAAGAAAGAACGACAGGAATCTGATATCGAAGCCGCTGACCGCCAGCTCGCCACCGTGCAGGGACGGATCGCGGAGGAGGGAGAAAAAGTCGAGGCTCTTGAGCTGAAGACCAAAGAAGCCCGCTCTAGCCGTGAGTCGGTGAACCAGCGCCTGCGCGCGCTCGAAGAAGAGCGAAGCCAGCTCAAAAGCCGCATCGGAAGCCTTGATGCGACAATTGAAACCAACGAAAGCCAGCTGGAATCAGATCAACAGCGCTCCCGTCAGTTGACCGATGAAATCGGACGCCTTCAGGAAGACGAGGGAACACGTCGGACCGACGCGACCGAACTGAAAGAACGCATCACGGACCATCAGCAATCCATCGAAGCCTTTCAAGAGAACCTCGCGGGAATGGACCAGCAGTATCATCAGGCAAAGCGAGCTGCCGTGACAATGCAGGAGGACCTTTCCGCCCTCCACCAGCTCCACGCTGAAAAGCGCTCGCGTCTTGAGGTGCTGGAGCAACTGATTGCGGAGGGCGAAGGGTTCGAAAAAGGAACGCAGACAGTTCTCAAAGGAGTCGATGATTCGGGACGGTTCGACGGCAAAGTCCTCGGTCCCCTTTCCCGCTCGATTGAGGTCGATCTCAAATATGCTGAAGCGATCGAAGCAGCCCTCGGGCGCCGCCTTCAAACGGTTCTCATTTCCGACCTCGAAGCCACTGAGCAAATCATCACCGCCCTGCGGGAAGATCATCTCGGTCAAGCCTCCTTGATTGCCCAAACCGACCTCAAATCAGGCGGCGGGGAAAAGTCCACCCGTGCCCCGCTGGGCGCGATCGGATGGGCGATTGATCAGGTGAAAGTGGAAGATCGCTTTTACGCTCTGCTCTCCTCTCTTCTCGGAGGCGTCCTCCTCGCTGAAGATCTCAACACCGCCGTCCGACTTCGCGAAAAACATCCTGAATTCGCGGTCGCCTCTCTCGACGGAACCTTTGTCACGAAAGAAGGCATCGTCCAGGGCGGAAGAAGCGGTGACGACTCGATTTCCGTTCTCAAGATGCAGAGTGAGATCGGCGAACTCAGGCGGGTTTCCGATGCACTGAAAGAGGAAGTCTCCTCTCGTCAGATCCGGCGCGACGAACTCAACGCCCGCGTTGACCAACTTGAAGACACCTTGCAGGTCGCTCGCGAACGACTCCAGCAAAAGCGCGTCGCCTCATCCACTCTCGAAGGCAAACTCGCGCTGATCGAGCGCGATCTGAATCAGTTCCGAAACAAGATCGAGAGCCTCGAGTGGGAGCAAAAAGAAGTCCTCGAGCGCGAAACTAAAGTCTCTTCTGACCGGGACACCAATGTCATCGAGCGGGACACCGCCGTCTCACGAGTCGATGCCCTGAGCGCAGAATCGACATCACTCGCAGAGCAGCTTCAAACCGCACAGAAGGATGAGGAAGCCCTCACCGAGGAGGTCACGGAGGCACGAACCTGCCTCGCGGTCGAACACGGAACCCGCCAGAATCTCGAAGAGCAACGCGAACCAATGATCGCCCGTCTCCGCGAGCTGGAGGAATTGATCCATCGTGCCAGCGAAGAAATCGAGAACTACTCCGGGCGCATCACACGTGCCGGCGAGGAGACCGGGCAGCTTCAAAACCAGATCACTGAGTGGAAGATAACCGCCGAAGCTTCAGCCGAAGAGCGGGCTGCGATTATCATCGAAAAAAGCGGCTACTCCTCCAAGATCGAGGAAGGCGAGGAAGAACTCACTCTCAAAAGAAAGGCAGTGCAGGAAGTCGCGAGCCAGCGGGGCAAGGAAGAAGTGAAAACGGCACAACTTGATCTTAGCCTTGAAAACCTGGAACGAACCTGCCGGGACCGCTATCGCACCGAACTCGAATTTTTTGAGCCTGACAGTCACGCTTTGCTCCTCGCGATTGAAGAACGCCGGAAGAACGGAGCCGCCCGTCCGACCCCGTTTCCCGAAGATTCAGAAGAGGAACCCGACAAAACCGCGGCGGAGGAGGAAACCAGCCTTGAGGATCCTGCTGAGCCCGATTGGGATTTCGTGGTCGAGGTCGTGACCCAATTGCGGACCAAGCTAGACTCAATGGGCCCGGTCAACATCGATGCGATCGAGGAATTTGATGAGTTGGAAGAGCACTACCGCTTCAATGTCAATCAACTTGAAGACCTCGACAATTCAAAAGAAGAGCTCCTTCGGATGATCGCCCGGATCAACCGCGACACGCGCAAGATGTTCTCCGAAACCTTTGAGAAAATCCGGAAAAATTTCCGCGACATGTTCAAAGAACTTTTCGGAGACAAAGCAAAAGCTGACTTGCTCCTCATGGATGATTCCGATCCACTTGAATGCGGCATCGACATTATTGCGAAGCCACCCGGCAAGAAACTTCAATCAATCAGCCTCATGTCCGGTGGTGAGCGCTCCATGACCGCGGTTGCCCTTCTGTTCGGAATTTACATGGTGAAGCCATCTCCTTTCTGCGTTCTCGATGAGCTGGATGCCCCGCTCGATGAGGCCAACATCAGCCGCTTCATTCGTGTCCTCGACCGATTCATCGGCGGCAGCCAGTTCGTTATCGTGACGCACAGTAAGCGGACGATGTCCCGTGCTGATGTTATGTATGGCGTCTCAATGGAAGAGTTCGGTGTCTCGAAGACGGTCGGCGTGACTTTCTCGAAGGCCGATGAGGCAAAAGGTCTCAAGGCCGCCGGGATTGGAGGCTAGGCCAAACTAGAAAAGCAGTTGAGCGATCCCGCCTCCCTGTGGGATAGTGGAAATGTGATTCGACTCTTTCCAACGCTTTCCGTCTTTCTCGTTGCCGTGTTTGTGGCGTTCGATGGCATTGCGGTCGAGCCCTATTCAGGACCGGGGATCCGTTCGATGGAACTCCTCTCCGCTTCGCAGGCAATCGTTCCCGGTCAGGATCTGCACCTTGGTCTGCTCATTGCCCCGGAGCCTGAACATCACACCTATTGGAAGGGCCCCGGCATCGTCGGAGTTGCCACTTCCATCACCTGGGATTTGCCTGAAGGTTTCGAAGCAGGCCCGCTTCGATGGCCTGCTCCCGAGAAAGTTGATATGGTTGGAATTACCGCAAACGGCTACCGCGGGACGACATTGCTACTCACCACCATTAAAACTCCTCACTCACTCCCAAACGGCAGCTACCGCGTGAATGCGAAAGTCGCCTGGATGGCCTGCGCGACCTCTTGCAACCCCGGCGTGACTGACCTTAGCCTGACCCTCCCTTGCGACCCCGCGAAGTTTCCGGAATCTGAAAACACTTCCGTTCTGAAACTCTTTCAATCGATAGAAACATCGATTCCCTCCCCCGCGCCGACCGCGTGGAAACGAGAGGTCACCTTGACTGACAAAAACACCATCACGCTGACACTTTCCATTCCCGGCCTGAACAGGGAACTCGCAGAATACATCGATTTTTTCTGCGACGACATGCAGGTCAACTCTGACAAACCTACCAAAATGACATGGCTCGAAGATGATAGCGGAACCTTCCAACTCCAATTTTCCCGCCCTGACTTTGCGCCGAAAAATCCGTCTCATTTTTCCGGCTTGATCACGAACCCGGCAGGCTGGCCGTTGGCAGAGTCCTCATCCTACGAAATTTCCGTCCCCTGGTCAGAGGACACCTTCCCCGATGAGTAAGAAAAAGAATGCACTCCTCAAAGGAGAACGCTGCGACTCAGAATGGTGCGAGGTCCGCCGTTCAGGCATTCATGGGCGCGGGCTTTTCGCGAAGAAAAAAATACCGCAGAGCACCTACGTCATCGAATACCTCGGGGAGCGGATCGACAAAGACGAATCGAACGAGCGCGGCTGGGCGCAAATGGATCATGCCATGGAAACCGGTGACGCGGCAGTCTACATCTTCACCCTCGACGACGACTGGGACATCGATGGAAACGTTCCCGAAAACGCCGCTCGTCTCATCAATCACAGCTGCGACCCCAACTGCGAAGCATTCATCGAAGAAGACTCCATCTGGATTGCGGCCCTGAGAGAGATTCCCAAAGATGAAGAACTCTTCTTTAACTACGGATTCGACCTCGAAAATTACAAGGATCACCCCTGCGGCTGCGGATCTGACAAATGCGTCGGTTACATCGCCGGAGAGGAATATTGGAGCACGCTGAAACGCAAACTCGCTGCCCGCAAAGCGTGGAAGAAGCGCAAAAAGAATGCGAAGAAGCCGAAGGCAAAATCCTGACCGATCTCAAAATGGTCTCGGCGGGCGACCACCCGGCGGCGGTCCCTGAGGAGGGCCTCCCCTGCCTGGCATTCCCCCGGGACCACCTCCTCCGCCCGGAGGCTTCAATGCTTCCGGAGTTCCCCGAAAAGCGCGCGGCACGACCGGCCACTCACGAGTCAAAAAGTAAGCATAGATTCCATCCGGATAGTCCGGCGTGATGCAGAATCGTCCGTTGCATTCATCGAGGTCACCGGAGCCGGGAACAAACTCATAATCCTCAAAAAAAGCGCCGTCGTAGTCTCCCCCCGGCGCATCATTCCCTCCCGGCCGACTCCCCTTCTTCAAGGCAAAGCTGCTTTTCAATTCGACGAGCTCAGATTGAGGGTCTTCTCCGTTCCCGTAGCCATAAAGCGCGTAGATCGGAAACCCGTCAGCGGCCCATCCGATCAGTGGTGAGTGCTCACCCGCCTCATGCCCCAAGCGCTTCATGAGACCGATTGGAAGCCCGTGGTAATGATAGTTTCCATCGGGCTGAACGTGTCCGTAGTTTGCGTCGAGCCCCAGAGCAACCGCTCCGCCGAGCGCTTCGTAGTTCCACCCATTCTCACGGCGGCCCATCCAGAACTCAGCCGTGCCCGGCTCAAGGAACACCCCGTCGAGCGTCACGCCAAAGACCCGCAGGTGCCGACTGGAGAGATCACCCTGTAATTTTGTCACGAGAGGCGCTTCCTCAGGATCGGAAGGAAAAACGATATCAAATTCCTGTTCTCTCACCTCATTCGGATTTCCAGGATTGGGGAATCCCCCGATCAAGTGATCCGGCATCCCATTCGATTGCATAAAAACCTCATCACTTCGTTTTCGAATTTTCACCTTGTTCCGCGCCGGAGCCCTCTCATCAGCGGGGAACAACTTGAGAGGCTTCGCCTTCGTCGCGGTGTGCTCCCGCCCTCCGGGGCCCGGGCCCTGCCCGATGAGAGGCAATGCAAAGCCAGCAAGAAGAGCGGAAATAGTTAGCCGAAGTTTCATGATCCCAAATTCTCCCCTCACCGAGTGACAGAAGGACGAGCATTATCATGACAGTTTTGTCATGATCGGCAATTCTCAGGGCAGCTAGGGTAATCGAAGTGATTGCCCTGTACGAATGCTGTCGCCGGTCAATCCATTCACACTTTTTAAAGCATCAACTGAAGTGCCGTAGCGCTGAGACAGCGAATAGAGCGTGTCTCCTGAAACCACCTTGTGATATGAGGACGCGGCGGGAGCGGAGGCGGTTGATGCCGGAGGGGCGACTTCCATGAATTGATCAGCAGCGACACCACCTGCGTCCGCTGGTCCGTAGTAACTGCCGGACGACCCCGTCGACGATGAGGCAACCTCAGTCGTCGCCGCGACTTGAGGCTCCGCCAGTTTCGAAGCGCTCCGAGTTTTCCCGGTCGATTTATTTTTCACCCACTCTTTGCGATACTTCCCATCATCATCAAAAGGATATTCCTTCTTCTCCATGCCATGACCCGACGGAGTCTTCAAAGTTGAGGGATTATATTCAATGTCCTGATAACTCCCCCCGGTCGATTTACACTGAGTCAGAAGAAGGGGAAGAACGAGACCACCACCGAGCAGACAAAGCGTCCGCGTCGCTTGAAGACTAATGACAAAGGCTTTCATGATAGGAAGAAGAATGAGATCGCCCCCTCCAGGTCCGGAAGGGCTATCCCTCAATTTACTTTAGTTTTCTTAAAATTAAAGAAATCTATGGCTCTTCAGCTTCTTGCTTCAATTTTTCAGCCCGGAGCTCGTCCAGTTGTCGCTGCGCTTCCTGACCGTAGCCGGATTCGCTATCGACATCCACGACCCGGAGGAGACTTTCAATCCGCCCCCGCAGGGAACCCATCTCGCCCTGGACCGAAGATTTATTGAGGAGTGCCTTTTGCAGCATCCCGCCTTCGAGTTGGCGCTCTTCAATATAGGAATCAGAGAGCTCGATCATTTTGTCCCACTTGGCATCTTTCGCGAGCAGCTGCATTGCCTGGCTGTATTGAACGTCGTCAAGCATTTCAACGAATTCGACCGTTCTTCCAAGTGTGTTTTCAGGATCTGCCGTGACGACCTTTTTCATCTCTTCCGCATAGTAGCGTGCCGCCATGTTCCCGGGGAGTTCAGGGATTCCCTCAATCAGAGCCTCTGCCATCTCGATCCCGGCAAGACCGTCAGCCGCGTCACGGGAGACCTCCTTTTGCTTCCCGTATTCCTTCATGCCCAGAATCTGCTGAACGAAAATCTCCGGCGTGACCGGCTGAAAACCGTTGAGGCCAAATGGTTTACCATCCGCCTGAGTAAGGACGATGGCAGGAAAGCCCCGAATCCGATAAGCATCCTTGAGCAGTTGATTTTGAGCCGCCAACTTTTTCGGCAGTTGATTGTCCTCCGGAAAATTCAAGCGAACGAGAACAAAATGTTCTGACACTTCCTCAAGAAAATGGCCGGTGGTGAGGATGTCTTCTTCGAATTTTTGGCAAAGCGGAATCCAGTCTCCCGTAAAGAGCAAAAGAATCGACTTCTGTTGCTCCCGGGCGATTTCAACAGCGGCGGGGTAATCATCAGTCCATGCTATTTTTTCCTGCCCTTGAGCGGTCATTGAAAAAGCAAAAACCAGGGCGAATCCTCGCGCAAAAAATTTCATAGGTAAAAATGGAAGCAGTCCCCACCGCCACATTGAGATGAGTCTTCTTTATTCTTTGTCACGTAGCGAAGACAAAGCGACAAAAAAGCGGAAAAAACCTTCGCGGGCTGTTCCTGCATTCGAACAATGGGACGACCGCGATTGGGGCTTCCTCCAGCCTCTTATCGCTTTGACGGCCTCCCCCATCTCCGCTACCCTCGCTTCCTTTTCTGCCAATGAAGACAAAATACCTCCTTCTCCTTGTCGCCATGATCCCGCTGAGCAATCCCGCTCAGGAAGACAAAATTCTTGAATTGGGAAAACTCACCTTTCAATCCTGCGTTGCCTGCCATGGTCCCGACGGTAAAGGCGTCAACGCCGGCGACTTGCAGATGGCACCGACCCTTCACGGATCCGCGTTCGTGAAAGATGAAAACGCCGACCTCCTCACTGCCATTATCCTCAAAGGAATTCTCAAAGAGGATAACAAATACATTCAGGCTATGCTCGCTCTCGAAGAGGCGCTCAACGACGAGCAAATCGCTGCTCTCGTCGCCTATACCACGAAAGAATTTGGAGGAAAACGCCAATCTCCCACCGCCAATGACGTCGCGAAGTGGAGAAAAGATTACGCCGCCCGGACCAGTCCCTGGAAGCGAGCTGCTCTTCAGGAAATGATCAATGCTGCGAGCGAGCCGCGCCTCCTCACCGATCTGAAATACTCAGTCTACAAAGGAAAATGGGAAGAACTTCCTGATTTTTCAAAACTCGAGCCCGTCAAAACCGGCATCCTCGATGACGGCCTCATCACCCTCGACCCTGCCAAAGACATCAAAGGCGGATTCGGAATGGTCTTCGAAGGCACCCTCAACATCGAAAAGAGCGGGAAGTTTAACTTTGCCGTCACCTCAGACGATGGATCAGCAATCGCACTCGATGGGGAGACCCTCGTCGGCAACGATGGAATTCATCCCGCCAAAGAAGCCCGCATGCCGCACGAGTTGGAAGCGGGCACGCACACCTACAAGCTCCTCTACTTCGACGGCGGCGGTGAGCGCTTTCTCTCGGCCTCAATCAAGATGGGTAAAGAAACGATCTGGCTCTCGAAAGAACGCGGCAACGGAAAGGCAAAAAAGGAGCAAAGCTACGACCCGATTCTTCTTACTGCGCACAAGCCGGGCGAGGCGATCGTGCATCGCGCCTTTCTTCCCGATGCGAAACCCCGCGCGATCGGCGTCGGATATCCGGAAGCGGTCAATCTCGTCTGGGACGCCGATCTCTTAAACCTCGCTTACGTCTATCGCGGTGAATTCATGGACGCATCCCCGCATTGGAACGGTCGCGGTTCAGGCAGCACCCCGGCAGGAACCGACCGCGTCATCACCGCGCAGGGCCTCCCTTTTCAAATCCTCGAAAGCCTCGATGAACCTTGGGAACCATTCTCCGAAGCGAAGATCAAATATGAGCGCGACAACCCCGACCCGGAGAAAGAAATCACCTTCAACGTGAAGCATCCCGACTATCAGTTCCGTGGTTACCGCCTCGACGCGAAACGCTTCCCCACCTTCCGCTATGACTATCGCGAGGCCACCGTGACGGACCGCTTTGATCCGGCCATGGTCGATGGCGTTCAGTCGCTTGTCCGCACCCTGAAAGTCGAAGGCGAAGCCGATGAAAACCTCTACCTGCGCCTCACCAACACCGGTTCGCAGGAATCGGGAGATGGCTGGATCGACGCGGGCAGCAATTTGAAACTCAAAGTCGAAGGTGCCGAACCCATTCACCGCCAGGTCGAAGGCGACAAAGAAACCCTCGTCCCCGTCACCAGCGATACCACCATCACCGTGACCTACCGCTGGAACGCGCCCGCGAAACCCTGACACGCCGCTACGACCTAACCCTCTTTACTCATCCACCCAACCCTGTTTGGTCTATGACTCAACCCTCTTTCCTCTCTCTCCTGACCCTCTTAGGGCTCGCCTTTCTTTCCCTTCCGCTTCTCGCGGAAGACCCTAAGGAGTCGGACTACTACACCATCACCCAGATCCCCACGCCTGAAGGCGAAGTCGTCGAAGGCGGAGCGATTGAACTGCTTCCCGACGGAAAAGTGGCCGTCTGCACCCGTCGCGGGCAGATTTGGACGATCGAGAACGCTTCTGAATATCCTGACAAAGAAGTCAAATGGACGCTTTTTGCGGAATACCTTCACGAACCACTCGGTCTCGCCTGGAAAGACGGATGGCTCTACGCCGTGCAGCGGCCTGAAGTCACCCGGATGAAGGACGAAGACGGCGATGGGCGCGCCGACATCTTCGAAACCGTCAGCGACGATTGGGGCATCAGCGGAAACTATCATGAGTACAATTTCGGAAGCCGTTTCGACAAAGAGGGCAACCTCTGGGCGACCCTCTGCCTCACCGGTTCTTTTTCTTCTGAAACCAAGTTCCGGGGATGGGTCCTGCGCGTGAACGAAGATGGCGAAATGATTCCCACCGCGAGCGGAGTTCGCTCCCCCGGCGGGATCGGTTTCAATGCGGAAGGCGACGTTTTCTACACCGACAATCAGGGGGCCTGGAATGGCTCCAGCTCGCTCAAGTGGATCAAACCGGGTGCTTTTCTTGGAAATCCAAACGGAAACATCTGGTATGAGTATGCCAATGGAGCCATCGGTGACCGCCCTGTTGAGCCCCCTTATTCTGACGATGGAAGCCGCCTCGTTGTCGAGCAGGAAAACATCCCTGAGTTGGTGCCTCCCGCTGTGGTCCTCCCCCACCAGAAAGTGGGCAACTCCCCCACCGTGATCGAGCATGACATGAGCGGTGGAAAATTCGGGCCCTTCGCCGGCCAGGTCTTTGTTGGGGAGCAAACGCATTCGAAAGTTCACCGCGTCTTCCTGGAAAAAGTGAACGGTCTTTATCAGGGAGCGATGTTCCCTTTTCTCGAAGGATTTCAGTCCGGCAACATTGGTCTCCGCATTTCAGAGGACGGCAAGCTTTTCACGAGCGGATCCAACCGCGGCTGGGGTGCCCGGGGCGGCAAGCCGGATGCCTTTGAACGCGTTGACTGGACCGGAAAGGTGCCCTTCGAGATTCACGAGATGCGCGCGCTTCCGGATGGATTCGAGCTCACCTTCACGAAACCGGTTGATCCTGCGAGCGCGGTTGATGCCTCGTTCAAGATGGAAGCCTACACCTACATTTACCAAAAGGCTTACGGAAGCCCTGAGGTCGATCAGGTCATGCCGACTGTCACCGTGGCTTCCGTTTCCGATGACGGCTTGAGCGTAAAACTGAAAGTGGAGCCCCTCACAAAAGGGCACGTTCACGAGCTCCACGCGGAAGGGTTAAAAGCGAAAGAAAGCGGCAACGGCCTCCTTCACGCCGATGCCTACTATACGCTGAACGAGATTCCAGAGTAGTGTGCCCTTGTGTCTCCTCTGCGAGCAGGCCCCGTTCGCAACGGCCTGAAGTGAGTGACGCCAAGAGGGCGTTCGCTCGGGACTTTAGGCGTGAATTTGACCTGAAGAGTCTTCATTTAGTCGTCTTTTTCGATTTGCTATAATTTCAATAACTACGATATTTAGTATTTCCGGAAATCCCTTTGAAGACCGATTCTCAACCGCTTGATGCGACTTCTCATCGCGATCGTTCGATCCGACTGGCAGTGATCACCTCTTTGGTGTCAAAGCTGGGGACGATTGTTTTGCGGCTTGTTTCCATCCCGATCGCGATTCGTTTGCTCGGGATTGACCAGTTCGGGGTCTACACGGCGATCACAATGGCAGTCGGACTCATCGACATGATGCAAATCGGCATCGGTCCCGCGCTCACGCGTGAGCTTTCCCGCGCGCTGGCGAAGGGCGATCACGAGCGGGAGAAGACAATTTTTGCGACTTCGATTCTTCTCAGCACCGCAATCACCCTCCTCCTCGCCTTCATCGCGGCGACACTTCTTTACACGCTTCCGATCCCGAGTCTCTTTGGCTCTGAATTTGCCTCAGTGAGCGATGTCATGTATCGGGCGGCCTGGCTCGGGTTCGCCATCATTCTCATCGAAATGCTCTGCGTTCCCTTCGAGATGGCGCGCGACGGCTACCTCGAAACCCGCTACTCGAATGCCTGGGGGGCAGCTGGAAATATCGTCGGGGCGGGCGCTCTCCTCATCGGCATCTGGCACTTTCCCACGATCGAGTTCCTCATCCTTGCGGTGAATGGTTCGATCGCTCTCGCCAAGATGGGAAATATGATTCATCTCCTCATCCAGCGGCCCTACCTCTTTCCGCGATTTCAACTCTTCAGGGCGAAGCTGGTTCCTCACCTCGCGAAGGACAGCATTCGCTTTTCGGTAACCTACATTCTTGCCGCTGCGGTCGAATACAACGTGATGGCTTTTCTCATCGGTCGCCACATTGGCCCGGAGGCAGTTGGCGTTTATAATGTGATGATCACGATTCATTTCTCCCTCGCCGGAATAGTCGGCATGATCACCCGCCCCTACTGGCCCGCTCTCATGGATGCGGTCGAGCGAGAGGATCAACCCTGGATCCTGCGCTCCTCAAAACGACTCCTCAAAGCGGGACTCGGCTTCGGCGTCATGTGCGGAATCGGTCTCGTCGTCGCCGGCACTTTTACCCTGCAATTGTGGATTGGTGATGGTTTTAAGGAAGTCGCTGACGGCTTTCACATCGACCGGGCCACTCTCGCCGCTTTTTCCGCCTACTTTCTCCTGCATCTCTGGCGCCACATGAATCAAATCCTGGTTCTTGGCATGGGATTAATCAACCAGGTGGTCTGCGTTGTCATCGCCGAGGCGCTCGTCTTAATTTCGTTCACTACCTTCGTCCTCAATAAAACGAGCGACCTCACCCTCGTTTATCTGACGATGGCGGGAACGATCCTCCTTTTCACAGGCTGGATGCTTCCCATGCTCTTTGTCAAAGGCTTGCGCAGTTCTTCAGCGAAGAAGCCGATCGAGAATGCCGAGGAGCTGGACCCCGTTTCCAAGGTAATTATCTGAATCGCTCAAACGCCTTGGGAATCGATGACTGAAACGACATTCGCTCTCCGGACGGATGGGTAAACGCCAGCTTCCATGCATGGAGCATCAGTCGCCCCGTCTTGATCTCCTGCCGCTTCGGTTGCCCGTAGATCACGTCCCCGAGAATCGGGCAGTGGAGCCCTTCTTTGAGATGCACCCTGATCTGGTGAGTCCGACCCGTGTGAATGACACACGAAAGAAGCGCCCATTTTCCGGAAATATCGGCGTTGATGATCCGATAGTCGGTGACCGCTTCCTTCCCGGCCGGGGCTTCCAGAATCGTCATTTTTTGCCGGTTAACCGGATGCCTTCCGATCTGCGTCCTCAACGTCCCGCTCTCCGATCCCGGAGTTCCCTGTGTCACGGCGAGGTATTCCTTTCCCGTCTCGCGGCCTGAAAACTGGGCGACGAGAGATTCGTAGGCGCGGTCACTCTTCGCCGCGACGAGACAGCCCGAAGTATCTTTATCGAGCCGGTGCACGATCCCCGGACGGTCCGGGTCAGCCAGTTTCGAAAGCATTCCCCCTGTGTGATGGATGAGCGCGTTGACGAGGGTCCCGTCTGCATTTCCTGAAGCAGGATGAACCACGATGCCGGCTGCCTTATTGATCACAATGAGATCTTCATCTTCAAAAATTACTTCCAGATCCATCTTTTCACCGACGAGCTCGGTCGGCCTTGCTTCAGGAACCCTCACTTCGATTCGGTCCCCTCCTGAGACGGCATGCCGAGGTTTGACGCGATTCCCGTTCACGAGAACCCCGCCGTCCTTGATCCAGTTTTGAAGAGCTGCCCGCGAAACTGAAACACCCGATTCTTCGAGCAGGCCCGGAAGAACCCGATCGAGACGCTGGCCCACAGAGGCTCCGGCGACGACAAATTGATGAACTTCCGCTGACATAAAGTTGCCTACGCTCGCTTCTGACGGGCACTTGTCAGGCGGTTTCCAAAAACTAGTCCAGCTTTGGCGTGTAGATCGGAAGCTCCAGATTCATCCGCAACTGATCTACCATCTCCCAGGTCGAGAGCGTTTTATATTTACTCAAAGGAACGACCCTCATTGCGATATTGGATCCGATCTCCCGCGTCGCCGCGCCCGTGTATTTCCGCCCGAAGACAATCCCGTGAGCAACCCGGATTTTATCATAGGGATAATTGCCGAGGCGGTCTTCGATTACTTCATACTCATACAAACCGAGGGCATTGGAATAAGGCAGTTCGTTAAGACTTTGAATTTCAGATTTCTCGACCAGCTTGAGGACGAGATCGAGTTCCTCGTGCTGGGATTCGGAAACTTTATTAGTCTCCATCGAACTGTATCCGCCGGACGAAGAAGACGGAGTCTGAATCGGCAGCGCGCGCACAATTGCAGGGCCGGACTGCGAGGGCGGAACCTTCATGAAATCATTGAAGTGCAGAGAGACCTTCTGCGCCCAGCCACGGGCATCTTCGGGTCCGTAGTGAATCCCGTCAGTCGCCGGATAAGGGTCATCAAAGTGAGTCACCTCCTGACTCTCAAAAACCTTTCCTTCGTAGCGATCCACGACATTACGCATGATGGAAGACAACTCTTCCTGAAGCGATTTCGGGTAGCGCTGCTCATGCGAATGGGGAGGAAGCACCCAGTAGGAAATCGCCCCTGACTTGGCGATCGAGTAACACATTTGCTCGATCAATGACTCCACTTCCCCGATATTCTCCGCTTTCGTCCGGCGCTTGGAACGAAGCGTCGCGTAAAGGTTGATCCCCGTTTGCACGACCACCACATTGGGGGCGTGCGAATCGAGCAGATCTTCCAGTTTCGGGACCGCTCGGACATAGCCGACCCTCCGCTCGCTGAGAGGCGATTTCTCCCAGAAGCCAATCGTACAAGGAAGCGATTGATAGCTTTTCAACCAATAGTAGGGACTGGCACCACCGGCGACAACCGTATGAACCTCAAAGCCCGACGAACGCATCGACTGGTCAAAAGTCTGGCCGAACGCACCAATGCTCAGGGAATCGCCCAAATAGAGAACCCGCGGCGCCCTCGCCGCCTCGACAGTGGGATCCGAAGCGAAAAACCCACTCGCAACAAATGCGATCAAAAAGAAGGAAACCCGATTCATGGCGGAATCTTAAACGCATTCCTCGTTTTTTTCCAAGCAGAAAAGCTGCATTTTTGATAATTTTCGCAATTCAGCGAACAAACAATGCGAGCATCACAGGTCCAGGCCCGCTGCGCAGAGTCGCTGGAAATCATCCCACTCGATCGAGAGGTCTGCGTCCTGCTGTTGGATAAAGGCCATCGTCTCAGTCGCGATCTGTGTGCGCGCTGAGGTGAGGGAACGGCTCACGCGAGTCTGATCGCATTGCCACATCCGCGCAATGAGGGTCTGGCTGATCCCGTGGAGGTATGAGAGCTTCAACATGAGGAGGGTGTCCGGCTCAAGCGAGTCGAAGGCGTGCTTGATTGCCCTCCCCATTAAATCACTGAGATCTTCATCGAGCAGCGCCTCATCCTCGGCGCCGGCGACTCGGTCGAAGCGATCACCGGAGCGCTCGTCGTCATCCTCATAGCTTGGAAGCTCACCACGAAATTTGTCGCGCCGCTTCAGGTCGAGCCACCGATTCCAGGTGATTCGAATCATCCAGGTCGAAAGCGAAGAACGCCCCTCAAACTTCTCCAGCAAAGGGCGTGTCTGCCCCTTCTTCCCGGCTCCGAAACACTCAGCAATGATGTCCGCGACGACATCCTGAGCCTGAGTCCGCTCCACCCCGCGAGACATCATGACTCGCTCCAGCATCGGCTGATACTCTTCTTGAAAGGCCCTTACCGCCGCTTCATCTCCCGCCACGGCTTTATCGACGAGATCGAGATCTTCGGCGTGCTTCAGCGGTTTGATTTCAGAAGTTGATTCGCTCATGAAAGAAAAAGTCCTGACAAGGAGTGTTCGTATATCAGTTTGTGGACTCTCGCAATTCAAGAATCAAACAGCAAGCATTGAGTTGGCTAAGTGAGCCTGAGCAACGCGCCTGCAGCTGCGGTTTTATACTTGTGCCACCTTAACCCGCTCATCCGACACGATAACGCCGTCCTGCAGATGCACGCGACGATCGACGCGATCGAGAAGCCGGTCGTCGTGGGTCGAAAAGAGGAAGGCAGCGCCCTTGTCCTGATTGATCCGACGCATCAGATCAATAATAAGGTTCGCGTTGTAGGTATCGAGGTTGGCGGTGGGTTCGTCGGCGAGAACAAGGAGCGGATCGGTGACCAGGGCTCTTGCGATCGCGACCCGCTGCTGCTGACCGCCACTGAGTTTCTGGGGACGGTGTCCCATGCGGTCTTTCAACTCGACCTCTTCGAGGAGGGCCTCCGCCTTTTCTCTCGCGACTTCCTTACTCACTCCGTTGATCTGGAGCGGGAGCATCACATTTTCAACGGCGGTGAGGACGGGGATCAAATTGAAATTTTGGAAGACAAATCCAATCGAGGAGTTGCGAAGTTCGCTTCTCCTCGCGTCGGAAAGACCCGCCGCTGAGTGACCGTTGATAATCACCTCGCCCTCGGTAGGCGCGTCGAGGAGTCCGATCAGATTACAAAGCGTCGATTTCCCTGAACCGGATGGACCCCACACGGCGATGAACTCTCTTTCCTCAATATCAAACGTCACTTCATCCAGCGCAGTCACCTCGGTGTCACCAAAATGATAAGTTTTCTTGAGTTTTCGGGTTTCAACAACTTTCATCGTTACGAATCTGCGGTATTACTTGCAGTCTAGTCACCCATCTTCATTTTGCACGGGGTAAATGATCGAACGCGTTCTCTTAATTTTCTGGGCTTTTTGGCTGTCGCTCGTGCTGCTTGCGGCATTCCGTGTCTTTGCCTTCTCCTTCGCCCGGCGACGACAGGACAAACGCTGGGGTGATGGCTCAAGGGATCAGAAACCAGCCGTCGTGATCGTGCCGGTTAAAGGCTTCGATCAGCAGTCGAGCCCCCGATTTTTTGACACACTCTTCGCTCAGGACTATTCCGACTACCGGGTCATCGTGGCATTTGAATCGTGGAACGACCCCGTCGCGATCTGGCTCAAGGACGAGTTGGAAGTCTCCGGTGACGACCCCGTCTGGACCCACCCCGAATCCGGGAACGCCCTGAAAAGCATCACCCTGGTCTGTGCCGGTGCCTCTGAGGGAGAAGGCCAGAAAGTCCACAACCAGCGAGCGGCCTTCGGATATCTCACCCAGGCTGACGAAGTGGTGACCTTCGTTGACGCTGATATCGTCTTCAAATCGGACTGGCTCGCCAAACTTACCGCTCCGATCAATCAAAAGACGCATCCTCTTTCGACCACCTACCGGTGGTTGATCCCGAAACGCCCGACGCTCCCCAACCAGATCGCGAGTGTCATCAATGGATCGATCACGACGCAGGGCGGCTGGGAATCCACGACCGTTCTCTGGGGTGGCTCGATGGCAATTGACCGGAGTGTTTTTGATAAGTTGGAAGTGCCAACGCTTCTCAAAGGATCATTGAACGACGATCTCAGGATTTCCAAAGCGGCACGGGCTGCCGGCCATAAGATCGCCTTTATTCGCTCGCTCATCGTTCCGACGATGATTGATTTTAACTGGAAGTCTTTCTTTGAATTTGCGAAGCGCCAATACACTCAGGTCAAATTTTTCAGCCCGATCCTCTACACCGGCACGAATATTGTTCTCGGCTTCTACGCCCTTGGGGTTCTCTCCATCATCGCGGCGCTCTTCTACGGTTACTTCTTTGCCTGGATCCCGGTGGCAGCGGCTTATGTGATCGATCAATTCCGCAGCCTCGCCCGTCAGCAGGTCTATCTCTCTCTTTTTCCAGAGAATGGAATTCAGCGGAAACTGTTTTCAGCGAGTTGGCTTGAGCACATGCTCACCCCCCTCTGGATGCTGCTGCACTGGTTGCTTCTCATCAGCACATGGACCCAGAACAAGATCACCTGGGCCGGGATCACCTACCGTATCATCACAAAGGACAAAACCCGGATTCTCAACCGCCCTGTGATCGCTGAGAGACTTCCTGTCGGAGTTCCCGGCCTTGCTTTGATCGCTGCGTTGAACGATCGCAAACGGGGCAGCTACACCCAGCCGATCCGACCTATTTCGACCGGCCCGATCACCGCGATGGTCTCCCCGACCGAATCGACCATCGAGGTTACGGAGGTTCCAGTCGAGGTTCCGGAATTGGAGACCGTGGCAGTTCCGCCAGTCGAAGATACCGTCACGGCTGAGGAGCCCGCCGCTCCCACGACAGTCGAGACACCGGCACCGGCGCTGCCACATCCTCCGCTCGCTCATCCGGGAGTATCGGCTTTTGTGACGCCTTTGACCGCCCTCGCACTTCTCCCGACAAGACACCGTGCTTCCGATCCGGCAGGGTCGTCGAAGACCTATCTCTATTCCTCTCCGGCAGCAGAGAGACGCCGACCTGTTGCGTCGCTGGAAAAGCCGGCGATCCATCTCATGCCGGTGCGATTTTATCCCACGAATCCGGCGCTCGCTCAGTCCAGTCCACCTTCCGGACTTTCAGCAGGTATCGCGGTGGCGGACGTAGTGGAAGAGACGAACCAACCGACGGAGCCACCCGGGGAAGTCCTCGCGAAAACTCCCGAGCCTCTTTTCACCGGGGATAGCTTTGCAGCGCACCGCAACACCTACCGGCTGAGTCGGCGCGTCGGCGTGGTTGGGCATCGTTCGGCGAAATCGTCGCGGGTCAATGCCGTCGGTCAGTCTTTTCAGGTCGGCCGGAATTTCCGCCCCGTCAGCCCGGGTGCCGCAGGACGCCCCGGTTGAATTTGCTTCCCTTCAGAGAGCGTAAAAACTAGCGTCGTGCTCATGACTTTGATCAAGCACCTGTTTCTCATCGCTGCCTTCGTTCTCTTGCTTCCGCTGGCAAATGCCGATGACTCAAGAACCTGGACTTCATCAGCGGGAAAATCGTTTGAAGGTTCGCTTCAGTCCGCGACGGAAACGACTGCCAGCGTGCGGCGATCAGACGGTCGTGTCTTTGAAATTTCGCTCGATCAATTATCGGCTGACGATCAGGCCTTTGTGCGACAGACCCTGAGCGACCTGAACCGCGCCGCGGGGCTCGAATCCGGACCCTTTGCGGAACTGATCACCGACGAGTGGGTGCAGGTCCCAAAAGAATCTTACGGAGTTCTCTTCCAGATTTACGGCACCTCAAAACTCAAGCGCCTCAAAGAGCCGTTCCCCCTTTTCATCCATCTCCATGGAGCCGGGAGTCGCGCCAACGAAGTCGAAACCGGCAAGGTCGAGATCGCCCCTGAAATGCTCGCGGGGGAGGAGCTCCACGACGACTTCCCCTGCCTCATCATTGTCCCGACCTGCCCCCCGGAATCCAACTGGGGAGATGAGGCCGGAGCCCTCGAATCGCTCATCGACACCCTGACAAATACCCTGCCGATTGATCGAAAGCGCATCTACCTCTCTGGCTACAGCATGGGTGCCCGCGGCATCGGAACGCTGATCGAACGCCGCCCCGAATTCTACGCGGCCGGACTTTTCGCCGACGGCGAAGCCAAAATGAGCTGGGTCGAACAAACCGACACCGCTCTCTGGCTCACCTTTTCCGGAGAACGCGATCTGGAAGGCGCGAAAGCATTTTCCGAAGCCTATACCGCCGCCGGGAAAACAGCGCACTTCGAAGGCTTCCCTGATCATACCCACAACCAAATCCACTGGACCCTCGCGAAGACCGAGGGAGTCTTTGCATGGTGCTTTTCGCAGGCGCGGAAGTAGCGCCTTCAAACTTCCTTGATCCTATTTTCATCAACCGCTATATTCAAAAGATGAGAATCACCGTCGAAATTGATGAAAAAAAATTAGAAGAACTCTGTTTTCAAACTGGAATCTCTAAAAAGTCGCCGGCGATTGCGAAAGCGATCGAGGATTATCTGATTCAGAGAGATAAGGAAGCTTTTCTCAAGAAAGTCTTAGCCGGAGAAACTGACTATTCCTCGACCAATGACCAGATCGAAGAATCCTCTCAGTGGGAATCAGTGCCGTCTTCGTCATGATCCTGATTGACACTTCGGCGTGGATCGAGTTTTTCCGAAGGAAAGGAAATCCTCTCGTAAAACAGAGAATAGCTACGCTGATCACCGCCAATGAAGCCGCCTACACCTGTCCCGTGTTCTTCGAGCTGATCTCAGGTGCATTGGATCAAGAGCTGCCGTCAATCTCGAAAGGATTGTCCTTCGCTACCCGGATTCAGCTATCGCCCTCAGATTGGGACATGGCTGCCCACAGTGCTCAAACATTGCGAAAATCAGGCGTCACGGTTCCCTCCGATGATCTCCTCATCGCGACCGTCGGGTTCGAGCGTTCCATTCCCATCTTGTGCCGGGACAAGCATTTTTCGATGATTCAATCGAACGTGTATTCCGAGCTGAAATTGGAGAACATTCTGTAGCGAACCATTGATTTGATTTCTGCCCCGAAGAGCTTTTTGCGGAGTCTGCGGGAGCGCGTCTCCATCCTTACTTCCGATAAATCCCGGTCAGATCGAGAATGAGATTCTCCGGAGTGGAACTCGCATTGACGGTTCCGGTGACGACGAGGCCGTCCATTTCTGCAAGATCATTGACGCCCTTCAACCCTTCGGCTACCGGAAGTCCATCTTCACCCGGAATTTGAATCGTCATTCGCTGCTTCGCTATTTCTTCAGGAACTTCACAACAGGCGTCCCAGGGAGTAGGGCACTCATCTCCGGGGATGAGGTCACAGGTTTTCAGTGCTTCGTCAGCAAGCACAAGTGAAGCGTATCCATCGGTGAACGGATTCATAACACCGGCGATCTTGCCGGCGACGACGAGAGTTTCTCCGGGCACCGCCGCAGCGCGAGCCTCAAGCACCGTGATCGCATCGGCTGGAGCTTCGCTGAGAAAAACCCCTGTGACACGATCGTCGCTCGCAGGAACAAATTCGGTCGTCTCGACTTCGGTTTTTTCCCCGGTGCAGGAAAGCAGGAGGAAGGAAGTGAGGGTGAGCATGGTGATATATGATTTTTTCATGGATGATATAGTTGGGGTAAAAATTACGAAGATCGAAGGGCAACGGGCAGTGGGGCCTGAAGACAGCGCCAGGCCGGAGGCAGGGCTCCGGTGAATCCGAGGACAAGGCCGGTCCCAAGTCCCATCACAATGACGGTCGCCGAGAGGGATAATTCAAACGTGCCCACCGAGAAAGGAACCCGCACCCCTTCGAGGAGGATCACCGCGAGAAAAGCCGCGAGCAAGGTTCCCAGCAGCGTCGCAAGGAGACTCTCCTGAATCAGCGACCACAAAATCGCGAGGCGCGAATAACCCACTGCTTGCAGCGTCGCCATTTCCACAATCCGCGACGCGAAGGAAGCATAGAGCAGATTCAATCCGCCGAAGATTGCACCCGCCGCGACGAGCGCCGCCGTGACCCAGGTCATCGCCCGGATCGGGCCGTAAAATTGAGCCAGCTTCCGGTAGTAATCCGACTCCCGGATTGCGACGAGCTCGAGGTCAAGTCGCTGTTTTGTGAAAAGATCGACCTGCGGAAAATCCTCGACCGAGTTCAGCCGGATCACGACACAGGACAAGGTATCCCGCTGCACCAGAGTCATGAGATCATTCCGATCCATCCAGATCTCAGACTCCATCACCGTGCCCGGTGCTTCAAAGATCCCCGAGACCGTAAATGTCTGCCCCTCGAAGTTCAGAGTGGCGCCGGGCTGAAGCTCAGCGTCGCCCACCCCGAGCGTGTGTGGCGCGACCCGCCCGACCATGACCTCCCCGGAATTCGGGTAGTGCCCCGTGAGTAGTCTTACCTCGCGGTGCACCTCGAACGCTTCCGGCAAAATTCCGCGGAGGAGCGCCTGCGAAGTAGTCCCCGGAGCCAGCGAAAGATTTCCCATGTAGTGAACTTCGCCACTCACCGCCGCGACTCCGAGCCGCGTCTCGATTCCACGAATCCCGGCGGCGGCCTGTTCCGCCGCCTGAACGGGGACCTCACTGCGCTCGACCGACTCCTCGGACCCCGCGCCTAACAGAATCACATTCCTTTCACTTCCACTCGCACGAAGGACCTGTTCCATGCCTTCGTTAAAGGACGCCGCCGAGAAAATAAGGAAGACCACGAGCGCTCCCCCTCCCACCTTCTGGAGGAGCTTCACGGGATCGCGAAAGAGATTTCGCACAGCGTAGGAAAAAGGCAGCATCTCAAGTCGCGCGTAGTGATTCAACGATCGGCTTCCGGGAAGCAATCACGGCAGGCCAGACCGAAGCACCTAACCCTAACAAAACCGCAATCAAAAGCCCGTAAGCCGTGATAAGAAAGTCCGGCTGCAGCGCGAGGGTGAGTCCCTCATTGCCGAGCGTGAACTGTTTCCACCGGAAAAATCCCATCGCCGCAAAACAACCGGTGACTCCACCGGCAAGTCCGAGCATGGCCCCTTCCCAGAGAACCAGGCCGCCGACCGCTTTCCTTGAAAATCCCACCGTCTGCAAAATCGCATTCTCCTTCTCCCCTCCCCGAACCACGAGGAGGAGCGAATTAGCGACGAGCGCGAGCACCGCGATGACCGCCCCAAAGGCGAGCCAGCGGGTGAAGTGGATCATCTCGATCATGTCCTTCGCCGTCTGCGCAAAAAATGCCTTCTCCGGTCGCGTGTCAGTCGGAGCGGCATCCGAGGCGAACAAGGCATCAATTTCCGTCGCGACCTCTTCGAGCCGATCCGGGGAATCGACCCTGACATTGAACTGCGTCACATTGCCCAGCCCGACCCGCGATGCCTGCTGGAGAAACGGAAGATGCACATAAGCGACGTTGTTATCCTGCGCCTCCTCCGAGCGAATGATCCCCGAAACAAAGACCCGAACGCCGACCGCTTCAAACTGATCGCCCGGCTTCAGGCTCCGGCGCTTTGCGAAATGTTCGCCGAGGAGAGCCCCGTCCCCGCGATCAGCCCACGCTTCGAAAGAACCTTCGAGAATTTCGAGATTGGGATTGAAGCGTTTCAGCTCTTCGGGTGGAACCCCGCGAAAGGCAATCACATCGAGGCTCGCCCCGCAGTTGTTGACGACGATCTGAATGGGGATCGCTTCGACGACGCCGTCAATTCGCTCAATGTCAGGCTGATAGTGCTCCGGGATACGCGAGGTCGCCGGGCAAAACCGGTTTTCCCGATAAACAACGAGAGTGGTGTCGCGAGCCTGCGCCTCAGTCGCTTTACTCAGTGACTGCTGCATCGTCTCGACCGCGGAGTAGAGAAACATCCCCGCCGCGACGCCCGCAATCGTGAGAAGGCTGCGCACCCGATGTCGTGTCATCTGCTTCCACGCGAGACTCCCGAGATGAAAAACTATTTTCATGATGCCGCCTCCTCCAGTGACTCGACCAACTGTCCTTTTTCGAGGTGCAGAGTGCGGGAAGCAGCCGCCGCCGCTTTGGCATCATGCGTCACCATGACAATTGTTTTTCCGTGCTCTCCCGTTAAATCCTGCAGCAACCCGAGGATGGCATCGGCGCTCTCCCGATCAAGATCCCCCGTCGGTTCATCGGCAACAAGGAGAGAAGGATCTCCCACCAGCGCCCGCGCGATCGCGACCCGCTGTTCCTGACCACCGGAAAGTTCCGCCGGCCGGTGATCCCCGCGATCCGAGAGCCCGACAATGTCCAGCGCCGCCTCAATCTTCATTCTCCGTTCCGCCTTCGATAAATCCTTACGCAACAACAAAGGCAGCTCAATATTTTCGTAAGCTGAGAGAATCGGAACGAGGTGGTAGAGCTGAAAAATGTAACCGCACTGAGTGGCCCGCCAACGCGTGAGCTGACCCCGCGTCATTCCGCTGATCTCTTCGTCCCCGACCCACAGCTCACCGGAAGTCGGGCGATCAATTCCGGCAATGAGATTCAACAAGGTCGTTTTCCCGGAGCCGGAAGGCCCCATCAACGCGAGAAACTCTCCCTTGGGAACATCGAGAGATAGATCCTGGAGCGGGATCACTTCAATCCGGCCTTTCCGGTAAATCTTGGTCAAGTGACGACAACGGATGAGTGCTTCTTTATTCATTCCCTGATTGAGTTGAAATTCTGAGCCGCTCTCCCGCGACGAGATCGGCGGGCGGATTGACGAGCACAAACTCCCCCGGGAGGAGGCCTTCCGTGACGAGAATGTGATCGTCGCGTTCCTCATGACCAAGGACGACCTCCCGCTTCTCCGCTTTCTTTCCGGAGGAATCGAGAGTCCAGATGGCGGCGCTTCCTTTATTCCGCGCCAAGAGCGCCGCCAAAGGGACGAAGACCGAAACACGGTTCGATTCCCCACTCACGACTGCTCCTGCTGAAGCGCCGGGCTCCGCTGCCGTCGCAAGAAATTCGGCGCGGCAAAGCATGTCCGGTCTCAGCCGCGGATCCGGCTCCAGAAATTTCACCTTCACTTGCAGCGTGTTTCGTTGCAGATCCGCTTCCCCGACAATTCGCGTCACGGTTCCTTGGAATGTTTTGTCAGGAAGGAAGTTGGATCGCATTCGCACCGCCTGCCCCACGCCGAGTTGCGAGGCCTCTTCAAGCGGGACGTCGATCCTCGCCTGGAGGAAGTCCGGGTGATAAAGCACCGCGACCGTCGCTGAGTCAGCGTCATCCATATTCAGCATTCGCTTTTGACCGGGAGAGACAAGAAGCCGCAGGACGATCCCGTCGATCGGCGAACGAATCGCGGTTCGATCCAGCGCCAACTGCTTTCTCGCGACTTCAGTCTTCGCTCTTGTGATCCTTGCCTCAAAATCTCCCCGCAGTGCTTCGAGGCGTTTGAGTTCGCTGCGGAACTCCTCGGCCGAAGCGGCGAGCGCGGCGACTTCAGACTCGTGCGTTTGGAGCATCAACTCGGCGCTGACCCGCTCACCTTCGGCGACAGCTTTTCCGCCGGCGCTAGTGAGACGATCGCGACGATCAATCAACTCCAAACAGCGCATCTCCCCCGCTTTCACTCTCAAGCTGAGTGTCTCAAGCTGGGCATAAACCGCTTTGATCCCGGCTTCGTGTGCTTCGTAAAGCCCCACTAAAGACCCCAGCTCAGCAGTGGCGGTTTCGAGGTCCAGTTCGAAGTCCTCACGAATTAAGGTCGCGAGAATTTGGCCTGTTTCGACCGAGTGCCCTTCAAGCACGGAGACAGTTTCGACGACCCCATTCACGAGCGCCGTCGCCTTGATCGGAAGCGGATCAGGCTCGACCCATCCCGATGCTTGAAAAAGAGTCGTCCCCGCCCACGGGTCGCTTTCAGGGCCTTCCGCTGCGGTCGTAAGAAGGGTCGATGGCGTGGTCCGAACGGTGACCACTTTTTCAAGCACAACGGCTCGGGCGGGGGTCAATTGCTCGCCAAAAAGAAGAAGGCTCAATCCCGCAAATCCAAGCAAGAGGAACCAGGGAAAGAGAGTGGAAAGGGCAAAGCGCCGCCGGGGTCGGGACGGTGAGGCCTTGGAAACGAGAGTGGTGAGTGAAGTAGCTTTCAATAGATAGATTCATGCAAAGTTCAGAGAGCCGTGCGGGTACGGCAGAAGCGACCGGAGAGGTCAGCTCGGTGTCAGTCTGAAATTGACGAATCAGATCAATCGAATCTCGAAACGGGCGAGCCGTTCCTGAGTGGAAAGAGGCGGAGGGTCCGGAGTGTCGAACACCTCATCGCGAAGCAAAAAGGGACGAAAGGAGAGCGTCTCAGCAAAATCTAAATCGACGCAAACGAGGTCCGCCTTGAGGGCACCTTCCGGAGCGAGCATCGCCGCTTCGTCCGACAGAACGACAAGACAGCACCCTTCAGACTCCGTTCCGCAACAATCAGAAGCGCAATCGGACGCAGAGGCCAAACCACAACAGGAGTCCAGCGTGACGATACAAACGCGAGTCGCCATCGCTGACGAAGTCAGGCACATTCCCAGCGTCAACGCCAGAAGAAGAGCCACCCGCATTCCATTTCTCATGTTGATACCCTACTCTCTCCACCCTCCTGGTGTCAGTGGCGCACTGTCCAACCCTGACCGCATCGCTCACGGTCTCGTGAAGTAGAAATCGGAGAGCAGCACCGCAATCTCTTTCATTTCTGCGAGCGGAAGAAGGCGATCATAGACAACCAGCTCAATGACCCAGGTCGATTGATCCCGCTCGGGAGCGACATTCGGGTCGTTGCGTCCTATAAAAAGTCGATCAAGTGAAGAGGGCGTCGCGGCGTATTCACCACTCGTCCCTGAGGGCTGAGCCGCCGACACGGAAAGACTTACGAGATGATGTTTTCCATCCGCCGGGGAGCTACCATAAGCAATCACCCCGGCCTTCGGACTTTCCCAGGGAACTTTGATAGAAGCTTCATTCATGCCTGCCCCAACGCGAGTCGATCCCACGACATTGCCGCTAAAATCCACTTTGAAACTTGCAAACTCACCCCCGCCGACACTCGGCTCGATCCGGATCTGACGTCCGGTTCCGGCATTGATTTTCCCAACCAGAAAGACGGTGAATCCGTTTTCCAACTCAAGCCGGACATTCCTCGTCGCGAGAGCATCCCGCGCCATCAATGTCACCACTCTCGTCGGCCCTTTAAAGGCGGCAATATGCTGGGTCGAGAGCATCCTCGAAATAGGAATGGCATCGGCGAACGGATCATTAGTGAGAGGAAAAAGGGAAGCGTGCCGTCCTCTCGTTTTCAGATTCATCCACACGGCGATCTCCCCTCCCGACTCCGCCGCCGGCGAAAGATTCCGCTGGAGGAGCCCCTCCCCTGTGGCAAAGCGCTGAAGAAACGCCGGCGTCACCGGCAGTTCCGCAAGAGGAGCCGGAGCGCCCTCCAGTCGCAGCGTTTGCGGGAATTCAAATTTCGTCTTTCCGGGAGGAACTTCCTCCTCCGCAGTCGGCTCTTCAATTATCGGGATTCCTTCGACGACGGCGACCTCCACAGTCGTCTCTTCCTTTTTTTCCCCGAAGAGAAACGAAAAAAGAATCGCGAGAAGCACGAGGCCACCCACCGCAAAAGTCACCGGATGCTTGAGCCATTCTTTCTGATCCGTCCCACCCTTCGTGCTGATTCGAGACGCTTCGGCTACTTCCGTTCGGCGGGGCCGGGGAACTTGAGGCGAGGTATTGATCACTGTCCTTTTCACCGAATCTGTCACCGGAGGAAGAGGAGTTTCCCCCGGCGGGAGGACATCGCCGGTCGCCGTTTCCGGCGGGGCAAAACCCGGCATGACTGTTCCCGTCAAAGGGGGAGCCGCAGGCTCAATCAACTGCCCCTCTTGCGCGAGACGGAACTGCTGCAGAGCGTCAAGAGCATTCCCGGGTCTCTCATCCGGCTCTCTTGAAATCATACGCATGAGCCAGTTTGCGATCGGTTCGGGAACATCGGGCCGAAGTGAGGATATTGGCACCACCGCATGATTCAAATGGTTCATCGATGTCTCCGCCGGATTACCTCCGGAGAAAGGAGCACGCTGCGCAAGAGCATAGTAAAGCACGCACCCTAACGAATACAGATCCGCACGCTGATCCAGAGGCATTAACTCAAGTTGCTCGGGGGCAATGTAGTCGATTGAACCCAAAAACGACCCTGCCTGGTCGAGGGTCTGGGTCGATGGTTGCTGACTGAATTTAGCCAAACCAAAATCAAGAATTTTCACGAGAAATCGCTCGGACGGGGTCATCGTGAGCATGATGTTTCCCGGCTTAATATCACGATGCATCAGATTCAGCTCCGAAGCGCTGATGAGCGGCTCAAGGCATTGTGTCGCGATGTCCTCGAAATCTTCCAGAGAGAGCGCACCATCCTGAAGAACCTGATGGAGATCCTCTCCGTCGACCAGCTCCATGACAACATAGGGACCATCCTTGTCTTCCTCAAAGGCATAAACCGTGACAATGTTAGGATGTTGAAACCTTGCGAGCGCAGCCGCCTCACTGGCGAGAACATCGCCTGCCGCCTCGTTCAAATTCGTTTCGTCAAGAGGAAGGAGCCGCTTGATCGCCACTTCGCGACCCATCACAGAATCGAGGGCGCGGTAAACCGCACTCATCCCACCCTTTCCCAGCTTCCCTCTAATTTCGTACCTATCTGACATAGCCAATATTGCGACCACTTCCGCTGTCGACGACTTTCCCAATCACCTCACGATCCGCCAAAAAGATCAACCCCGTAGAGCCGCGATAACGGATAAAATTCACCTTCAGGATTTATCACCTTTCCATGTTACCTTCGGAAAAGATGAAAAGCCTCCTCCTCGCCCTCGTTGTCGTCCCTTGCCTCTCTATCGCTCAGGCCTTTGAACCGCCGGCCAACAGCACGCTTCTTCTCGAAGAGGACTTCTCCGTCGAAACCCTGCCGAAAGGCTGGTCGGTCCAGACCGGAACATGGGAGACGAAAGACGGTGCTCTCCACGGAGCTGAAATCGAAGCCGACCATCATGCCGCCGCCGCGCGCCGTCTCGTCGAAACCAAAGACGCCGTCTATGAGCTCAAATTCCGCATCAATGAGGGCACGAAAGGATTTCATTTCGGGTTCGATCCTGCGCGGGGAGAACTTGAGAAACGTGGCCACCTCTTTTCTGTCATCGTGACCCCAACGGATTGGCGTCTCCTTAAACATATCGATAAGGACAAACCAAAAGAGGATCCCAATGAAATTCTCGCGATCGCAGAACATAACTTCGAACCGGGAAAATGGCATCACCTCCGCGTCACGACCCGGGGGACTTCGGTGACAGCGCAGATCGAAGGAATTGAGCCGCTCACCGCAGAGCACCCGACTTTCTCAGTCCGGAAGCCGACCCTGGTCTTCCGTGTTTCCGGCACCGGCGTCGAAGTCGACGAAGTCCGCGTCTGGGAGACTGCCGAATAGGCCCGAGCTTCCGTCGTCGGCACGCTCACGCGAGCCGCTACATTTTCCGGAAAGTAGGTTTGAGCGTGAGCGAGAACTCCCCGACCTTCCGCAATCTACTCGCTCTCGCGATGCAACAGATAGGGTTAGGTCACCGACCTAAGAGGGTTAAGTCGCGACACTCCCGACCTGACGCCTGACTTCATGCATGAGCTCGGCGAGGCGGATGCTGTCCGCATGGGTGTGCCCCGCGCACTCAGTCAACCCCTTCCCGAGGGCATCCATGACCGCTTCAATCTCGGCGGCAACCATGCCTTTTTCCTGATCTTCGAAGGTTTCGATCTCTTCCCCCGCGCGCTTTAGAATCGCTTTTTTAGCAGCATGAAAGAGCGGGATTTCAATCATTCCCTCCGTCCCGAAAATGGTCGCCGACATTGCCTCGTCCGTTCGGAAGGAACAGGTCATCGCCGACGAAGCTCCGGAAAGATGGCGACTGATCATGGCCACGGAATCTTCCACCCCCGTCTCGGCGAGCGAACCCACGGCGGAAATTGATTCGACTTCGCCGAGAAGAAAACGGGTGAGATGGAGCGGATAGATCCCGACATCGAGAACGGCACCGCCGCCGAGGTCCGGATTCATGAGCCGATCCTTTTGATCAGTGGGACCGGAAAAACAAAAATCCGCCTGCGCGAGCTTCGGCTCACCGATCCGCCCCTCATCGATCCAGGCCTTCGCTTTGCGGATCGCGGGGAGGAATCCGGTTTTCATCGCTTCCATCAAAAACACGCCACGTTCCTGAGCGAGGCTCACCAATTCTCTCGTCGTTTCCGGCCCGGGCGTGAGGGGCTTTTCACAAAGAACCGCCTTTCCGGCGAGAATCGCCTCCTTCGCAATCGCGGCATGGAAAACATGGGGAACGACGATGTAAACGATCTCGACCGCCTCATCTGCAAAAAGTTCGTCATAGGAACCGTAAGCTTTTTCGTACCCGAACCGAGAGGCAAAAGACTCGGCTTTACTGAGATCACGGGAAGCCACCGCGACAGGTCTCACCCTTTCAATCCCGACGAGTTCCCCGGCGAATTCCTGAGCAAATCGACCGGGACCAATGAGCCCCCATCCCATTTTCTTTTTGCGATCCTCCATGGATTTTTAATCGACGAAAAGGCTAACTGTCTCAAGGAATATCGACCTCGCGACGCGGTTTGCCGGTTTCTTCACTGGAAAAACCGGCAGCCCCTGATACCTTGGGCCTGAGGTGTTCACAACCATCCACGAGGAAAATGACGCTCATCTCTCTCTATGCTTTTATTTTCTACCGACATCGACGGAACGATTTTTGACGGGCCGGAAACGGCCGAGATCTTCGCCGCCTTCTGGAAGAATCTCCAGGAGATGCCCGAGCCACCTCTCCTCGTCTACAATACCGGACGATCACTCGACGACGTTCACGGATTGCTCAGGGACACGGCCCTCCCGGGACCGGATTTCATTATCGCCGGAGTCGGAACGGAGATGTTCGACCACGGGAAAGGGCGCGTGGTCGAGGAATGGAATGAGACACTTTCCGGTGACTGGGATTTTGAAACGATTCATCGCCTCATCTCCTCAGAAATTGAGGATATCGAAGCCCAGCCTGATGAGTGCCAGAATGAATTTAAATGCAGCTGGTTTTACCACGACAAATCGAGAGAGGATCTCGATCGGATCGCTGAGTTGATTGATTCAGCCGGACTCGAAGCGCAGGTCGTCTATTCCTCAAACCGGGACCTCGATATTCTCCCCCGACAGGCGAATAAGGGAAACGCCCTCCGCTGGCTCGCGGGTTGGAAAGAGATCCCGCTGCATCGGGTCGCGGTGGCAGGAGATTCCGGCAACGACTCTTCCATGTTTCTCGTGGATGACACCTTCGGCGTCGTCGTTTCCAACGCCGAAGAAGCGCTTATCAGCGCCGTCGCCGGGGGAAACGCCTACCTTTCTGAAGAGCCCTGCGCCCGCGGTGTCATCGAAGGACTAAGCCGCCATCTCGGGCTCGACACGCAGTCTTTAAGCAAAGGAACCTCAACCTCCGGATGAAAACGCCCGAAGATCTCTATATTGTTCATCTTTCAATCCACGGGTTGATTCGGGGCAACGATCTCGAGCTCGGTCGCGATGCCGACACCGGTGGCCAATGCAAGTATGTCGTCGAACTCGTCAAGGCCCTCTCTGAAAATGAAGCCGTCGGGCAGGTTGATCTCTTCACCCGCCTCGTCGCCGACCCGAAAGTCAGCCCCGACTACGCTGAGCCAGTCGAAGATCTCGGGAACGGAGCCTACATCCGGAGAATCACAGCGGGGCCAAAGCGCTACTTGAGAAAGGAGTCGCTCTGGCGCTATCTCGACGCTTTCCTCGATCATTCGCTCGCTCTCTTCCGGGAGAACAAGCGAATCCCTGACGTGATCCATGCCCACTACGCGGATGCCGGTTATGTCGGCAGTCGGCTCGCGTCTCTGCTCGGTTGTCCCTTTATTTTCACCGGCCACTCCCTTGGTCGCACGAAGCTGGAGTCTCTTCTCGAAAAGGGAATGGATCGCACCAAAGTGGAGCGCGGATACAACCTGCCGGCGCGTATCGAAGCGGAGGAACTGGCGCTCGACAGCGCGGCCCTCGTCTGCACGAGCACGAACCAGGAGGTCGAGCAGCAGTACTCGGTTTACGAACTCTACGCACCGGACCGGATGAGAGTGATCCCCCCCGGAGTTGATATTGCCCGCTTTGCCCCGCCGAGCGAAAAGACGATTCCAGACCACGTCACCAGAAACATTGAACGTTTCCTCGACGATCCTGAGAGGCCCGCGATTCTTTCCATCGCTCGAGCCGATGAGAAAAAGAATTTGAGCACGCTGGTGAAAGCTTTTGGTGAAAGCAAGACCCTGCGGAATGAGGCAAACCTTATCCTTGTCGCAGGGAACCGCGACCGGATCAATGATCTGAATCCCGGGGCACGAAAGGTTTGGACGGAGTTACTTCAACTCATCGACGACTACGATCTTTACGGCTGCATCTCAATTCCGAAGCATCACCGCCCCGACGACATTCCTGCTTTCTATCGCTACGCTGCTGCGAAGAAAGGCATCTTTGTGAACCCGGCCCTCAACGAACCATTCGGCCTCACCGTGATCGAAGCGGCCGCCTCGGGACTGCCTGTTCTCGCGACAAACGATGGCGGTCCCCGTGACATTCTCGGTAACTGCAAAAACGGCGAGCTAATCGACCCAACTGATGTTCCCGCTCTTACAGATTCGCTGGAACGGGCGATCTCCGACCCGGAACAATGGGAATCCTGGTCAGCCGGAGGCCTCCGCGGGGTCCGTGAATTTTACACCTGGAAAGGCCACGTTGATCACTACCTCGAGGAGGCGAGCGAACTGCTCGATGCAATTACGCAACCGCACCTCATCACCGAAAAAATCCGGACGACACTTCCGCTCGCTGATCGCATCGTTTTCACCGGGCTCGAGGATGAACTTCTCGGGACTGACCCGGAAGCGATTAATCAACTCCGTGATTTTTGCAACGCGAACCAACCAAAGCTCGGCTTTGGAATTGCGACGGGACGAAGCCTGAAAATGGCTCGTGATTTGATCGAAAAACACAAGCTTCCCGAGCCTGACATTTACATTACGCAGCTTGGTGCCGAGATCCATTACGGCAGGCGACAGGTCCTTGATCTGAGCTGGGAAAAACATCTCAACCACCGATGGGAGCCGGAAGCGATCATGGCGGTGCTCGAATCCGTCGAGGGCATCCATCTGCAGGATGGACCAGGCCGACAGCATCGATTTAAGATATCCTACGACTATGAAAAAGGGGTCGCCCCGCGGCGGCGCGAAATCCAGAAAGTGCTCCGCGAACATCAACTGCCGGCTAAAGTGATTCTTTCTCAGGGGCAATTTCTTGACGTCGTTCCGCTACGCTCAGGGAAAGGTCAGGCAATTCGCTACGTGACGATGCGCTGGGGCATTCCGGCCGACAATGTTCTATTCTACGCGCGACGGGGCAGTGATTATGAAGCCCTGTCTGGCCAGTTTCTAGCTGTGCTCGGTTCCGACCATAGCCTTGAGTTAAAATCAACCGCCTCTCTGCCAAGGGTTTACCTTGCCTCGACGCCCAACTTTGCCGGGCTCGTCGAAGGAATTAACGCTTATCAGTTCGGAGGTGGAATAAAAATCCCCAAGAGTGCCCAGGGATTCGACCCTGAGCACTCGGAAGACAAAGAGGCTGTCCTGGCCCCTGACATGGAAGTTCATTTAAGTGATGGAGACTGAAATCCCAACCGACAATCAATTGGAAAAACCACTCCTCGCCGGCATCGAAGCCGGTGGCACGAAATACGTTTGTGCCGTGGCCACGAATCCTTGTGAGCCTCTGCTCGAGACCCGCTTTCCGACCGGGGATCCCGAGACCACGATCGCACAAGCAGTCGCCTTCTTTCGCGAAGCCGCCGAAAGCTACGGCCCTATCCGTGCCATGGGAATCGGCACTTTCGGCCCTGCTGACATTCACCCGAAATCCCCGGGCTACGGCTCCATCCTCACGACCCCGAAACGCGGCTGGGCCGGTTTCAACGTCGTCAATGCAGTCCGTGACGGGCTCGGCGCACCTGTTCCGATCGCGTTCGATACCGACGTCAACGCCGCTGTTGTCGGCGAAGCAGAATATGGTGCCGCGAAGAACCATCGCTTCGTCGCCTACGTCACGGTCGGCACCGGAATCGGCGCGGCGTTTCTGCACGACGGCCAACTCATCCATGGCAAAATGCATCCCGAAGTCGGTCACATGGTGATGCCTGATTTTGATTCCCCTCTCGGGAAAAGCACCAACGTCTGTCCGTTTCACGACTCCTGCTTCGAAGGGCGTGCCGCAGGTCCTGCCCTCGAGGCGCGCTGGGGTATCCCCGGCCACGAGTTGCCCGAGGACCATGAAGCATGGGACCTCCACGCCGCCTATCTCGCGGCCGGGTGCATCAATCTTACGGCGGCATGGTCGCCTGATCTCATCCTCCTCGGCGGCGGCGTCTTTCAAAAAGCAGGCCTCATTGACCGGGTCCGCCGGGAATTTGAAAAACAGGCCGGCGGCTACTGGAGCCTCCCTCCGCTTGATGTCTATCTTCAGACCCCCGCACTTGATCAACAGGCCGGCATCGTCGGCGCGCTCTCACTGGCACACCGTTTGCTTTAATTTTTTTCTGTCCCCCTGAGCATTCCCCAGGCTCAGACCCCTCCGCCCTCTATGAGCGAAGTTATTTCCGAACATCAGTCAAAACGAACTTTCGCGAGGCTTAAAGTGCTTCTCGAAAAGAAGTATCCCCATGCGATCGGCTCTCCGGAGTGGGTCGGCTTTCAATATCGGCTTGAGGAAAACTTTCCTGATCTCCTCTCTCACCTCATTGAGATTTACGGCCACCACTTTGATTTCTATTATCATCTCGAGCGCCTCCTCGAGATCATGGCGGAAGCCTGGCTCGAACGCCCTCCGGAGTGGAAAAGCACTGACGCAATGCGCGAAGCCGACCGGGCCTGGTATCAGTCCGGTCACCTCATCGGGGCGATGGCCTACGTCGATCTTTTTGCGGATGACCTCAAGGGACTTCAAGAGCAAATCCCCTATCTGAAGGAGTTGGGGATTACTTATCTCCACCTCATGCCGCTCTACAAAAGCCCTGACGGGGATGACGATGGCGGCTACGCAGTGTCGAGTTACCGGGAAACCGATCCCGCGCTCGGGTCGATGGATGACTTGCGCCTCCTCGCCGAGGAACTCCGCCGACAGGGGATCAGTCTCGTCCTTGATTTTGTTTTCAATCATACCTCCGACGAACATGAGTGGGCGATCCAGGCCCGTGAGGGCAGCGAGGAGTTTCAGGACTTCTATCTCATGTTCGATTCCAAACAGGAGACCGAGGAATACCAGCAACAGCTCCGCGCGATTTTCCCTGATGAGCGGCCCGGAAACTTTACCTACATCAATCGCATTAAGAAGTGGGTCTGGACGACCTTTCACAACTACCAATGGGATTTGAACTACCGAAATCCCGAAGTCTTCAACGCCATGGCCGGCGAGATGCTTTTCCTCTCCAACGTCGGAGTTGAGGTGCTTCGCATGGACGCCGTTCCTTTTGTCTGGAAACAAAAAGGGACCGGTTGTGAAAATCTGCCGGAAGCGCACACCCTCATCAAAGCGTTCAGCGCGATTGTGAAGATCGTTGCTCCGAGTACCTTGTTCAAATCGGAGGCAATCGTGGCCCCTGATGAAATCAAAAAATACATCGGGGTCGATCAGTGCCCGATTTCCTACAACCCGCTCCTCATGGCGCTGATGTGGGAGAGCCTCGCGACGCGCGATGCCAAGCTGCTTCGCCTCTCGATGGAGAAGCGTTTCGATATCCCCTCGAATTGCGCCTGGGTGAACTACGTCCGCTCACACGACGACATCGGCTGGGGATTTGACAACGGGGACGCCGAGGCGCTTGGCATCAACCCGCATGACCATCGTCATTTCCTAACCGACTTCTACGTCGGCCGCCATCGCTCCTCCTTTGCCGAAGGGGAACCCTTTCAGGAAGATCCCAACACGGGCGATGCCAGGGTCTGCGGAACCTCGGCTTCGCTCTGCGGTCTCGGCAAAGCGATTGCAGCGAACGATGAAACGGAAATCGAACTCGCAATCCGCAGGATCCTGCTCCTCCACGGGGTGAGCTTTACGATTGGCGGGATTCCTTTGATCTACCTCGGAGAGGAATTGGGAATGCTCAATGATCACTCTTTCGAGAACGACCTCGAAAAAGAAGGCGACGAACGCTGGCTCCACCGTCCCCGCTTTGACTGGGAAAAAGCGGAACGCCGCACCGAAGTCGGCACGATCGAGCACACTCTTCACGAGGGATTTCTCAAGCTCTCACGTCTCCGCGCAAACAATGCCGCGATAGCCCGGGGGGAAACCGAAATCATCGATTCCGGGAATGACTCCGTCTTCGCTTTTTTCCGGACCACAAATGAGCAAAGCATTCTCGTCCTCGCCAACTTCAGCGACCAACCGCAAACGGTCCCGGCCCCGAGGCTGCGACAGTTGGGTTTGAAAAAAGTCCTCACCGACATCATCGCCGGTCAGACCGTGATCGCCGCGAAAGTTCTCGAGATGGAAGCCTATCAGTTCATGGTTCTGCTCCGACAGGGTGGAGGATGAAGAATCTGCGTGCGGAATATTCGTGGACAAGGATAGGGGGATGCTGACAACATCCATCCCTCTCATGAAATCGATCTGTTTCCTTGTCCCGCTTCTCCTTGCCTCGCTTAGCTTCGCCGGCGAAAAGCCCAATGTGGTTGTCATCATGGTCGATGACCTTGGTTATTCCGACCTCGGCTGCTATGGCGGTGAAATTGAAACGTCAAACCTCGATGCGCTGGCGGCTGATGGTCTACGTTTTTCCCAGTTCTACAACACGGCGAAATGTCACTCCTCGCGGGTCTCACTCCTGACGGGACAATATTGCATCGCGGCCGGTGATGTTGCGCTGACTCATGCCGTGACTTCCGCCGAAGTCCTGCAGGACGCCGGTTACTTCACGGCGATGACCGGGAAATGGCACCTCGATAAAGAACCGACCGACTTCGGCTTTCAGCGCTATTTTGGCCACCTCAGCGGCGCCTGTAATTTCTTCACCGGCGATGGCACCTTCCGGCTGAACGGAGAGAAATGGGAAGTCCCGGAATCGGATTTCTATACCACCGTCGCGAAGGTCGATTACGCGCTCGACTTTCTGGCGGAAGCCCGCGAAACCGAACAGCCGTTTTACCTCTACGTCGCTTTCAACGCACCGCACGCGCCGCTCCATGCCTTGCCGGAAGACTATGCGAAATACAAGGGGCGCTACGACGCGGGGTGGGATGTCATTCGCGACGCCCGCATTCAGAAGCAAAAGGCCCTCGGCCTTCTCCCGAAAGATCTTGAGCCGAGCCCGCGTCCGCCTCACGTCCGCGCCTGGGAAGACATCGTCCCCTGGCAACAAGGCTACGAAATCAATCGCATGGTCACCCTCGCGGCGATGATCGACCGGGTCGATCAAGAGGTCGGTCGCCTCATCGAAGACCTCCGCGCGAACGATGAACTCGACAACACGATGATTCTTTTTGTCTCCGACAACGGGGCCTGTCCCTACGATCGGCAGCAGCCCAAACTTGATGTCGAGCCGACCAATGGGGCGACCGCGCTCGCCGATTCGACCGGTTGGTCCTGGGCGCGCAACGCACCCTTCCGCTTCTATAAACAGAACCAGTTCGAGGGGGGGATCAGCACGCCGGGAATCGTGCACTGGCCCGCTGGATTGAAGACCACCGCCGGCACGATTATTGAAACGCCGGTTCATCTCATCGATGTCCTCCCAACCCTCGCTGACATTGCCGACGCGACGATCCCAGATCAATACCCGGGGAGAGAATTGCGCCCCGTCTCCGGTGTCTCGCTTCGCCCTTTGTTTGAAGTAACCGATTTTCAACGCGAAGAGCCGATCCATTTCCAATTCTCGTCCGACTACGCCCTGCGCGACGGCGATTGGAAGCTCGTCAGTTTCAAAGGAGAAGAGTGGGAACTCTATCATATCGCCAATGATCGCACCGAGCTGAACAATCTCGCAGCGGCGGAACCTGATCGCGTCAAGTCGATGGCGGCGAAGTGGGATGAAATGGCGATCAAGGTGCTTCACTCAGAGCGCCTCGCGACAAGTTCACGCCCTCTCAAACCTGCCGAATTCCCGCGCACAAACCGTGAGTGGACAACTTACAGTGACTCACTCGAGCCATCATTCACGACCGCGCCCAGGAAGAAGTCCAAGAGCAGCATTCGCGCCCGCAAAAACACGGAAATGACGCGGGGCCCCGGCGTCCTCGAATTGAAATTCACCGGCGAGGATCCCGGCATCGCGATGGATCTTCGAGGGATGAAGGATCTACCGACCGGACCTTATGCCCTCTCTTTCACCCTGGAAAAAGCACCGCAGGGCACCGGCGAAGTCTTCTACACCGACGATCAAAAGACGAGTCTGCCACAAGGGCTACGCGTTGAATTCCCCGTCCTCGGCAACGGCGAAAGCGAAGAAATCAGCGTCGCTCTTCCGACCGAAAAGTTGCTCAATCAACTACGTCTCGACATTAGTGAAGGCCCCGGATCGGCGACAATTCGAAACCTCCGCCTTCTCGGCTCGGACGGAAAACTGCTCAAAAACTGGACCCCCGGGGAGTGATCAGGAAAGTAGGACGGGTTGCCCTACCCGTCTCGAAAGTCACGCGCTTAGGTTAGAGAGAATGGGTGACAAGGGGATTGGTGACAAGGGAATCGGCTTCGAACTCAGGCTGAAAAACGAAGCCGGGCTAAAGGCCCGAACGCACAAAGCCCAGCCGTTCACGGCTGGGTCTGGACGGAAACAAAAGGTCGCCCGCAGACGTTCGATGATACCGCGCTGCGAGAAACGGGTTAGGCAACCCGTTCTACTTTCCAGAATGCGGCAAAACGCTTCACGACAGAATACTCAGCCGATCCGTCGAGTCACCGAAGCGGTCTTCCTTCAATCCAACACGATCGAGCATGCTGAGGAAAAGATTACTCATCGGGGTGTCCTGCCCGAGCTGGGTGTGAACCCCCGTCTTAATCGTTCCCCCGGCCTGACCGGCAACGATGATCGGCAATTCGGTATGACGGTGACGATCAGGATCAGCAAGGCCACTGCCCCAAACAATCTGAGAATTTTGCAACAGCGTGCTGCCGTCGGCATCTTTGACCGACTTCAACTTTTCGACGAAGTAAGCAAACTGCTGGCTGTAAAACAGGTCAATCTTCGCCAACTTGTCGAGATTCTCCGCCTTACTCTGGTGATGGGAAATCGTGTGATGCCCGTCCGGCACTCCGATTTCCTTGAAGCTCCGGTTGCTGCCGTCGTGAGCGAGAAGGAACGACGCGACACGGGTCGAATCCGTCTCGAAAGCTAGCACGAGCATATCCATCATAAGGCGCACATGCTCCTGGTAGTCGCCGGGGACACCCTGCGGCATGTCCATTCCGGGATCTTCGGGGAGGCCAAATTTCTCCGCTTTCTCGATCCGTCGCTCGATCTCGCGGACGCCGGTCATGTATTCGTCGAGCTTGAGCTGGTCGTTGCGCCCGAGCTGCTTATTCAAAAGCTTGGCGTCTTCCATCACGAAATCGAGAATAGAGCGCTGGAGCTGGTTCCGAGTCTCAAAGCCCTGCTCACGCTCCTCCTTCGAACCCGCTCCGAAAAGACGTTCAAAGACGTGACGCGGATTGGCCTCCGGAGTCATTGGCGTCGTATCCGACCGCCAGGAGAGGTTGAATTGATAAGCACAGGAGTAGCCGGAATCGCAGACGCCACTCTTCCGGACCCCGTCGCAGGAAAGTTCAAGCGAGGAAAACCGTGTCTGGTCACCGACCGCATTCGCGATCACCTGATCGACTGAAATCCCCAGCTTGATGTCGGCCCCGGCAGTCTTTCGCGGACGGACCCCCGTGAGGAAAGAGGCGTTGGCTCGCGCGTGATCGCCACCCCCGTCGCCGCCCGAAGTGCCGTTCTCGTGCGCGAGCATGCTGATAATGTGAAGATCGTCTTTAAACTTCGCATACGGCTCATGTGTGGCGTTCGACTGGTAATCGGCGCCGGTACCGGTGAGCTTCCACTTCTCCACATTGACCCCGTTGGGCTTGTAAAGGAAGGCGGTCCGGAGCGGCATCCCGCTGGCGGTCGTGCCGAGGGCGCGCACTCCCTCATTTGCCATTGTCTTTCCGGGAAGAAACGTCTCGAAAGTAGGCAGGGCGATGCCTGCGCCGAGGCCTCTGAGAAAGTTTCGTCGATCAAGTTGGATGCTCATGCTGAAAATGGGTCGGGGTTCTATCAAAGTTACGTTTCAAAACCCGGTCGGCAACGCACGCATTCAGGCGGTCTCACCGTGCCACTATCGGGTCACTCCTATCGTTGCGGCTGCTTCGGGAGGCGCGGAGAGGCTTTGGATAAAGGTCACGAGATCCCATATTTCCCCCGACTTGAGAAGCTCGGCATAGCCGATCATGGGCGTTCCATTTAACCCCGTCGCAATCGTGCGATAAAGATCAGTCGGCTTGTCGCCGGACTTATGGTGCGGGGACGAGAGCTCCGCCGGCTTCGAGACTTGCTCCCAAAGATCAACGAGACCGGCAGCACCCGGCCCGTCACCGTTTCCTTCCGCCCCATGGCAGACCGCGCAATGTGTCACAAAAATCTCCGCCCCCCTTCTTTGATGAAACTTCGTCTCCGCCGAATCGTGAAACCACTCCGGCACCTCCGGAAGCGCGACCGGCTTCGCCTGCAATTCCTCTTTCTCCCAGTTCCGTGACATGCTTTTAATGAAAACGATGAGGGCATCGACATCATCGTCGGAAAAATCTTTGAAAAAAGGCATCGCGGTGCCGGAAATCCCGCTGCGAATCGTTCTCTTGAGGTCATCCTCCGTCGGCAGCGTCCCGAAAGCGGTCGTCCGGAATTTGAAAACTCCGGTCCGGAAATTACGGGGTTTATCGGAAAGCTCCGCCGCCCACGGGCCATCGCCCCGGCCCGTCGTTCCGTGACAAATCGTGCACTGCTTCTGAAAAAGATAGCGCCCCTTCAAATACTGGTGAAGCTCACGACGCTGCGCCTCATCGTCATCACCGGCCATGATCGGATGAATGCCGGTGAGGGCGACCGTGAGAACGATGAAAAAAGCGGGAAGCCGGGTTGGCAACAGGTTCTTCATGAGGGAATTACCCTCTTCCGAAAGCCCTCCCGGCACCTCGCATCATTTGCGAATCAGTGCGCCGGTATTCCCGGCGAACCAGTTGATGCTATTGATTCCGGCCTCTGTATTAGCAGTAAGCAACAGAATGGTGGCGAATTTACTGAAAATCCAGGCCGCCTTTCAGTTTGCGGAAAACATAGAGTCAGGTATGTAGGGAAAACCTCTCAAGAATATGCTCTCGATCCGGAAACTTAAAAAATCCTACGGCGGCCAAACGCTCTTCGAAGACGCCGACCTGCAAGTCAACTACGGCGAACGCGTCGCCCTCGTCGGACCGAACGGCGCCGGTAAATCCACGATCTTCCGCATCATTCTCGGCGAAGAGGAAGCCGACAAAGGCGAAGTCGATCGCGACGAATACACCCTCGTCGGCTTCCTCCCCCAGGAGAGCGAGGATGTCGGCGACTACACCGTCATCGAGATCGCGACCGGTCGCGCCGGGATGATCGCCGACCTTGAAGCGACCCTCAAAAAACTCGAAGACGCCGGCACCGTCGATGTCCCAAAATACTATGAAGCCCAGGGAAAATTCGACGCCCTCAGTGACCCCAAAGTGGAGGCGCGAGCGAAAGAAATGCTGCGCGGACTCGGTTACAGCCTCACCGATTTTGATCGCCCCGCCAAGGAGATGAGCGGAGGCTGGATCATGCGGGCGCACCTCGCCCGGCTCCTCGTGATCGAGCCTGATCTCCTCATGCTCGATGAGCCGACGAACCACCTTGACCTCATGTCGCTGCTCTGGTTTCAGGATTACCTGAAAAATTACTCCGGCGCGATCCTCATGATCTCCCACGACCGGGAGTTCATGGACGAACTCGTCGAGTCCGTGCATGACATCGAACACGGAAAGCTCGTCCACTACACCGGCAACTACACTTCCTTTGTCGAACAACGCGAAGCAGCCTACGAGCAGAAAAACAACGCTTACAAAAACCAGCAGAAGCAAATCAAAGCCCTCCAGGAATTTGCGAATAAATTCCGCTCCGTTTCCTCAAAAGCCTCCCAGGCACAATCCAAGCTCAAAGAAATTGAGCGAATGGAGAAGATCGAAAAGCCGATGGCCCCGAAGAAGCCGTTCCGCTTTCAAATCCCTGATCCCCCACGCGGAGGACAGAAGGCGATCGCACTCAACGACATTTACTTTGCCTACGGCGAACACAAAGTTTACGAAGCCCTCGATTGCACGATCGAGCGAGGTGAGCGCACCGTCCTCGTGGGACCGAACGGCTCCGGAAAGTCCACCCTCCTCAAACTGCTCGCTGAGGAGCTCGTGCCACAAAAGGGTGAGCGAAAGGCCGGTCACAATGCCAAGATCGGCTATTTCTCGCAGCATCGCGCCGCGACCCTGAATCCGAACAACACCGTCGTCAGCGAAGTTCTCGAAGCCGCCCCGACTCTCCGCGAGGACGAAGCCCGCGGCATCCTCGGCTCCTTCATGTTCCGCAAAGAGGAGGTCTACAAAATGACGAAAGTCCTCAGCGGCGGCGAAAAGTCCCGTCTGAATCTCGTGAAATTCCTCGTCGATCCGCCGAACATTCTGCTCATGGATGAGCCGACGACCCACCTCGATATTTTGACCGTTGAGTCATTGATCATCGCCCTGGAAAACTATCAGGGCACCCTCGTCTTCATCTCGCACGACGTTCACTTCATCAAGCAGCTCGCGACTGATGTGATCCACGTCGCCAACGGCGAAGCGAAACGCTTCCACGGCGACTGGGACTATTTCATCGAGAAGTCCGGCGCCGGCGACGAACGCGCCGCGTTGACGGCAGAGTGATTTGCACGCGCCCACAAGCCAAGGGTAGCTGCGGGCGTCCACGCGCGCAGCGTTAAAATCCATTCGCCCCGCGAGGGGCGACATACTCTTCTGTCCACACGCATCGCGCCATTGTCAGTGAAGCCCCCTATCCCTAGCCTCACCTCATGCGTTTCATTATCCCTGCCTTCTGCCTCTTTTCTTCCGCCCTCCTTTCCGCCGACGAAACGCCCCGCGCCGCCGTGCAAATCGAGAATCTCGCCGGGCTTCCTGACAAAACCACCGAACTCGCCGCCGCCCTCGAAGCAGCCGATGGCTCACTAAACCTCACCGCCGGGATCTATCGCATTACCCGCCCGCTTGAGATCCGCCTCAACCAAAAACGGCGAACTCACATCCGCTCCCTCGACGGCCCCGTAACCATCGTCATGGACGGTCCCGGCCCCGCCCTGCGCGTCATCGGCTCCCACGAAGGCACCGCCTCGCCTCACACCTTCGCTCCCGCGACCTGGAACGAAAGCTTTCCCCTCATCGAGGGCATCGAGATTCTCGGCAACCATCCCGAAGCCGACGGCATCGAACTCATCCGCTGCGTTCAGCCCACTATTTCAAAAGTCGCGATCCGCTGGTGTCGGCACGCGATCCGCATCGCCGACCGAAACCGCAACGTCACGATCTCCGATGTTCACCTTTACGAAAATTCGGGAATCGGCATCTACCTTGACGACGTGAATCTTCACCAGATCAACGTCGCGAATTCCCACATCAGCTACAACCGGGAAGGCGGAATCGTCGTTCGAAATGGCAATGTTAGGAACCTCCAGATCGCCAACTGCGACATCGAGGGCAACATGCCCGGCGACGACACTCCGACGACTGCGGCCAACATCCTCATCGACATTTCCGGAGCGGCAGATTCACCGCAAATCTCCATTGCCGAGATCGCGATCACTGGATCCACGATTCAACATTCTTCCAACTACGGAGGCGCCAAGTATGACGAAATCGCCCCCGGTGGTGCCAACATCCGCATTCTCGGCAACGCCGAAACTCTCATCGACTCCGTCACCGTTCATGGAAATGTCATCAGCGACACCTCCGTCCTTGTTGAGGTCTCTCACGCCATGGATCTCAATTTCACCGGGAACGCCTTCTTCGCTCCGAACCCGGATTTCTTTCACATCAAAGACAGCGAGCGAATCGTCCTCAACGGCAACACCTTCAATCCGCGCCAGTTCGATCGACCCGGGCGCATCGAGTTCATCCGTTCGAAAAACTGCCTCGTGACCGCAAACACCTTTCGCGGTCTCAACTCCCCCGACCACGGCATCCTCATTCGTGAATGCACTGACATGAGCCTGAACAACAACCTGATATCAGAATCCAAAGCCGGCGTTCACATCGAAAAATCCATCGGCGTCAGCCTCAAAAACTGGACCGTCTCCGGTTTCTCCAAAGACGGTGCCTTCCTGACCACTGACACCCTTTCCGAAGTGAGCGAATAGGCCAGCGAAACAGGATTGAATTGCCCGCCGCAAGATGCCAGAGTGAAACCATGAAGCAGACCATTTCCCGAATCATCCTCGCCACCATCGCTGTCGCCGCGCTCTTTGCCCTCCCTTCCTGCACCCCCTCGAACACGGGTGATGCGGGCACCGGAGGTTTCTACGGTCCCAGCACCGACAACACCTCCAACTACACCGATCAAATGCGCAGCGAATACTCGACCTGGCGCTAAGGCAAGGTCAATTCATTCGCTGGATTCAGACCTCGGCTTACCTCATGCTCCAGGCAGCGACGGGATTCCTACCCTCGTTTCGGTGCCCCCGTTCCCAAGTCGTTTCTACTTTCACCTCAGCGATCCCTCTTCGGACAAGTGGGACAGTGTTCCTCAGCTCTTGCTTGATCGCATGCTTGCTCTCGCAGTGATTCATCAGATCCTCTAAAATAGGGCTGGCTTTTCCAGAGCTCACTTCGAGCCGTTCGCAAAGGCTCAAAAATTGCTCTGACGTCGCATATTCTTGATTCCAATTAAGTGGTGTTCCCAGTTATGCCCCTTCCACGCCCGCCACGGAGGGAATGACAACAAGACGTCCCTTGAAGAATCAATAGGGGTAGATCAATGAGTCAACAGGGTTCAGTCAGAAAACGTAACTATTCAGGTCAGTTGCACCATGCCGAGTCCCATGGTTTGAGACAAGCTCTTAAGAACTGCTTCAGTTCTTCGCGCCGTCGACGAGCGATTCGCCGAGAGCACCGGGCGCGCGAAGCAT